>JAABUL010000058.1_pt1 | contig 194621 bp, 235 predicted proteins | sample 5559151 | NCBI WGS metagenome assembly JAABUL01 (sample SAMN10711876, study PRJNA513368) | rock metagenome | isolation source: Antarctica rocks | place: Antarctica: Victoria Land, Pudding Butte sud | reverse complement strand
ATGAGGAGGGAGAGGGAGGAAAGGCAGGGGAGGGAGGGGAAGGGGGGCAGATGGTGAGGGTGGAGGAGATTGAGGAGGACGAGGATGAGATGATTGTTGATGTGGTTTGAGTATTTTGCATTCTCGACAACGTTAGGTCGTCGTGGTGGAGTGGAGCATTACATACACATTCTCTCCTTCTCGGAGACCGTGGACGTTATCTCGCCGTCCACTATTATTCACCATCTCGCAAAGCCGTTTTACAGCATCTTGGCTGTCATTACTCCACAGCCCATCAGTCAATCCCGTTCAACACCGACTCCGCAGCAAGCGTAGCAGTGCTCTCCGCCTGCGCCTCATCCTTCTTGCGCTTCACCTCCTCGAGAATCAGCCTCGCCTTGTCACCAGAGATTTCGCTATAGTTAGTAGCGTCATCTTTGATCTCCGGCGGACTCTTCTTATTCCTCTTCGAGCGCGGCGCTTTAGCCGGAGGAGTGCTGAGGGCGGGAAATGCATCGTTGTCGCTGGGATTGAACAACTTCGAGTTTGCTGGTGAATGCTGCTGCTGAGCACCAGAGCGATGTTGCGGGTTGCCGCGGAGGTGTTGCTGTTGCTGAGGCTGCTGCTGCTGCTGGTCTGTGGCTTGAGCTCGTTGGTTGACGTGCTTGACCCGCATCTCAGCAGCCTTGCGCTCATTGTATCCCATCGTGCCGTCTGGATCAATGGGGTCGGCCGTGGCACCGTTCGTTCCCGGTGGCGGCTGCTGTTCTTCCACGAGATCATCGAACAGCTCACCATCAGGTGAAGCCATACCAGTCCCGACACTCAGCAGGATTCGGTGAGCTCGGCGGAACTCGTCCCTGATCGCCACAATCCCTTTGTGCGTGACAGTTCTAGCGACGTTGTGGCTGAGCTCAAACGGATCCTCGATGCAGAAAAGGTAGCGATGCTGGATCTTCTTTCCTTCTCCTTCTTCTGTGACTGCACGAACCCAGCCCTTCTCCTCCTTCGTCAATACGCCACCTTGAGAGCGTAATGACAGCACCTCATTCATCCAGCGAAAAGTATGGCCGCCGCCGAGAGACGAGTAATAGTGGAAGAAGCCGGCCAGTAGCGATCCGACAGACTCGCTGTTCCCGTTGAGGTGGCCATGTTGGACCGCCGTCATGATTTCTTCCTCATTGCGCCAGAACCTGACTTGCCAGCCATCGACGCTGACACTCTCTGATATCGCTCCTCCGAGCGGGTTCAAGTTTGCTTGTAGATTGTGTAGGACAGGCGGATTGGCAACGTTGATCAAATAGTGCAGCACCATCAAGACATAGCCGTAGCTGGAGAGTGTGCCTGAATACGAGCTGTTGATCTTGCGATACTTGGCCCATGACTTGACGAACAAGACGATCGGCTTCACTCGCGGATCGCACAGTGAGTAGCAACGCAGGAGCTGTGTGTTGTGCAGTCCGAGAGGGTTGAAGAAGTTGATGTCGCACTGTATGCCGACGCCGTCCTTGGGAAAGTCCAGTGGCCCTGCCTTGCGCTCACGGGTCCAAGGCTTGTTGTCGTCGCGGCGTTGCTTTGCAATCGCTTGCACGTCGCCATTCGTGGTTGAAGAGGAACCGTTTGCATGCCCGGTGTGACCATTGGGTTTTGCGTCATGGGCAAGTTCTGCAGCACCGTTGCTCTGGCTGTTGCCGTTTGACTGCGCCATCACGCTGCTCTCAGCAGCTGCAGTCGCTTGCATTGCGGTCGCTTCAGCTGCTTCAACAGGAGGCGGGTCATCTTCTGGAGCAGCCTGCTCATCATTGCTTGGGTGTAGGTGAGGATACTTCTCCTTCTCTGGTAGAACATCCCACTTCTCGCGCTCCTCCCTGAGCTTTCCGAGGAAGTCTTGGTTTGGCGTCTCGCAGACCTTGATGATGGGCACTCTAGTACGAGTGAGCAGCCTAGCCCCAATGCCAAGGTCGAGAAGCTTCTTCTCCAGCACTCGCGGCAGATCGTCTTCAAGCAGTGAGAAGGATGCAGAGGTCAGATCTCGGTTCTTGACTACTATGACAAGATCCATATCCGAGCCAGCCGTAGCATAACCAGACTTGAAGCTGCCAAACGGCTCCAGCGAGATCTCGGGCAAGTGAGTTGGGTCGTTCTCGCAAACCTCATGGCATATGCGTTCCAGAGCGATGCGGAAGGACTCTTTCTCCTGGTACTCAGCAGGACTCATGTCCACTTTCGAGATCTGTTCGGCAGCTACATTCTCCAGGTATTGCGTCTGTCGCATTCGGTACTCCTCTCTTGGGTGCGGCATGGGTGCTCGAGGTTCATTCGGGTTGAACAGTTGATGCGGGCCTTGGCCTCGACCTCTGTTGGGTGGAGCGAAGCCACCTCGTTGGAACGCGTTTGGGTCAAGAGGCATTTGCTGCTGATACCTTGACCTTTGTTGATGCGGTGGGCCAGGAGGTTGAGGTGGTCCACTTCGTCCGTTTGCTTCGAAGCGAGGCCCGGACTGTTGTGCGTAGTTTCCACGAGACTGACGCAGACCTGATGGTTGCCTTCCGTACTGTGTTCCCGGAAAGGGAGCTGCAAAGTTGCCAGGATGAGCGTTGCGGTTGCCTTGCCATTGTTGCAGCGGAGGTTGAGACCGGTTTTGGTTTGGATTCTGCTGACGTGGCGGCGGACCGGACTGCTTCGATGGAGGTTGGCCGTAAGATGCCGATGGTGGAAGGCGGACTGCTGGGTGAGCAGCAGAATCTGAGTTTCCATCGAAAGGTCCTGGTGACCCAGAGGGACTGTGGGACAGAATCATCTGCCTGACCTGGTCTTGCAAATCCCCGGAAAGATTTTGATTGTGATGAGCCGCCATCGTTGCGAAGATGGCTGCGTGTGGTTCGATCTTTAGCGAGAGTGGTTCAGCTCACCTGGAGCTGTTGGAGCAAAGAGCCAGCACAATCAGCTGGATACATGCTTACCGTTGCTTCCGCGATAGAAGCAGCAGCGACCGACCGCAAGAAGCTGAGAAAGTTGATGGCTTCACCGGTGGATGAAACGTTGATTTGCTTCTAAGTTCAACGGTCCGGGTCATGCCGAAGAACGATGGCGGCACCTTCTCCGCGCTCGAGCTCTGGGACCAAGCCACCACATTCCCTACGACACTCTTGTGCGACATTCTCTACCGCGGGATTCTCGCGCCGAGGCATCGTATCAATCACCACGGCATACCCGACATCGCTATACACAACTGCCTATAACCACAACGACAGCTACCATGAGCGACTCACCCGCAAATGCGCCATCCGGGCCCAACTCCACAACACCTTCAGCGGGCGGGCCTGCGCCAGTCGTACGCAAGCGACCAACTCCCAACATCTTCGCGCAAAAGAAGAAGCCCTTCCACTCGAAACTTGCCGCACAACCCAAGCATGCTAGCGCCAAAGGGCCACCCACAAATGGTGTTGCTCCCGCTCAGAGGCCACAGCAGGCCATGAACGGCGTGAAGAAAGTGATCGAACCGGAGGCGACTTACCAGGAGTTCCCGATCTTCGTGTCGAAGAATGTCCTTGAGCAAGGCCTACACTATCACGCCATGAAGCTGAAGAGCAAAGAGGAGACCATCGTAAATCCCTACGACCCTAGCCAGTTCCAGCGACCCGTTCGACTCCACCGCCGCATGGCTCGCGACAAAAAGGAGACTGGAGATCAATCGGATGCCCCATTAGGTGTAGACGACAAAGAGCGCGAGCTGCTCAGTGCTAAGCGCGCGGAGCGCCAGGCAGAGAGAGAGGCAAATCAAGCGCTCATCGCACCGACCGGAGGTGAGGTGAAGAACAAGTCAACCCGGAAGAAGCCGCAGAAGAAGGTGGAGGATGTCTACTACGATGACAACAACCCAGTGCATCGCGCAAGGGCCCAACTTCGATACGAGGAGGCGCGTCCCTGGCATTTGGAGGACTTTGAAGGCAAGAACGTGTGGCGTGGTAGCTACGAAGAGCCGCTGGCCGACCGGAGCGTTATGTTCGAGATAGGAGGCGGAGGATTTCGCATGGTGCCAGTGGAGAAGTGGTACACGTTCACCCAGAGCAATCGGTTTGAAGTCATGAATTCGGACGAGGTTGAAAAGCACATGGGGCAGAAATTCAAGGCACCACGTTGGTTCATGGGTACACAGCTGGCGAATGATGAAGCACGGAAGCAGGTTTCGAACCAAGCACGAGACCGACAGCGCGTTAAGAAGCGTGAGGACGACGAGGAGGACAATGTGCCCGTAAAGCGCGAGGAGTACCAAGCGGATATGGACGAGATTGATTTCGAGTTCGACGACGAATTCCAAGACGACGATGAAGGCATGATCTTTGGCGATCAAGACGACGATGCCAAAGAGATCGAGAAGAGAATCCGCGAGGAGATGCGTGGCGCCAACATTGCAGGCAGTGGCCTGAAGGATGTCGACAAGGATTATGATGAAGAAGAGGCAGCAGAGAAGAAGAAAGAGCAAGAGAAGAAGCGCAAGCAAAAGCGTATGCGAAAGCAGCTTATCAAGAAGGAGCGCAAGAACGAGTACGATTCTGACTCTGACAGAGGCGAGTTCTCGGAAAGTGAGGAGAGCGAGGACTCGGATGAGGAGCGTGAGAGGCTGGAAGAGGAGAAGAAGGCAGAGGAGGCACGGAAGCTGAACGGCGACAAGTCGGGCGTGTCTACTAAGGGTACGAATACGCCTACAGGACGTTCAGAGAAGAGAGATCCAAACAGGCTGGGTGTATCGCTCAAGCGACCAGGTTCTCCCGACTTGTCCGAGCTCAGTGGGAACGAGTCAAGCCGGAAGAAGGCAAAGGGTGTCAACGGGCATGCAGTGTCGAGTGGTGCGAATGGTGCTCGTTCGCTGTCGCGTAAGCTACACCGATCTCTCCGCTATCTAGAACGTATAATTGCTAACATTCTTGAAGCAGACATGGACAGACCCAAACGTGCCTCCGGGTACGGCTCTGGTAGCGACACCGACACCTCTCGTGCTGGCCGGCCCAGAATCAGTATCAGATCTGGCGCAGCTGGCTCACCGCACGAAGGCTCGCGTACTGCCTCTCGTGCCGCTTCGCCCTCGCGACCTGGTAGCAGGACCGAGAGCCCAGCGGGCGGTTTCCCGACGCTTGAGGAAGTGCGCGCTGTGATTCCTCAAACCGGCATCGATCTCAAGGACCTTGTCAAAATTTTCAGGGCAAGGATCGGCAATAACAAGCAGACCGATTTCATCGGGTTGGTGAAGCAGGCGGGCAAGCAGGACCCGGCCACGAAGAAAATCATCCCCAAGGACCCTTTGTCGTCGTAGTACGAACAGGCGCAGTGGCAGCTGCGGGAGCAAGAGCGGCTTATCCCAAGGGTGGATGATCGGCTCGATCGCATTCGTTGGTGATGAGCCTTGAGTCTTGACGGTACTGTTGGCTTGACTGTTGCGGGAGCGCCATTACGGCTGGTCTGCGACCACGTTAATGTGCGGCGGTCACAGATGGAGTGCGTTCGCTTGGTGGAGCGTAGAGCGTAGAGAGTATCCATCGAATCTGGGAGGCGCAGATGCTGCAGTCGTACTTTAGCAATGCACATCAGCCATTGGAATGAAGCAAGGAACCATGTCACGTGGTAGCACATTCCTTGCTGCGAAAGCACGAGTAGAATAATTCTCCATCGGTTCACACACCACCTCTCCGCCATCCATATTTCTTACATTCAACATGGATCCAGTCTCACCCATCTACCCACCCGAACCACCCGTCTACCAACAAGCACCCGATCCCGGGCCAGAGCTACGCACGGACGAAGCCAATCCGGGGCTCCCAGCCAACTCCAGCTCCACTGCTGTGACTTCACCTCTCCCCGTCCATCGCCTCTACTCCCCTTCCAAACACGAAATAGACACCCATCCTATCGTACAACGACTATCGCTCTCACGCGACCACATCACCACTGGTCTAAGCGCTACGCGACACGAAAACGACGACGATACTACAGCTCCCGACACAGCTCTACCAGACAACTTGCGCCAAGCTGAACAGGGCGACGAGCAAGAAGTGAAAGAAGACGCGATGGCTGATACGAACAATATCGAGAAGGGCGACGAAGGTACGAGTCTCTGTTTCTTTGCGCGAACGCGGTGCATTGGTGTTGCTGAGCGCGATGGGAGTGGGAAAACATTGGATGCCTGAGGCTGTACATGCTTAGTCATTGGAGTCAAGAGCTAACGATCGTTGCTGTTTGTAGTCTCCTACGCATGGGGCAGCGGCCGACCAGGCGGGACAGTCACCGACGTCGCGAAAGACGGCGATGTCACCATGGAGACCAAGAAGGGCAACGAGGTCAAGAAGCACGGCGACTCGGATAACCCGGCGCTCTACATCCAGCGCGATGGGGGCCACGATGTCGTGAAGAAGGCTTCTGAAGTCTCTGTCGAGGAGAAGGGCGATGGTGGGGATGACAAGAAGGACGATGACGATGAGGAGAAGAAGGAAGAGAATGGTGATGCCAAGACGGGCGACAAGCGCGCTGCTGATGATGATGCTGAAGAGGAGCCCAAGGCCAAGAAGGGCGGCGCGAAGAAGGCGAAGACTGCTGCTGAGCCGAAGGCCAACGGCGAGGGGGCGAAGAAGAAGGGCAGGCCGGCGAAGGCTGCTGCTGCCAACGGATCGGCTGCGAAGAAGGAGACGACGAAGAAAGCGAAGGCGTCGAAGAAAGCTGCTACTGAGACTGGAGAGCCGCGCCGTTCTGGGCGCAACAAGGCTTAGAGTCTCTGAGCTCTACAGCTGGAGTGGCGAGGAGCAGTGGGATGGTAACGGGGCGCATGGTAGGGGGGAATGGGAGGATCGCTATGGAGGACATGGCAGGGACAAAAGGGTCAGGACTAGGGTTGAGAGTTGTGCTGTATAGTACTCATTCTTAGTTCTGCGTGTATTGAAAGGATGGACTCGTATGCTGTCCCACGTATTTGTCCTGATGAGCGTGTGATTGTGCTATCGTTGCATACAAATGTCGTGGAAGTGCAAGTAGTTGGCTCTGAAATGGATTGAACTGTCTTGACATGTATAGAGACTCTACACAGATCTACTAGACGCTCCAATGATCTCAGGTCTCGATATACGAAATATTCCATGTGTTCCTGTTCCCAAAGACTCAAGCCCCCTTCTTACGAGAGTTTCATTTTAGCGTTTCACGTGCGCCGGAGAAACCGCTCCCGAAGCAACAGCGCTCCAACATCATCGTCGCCGCTCTTGCATGCGCCTCTGCTCCAACGTCACCTTCACCACACACCTCACCACAACCTCGCCCAATCACACGACTCGACGCTTCCTCTGATATCAACGCCTGTCTCAGCTGCTTGCGCTTGTCTCACCGACGACCCTTTGTTTGTCCACCTGTGCCGGCGGCTCGCTCGCTCCAACACTCCCGATAGCACACGATTTGAAATATACAGACAAAGGGACTTACCTCGACCTCGGACCGCCCGCCGCGACCTTGTTGCGAAGAGCCGAGTGCTAAGCGCCAAAGCAATATCACAGCTGCGTTCGCGACGGCGAGCGCTGCCTCAAAATGGCTGGGACTAGGAATTATGTAAGTCGGGCTGATGAGCAGGAAACACACGACCAAGCACGAAGCAGTGTGCTGTGAAGAGGCTTAGCTTGACCACACATTCAAAACGCTTGCTGACCCGCGTCCCCATCACTTCAGGACTTCCTTATCAAACTCCTCCTCATAGGCGACTCCGGCGTGGGTAAATCCTGCTGCCTGCTTCGCTTCAGCGAAGACTCCTTCACCCCGTCCTTCATCACCACCATTGGCATCGACTTCAAGATACGGACGATCGAGCTGGACGGCAAGAGGGTCAAGCTGCAGATATGGGATACCGCGGGCCAGGAGCGATTCAGGACGATCACCACAGCGTACTATAGAGGTGCGATGGGCATACTGTTGGTATACGATGTTACGGACGAGAAGAGCTTCAACAGTGAGTTCTGCAAACACCGTACCTGTAGATGTAGGTTGAAGTGCTGACTGTGAGTCTGTTGCAGACATCCGAACATGGTTCTCAAACGTCGAACAACACGCCACCGAAGGCGTCAACAAGATCCTCATCGGCAACAAATGCGACTGGGAGGAGAAGCGCGCGGTATCGACCGAGCAAGGCCAAGCACTAGCCGACGAGCTCGGGATCCCATTCATGGAGGTTTCGGCAAAAAGCAACATCAATGTCGAGAAAGCCTTCTTCAGCCTCGCGAGCGACATCAAGAAGCGGATCGTCGATACGCAACAACCGCAGGCGCAGCAACAGCAGTCGGGTGTGCAGGTTGGTGGCGCGGGAGGGATGGCTGGTGGGCTGGGCAAGAACTGCTGTTGAAGCAGGAAGTCTTGGCGGATGTTGGACACAGATTGGGACGAAATGAAGAGAAGCCTGCTCCGGACTCTGGAGGCCAAGTGCATATACGAGCAAATAGCTAGAGAGTCCTTTTTGCGCGGGTGTCTGGCGTTCAGGCGGTCGATGGCTTGGCATAGCGGACACGAAGAATTCTAGATGAGGTATTGTACAGCTGGCTTGAGAACATGGATTTCGCCTGTCACCTCTCACTCCACCTCAGACTATCGAATGTGCGTATATCAGCTCGCAGGCTGTGCTCAAAGCATTGCTACCGCTATCAAGGTATACAAGAGACGCTCCACCCAGACAGATATCTCGGAAGCTATCACAACAACTAGACATTATCCACTTACATCGCTAAAATTCTAGGGAGCATCCTGCCGACTGACTAGCCCATCAGCCACACCACTGTCTGACCCAAACACCACCGCCCGATCATGCGTTTGACTGCCGAATCCTTCTGCTCTCGCACCGAATGCTCTTTCCCTTCCAGTACAACAGATATGGCACCGGCGTAAAAGCGGCGGCAATCGCAGCTAATATGGTCGTTGCATGGTGGTTGCCGAGATTCGTATACATCGGTATAGCTATGATGACCATGCAGCCACCCACGATGTAACGGACAAGCGTAACAGCCACGAGTGCCAAGGCAGCGAAGCGTGTGAAGGCTTGGATCAGGTACATGTATATCGAGAGGGATAGAGAGAGAAGGCTGAAGCGCATCTAGATGGCACAGTGTCAGCGAGGGTGTCTTGTGGTGTGATGGATGTAGACTCGCAATGAGCGGACTCCAGTAAGACACGGAACCACGCGATCCAGAACAGGCAAATCGGCAACAGCGGAGCTGCGATCATAGCCCACCACAGCATCGCTTCTGGCTTAGCATGCGACTTCCCTGCAGCGGCTGCTTTCTTGTATTCGCGCCCGATCAACATGGCGTACAAGGGTGTAGCTAAGGCACATATCCATAGACCGACCGACACGCTATGCACTGCCTTGGTCGAAGCCATAGGAGCCGGTGAAGATGAACGGCGCGCCAGTGAAGAAGGTGAACGACACGATGTAGACGAAGGTCAAGTAGGCCGTGAGCACCGCAACGATGGGCTCGGTAACCAGGATCGAGATTCGGCGATAGAAAGCTGCGGACAGCCTTCGACCGAATGATATCGCTGTTGCTGACTCCAAAGGACCACGGTATCGCTGATCACCAGTAGCTTGACGTAACGCCGCTGCTTTCCATCCGAGAACGGTCGGTCCGTACGTCTCTGGCAGGAAGAGGACCATGATTACAAGCAGCCCGCCGGCAATGCCCAGTGTAATCCAGTCAGCGAATCGCCAGTCCATACCAGACTGACCAACATCCGCACCAACGACCGGCGCGATCACGGGCCCGAACAAAGCCACAGCTCCAAATCAGGGGAAGATCTTCCCACGCATCTGGTGATCGAAGTCATCACCAAGCAGTTGTAAACGCCGTCGAGCCGAAAAAGCCAGCAAGGAATCGGAAAACCAGCTGGGCGCCGAAGTTGGGACTCAAAGCTGACCCGAGGATCCAGCAGCAGAGTAGTGCCAGCGTGGCGAGATATATCGGGTTCCTGCCGAAGGTCTCTGAGAGGGGTCCTGCGAATGGTGCTCCGACGCCGAAACCGAGGAGGAAGAGAACAGTGGCTAGTGATTCTGCTTCCTTGGCTGACGTGGAACGATTCGGCTGCTTGAGGGATGACAGGCGAGTCGATGGAGGAGCCAAAGCCGGATATGAAGGCTACGCTGGCTGTCATGGCGTTTGTTCCGACTTTCTTCCACTTCCGCCAGTATTGCGGGTTCAGCGGGTCGTTTGGCTCGCAGCCGACGGGCATTGTGGTATCCTTGGCTATGTCGTTGGAAACAGTAGCGTGGCCTGGTGTTGACGAGGGTTCGGCGTTTTGTGCATATATTAGCATCGATATGGGCTTCCAGCAGGGCGACGTCTACCTGGTCTGGTGTGCGAGTCCCTATCGATGAGCCCCAATCGCGAGCTTGGTGCTTGATACTTCGGATCTGAAGGAGTGATTGCATCTTGTTGTCGTTTGACAGTAACCGGCTCTCGTTCTCGGAGGTACCACTATGAGGCGATTCGTTGCTGGGTTATGAGCATAGACCGAGAGGTCGTCGCCCTTATATATCACCCGAGCCACCCGTCGTCCACACGATACCATCTGACCGCCATCATGTTGTTGCAAGTATCGAATTGGGACATCATGTAGTGCGTGCTGAACAATATAACTGCGATGTCCAATGCATGTGACTTTTGAACATTACCCAAGCAAATTCGCTTTATCTGGTGGTTGATCAGAATTGAAGAAATGTCGTCCTGGTCGAAGCCTTATGCCAACACTTCTGACCGATATCTGGAAATGGACTAGACGGGGTCGACTGCAAGAACAATCTTCCAAGAACTCTGTTCAAGTCCCGTCGGCGGTGATCAGGAAACAATCTATCTCTGGGAGGTTTCGGTCTGCAACGACGCCCTGTCATCGGCAGCAATGTAATACTTGCCATGCTACCTCGGTTGGACACGGATGAGTCCTATATCGAAGGGTTGTGCATTTCGCTGGCTATCATCTATGACGATGAAGTCCGACCATAATGATGGTCGCCGGCTTGTTCACTTTGACTTGCCTGGCCACCATTCGAGGCGGACATAGCCCGACCAACCCGCTACAGCCGAATACCTCGATCTGACTTGATGAAGAGACTGGGAGTGGTGACTTTGTGGAAGCAGAGAGTAGACGTGCGGTGAAGAGTCCGTGAGAGCTGCCTTAGTCGTGAGCGCACGACAGGATTCATGTCAAACCAGTGTAGGGCCGATGCATCGACAATGAAATTTCCTACATCGCCTGATGCAATGCAACGCAGTGCCAGGGTTCTAGGGTCTCTGGTTTGATCTTTCTATTTCTTCGTGGTAAGGGTGCCTGTCGATGCTCTTCGCACCCTCACTGACGCACGTAATGATTAACACTGATTAACACGGCCTGGAAGAAGGTATGCTGGCCTGCTTCTTCACCCCTTCGTCCTTGAGAAGTCAAATTTACTTCTCCTGGTATACATCGAAAGCGTTCTTGTACTCGAAGAAGCTTGCTTTGTAGTACCGCGGCAGCTTCGGGTCGGTAAAGTTCACTACAGCAAAACCACATCAGCATCTCGCACAAGTCCTCAAAGAGATGAGTCTTTCTACTCACCATACTGCATCCCGAACTTCACAGCAAACCCAGAGCCCCACTGTATGAGCGTCAGCGACTCGTCCCGCACGCTTGAGAGGGTCTTCTTACCTCGAAGTTATCATACAAGCTCCAAGCCAGGCACCCAACCACGTTCACGCCTTCGCTGATGGCTATCAAGATGGCTTCCATGTAGTCGTGATAGTAGCTCATGCGAAGGGGGTCGTAAAGAATATCCTGCAACAACACCTTCTGCGCCTCAAAAGGCTCGGCAAAACCGAACTCAGTAACAGCGAGGGGCAGGTTTCCTGCAGGATCTGCCCATGTAGTCTTGATATACTGCAGAAACTCGGGCACCCAATCCGTCGCCTTATGCAGCCACGGACTTAGCGGATCAGCCGCCGGGCCAATGAGCCATCCGTTTTCGTACGTGTATTGCGTCGCTGCGCAGGACGGGTAAGCTGTATTGTTCGGGTCGTTGATGCATGCGTCGACGCCGCCTTCGGGAGCGAAATAGAATTGCGAGGTATAGGCGTCGTGGGCGTAGATGTCTGCCGAGCCTTTGATGGTCTGCTTCTCGGAGGTGGTGAAGGGGCGGAGGAAGCTGGAGGTGTATTGCTTGACGCTGGCGGGATAGTCGCCGGTTAGGTAGATTGGGTCGGAGAACCAGCCTTCGTTCTAGAACGGGTGGGAGGAAGTTGTCAGCAAATATAGGAAGGGGTGGGGATGGGTGATACGTACGAAGTCCCAGGCTCGTTGCACAGCTCTAGCGTCTTCGGTCGAGTTTGTCAGAGGGATCTTGTAGCCGCCGTTATTCTTGTACGAGATCATAGAGTCAGGCATCATCTTCTTTCCGAGACGATATGCTTGGGAATGTGCCAGGAGCACGCTCTGCCCACAGTGAAACTGTTGATGCACATCCGGGATGGGGAAGGTCTTGAAGTAGTGCTCCGGAAATGGGTATTGCTGGCAGAAGACGATCGCTGCGCCTATCAGTACTTCTCCAGTAGATGGGCTCGAGTTGGGACGTACGCTCGTTGACAGTGAACCAATGCTGAACTCTGTCGCCAAACCGACCATAAGCGATCCGAGCATATTCCACAAAGTCGTTAACGATGTCCTCCGACAGCCATCCACCATACGTATCCTGAAGCATAAGCGGTGTGTCCCAATGATACAATGTCACCATCGGGATGACGTTGTACTCAATGCACGTATTGATTACATCGTTGTAATGAGCAATTGCCTCCTCATTGACCGGGCCTCGACCGAATGGCAAGATGCGGCTCCAAGACAAGCTCAACGAGTACGCTTTGACGCCAAGAGCCGCGATCCGCGCGATGTCGTCCTTGTACATGTAGTAGTTGTTGTTCGTCACATCCGCGGTGTGATTGTTGACCACGAAGTCGGTGGCACGATGGCTGAGCACATCCCAGACACTGGGACCTCTGCCGCCGTCTTTGGCTGCGCCTTCGACTTGATAGGCGGCGCCAGCGACACCCCACCTGCTCGAGATCAGTAAATATATGAGTAGATTGTGGATACGAACATACCAAAAGTCCTTCGGAAAAGACCACGATTCATTCTTCGCCTGCGTAGGAGACTGCGGACCAGTAGGGAAGGAAGGATAATACAGCGGTGGTGGAGGGATCAAAGAACTAGACGGTACCGGGGTTGCTGAAATGGTGGTGGTATAATATGCTTCAGTCACTGGCCCGACCAGCATATCCCATAAGTCATTTACATTCAGAATGAAAGCTGAGGCCAGTCTTGTCGGGTTCTGAGTGCGAGTGGCATTTGCTATTGCCGATGGAGCTGTCGACTTTGTAGCGTTCTGAGCATTAGCGAAGGCAGCTGAGGCCACGAGAGTGGCGATTGTACTTGTCTTCATGTTGCCGGTATTGCTATGAGAGGTAGTGCGAACGCCGGACAGAAGTGAACAGAGAAAAGATCTTGCTACCTTTACAAGCTGTACCTACAAGTGAGGACAACGGCAGTCGGATGTTCGCAAGCATACGTGGGTGAGGTCATAGCATGCAGGTCCAGAGCTTAGCACTCCTTGTAAAGGCAGCTGAGGTTGTACAAATGGTGGAGGTCTGCATGTTCGTGCGGGGCTGCAGATGAAGGAGAGTTTCTCCTCCAAGCGGATAAAATCTATGTCAGCTCGAACGCGAGATGGGAGCTTGAAGTTAGCTCTCAAATGCGGATAATAAGTCGTTGCGGAGATCGGATGGTGGATCGCCTGCATTGCCGTTCGAGTCAAAAAGTGCTCACAAGACAGACTTGATGGAGAGGCCAGAGGCCAGGCTGGAACTGATCCGAAAAGAGGTCAGAGGTGCCACCAGTACGTAAACATACAGCCATAGAAGAGAACGCTATCAGTATCAATCATAACATTCGTGTCACATCGATTTCGTATGCATTCATTGCATCAGCGAGAGTCCCTCGACATCCGCGCAGCAGGGACGGCTCCCAGTACACTTTCGTCCCCAAGAAAGTTATTGGCGAGACCAAACTCGCCTTCATTCTGTTCTGCCGGCCTGCCTCGCGTTCGTCGTCCAGAGGCCCTGTCGCCTCTCCGGCCAAGATTGGCATCACCGAAAGCATTCATAACCACGTTGGCGGCATTTTGGACGAAGTCGTCGTTCATGAAATGTCGAGCAGCGTTGCCGAGACCTCGTACTTCCTCGTCACCACGGCGGCGTGGTCGAAATCCGTCCAGAGGTTCCACTAGCGAAGCCAGCTGCAGACGGCGAGCAAGCTCAGCGTCTTGACGTTCCTGTTCACGTCGTTCATCCATCTCACGCTGGTACGTGACCTCTGGTAGCGGGCCGTTTCTGTTCCTAGCCCGTGGAAGCGGTGGAGGTATTGCATCGCCAGCAGCCTGAAACGCTCGACGAACGTGGACTTGTATCGGCTCAGGAATCATCATATCGTTCAGCCGATCAGCATTCGGCATGCTACTGTAGTTGAACCATGGGCATTCGCATGACTTCCACTTCGACCCACACACGATGCAGAACTCAGCCATGCATCGGCATGTCATGTGATTGCAGCCTTCCCTTCTTTCCACCATGGCTTTACAGCTATAGCATCGCTGCCAGCCTTCCTTCTTTGCCTGTTCCATAATTTTAGCAATTTCGGGGTCTTTGGGGCAGTCTCTAGATTTGTGCATCTTGTTACTGCAAAGCGCGCAAACCTCGATCTTGCAGCGTGGGCAGGTGGCGGATTTGCGGCCCTTGGAAGTATGAATGTGTGAAGGCTTAATCCAGTGTCCGCATTTCGGCGTTGGGCAGTACAGCCGGTTCTTCGTATGATACTCTTGGTATTTCCGATTCCAGGTCGTCTTGAACTTGGTGTCAAATATCTTGTCGACATGGTCCAGAGGGATGTGTTGGTCTGTACAGCACCTTGGCGGCATGTGCGCTGGATCCTTGACAGAAAGCTCGAATATACGCTGAAGACATTCATGGCACATTCGATGACCACAGGCTAGTTTGGCCGACTGAATCGAGGGTATGTCATCGGATCCACAGGTCAAGCATTCGACCAGGCGGGGCGTCTGCGGGATAGACGTCGTGGAGTGCCGGCGAGACACTCTATCCATTAAAGTGGACTCCTGTTGAGTTGGTCCCTTAGACGATGTGGATGACCTTCTATTGTTCGACTCTTCCGCAATTCGGTCAAGCCGGACCGAGGTCGTGCTGCTACGCTTGAGTGACGGACGAGTATAAGCTTGACTGCGCCGTCGTTCCGTTGTACTCCGTGACCCAATTTGGGAGATGCTGTCATCTGGTGTCACCTCTTCATCGAGTGAGGTGGCCGTACTGCGCCGTCTCGAGGAGCTGGAGTACTTCGAGGATCGATCAGACCTTCGAGGCTTGTAGTCGTCGCGAACGGCCTCTTCGTCGATGGGCTCGAGCAAGGGCGATGATCTTATGCCGTATACATAGTCTGCAGTCCTATCGCGCTCTTCCGTGACTTCCTTGGTAGCCTTGCTGAGGGGTGACGTGGAGCTGGTCGTGTGCTTCCTCCGTTCAGACTTCACAGATGGCGCATCGCCTCTAGCCTTCGAGGACCCGGAAGACATCGACTTGGCCCTCATTGCCGCAGTAGATACAATCCGTCTCCTTTCGAGCGGGGAAGCAGAGTAATATGCCAGCCTCTTCTTGCGAACCTCATCAGCATCTGGTTTTGCGGGCTTCTGCTCGTCCGCTTCTGCTTCCTCGCCACGCACTTTCGGACGGTCTGGATCCCTCGAGCTATGGTGGGACCGTCGACTCTTGGTCGAGCGCTGGCTGCGACCGCCCCAAAAGAAGGACGTCGCCATCGGTAGTTGTGTGAAGGCAAGAAGGCTACGACAGCTGGAACTTGAATCCAACGCCAGCGAGGCACAAGCTTGCAGGGGTCCACGGCGCTAATGCAACGGGCCGAGATGGCCGGTGTCGCCCCTGCACTTGGGCCCCTCTTAAAATGTTTACCACACTACTTCTGTTTCCGAGAAGCAAGCTCTTGTGACTTGTGACTGTCCTTGAGGCACGACAAGTGAATTTCTCGTTGTCCAGCTCTCCGGTTTCGAAAAGTGAAGAATCGACCGTATTTACTCATCGCCTATGAGCCTGCATCGAGCATTGGCTCTCACATTGTGACTGACATTTGACTGCAACTTTGCCGTGGGGATCGTGTGCTCGAAGTTTTCGACACGGTCTCGCGATGGCTCTCAAACCCAACGACGTTCGCCCTGATCCAACGTCCGATCTACACTGGTCGGAGTACAGGGGAGCCATTCACGAGATCTTCGCCGCCAATGCTGCCAAACATCCCGACAGAGACTGTGTTGTCGAGACCGCATCCTCAGGTACCTCCAAACGAACTTTCAATTACCGGCAGATCAACGAGGCCTCCAATGTCTTGGCTCATCATATGGTCAGCAATGGCGTGCAGCGCGGCGAGGTCGTTATGGTGTATGCTCATCGCGGTGTCGACCTGGTCGTCGCAGTCATGGGTGTGCTCAAAGCAGGCGCTACGTTCAGTGTTATCGATCCAGCATATCCAGCAGATCGACAGATCATCTATCTAGAGGTCGCAAGACCGAGAGCGCTTGTCGTAATCGATAAAGCAACGAGAGATGCTGGACCGCTCGATCGGAGTGTATGTGACTGGATAAAGGAGAACTTGGATCTTCGGACAGAGGTACCTGCGCTGAAGCTTCAAGACAATGGCAATATTTCCGGCGGCTCCACGAGTCAAGGTTGCGACTGTCTCTCCGCCTCCTTGAAGGACAAAGCACATCTTCCAGGCGTCGTGGTTGGTCCGGACAGTACCCCTACACTGTCTTTCACTTCCGGGTCCGAAGGCAAGCCGAAAGGCGTCAAAGGTCGGCATTTCTCCTTGGCGTACTACTTTCCGTGGATGCGGCAACGATTCGGACTGTCGGAGAACGACCGGTTCTCCATGCTCAGTGGCATTGCTCATGACCCAATACAACGGGATATCTTCACGCCACTGTTCCTCGGTGCCTCACTTATCGTTCCACCAGCAGAGTACATCACGTTCGATCGATTAGCCACGTGGGCAAGTGAGAACGAGATCACTGTAACGCATCTGACGCCAGCCATGGGACAGATCCTACTCGGCAGTACAGAGCCAAAAGTCACGAGCCTACACGGTGCATTCTTCGTGGGAGATGTTCTGTTGAAACGCGATTGCCGACGGCTGCAGCAGCTGGCTCCGAACTGCAGGATCAAGAACATGTATGGAACCACGGAGACGCAACGAGCAGTCTCGTACTACGAGATCCCAGCTTTCAACGAGGATCCAAACTACCTCGACAAGATGGGAGATGTCATACCGGCTGGCATGGGCATGCTGGACGTTCAGCTGCTCGTCGTTGATCGCGAGAAGCCAGAGCGGCAGTGCGAAGTTGGTGAGATCGGCGAGATCTATGTCCGTGCTGGTGGTTTGGCCGAGCAGTACCTTGGTGATGAAAAGAAGTCGGCGGAGAAGTTTGTCAAGAACTGGTTCGTGGATCAGCAGCGGTGGGTTGAGGAAGACAAGCAAAGAGTAGCTGCGCAGGGCAAAGCGGAGCCCTGGCGGGAATGCTACTTCGGACCAAGAGATCGGATGTACCGCTCCGGAGATCTTGGACGATACATGCCAGATGGGAACGTCGAATGTGTTGGCCGTGCGGACGACCAGGTCAAGATCCGTGGGTTCCGCATAGAGCTCGGGGAGATTGACACCCACCTATCACAACATTCATTGATTCGTGAGAATGTCACACTGGTCAGGCGTGACCATAACGAAGACCAAATCCTGGTATCGTACTATGTGCCAGACATGAAGAAATGGCGAGAGTGGTACGGAGAGCAGGAGCAGCAAGCTCAGAAGCAACAGCAGCAGAACGGCATCAAGCGTCGAGTATCGGCCAAAGAAAGTATGGGAGTCGGCCAACGCATGAGGATATTCGAGCTCTTGAGTCTGAACGCCAGAGATGCGCTCAAGAAGAAGTTGCCAGCATATGCTGTTCCGACTTTATTCATACCTATGATGCGGCTACCACTGACGCCGAACGGGAAGGTAGACAGACGGGCTCTGCCGTTCCCAGAAGAAGCAGATCTGCTTGGTGCCATCTCGAAAGCGACCGATCTCGATGTGCGGACTGACACAGAGAACGGTCTGGCAGATATCTGGGCATTCCACCTGCCTCGCCATACAAATGCCACTCTACCACGGGACGCGAAGTTCGAGGATCTTGGTGGAAACAGCATCATGGCAGTGCAGATTCTTCCAAAGATCAACAAGCGATGGCAGGGTGCAAACATACCAATGTCTGCGATGACAAGCAAACAACTGACGCTGAGAAAGCTTGCAAGATACATCGATAGGTCACTCGACCCGGTGGGCCTGCGTATGGATACTGCGGAGAACGAGGATGAAGAAGACCAAGCTGAGCAGTATTCGAACGATCTGCCTAACCAGATTGCCCATTTGCCTCAGAAGTTCAGCATCGGCGAAGCTCGAGAGACCACTGATGTCTACGAAATGGGTAGCAACATCTTCCTGACGGGTGCCACTGGCTTCCTCGGTGCATTCATGCTACACGAGGCGATGATGCGAACGTGGCCGAACCACATATACGCTCACGTGAGAGCTTCGTCGGCGAAGGAGGGCATGGATCGTATCAAGACGACTTGCACTGCGTATGGCCTATGGCAGGACTGGTGGGCATCTGAAGGTGTGCTTGAGGTTGTGATTGGTGACCTGGAGAAACCAAAACTCGGCATGAGTGAGGCGGACTACTCGAAAGTGGCCAGCGATGCGGACATCATCATACACAATGGTGCTCGTGTTCACTGGCTTCTCCCGTACGAGAGCCTCAAGGCTGCTAATGTGCAGTCAACGCTGGAGTGTATTCAGCTTTGTTCCGCTGACAAGCCTAAGCGACTCGCTTTTGTCAGCTCGACAAGCGCTCTTGATACTGAGCACTACGTACAGCAATCTGACGGTGGCAGTCCTATCTTGGAGTCTGATGACCTGGAAGGAAGCCGACAAGGGCTTGGCACAGGCTATGGACAATCAAAATGGGTGTCGGAGATGCTCATACGAGAGGCTTGCAGCCGAGGCCTGGATGGTGTCATCGTTCGACCTGGTTACGTTATGGGACACGAGAAGACTGGTGCCAGCAACACAGATGATTTCTTGGTTCGCATGCTCAAGGGCTGCGTTCAGATCGGATCACGGCCAGACGTCAGCAACACCATCAACATGGTCCCAGTCACGCATGTTGCAAAGAAAGTGCTGGCCGTTGCTCTTCAAGCTGAGAAGGGAAGCATATCGCACGTCGATGCACGTCCACGACTGACTTTCAACGAGTACCTGAGAGCACTCGAAGACTATGGCTACGCAGCTCCTCTGGAAAGCTACGAAACGTGGCGACGCAAAGTGGAGCAGTATGTCGAGACTTCTAACGATGGCCAAGAAGAGCTTGCGTTGCTTGGCTTGTACCACATGGTAACTGGCGACCTGCCGGCAGCGACGAAAGCACCGAATCTCGACGATAGGAACGCTGCCAATGCGCTAGAGAAGGACGAGAAGCAGAGTGGGAAGAAAGCGTCGCCTGCTGGAGTGACGAAGGAAGCTGTGGGTGCATATCTGGGCTATCTCGTTGCCCGAGGCTTCATGCCGGCGCCGCAGACGGCTGGGAGACCGTTGCCTTCCGTACGGATGCCGAAGGCACAGGTTGAGGCACTCAATAAGGTTGGTGGCAGGGGAGGCAGTGGTCGGTCATAGTATGCAGTGCGTTGAGAGCTACAGCGATACCTGTAGGTGACTATCAACTGATATAGTATAACTAGATGAAGCGGAGTCAAAATCGAATTTCGAACAGCAGCGCGGTCTCTCACTTTAGCAAAGTCGACAGGTCAAATTCGATTCACATCTACCTACTCAGACCGACGCCATACCACCATTGACACCCAGAATCTGCCCAGTGATCCATCGACTTCCCTCGCCACTCAAAAAAACAACAGCATCAGCAATTTCCTCCGGCATCCCGATCCTGTTGTGTGGATTGAAACCTGCAATCGTCTTCAGCATCTGCTCACTCTTGCCTTTGTAGAACAAGTCTGTCCCTGTTGGTCCAGGAGCGACAGCGTTCACAGAGATGCCTTTCCTTCCGAGGTCCTTCGACAGAACTTTGGTCATTTGCTCGATGGCACCTTTGGTGGAGCAGTAGAGCAGGTAGTTTGGCGTTACTGTGGAAGCGTGGCAGAGTGATGTTGAGAGCAAGATGATGTGAGAATCGGCGGTCAAGTGTGGCGCTGCTTTCTGTCAACGTGGTCAGTGCTGATCCAGTCTTGCAAGGCTAGAAGGTGTGCGTACTTGAACCAGAAAGTACGGTCCCTTGACATTCAGGCGGTAGGCTGCATCGAAGTCTTCCTCTGTCGTGCTCTCGATGTCCTTCATCGGCAGTATGCCTTACTCCCTGTCAGCATTGATCGATACAAGAAATTGGCTCCACTTACCGGCGTTCGCTACCACCACATCGAGTCTGCCAAATCGATCAAGCGCCGACTTCACCATCTGCTCAGCACCCTCGACGGACCCAGCATCAGCTTTGATGGCCAACGCTCGCTCCTGCCCTATCTCCTTAACGACAGCATCCGCGCTGCTAGCATCAGAGGAGTAGTTGACCACAACTGACGCGCCTGCTTTTGCGAGAGCATAACAGGTTGCTCTCCCAATACCTTTGGAACCTCCGGTCACAAGCGCCACTTTGCCTGCCAAGCTGTTCATGGTGCAAGTCGAATCGTTTGTTGTTGAATCGTCGGATTGTGTTGTCGAGTTTTCAGGGTGCGTGCGAATTGGTAGAGCACGTTTGATCTGGTGTATTCGATTGCTCGTGTTTTGAAGACGAACCAAGCTCCATCGACCACCGAGCTGAGCTGTATATATGTGTTTCTCTGTTGTCACAACGCGCCTGCTTGCATCCGTCAGGCCAACCCTACCTCCGAGAGCTCCGCCGATCAGACCCAGATTAGGGTTCCGCTGGAGGCAATCCGATATCGGCCACCGGATTTATTGAAGGCGCAAGGCAAACTGTCCGGACTTGCGACCAGTCGGTGTTGCAGATCAACTGACATGATCTACCAGGCGTCGAAAGAACGGACGGATTGCGGCTCTCGCGGTGTTGTTTTGCAAGCAGACAGATCCGATGTCGTCATGAAGTGAATCAGGAAGAATCAAGTCGATTCGCTTCCGGCTTCAAAGAGATGAGGGTAAGGTAAGGTAGGCAACAAGACGAATTGGCACAACGGTAAACTTCTCATTGCCTTGCAAAGCTCAATGCTTATCCATACGCTCGTCCGGATGATAAGCACCTATATCGTCGTACTCTCGCTGACTAGTCTCCTTGGGATGCTCAAGCTCATGATCTCCAGGGACTTGGTTCGGTGGAGGCAACTTGCTCATATCGTGCGGCTTGTCTTCGATCGCACTTAACGTCTCCCATAACTGCACCATCGAGCCTGGAGGTGGCTGTACCTGGCCCGCTAGGATCTCGGTGTTTTTGATGCCCTCACGACCGTAGAATCGCTCGTTCTCCGAGGGCCGCTGAGCGATGATGGTGCCGTCGATCTGGACACCAACATAAAGACCCCGTCCTTTGGTGTAGGCCCAGACTGGCGACTGCCGCTTCAGGAGTTCTGACTCGAGCTGACCACCGGCACCGAGCGGACCGGCGGTCGCGGCCACCTCGCCACCAAGCGTACAGCGTAGCCTAGAGAAGCCCTTCATACCTTCGTCATTATTGATGACGCAGACAAAATCGTAGATATCTGCTCCCGCAATAAACCCCCAACCGAGGGTGTGGATGAGTATGCCTGCCGGAGGACTCCAAGAACCATTCGGCAGACGAGCGACCACAACTCCACTGCCGCCGGCTCCAGACCAATGCAATCCCGTTCTCATAACCGTGAAGATTGCAAGACCTTTGCAGTTTCGGATGACCTGATCTTGTATGAGCATTGAAACGGAGACTTGAAGTACTGCAGACATACCTCAGCCGGGATCTTGTCAAGCTGTTTCTCATGACTGGATGCAGTATCTTTCTCGTGCCCCTTGGCCACGAACCCCTAAGAAACGAAGGGTAAAACATTCAGCAGTGTCTTAGACAAGAGTCGCCCGCAGACATATATCAACGGTTACCCTTTACCCATCAAAAACTCACGTCGATGCAAAAGCTTCTCAGGATTCGGGCGGCTTTGTCTGACTCTTTGTCGAGAGAAGTCGGCCAGAACGCCTCTGCTCCGAGCTTCAGAGATGCCTTGTTGACAGGCACTCCGACCTTATTAAACCATTTGCTGCTGGTAGCTTTGGTCTTCTCCCACGCTGAATTCTTCGAAGACTGCTGAGAAGCCATATTCACGCCTGGCGAACGCTTGGTGAAGATGGAGAAGCGCAGATGTCGGGAGTAAGTTAGTTTTACAGATCGATTCGAACATCATCTCCCGGACATCATACGAATTCCGTGTATTCCGCGTATCCTGAGCAGGCCAGCTGCCAACATGTTACCTGTATCGTGCTCGAAGAGAGCCACGAGGTTGCGCGATTGGCTTGGACGACACTCCGTTCTCGCCGACTGCCGCCGTGTTGTGTTCGGTGACATCACTTTGTCGTGCTGTCATCAGCCTCGCACGCTGTCCGAAGCTTTGAAACCTATCTTCGCCTACTAAACAGCTTCATAGGTCGGCGGAAATGATGTTCGATGTTTTGTTCTGCAGAGTAGGAAATACGAGCTTATGGCGTCTCGTGTCGAGCCGTGCACAGGCTATTTATACACGCGACATCAACCACGGCTTACCGCAATAGGCATGTTTGAACTTCACCTTCATACTCCAGGAGACTTGTAACATGCCATCGTGTCAGCGGTCTGGCCAATTACGGAAAGACACATCGGTAGGACCAAAGTTTTTCATTCTCTTCTCACAATCCTCGTCCATCCTCCTTCCGCGGTGTCAAGCATTGCACAGGAGCACAGCAAGAAACGAGCAACGATGAGATACTTCCTGTACGGGTCACTTCTGGCGGCGCTCGCGACCTCTGCCGTCGCTCGAGACGTACCGAGCAACGTTCAGTCCTTCTTGGACAGGGTGAAGGAAGGGAAGTGTACGGGAGGAAAGGTTTTGAAGGACAAGTTATACGCAAACTATCCCGGCCAAAAGAGTGAGTCCAGAGTTCTCAGCCGCACCCCCGAATCAAATTGCCTTAATGCTAATGTTCACAAGCCTTCGCCTACTGCCAGGACGACGAGACAGGCGTCATGTTTCTCCACGGCGAAGGCAGCAAACTCGCAGATATGGATATCGACTGCGATGGCGACCAATCCCATCACGGCGATGGGAGATGCGGCACTTCAGACGACACGCAATCCACCACCGCTTTCGAGTACGAGGTGAAGCAGTACTCCGGACAGAACGTCTCGGACCTGAACGCGAACTTCATTCCTTACGTGGTGTTTGGCAACTATGGCGACGACAAGGGCTACGTAAGTTTGATGCATATAATTCCATTGCTGAGACACCACGTGCCCCTTTCGTAAGACGAATACTGATCATGACAATCCATTGTCACAGACTACCTTCAACCCCAAGCGCTTCGGTCTCAAGCCGCTGAGCGTCATGGCTGTTGTGTGCGGCGACAAGCTTGTTTACGGTGTCTGGGGAGACACGAACGGCGATGATGGACCGCCGGTTGTGGGAGAGGCGAGCATTTCGCTGGCGACGGAGTGCTTTGGTACTGGTATCACTGGAAACAATGGACACGACCAGAACGACGTACTGTACATTGCCTTCCCGGGAAGCGTGGCCGATACGGTGAACAAGAACGCCAGCTGGGGAGCCAAGGACTTTGCAACCTTTGAGAAGTCGATTGAGAAGCTGGGAAACAAGCTGATTAATAAGCTCTCCTAGGTGGTGTCTACTTTGCTCAGAGGAGTCTGATGGCAACCGTGCTGTGGTCACTTTTCTTATATATTCTTTATCTGTCTATTCTTGTCATTGGCTTATATCAGCCACCTTTCCTTCACCGTGGCATTTTCCTTGCTCATCGCCTTCCTTTAGTCCTCCAACACGGTCGAAGCCAGCGCTACTGTTTCCAGCCAATCTTCATACAATGGCAACAAAGACAACCTTTCTGTTGAGTCCATTCACCTTTGTGTCGAGGCAGCAAGGCTCTACCAAAGATCTCGTTGCGCTGGAACAAAGAAGAAGAAGGCCATTGTACATCGTTCCTTGTTCGCACACTTCACAATGCATTGTCCAGACGACACAGTGCATTATATACCTCCCTCACCCTTCCCCAACTCCCACAATCATCGAGTTCGAAGACCGCAAATCCAACGACTTCTTTCCAAAGTCAACCAACACAACAAGCTCGTTCAACCAGACCAACAACAAAACAACCCCAACCACGCACCACAACACCTCCCCCTACCACCCCTAAACAACATCAACAATGTTCTCCCGCCGCCCCTCAACAAGCTACTACTCCTCCTCTCGCCGCCCCTCCGCCTACGAGACCTCCTCTCGCCGCCCCTCCGCCTACGACTCCTCCGAACGCGACGCCGACGAGCGCTCCTCCCGCATCCGCGAAGAGCGCCGCAACGCTTCGCACGACTACCACGCCGCGAAATTCCGTCTCGAAAACAACAGGGGCGATCATGATGAGTACCGATCGTCCCGTCGGCGGTACGACTCCGCCCGTCTCGAAGCCGTCCGCGACGACGACTACTGGCAAGAGCGCGATGACAGCGCGCGTCGTGCGCGAGGCCAACGGACGCGCCACTCAGAGGCGCGGGCGGCTGAAGGGTTGGATGATCCGGACTATTTGGCGTTCAAGGAAGACATGTGCGGGTACAAATCCACTTGGATCGCGTCGCCGGAGCGCCATCGACGTGAGTCCCGGTATCGCGAGCAACCGCTGTACAAACGGAAGAGTCCAAGTTATTCTCCCGGGTACTATGCGGATACGTCCGGCGAAGGGTACTACGATACCAGTGGGTACGAAGGGAAGACGACGAAACGGGCGAAGGCTTCCAGGGCCGCCAGGGCCAGGACCCCGAGTCCCGTGCGGAGTCCGAGTCCTCCCATGAGACGACCGAGTACCAGAAGGCCAAGCGGGTATGATGACGACGAGGGTGACAGTTACAGGAGGACGGCTACCAGGCGTCCCACCCAGTACGAGCAGGAAGACGACAACTACTCCGTGGATGAGCTTCGCGCACAGGCTGAGCGGCTTAGGAGGCGGTTGTCGACGTTCAGGTAAACGGATCTTCCTGGTCGAGAGGTAAGTCGACAGTAAGCCAGAAGGTAAGTCAAACGGTAAGTCGAAAGGTAAGTCCAGATCACGCGCCGTAGTGTGGTCGAGGTAAGTGGCGAGCTTGTGCTTGCAACTTATGATCAAGAAAGAAAAGAAAATCAAAAAAATTAAGCCCGCAAGGGTGACAAAAACGTACTTCCAGGTTTCCTACATCTCGTTTTCCGTGGCTCATAAACCCCGTGCCACATATGCTCAATCATGTCCCAAGTCGCCCGGACTTCCTGGTCCACGCCAACGCCATTTGGTCCAATTGGTAAAGCCCAGCCAAATCCAGCTAATGTTCAACAAACCGAAATTGAAAAAAGTAGAAGAATAAGAAGAAAAAGCCTGTTATAGGGCACCCAAAACGTACTCTCAAAAGTTTCCTATATCTCATTGTCCCGTAACTCGTACACATATGCCACATATTCCCATCCATTTCCCAAGTTGCCCTGACTTTCTGGTCCGCGCCAACGCCATTTGGTCCTTCCGATCGCGTCCCAGGGGCCCAGCTAATGTCAACAGCCAACGACACCAAACGACCATCGCTCACTTAGGGCAGATCAAATATCTCTCTCATCCAATCCCTCGGTAGAACCCAGGAGGAGCAGCCCTTGGATCTTCCGGAGCAGGCTCAGTGTCCACCTCCCCACTCGAGCCTGTCCGCCTCGTCCTGATCCCAAAAACCCGTCTGAGTCTCTGCCGCGTACTCCTCTCCTCCTCCGCATTCTGCTCCGCCGACGCTCGTCTCTGCATCTCCATCCGCTCCTCCCGCAGAACGCGCAGCGCAGCCAGACGATCATCGCGGTTCATAGCGCGGGCCTGGGCGCTCTGCACTCTATGGGTCGGCCGTCCAATATCGCGGAAGCCTTCAATCAGACTCCGTCGGACACCCATCCGTGGGAGAGGTTCCGCGGCTACGCCAGGGGTGAGATTTAGCTCCGCGCCTGGTTCGCGGAGGATGGGGTTGCCGTGCTCGTCTACTTCGCCCGTCTCGCCTGCCTCCTCAGGTGGCGGTCGCAGATCGATACGGCAGAGTGGGCAGGTGCCGGAGACGTTGAGAAGCCAGGGGTCGATGCAGGCGGGGTGGAAGCGGTGGTCGCAGGGTAGGACGCGCTGGTCTTCGCCGGCCTGGAAGTCTTCGGTGCAGATGCTGCAGCCTAGGTGGTCGGGGTTCGCGGTGTCAGTGTTGGAACGTTCGGCGGTCGTGGCGGCTGCGATGCCTTCTTCGATCGAGTGACGACCATCTACCGGTTGGTCTTCGGTCTTGGTAGTGCCATCGGCGGTGGCGTTCCTCTCGGAAGCGTTTTCTGCCAGTTCCACGTCCGTAGGCTTCGGCTCGTCGGTGCGCTGCTCGCCGAACTTCACCAGCGGTAGCGAATCTACCACAGCCCTGGCGATACCCCTCGCTCTGCTCTGCCTCGGTCGACCGATCACATTACGTGGGCCATATCGCTCCGGGTGGCGGTGTGCTCGCATGGCACCAGTAACGATGATGACCAAAAACAGTGCCGAGATGATCCCGGTAATCGAGTACAGGATGATCATCGCCACAGCAGTGCTGGGCGTGCCAGCTACACTATTGTGCTGCCCATTATTACCAGACTCAGTGCCATTTCCGTTCACAGTCCGCATTGTAGAAGATCCGATAGTCGCATATACCGCCTGCGATCCGGCGCTTTGTGTCTCTTCCAACAGCTTTGCACTGTCCGTGCGGTTCGTCAAGCTGTATATCCACGGATAGTCCTCAGTATAACTCGTCAATTGACACCAGTCTGAATATCTCGAGTAGAGCACGATAGACGTGACGTTCGTCTGCCAAGCTTGGGCGAAGACTTGATCGGCCTGAATCTGGCCGGTGTATTGGTCGCAGGAGATGAAGAGGACTTGTTTCGACTCGGCGTTGAGGACGTTGTTGGGGGTAGCTAGGAGGAGGGGGCCAGAGAGACCGGTTGGCTGTGGTAACGATGTTGGTTAGAGACGGTAGTGAATGAGGTCTGCGGCGCAGTGCTTACGGGTATGTCCATCTTCCCTCCTGTCGTCAACACCAGCACTGGCGCGAGCGGGACCATCCTCTCATTCACTGAAATTTGCATCATCAATGTGCTATCACTACTCATCGCCGCCTCTTGCGCAGTCCAATTCGTCGGTATGATCATCTCGGCCGCGCTCAATGCCAGTACACCAGCCATCGCCGCCAATCCCAAGAGTCTCGCCATGATCGTCCAATGTCCAGAGTGCTGTATCCAACAACACTTCTAAGAGGATTCGAAGGAAGCGTGAGGTCTAATAACGAGCGTAATCCAGCACTGTCATCATCTCACACCGCACCACTCTTAACCCAATTCCTACGTCAAAGTCTACCCAAGCACGCGAGGCAATCGATACTGAGGAAGGCGCAGCGCCATCGTCGTTCTCTCTTTCGCTTCGTTCCTTCCCGACAGTCCAGAAGAATGGATGACGGCGGCGCTGGCGGTAGCGGCGACGGAGTCCCGCGTCATGGGGTGAAGTGAGACGCGGCAAGACGGGGATGTGGGATTGAGGTGTGCATACAGCCAATCGGTAGGAAGCCGAGCTGCTGGGCAGGAAGGCTGTGTTGGAGCGGAGGAAGTTTGTGTCGTGCGCCCTGTTTGTCCTTCTCCGTTTATGACAAAACATATCGCATCACATCGGAATAATGATTTGAGGTGTGGTCGGTTCAAGGTGGATTGGGCCGATGGGGATTACTGGGACTAACAGCACTTCCCGTGTTGGCAGCTCTTCAAAATATCTAATGACCTCTGAACATCCTGCTGTAAATAAGACCATCATCGTCATCTCCAGTCATGCACGCGTTACCCCATGGTCTTCTGATACTTTCCGCTGGCTCTCCGGGCAAGTAAGATGCAGTGAGCGATAAGGAGGAAAAGTATGCATGCAACTCATATCTATTCGTTGGCATTCGCCTCTTCAATCTCGAAAAGATGCCCTCCCCAAAACGCCCAGAAATGCCATCGCAGTCGCTCATAAACTCATCATCATACCACACGCCCAAATGCCCGGCAGTATCTACATGACCACGCAACAAGAGTTCTGCTTCTTGGCCTGGGTATAGAACATCTTGCTCTGCGCGCTCAAGCCGTCGCTCTTCGCTACCAGACTGTCAATCTTCTCGCCTGTATCACAAACACAAATTAGCATACCACATCTCGACTGCACACCGGTCCCTCCCTCGCCGGTCCTCGGAAGCTCGCACTCGCACTCACCTCTCTCCAACACACTCTCAATAGTCTTATGCAACACAATCTTCGTCTCATCCAACTCCTTCTGAATCTTCATAATCCCATCCGCATTCGCCGGATCCTGGTACTTGACAATATACTCCTTCAACTCCGGCATCACGACCCCTGCATCGCTATTCGCCCACCCCGCCCTGGGGAACTTCGCAATAAACTCATCCATGACTTTCCCCAGCAGTTGATGCGCCACAAGCGCCGGGTACTCGTGGTCGCTGATGATGATTCCTGCAACACCTTCCGACCGCGCGTAGGCGTGGAAGGTGTAGCTTTGTTCTTCGACGTCTTGTCGTTGGCCGGGCTTGGTGCGCTCGGCGACGGTTTTGGAGAAGAGGGACATGAATTCGCCGACGGAGGTGCGGGTGAAGCGGGAGTAGGAGGAGAGGTCGCGTTCGGCGGCCAGTTCGACTGCTGGTTTGGTTTCGTTTTTGAGGATCTATAACACATGGGGGATTAGTGGAGGTGGTTTGAAGGGTGGGAATGGAGTGGGCGTACGCCGATGTAGAGGAGCTTCATGATTGCGGTTGGTTGAGGGGTTATTCGTGGATATTATAGGCGAGAGGGTGGTATATGTTTGTGATTGCCTAGCACATGGACGACTTCCACATTCAAAGAGTGCCTGCCGTCAGCGTTGGACCCTTGCTCATACAGTATCTCACATGCCTCAGGCTGACACCGGATGTGAAACGGCCCGACGACATCGCGTCCTCCCTTGAGCAAAGACAAGGACAGATTTCCTTGAAGAATTGACTTTCACGTGCAACAGGCAACAATTGAGGTTCTGCGACGATGTGTTGGAACCGAGCGGAAGAGACACTACCACCGAACCGATAACGAATCGCATAACCACAGTACTCCGCTTAAGACATTGGGAGAAAAAGAAGACCCGCCAATATGCCTACACTATGGCTGTCCGATTCGCAGAGTACGAAACACACCAGAACGTTTCATTCTCGCAATTGCATGGACTAATCCGGTGGTGTTATCCAGAATTCGGCGTAGGTTTCTGCTCCGGCGGCGCCCTCTTCTTCCTCTTCGGCCTCATCCTCTTCTTCGACCGTCCCCTGCTCGCCATGGGCAACATCCTCTTCCTCATCGGCATCACCCTCCTCCTCGGGCCTCAGCGGACATTTTTGTTTTTTGCGAGGCGAAACAAGTGGAGGGGGAGTGCGGCGTTTTGGGCTGGGTGAGCTACCACCACCATCGAAGGAGTGGCAGAGACGTTAGGCTGACTTGGTGGTAGGGTTCTGTTGATCCTGATGCGCTGGACGATCATAGGATTCGGAATCGAGTTGGTAGGGATTTTCTACTTGTTTGGGGAGTTCTTCAAGACGATGGCTGGGTTTGCGTATAACATCCCTGTGGTAGGGCCGTATCTGGCGAGGGGGTTGCAGGTTGCTGGGGATAAGGCTGGGGCGAATGATAGGGCGCATAAGGATTTGCCTGTATAAAACAGCAGTTCAAAGCGTAAATCAGGGGCCTGGAAGAGGTTATGACCAGGAAGGGTGTACGGATACTGGGTATAAGCTCAAATTGGTCTAGCTACCCAGCAGCATGAAAACACTACATGCCAACATCTATGGTAGCACTGGAGCAGAAGCAAAATAATCCTGCCGTGACACAGTCCTGTTTGGCTTTTACCCCACTCCTCACCCGCTCATGAACGCCATTTCGAATCGTGATCACATCCCAAGTCGGCTTCGCAAGACACACAAATCAGTGCACCCCATTCATCGCACCATTGGTGCCGTTAGCACCCTTCTTGACCTGCCGCCTCGCCCGCACGGCATCAGCCAGTTGCTCCAGCACCTCCACTGTCGTATCCCAGTTGATGCAGGCATCTGTAATGCTGACACCCTTCTTCAGCGCCTCCAACCCGCCGCCACTAGTCTTTTGGTTGCCCTCGTTGATATGCGACTCGATCATCACGCCGACGATACCGTCTTGTCCTTCGCGGAGCTGGTCACCGATAACTTGCGCGACCTTGGGTTGGTTGTTGTGGTTCTTCTGCGAGTTTCCTGTATCACGCATCAGTAAGCAAGCCTTCCAGAAGTGGGATGTAATGAACATACCATGCGAACAATCAATCATCATAACCTCACTCTGCCCCTTCTTCTTCAGCGCATCCCTCGTCTTCTGCACACTCTCCCAATCGAAGTTCGTCCCCTGTGTCCCACCCCTCAAGATAACAAAACAATCCGGATTCCCCGCGGTCCGCGTGATAGCCGCCAAACCCTGCTTCGTCACACCCATAAAATGGTGCTTCGCTGCCGCAGCTCCGATCGCATCGACCGCCATTTCTAGTCCGCCGTCCGTCCCGTTCTTGAAACCCATCGGGAACGAGAGACCAGAAGCCAGCTCGCGGTGGAGTTGCGACTCCGTTGTCCGAGCGCCAATCGCACCGAGAGAGATCAGGTCGGCCAGAAATTGAGGCGAGATGGTATCAAGCATCTCAGAGGCGATCGGCATACCCTGGCTCGTCAGATCACAGAACAACTGTCTGCTGACCCTCAACCCCTTGTTGATCTGGTACGTCTCGTCGATATCTGGATCGTTGATCAGGCCTTTCCAGCCGACGGTCGTACGTGGTTTCTCAAGGTACGCGCGCATAATAATAAGCAGGTCATCCTTCAGTTTGTCGGCGAGAGAGACGAGGCGCGAGCAGTATTCGACTGCTGTAGCAGGGTCGTGGAGGGAGCAAGGGCCGCAGATCACGAGGAGGCGGTCGTCGTTTTGCTTGATGATTTCGACGGCTTCGCGGCGGCCTTTGAGGACGGTGGGGAGGGAGTTGGAGGGGGTCGGGATCTCGGAGGTCAGGAGTTGAGGGGGGATGAGGGCGTCGTAGCCGAGGACTGTGTATCGTTAGTATGACGGTGTGCAATGGGGATGTTTGGAGACGCACCGCGAACGTCGTCGCTTGTGCCCTGAGGCTCAGAGGACACCATTGTGAGGCAAGACTCGGGTTGTGAATACTCGTTGGCTTCCTGTTAAATCTATCGTATCTTGTTGGTGGTGGCAAATGGCCGATGAATGAGGGTTGGTGGAGAGAAACGAACGAAGGCGGTAAGTGAGTCAACAGAGCTCGAGGCCGGGCCGATCTGTTAATTTATTCAATGGGCTCGAGCGGAAGATCGTGGTGGCGGGCCGGTCCTGCCTCGAGTCTGCCAAGCGTGGGGTAGGTTCGAGGCCTGCTGCCGCTGGAGGAGAGGTGAAACACAGAAGGTCACAGATGCCTGAGCTGGGTGTTGTGTTGGCTGTGCTCACTTCACTCCGCCCCTTTCACGTCTAGACGTATATGAGAGGCGGCCTACGCATGTACATGTACATTCTAGCAGGTGCTTCGTGGACGCCTTTGTGGAGGATACGCGTATAAGCAGCGACTAACGCCTGGTGCTGGTTGCCTTGCCATCTCGAAGACCACGTCCGCTCTTGAGCGCGTCCAGAACCATCAGACTTGGAGCAATACTGTCCTGGACGTCAGTATGGCTAACACCTCCGCCTTTGTGGCAACTACACCTACCTCCGGCATGAAGCGGGGTCGGGATCAGGACGATGATGGCGCTGAAGTGGACGGGCTTGGGGCGGCGGTACGATTCGAGAAGGTGATTTTTAACTATCGAGAGACTACCAACCAGCGTGACTCCTCTAACATGACTGCAGAAAGCCCGCCCAGGCTCCGGCGACAGCTCCACCTGGCCCCAGGACTCAGTCCTCAATACCCCCACAGCCTCACTCTCCCACTACACCTACCAAAAGCCCAAATACGACAGCGACGACCAATCCTCCATGACGTCCGAGCCCGGTAGCCCGCAGGACCTCACGATGTCCGACTCCGATTCCGAAATGGCCGACGAATCCGCCGCCTTCTCCCAGGCTTCTAGCTTACCACCCAACTCCACCCCCGGCCTCTCTAACACCAGCAGCAGTCCCTGGCGCGACCGTATGTCCCAGCAACGCGTCCCCACCCCCATCATCCCGCCCTCCCGGCCATCTGTAAGGACGACCCAGACGATAGGATCTCCTCGCCAGCACGTCCGGCAACGCCATCCGCAGGAGTACAACACAGCGAACTCTTCAGATCATCTAGAAGTGCCATCGCCGATCGACGAAGACGAAGCCGCCACACCGCCTTCTGCGGCTGAGGCGGCGGGCAGTCAGCTTAGTATGCTTACTGTTAACGACATGGAGGTTGACCACGCCAGTAATCTTCTACTACCATCTATCTCTATCGATCGCTCTGCTACGCTACCGTTACCGGACGAGGATGCCATAGACATGGATGCCGACGATGGCTTCACCACCCCAGACGGGCGGGAGTCGAGACTAGTGGTCAGGAAGCAGAGGCAGCGGAGCGGAGCGTTGAGTAGTGGACAAGGCTCGCCAGTACGACCGGACCCTGGGGTGAAGAAAGGTCTAAGCATGGGCTATCGACAGGATTGTGAGAAGTGCCGGATGAAGGTTGTTGGGCATTTCAATCACTTTGTTAGCTGAGACGTCTGGGCATGGGCATGGGAATGGTGACGGCGGCTGGCTTAGCGGGAGTCGGTACAATCTTTTATGCTACATGGGCACTGCTTACTTCGCGATTCGAGCGGATATTACAGAGATGATGGTGGCCGAACTACATCTGATCATGCCAGAGACCATGATGGGACGGCAGTCAGGCGCTCGACGTTCTCCTTGAACCCAATCAACAGAAAGGTATTCTACTGCGCATATGGATCGGTCAAGATATCCTGGCCTTATCAGTAAGTCAAAGAGAAACAGAAACCTTTGTCACTTCGTATACTCGTTCGCCCGCTGATCGACCGATCGTACCCACAAATCTAACTTTCACATGCATTGCTTGTATTAGGTATAAACTCTGGTACCTGACTTTATCAGTGTCCACACTCGAAAAGCATTTACATAGTTATAGGAAACCCTCAATACCGCGCACCATGTGTTCATCACCACCAACCCCCCAGGCAGCATCCAACAATGGGTCGAAACACTCCTTCCGCACCCTCCCTGCGGAATGAGGACCACGCCCCAGACTCAACCATAACTTTCAGACCAGGCGACCCATCCAACCCTCGCAACTTCCCCTCCTGGCGCAAATGGCTTATCGTCGCCTCCATCACGCTCATCGACCTCAGCGTCTCGTGGGGCGCCTCTGGCTTCTCGCCCTTGACCGAAGGCTTCGAGAAAGAATTTGACGTTGGCGCTGAAGTCGGCGTGCTGGGCTTATCGCCCTATGTACTGGGGTTGGCGTTGGGACCTATGACTCTGGCGCCGTTGAGTGAGTATTATGGGCGCACGGTGATGTATGTGGTGCCGTATGGGATCTTTTTGTTGTTTTTGGTAGAGACGGCGTTGGTGCAGAGTCTGGCTGGGTTTTTGGTGCTGCGGGTTGTGTCGGTAGGTCAGGGTTAAGGGTCTACAGAGCAATCGTGGATGCTGACATCGGGCTATCGCAGGGTCTTTTCGCCAGCGTAACAATCGCCAACTTCGGCAGCACGATAGCCGATTTATGGCCGCAAGATCAAGTCGGACCGGCGATGAGCCTCTTTCTCTGGGCCGCTGTCTGCGGAAGCCCTACTGGCGTCTTCCTAATGTCATTCGTAGCCGGCACTCAGCCATGGCGACAGGTCTTCTGGGCTCTGCTCGGCATCTGCGGCGGCTTCTGGCTCGTCATGACCACAGTCCTTGTAGTCTTTAAGAACGAGACCCGTCATTCCGTTCTCCTGCGTCGCCGAGCCGCGAAGCTTCGGAAGAACCACAACAACGACAATGTGGACGTACCTGAGGAGATGAAGTCCAAGTCTCTCAGCCAACTGTTCCGTGTAACACTCTCCCGACCCTTTCGCTTCCTCACCACTGAAGCCATCGTCCTCTTCGCCTCCCTCTACAACGGCTACCTATACGGCCTCTCCTTCCTCTTCAACGGCGCCTTCAGCCTTGTTTTCGGCTCAGAAGGTTACGGCTTCGACACCATCGGCGTTGGCATGTGCTTTATCGGCTTCGTCCTAGGCGTCAGTCTCGGGCCGGTGGTTAACATGTGGCAAGAGCGGCACTACCAAAGTGCCATTCGCAGGAACATCAAATCGAACGACTCCAGCAACGATTCACCAGAGGCAACAGCAGCGGAAGAAGACCACTACCCCAACATCCCCGAATCCCGCGTCCAGCTCGGTAAAATCGCTGGTCTCCTACTACCGGTGAGCCCTTTCTGGTTCGCCTGGACCTCTGTCCCTTCCTATAACATCCACTGGATTGTGCCGATCCTCGGGACTGCATTGTTTGGGTTCAGCTTCTACACGCTCATTTTGATGAGCTACATGTACGTGGAAGACAGCTACATGGTCTTCTCCGCTTCTGCGTTGGCGGGAGTCGGGTTGGTAAGGAATTTGGCTGGTGCTGGGTTTCCGTTGTTTGGGAGGCAGTTGTTTGTGAATGAGGGGTTTGAGAATTACCTTTCGTGTCCGGTGCTTTGGAAGCCACACCATATCTCTTGTTCGAGATGATCCACTAATAGGTGTCGTCGCGTCGGTCATTTGGGCTTTACAATGCCACCGAAGCCTGAAAGCATAACCAGCACTTACCACATAAGCAGGGACAAACTTCTGGAACCGGAAGCGGGTGTGTATGGATAAAAAAGATCGGATCCGTGTCGAAACATGCTTCCTCTACTATGTACAAGTAGCGCAGACAAACCAAGCACAAGAACTATACCCTCTCTTATGTCCATCGGCACCAGCTCCCTCCCATCCTCCGTCCCCAATCCGCTCACAACGCAGCCAGCAGACCCATGGCGACAGCTCCAGCTCCAACCTGAACGGGAGTATAATCAGTCTATGACTCAGAAAGCGAGCACTTTATGTCTCATAGAAGGATTATATCCAGTTAACCTACGAATGGCATGCGAGTTGGCATCGAGCCCGATACGGTGGTTCGCTGCAGGTGGCAGGCGTTGATGTAGTGGTTAAGCGCTGTAGCTCTCGTTAGCCTGACTCCATTCGATGATTGTCGTATACTCACCCTGCAGGTTGGCGTTGCCGGCGTCGGTGAAGCGCGTGCAGGCCTGGCACTCGGCGATGTGGCTCTTGGCGCCGTCCCAGACGCACACGCACTCGGTGGTGCTCGAGTAGCTGGTCTTGCTCTCGCAGCTGCGTTGGCGGATGAAGATGGGGCCACAGGCGTTGCCGCACGGCGGTGGGTAGGTGGTGCCCATCAAGTTCCTAGAGTGGGTAGAAGGCTTAGCGACTGTCTCCGGTGCTTGATCGTGACTCGATAAGGCTTCTGGCTGATGGTCTGTCACAAGCGTCTCCGACTTTTGACCGAGCTCGGTGTTGGCAGATGTTTGATAGCGTCTCGGGAGGCTTGCATGCTGTAGGCTGCCGGCTGCCGGGCTGACGCAAGTGTCTCCAGCTTTTGATCGAGCCCGGCGTTGTCACGACGCGCCGTGTAGTGCTTGATAGCATATCGCTTTTGAGGAGCTAGTTGCGGAGGACGCGGTGCAGTCGAGGAGTCGATGTGGTCGAAGGGTCCGGCGGTAGGTCGGCGAGTAGGGCTCTCCACGGCGCGTGGAAGGGCAAATAGGCCGTGGGGACGATGGAGGGTAGGTGCGACAGTCCACAGGCTGGAGGAGAAGAAAGTCTGACTTACCCATCGGGTTGGACCTGGGCAGCGACGAGGGAGGCGCCGAGCGCGGCTGCTGCGGCGAAGAGGGTTTGGAAGCGCATTCTGGCGGTAGAAGGTGCAGTGAAGATGGATAGAAGGATGGAGTGGTGAAGTCGTTGGATCGTTGTTGTGGGTGAGTGATTGTAGCGGCTCTGTTCGGGATCTAAGAAGAGAGATGAGGTGCGTGCTTTTAGTGAGCTTCACCAAAGCTGGCAGTGGCATTGGCTGCTGCTCCACTTGAGTTCTTTTCGGCCCGGCTTTCGAAGATTCAAATCGACGTGATTGGTCCATTGGCACGTGTCTCAGCACCAGATAACAGATGAACTGAATTGGAGAGTGGCCGACGATATCTTTATTATGCCAATAACTCATCATTCGTCGCAAGTCCGAGTGTTGACCGAACTTTGGAGCAGCCAGTCACTGGGGTTGTGAAAAGGTTCTCCTGTCCCAAATCGGCATGAGGTGTGTTGATAAGCACTCTTAGCTGTCAACCAAGACATTGAAGTTCATGGAGATCATCAGATAGGGCGCAAGACACTGGCATTGAGTATGAATTGTTGTCCCGGTCACGCGTCTGCTTCAGGCAAGATGTCATGCTTTCGGTAGCCTTCTAATAAGACCCAAATGACCAGTGAGATGATACCTAACCTTAAGGTAGTAACGGGCGAACGAATGAAGGTAGGCGACAGGTGAGGCATTGTCATGACGCTTGATACATCTATGATTCGTCAATCTGCTTATATCGCGGCATTCATGCCCACGAGAAATGCTCCATATGTAAATACACATCCTTCGAGCCATCCTTCAGTATCCCCAATTGCTCCGCTGCGACAGCCTGTGAGACATCATTCTGCATGCTCAAGGGACCACAGACAAAGACTCCTAGCTGGCCGTTCGGAGTCGTTGCTGCACCTTCCGCCCGGATTAGAGCAGGTAGATCCGGTCGTGCATCGATGTGCTTCGCGAGCTGGCTTCGTAATGACCCTGAATTGCTATCGGAGTCGGAACCAGACCTCGTGGTGACGATCTCGTGGCCCACAGCCTTCTCGGGCTCGTCCAGCTTCTGCAGGAACTGGCCAGTGGCTTTCGGCGCTTCGAGATTTTCTGCAGACCCGGTGTAGTAGAGCTCGATGTCGAGATCCTTTGGCACGCTTTCTAGGTTGAAAGATGCTAGTAGCTCGACTAGCGTTTTTTCGAACCATTGCCGGGTGGCGATGTCTCGAGTCGCAAGTACCACACGAGCACTTGACGGCTCTGCAACATTCTGCCTCATTGATTCGAGTTCTCGTTTCCGAAGGAATGCTGTCAGCATCGGGATGATCCATCCTGCGCCAGATCCTCCTGCAACGATCAGCTGTCGTCGGCTTTGCTGAAGCTTTCGCATGTCAACGCCGCCATACGGTCCATCGAGGAGAACTCTCATGGTACCGTTCGGGTGGGCTTCAGCAAATCGTGCCAGCCGAGCAGTGAAGCCACCCTGCGGTCGGATGTAGAATACAAGCTCTGAATCTGTCCGGTCGAATACGCTTGCTCGTTGTGGCAACGAGCATGCTGTGAACGGATGAATGCTCCAGGCGTGGATCCCGAGTGATAGAAAGCGGACGAAGAAGTGCTGGCCGACGACCCAGCTGGCCTGCGTCGGGACTCGAACACAAATGAAGCCGTTCGCCGTCAGGCTTATGGTCGCTCGCTTGCCGATGCCGTGCTCGAAGTAGACGCGGGTCTGGCGATGGAACCAGGATAGTGAGAAGAGAACACCGGATACGATGAAATAATCCCATGCTGACAGGGTGTAGTCGCAGTGGAAGAACAAGAACAGCATGAAGATCAGAGCTGCAAGGAAATGCGAGAACTTGAAGAACTCGTACGACCACGCTCGGATGGGACTCAGCGAGGCAAAAGTCAACCACGCTTGGGCGACGAGTGCGATGACGCCGGTCCAGTAGAAGAGGGAAGTGTTCCATTGCTCTCTCATCGTTCCTGTCTGGATGTTGTAGACGATGAATGGGAAGGTGTGCAGCAACGCCGTGACGAAGAAGGCATATGAGATCCAGCGATGGAAGACCTGTAGCTTCTCGTGGCTCACACCAGTAACCACGGTGATGAAGTTGCTCTTGCCGGCAGTCAGGAACACGAAAGGCATACAGCCCAAGGACAGCCATCCGGATCTGGTCGCAAGCGGTGGGGAGCTACCCCACGAGCCGTCCATGTTGTGGGCCCAGTAATATGGCTGTGGTATCAACGTCATACACGTGAAGTAGATGAGTCCGATGGCGCCGAGAGCCAGGACTCCCAAAGGTGCCGAGTTCCAATTCAGGGCCGGGATCCGAAAGGCCTTGTAGCTGCCATAGCGGAGTAGTGCAGTCATTCGTCGAATTGTCTTGGACCGCGACAATGATCCCGACATGAATTTGTTGAAGAAGTGGCCAGTCGCGAATACGAGAATGCACGCTGTGAAGAAAGCTGTCGTGGGTACCGCATATCGATGGTCTGCCTCATACCTGCGCGATTGTGGTCAGTATACGCGTGATGGCAGGGTAGCATGTCCGGAAACGTACCAGAATCTCCAATAACCTTGCTGATATTCGCACTTTGAGGTGTCGTTGAAGGCGCACATGTACATTCGGAAGGCATGAAGAGGGTATGGACCCCCCATCCACGGTATACCCATCTAGGCCGATATGTGATGGAGTTAGTCTCGTCTGGCAAGTAGTTGAGTTTCGAGACAACGCGCTACGAGACGAGATGAAATGCTAGGTGGTGGCAAGGAAGCAAGGAAAGTCGTTTTCTCAGTATATTACCTCGAACGGAGATCCGACAACTACATCGCGAGCCCACGCAGCCGACGAGACCCTCGTGTCAGCCACAATGTGCTCATGGATGGGGCACTTGCTGCAAAGCAACAGTGAACCGAAGGAAAGTGGACTGGTGAAGTCGAAATAGGCTTGGGTCTGAGCAAGTTTGAGGGTCTTGGCATTGTCGAGAACCCTACGACGGCAAGGGCGGCAGCACCGTCTCGTTTAGACCACAAGGAACAGCAGCTTCTCCGGTAGGTGGATCGTCTTCCATACTCACTTCCACCAAGTCTTTCTCCCTCATCAATCTCGTGGTTTCATCGTCTCCAAAGGTCCAACTACTTCACACCGCACGAAACCAACGGGACTTCGAGATTCAGGTCGACATCTTCCCGCCCCGGCATTGGATCAGCAGGCCAACAAACCTCTCAAGATCAACGCAACAGTATCTGCAATCGTGATGTCTATGAGTGGTATGGACATGGCATCCTCAACCATGGCGATGTCTGCGATGCCTTCAGGAACTGGCATGTCTCATATGCCGGACATGGACCACGGAGACATGGGATCGACTGGCATGACGATGGTGTTCTTCACGGCCACGGATACGCCTCTCTACTCGATGGCCTGGGCTCCGAAAACCACGGGGCAGTACGTCGGGATATGCATCTTCCTTATCGTACTATCGGTCATCTTTCGCGCCCTCATTGCACTGAGGTGTAACGCTCTATCGCTGTGGGCACTGTGGCGACGGCGACAAGAGACCGCTATTATGCTACGCGAGAACGACGAAGGTTACCTCAAGCAAGCAGATCGGCCCTGGAGGATCAATGAGGCTGCTGCGATAGCATTTCTCGATATGGTGCTGGTGGGAGTGAGCTACTTGCTGTAAGTAAAGGATTGTCTTTCGCTGATTTTGATAGCGCTGACGCTCGGGAACAGAATGTTAGCGGTGATGACGATGAATGTCGGCTATTTCATGTCTATCTTGGGTGGCACATTCTTGGGAAGTTTTGTTCTTGGTAGATGGACGGGTGCTGTAGCTCACTGAATCACTGATCCTCTTTATGATGATATCTCGTGGAAAGGTCTGCTCATTTCAACTTGGATGGAACACTTGCAAGCAAGAAGGAGACTCGCGGTTTGCGAAGCAGTGGCTTCTCGTTAACGTTTGGGGTGACCGAAGTCTGTCACCTGCTCCTTGGGATACGCATCTTGACCGCCTTTGTTGTACAGTCAAAGCCACTCTCGCCAACCGTGAGCAAGTATTGACACTATGGCGGTCCTTGAAGGGGTGTGCTGCGGTGAGCCGACTGGCACATGTTCGCCAACCGAGTCGCAGCACATTGAGCAAGTTTTCCACTGCACCTTCTAGAACTGTACAGACCCTGGCCTGGAACACCTTAGAGTGATTTAGGATCTGCTGTGCCGGCCTCCTCGTGGTTGGAAGAACTCAGGGTTTGCGATCAGGTTGAAGAGTTTGTCCTACTCACTGGTACATCTGGTCGATTGGGCTGACTTCGGACCGTCTAACGTGTCCAAGGCTTTGCGGACTACGACATGGCCGCCCGCTCGCTGGTATGGGCAGTATGCTTCTCGGCCACGGCAGTCAACGCCATCAGCACAGAGTACGGCCTCACCGGCTTTCCAGCGAACAGCTATGATCCGGTGTGCGCGACGGCCTGTCTACGATGCCTCTATACGATGATGTTAGACTGCTCGCACGAGGGGGCTATGATCGGGATGGTCCAGCTCATGACATCGACTGAGTGTTACGCCGCAAATCATGCATATCTGACAAGCGTTGCTTGGTGTGCTCGCACGAAGTGTGAAGACGTCGACCCTTCTCCTGTCTTGACGGAGTACTGGTTCGTCGTCTATGGCTGAGAGCTCTCATGATTGAGCCATTACTGACATGTTCGCTCTTCCGTGTTCAGGTGGGACCAACAGATCACAGGACAGAAGAAACACTGGATTTGATGCTGCACCTGCCAAATGGACCTATGCTGAGGTTTTGGCGCACGTGAAGACACCACCAACAGTGCAGCTGGACGCAACAGACACTGCTCTCAACGCCACGTCTCTCGTCCCACCGGATTCGTACGAAGCTCAATACAATGTCCTGTACTCTACTCAGCGTGAGGGTACAGTCACGAATAGCTTGGGTATGTCGATCACTATTTTGGTGGAGCATGATAGTGTCTAAGCTGACCGAACCAAGCATCGCCATTCTCATTGTGGGCTTCGGACTACCTGTCGTCATCACCTGGCTCTCATACTTCCCCATCATATCTCACGCGGCCGGCAGGCTTCGACCGTATATTGTATCGCCAAGCACCATCGGAACATACCACGTCCACTCTTTGCCCTATCACATCGGCAAAGCACCAACAATTGGCCATGCTCTGTTCGTTGTAGTCGTCTTGATTCTCAACGTTGCCTTCACTGCAGCGGGCTACGAGTCCAGACAGCCGAATGCCTGGAACCCAACGGTCCATTTGGAGATCATGTCCTACGTCCTTGGTAGAACAGGAATCTTCGCATACCAGCTGTTGCCTCTCGTCGTCCTGTTCGCCGGAAGAAACAACATTCTGCTCAGGATGACCAACTGGTCGCACTCCACTTTCACCATCCTTCATCGTTGGGTTGCTCGTATCTTTACCATCCAGGTTCTGCTCCACTCCGTTGTGTCACTCGTAAAGTACTTGGAGACTGGAATGTACCACATGGAGAAGTCGAAGCCGTACGTACCCTCTTCACAAAAGCGCCTCCTCTCCTACAACAAGAGAGACCATAGCTGAATGTGCTCTTCAGATACTGGATATGGGGCATCGTTGCGACACTATGCGTTGTCGTCCTGTGCTTCGGGAGTGGCCTCTACGTCCGCAACTCCTACTACGAAAGCTTCCTACTGGAACACATCGTCCTATCGGTCGTCACAGTCGTCGGTTGCTGGTATCCTGCCTACGACTTATACGGACTGCTCGGACGCGTCGGCTACTGGATCTATGCCACTGCAGCTGTGTGGGCTTTCGACCATGCAGGTCGGCTCTTGCGTATCTGGCTAGCAGGTCTGCGTCGCTCCATAATGACCAATATCGGTGGAGACGACGGTTACATCAGGATCAATGTCCCTGGCATACGTTGGAACCATAAGCCAGGCATGCATGCCTATCTGTGCTTTCCAACTCTGACGCCATGGCGGCCCTGGGAGAATCATCCATTCAGTGTGATGCCAACGGTCATGCTTCGCCCGTTGCTGTACAGTGGGAAGGCACCGGCGAACGACGCCAATCATTCGGAGCGTTCTGGTAGCAGCGGAGATATCGAGAGAAGCAAGGTCGTCGGACCACCCACTATCAAAGAGATGCAGGCTGATCGTCCAGAGGTTGGCCTAACATTCTTCATAAGGAAGAGCGTCGGCTTGACGAAGAAGTTGCAAGCACACAACGACCTACTCACATTCGTCGAAGGGCCGTATCCGAATAACTCCAGTGACCGAATCCTCCGCTGCGATCGGATACTTCTTCTCGGTGGCGGCATCGGCATCACGGCCTTAGTTCCGTTCATTGCGAGCCACTGGAATGTCAAACTATGCTGGAGTGTCAAGGACTCTGCTCGCTGTCTCGTCGATGAGCTCCAAGATGTGTTGAGCCACGTTGACGACAAGGAGATTTGTGTCGGGAGGAGACTAGACATTGCGGCATTACTGGCTACCGAAGCTGAGGCGGGCTGTGAGAAACTTGGCGTGGTTGTAGCAGGTCCGGCGGCAATGTGCGACGATGCGAGAGCGATGGTGTCGCAGGTGGCAAAGCGAAATCCAGGCACGGAGGTCTCTTGGAGGTGGAGGCTTACTCGTGGTGATATATCATCGGCTGTGCCAGTGCAGTCGTGACGCTGGATGCGGGTTGAAACCCTATCAATTGTCGGGTCCTCACACTGTGACCAGACAACAGAGCGTAGACTCCGAGAATGATTCGCTTGCCATACTAAGTCCATTATCTTTCTCAGCAGCTCGGAATAACCAGCACGGCTCGTCGCTCTTCAGGCAGGTATAGTTGTTCTCTCGCGATCGTGTTGATGCGAAGTCTACGAACAATTATGGATACAACTTACTTCGCTCTGCGACGCAGCAGGTCAACGCAACAACGCGTGTAGTTCATAGTCCCGTATACCATATACAGGATGCGCCCCTGAGGCAAGCTGATCGTCTATTGATGGCCGTTGAACAAATGATAAGGATGCGACTGATCCCACGTACTGAGCGACCTTGTCCGGATGCCCTTCCGTGCCAGAAATTCTTATCTTTCTTGTCAATCAACTGCCACTCGTCGACGGACCACCAAATATGACGGACACGATGTCTGTTGGCCGCCACGCGCCTTTTTCAGGTTCAGAGGTTGCCGATGACGCCCAAGACGGCCGAGGGACAGGTGGTGTCGGTGCAGGCATCTGGGGTGTGACCTGTGTAACAGTCCTTGGCGCCAGGATGGGGTTATGTCTGGTAGCTGAATCCTCAGTTGACGATGTTTGCGGGGGTACGTACGGCGTGCTGCGTGTGGCAACGTTCTGCGGGACAGTACCTCGCTGCGCTGGTGGTCGAAGCGTTGCTGGACTTGGTGCTAGAGCCGGTGCTAGAGCAGGTGCTGGATTTGGTGCTGGTGGAAATGGCGCAACCGAAGCAGCGTTCTTAGTCGCAGTGACCAATCTGTGCCCGATAACCGGCTCAGTCTGATCGGGCGACCATGTGTCTTTCCACCCAAAACTGGGATATCCTGGATGTGGTATCTTACCCGTGATTTCCACGCCTTCAAGGACACCTGCACTGTTCGATGGCGCTCCAGCCTCCTGTGCCGTCTGTAGAAAGGGCAGAGCGATCTCGATGGCGGCAGGCAGCTGCTTGAATACTTCCGCGAGTGCCTTTCGAAGCCCTTCCGGCGCGGTTGTGCCAATGGAGTCCAGAGCACGTTTGCGAGCATCTACCACTGGATCCTCATCGGGGATGACGTCTAACAGCTCGAGCGTCGGATGCTGCTTCCTCCAGAACTTCGACGCATTCGCCACGTCGGAGATGGTCAGAAACTCAACCTGCTTGGAATAGCTGCCGTATTTCTCCTGGATCCAACGTCTGACTGGAGCATTGCCGTAGCCTTCCTCTTGTACTTTCTGCGCTCCGAAGAAAGGCAGAGCGTCGCATCTTTTGAAACGATCCATGGTCTCCAGCGTGTGATTGTGCTTGGTCATGTCGGTCAATACCTGGCCTGTTCGTTCAAACAAAACCCAGTCTGGAATACAACCTATCGCCCACGAGTAACGCCGTCAGTTACTGTCTCACAGTTCCCAGAGGATGGGGTCCTGCTCATGAGTATATGGGTCTACTTACGGCAGCTGCCGAGGCCAAGGTTATGGGCTTCGTCCGTCTTTGCATGTTTGATGAAGTACACAACTCGTATCCTGATCTTGCAAGGCACTTCTGACTCCAGTAGATGCAGTTTCGACAGTCGGTTACGCTTTCTGGGCCCTTCGAATTCCTTACCTTTGAGTCTTCGCAATTTGTGGTTCCGGCTAAGTACGAAAGGCAACAGATCAGCAATGTCACAAGAGGTGGGATGACCTTCGGTACTTACCATTCCCACATCTCCACCGTGGCGCCATTCTTGTGGACTACAGGTCGTATCTGACGGGTGTAGACGTTGGTCATGTGCGGCCAATAGTCAGCCCACTGCTGGCTGGTGAACAGAAGGGATTCTTCCATGTGAAACATCTTTTCACGGACATCATCAAGGCTAGGTGGCCAAGGGCTGTACGCAAGTCGCATGTTGGACCACTCCTGACAGCCTCCTACGACTGGTCCCATCCTCACAATCTCCTTTCGTTTCGATTCATCGCGGAGAGGCTTTGCTGAAGTCGATCCTTGCCCCTCGGTAGTTGCAGCTGCGTCGTCTGAGTCACCTTCCGCCTGTGCATCAAGTTCAGGCCCTGTCGGTGGGTTGGGTCGTTGGTACTGTCGGATCTTGGGTATACAAGTTTGGCCATCTTTCTTGCATTCGCCACACGGCCAGTCACGAGGACATTTGCGTTTCTTCCGGTCGCAGTACATGCAAGCAAGTCTAAGGATGGTACCTGGTGCCGCACCGCGTTGCGGTAGTATCTCTCCGGACGGAGAGTATTCCAGACCAGGGGGCAGTCCTCCGGAGGGAGCCGGAGTTGGCGCCGATGGCGATGCGGGTCCAGCTGTACCGTTGCCATAAGACGCCGGGGTGTTAGTGTAGCTGGCCAAGCCACGAATTTGCTGTTCGAGAGTCGCGGAAGACTGGTGAGCCTGACCTGATCTGGACGTTGAAGAGTTTTGCGACAGTGATGGTAGAGTGCGATGCCCATTCGACGCTCCTGCTTGGTAGCCATGTGTCGTGCGACTGTTTGATTGAGGATCGAGCCTGGGGTGTTTGTTCGGTCGTCTGCTGGCCCCAGGAGATTCGACATCATGGTTGCTCTGCTGCTGGTAGCCCCTGTAGATCTCTGAGCGATAACCCGAAAAGTCACTCGGCAGATGCTGCGAGCCGTATACGGACTCACGTTGAGCCGTTGCGCCTGGCTGCGCGTAGCTGCCGTACGTGTAGTCCATCGCGACGTGATGATGAAGTGGATATCCGGGCCTCTGTAGAAAGCTGTCAAGAGTTGGCGTGGCGAAGGAGGAAGCAGGGAAGGACGCGACATTTAAGTGGGTCACTGCTGTCTTGGCGAGGCTTTATAGCCGGCCATCTTAGAAGAAGCCGAGAAGGGATGAACACTCATCTCATGAGGCGCGAGTCTGACTGTCTACCATCGCGGCCCAAGGGCAGGAGTGCGCATAATAGCATATGTACCCGTTAATTCTCTTTCCTAACACATCTCTCGTACCCCAGGCTTGCTCTCCAGCACAATTGTAAGGACCGTCCGGCAGCACCTCCCTTGAAGCACCCTACCAGCCACTCTCAACAGACCGGAAGGCCTTCTGGCTGATCACAAACGTGGGCGCAACTGGAAACCCTCCTGGAGTGCGCGGGAAGATGGATGCATCGACAACCCGCAATCCGTCCACGCCATTGACTCTGAACTCGGAGTCAACACAGTACTCTGGATCATCCTTCGGACCCATGCGGCATGTCGAGGTGACGTGATGGCTGAAGGCATAACCTCGAAGGCTCTGCTTCAGATCCACCCCCGGGACCGGCTCAAGGACTTCGAAGGGAGTGTACGGTGCTCCGAGCGAGTCGAAGACACCCAGTGCAAACTGGGCACCTTCGGCCAGAGCTTGCAGGTCTCGTTCGCCTTGCTCCCCGAAGTAGTTGAATTGGATGCCCGGTGTGTCGCGAGGTGCTTTATCGTGCCGGCTTCGTTGCCTACCTGCATTTTGACCTTGAAGAATGGCAGGTCAGAAGTGTCTCGCACGTGAAGCGCTCATAGCATTGCTGGCTTACCATGGACCAGAAGAAGCTTGTATTTGACGGCCGGTCACGAGACCAGCCGGGAAAGTGGCCCTGGAACGTGGGTCAGCAGGTGTCTCGGGCTGTTGGACGAGTTAAGATCGGTCTAGAGCATCGTAGCATGCTGGATTTGCGGAGACCGGTGTTAGGCATTGTCTGGACTTACACGAAATTCACCATCCGGTGCACCGAAGAAGAACAAGTCGGCGTCATCATTCTTGCTCACGCTCGAACGGAAGTACATGTACAACGGTGTTCCGCCCTGTGCGTACGGTCCTCTGTCGCCTTCAAGCCATTCAGCGAGACAGGGATCAGTGCCATTGAGTTGTGGGTCGAAGGTGCAAGTGGCGTAGGGACTGCCCTCCCAGACACTATTGGCGTGTACCGTCACACCGCCCTCGTAGTTGTCTTGCATATAATTGCCCTGCTGAGATCAGTACTACACTTGATGAGACGTAACATCTCGAAGACTTACAACAGCTGGAAGATCGACAACCACAGGAATCTCAAGTTCTTCAAGCTCTTCACGAGATCCAATACCGCTAAGCATCAAGATCTGTGGTGTATTGAAAGCGCCGCCGGACACAATGACTTCCCGAGACGCAAGAGCCCGTCGAGATTCTCCGGTATTGTTGGCGGAATGCCTGGGATCAGCAGAGTACATAGCCTGACCGCGGAGGTACTCCACACCATAAGCACGTGGCTTCTCACCCTGCCTCTCATGGAAGAGAACCATTGTGGCCAGGCTGTTTAGGCTGAGGGTCAGAGGGTATGCCTATCCGCCGGTTTGAGATCGTGCGCTAAGTGTCCTGACAACGTAGTCGCGAGCCGAGGACCGCTCTCTCTGCTCGTCGACATGGAACGCCAATCTGTTTGATGCCTTGCTGCTCGTAGCGGCGAGTATCGGCGTTGTTGATATCTGTGTCCAGGATTTCAAGAAACACTTCTTCAGTCTGTGGATCAGTGTTTGCCAAACGGTTGCTAACTTCGCGAACGATGTCCATAAGTGGAGGGCGCGAAGTAAGGTAATCCATCCTGTTCAATGTGGTCTTGTTTTCTGTCAGCCTCGTGTATCTTTCATGGTTTCAACAGCACTCACAGAGATGTAACCGTCATAACCGTGCTCAGTCGAGTCGGGAAGATACTGGTTTCTCTCAAGGTCGTTGAAGTGTTGTCTGACATTTTCGGCTAGCCACGAGTCATCGCCAGTAAGTTGAGCAATGATGTCCCAGTCGTCATCTCTTTGGACAGACGAGACGTCGTCAGCAGGTGTCTTGAACGGTCTCAACCGCACAGGGGTTCTGCGGAGCAGGTCACTTACGGCGGCAATGCAAATTTCATAGCATTCGACCCCGTAGAGCCTCCAAGTGTGGTGCCTCTTGGGTAATAAACACCCAATATGTCCTGCATCAGCACCACGAACCCCCAAGGTCAAAGCTTTTTCTCGAGACGGAAGACTTACGGCTCTGCATTTGCCGGTGGGTCCAGTCCTGTGTAGTAAGACCCATTAGGCATAAGATAGCTGAACTTGCTGTCCCGTCGAGCTTGAGTCTCGTTCTGATAGTGGCCAACGAAGAAGGCCCATAGAACATCCGGCATCTCGGCGTTCGCGCTGGCCCAGAATGGCATTTGTTGGAGGATGTCATCGCCATTGTCGCCTCCTGCCTCAAGCAGCAGCACAGAATGACCCGCGCGTGCAATGTTTGCCCTAATCTTGGTCAATGATGTTGCTCCATTCGGCAGCCGCAACACTCGACAACTTACGCAAGAGAGCCGCCTCCGGGACCCGATCCTACGACAATATACTCATAGACATCAGCATCCTCCGTACAGTCGATGGGTGCACTGATTGCCAAGGCTGCAAACAGCGCTGCAGTCAACTTCAACTGCATGTTGAGTGATGATCCCGATCAAAGCAAGTACTAGTGGTGATGTTTCGTAGCGAACAGTGTGTCAAGCCTGAGCGTAGGTCGACGTGCTTTATATATTCGCATTGGCAGGCTGAGGTGTCGACCGCAGTGCATCTTAACGCTGGACTTCGGCAGTGGCAGCGCCACTTCCACGAAACTATTCGGAGCTGAGGTCGTTGCCACTTTTCGCGTTGACGGCCGTGTTGAGCTGAGCGAAAGAGACCGGACTCGAAATGAAGGGTACGTAAGTCCGGAACAACTCCTTCTACGGCTTACGGAGATCATTTAGCCAATACTGGCCGGGTACGGGCATTTCCGTGGCAGCGTTCGCGCGAGCTGAGTCTTTCACAGAACCCAGATAAAGCAGGAGTCATCCAGCGGACGGAGAGGGACCAGACACCATCCCTGGCATCAGTCGATTTCAGCAGAGCGTGCTGCATCAAGGCAGAATCGAAGATTATTTTCTTGACTTCATCAGTCGAACCAGCAAGAACGTGTCGATACAGCGATCAGGACAGCCAGTAGACTTGCATTTCGAAGATTCGCTAGTTGAAGAGAACGAAGCATGGCCGATATCAGTACGTATACGCCGCTCCAAACACGATGAGATGATGAATGGATGGTCTACTGGAGATGACGAGCTGCTCCAATGCAAGTACCTGATTGGCTGTGATGGTGCACACTCCTGGGTCCGTGAGCAACTCGGCTTGGTGACGGAGGGAGGACTGAGTCCATACGGGGCGTAATGGACATCGTACCGATCACTAATTTTCGTAAGAGAAACTTGTTTCGACCATGTCAATGACACTGACGAGCAAGGTTAGCCGAGATTCGAATGCGCTGCGTCATACACAGTGCGTCCGATGGTTCGATCATGGTGATACCACGTGAGCGCGGACTTGTGCGCCTGTATATCCAGCTTGCCAGTATCAGACCTGAGAAGGGTGAAAGGTTCGATAGAAGGAAGGGCGGCCAGGCAATGATATTCGAAGCTGCACAGAACATCCTGAAGCCGTACGAGATCAGCTACGAGTACTGCGAGTGGTGGACAGTATATCAGGTGAGTTGCGTGCCATGTGGCGGTTGATAGATGCTTGACTGACCATAATGTCTTGCAGATCGGCCAGAAGTTGGGCAACAGGTATGGCATGCACGGCCGTGTCTTTCTGGCAGGTGACGCTGTCCACACCCACTCGCCGAAGGCTGGCCAAGGGATGAATGTGAGCATGCAGGATGCATACAATCTCGGCTGGAAGATCGAATCAGTCATCAACGGGACTGCGGAGCGCTCAATACTCTCGACATAGAGGAGGGTCGCAAAAAGAATGCAAGTGGGTCTCGCGTATCAGTGCGCACTAGGCCCAAAACGGCTAGTCTATACGAAATCTAAGATTAAGAAAGCGGACACTAGACGGCAATTCCGAGTCTACCGAGCTCATTAGTATGCAAAAGCCGTGATTCGCACTTTGGCTCGTGAAATCACAAGCCGAAAACGCGCGACGAGTTAACGGAGGCATTCGTCGTCGAGTAGGAGGCCCTTACTATCGACGACGTCCGGGTATACGTTCAGAACATGCCGGCGCGCTGCTAGGCTATTATCGACGCGGAGGGCAGCTATACTCGGTAGTAGATAGACAGACAGATAGCTAAAGTGCGAATCACGGCTTTTGCACACTAACTAGCTCGGTAGACTCGGGATTGCCGTCTAGTGTCCGCTTTCTCAACCTTAAATTTCGTATAGACTAGCCGTTTTAGGCCTAGTGCGCACTGACACGCGAGACCCACTTGCATTCTTTTTGCGACCCTCCTGTATGAGTCGGAGAGAAGGCCGATCGCGAAACAGCTCATTGAGTTTGATCGCAAATTCTCGCGAATGTTCTCCGGTCGGCCAGCAAAGGACATCGCGGACGAAGCGGGCATCTCGATGAAGGAGTTCAAGGATACCTTTGAGAAGGGCAACATCTTAACTTCGGGCATGTCAGTTGAGTATGGTCAGAGTGTGCTGGTCTCGAGCGGTTACTCGGACGCCATTTTACGGCGTGGTGTTCGATTTCCATCATACCAGGTCGTCTGCCAGTGCGATGCTACACCTATCCAGCTAGGAGATGTGTTGAAAGTCGGACGGGAAGTGGCGGTTTATTGTATTTGGCGGAGACCTGTCCAAGAATGATGCAGTTGGGCGGCTCAAGAGGCTGGGTGAGAGGCTTGCGAGTGTCGAATCAGCGCTGAGCAATCCTATCGTCGAGTCAATTCTGGTCCACGCCTCTCCGCGCCAGCAAGTCGAGCTGTTCGATGTAACCGAGCCTTTCTACTGTCGACGATCCGGCAAGGAGCGGGACTATTACCGGATCTTTGCTGATGACGTGAGCTACCATCACGGCCGTGGTAATGCATATAAGAGCTATGGGGTGGATGCTGGTAAAGGTTGTGCAGTTCTCGTGCGGCCCGATCAGTATATAGCCTGAATTGGGGACGTTGACGCGGTCAGAGTCGTGGAGGCGTTCATGAGCGGCATACTTCGATAGAATCCGTGACGTAGTTAGAGTTTTTGGACACGATTTCGCCATTCTGCCTTTGGTCAATGACTGGGTAGTCCAAGTGGTTCCGACACCCTGTTAATCTCGAGGTTCGTGGGGACTACCTCTCGAAGCAGCTTTTAGTCGTTGCATCTTGGTAATGGCCATACGCCATACCAACTCTTCATGACACTTACTACTCGCACTGAAGCACTGAACATCCACGTATCAGAGATGTTGTGATGTGGTCGGCAGAAACACTTCCGAAACCCTGATTAGGGTTTGTACTAAGCTCGAACAGGATAACCAACGCACGGACGAGGAGCGCTCTGAGTCTAGGTAATAACTTACTTCGAGGCTGGCACACGTGTGGTTCGTTACCAACAGCTGCTCTTCTGCTATATGATTCCGATCTAGGTATGAAGCAAGACAATCGTTGCTAAAAGCCACACAAGTGCCCGACACATGGAAGAGCACGTGGCGCTGGCCAAGTCTAATCTGGACCAAGCAAAGGCTCAGTACGAAGCGGCCCAAGCACTTTACAAGAATGCGCTGAAACTACAACGACCAAGCAAAGGCAAAGGATCGTACAAGCCGGGAAGAAGCGTCCGTTCTGGAACGAAGAAACCGGTTGCTGGTTTCACGATCGAAGTGTCCAGTGAGTGCGGGCGCCGCAGAAAACGGCGACCAGCCCGCTTCCACATTGTACCAAGAATGTAATGCTTATCTGCGGGTGAAATGCTTCATCGAGAATACCTGGCCTCGGTCTAAAAGAGTAACTCTGTGCAGTCTCTCTGAGGCCGTAGGCAAAGCGTCTCGCTGTGCTTTGTGTCAATTCCTGGTGGATATCTCGGAATTGGTACAAAGCACATACACCGCGGGAATGCCAACCGAAGAAGTATTTGTCAATGATGAGTTACGACTCGTCCAAGGTTCGAGCGAATGGTCGTGGCCTAACATTGCTGGATGTGTATTGAACGTGCAAGTAAGCCCTTTCGCCTGGTTCGAGCTTGGCGCCTGTCCAAGGATTGGAGTCGAGAAGGCCCGCTATGTTTGCGTTGCGATGGAACCCAAGGCGGAGACTGCACCCAACCAAGTCGAGACCGAGGTGTGTACCCCGAGAGTTCGTAGCTTGTACGAGCAGACCACAGGGCTGGTCGACTTTAAGCTAGTAAAGTCATGGGTGGAAATCTGTACGACATTCCACGGACCAGAGTGCGGACGGCTCCATCATACGGACCCCGATAGTGCTTCAACAACTCCGACCCATCTGATTGACTTGAAGACTCGCAAGATTGCGACAGCGCAGCCCGGGACAAGATATGTTGCCGTGGGCTATGTATGGGGCGAAGATGCACCTGCAAACAGCGGCAACAGCTTTCCTCCATCTGACGACGATAGGCAGCTGCTTACCGTAGACGCTGACAGCCAGGTACAGCTACCTCCCAGGCTTCCACAAACTCTCGAGGACGTTTTGACACTGGTAGATGCCATAGGGGAGCGTTTCGTGTGGATTGACAAGTACTGCATTGACCAGAAGAACGAGAAAGAAGTCGAGGAGCAGATTGCGAACATGGACAGCATATATCGACAAGCATGGCTCACAGTTGTAGCCCTAGTCAGTGACGGTATCAACACAGGTATTGCCGGCGTTTCACGACCCATGCGAAACAGGATGCAACCGACTCTGGCGTTACCACAGGGAACGCTAACAGCTACATGTATCGAATTCACACGGGAGTATTACGGGTCTTTCCCGTGGGATAAGCGGGCATGGACTTTGCAGGAGTTTGTTCTATCTCGACGCTGTCTGATCTTCTCCGATCACCATGTTAGCATGAAATGCCAAGAGGAGTTTTTCCACGACGTACTGCCGATCACTCCTTCTCCGCATCAGATACAGTCAAGATTGGACCAGGAATCTTGGTGGGAGAACGTCTATGCTGTGAACCTTGATGAAGACCAGTGGGACTTCAAGACTTTCGATGGGCTGATCTGCATATATTCTGGCAGAGATCTGCGATACGAGTCTGACGTGTTGAGAGCCTGTCAAGACACGCTCAACAACATCACGCGGAAGACTGGCATTGAGTTCACGTTCGGTCTGCCGGTTACTGATCTTCATAGGGCTTTGTTATGGAAGCCACACAACGAGGTCTGCTTGGAGCGCCGGGTATGGTACGATGAAAAAAGTCGATCATGGGCCTGTTTTCCATCTTGGACATGGGCAGGTTGGAAAGGTCGTACAGAATGTGATTACTGGATTGGCGATATGGCTGGATACGCCGACCAAGAGCCAAGCCACGAAATCGGGATATTGAACCGAAAAGGCAGGAAGAGACCTCGCATAGACGGATCCGACTCACACCAACGATCTAATCCTCGTCAGGCTCTAATTTCCTCTTACCCGACCATGGATGAGGTGAACACATCGCCTTTAAAGATTTTCTCGTTAGTAGCTGCATGTAGTATGCAGTGCATACGAAAGCATAACAAAGCATACCAGGTGTCGAAGCATGGAGCCAAAAGAGAGTTGGTATCCATCGGAGATCATTGGACATTACTGGAACCTGATACGGGATACAAGATGCGAGACATTGCAGGAAACGAGGAATCCTTTGAAAAGCGAGACTACTTCTTTCGAACAGACGCTACTACGTCTGGAAAGATGATGCAGGCAGACTGCAGGGCAGAACTGCTGATGATAAGCCTCTGGCCATTGATACGTGACTCAGAACAGTCAAATACCTGGCTGCAAGACATGGTAAGTTGTCTAATCATCTTACGGAATGACGATGGGACGGCATGGCGTCTTGCTGCGATACTTCTGGAGGAGGAAGCCTGGAAACGGTGTAATCCAGCACCAGCGGAGGTGAACATAGTTTAATCCGGTAGCTCACCGTGCCCTCGGTGTCTCATCGTGAGCGACATACTGCCAAGTCCGAAGTCCGCATTAGAGTTAAGCTTAAATGCTAGACCCGAACTTCAACGACACCTCGTCTGCAACATCGACCAATACAAGACATGTGATGCACCGACTGCGCCGCCTCGGGCACGCGACCAGCATATACACACGTCAATATGGCCCCCAAACAATCCATGTGCAGGCGCGCCACAACACGATGAACGCGATCATCAACGAGATCAACACACCAACACCTCACAGCACCGGGTCCTTGAAAGGAAAGACAATAGCGATCAAAGACAACATCGTGACCACCTCTACTCCAACCACAGCCGCCTCAAAGACTATCCACAACTACACTTCTCCGTTCGATGCAACCGTCGTCGAGCTTCTGCGCAGCCATGGCGCCTCGATCAGCAGCAAGACGAATCTCGACGAGTTTGGGATGGGATCGCATTCGCAGCAATCCTTCTTCGGACCGACCGTGAGTCCGTTCAAGAGGCATGGCGTAGCTCTGTCGGCAGGTGGGAGCAGCGGCGGCAGCGCGGTAGCTGTTGCGCAAGGCCAGGTTTGGGCGGCGCTAGGCACAGATACTGGAGGCAGTGTGCGATTACCGGCAGCGTGGACGGGAGTGGTGGGGTTCAAGCCGAGCTATGGACTACTATCGAGGTGGGGAGTGATACAGTATGCGAACTCGCTTGATACCGTGGGAATACTATCGCGGAGGGTTGCAGATGCAAGGACGGTGTTCGAGGCGCTCAACGTGTTCGATTCTCAGGACCCGACATCGTTGCCTCGGTCCGTCCGGCAACGTATCGCCGCCAGGAAGGAGCGAAACTCTGCAAAGGGCTTGAGGATCGGCGTCCCGACCTCCTACATCATCTCCGAGCTCTCCCCAGCCGTTCGCGCCGCCTACAGCTCAACCTTGACCTCTCTGCAAAACTCTGGCCACACTCTGATCCCCATCGATTCCCCAACAACACAGCAAGCGCTATTGGCCTACTACATCCTCGCCCCAGCCGAAGCCTCCTCCAACCTGGCGAAATACGATGGCATACGCTACGGATTTCGCCCTCCCGGCCCAGATGCTCGACCCAAGCTGAATATGCCACTGTACGCAACTACTCGTGGCCAAGGGTTCGGCGACGAAGTGCAACGCCGTATTCTGCTGGGCGCGTATACGCTGAGCTCGGAGGCGATGGGGAATTACTTCCTCCAGGCGCAGAAGATTCGACGACTAGTGCAACAGGACTTCGATCGGGTGTTTGCTATGTCTCATCCCCTGCATGACAATGCTACCTCTTCAACCGGAGACGAAAGTGGTAAAGGCGTAGATATCATCCTCACACCCACCGCTCCAATTCTCCCCCCAACCATCGAAGAAGTGGAGCAGCAATCAGCGGTGGAACGTTATATGAACGATGTCTTCACCGTTCCTCCGAGCTTAGCTGGCTTACCCGCTGCCTCCGTGCCAGTTGCACTGCCAGTCTCAGTGCAAGCGGAGCTGGGCGCGGACGATGTCAAGACGGCGGGGATGCAGGTGATTGGGCAGTTTGGCGATGATGAACTCGTGCTTGAGGCGGCAGAGATAGTTGAGGGATTGAGATGAGGTGATGCGGGTCTTGTCGTTCAAGCGTGTATAACATTCCGCTGTGAACGGATGCTTCTCCCACGTTCTCCAGAACTGAAACAACGCAATGCGCCTTATCTTAGCGCAAAGATTAAACAGCTAGCGGAATGCGGGGTGCTCGACCCTGGATCTGCCCTGCATGTCGCGTTGCACCTTCTCCATCACACCGCTCGTGCACTACAGTCGTTCTTCCTGTCGCACATAGATGTTCACCTTAGGAACCGCAGGATGGCACCTGACGTCAATTCGCTGCCCTCGTCTCCGAGAACCGACCGTCAACGTCCGCAGCCCAACCGCGTACCGTCAGACACGATATCAAGACGGACTTCCACCCAGATGCCGCCTCCGCCTCCACCAATGTCCGCTCACAACCCACGCAGTCCCATCGTCATGAGCAACGAGGCCATGGCAGTCCCGCTGAGGCATCCCCGACCATTGACCGCTGCCGAATTGTATCTCGAGTGCGAGAAGGAGCAGGAAGCGGTGGTACGGCCGCCTAATACCACAACCCTTTCTTGCATACCTAGGCTGATAGTCATGCTAGGTCAACCGGCTCACTCGCGAACTCACGGCCCTGCGCGCCCAGAATGCCTCGGTCGCCTCCAACCACTCGCACTCCTCCACCAGCACGTCCGCCTCGCTCCTGCCCATCGACATCTCCGACCCGAACCCAGCACATCAGCTCACCGGCGCAACACACCCCACACCTTCACGCAGACATAGATCGTCGAGCTCGCTGAGTACTAGAAGCATCAACACGCCCTCCGCCTCGACCGCGAGCGGTATCACAAACATCTCCACCCAAGCACAGGCAAGCACCACCAGTGTACCAGCCGCCAGCATCTCCCAAGCCTCCGCCGACCGAGCAGCTGCAGCAGGTGGACCGGGAAGACTCAGTCGCCAGCCTTCGATCAGCGAATCCGGGACATCGACACCAGCGAGGCAGAGCCTGGATATCCCAAGGCCGGCTCCACAATACACACTCCCGCATCGACCCTCACTGTCACGAGATCCTTCATATGTCTCCCAAACCACTACAGCATCATCCACAGCCGCGCACGCTGGTACGCCAGTTCCCCAATCGCCGATTCAGAATCTCTCAACACCTCACTACGCCGATACAGCTGCCTACCGCTCCGAGATGGAAGTGGTGAAGGCCGAGAACGAAGCGCTACGCCAGCGTGTGCGGGCATTGGAGCGTGCTCTACAAGTTCGAAGGCGGGACAGTAGCACGTCAGATGTCACACGGCCCGATCATAGCTCGGCAACACCAAGGACCACCAGAGAGCGCGAGGGTTCAGGCAATTTGACGAGCCCACCAAGTCATTTCATGAGTCCTGGCGTGACTGGCATCGAAACGAGAGCAGCGGCATGGGCGGCGACTGATGGCGGGATAGGCGGTGTTGCTCCACCACGAGAACGCAGTGAGAGTCAGAGTACGACTGCGAGCTCGCGGCGTGGGCTGCCGGCGGACGATGATGTGAGGTTAGGGGAGAGCGCGGGTAGTGTCGGGATTGGGAGGGGTGCTTGAGCCTGCAGCAGCTTGACCGAACGTCAAGCTTGGCGGCAGTGAGATGATCGAACAAATCTCGTTGCTACACGACAAAGCTAGACATGAGTACTACGAGCGAGGAGTTTCGGACTATGGAATGGGAAAGTTAAGATGACTAGATGTTAACATGCAGGTAGTCTTCTAAGAATTGGGAGCCAAGGTCTAGCCTTCGTTGTACATTGCATGCTCTCGCAGTCCTCGATGCTAATGAGCCCTCTGCGGTCTCGGCGAACCTAGTCAGACCGAAACGTGTGAGGCCGTGCCCCGACACCTCAGCGGTTCGTACTATGCGGTCCACCAGCCAGTCCAGAGTACAACCAACCGTCTTCTGTTCTCCCCTCGACACAACTCTCGACAACGCGGCCCACGCCATCTGGAGCGGGAACAGTGATGCAGCAGCGATCATCTTATTGGCCGTACTCAGCTGTGGTAGCGACATGTAGATCAAGATAGCACATTGGTACTCCTCCCGGTATAGCTCTTCCAAGGGAGGCGATGAAGGGATCGTCACTCCACAAGATGATACCTGCTGGATCAACCCTATGATGGCGATGCTCAGGCTCCAGTGATATGAATGCACGAGCGGATCCGCAGGGTCGGGATAGAAGAGCGTTGCGGGAAGCACATCCGTTGGCTGTGAAGGGCCTGAATGCGCTTCTGATGGTATGGCGCACTTCCCGTTGACCCGATCTATCGAGATGACCTCGCTCATCGACTCTGTGACCGCTTGCACGAGCCGTTGATCGGTCGGATCGAATTTCAGCTGTCTAACGAGTCCAGTCAGTCGAGGCACCATGGTCATGATCCGTCTCCGGCACTCCATAACATCGCATTGATAGAGTGTAGATGAGAAGCAAGATGGAGCTTTATCGACGGTGCGCCACTCGACAGTGTCCAAGGCCTCCGTCAAATGGCTGAGGTGCTGTTGCGTGGCGGCGGCAGCATAGGTTGCATAGAACATGGCCCGTTCGAACTCGCTGCTGCAGAAGGCCGGTCCGCGAGCCACTATACATCTCACTGCGCCACGCACATGGGCATCCAACTGGTTCGCATCGTCGTCGAAACAGAGCCTGCGCAACTCGAGGTCAGCATGAGCACATGGGCAGGTAATGACATAGTCAGCAACACACTCGGGGGACTGAAGGAGGTGCTGTAAAAGACCAATCAGTAAGTGGCGCTGATAAGGAGTGGCATAGGATAATGATACCATGCCAGCAACCAAATCTCCAGTAATGCATGGTTCGCCCCCCCTCGATTAGATTTTTCAGCATTCCAAGTGCTTTCGCATAGTACGACAGGGCCCGCCCTCGGCTGCTCTCATCGCCGTCGAGCTTTGAGCGATGGCCATGAATGAGCGCTCTCGCAGACACGTCCAACAAGGCTGAATGTCCGACCCGTTGCGGCATGGAATGCGGCCAATTGCCTAAGATCGAGCAATATTTCGACTGTCGGAGCAGAGACACAAAAGTGCAAGCAAGACGATCCGAAGCGGCAGGCCTTGGGGATAGGATCAAGTCCCGTGGCGTATGCGAGTCGCTTGGGCTTGGGCTCTGCTTGGCTTTCCCAGAAGACCGCGTGGTGAAAGTGCAGTATGTGCCTGCAGCCGTGGCTCGCGCCCTCCGAATGCTCAGTTGTACGGTTGGACCCGAGCCAGCTGGGCGAGGTGAGGACTCAAGCGCGACTGTAGCACGGTACGAGGGCACGATGTCGGTGGTGTCCGCATATGCACAATGTATGCCGATACGCGTACAGAGCGTGCACGAGGGCCGCACTTCGTCGCACCGCGTAATCCGATGTCAGTACGCTATCTGAGTAGTCTTTCCGTCATTGCTTACCTTCCTGCGCCGACGTTTGCACTCCGCGCATCGACCAGAAGCAGTGTACATTGTTGTCTCACGCTTGCATTCGTGGAACAGTAGGAGAGCTCATGCCTCGCGACATGGCCATCCGGCGCTGCACGGCGGAGAGGACGATGCCTAGTAGTCTGCTGGACTCCGCTCTTCACCATAGCTGATGAGGGAATTGTTGAAGTCAAATCTAGGGTGGTGGTATAGTTTTATCCTACCCTCCATAGCGGCGCCTGCTTAGCCCGATGGCCCGATGGAGTAAAAACTTTAAATTGTCGTTATAGTGGAAGGCGCTTTGGAAGATTCAGCTGGTTGCAGATGGAGTCCAATGTATCTTGGTGTACGTGCTCTATGTTATACAGTAGAAAACATATCTCAACCTTTCAACCCACTCGCGAGCTTGCGAACATACAGCCATCATCTCAACTAATTGAACCCAGACCACGGCTTGGCCTTGGTCGAAACCGCCCGACTCCTCACCATCTCCTCGATCTCACTGTCGCTCACCTCCTTCAACCCCAGCAACTCATTGTCGTTCCTTCGCGAAAAGTCGCCGCCGTATTTCGGGGCCCACAGAGCGATCTGCAAGAACGGAACCGCCCATGCCCACAAATTGCTCGGGTCTTGCTGCAGAAGTGCGTATGCTTCGACTTCTCGGTCTGCAGTCGTAGCATGCGAGATCTGCCACCCCTCTTTGCCTGTGAAGCCTTGGATGATATTCAACAGCTTGTTCTGAGTCATGCTTGCGCCGTGAAGACGGACGACACGGTTTGCCGTCTCATCCGGATGCTGGAGGACCGCGACCACGCCCTTTGCAACGAAGTCGAGCGGCGTGGCGGTAAAGCTGACGTCGCCGCCGTCGAAGATTTCCATTTTCTTGGCTGCGATGTCGACGCTGAATTTGAAGTCCAGATCCCAGTCGAAGAATTCGTTGTTCTCGACAAGGCTGTACGTGGTCGATGTTCCTTGGATCTTCTGCTTCAGGTACTGTTCGACCTCGACCTTGTACCCGAAGACTGGGAGACTGCTACTAGCAACGTTTTCAGGGTCTCTTCCGTATTCGGATGGAATGATTCGCTTGACACCGTTCGAGATGGCGGCGTCGATGAGTAGCTTCTGAGATAGAATCGCAGCCCATCCGAGAGTGGAGACGACGGCATCTTGTCCTTTGAGAGCGCTCGTTAGACTCTGTATGTCGTTGTAGTCGACCTTGGCGACCTTGACCCCTGGAGGGAACGTGCTCGAAGACTCTGGGCGTGTGAGGGCTGTGACTGTGAAGTTGGCATTGATAAGCTGTTTGAGGACGGCGTTGCCTATGGCTCCGTTCGCGCCGGCAAGAGCGACTGTCTTGATGATAGCTGCCATTGTTGATTGGTTGTGTTGGGATGTTAATCCTTCTGTCTTGGGCGAAGGTTGGCTGGGTAGATGCTGTTGAGAATGATGTGTTGAGTGCGATGATGTGTTGAGGTATTGATATAATGTTGATGTGCTGATGTCTTAATGCGTTGATGAGATATCTTTGCTTCGGTGGGAAATGCTGGAGGTCTTATAGGATATCAGCCTGCCTCGAAGGTGCATCCAATGTCCTTTACCACGCTCCTTGTGACCAGCATTCTCGCGACGGACTCCTCTAGTTCATCCGTGATATCGTACAAATTCCCGCCTCCGGTGCACATCCTTACGAATACTCGGGCTCGTGCTGACTGCAATGCTTGCGGCGGAAGGAGCTCGGGCGAGATAGATTAAGGTAAAGATGGCGATGTTCGTATGCTCCCGCGTTATCGACCATGGAAACTCGGGAGGATTTCGGGCCGCCGTCCGACACCATCCCGAGAAGCCGACTTGACGTCGTCTTGCTCCGAGCCCGCCCCGATTTCCATCTCTAACAACTTCGTCAGGATGTCGGCCGCGAAAAAAGGGGATGACTCCACGCCTTCGGCAGCGCTTGGAACCCCGGCATCGTCGCAGGCGCTCGCCGCAGAGCCCGCTCAGAAGGCACGCAGCTGCGTCATCTGCGCAAACCGCAAGGTTCGCTGCGATAAGCAGTATCCATGCGGTCGGTGCCAGCGAGCCGGAGTTACGTGTGTGCTGCCGTCGATAGATCATCGACCGCGATGGGCTCGCCAACTGGTGGGAACACCCGGCAGTGCTGCTGGTATCCCCTCCCGACGATCAGCGCACGCAGGCGTGACCGCAGACAGGGTCGCTGATAGATTGAAAATTCTCGAGAGCCTCGTCCAGGAGCTGAGTGGGGAGCTTGACCACGCTCGTGCCACATCCAGCACAGCAGCATCGAACACCGGATCCAACCCACCCGATAGACCCGATAATCCTTTTCCATATGTGAGTCCGAATGGAGGAAGGTTTCCTATGTTCAACAGACCACTGTAGTCTTGGCCGCCATGGCATGCAGTCGAAACGCCTGAGTCTTCGGGTATTACCGATTCTCTGATGTGTTGGCTTGGTGTCTATCTCTTCTGTTTCTCGAGACACCTTCGAAACACCACCCTAGGTAGATCAACGGCTTGGAATATTTACTAACTCTTACATGCTTGCAGGTACCAAGCGACAGCGGTGCCACACCATATGCTGGCCACACTCTCCTCGATGACAATGATCGTGTTCGCTATGTAAGCTCCGCGTTCTGGTCGCACATAGACGAGCAGTTGGATATTCTGAAAGGTACTACTTCTGGCTACCAGGACGACGAACATGACAGCAACTTCCAGAGGGCACAGTCACAGTCGTTACCTCCAGCGGAAGCAGACCTCGCCACTGTGGATCGTCATGCATTCTTGCTGAAGCATGCTGCAAGCCCTGCGAACCACGAGACATCGACCCTATTTCCAATGGCTTCCCAGATTCCATATTTGCTAGAAGTCTACTCGGAGAGAGTTCACTTCGTTATGGGCCTACCTCATATGCCATCGCTCAAAAAGACTCTCCAAAGCCGTCGGAATAGGCAGAGCGATCTTTCGCCTGGTGAAGAAGCTTTGATGTTCTCGGTATTTTACGCAGCTATCTGTTCGCTCGACGAGGACGAAGTCACCGCAAGTTTCAATTCGTCTAGGAGCGAACTCATGCTCAAGTACCGCAAAGGTCTGGAACAAGCGCTGGCCGCAGCAGACTTCCTTAACAACCCTACCGGTACCTTGGTCCAGGCTTTTGTGATATTCTTGGGGCTGGCTCGCCGAGATGACAGTCCACGCTACACGTGGATGATGGTAGGATTGGTTGTGCGGATGGCCCACTATCTTGGGATACATCATGACGGAGCTAGCTCTAAACATCTTACGCCATTTCAAGTTGAGCTGCAACGCAGGGTCTGGTGGAACATATGTGCACTCGATATGCGAGCGACTGAAGATCAAGGTACTGATCTAGCAGCACCACATGGCAGCTTCAGCACTAAGCTTCCATCGAACATTAACGAGGCGGACATTTGGCCTGAGATGAACGAACCACCTTCGGAACGTCAGGGACCAACGAGCACATCACTTCTCCGTTTGTGCTCAAAGGTCTCTCGCACCACCCAGGAGATGATAGCAGCAGGTGCCACGGCAACAGCCGATGAACAAGTACACCGGCTGACCAAATTGACCGAAGAGGTTGAACGCGAGTATTTCAATCTCACAGACCAGCACCACGACCAGGCCTATCTTGCGGCGGCAGGATTCGTGCGAATAGCCTTGAGCAGGCTTACTATCTTGGCCTTTGTCCCCATACTTTGCCCCTCCCCCAGCGTGTCATTCTCGTCTGAACTACACATCGGACTGTTAGTGGCGGCGATTGACGTACTCGAGCACAACCACGCTCTGAACTCCGACCCTAGCTGTCACCCCTGGAAATGGATATATCAGACACAACAGCACTGGCATGCCGTCGTATATCTCCTCATCGGGATATGCCGGCGGCCGTGGTCGTCTACAATAGAGCGAGCGTGGGTTGCACTGCACAGTCCATGGCTGGTGCCCGCTCGAGCACGCACCGATTCAAACTTCAGTGTGCTGGTACCGCTCAAAAGATTGATGGCGAGAGCACGCAAGCACCGGGAGGACGAATTGACCAGACTGCGCGGAGACCAACAGGCAGCCGCAAGTCTCGAAAGAGAAGACCGACAGCAAACCCCGGCACCTTCCAGCTCGGCCACATTTCCGGCAGGCTTCGACGACGAGTCGTTCCGTCAGCGATGGCGACAATTGGTCCAAGCTACCACTCCGGGTATGTTCAGCAGCACCAATTCGACACCTTCTGACACTCATTCTGATGCCGTCCCGGGATCTTCTGCGCGTGCTACGAACGTCTACGACATGCTGCCACCAACACACAACGACCCCGTGCGAATGCCTTTTACGCTCGATAGCGGCATTGCGTCGTTAGAGCCACCATTGTGGCAGGGAGGAGCCGCAGACCTAGTCGACCCCATGATTCTGAACTCCTCTTCCGGTCCAGATGTGCAAATGAACTACGCGGACTTCATGGACGACGACGAGTTTCTCAACTTTGACTGGAATAGCTGGCTCGGTGAAGCGAAAGACGCTTGGTAGGTATGACAGAGCAATGGCGTTCAACGATGCATTGCCATCAGGTCGATTTTGAGGACAGTCTGTCTCTCCAACTTCAAGGTCAGCGGACGATAGGGTCGTTGGCGATATCTCCATATTAAGTCGTATCCGGATCTAAGAGAAGAAGGTTTCGCTTGCTCTACGAAACCGGAGAACAGTCTCCGAGTTTGCGGACTAGCTAGAACACCTCAGTGGCTTCAAGCTACCCTACTAACTTGAACCACTACCACAACTAAAACCATCAGGAGAAAATTGAGGCATCGTTGATCTGAGCTTGCACTAGCACTGCTGTAAGATGGTAAATCAATACCACTCTAATCTCCACCCACCACGATGCGACGCGTGCATCGTATCATTTCCCGAGGAACATGTTCTGCTGGTAAGCATCGCGCGACCAAAGAAGATGAAAACCACCAACCCCCGGCTAAATTGGCAATTGGACAACGTATGGAAATGGTTTGATGAGGAGCCCTCTCTGCGGGTGGCCATTATCACAGGTCAAGGCTCCAAAGCATTCTGTGCAGGCTCGAATCTATTGGAGATCGAACCAACGCAGAAGAACAAGGACGCTCCTTGGGACCATGCTCAACCTCAGTCTGCGTCCGCCGGTCTCGCCCGTAGAAGGGGCAAGAAGCCGGTGCTTGCTGCTGTCAATGGTGTCGCGCTGGGTGGAGGATTCGAGATCGTGTTGAACTGGTGAGGTCATGCGAACCCGACCTTTGGCTCGTCGCTGCTAACACGCAATGCAGTGACATCTCGATCGCCTCACCCAAAGCTGTATTCGGGCTTCCGGAGCCCAGTGTGGGCGTTTACGCCTGGAGCGGAGGGTTGCCACGTTTGGTACGAAACCTTGGTATGCCACTGGCCCGCGATATCGCGCTCACTGGTCGCCGAGTGAGTGCGCAGGAAGCTCTGGAACTACATCTGATAAGCGCGATTGCAAAGACAGAGGACTCGGTTCGGGAAGAAACGGTCCAGAAGGCAAAGCAGATTGCTGCGACCTCTCCGGACGGCATCATAGTGACCCGAGCGGCCTTGAGAGAAGCTTGGGAGTCTGCCAGTGTTGAGCGCGCATTCCAAACTACTCAGGATACCTACTACCAGAAGCTAATGAATAGCGAGAACTCAAAGGAAGGTCTGGCTGCTTTCAGAGAAAAGAGACCAGCCATGTGGAAAGACTCGAAGCTTTGAGTGCAACAGCGTTTGGTGACCAGCACGACTGATATGCAGATACTCGAGTCTGCGGACAGCAATGGTCTTTTCAGCTTTGGCTAGTTATTGTCAAATGTCCGGCTCTTGAGAGGCCAGCAGCGAGGGCTGGCCGCTGGCCATTCGACGAAACCGAATGCGAGCCCACACAAGACTCATGTCCAAACCCATGGAAAAACTACTTGACTCGTGTCGAGCGGTCATGCAGGAACCCCGGATAAATCGACTTCTTCCCCGACAAACATGAACGCCGAGTTGCACCACCTCACCTCCCGATTCTGCTCTTTGGCTAAAACCAAGGCGGGGTACTAGTCACATCACGGTCCATACTACTCTCGATGCTAGAGTAGTTGCAACGCCGATCAACTCGTTACGGAAATACAGACTAGACGGTGACGGCCACGAGGCTCACCGCGCGACTGAGCTGGATAAATGCTGTAGGAGAAGAGCGTCTTCCTTATAACCATTTCTAGCGGTAGCGGGCTTTGGTGCCTTGCTGGCCAATGCCGCGAACCACTTCCCATACCTGAACGGCACGACGATTGCACAACCAACGAGAGGCGAGGTTCAGTACATCTACCCGCGCTATGTCGAGCTACTGGACGGCACCATCCTCGTGACGGTCTCACGGAGAGAGTTTGCGCAGCCGAAGAATCAGAAAGCCGCGGCCGCGGCCGCGTTCTTTCCCGTGTTCTCCGGCTCTGATGGTGGAAGTAGTTGGGACTATATCGGAAACGTCACCGACCAAGTCAACGGCTGGGGCTTGGGCGCTCAACCCGCACTCGTGGAATTGACAGAGCCCATCGGCGACTACGCTGAGGGTACTGTCTTGGCCGCGGGAAACAGCTGGAGCGACAAAGGCACGCATATCGACGTATATGCTAGCACGGACAAGGGTGCAAGCTGGGAGTTCGTCAGCAGCGTCGCGAAGGGAGGGGCGCCGAACACTACCAACGGTGCTACTCCCATCTGGGAGCCGATGTTGATGTAAGCTCGACTATCTTTGACAGTGGCTCGCTCGGACTGACAGATTTCAATAATGCAGGCTCTACGACCATCAAGTAGTATGCTACTACTCCGACCAACGCGATCCGCTCCATGGCCAAAAGCTCGCGCATCAAGTGAGCACTGACCTGAAGAAATGGGGCCCAGTCGTTGACGATGTCGCCCCCCAAACCTACGCCGACCGTCCTGGGATGACGGTAATCACCCAGCTCCCAGATAGCACCTGGATCCTCGTCCACGAGTATTCCGCTGGCTACTCGTTGGGGCTGGCCAAGTACCCAGTCTACTACCACATCGCCGCCACGCCGTTGGACTTCATCACCGACCCTGGCCCCCCAACGGGACCGTTGTCGTTAGCGACGCCGACCACAGTGGCGTCTTCCTCAACACGATGCTCGGAGACGAGAGCGGCTGGCGGTATAAGCAAACCTACGCACGGCCAGCGTACAGTCGTGCGTTGTCAATCTGGAGGAACCAGCCACACAAACTGGGCATCATCAGCGGAGGGACGTATGATGATGGGGCCGTGAATAAGTCGAGGCCGTTGAGCATATGGGTGACGGATCTGGATGCTTTGGTCAGATTGGCCGAGCCGCCGGAGGGCCCGACGCCGCTTCAAATCTACTATCCCGATCTGGTGAGGATGGCATAGTGGTGGAAGCTGGCATGAAGGTCGTGGTGGAGTCGGCATCCAATGCTTGATACGGTGTCACTACGACTGGAGGTGGAACTCGTGGCAGATAGCAAAGCACATACTATCTCCAGCAACATCACATTCACGCCTTCTCTCGCAAGATCTGACTCTCTCGCGGAAAATGAAGACGCAGTCCAGTCGGTACTTCAATCACGATTTCCTTTCTGCTACGGAGTGTAGTCGCGAACAGTCTGCCTGCCTGAGGGTGACGATACGGCTCGGATCTGGTTGTGAAAGTGTCAGCACTGAATCGTCTCATGACCAATCATTGCGGAGCGCACTTAAGACTGTCGACGGTCACCTGAGTTCCAGCTTTGACACCAGTCGGCTCTCCCTGCATCACACCTTCCTTAAGCCTAGATGTGTACCCAGCTCCGAAGATCTTCTTCTTCGCCTCCTCGAAACCGATGATTTTGGGCTTCGGTATCGGGTATCGGCAGATTCTCAAGCAAGCGCCATACCTTCGGGAACTGATCTTGCCCACGGCAGGGTGTGTCTGGTTCCCCAGACCAGGTGGCTGCGACTCGCCACCGTGGAGGTCCCATCGTACGCCTCGGATTGCATGGATGTCGCGGACGCCTAGCTTGTCTTCATCGATGAAAGGGCCATGGGACAGTGCGATGTTCTCGAGATAGCCCATACGACTTACGAGGTCCGCGATTCCGCTGGAGTGTAGAGTGTTGTAGTCGGGGCGGGCTAGGAGGGGGTCAATGGTCATTCGGTCCTACAATTCTGTCATGATACGCCACGGCCGAGGGCACTGCGGCGTCATCAGACTCTGCGGGACTACTCCCAAGGTCTTGTCGAAAGCATTGAAGCCCCGTTCTCGCCACGCCTCATCCTGCCACTCAGTTGTTCGACATGGCTTCTCAGAGTATATTGAAACATAGATACGTACCGCCGACGACGTAGGAAGTCGACCATTGGCGAGGTCATTAAGTGCAACATCAAAAATGGCCTTGCTATGGCTACACATCCTTTCCGACAGCAAGAATGGCACACGGTAGTAGATACCGATCGACTCAAGATCCTTGCGAGGGATGAGTGGTAGGAGAAGCTTGGGTTTTGGCGCGACAGGTGAGAAATCGAACTGGAGGATCGGAGCTTCGTTGATGCTGCCTATGTCCACGATGATCGGGTCGAACACCGATGAGTACGTTGGTCAAGGACGTCTGTTCGAGAGATCAAAAAAAATGCTGCGTCCCGTCGTGTCGTTTGCTTTGCAAGAAGCCCATCGTCTTTGATTGCACCATGATTGAAGTTCATCGCATCGTACAGCTTAAAACTACAAAGATTGTGTAATGCCTTGAAGCACATTTCTGCGACCACCTTCCTAGCAGAATCACATGTCGAGTTATGACTTGACTGATGCTGCTGGATGGTCCATGTCAGCTGATGGACAGCTAAGAATGCACACTCTCGACCTTCGACGAACCGCCGCGACTGGGGGTTCCTTTGTCTAGTTGCCAGCGACACAACCATGGTAGGCTAGACCTGCCGGCGTTGCACAAGTTCACTTCCAAATTTACTTCTTACATGCATATATGTTTCTTGTATACCATTCCATATCGTCTTGGTGTCGAGATCATTCGATGTTTCTTGTTGGAGATTTGAACATCTACTAGCGCCCATCCCATCCTCATCCGCCGAAGCCATGACATGTGTTTACCTACCCGGATCCTGCGAGAGCTGAATTTCCTTCAAGACTCTCGAATAACGGTCTAAATAAATCGTGTGCTAATCTCCCATATTACGAAACAGCTCCATGAGCCATGTGTTGAGGCCATCCTGCATACCGCCGTCCTTCATAACCACAAGAGTGGTTTCGCTGGAGTTCGGGTCTTGATCCGGAAACCTCGCGCAGGGCAGCTCGTTGCCCTCGGTATATTTTTCGAGCTCGTCGTTGCTCAACTCGAACATGGGGCTGCTGCGTTCCCAATACCCCCAGCTGAAGTTAATGAGTCCGATGTAACCCGCTATGCTGCCAGGGTGATCACCCTGGAAGAGCCTCGCCATAGCTTCGATCCCTTTCCTTGTTTCGGTATCGTCGAAGGAGTCGCAAAAGATAACGACGGTGGTCCTGAGCAGTTTCTCCAGCTGAGCTTTGCTGTAGACAGGCGTTCGTTATCTATCATAATGGATATAGGTCCACGGCTGTCACTACCTTCCGATCTCACGACGTGCATATCTTGTACGGAAGGCTATCGCGGAGGCTTGTTTAGCCCGCTCCGCTTCCTCTTCGGCTGCCTCCTTCAGCGTCTTGACACCATCGATGCCCAGATTCTCTTCGATCTTGGCGATACGTTCTTCCAACGTCCGCACCTCGTTGTTTGACATTGTGATGGGGTGTTCTGATATGTAGTGTTGAAATAGCAAGGAGCTGTAGCGTAAAGAGTAGATTGTTGGCAGGATGAACAATGGCAGAACGGGTCATATATATATTCGTGCCTATCCGCATACACTCTCACATTGACCCCAACATGGCGTCACTGGATCGAACACTTGGTACCATTGCAGCCACGTTCCATGGTGGTGTGTTCGATCTTCTTGCAACAATTCGCCCAAACGCATCCGCGGCGAAGTGGAACCGGCTCCGTCAATGGTAAGATATGAACTGTAGTTGCCTAATTAAGCCGAATCTGTGCTGATCTACCCACAACAGCTGCGAAGGATCGTGCGATGCTCCCTCAGGTGGGCGACGAGACGATGCGAATGTACACCGAAACCGTCCGCGATTGCCCCATATGGTAAACAGACAAGAGGATCAACTCATGTTCACGCCGTTTGCTGTCAGCCTGTCACCAACGCCCATCAATGCGGATGTCGGGCTTCGCTCCGGAGCGTTCCTCACAGTTGACCAACCAGGAGTCCTGCAAATCCAATATGATGAGCTCGGTTTCAGCTAAAATACCACCCTCCAGACCACCCCAACGCCATCCACGCAAGACTCAGCACGTCCACCACCCCTCCAGTCTGCATGAACGTCTTCGTAGTCATCGTCCCAAACCATAACCACTCGAGACAGAAGTGCGCAACCGCAGCCAAGAGAGTGAACAGTGCGAGCTCGTATACTCCCTTGTTCTTGATGTCGTATGCCGCTTGGAGTCTGACAGCCGCCGAGATGGAGGTCCAAGTGCCGAACGTCCGACCTTGCAGAGCAGTGAACACGGCATTCGGATATAGCTGGGCAGCGCTGCTCGAAGGCTCGTTGCCGGAGGCGTAGTTGATGCACGTGTTCAGAGCGCCGAGGAACGACAACTGCGGATGGTTATGCTATGGCACCACAGAATGAGAGGTATGACGAACCACAAGTAGCCAGTATGGAAGCCAGCCGCCATGCGTGGCTGGTAAGATGCTGGATGGCATTATGCTAGTTGGGAGAAGGACAGGGTGAATGTTTGAAGAACAGCAAGAAAGCGGCGAACCAAGTCATGATATAAGTCGAACAGTGAATGCGAGAACGAGACTTCTTACGGCATCGCAGAAGGATTCCGCGCAGTGCTTAGCACACGGCAAGGGTGCGGTATCAGGGTGTAATTCGGGTTGGATCTCATAGAGCGCTTTACCATTGCTTCTGCCCTTGTCCCTGATGTAGCGCGAGCGGATTAGGACAAGGTGCGGTGGTATAAGATAGATGCATGCGGATTCGTTTGACGGCTGACGATTGAAGGTTGATGAGCTAGATGAGATCTCCGAGACCGGGATCACAGAGCCCTTGGCATCTCCAGTCTAGATTAAAATCGTCTCGGTGCAAACCACCCTACAGCTTGCTCTTGACAACCTCCTCCCTCCCCTTCAGACCAGGATGCTGTGTGATGATCGCCCTCGTGACGGCAAAGAAGGCCGTGCCTCCGCTCTTGCTGCTGAACTTCGCCTTGGACCCTACGTGGAAGAATGCCCAGTCTCCGGCAACGAGATGGTGCGTAACGCCAGTCGCCTCGTCCAAGACGTCAATCTGCCCTGACAGAACGTACTTGGTTTCCTCGTAGTCGTAGGTCGGGATATCGCGCGTGGGGCCTGCTTGGATTTTGTAGAAGCCGGAGGTCAGGTAGGTGGGGGTGTCGTTGGTCTTGGTGCGGACGCTGTGAGGCCATTGTTAGTGAAGGGAATCAATCGGAGGGGACGGTGGCCGTCCTTACGAGTGGAAGTCAGCAACGATTGCGCTTTCGCCATTGGGGATGGGGATGTGCTCGTTTCCAGCGCCTTTGATGACTGTAAGGGGTACGGCGGATTGAGACACTGACGGTATGGTAAGTAAGTGTGGGCTGTTGGTGGAGTGATTGTGGAATATCAAACTCCCGACTTACTGTTGTATGGTGGTATGTGTTGAAATGGGGATGGATGTCGAGACAGCAGAATCTGGGACATTGGTGCTTATAACGACTTACCTCCTACATGTATGCTCCAATTAATTCTCCACACGAGGCGATTGTATAACCGCGAAACCGCTCTGTTTATGCGCCGATTACTTTGGTAGCACATGGACTCCCGCTCTTTGCATCCACCAAGCCCGTGATAGTTGTCTGCATTAGGTAAAAATCGCCCAGCGTAGGCACTCCAGACACCACTCCTTCCAGAACTTTGGCCTGACATCTGATGAGCCTCTTTTCTGGCGGTCGACCCGACGAGGCTATCGCGAGCTGCATCGTTGTTCAATCGAGAACCCTCGAGGATGTGTTCGATTGAAGTTGAAATGTGAAAACAAAAGGCGAGTTGACACTCCAAACAAACCTCTCCGACCTCGGCGCTTTGATATGGCTTGGCGTCTGTAGATCTGACCACATTGCTCTCGTTTTTGCCTCATGTAATCGACATGAAGGCTGCGACCTGGCCATGTCGACAACAGCCGCAGCAGACTGGACGAACCTCCCAAAGGAACATACCCTGTCCAAGTTCGCCGGCGAGCTTGAGGACATTATCAAAGATGCCGACTACAACGAGATGTACGGCGTGCATCTAGATCCACCTTCAGAAGGGTATACCCACCGTCACCACTCGCTAGCGATCGCGAGCTGAGTTGACACCAGGAAGTCGGCTCCACACACCACCCTCCTCATCCTCCAGAAGTTCCTCCGAGCCAACCTGAACGACCTTCCCCAGGCCAAAACACAACTCGTCGAGGCCTTGAAATGGAGGAAGACCTACAACCCTCTCGCCGCAAAGGATGAGGTCTTCGATGCGTCCAAGTTCGGGCGTCTCGGGTATGTGACAACCATCAAAGGTGCCAAGGAGACAAAGAACGAGGAAGACGTGGCTGTCTTCAACATCTACGGAGCCGCAGCCAAGGATCCCAAGAAGACGTTTGGAGACACGGATATGTTCGTGCGATGGCGTGTAGGGTTGATGGAACTCACGCTCGCTCAGCTGCATCTCAACGATGCGAATAAGGCGATTCCGGATTATGGGCAAGGACCCGACCCATACCAAGCGATCCAGGTTCACGACTACCTGTCCGTCTCTTTCTTCCGGCAGCCGGCGGAGGTGAAGGCGTCCAGTTCGAAGATCATTGATATGTTCCAGAGGTGGGTCCTCTTATTCATGTACTTTCGATGATGAGTCGTCTGGCTGACACTTCCGCATTCAGATACTATCCCGAGACAGTCTCGTACAAGTACTTCGTGAATGTGCCACTGGTAATGCAATGGATGATGGGAGCGATGAAAGCGCTGGTGTCTAAAGACTCGATTCAGAAGATGACGTGGTTGACTTACGGGAATCTGTTGTGTGCGTACGTGGGAGACGATGTGCCGAAGTTGTACGGAGGGAACAGCGCTTCTCTCACAGAGAAAGCGCTCACTCCGAACTATGGCGAGTCCCGGAGAACGACGGCTGAAGAAGCTGTCGAGGAAACGAAGGTTGAACAGTCTTAGGGTCAAGCCGTTTCGGGTACTGAAGGCTGTGGCGACGCTCGAACAAGGCAACGGCAATGCCTACTTGTGGTTTGACGTTACGTGGCGCATGATACCCATCACTACTGTAGATATAGATCTTATTCAGTCTGCTCATCAAAGCGCGTTGATCATACAGAAGTCGAGGACACGAAGCTGTGGTCGCGTCCATTGAAGTCTTGCTGCGACCCTATGTGGTTAAGTAGACTACGTGCCTTGTGGAAAGCGCCGACTCGTCTGCAATCAGAGTTTCTCCGTTTCAAGAAGCCGTCTGTGTTCCTCTCGTCGGCCACAGACCACTGATGTCCAGACACAATGTATCAGAAGGCGATCGTAGGTGATCTTACTGTACAATTCGGTCACAGTGTCTGCTTCGTGTCCCTTAAAGTGCTTCAACTGATCACGTCATGACATACTTCGGTCCCTCCCCGCCCTGCGGTGTTTGCCACGTGATATCTTGATCTGGAATCTTGATATCGCACGTCTTGCAGTGAATGCAGTCTGTCACACTGTTAGTGCGCCGAACACAACATGGCACAAGTCCATCACTTACTCTGATGGTTGATCTGAAACCTCACACCCAAATCCTTTGTCTCATCCTCCACATACTCATACACGCCCGCCGGACAAAACCTATTCTCAATGCCCTTGTACTTCGGATACTCCATCTCAGCATGCTTATCCCAGTCGGCGACTTGCAGATGGCAAGGCTGATCTTCTTCATGGTTCGTTCCCGTCCGGCTCACACTCGTCAAGATATCGAAGGACACCTTGTTGTCCGGCTTTGGATACTCGATCTTCGTGCACTGGTCCGCGAGCTTCGTTGCCGCATGGTCGCCTTTGTGGTGCTTGAAAGTCCAAGGCTCGTGGCCGCGCAGTACATATGCCTCGAGACCCGAATACACAATGCCACCGTATATGCCGAGTGGCGTGTGGAACGAGGGTCGCATGTTCCGAACCTGCTTGAGTTCTTTCCAGATTGTAGAGCTGCGGAGTTTGTCTTCGTAGTCATACAGAAATAGCGCTCCTTCGCTATCTTTGCTTCCTGATAGAGCTGGGTACGCTGCCTCGGCGGCCAGCATGCCAGAGCGCATGGCTGTGTGTGTGCCTTTGATCTTGGGCACGTTGAGGAAACCTGCGGTGTCGCCGATGAGGGCACCACCAGGGAAAGCACATTTGGGAATAGACTGGTAGCCGCCCTCGTTCAGTGTGCGCGCGCCGTAGGAGATGCATTTCCCGCCTTCAAGGTACTTTTTGTACAGAGGGTGTTGTTTCATCTTCTGGAATTCGCCATAGGGTGCCAGCCAGGGATTTGGGTAGTCAAGACCAACGACCAGTCCGATGGATACGAGGTTGTCGCCAAAGTGGTACATCCAACCGCCGCCGTAGGTATCCATTGGTAGGGGGTAGCCCATGGAGTGCACGACAAGCCCCTTTTGCCACTTCTCGGGATCAATCTCCCACACCTCCTTCAGCCCGAGCCCGTAGGTTTGAGGATCACTGTCCCTCCGTAGATCAAATTTCTTGATCACACCTTTCGTCAAGCTGCCGTGACAGCCCTCGGCAAGTAATGTACACCTCGCGTGGAACTCCATGCCTCGTTCGAAGTTATCCTTGGGTTTGCCATTTCGACCGATCCCGAGATCATTCGTGGCCACACCCTTCACCGCACCTTCCTTTGTATACAAGACTTCCGACGCCGCAAAGCCAGGGAAGATCTCCACGCCAATCTCCTCTGCTCTTTCGCCAAGCCATTTCGTGAACTGGTTCAGACTGATAATGTAGTTGCCATGATTGTTCATCTGTGGCGGCGGAGGAAGCCATATTGAGCTCGACTTTGTCAAGAAGCGCATCTTGTCCTTCGTCGCAGGGGTGATGTCTCCATATCGGTTCGGGTTGTCCTCCGAATTCCAGTCTGGTAATAGCTCATCAAGAGCAGATGGTTCGATGACATTGCCCGAAACGATATGGTCTCCCAGATCTCCAGCCTTCTCCAGCAGAAGCACTCGGAAGTCTTCGTTCCCTGCCTCGTTGGCTAACTGCTTCAACCGAATGGCTGCTGAAAGACCCGCTGGACCGCCACCCACGATACAGACATCGACTTGGTCCGACTCGCGGTCTTGGTGCAGAGTCTCCAGAGAGTCGTCAACGGTGGCGAAACGTCTCCGGATCGTGTTGGAAAAGGCTCGTCGTTGACCTGCTGTGATCGAAGCTGGTCGGTAGCCACGGAGGAGGCATCGTGAAGTTGTTGTTGCTGCTGTTGCGGGGAGGAGTCGTGAGGTGGTAATTGAGGTCCGAGTGGTGTGGAGTGCTCGATGCCGTGTCACCGTTGTGGCCAAACGTGGAATTGACATTGTGCTTACCTAGCCGATGGAAGAGAAATCGTCAAGCAACAATGCGAGGCAGGGAGGATATGAGGTGGACATTGATGATATGAACGTCATCCTATTCGTCTGTTCATTGGACCTCGGCTGGCTTTGATTGGTCGATCAAACTACCTTTCATCTTCACTTCCACTTTCACTTTTCTTCTCTCCTCAAGGGCTTGCGATCAGTGAGTGCTATGGTCCGTTTAGCACTGCCTGACCACGAGGACAGCAGCAGTGCACCCAGCACGATGGTGAGACAGCACGCGCTTGTGAGTACACTTGAACCTTGCCACGAGTACAACTCCAGCCCGAAGGTAGGCAGCGATCTCTTCCAAACGCTTGATCCTGCATAGTTTACCAGATTGAAGCTCTCTTGGGATCTTGCAGGGCTTGTTAATGTCACCGAGAATGGGGACAAATGTGCACGAGGAGTACGTTGAACAGCTGGCTCTTGGCAGTGGGAGGAAAAGCTGCCTTAGTCGGAGCAGTGGAGTCGGTCCTTTGCTGGACAGGTGGGCAGGGCAGGCTCATGATGGCTGAGGTAAACCATTCACAGAGAGGCTAGCTGGCGGTGTTTGGGGTTTCATGGTGAAGGAGTGTGGAAAGCCATTTGCGGAGCAGTCTGATCAATGTAGTTTTTCCGGTGAACCACAGGCTTGTGGTGATGATTATCGCCGGAGCAGTTCCGCTTTACTTCTACTTTGATCGCCTGATCTATGCCGCCAGCGTACGCAGCACGACAACGGATGAGAAGTGGACTGTGAGCTCCGACATAGCCTACCACATACCCGATCCGAGGTCAGCCGCCTCGTTCTTGGCACAAACTTGCTAGCCAACAGCATATAAACACGAAGCGACAGAGCGTAAATCGACCATCTCCAGCACCATTTAACGAACAACTCCTTGCCACCAAATCCAGACCCATAAGAACCGACTACCAATATGGCAGTAGAGGAGATCACGTACGACCCAAAGTACGTGCGGAGAACGAGATCAAACCACTGCAACGACAATCGAATGGATCCTTCTAACTTATACACAGGTCACCAATGCCATCTGTCGAGATGTTGTACAAGTACAAGCTGCCCAACACTCCGGACAAGTCCATCGTTGGTCTCAAAGTCGGCTTCTCACCAGGTGCAGGCTCACCACCACACACGCATCTCGGCGCATCGGTTGCCGTTCATGTCCTCACAGGCGCTGTATTTAACAAGATGAACGATGATCCTGTGACGATCAAGCGGGCTGGAGAGTCCTTTTTTGAGGCGCCGGGCTGTAGGCACCGGATAAGTGCGGAGGCAACAGGGACTGAGGAGGCGAGCTTGTTGGCCACGATGGTGATAGAGACCGACAAGTTGGAGGCTGCTTTGGAGAGCCAGGGCGTGATGGGATTAGTTGTCATTGACGAGGAATGGTTCGAGGTGGTCATGCAGGCGCTGGCCGAGAAGCAGGGCGGGGCCTGAGATTTATCGGAAGCGTGTTATGGGACTGCTCCGGCGTCAGGTAGCGCGGGCTATCTTTGCAAATACCGGGTGGAGTATCGTCCCTCGTGATAGTTACGCTCGAGTTAGCATTCGTGATGTAGTTGAGCATCCGCCTAGATTCACTGAATCATGAGCTCGCCACCGTCTTTAATGACTAGGTGAAACTGCTGTATTCAGCAAGGGTATAGACCGATTTGGCCACACCCACGATGGTAGTTTCAACGGCGTTGTGACAGTTTGAGGTAGGAGCCCGCATGGATTGGTTTCTGTGGTGGAGGGAAGCGTACCGAGGAATATCGCATCCTGTGATGTATTCTGTGGTGTGTACACTACGGTAAGCACAGGCTACTGGCCAATGCCGACGACTCCTTGCATCACGATCGTCTGCATCTCAATTCGAGAGATTCAACGTTGTGAAGGTTGGTATCGGTGGAACAAAGGAAGCAGCATCATTGAATTGGCTGCCTCTGATTGGCTGCCCTACTCTGACTAGCGCGCTTTGGCCTTTTTTTCCGCGACATCACTCGGCGCTTTCTCTTTCCACCGCATCTCGCGCATCAACAACCCCAACAACCCATCTCTAAAACTCGTCGCACCGCGACCGCCTCATCAAGATCGCCTCACTGCTGCAGGCTTCACTTCAAACAGGAAGTCTTGGCTTCACAGGACTCGGCCACGTAGCTGTTGCTGGGTTCACCACATCCAACCTTAACCATGAGTGAAAACAACATGGCTCCAGGCGGGCCGGAGAAGAGCGTCTCCAACACGCGCCTGTACCTTGGAAATCTTCCGCGCAATGGTTAGTCCCTGGCTTGTGTACCCCAAGAGGAAACGTGGACTCGCTTCACTTTTAGGACTGGCTGTTATGCTTCTGTGTCCGGAACGTGGAGCTGGAGCTGGCACAGCTTGGCGCAGGACATCGTCACATCTGGCATGGCATCGCTGACTGGATCCTGTAATTCTAGCTACCAAGGCCGACGTTGAGAACCACTTCAACACCCATGGCACCGGGGAGATTACCGAGATCAAGCTCATGAATGGCTTTGGCTTCATCGAGTACAAGGATGAGATGGATGCGCGCGATGTCGTTCCAGGTTAGTGCTTTACTCTACAAGCATGCTGCACTGCAGAAGAGTACCGTTGAATTTGCTAACATCATCTCTAGCTTTCCGTAAGTTTGCTCGTTTCTCCTTTAACCCAATGCATTATTTAGGCAGCATCGAGAACGTATGGTCTATGCTATGCTCACTTGTGCTGACATTTGTCGATGGCTAGACGGATCCGACTTCATGGGCGAGCGCTTGGTTGTCCAGTTCGCACGCGGTAGCAACCGTCCACGCGATGACCATGGCTTCGCCCCTCGTCAGGCTCCGCGCCCACGCCGCACTGTGCATCGCATGACGATCACCGGCCTTCCATACGAGACCAGCTGGCAGGTTAGCAAACCCTCACCCCCTTGGTTTAATGTTTGCACGCCGCCACTGTCTGCCTGAAAACTCACCAGCATCCCACTCTTGGCGCCTCTCTCTCGGACGTAGTCCATCTGTGCATGTAGCGGATCATCAGGCAGTGGCTGGCCACCAACAAAAACCCAAAACCTTTGCGGGTGTCTGGACTCACATTTGGACTTTAGGATCTCAAAGACTTCGCCCGTCAATCCGGCCTAGATGTGGTCTATAGCGAGGTCGCACGCGAGCGTGATGCCAGTGGCACGGGCAAAGGGTAAGCGACAAGCAGGACCTCCGACGATGGATTGCTAACCAGTACAGTTTTGTCGAGTACGAGACAAGTGCGGATCTCGCTGCTGCGGTTGAGAAGCTGGATAACCACAGCTTCAAGGACGCCACGGTTCGCTGCATCTCCGATGTAAGGATGACCCTGTGAACCTAGGATTGGTGCATGACTGACCCTTATCAGCCGCAATCCGAAGTCCCGCGCCCACGTGAGCGCTACCGATCGCGTTCTCCAGGCTACCGTGGTCGCGGTTACGGCCCACCACCAGGCGACGACTTCTACGACCGCCGTGGTCCGCCTCGTGGCTACAGCCCACGTCGCGACGACTACCGCCGCCGCACACCACCACCGCGCGCTTACTACGACGACCCACGCGAAGATCGTTTCGGCCCACCACGTCGCGGACCACCGATGGACGACTACCCACCTCCACCGCGCGCTCGCTATCCCGACGAGCGCTATGGCGCCCCACCACCAGCGCGTGGCTACCCTGAGCCGGACCCGTACATGAACGGCCATGGCAGGGAGCCGTACGGTCGTCCACCCAGCCCACCTAGGAGAGATGGCAGGGGTTACGAGCGTCCTCCGTACGAGGCACGACCTTACTGGTGAATACCACCCTTTCTTGCTTATCTCTCAGCGTGACGGACTTTGTTCGTCTCGCTCTACTAAGTGCGCAGACTAAATCACATCAAGATCTTCCGAATACGGCGATCCCACCATCGAAATGCGACGCCTACAGGGTTCTTGTGAAAAGGTCTGAGCTGGTGAGTTGCGACTGGGAATGGAAGCGGGCGAAGGTCACTTCGACAATCACACCACAGATGAGTGAGTATACATAATTATTTTTCGTGCTTGATTGCAAGGGCATACGGACTTCGGCTGCGATCAGAGGGTGTAGGATTTGGAGGTGGTGGGTTGATCTTGAGCACGTCTGGTGGCAGTCTAGAAAGCGGCCGAAGCAGCGGGCGTCCTCATGTAACATCAGACTGGAATCAAATGCGGTACTATAACTTTGCGTGTGGTATTAGTGTGTCATTGAATGTGTGTAGAATTCCACCGAGAGACCACCTAAGTTCATGCCAAGTGCTGACGCTGACTCTTGATGACACCTTGCGAGCATGTGAAAGCGTCAAACCTCGACAAACAATTCCCCAGTAGAGTTCCTCAGGTCCCTTCGCATACATATAACAGCCAAAATCGCCGCACCTTCCTTCTCCATACATCGTTCCGAATCCTGTAACACTCTTACCACCGCAATTTCTCCCACCTCCGTACATCAACCACCCTCCGCCACCCCAAGGCCACACACCATGGCCACCAGAGCTGCGCACAAGCGCTTGACGAGAGAATACGCATCGATTACCGCAAATCCACCGCCCTTCATTGCCGCCCGTCCATCCGAACAGAATATCCTCGAATGGCACTACATCCTCACCGGCCCTCCACAAACACCGTACGAGGGTGGCCAGTACTGGGGAACTCTGATATTCCCACCCGACTACCCCTTCGCACCACCAGCGATACGCATGCACACCCCGTCCGGCCGCTTTCGCTGCTCGGAACGTCTCTGCCTCAGCATCAGCGATTTCCATCCTAAGAGTTTCAATCCTGCATGGGAGGTCTCCACCATCCTTCTCGGTGTGCAGAGCTTCATGACGAGCGAGGAGATGACCACCGGCTCTGTGAGCGCCAGCGAAAGCGAGAGGAAGACACTCGCAGCGCGGACGAGATGGTGGAACTCCACAGGAGGCGGGAGCACAGAGCGCAGGCTACAAGGGCAAGGAGCGATGAATAGTAATAGGCGCGGCTTCGGGGCGATCAAGAGCGGTGATGGAGGGAAGAGGTTTCGGGAGATGTGGCCGGAGCTGGACGAGGAGAATTGGAAGTGGATGGAGGAGAGTAGGATTGATCCGCAGACAGGGAAGAGTTTGGTGGTGTCGCAGCAGAGTTGTGCGCCGGAGGCGGATGCTTTGAGGAAGAGCGTGGGATCGGGTGCGGCGGCTGTGATGGAGGGTGGGAGGGATGTCGGTGCTGCAGGGCAGGGGTGGGTGCGGAGGCATGCGGTATGGATAGTTGTTGCTGTGGTTTTTGCGTATGTGCTGGCGATGAGGGTGGTCAGTGAGGGGTGAGATGGAGGTGCGATTGTTGGTTTAGCGAGGGGTCCAGGGATGGGAATTTCTACTCATATCACGATGGTTGCAAACTGTAGAGCAGGGCTGCTGGAGACATTCCGGTAGCTTAAAGTCAGCCTTGATTCAAGCGACTATGTAGAAAGCTTGGAGACCAGGCTGAAAGGGCCGTTCTCCGCGACAGCATGTTGGTGAGCCGCGAGTGCCACCACTTGGAAACACCATCTTCTCCTCCACTTCCTTCCCACCATGGATGCTTGCAGGTGCTGAGCGCTCACAGACGACGACCACGACGACCACCCTTCCTCCTTGTCGAATCGGACGGTGTTGGTGTAACGTCCTCAATGCGGCCGATCTTCATGCCTGAACGAGCGAGAGCGCGGAGAGCAGACTGGGCACCTGGGCCTGGAGTCTTGGTGCCGTTGCCTGTAGATTCGTCAGTCCCTGTGGCCGTCCATTACTAAACAAACAAGTGTCTTACCGCCAGTAGCCCGAATCTTCACATGCAATGCGGTGATGCCCAACTCCTTGCAGCGGATCGCGACATCCTGCGCCGCCAACATGGCCGCGTAGGGAGAGGACTCATCACGATCGGCCTTGACCTTCATGCCGCCAGTAACGCGGGAGATGGTTTCGCGGCCACTGGAATCACCCAGGTTAGCCTGTGAACCATGCTGCCACGTGTGTATGTGTTTGTGGTTGTGTGCTTCTGCTTTAGACGTACGAGAGATCGGTGACGTGGACGAAGGTGTCGTTGAAGGAGGCGAAGATGCGGGCCACGCCGAAGACGAGTTCGCCTGTGTGAGATATCTCGGTCAGTATATCGCTTCGGGGTGTTTGCTTCCATGGCTGGTGTGCGGGAGTGGTGGACAGACCTTCTCTGACCTGGGGACCGAGGGAGATGTTCTCTTGCGCTGCGCGCTCGACCTTCTTCTTGGGTGCCATCTTTGCTGTTGTCGTGCGTGAGGTGTCTTGTCGCAACGCTGCTGTGATGGCCTCGTTCAAATTCGTGTGCGGTCGAACTTTGAGGTCAGAGGTGCGGCGGCCAAGGCGCGCTAAGCTCGTTACAGAAGACAGCCAATTTTCACGACATCTCGTTCTTCTCCTTCCTTCCTCAAACTTTCTCACCACAGCACCACATTTGCTTACACTGGTACAATACGGGCCTGAGCGCGCCGACACTGCCGAGAGCATCTGTCTCCAGAATACGACTGGCACGCTGCTACTTGATGACCCATTCTCACTTCCATCAAGATGGGCGACGCAGTGGTGGGCATCATTGGGATGGGTGACATGGGCAAGATGTACGCCCGCAGAATCAGCGACGCAGGATGGAGGTAGGTCCGCCAGCACCACCAACGGCGGATCTTGGTCACAGCATGGTACGTGCAACCTTTCTTCTCTCCTTCCACTCCTCTGCAATGATGACTTGAGTGCATTTGGCTCGAGTATGGTCGCTCTGGCACCAGCGGTTACCGTTATGGCGCCGTTGACCAGGCGGCTGTCACTGATGTAACATCTCAGCTACCTTAATTTTATTTTGTCTGAACATGCTTCTACAGTCTCAACTTTGCTCTGCACATGTGGCGAAGAAACACAGGCTAACCCTATGCTCAGATCCCACAGCCTCCCAAGTACTGACAGATACCAGAGTACACGCTTGCGATGTCCCGGACAAGTATGCATCACTCAAAGCTGACTTCTCGGATCGCGTACGTGCTACCTCATCATCTGTACATAGCCATAGATAGCACGCTGAAAGTATCAGCAGAAAAACGTAACCATCTTTCCCAATGGCCACCTCGTCTCTCGTAGCTCCGACTGGATCATGTACTGTGTCGAAGCCAAGTCCATCGACGCCGTAGTCGCGACCTACGGACCCTCTACCAAACAAGGCGCTATAGTCGGCGGCCAAACCTCTACCAAAGCCCCCGAGATCGCGGCCTTCGAAGCGCACCTCCCCACCGACGTCGAGATCGTCTCCTGCCACTCCCTTCACGGCCCCGGCGTCAATCCCAAAGGCCAACCCCTCGTCATAATCCAACACCGCGCCTCTGACGCTGCTGTCGCTCTCGTCAAGCAAATCCTGTCCTGCTTCCAGCCCAACTTTGTCGACCTCTCCGCCGAAAAGCACGACCGCATCACCGCCGACACCCAAGCAGTCACGCACGCCGCATTCCTCTCCATGGGCACCGCCTGGCAAGCCAACAACCAGTTCCCGTGGCAAGTCCCGCGCTACGTCGGTGGGATCGAGAACGTGAAGATCAATCTTATGCTGCGCATCTACTCTAATAAATGGCACGTCTACGCCGGTCTGGCTATCTTGAACCCGTCTGCTCGGGAGCAAATACGGCAGTATGCTGAGAGTGTCACGGAGCTGTTCAAACTCATGCTTGGTGGGCATAGGAAAGCATTCACGGAGCGGATCTACGCCGCCCGGGCAGCTGTATTCGGGGAGGCGAAGAAGGATGGCAAGGATGAGTTGTTGCTGCAGGATGATCTGCTCGATCGGTTTAGTTTGGGAGAGAAGACGGCGGAGCGGGTAAAGAATAGTCAGCTCAGTCTGCTGGCGATGGTGGATTGTTGGTGGAAGTTGGGGATTGTGCCTTATGATCATATGATCTGCTCTACTCCGGTACGTTTGGTTCGTCCCTCCTTGGTGGTGTTGCTGACCTGTACAGCTTTTTCGTCTCTGGCTCGGTATCACAGAATATGTCTACCGCAACCAGGAGTTACTCGACGAATGCATCGAGACGGCGCTTACGGACAACACGTTCGTGTCTGATGATTTGGAGTTCACGTTTGCTGCGAGGGTGCGTTGTTATTCCCTCATCTTTGCTGGCTCGTCTTAGGCTCACCGTTGAATGCTAACCCTCGCTTCGCTGACTGCAGGACTGGTCCTCCCGCGTCTCCCTAGGCCACATGGACGGCTACCGCACGCAGTTTGAGAAGATCCAGACGTACTTCGAGCCACGGTTCGCCGAGGCGACGAAGGTAGGAAATGAGATGATCAAGACGATTGAGGAGAACTTGGCGATGAGGAAGAAGGGAAAGGCTGCTACTTAGACCAAGAAGGCAAGTAAACCAGTCAAACCGAGGAGAAAATCTCAAAAAGTAGAACGGTGGCACTTGGAATATGATCTCATGCTTGGTATTGGTAAACTTGCTATTTTGTCTTCTCAATCCCATTTTCTGGCGCGCCCTCCGACCATTTGTCTGCCTCTCCTCAGAGGGATCTGGGACTGGGTTCACCGAGCGCCTGATGGCGCCTGTTCAACGAACCAGCCTCGTTTCCCCTGAGCGCGCTGAAGTGTTGAATATTATGCCGGTTTCAGTATTGCGTTGCTGGACACGCTTTGGCCGCCACCTACTCGATCCTCGAGAAAGTGCGACAACATCTCAGTCGATGAAATGTTGTTGCGACCCATTCGTCTTCGCTCGATGTCTCTCCAGTTTGGCTTCGCGTAGGCTTCTTCGCTCACGGCCTCCAGCTCTGTCCGCGACCCATACCTTGCTCCTGGCCTCTCCCGTACCTGCCTGGCCCACCACTCCCGTAGCCTCCACCGTTTCCGTTGCCGTAGCCACCTCCGCTCCTGTACCCTCCACCGTACCCGTAGCGCCCGTCTTGATAGTCCCCACCGCGGCGATCAGCTCCACCACGTGTACTCCTTGGTCCGGATGGGAAGACTTCTCTCGGCGCGCGAGCATCGCGACCACGGCGCTCTTCGCGGATGCGGTCCTCGCGCAGACGGTCTTCAGCTTCGCGTGACTCGGCTGTGTCGTCGACCTCCATGACTACGTCTTCGTTCTCGTCCATGGCTAGTGGTTGTGGTTCGGCTACGGCTGCTGGAATGGGCTTGTTGCTCCCGGCGCCAGACTTCCAGAAGACGTAGAGAGGACGGCCATCAGCCTGGGTATATTGTTAGCCTTCACGTTTCTACCTAAACTGGTTGGCGTAAATGAGCGTACCTTCTTGCCGTTGAACGTCTCAATCACCTTCTCCGCCCCGGTACGCTCGATGAACATCATCTCAGCAATGACGGTAGGATGGGCAGCGACGAGCTTGCAACTAGTCATGTCGCCGCCGACGCTCAGCATCACGCTCTCGATGTCCGCTGCGGTGGTACCTGGCGCAAAGTTCTGCGCAACAACGGTGTAAGGGCCGGACGCTGCGCCTTTGAAGCTGATGCCGGGGCCTCCATTCTGTGCCGGTTCTGGAGCTGGTGGCTTGCTCTTAGCTTCGCTCACCGGTCCAGAGGACGACTGGGTGTAGGAGGGACGCGGGCGTGCCGGCTCGCGTGGGGCTTCGTGAATAGTTGCTCGGCCCAGATGTGGTGCGCGAGCGGGTGCGCGAGGGGTGGTGGTGTTGCGGGTGAGGGATGAGGGACGCTTGGGTGACATTTAGCTGGAGTTCAGTCCCATCGACTGTGTGAGACTCGACATACTTTGGTCACGCCGACTCTGCTAGCGAGGCTGCCTCCCAGACCTGCTCTCGGAGCGACCGGAGGCGCACTCGAACGGCGGTTCTTGCTGAAGATCTCCGAAGCCAGCTGCTCGGCTCGTCGCTTCTTGCGACCTGCGCGTGGTTAGGGAAGTGCTCGTGCTCGTGGTGGAGGTAGGTAGTGAGGCCAGCGCACCTTCTTGGATGATGGCGTCGAAGGAGACGAGTGCCTGCTGCGTACTCGCCATCTCGCGTCGTCGCGCTTGCAGTTACCAGATCGACTGCGGAAGATGCTGCAAGGAGAAGGCGTGATAGTGAAAAATGTCCACTCCGTCGCGGGTGCAACTTCAGAGTTCCAAGTCGGCCATATATTCGAACGGGTATAGCCGGTTCTCATGCCTCAGGCACTAATCCTGGGAACGCTCTATCACCTCCCTCTCGTCGACCTCGACTCTTCTCCTCTCTCACTCTCCAACACTCTCCGATATACAACATCTTCCGGCACCGTCGTTACAGCATCTGGGACGGAAATGTATCGAAAGCGGCTAATGGAGCAATAATCAATCATATTCGCCACGAACATCGGCAAAGCGCACTATACTATGCACCACAAAGCCATAGCGTACTCGAAGTTCCTAGGTTTCATTCCAACCTGATGTTACTAACTCGAACTAGATCTAGTAACGGCAATACAAGACAGGCACCAAATTGCAACTCTGTAAGCGGGGAGCGACCCAGATAACGACAACACTATCCTTATCCCTCATACTCGACACTCGATTCGACGGTCACCAGTGCCGCGAGTGCCACCGGATGGCATCCATCTACGAATCGGGACAATTGAACTGACCACCGACCCAGGGATAAGTCGACAGCAGACCATCATTGATCTCGCCACCGTGGCCGACTGGAGCGTTGAACCAGAGCTGCGTTCCGCCAGCCCCGTCGTCGACGCACTGCCAGTTCGTGATAGCCGTTCTGCTGTTCAAGGCGTCGAAGACGGCGTTGCAGCCGGAACCGCCGTTATAGTTGACGCCGATGTCGGTAGAGTAACTAGCCCAAAACACGTGGTCCGTCGCCGTGCAAGACTGGGTATTCGGGGTGACGCCACGGGCTTGGAGAGTGTTCGCTGTAGCAGGGACAGCCGCCGGGAGCGCCAGGGTGGCGGAGAGACTGATCAAGGTGGCGGCGATGGCCAGGAGGGTGTGCTTTGTGAAAGGCATGGTGGATGAGGCTGCAGGCTGGACGAATATGGTGATTATGGGTGTTTGGTTCGAAGCTCGTTGTCGAGGTCTTTTGCTGTTGAATAGATGTTTGGCATGGTCTCCACCGTTTGTCTTATACCTGCTACCTGCTCCTTAGGCCGCCAGCCTTTGGACACTCTCGACGTTCTTTACATACCTTGTGAAGCTGTGCTACGGTACGGGAAACCAATGATCTTGTACAAGCATCTGTAGGTACCTGAGGCTGCGACTGGACGCCTTTTCGGTAAACCTGAGCACTTGGACGCCTTCGCAGCCTACCATCATGATTCGATAGTTTCCAGCATTCCAATAGAACGTTACGATCTCTTCATTGTACGAAAGCCATAAGACCGAATCCGCAATGTCGAGCGTTCATCCACGTGAAGACGCAAGGCTTTCCACTCCAATGGTAAGACGATATCTCCCTCGAGAGGTGTTGTGATGAGAATGACAATGCACCCTTGGCATCTTTCAATTTAAATGGAAAACCGTCATCGTGAAACGGCACAGTGCCTTTGGACTACTAAGAATCGATCTGTTGTGTCGCTATCAACGAGTACCGTCAAGTATCGGTCGTGAAAGAGTAGTAAATGCAGATATCCCAACCTTGCACCCCCTTCTCCATTGTCCGATCCAACTCGGGTTGTTGACCGCCTCTCCAACTGCACGTCAACGACGACGACACACCGAGACCTGAACTCAGCGGACCGTCTCAACAAAAGACAGAGCCAGTTCAGTTCGCCGTAGTCTTAGCATCCAACGAGCAGTATGGCGTGGTATATGTGGGAATCGGCTTCCCAGGACAGCTCGTCCAGCAGCCAGGTCCATACGTATTGCCGCAGTCATCGAAAGCATCCGAGCACACGTACTCACACTTCTTCGTACCTCCATGATGACCTTTCTTCGTCGTTGTCGTGGTGGTGGGCGGCGTGATAGTCGTCACGGGCGCCACGGTACTCGAGGTTGGCGGACATCCTGGGTCCGTGTACGGCGAATCCGAGCCAACACAATAGCAGCCACCCCACGCGATACCGCACGCATTGACTGGATCCTCGCAGATCGTGCCAGCAGTGCATGATGGAATGACGACACTGCTGGTGGTGCTGCTGCTAGGACATCCAGGATCGGTGAAAGTGGGTGCTGGGTCGTCCACGCAGTAGCAACCACCATACCAGACGCCGCAGTCGTTGATATAGTCGACGCAGAGGGTGCCGCCGACGCAGACGGACGACGATGTGACAATGGCGCTCGACGAGGTCGTAGATGGGCAGCCTGGGTCCGTGAACGAAGGGGTGGTCTGCCAAAGATCAGTCTCCGTCTTGAAGTTGAGTTACGTTGTCTTGACGTACATATCCCGTGCAGGCGGCGAAGCAGCCCCCGTAGGTCTGCCCACAGTCATTGATATAGTCGACGCACGCGGTTGTCTCGCAGGGCTTCTTGGTAGTGTGGTGCTTCTTCGTGGTATGGGGCTTCGTGTCATGCTTCTCAGCGAATCCAAGAGTGGCGAGAGCCGCGAGCGTGAAGAGTGCTGTGCGGTACATGATGAAGTAGACTCAACTGTTCAATGCAATGACTGTGGTTGGAGATTTCTTGACCTCTTTTGACTTAACGAAAGTGCTGTGGTAAGAAAAGAGCACGAAGGCATTCCTTTCCTTTATGATCCCCCCTCCAGCGGCCGCCCAAGGCGAGACACACCACCCAAAAGATCTCGAACCTGGATAGGGAACGAGCAGTCGCCAGCGCACCCCATGTCAGCCCATCCTCCGTCGCCTTTCTGTGAAACAAGAAGTAGCGGATTTGTCTTGGCCAACAGTCTTCTAGGCGCACAAGCATCGTATCCTGCAACCCGCTACTGGCTAAGACTCAGGCGCGCGAGATGCCAAGTTCGGCTCCTTGCACGAGAGGTGGTCTCGATACGAGAAGCAATATCGTGGATATATTCCGGGTGTGGATGGAGGTTCGGCGAGCCGTGCAAAAGAGGAGAGGTCCGTCAGATCGGGCTTAGCGAGAACTGCACGCTTTAATGAAGAAATCTATTCTTGCTCGCTGGAGAGGGATATCATTCATCAGAGACTACTCAGCTCTCCTCCTTGAAGAGCACCGAACACCAACGCTGCAATACTATCCTTAGTCGCGGGTGCCACTACGTGAACACATTCCCCAGCCGATGCTCCTTCATATACTCTCCGCCCATCTCCTGCCACTCCTCCCTCGTCACAAACCCCTGACCCCTCCCCTCACCCTCCGCCCACTTCGCCGCTCCCTTCCAAGCATCGAGCACCGGATCTTGCGCCTTCCGCACTCCCAAAGCCACTTCAAAAGGCAAGACTGCGCGCAGCTCCTCTCGTAGCCGCTCCTCAAACCCTTGAAACAGGGCATACCCGCCCGTGAGGAAGACATCCTTGAGCATAGCATCCCTCGCCTCGGGCATACCAGAAAGCCGTTGCATGAGGATGTCCTCCGCGATCTCGACAATCCCTGCTTGATCGACGCCAGCAATAGACGGCTGGAACACCACCTCCGGCACTCGAATTCGTTCGACATTCAGATGAAATTGGTTGCTCTCCTTCGCACTCTCTGCGTCGAACGGCCACGGTCCACGCAGAAACGCATGCACCAAACTCTTCGTCCAGTCCCGCTGCGAATCGCGCGTACTCTCTTCTGTGAACCCTGGGTCATGCTCCAGTAATTGAGCCTCGACAGCCTTCAAGTGAGCACCAAAATCCTCTTCCTCATCATCCTCATCGTCCTGCCCACGTCCAGCTTGAATGTCACGGTAGATCGTCCAATCCGCATCATCCGCACCAAAGCCATCATCATCAGCATTCTGACCTCGTCGGCGCTTGCGTCCCATCGGATTGTCCGATGCAAGATTGGCGATATGCTTCATGCGCATCTGCGAAGCTTGTGACTTGCGGTTGCCCAAATCCTGTTTGAGACGGTCACGATCCTTGATGCGCTGTAGAATGTCTTGTCGAGCTTGCCGGCGTTCGTCGAGCCAGGAGTCGAGGTCGGCTTCACGGCGAGCATCGTCAACACGTTTGACCTCTGCTTGTCGAGTCTTCTCGGCTTCTTTCTCCGCCTTGGCGCGCACACGAGCGTCGTGGTTGCTCTTTAGTAATCGTTGCGCCTTCTTTTGTCGTATACCCGCTTCATCGAGTTCGGCGTCTGGTATGTCGAGAAGTGGATATGAAGGCGGCTCTTCCGGTTCTTCTTCCAGATCGCCGACATCTTTGTTTCGCTGCTTGCGAATGCTCTTCTCCATCTCCTTGATCCTACGCTCCAAATCTGCCTCGTCCTTGAACTCCTCCTCATCCAACAGAGCTCTCACCTCCTTCTTCGTGGTCACTTCTGCAATCTGTTCTTGCAACTGCTTGAAGTACTCGAGCTCCTGTTCTTTTCGTACTAGCTTCTCCAACCTCATCTTCGCCGCCTGCTCCTGTAACCTCCGACCACCCTCTTTCCTCTTCTCCTCCGCTCGCCGTATCTCCTCCTCTGTCTTCTGCACTACCTCCTTCTCCTGAAATGGCAGTTGCACCATACAGTCTCTATCCTCCAAGCCCGTCCAGTCCAGCATACGTAACGCCTCACTCTCGTAGTCCGTGCTCACATAGCAATGCGCCCGCACCAGATCTTCAATCTGCGTTTCTGTAACCTTCCCACTAGTAAGCAGACCCGGATACTTCGCCTTTAACAGCCGCTGCAAGTACTCCGCACATTGTGACCTGCCCCAGTCCAGCCTCGTCGCATGGCTGATCAGCGGCTGCCGATCCACAACAGGTATGAGATGCGTGCTCGTGTTTGCCGAGCTCACCACCAGTCCCGTTAACCCGCCGTTGTAGTCGTAGCTGAACAGACTGTCCACGCCGTATGCCGCGCTCGGCACGTTGTACAGCTCGAACAGAATCTCGCTCATGGTTCGCCGCGTATAACCAAGATTCGCCAGTGGCTCGGTCATCACGACCGGTCGATCCACCTCTCCATTCCGCCCGTCTATGCCTAGTTTGGCAAACACGTAGTCCAGTAGTCCTTCTTGCACGTCCCAGTTGTTTGCGATATTGCTCCCAGGCTCGTAGATGTTCTTTGCCTGACCCCTCGCTGTGCCGTCGAAGTATATCTCTGATCCGATGAAGGTCAGCTTGCGGTTGAGTTTCCGATCGGTATAGCGTGCCATGAGCGGCGGGAACTGCAGGCGGGGTGTCGGGTCGCTGGACCACCCGGCGCGGACTGACGAGGAGCCATTGTCGATGATGATTGCGGTTGAGGGAGAAGAGTGGCGGTACGTGGTGGGGTCTGTGGGTAGCTGGCCGGAGTAGGGAGGCTCGCTGACATTGTGGATGTGTGTTGCCGCCGGTCGAGGAGAGTTGCGGCCAGATTGGGGGATGATGTTGTAGGTGTAGTGCGGCATGTTGGTTGGTGTGCTCAAGAAGGCGGTTGGATCATCGCATCGAGTCTGGTCGATGTACCAGTGTCGCCTGCATCAGTTTACGCTGCACGTGTTGGCTTGGTTGGTATGGCAGTGAGTGGTCTTGAAGTTCATGTTCATCTGAGGTCTGTACGTCCCAATCTGGAAGTCGCGCACGGGCTCACACGCGAAAACGCGCCAGCATGTGATTGTCAACCCTAAACTTAAATCTCTGGGCCCAACAGCACTTCAACCGACATTGCTACTTGCACACTATCATCATACCCATCCACTTGGCCCCTCGAGCATGTCAGATCCGTACTCGGTGTAATGTCGTCCCTTGCACTGGCACAAGGGATGATAGTAGCCGAAACGCTGGTCCCTCGTACTCATCCTTCAGACATCCGCGGAACGACTTCAAACAACGAGATCCGCCGTGTGTCCGATGCTTTCTGACAGGACGTTTCGGCGCCACGCTATAACTTCCTGCTGAACCCCTCCGGATCCGTTCATCTCTCAGGCACCGTCACCGGAGGTCTGGATGTCTCAGCCTTACCACCGCTTACCTTAAGCTACCAGGACCACTTCCGGGGCCGATGGGAAGCTTCTCATCATTCCAATTGAATCGTCTAGTCACACAAATCACACGCACGATCACGACTCCCAACTCCGATGAGCTCGCAAGCTTCTGTGTACCAAGTCAATATGTCTGCTCTTGCAGTGTTCTAAGCGTTCTGGAATCCTCGTCGAAGCTTGGCCCGACTCCCAATCTGTGCCTCTCCGAGCTCCCCACGCGACTAAAATATACTTTTGCGTTGCTCACCCAGGAATAGAACATCCTACATATGCCTGTAGCTCTTCTCGTGACAGCGGAGTAGCCTAAAAGGCTGTGCTCGATCAATGCTTAAGTTGAGCGAAGGAAGATTTTGGTTCGTTCTTCAGCTCTTGCTGCAATCTATTCTCCTTCTTCATGTAAATGAACTTCTTCTTCGCTGCGTATTGACCGTCTACCGACTTTTAGGGTCACGATGTCGCGGCCGTCAATATCATTCCTCATCCTTGTGGCACTCTCCGCGGTCAGCCTTGTGGTCGGTCAACAGCAGTGTGTAAGCCTTCAGCCATGTTACAATATCCTCTCAAGCCGCAAGGTATACTGACGATACTGTCCTTGCATAGTACTACGGCCCTGGTGCGGAGCATCGCGCCCCAGCTGAGGCTAACCTGGTGCCCTGCTTGGAGACTGGGCAGAGTGCTTGCTGTCTTTTGGGCGATACATGTCTCTCAGGCAACGCGTGTTACGTGAGTACGCTCATGAGTAGAAGCTGTTCGCTATCAAAGCATCTAAGACCTATGCTGACCTTGTGCTTTAGAACTACCTGACCGGTAACACGTACACCTACGGCTGCACCGACGTGAATTATAGTGATGAAACCTGTCCGTTCAAGTGTGGATTCAACTCGAGTGAGCCAGCCCTTCCATCTGGCGTCCATTCCGAGCAGTGCACTGACCTTCGCTTCTTCAGCAAAATCTCCATGGTCGGCGCTCGAGTACTGCGCTGGTGTCAATAATGTGGAAGACACCTGGATCTGCCACGCGCCAGAGAGCTGCGGATGCCAATGGAATGCGACATACGACCTACTCACCCTGTCGCCAAGAGGTTGTGCAGACATGGGAGACGATGCAAGAGTGGCGCTTTATGCGCCATCTGCATTGGCACCGTACGTGTCACTCCCATCCACATACGGAGGCCCAACGCTGTATTACTCCGGCACTACAGTTGACGGGACGAGCACATGGATCAGCACGGCGCTGGAAAGTTGTAAGTCGGCCATCGCAGAGGCTAGCAACACAATCGTAGGCCATTAACTGACTTTGACACAGACACGCCAAAGTCTATCGGTCCTCTAACCACCTACGCCACCCCAGCGCCAACCGAAGTAGTCGTACTATTCCCCAACCAGCATCCTGCGCCCTCCACCAACCCCGCCGCCGTGTCCTACAACGCGACCATAACACCAGTACCAAATGGCGTCTGGAGTGGTGGCGCATCGTCAACCACTTCCACATCCAGCCCAACAACAGATCACGCCCACTCAATTCACACCGTGACCCAGACACCCACCACTCCACCTTCCTCCGGCCTCTCAACAGGCGCAAAAGCCGGCATCGGTGTCGGAGTCGCTGGCGCAGCATGCGCGGCCGTTGCTCTAGGCGCGATCTGGTACATCCTTCGTCGCCGGCGCAATCGCGAGACGCCTGAATTGCAGCCTCCGGGCTTCTCGGAGAAATCGCCTGCTTGGGCCGGGCCACCGCCAGGCTCACCTCCACCGAACGATGGCTTCTATCAGCAGAGCTATGGGTACCAGGGTGTACCGGCCATGATCCACGAAGCAGGGGCGACGCCGGGAGAGGAGGAAGGCGTGCGGAAAGCCCTGAGTCCGCCACTGCCGCCGATGGAGTTGGAAGGTGAAGGACGCGCGGAGATGGACGGTGGACCCCACCATTCGCGTTCATTGAGCACGGAGATGCCTGCGGACGGAAGACGCACGTGAAAGTGGTGCGCGGAGATTCTCAGGAAGTCGTGACATTAGCGTGGGGAGTTCAAGGGTATGGAACTCGCATTTACGGGCTCACGGCATAACAATGAGAGGCGTGACAGCCGGCTGGAGTTGCGGACTTGTACTTATCGATCAAGTCAGTTGCAGTCAAACGCTGTTTTTGAGCGAATGAGGGTATCTACAAAGCACTGTACAATGAGGTGACTATATACACGCTCGAGCAACTCTCTCGGCCAGTGGCCTGACAATAAGCGGCACTCAATGCTCCCAGCCAGCCTCCACGCATCAACAAAAGAGAGAACCAGTCCCAAAAGAAGTTCCCAGACTTCAAAGTCTCCTTCCAAGCCACCCAGTGGCTCGACTCTACGAGAGAAACGTCCTGTGCCGCTTCTGATCCATCACTTCATCCCTGTGACCCCAGCCTCATATCCCTAACCCGGCCCATCCCTCAATCGTCTCCGCCTTCAATCACCACCACGGTACTCTTCCTCTCCTTCTCCCGCCCTCCCATCACCACCACTCTCGGCCGTAGCGGCTGCTTTGTCGTCGCAGTCGCATGCTGCACCGTCCTCCTCGCCTTCGTTACGCTAACCTGCCGTGCCACCGAAACCTGCACCATCTGCTTTTCCAGATCCTCCGGACTCTTCACGCGGAGGTATGGCTCTCGGTGCTGCGATCGCGTTCGCGCCGGTACCGCAGTCACCATGTTCCAGTTTGGCTCCAAGGAGTGGGGGAACGTAGGTCTCTGTGTATTATTACTGATGATAGCGACGGAGTCCTTGTCCGACAAAGCGGTGTTGGCAGTGTTCGGCGTCGGAGGTAAAGAATTCTCGGATATCAGAGAGAAGGTTGTTGAAGTGGGTGTGAGGCCGAGCACGGCGGTCTTCGATGCCTTCTTGAAAGCGGCTGCTAGTGGGGACTGACCACCAAGTGGAGCGGTGTTAGAGCGCTGGATGGGTCGAGTGCGGTTCCGAGAGCCAGTCTTGTCGTCAGCGTCGCGGTTCTTGTTTAAGACCTTGATGGAAAGACGACTTTTAAGTAGGCTTGGGGATGTGAGGCTGCGTTGTGGAAGAGCGGGAGGGGCGTTCACACTTGGTGCTGCTGCCTGCTCGGGAATGCTGCGTATAGGCTCGATGGGGTTCAGGGACTTCTTGCGAGGTAGTTTGCTCTGTCGTCGCTCCAACAAAGAAGGCTTCGGGTCTTCTAAGAGTTTCTCAAACATCACACTATACCTGTCGAGCCCACAGCTTGGTAGGTCGAGGTTGAGCCGTGGCGTCCTAGTAGGGTCGTTCTTCTCGTTCGTAGATAGTGGCGAATCGTTCCGCTCATGAGCAGAATTGAACATCTCCTCCGACTCACGCTGCGTGCCTAGCGCACGGAACATGGGCGAGAACCCTTCCTTCTGTATCACCGATGGAGATCGGACTTTCTGTTTCTGAGCACCAGGATGGAAAGATGCTAGATCTGCCTCTGCGCGAGCTTCCAACCGTGCCATGCCTCTTGTCATAGAAGGTGTTCGCTGATGGATGCGCGTTCTCATCGAACTTCCCGTTGCTACTGGTGGTGACGCAGTGTCACGCGGTACCGCCAAACCGTCTTGCGCCTGCGGGATTCTGACCTTGTAGAACGGTTCCGGAGTTTCCGCCTTCGTCGGCTTCCGGCCAAACATCTCTCGTATCGACTTCCAATTTGACGTTTTCTTCTTCAATTCTGGTCGGGGCGGGCGCACGGCAACTTGATCCGGCGCAGCTGGAGATAGGCGACTAGGTGGTGTGGACGCCATTTTCTTGCTGGACAGCTGGTCCGCAGTATATGATCGACCCCAGGTAGGCATAGACATAGGCGCCTGCGACGGAGAGCCCAAGGCCATGCCAATCGCAGGTGATTCTTTGACAAACAGTGGTGACGGTGACGGCGAACGCTGGAATGTAGCGCTTCGGGGCGGCAGCCGGGGCGATGGTGTCGGAAAGTTGTATGTATCGTTGCCGGATCGGAATCCGATCATATCAACAGGTAGCTCTCGTTCGACGCTTCGCTCGACAGTCACAGTTGGGTTTGCAGTCCTCGGCCTAGAAAAGCTGCGATGTCTTTCATCCGCCGTCTTGGGTCGGTCTGCAATGGTCGGTCTCTTTTGATCCGCAATATGTAACGATGGCCGGCCCCGGATTCCAACAGCCTCAAGATTCTTTCCGTCTTGCTCCTTCGCCTCCCTCACTGCGGTGGATCGTGATCGACGCAGCGGCATACTGAGCAGTTGCAGAAATGCTCAAAGCAAAGGAGATAATTCGCGCTGCTTGCTACCGACGAAAGCCCGTTTCATAGGTGGGTCGGGTGCTGTGCTAGGATATGCCACGTAGAAATGGAACAAACAGAACTCTGCCAGAGAGCAGCTCGTGCTCAAAAGAAAACGAGTGTATACGTCCGTAAAAGGCTAATAATGAAGGGAATAATATGTTGCTGTCGCGCACGAAGAAAAGGTAAGATACCAAAGAACGTTGTGAGACGAAGAGAACCACACCGCATCACGATCTCACGACAATGTCGTGCTTGGCAGCTGATACGAAACGAAACAATTGAAGGGACAAGGATCTACCTCTACCCTCGCTAGACGCCATGGTCGAGATGAATTTCGGTAGCACATTGATGAGACACGCCGGGAGAGTCTGCGTTGGCCTGCATCACGGTGGTGTGTTCGTGAAAGGGTCGCAGGTCACCATGAACCCTGAAGCGGTCCGTAATTGCGTCTCAGGTTCTAGCCTGCTTCGTTGGCGGAACATTGATTGCTTCAATCACTTGAGCAGCCAGTCACGGTGGGCGAGAGGCGGGAGGGGTGGTCTCGTGTGTTTCATGTAACGGCTGAGGTCGTTGCTTTCCCGGGTTACTTTCGTTTAATTCTACCGTCCCGGCGCACAGTCCACTACCCTAATCGTTCCCGATAACGTGCTCGGTACTTTCGGTTGAAACAACAGTCGTAAAATACCGCATAACAGCAAGCAAACCTCTTCGGTATCAAGTGTAGTACTGACATGTTGGATAAGCTGCTCATCTCGTCGGCACTCACGACCCAAAGTGCTGCTGCAGTTGACCAGATTCCTCAACAACGTGTCGACGTTGTCCCAGGAGGAAGCAACGCTCAGAGCGTCCGAAACGCCTTTCAGTCTCGCAGGGGATCCGTCTCGATAACACCTTGACCGGTCAATGGTTGATGCAGCTTGCGATGCTCGAAGTCGCCCTCCCCCCCTTCGCTGTGGTCATGATGCAGAGCAACATCACGTGCTGTCATCCGAGCCACAGCTTGACAGAATGTGCCATCAAGTGACACCATGTCGACTTCCTCCCTCTCCAGCAATGGCATCAGGTCCCACATGCATACCTCCTCGAGCCCGGTGAACTGAGGATTGTCTCCGAGGTCCGCGAGCATGGAGAGCAATTGCTCCAGTGGCTGTGGCCCATGCTTCCACTCGTGACCAGGCTGAAGTCTGAGTTTCTTGACGGTGGGTGACAGGACGACTGATAGATCCAACATTTGGACTGATCTGGGCTGCGACTGATGCTTGAGACCACTCTTCGGCCCATCGCGTCCCACATGGACCACGAGGGTGTCGATACACAGGCTGTCGAAGACTGTCAGGCTCTTGAGCTTCTTGAGGTATTTTCCCTCTATGCCAGGCGCGTTGAGTTCCACCAGCGTATGCGCGTGATAGCCAACAAGGTCGTCGCTTGCTAGAGATGCGCGGGGGCGAGGCTCGATGCTAAACTTCAAGAGCCGCGCAGGTGCGCTTAGGAAGCGGGAAAGGTAAGTCAAGCTAATGTCGCAGTCGTCAAGTCCGAGTTCTGTGATGCTTGAAATCCTTGGTTGCAGATACGACTCTGCTTCGTCTTCCGACTCTTCATCGAGCTCCTGTCCGAACATGTCCAGAAAATTGAACTCGTCTTCTTCGGATATCCGAGTTAGGTTCAGTGTTTCCAGATTCGGCAGGAGGAAAAGTGGTTCGACTTCGTGCGGCTTGCAGTGGGAGCCAGTGTAATTGCGAAGGACAGTGCGAGTGCCTACGTCGACTCTCCGGAGCGATGCAAAGCCTGGTGGCCACGGCTTCGTCGGCAAGTGATGAATGGTCAGTATCCTTTCGCAGAATAAGTCTAGAGGGCGTGTGTGGCCCCAGCCACGGTACCTGTGGGAACCAGTCAGCGGGCATGGAGACTCTTATTCATACAACTCACCCGACAAAATTCACCGACCGGAGTCGAGGCAGGAGCGCCAGCAGTAAACCTTTCATAGGCATGTCCCAACCTTCAGCGAATCCCGACACGCACTGCTTTGTCACCTCAGGAGCGAAGTGCAAATGCTCATGCATCAATCGTCGGATCTCACGGCGTTCATCCGAGCGGAAGAACGACGAGATCTGCTGCGTAAAGTTTTCCGTTTGATCTGGCCAATTTGGATCCACCTCGCCTTCGTCGTTGCGTGTTGGATTGAAATCTCGGAATGGCCATGTCTTCCAATCTTCAGGCATCGTGTGTGCACACCACAGGTCCAAGATACGGATGTGCCATGCAGCCTCTGGGTTCGTAATGGCTAGGCGGAGGAGCGTCGGGATCGAGGACGGTACTCTGTCGTGCTTCACTTGATGGAGAGCCCAGCAGCGTTTCTGATGCTCCAGGCTATCTTGCGAATGGTTATGCAGCGTTTTGCACGTCAGAGCAAAGTTGAGCAGATCCTCTTTCGCCACATGCCCTGCGACCCACGCCGACAGCTCTGCTGGGATGTCCAGCAGTGGCGAGGAGCTCATGGTCTCTCGAAGATGACGTCGAGGTTTGAATTGCGCATTTGTTCGAGAGAAGAGTCGTGACGGGAGTTTCGAATTCGAGCGTTGACGCGTTCAAGGTGGCAATCAAACCTGGACGCATGCCGACGAGGCAGGAGCGAACATGGTAGGTAGGCTTGGCAACAACGAGCTTCACCCATGAATTGTGTCAGGTCTGAGCAATACAGCAAAATATTGGGTCGTGGACAGATGAACTCGCTAATAGTCGAGGAGTTCCTCATGGGGATCAGACTCGATTGCACCCATACCCGTCATGATCGGATGCGTCCTTGCATGCTCATCTCTTCCCATCTCCTCCCCAGCGCTGTTGCAACAGTGCAGCTCAATCACACACCCACACTCCCTTCACCAAATCGTGAGTCCTCTGCGAACGACGCAAGCATTTCGAGCAGTTCCTCCAGTGGCGTCGGCCTACAGTTCCATTTGCCATCGAATCAATCTCAACTTCTGATCGTGGCATCCCCAAATCACCAAATCACCTTAGACCTATTACTAGTCAAGACTTCTCCTAACTCACCCTTCACCCAGACAATCCGTCTCGATTTCACCCAAGCCTGTCAATGCTGGATGGAGATTTTCGTGCTGCCGCGCGTAAGTCTCTTCCGCGCTCCAAACCTCCTCGTCACTATCGAGCTCCTCGTCCCAGGAGTCTTGAACGTGGTCGTGTAGTTCAACACACCTCTGAAACTGACACATGGCTTGGTTCCACGGAGAGGAACTCGACACCACATCGATATCGACCTTCTTGATATTTTGTAGCAGTTCCCATATGCACACCTCCTGCAGTTCGAAGAATCGAGTGTTCTCCACCAAATCGGCAAGCATCGTAATGAACTCCTCCAGCGCCTTTGGGCCGTACTGCCAGTCATGCCAGATGTGTAACCTTATCTTCTTCATAGTGGTAGGCAGGAAGTCCGGAAGATCCACGACCTGGAAATGATCTCCTTCATCCAGCTGCGCGGGATCGTCTTCATGTTGTGAATCGCGAGGCTTCTTGATCACAAGCTCGTCAACGGCGACACTCTCGCAGATCCTCAAGTTCTTGAACTGTGCAAGATATTGAAGTCCAACGTGTTCGGCTTTGATCTCCACAAGCGTATCAGTGTATCGCTCAACGAGAATCTGGCCAAGCGAGGGTTGCATGCCTTCCACACCCACTCCCAGCACCTTTTTCTTTAGACGTGCAGGTGCTCGTAGGAATTTTTCCACGTTATACGCTCGAATGCCAGGTTTTACTATTCCAAGTTCTTCGATGCTAGAACTCCCTTCCGGAATATCGAGCTGGTGGCTTACGCCGGGTATCCCGAACAACTTCGCTGCAATGTTTAGTACCTGCAAGTTCGGGAGAAGGAAAAGCGGAGCGACATGCTCCTGAGCACAATAGTATTCATAACCGCTCTCGCGGAGGATACTGCTCGTACCCACATCGATCCTCTGAAGCGAGGCAAAGCCAGGTGGCCATTTTGCCCCAGGGCGTTCATGGATCCTGCATATCGCATCGCACATATACGTGATGTGATCTATGTTATACCCGTTTGGCAACCAGTTCCTATAATTGTGCTGAGGTCAGATGCGGAAGGAGGTTATTGCCACGAGTACTTACGCGATAAAGTTGACCCATTTGATCTGCGGTAGCATAGCCAGCAACAAGAGCTTCATAGGCTTGTCGAAGCTTAGTAGGAGGTCTGTGTTCCAGGTCGTTATGATATCTGGCGGTAAATGGAGATGATCCCTCATCGAACATTCAAACTCTTCGAGTTCGCCTGCCGCAAAGAAAGACCCGATCTGCTGCGTGAAGTCCTCGAGCAGCTCAGACCGCGGTGGCTCCTCGTATGGAACATGTTTCGGAGACCACGACACCCACTCAGAGGCATCGGCACGTTCTCCCCAGAAATCTAAAGTGCGGACGTGCCAGGCTGCCTTTGAGTCTGTCGTGGCTAGGCGAAGCAAGCTGGGAATCGTGGAAGGCATACGATCGTGTTGGATGCTATAGAGATCATGGTAATGGGCATGGAGCTTCAGATCGTCCGTAAGGTGGCCGTGTAACGCTTTACAGCTTATAGCGAGGCTGGGAAGATCCTCGACAGGCACAAACTCAACTACTAGTGCAACGAGTTCCGCTGGGAGGGCCAGTAGGCGAGAAGAAGTCATGGTTGCCAGTTTCGTGGATGCCAGGAGGTCCTTTCGGCTATCGACCGTCGTAGTCAGAGGATCTCCAAGACGAGCTGGTGGTGTGGTCAGCATCCAGGCGCGTTCGGGATCACTGTTGCTCTCTCATGCAACGAGAATGGTGCCTTATGAGAAGAATTGATCCGTAACAAAGAGGCAGATAGCAAAGCAGCATTTGTTACTGCCTCTTTTATATCTGACGTGTGAAGACGAACCACCCTACCTTACTGGGCGTAGGAGGATAGGTGGCCGGCGGCAAGACGCTGTAGCCTGGCGTACGTGCCTGCGCTACTAGTATTCCATCCCGCAGCCAGTCCAAATGTACCAACAGTAGAAATGTGGCGTGGTCAAGGGAAGCAGGAGGGAGGGCCTGTGCGCGGATTCCAGTCCACAGCATGTGACGGTACGTCATCGCGCATGCTCGAACGAAACCTGTAACCGCGCACGCGAGGAGGCTTCGTTGTTCTCGCTGTTCAGCGACGAATATCAACGATCTATATCCATACCATACATATTGTTGCTCTAGTTCACAAGACAAACGTCGAACACTAAGACAGCAATCACAACAATGTCAGGAACTCTCAATTCCATGAAGGAAGCGGTGGGTGGAGAAGGAGGTATGCAACATGCACCTGACGAACCTTGTTTCGACGATCACATGCAACTTTAATAACACTCACCAGGCGGCCTCCAGGAGATTTCCGGCGCTGCAGGCAAAGTGATAGCTGAAAACACCGATACTCGCGGTAGCCAGGGCAAGAAGTCTGATGATGCTTCTGCATCGCTTGGGTAAGGACTCCCCGTTGAGTTGACTGTCTGTTGACTGTCTGCGGCTTTCTCTCGTCGGAGGCATTGCTAACGATTTTACTCTTCTGATCCGTAGGCAATTCGGGAAAGGTGAGTTCTCCATGGGCGACGCTCTCATGTGAAGGGCAGACTGCTGATGAGGTTGATATAGGTGCAGGCGGAAACACTACCGAAGGAACGAGTATCAAGGCCAACGATCAGGTTACCAACATGCAGACGGGGAGCGCGGACCATCTGGAAATGGGAATGCGGAAGCAGACTTGAGGCCAACAGCTCCCTCTCGAGAGAGATATTGAGCATGAGTGCTACGACCTCTGGATCACGACTTTCTGGCTTGTATCGAATAACAGAGACGCAATCTCTTGAACACTTATCTATCCGTCCACTCAGCCTTCCTCTTCTCCGCAAACGCCTTCATCCCAATCTTCTGATCCTCACTCCCAAACAATCCATGAAACACCCGCCTCTCAAACTCCACACCCTCCTTCACCCCCAAATCCTGACTCTTATTCACAACCTCCTTGCACGCCTTGACGGCAATCTTGCTATACCCAGCAATCGTCTCTGCCGTATTCAACGCCCCCTCGACACACTGCTCCGACGTCTCAAACACCCTCGCCGCAAGCCCCCAGTCATAAGCGTCCTGCCCTGAGAAAGTCTTGCCTGTCAAGATCAACTCCATAGCCCTACTCTTCCCAATCGCCCTCGTCAACCTCTGACTCCCGCCCGCGCCTGGGATCACACCAAGCTTGATCTCAGGTTGGCCAAAGTTGGCTTTTTGGGAGCAGTAGAGGATATCGCACATCATCGCCAACTCACACCCACCTCCCAATGCGTGGCCATTAACGGCGCTGATGATGGGTTTGCGGATGGTGTTGTAGAGCTCACTCCAGCTCTCTATAAAGTCGTTGCCGTAAGCATCGGCGAAAGTCTTGTCGCGCATTTCGAGGATGTCGGCACCGGCGGCGAAAGCTTTCTCGGAGCCCGTGAGGACTGTGGCACCGATGGAGGGGTCGGCATCGAGGGCGTGGAGGGCGGAGTTGAGGTCGCCGATGAGGGGGGTGAAGAGGGCGTTGAGGGCTTTGGGGCGGTGGAGTTGGACTGTTCGACTACGTCAGAGCTGATCGACTTATTGTAATATCGTCAAGGCGTACTCAGTGCTACTCCTGTCCGAGGGGTCGAAACCTTGATATGTTCGTAGGTCTTCTCCGTCGCTGATGCAGCACTGGAGTAACGGGCGCGAAGAGAGACGATGAATTGGCCATACTGTCTGGCGCAGGGCCGTGCTATCCGTGAAGCCAACATTATATATAAGGTACTATACAACGAAGCGCAAAGCTACAGCAACATCAACACCTCAAAGCTCTCCAACGCTTCTCCACTGCCTCGGATGCACGATTCAGGGCCTACCGGATTAATTATCGCCGTTCAAGCATTGCGGCGAAGCACGGCCCCTTTCAATCTTCCAATCGCGTTCTGTGTCCACAAAAGTTGCAGGTTGAGGTTGCGTGGCTTCCCATTAATTCGGCCACTTCATACTCCCTCCATATACCACTCTCCAGCAGCAACCCGACAACACCAGCTCGATCGCATCGACCACTACGCCTGGTTTGGCCGAACGCGAGCATGGACAGCACAGAACCCTTCGCGGCAGTGACTGCCCAGACCAGCAAGATCTCGAGGGTACGTCGGAGTCGCATGGTGATTGTGGTCGCGCACTTATGATTTGCAGCGCGTAGCGATGAGCAGGAAGTTTCAGGCGCAAGAGCATGGCTAACCAAGCAACCAGATCTACCAATCCTACCTCGACAAGGCCACACCCTACGTAACATACCGATGGATAGGCACGGCGACAGTCTTTGTTGCATTTGCGCTACGGATCATCTTCGCGCAGGGCTGGTACATCGGTGCGTCTTGATTCTTCGACCCGTGGCGAAGCAGAATGGCTAATCCTGCACAGTCGCTTACTCCCTCGGCATCTACCTCCTCAACCTCTTCCTCGCCTTCATCAGCCCCAAATTCGACCCCTCCCTGGAATCCGACACCGACATGGAAGACGGCCAACCCTCCGCACTCCCCACAAAGAACGACCAAGAATTCAAACCTTTCGTGCGCCGGCTACCCGAGTTCAAGTTCTGGCATGCAGCGACAAGGGCGGTCACGATCGCGTTCTTGTGCTGCTGGAGTGAGATATTCAATCTGCCGGTATTTTGGCCGGTTTTGGTGGTGTATTGGTTGATTCTGGTGTTCTTGACGATGAGGAGGCAGATACAGAGTATGATCAAGTACAGGTGAGTTGAAACAAGATTCCCTAATATGTGGCAAAGTTCAGCTGTGCTAATTAACGAACCAGATACGTACCATGGGATTTCGGGAAGACGAAGTACTCTGCCAAATGAGCTGTGCTTCGTGGATCACGGTAGCAGCTGTATTGTACGAATACTTGCATACATTCTCACTAGACAGCAAGCGAATTGCCTCGAGCATCATCAGTCCAGACCACCTTGGTATGGCCGCCTACGCGGCCTTGTAACTCGTGAAGTACCGCATTGAAGCAAAAGTCAACGAAGGTTTCCTGGAGGAATTGCGTAGCGCGAAGCGATGTTTCATCAAGTTGCTAGAGAAAACCTTCGACTGCACCCAGGGAACAGAGAGCAGAGAGGTCGCTCGGACCGATGAATGTCATGAGATACCGCCTTTCTCAGCTACAATACCGTTGTGCGGACCGAGCACGAACATGAGCACAATCTTGTGTAGCACAGATTGCTGGCTTTAGGAGGTTCAGTAGTCCGTCTCCATAGCACCCATAACCACTTCCACTGAATTCGATATCTTATAAACTTTAATCTCGGCACGTGACCTGTTTCCGACCTCACTTCTAAACTCCCTCACCTGCTTCACAACAACCATTTAACGACTCGGTTTTCACTTTGCATTCATGGGTTCCCGAGCACTCCCGTTTGTGCGCTCGGTATGGGAATCGTTTCGGGCGAACTCTGGTTTAGAACCCAGGTATGAGTTCCAACATCAATGTTTTCGGTCAAAGACCGTTAGACTGACAGTCGTAACAGACTGCTCGACAACGTAAGCAGCACACCGTCCCTGGACCCCTGGAGTCGACTGCTTAATTGACAAAAAAGAACAACAGCTCCGCGTAACAGCCGCACGACCAGGAGTAGTAAACTTCGAACTGGATATCAAGAAGGAACACACGGTTCGTCCTTGCCCCCTCTCCCTCTGCCTGACCGCATCAGCTCGACTAAGTGGTTCTACAGAACCGTCTCAACATCCTCCACGGCGGCACCCTAGCATGTATTACAGATCTAGGTGGCTCGCTGGCCGTAGCATCCCGAGGGCTTTTCGCGACGGGCGTATCGACTGATTTGAGTGGTGAGGCCGAGACCTAGGTGGTGGGCTAGGAACAGAGAGGTGCTGATGGAACTCCAGTGACTTATCTTGCTTCGGGAGGCAAAGTCGGCGATCTATTGAAAGGGGAGGTTGTGTGTGATAAGTGTGAGTGCTCTACGATCAGATGTAAGGTCCTTGTTGGATAATGTGCTGACTGTATAATAGTCGGCAAGACAATGGCCTACACATCGATCCGCTTCACAAACGTACGGGACGAGTTGGTTGCAAGAGGGAGTCATACGAAGTACGTACAGCCAAAGCACTGGCATAGATTTACTCTACTGACAAGTGTATCACAGATACGTGGCGCTTGCCTGGAAAGACGAGAACAACATCACCGAAGAGCTGAACCCCGAAAAGACCCAGCCTTGACAGACTAGTGTAGTCAATACGTTTTACACTGTACATATTACACATCGATCACCTCAAGCCTACGACAGCATACTAAGCTGTCGTCCCATCTTCATCCATGGCACCATCATCTCCCGCAAGAGCGCCCGTCTCATCATCATCCTCCTCACCCTCCACCCTCCCAACTTCACTCTCCACCACAGGCGGCAGCACCTCCTTCCCTCTCGTCCTCAACTGCTCCACCTTGGCCTTCGTCATCTCAGCCACGTACTGGCCCAAATGCTCCACACTCTCCATCTCGGTTGACTCGACCTTTGCATCAACATCACGATTTGTGGGCCACATCTCGTTCAGTACCAGCGACAATTTCTCACCTCGCTCCCAGAACCGCGCAAACCCTTCTCTCAACTCCAAATTGCCCTCAAACACCTCTTTCCGCCCAAGCACATACAGCCCCAACCTCGCCCTCGACAGCGCAACCGTCAAACGTCGGAGGTCGCGAAGGAAACCAGGCGTCTTCGTGCGTGTGAGAGAGAGGATGACGTAGTCGTTCTGCTCGCCTTGATACTTGTCCACCGTGCCCACCCATCCTGGCAGGCCGAATAGTCTGTTGCCTTTGCAGCGATGGGCGAGGACATCCCGCACCAGCGCCCGCTGTCCAGAGTACGCGCAGAGAATAGTGATACGCTCGGCCGGGTAGCCGAGGAGACGCATGTACTGGTACAGTGCGACAGCGTACTCAGCCTCGCCGAGATTCTGCACGAAATGCGGACTTGGCTCTATCTCGCCTTGGCCTTTGTAGTCCGGTACGGAGATGAACTGGTACTCGTGGCGTAGCCCTGCGTTGGCACTTCGGAATTCTGGAGCGGTAGAAGTGAAAGGCAGGTTCGTGAGACGCGGGTAGCGCCACTTATAGAGGTCTGCGATGGAAGGCCGAGAGCGACCTTGGGCATCGAGCATGATGTGAGGAACACCGAGGCGGACAAGACGCTGAAACAGCGATTGCGAGAGATTGGCGTAGGAGCGGTAGGCGGCGTTCTGAATGACGGGTGCGTTCTGGAGGTGATCGCCGACGAGGACGATGCGTTGAAGCGCGTTTTCAGCGGGTGCGCTATCGATCTGGCGCGGTGCTTGCAGCATGAAGGGCAGGAAAGCCTCGATTTCCGTGATCTGCGCTGCTTCTTCCATGATAACGTTGTCGTAGCGGAAGCCCATAGCAGAGATCTCTTGTCTCCGCATTGCGGAGTGTGTGGAGGTCATAGCGATGATTCGAGCTTCCTTGACCAACAGGTAGTTCGACTTGTCCCTCTGACTCCTAAGGATCTCGAAAGGCCGGATGTCTGCCAGCTCCTCGAACATGCGTCTGATATGCCTCTCGCATCCTTTGGCAACCTCGAACGCCTGTTCTTTGCTTTCTTGGGACGTGAAAAGCGGCGTGGGCGTATCAGTGAAGAAGTCGTAGAATGGAAACTTGCCCACTACATCCTCCTTCGTGCCGTCCTGAGCAACCTCATCCCAATACCGCTTCCACATCGGTCCAACGTAGACCTGATCGAAATACTGCGCTGTCTCGCAACTGCTTCCATGAGCACCTGGTGCACCGATGGTCGCCGCCAGCCTTTGGACTTCCGTAAGATACCGTGCGCCACGTTCCAAGAACGAATCCACACGGCCAGCTTTGCTGAAATTAGCATCAGTTGAGAGTTCCTCTTCACCATGACCAAGGCGGAGGAGATGCCGCTCATCAATATCAAGAGCTGCTATCTTCTGGAAGAGCTGGTTCAAGGCTTGGTTGGAGTGTGCAATGAGGAGTGTTCGTTGTTGTGGAAAGTTGTGGTAGATATTGTTGATGATTTGTGTCGCGACATCGGTCTTGCCAGTACCAGGAGGACCGACGATAAGGGTCAGACCTGGCTGGGTGCCCGAAGTGATGGCTTCGGTTTGCGCTGGTGTGAAGCGGACGCTGTTGAGTTTTGGTGCATCGGTCGGGTAGGGACCCGTGTTTGCAGATTTGTAGCTAGACACTCTGTACGTCTCGAATGACTGTTGTGCAGGCTCAGGGCCATCCGGGTGATCACGTCTTCGTTTCTTGCCTGTCTTTGGTGCAGGGACAGCCTCAACGCCCTTACTTTCGAGCACGTAAGGAGGCGAAAAGCTAGAGTCGGCATCCGCGTCTGGTTCCAGAACTTTGCCAGCCGTTGACTCTATCAAATGCTGCCAGTCCAGAAACGTGTCGCGGTAGTCGATCGTCTTCAGCCGGTTGGGTAGTCGTTTGTAGGAAGCGGATGCAGGGTCACCGAAGCCCAGGAAGACATCGTGCAGCCAGCTCGGAACTGGTGCGTCCGAAAGCACAAGCTGGCGTATACTCTCGAGCACAGCTTTGAAGTTGTTCTCGCGTGACCTTCTCCTCACCACAAGGTTAATGTTCTCGTAAACATCACCCTTTCCAGTATCGGCTCGCGCCTTATCTTTCTTGTACTCCGCAGCATCAAGCTTGAGCAGCAGACGCCTTTGCCGAGGCCGTTCATTATCATCGCGCGCAGCCTGGTCTCGCCTCAGGACTCGGCCGTTCTCGTCTAGAACGTTGATCACCTCTGCACATCGCAAAGCTTTCAGGCCGACCTTTTCGGCGCTTGGCTCATGCTTATGCCCATTAGTGAGCCTCTTCTCCGTCTCCGCTGGGTGAACCGCAAGCAAGAAAACAACATCGTCAGGCCTCAACGACTCCCACTCCCTCCTCAACCCAGGCTGCAGCCTGCTAACATCCAACACGACCTCACTCTTCACCTCCGCGGGCACTTCTTGGCCTACCCGTGGTGGTGTGGTATCGATGATGGCAGGTCTACCAATCGGGATAGCCATCTTGGAAAAGCCGTCGAAACGTGTGTCTCCGCCTTGCGTCCTCGCTTGCAGGCGCTTGATAGTGTCCTCAACATGCTTCCGGATCTCGAAGAACGCTTCGTTTCGGTAGAGCGTGAAAGATCGCCAGAGGTGATCGCCGACGGAGAGGTACTGGAGGTTCAATTTTGGCAGCGCCAGAGGCCGAGAGCCATTGTACTCGTCTGCGCGAAGCAGAGATTTGTCGTAGATAGCTTTTTCATTGGGCAGGATGGGTCGCTCGTGTTGGATAATGTCGGCGTAAAAAGGTTTGCGTTCGATATGTGAAGCAAGTATCTCCACCATGAACGGTCTGTCTTGTACAACGATACTTTTGTCAGGGTACGAGGCCCTGATTGACAAGGACTTGCACAATTCAACAAGCTCAGCATCATTCAAAGCCTCCAAATGGCTGATCAGCTCTTCTCGTTGCGCTAGCGAGCCGAAGTTGGCCAGTATCAGGATCTTGAGCTTCTCCGGGTGCAGTGACAATGCCACCTTCTGCAGACGCGATATTCGAGCGTTGTGTGCTTCATCGAATTGCTGTTTGCTCAGTTGCTTCCCACTGTTATCTTCGAGTGGGAAGTACGTGTAGTGGAAGAGTAGCTGGTACATGTCCCGGACCAACGCATCCTCGCTGGCATCGTCATACAGCGACGACAGTCGTACCGCAGGGAGTAGACTGAGGTCCTGGAGCAGAGTGTTGACATATCTCCTGGTCGGCAGCTGAGACTGCAGATCGCACAGAAACTCGAGGAAGCGCTCGCAGTAGACTGTGTTGTCCTGCTTCTGGTCCCCGCTAATGTTCTGCTCATACAGCTTATCCAGGAAGTCCAGTAGCAGGCTGTACAGCCAACTCCTTTCAAAGCGCAGCCTGCCCTGCCCTGCCGCATCCGCGTTGTCGTACTTCTTCCCTGCTGCTCGCCATGCCTTCTGCAATTGAGCACTCCTGGCAATTTGCTGTTCTCGCGCGACATCGCTGTGGAGATTATGCCATATGCCGATCGAAACCAGAGGTGCGCATTCTCTTCGCACCAAACCGCTGTCGAGACTCTGAAATGCGCCAACCAAGAAAACCAGAAGCTGCGTGCGGGTCTTGATCGGCAGCGACTGATCTATGCTGAGCGAGAGGGCCCTTCGGAAGAAACTAGAGAACTCATCCGGCTTCTCAGCAAACAGTGGCCAGACGGGCAGTTGTTCCTGGCGCTTGACGTTCACCAGCAGCGCAATGAGCAGGACGTGGTGGTTTGACGAGTCGTCGGTATAGCCTGGCCATAGGTATCGCTCAAGAGCTTGTAGCTGCTCAAGGAGTAGCAGCGAGAAGAAGGAGAAGTCTTCTCCTTCCAGATGGTCCCATATCTCTGTCTCGAGGACGTCTGGGAGCACTTTCTGTGGTGATGCGGTTAACCAATTCGCTCGTGCTATAGTCGCATAGTGATTGTCGCCAGTGAGATCTGCTATCGTCGGTCGCCCGATCGGGCCAGATTCGCTATCCATGTTTGCAGCATCGGGGAGAGATCGTGGGACGTCTGAAGATGTTGTATCCAGTAGTCTTGGATCGCGTTTCAACTTTTCGAAGAAGCTCAAAAGTGGCTGAAGCTGTGGCACTTCCGCTTTCCGAGCTCCGACCGCACCTCACTTGACAGCAGCAACACCTCCAACCCACCCACCACCTCTCCACCGAGCCATTGGCCCCACACACACATCACCATGGCCGCCGAACGCCCCCCAGAAGTCAGAAGCGTCACCGAGTACTCCGCCCTGGGCCAGACCGGCAAGCCATTCGTGCCCGCCAAAGGCCTCAACACAGACTATCCCGTACATCCACCACCACCGCCCTTACCTCCCAGCTCAAATACTAACATGCATATATCTACAGCTCATCGACTCAGACCCCCACTTCAAACGCGTAGTCTCCTACGCCCGCCCCTCCGACTACCTCGCCAGCTCCGTCCTCCTCGCCGGCGGCCCCGCCCTCATGCTCTGGTGGGAGAAAATCTCCCCCTCCGAAGTCTCCCGCCCCGGCTTCAGCTCCATAATGCGGCTCTCGGGCGGAGTGTCCCTCGCAGCAGGGTTCCTCCTAATGTACCAGCGCTCGATAAACCGTTTCTACGGCGCCACCGAGAACCGACGCGAGCTGGAGATGGATATGCGAGAGATGACGGATAGAGTCAAGAAGGGAGAGCCGCTGTATGGCGTGAGCACGATGACGGAGTATATGCAAGGAGTAGCGTCGAGGCAGAGCAGGTATAGTGGGTTTTGGTTGCATGTGGTGCCGTGGTTCAATTTCGTGAATCATAATCAGCATGGTGTGGATACTGCGAAGTACTATAGGAACGCGGAGCGGGAGCTGGAGGGAGAGAGGGGGTCGTAGGGATGGGCGAGATGTGTTTTCAGAGTGTATATATCTATCTGGCGAACGTGTGTGGCGCCACAGACATCAAAGTGGAAAGGCCATTCAAACCACGTTCCACTTCAGAAATCACAATGTCCATGTTCGAGTCGCTGCGACTAGCTAGACCTGTTGCTGTAATGTCATTGCATTGAATTGTACGGCACAGCGTATGGCAAGATATCTGCGACCGAGAGGCTTGCGCAGGACCAAGTAATTGTTTGGCCTTTCGAGAGGTTCGCAACATTGATAGCACACGAGCCGAAAGCCGACTTCGTAAGAGGGCAGATCATTCACAACTAAGACCCGGGGACGGTGGTCTCACACTGGTGACATGCACATAGCAGCCGTTACGGAGGGACAGATAGTGTAAGGAAGTAAGAAGAGTTTGGAACAAAGCCTTTTTTGCATCCAATTATCTACACCCGCCTGAAAGCTCAGCGCACGCAAAGCACTCCAGCGCACTCTCCTCTCCTCTGAAGCAGAAGCCGCAGCACGCAATCTAGTAACACACTCGCACCAAAAGGAAAGGCCTCCCGCAGGACCAGAAAAGGAGGTCACTGAGAGAAGAAGCTCTAGATCAGTGCAGCAGACCGACCATGGCACTCCCTCCCAGCAAAGCTCGCACAGAAGGTGCAGTGAAGCACCCTCATGCGCTCGCTGGCCTCCTCTTCATGTGTCAGGCAGCAAGCCATGAAAGAAGTCTTCACTCGCAACTTCAAATCTCCCCTCCGAGCCCAGATAAACGCCGTCGCCAACCCGACTTTTCTGAAAATGCCCAGAAAATGCAACCCGAATGCGCGCGCAGCAGCCTCTATTCCGGTTGGAGCCCCATGCGAGAGAGAATTATTAGCAGGTCTTGGGTGTTGGTGTTAACACAGCCGTGAAGATGTTGTATTCGAAACTAAAAGCCGTTGTTGGGTATCTCATGCAGTCGAACTCTCCTCAGCCTTTTCCGCCACCAGCGGGGACTTGGAACGGTTGCGAGCGGCTGGCGGCGACGCTGCTTCGGACTGGGATGCGGTATCTTCGGGCGTTTCGCTGGAATCGAGGGCGGCGAGCGCACTGCGGTCAGGTTAGTATAATAGATTTTCTGATGAGAGAGGTGGAGTGCAAGCTTACCCAAATGCATTCTGTGAAGCCGGCTCCTCCTTCTTCTCCTTCTCAACAGGAGGTGTGTTGGTCCTGGTGGTGTTGCCAGAAGATGATGGGCCAAGGTTACCACGTCTACTGCCCGCCCGTGCACCGAGAGATGATCCCGGGCCGAGGTTGCCGCCGGGACCAAGGCCACCAGTGTTGGCTGCTGGCCGATTCCGGTTTTGCAGTCTCTTGAGATCGTCGGAACCAAGCATATTCGACTTGAAGTCGGGTGGTGGCATGTTGCTGGAGAAGTTCCGGGCATCGCCACGACCTGGCGGCGGTCGGCCACCTCCTCGCTGTTGAGTCCGCTGCCTCTCTGCTTCTGCGGCTCTCAGGGCCGCTTCAGCATCGGCGTGAATTTGCTCGATAGTCTTCGGTCCTTTGCTGCCATCGTTCTTGCCCTTCCAGTTGGCTTTCCGAAGATCAACAAGGTCGAGAAGCATGAACCTTGGTCTGCTTGCGAGAGCTGAGCTTGCGAGCAGGCTCTTCTCAATTCGCTCAAAGTAAGTGTTCAATAAGCCTGTGCCTTGCTCGTCTCTCTCCATCGTGTCACCGACTGATCTCAGCAGCGTAGTCAAGTTCTCGATAGCAGACTCGTCAGGGTCGCCCTCGAAGTTGAGTAGCTTCATCACGCACTCGTGCATGATGCGGAGTGTCAGCATACGAAGCTTGTAGAGTTGACCAATGAACTGGATCAGACCGAGACCACGTCGCTTGGCAGCAGCGGCAATGTAGTAATCATCAGAGAGCAGCGCTGCCTCTTGTGTGGAGCCTTCTGGCTTGTCTGGAAGGTTGACTTCCCAGCCACGCTCGAATTCCTCCTGGCAGCGATTGAGGAGGTACTTCCTGAACAGTGCACCGCCAACGACAGGGTTACCGGCCTTGTCGACAATCGTCTCGTCGCGGATGTCGGTGCTCATGGTCTGCAACATCTTGCTGCAGAACTGCGCGTACATCTCGGCCCAATGAGCTTCGTCACAGGCCTTTTCGAACGTGAGCTGAATGACCTGCCGAAGTGTGCGGCCGTCTGATTCGTTCTTCGACTGTCCGGCAATCTCGAGGATTTGGTCGGAGATCTTCTCAAAGGTCGACGGTGTCATCTTGTTGAGGGCAGCCTTGACCTTCCTCTGCACCATATCGGGAGCCATGTTGCCGTTGAGATCATGCTGAGCCTGCATTGGCTGACCAACAAGACTGGTTGGCTTCCATCCAGAACCAGACTTATCGAGGGGTTTGAGATCCATGTGTGCGGTAAGAGGCATCTTGTTGGCAAGTTCGGCTTCCTCTTTTCTGCTCATGTTGCGGTCACCACCGCGACGACTGCTCCCACCCCTGGCACCACCACGAGTGCTTGGCTGCCGAGGTGAGCCAGGGACCATATTGCCCATGCCACCCATCTGCTGGAGCGAGTTGGTCCGGCTCATGCCTGCGGCTTGAGGCATACCACCGAATTGGCTTGGTGCGCGGCCCATGGGCAATGCACCCATGCCGCCAGAGCGTGTGCTTGATTGAGACGCTTGGAATCGTTCCTGAGAGGTAGTACCTGGAGGAAGTGTCCGTGGTCCACTGCTACCGCCGAAACTTCCCATCGGTCCCCCGAAGCTGGCCATAGATGACGGCCCAGGGCGACCCGATGCTGAGCGACCGACGTTAGAGGACGGAGTGCGGGCTGATCCGGGCCGTGCAGAGCCTGGCTCATCGCCAGAACCAAGAGTGTCTCTGACCTTCTGGTCCCAGTCGATGGATGGCTTCTCTTGGAAGACGGGCTGGAACTGAAGCAAGAAACTCTTGTCGTAGGCGCGACCTTTGCGAGTGCCACCCATGTTGAGAGCCGGGTTTGGTGATTTGAAGCCGTCCGGGTACTTTGCTTCTTCCTTGATTTCGAGGAAGCGAGCAGACTTGAGGGCTTGCATACCAGGAGTCGGCTCGGCAGGCTCGACGCGCTTCGAAGTCTCGAGCTTGAGGTGAGCCGGCTTTGGCTTCTGCGCGCCAATCCCACGTGGGGCCGTTGCGGTCTGAGTCGGAGGTGGCATTGAGGCAGCATCGGCGTCTTCGGAGGCCGGTGTGTCTGCGCCGCTGGCAGGAGTCGAAGCACCAGGCCCAATGGCCGGCTTCTTGAGTGACTCAAACGCATCGTTGGACTGCTCGTCGGGCTCTTGGCCGGACTTCTCCGCTTCCCGCTCACGCTCGCGTTGCTCTTCGCGCTCCTCGGCTTCGCGTTCTTGGCGTTTGAGTTCTTCATCTGCCTTAGCCGCCTTCTCGGCTTCGACCTTAGCCTTTGCGGCCTTCTCGGCAGCCTTCTTCACCTCGTACGCCTGCTGGCGCTCCTCTTCTTCTTTCTCTCTGGCCTCCATCTCCGCAATCTCTCTGTCGAGACGCTCGTCTTCAGTCTCCTCTTTGGCCGTCTCCTCAGCCGGCTCCTTCGAGGCAGCACTGGTGGCAGCATCGGCCGCTTTTTCTCCTTCAGCATCACCACCGTCGACTGCTGCAGCCTTCTCGGTATCTGCGGTGGCCTCCTTCACAACTTCCTTCGCTGGCGCTTCGACCGCAGCAGTGGGCTCTTGAGGCTTGACTTCTGCCTCGACCTTCTCTTGAGCTGGCTCCTGCACTGGCTTCGCACTTTCGGGCTCCTCTTCCTTTGGCTGCTCTGACTTCGCACGACGGCTGATCTCTTCCTGAAAGACCCGCTTTCTCTCTTCGGGCGTTTGAGTAGTGGTCTTACTCTCCGCGCGATCATGCTGGCCGCTTGGCGCACGTGGTGGAGGTGTTGGAGCATTTGGCGTAGAGACGATCACAGGAGTCTGAGACTGCGCGGCGGTCGCTGGTGTTGCAGACGACTTGCTAGAAACCACCTCGCCAGTCACAGGGTTCGTAATCTTGATCGCGCGACTGGTCTTATTCGGCTTGATGAATGACGATGCAGGCTGCGCAGCTTGAGGCTGAGTCGACGGCGGCGCATTAGCAGGAGTGGGTGGCTGACCCATGCTGGAGGCAGGTCGCTCAGAAACTTGTGAAGCACTGCGCGACATGTTCGGAGGATGGAATGGTGGTACCATCGAAGCCTGAGGAGTGCTGTAAGGGCTCGGGTATTGCGGTGGGCGAGGGCTCTGGTTGCCTTGGGCACCAGAGTAGTAAGGCTGGTAGTACCCGGCATGTGGTTCGAAATAAGGAGGATACATGCTTTGCTGTGGTGGCATCTTCGTCAGCATCGTGGTCTTGGACATTATACGTACTTCGTCACGAATGTTCCAGATCGACAATATGCGCTCGCAAAAAGACACCATATCGCTTGAAGTGACATGCGAACAGAAGCGCTAACCTCCGACCACCTGCCGCCGTAACACTCCCAAGTTGCGAGAATAAGGAATTTGACTTACTGGATGTCCTTGCCCGCCCATAGGTGGATAGCCTCCTCCGTATCCCATCTGCTGGTTGCCACCCATGTGCTGAGGTGGCATGTTGGGCTGTTGATGCGGAAGAGCTGGGCTGTTCCTGCCGCGATTGTAAGGTGAGCCCGGTGGCATGCTCTGAAATTGTGGTGGCATGTTTGAGCCAGGGCGAGGTGGACCGCCTGGCATTTGTCGATAAGGCATACCAGGCGACTGCGATGCGTATGGGGCTTGGAAGCTGCGACCGCGGCCGTTTGGTGGTGCGAAGTTGCGATTCATGTTAGGATCGCCATGCATCGACTGGTTGGACACTCGGCGCTCATGAGACGGCATGCCTGGGCCAAGAGGCCCGTTGTGATTCTGGCGCATCTGGCGATGAGTGTTAGTAGTTTGGATGGCGAGTACTGTGAGATGATCATCACTTACCGGGTCGCTTTCGCCACCCATGCTGCCAAAGGTCATGCCATTATTCTGGTTCTGAAATGCCGACGGTGGCCGACCTCCGCTCGCTGGTGGCTGCGGAATGGGAGATGGTGAGTGCGCAGGTGAGATGACGCGCGGATCTCTTTGCGGTGCCGGCAGTGAGGATGTCTGAGACTGATAGGGTGCGCTGGCTGAAGGCGCCGGCGAACCACCTTGGTTCATCATCCCGAAACTGATCGGCGGACGACTATTCTGCCCGACCGGACCACCGTTGGGTGTGGAACCGCTTGCGCCTTGTGCGCTGATGACGACAACTGATGGCTTTCGCCCATGCTCAGTGTTGGGTGTGCCGTTGGGCACTGCACTCGCGGCTTGTGGGCCTCCTTGCGCCATCGAGGTCGCTCCGTTTACCGGAGACTCGGTGCTGGGCTTTGCATTTTGTGGTGCGGTGGAGGCTCCTGCCGGAGTGAATGTAGATGTGGAAGCCGTTTTGGTGGCGGATGCGTAGGAGCGCCCAGGCAGCTGCGCCGGCACAGCTCCTGACGGCGGTGTGTTCGTGTCGGAAGCGACGGCGGAGGATGCGCTCGTTTGCTGCGTGGTCGGGGCGTTTTGGGCGGAGGGCGGGATTGCGCTTGTCATTAGAGGATGGGGGTAGGTCGCGAGGTGGTGTCGTGTGAGGGCGGTGTCACTCGAGGCTGTGGCGGGTGAAGTGACCGTGATGGCGCTAACAGATGTCGAATCCGTAGTGCGGTTGGAGGTTCCCAGGGTCTGCTGTAGAGTGGAGGTGGGTGTCGCTGGCAGTTCAGTTCACTGCGTTGGCGCAAAAAAGGGTGAACGCGAAAGTCCACTCGACCGGGCACGTGAAGGGGAGAGGGTCTCTGCGGCGGACGCAAGAAACGTGATGATACGGCTATATCTGTCCACTGGGGTACAGACAAGCGATAGAAGACGGGTTTGATATCGTCTCCTCAGGGTGGATGAAGAGGTCGGAAAAGTGAGAGACGACGATTTTTCAAAATAGTTCGGGGTAGTACTTTTCAAAAGTACCTTTCGGATGCTCCCCGTACTGCGTGAGCAATCCCTTGCCAAGACAACGGGTTTAGAGCACCTCTCACGCGACGCCCATTCAATATGACCGCTTGCTTTCACTGCACTTTCTGCTTGCCCCCACCTACTGAAGAGCATGAAGGTTCTGTGACTCCTCTTCAACAGACTTCAGTCTCTATACCCGCACTATGCAGGACTTTGTAGTGCAAATTCTCTAGTACATCCTTCACTCCCCACAGCCTCGATGCACCGCAAACACCCCCATCTGCCGCGGTTGGAATCACATGCTACGATCGTGATTGCGTAGGAGAGCTGCTGCAATCGATGAGTCAAAGGCTAGCTGTCGGTACCAAACGGCAGAGTAGGATTGCTTGGTCCCGTCCGCAGCACGCCCACGAACAGCTCTCAGAGCGGAGAAGTTCTCTCCTTAACACCGGCGAATTCACGCATGGCCCGAAAAGACTTGTCGCTTGTGCGACTCGGGCTCGTTTGCTGAAGAACTTTTTGAGTTGTCCCAGCCCCAGAGGTGGTCGCTCAGGGCCGCCATCCAAACCATGAAAGGCTACTGTTCGCTGTCACCAAGAGACCAACAGTCGTCGATGCAGAGTTACGCTATTGCCTGCGGCCGACTGCAGTGTTGTGCATGAGTTCATCGATGACGGCATAGGCTGATTGGCCGAGAAGGCCACCTGCATCTGACCTACGCCTTAGTCCACAGTCGCCCCATTCCTGCCAACGCACTCTTCACGACAGCCTCTTGCTGTCTGCGAGATCACTGCTTCGCCACACCAGCCTGGCCGCGAAGTTGCAACTCATTGGAGCAAACGCATCGTTGGTGTCGCGTGGGACTCCGAAAAGTCGACGTATCGTCATCGAGACCAGCAACTTGCGGCCCGTTTGTCTCGCAGTAGCGTGCTCGGCTTTTTGCTGACCACCAGTAGTGATTTGTAGCTTCTCTTTCCACGATCTTTTGCTATAAATGGCAGCTGCAGTGTAAGACAGTACCTCAAAGCCGAGAACAGCACATCAGAGAGCAGATCCAGGTCATATCGACCGCCAATAATTAACAAACCGCCGAGGAGATTGACCGTTGAAACCACAAAAATCGCCCAAACTTTAACCTCCATCTCGAAGCACGCTAGAACAACTCACTTCACGGGAATAAACTCCCGAATAACGTCCGACCGTTTGACAACGCACGCGATGATCTGAGACGACACCACCTGACTCGACCACCGACATAAACCCACACATCGCCCTAACTCGCGTGCCCGACACTCCACCGGCTGAATCGTAACGTGAAGCAGCAAAGCAACCCTTTTGCACAAAAACCCGCAACCGCCCAATTAGGCAGTTGTCCGTTGTGCATGAACCATGCATGCATACTCTCGACACCACTTTGTCACCACCCATGCAGTGTAGACCATATTATACAGTCTGCTAGTAATACTATACAATTGTGCTACCAGCGTGCTACCAGCGAGACAAAGCTCGGATGTGAACGAAAAATGGGGGTATCCAGCCACTCGTGATGAAAATGAAATATTTGCTCCAGCTCAATGCTCTGCAGAGACAAGCCCTCCCCAAGCCCTATGCACCGTGAGAATGATGAGAAAGTGCCGGTTGTAAAGTCGGGTATTAGTACAGTCGTTTGGTCCTTCTCCTGGGAGAGAAGTAGAGCGCTTGGTGATTACCAGTTTGTTCGAAGTCGTGGATTATGGTCGAAATTCGGTCGAAGTCGTTGTTCGTCCGCGGTACCCTTCGATGTGCCATCGCCTGGACTCGTTCGCGGAGTATTACACGACTTCCGAGCACGCGCAACTCATTCTTCTGACACCGTATGTGCTCAAAAGGGCGGGTTGACGGGTACACCACCATCACTGTTGTCTCCGCCTTCCAAGGACTGGTGTTGGGCCGACGAACTCATCAGAGTGCCATACTGATGCGATTGGCTGACCATCGGGGTATACGTTTGCTGCTGCTGTTGCTGCGCCGATTGAGCCATGTTGTCTCGCTGCGCTTGCTGTTCCGACAACTGCTGGTAGCTTGGGTAAGCTGTTTGATTTCCATAGCCAGTGCTGTAGTACGAGTACTGCGGCATTTGCGTGGTAGCGTAGCTTGACGACGTGTATTGCAGGTAAGAGATGGGTGGACCGGCCAGGTGAGAGCTGTTCCTACGATACGCGTCCAGGGTTGCAGGAAGCTGTGGGCTTGTATCAACTGGTGACTGTTGTGTTTGCGAGGTCGTTGAATAGCTAGGCATCTGGGAGTCTGTGAGAGCGTCAGTAATGCTTGGAGCGCGGACAGTCACGTAGGGTGCGCATCAACTTACACGAAAAGCCGAGACCATACGGACCCGTCCCTCCCGACCCAGAGTTCGTGACGGCTCGGGTCTGCCGTGCTCTTTCATGAGTATAGGACGACTGCTCTGAGAAAGAGCTGGATCTCTCGCCTGGCGTCTGGGAAACACTCCCTCCGTTCAACCCAGAGTATGAGATGCTTGATCGCAAGGGCGAACCAACAGCTTCGGCAGCCGGTCTCGTGAAACGATCCGCCGTGTGTAGACGAGGTACCTGCGCCGCATGGCCCGTATACCCTGTTTGTCCGCCAGTCTGCAAACCGTAGGGATAACGTCTCGCTGTGTCGTTCGAATGAAAGCTGAATGCCGAGCTGGCTCCTGGTGCTGAGCCGGGGGAGAGGGTCTCGGTCGCAGATTGCGGAGGTGTGAACGCAAACCCACCGAGGGAAGGCGTAACCCCGGTTGGGCTGGCGAACTGCTGCATGTACGGCTGGTACAAGGAAGATCGTCGCATCGTGTCTAAAGTCAGAGGCCCTACTCCACTGCCAGTTGGCGCGAACGATGCGAAAGTCTGCGGTGATGCAGAAGGTGTTGGCCCCGTAGGCGTGGGTGCTCCGACGGGGGAATGAAGTGCTTGAGTCATATCAAAGCCTGCCGGCAGTGCTCTGGATCTCATCATGCTCTCTCGATCATCAGTCGTAAGTCGTTTGAGTTTTGCCCTCCTAGAGCGACCATCAGTAACAAGTCGAGTGGACCTCGTACGCAGGACCTACCTATTCTGGAACCACACCTGCACCTGGCGCGGGCTGAGGCCTGGAATTTCACGCGAGAGTCGCTCGCGATGAGCGGCATCGGGATGCGCCTGTCTCGCAAATTCACTCATCAGAAAGCGCGTCTGGTTGTGCGTGAGCCTATCAAGGTTGCTGTTAGTCGAAGCGTCAGTGTCGCAAGAACGCAAGACCAACCTGAAGCGCTTCATTTTGCGTTTCTGAGCTCGCAACTCTGCTGCCGTCTTCGGTCGTTTTTCTTCTTCCTCGTCCTCCTGCTCGCCCGCATCAAGATCGAGCTCCCCATCTTCCATGACATCATCGTCCTGCTCTTGGTCTGGCGAATTGGGTGTCAAGCGTCCAGCGGGACTCGTGGGCGCTGAACCACCATACGAGGGCTGTGGTAGCGCCGAGTTGCCGGTCGGCTGTGGACCTTGCGAGACAACGCGTTCTTGAAAGTCTCCCAGAGCACTGATACCCGTCGAGTTCTGGAAAGGATCCTCCTGCGAGCGGCGTGACGGCCCCAATGAGTACGGGAAGCTTCTATGCGATCTTAGCGAAGGTCGCGGTTGCTGTGTAGTCTCTCCAACTGGTGTTTTGGCTGGTGGATCGAGTGCTTGCAAAGCGTCGGTCGGTTGCACTTCAGTCGGAAGTCCATCCTGGGGTAGTGTTGCTGTTGGGAGCAGCGCATCCTGTGCTGGCTGCCATCGATACTCGTCAAATTTGGCATCCGTGTCCGACATATGCGGAGACGTTGGCGGCGAAAGCAGCACCACGAGTTTGTCGTCAATCATTTGATAGAATCGTCGTTAATTCCTCAATACTAAATGTCACCGGGTTAGCCATCCCATCGTTGCTTGAAGCTGCGGGACACTGACTTGTACACTGTACAGAGAGGCGAGTATGCGTCCTGCGCACGACTCTCGCTTTTGCCTAAAACAAGTCGTTGATACTCTGGAGACTACGAATGCATCGGAGTGTATTGTAGTCTCGGTCGATCCGGTCCAGTCTGCGTTCAAGTCAAGCCAACGTCTAGCGGAGTTGTATAAGCGAGTGTAATGCTAGACGTTTGCGAGAAGAGTCTGTGGATGAGCAGGACCAAACACGAGGTAGACAGCAACAGTGCTTCCGTTGAAGCTGAGGTGGTCGTCCTCGAGACGACGCTCGCGGCTCGAGCTGGCGGTAGTCGGATGTGCCTGGTGATCCTCAACGTAATCTTCGTTGCCCAGTACACCCCGTAATAGATATCTGCTTCGAGTTAATGAAGTCAATCCGGGCTCAAGAGCACAGTAACGACAGTCAGCTCGTGCTCGTTGATCCAGCGCCGGCTTTGGGAGCAACCGCGATTGCACACTGATCCACGCCCGTCGCGGGGAGATTGAATAGATGTGAAGTCAGCGCTCGTGGATTGCGTAAGTTGCCTCGGGCTCGCTCAAACCGCCAATTCTTGATCGTTCAGATACGGATCAAGGCCGGGCCAGGTGCCAATCCTGTCGCTAGTGACGAGATTGCGTATGGAAGAGGCTGAAATACGCGAAAGATCGCAGAGACTCCTTGCTGGCGATGATGTTGGTTGAAGCAGGTAGATGGATGATGATTTCGACGAGATTAGGGTAGCCCGGGCGGCAATATCCAGGCAAGGTACGTTCTTATGGCTTGTCTACCCTCCACAAGCTTGAATTGTCCCCTCACAAGAACAAATCGTCGAATCACAACAAAACCGGGCTCGAGTGCTCCTCGGTACACCTCGATCTGGGAGTCGACAATATGGGGCCTCGACCCACTAAGAAGATCAGGGAACTTCTTACTCTCGCGAACACATCCCAGACTATTGAAAGACAATCGGCGTCGTCGACTTTGATGCCAGCTCAGGCCGTCCCGCAAGGCTAGACATGCATTAGTGGCCGAACAGCCCGGAGGCACACGCATGGATACATACCCTGTTCGAGAGGTGTTTGGCGTCTCGTGGTTGGCTACGAAGGCTGCCGTTGAGGCCCGGTTATGGGACTTTGAGGTGGTGCGGGGGTGGAACAGTAGCAGCGCTGGTTACTGCGTCGGTGATGCAGTGTGTAGTGACGTTCCTGCAAGCCAAAGTCCTTCAAAGCTGACCGGCATACACAATTCCAATCTTGGAAGAATTGTCCCTGCTCCTCCTGAGACGAGCCCTGCCAGCATGCAGAACCTGCGGGTCATGCTGCTCACTCTTACTCAGACGTTTACAATCTCGCGTAGATCCTCGATGTCGGTAGTAGTTGATCGCCGTGAGCATTACCGCCTCTACCCTGCCTGTGGCGGCGCACGGAGTCCTCAGATGCGAGCTGTACGCGCTCTCACACCTCCTCGAGACATCTACGACCGCTCGTTTCTGCTTGGCATCGAAGTGAAACTGTACAGACCGCTCTGACTCATGGTTCGACCCAGACAGGAGATGTACCTGCGTGTGGGATACCATGCCTGGAGTGCCACATCAGGACGAGCCGGACCATTCAGGCCCGGCCAGTCATCAGAGACTGCCAGGTACAAGCCGAGTACCTGTCTTTGCCGGATATCCCTGCACCTTGACGATGATCCGCACACAGAGCGACCGCTTTGAATTGCTGCATCAATGTTGGAGATCGCCGACGGATGTCAGTGCGGTAGATGGCCGCCACGTGCGGCATCAACCATACTTGAACGTCACACGCTGCTACCGAGCATGTAAAAGATATGTCGAAGCGTTCTTCGCACGAGTCTGGAGATGCTTCGGCAAGCCTCCGCCCTCACGCCACATAGCTGGCGTGTTCCAGAGAGCTGATGGCTGCGTGTTGGCTGATTCTTCACGGTCCTACGGAGATTTGGCGTGTATCGAAGTAGGGCTGTGGTTTGAGATTTGAGGGTCATGTTGACGTGTAAGCGATGTCGTTTGAAACGCTTGGCACAGTCTACCTACGTCCACGCCCGTATCTACATTTTAAATAGGCCACTTGCTACTAGACTACTGCAACGGCTTGATTCACAATACATATACTTTCGTGTAGGTTCGACGGTCTGTTTCGTTATTGACTCTTGACATGCCCAGAACCACACTTCAACAGGGCACAATAAGCATAAAATACAGATCGTGACTACCGTGCCTATCCCGGAGGAGAGGAAGCACGGACAGTTCTCATCGGAACATTGCCATGTGCAGCCCCCGCTATCTGCATCTCCGTCCATGTGGCGGTGTCGTGCAACGCAGGACGGGATGCCTGGACCATTGACCGGCTCGCAAGCGCCCCCCGACGTCTGTCATTCGCGCATGTACTACGTGAGCAGGCAAGAACACATGCACCCGGAAGCGTTTTCATGAGGTGCAGCGGCCATGATTTCATCTTTGTCATCGGTTCAGGCCGATCGCCGACGATCTTTAAAGCGAGACTAGAGCCGATCGCAGGCGAGAAGCTACAGATAGCACTTCTGCGTCGAGCGTTCAGCAGGTGTAATTCAGCCAGATATCAAGATCGCTGCCAGGGCATGGCATTTAGCCGCCAAACCGTAGCACGTGCGTAGTCCCTCAATCTCTCCAGCCTTCATGCCGGTGACTGCAAACTTGCCGAATGCCCTACAAGATCCTCGTACCATGGGGTCGCGTGAATGCCTTGGACGGGGCGACGGGTTGGGTTCCTTGAAGTGGTTTTGTGCAATCCGTAGACTTCCTAGCATTACCGTGGTCGACGAGATCAGTCCGATACATGGCAGCGCTGGTACCTGAAACCGCACCGGAGAGTTGCCATGCATACCCGGCCATGTACACCATGCTGTGTATCGACGTTTCGGAGGATTTTCAGCCAGAGAGGGGCCTACCGGTAGCCTGGCTTTGTATGAGTAAACAGGGTTTCGCAACGTCACGTTGTCGCCATTGCTGCGTTCGAAGGCGATCTTCGACACAAGTGTCCCTTCGTATCATCAGGCGCCGTGGATTTGCTGGAGCCCCCACGTTGAAATGTGCATTTAGCGATCACCGGATCTGGACCACCAGCATCTTAATGGTGAAATGTTCGGCTGGCTTTCGGGTTGGTACGTTGATATCGCGGCAATCCGACTGAGAATTGCTGCGAACACCTAAGTGGGTCTTTCGCTAACATTGCTGCAAAGACTCTGCACTATTGACACTGGTCATGTTCAAGCATGCGTGGGTCGCACTGGCGTGTGAAAGCGGTGGGTAGCATGTAACCTTGATATTGATCTCGAGAGCCACGGAGATTTTCGGGCAGCGTCGGAGGACATACTGTTTCGGTTTTGCGCACAATAGCCGCATATTGATTGTTCACTCCACCTCCAACTTCTCTCCCACATTGACCCCATGGGCGGCTGGTTGCTCCGCATTGCCGTCGCTGGCGAGGTCACCGTCCTGCCCATCGGCAGTCACGCGAACATCAGGTTCATGATCCACACTGCTCTCGCTCAACGAAGACTGCTGCCCGATGTGCGAACCATTCCCGAGCAAATTGGTGACATCGTCGATTCCTGCCTCAAGTTCAGCTTCTGCGCTTTCCTGACCGGCTCGTGACTCTGACGACGGACGGAACACGGTGTTGAGATTCTTCTCGGGCTCTACTTTGTCAAGCAGCGCAAGTCGGCTTGCTCTCGTCTGCCGTAACAGCTTCCACCGCTTGTTCGCAATGGCATTCTGTAGATTAGTCGCTTCATCGCCAGCTGCAAAGTCGAGGTCAAGCTCATCGGTCTGTATCCCGTCGAGTAGTTCGTCTGGCGTTGGAGCGGTGTATCGAGATATGCTCTTCAGCGCCTCGAGTCCTCCTCCACTACCCTCGTCCAGGAATGAATAGTTCATGGAGCCGGTTGGTCGTTCTGGTACACGCCGTATCTTGGTTGCATCTCGTGCTCCTTTGCGAGCTTCCATCTCCGACGAGGTTGACGCAGGATCCTTCACGATTGACGGGCAGCTCTCCACCTTCCAACGAATCCAGTTCTTGTCCCTTGCAAGCACCGTCTCGACCATACGGTTGAACAGCCGGCCTTCAGGCGACGCAGAGAGATAATTCGTGATGTTTGAACGAGTCGTGATCGCCCATTTGCTATCATCATCACTCAGTGTGAAGCTGTAGAGCATCGACTTGTTGGTCGGGTCCAACGCAGTGAGTTTCTTCTTCGCTTTTTCCGTCAGGGACAACAAAAAATCGATCAAGATCAGAGACTGGACCATGATGTGCCTCTGAAACGCCAGATCGCTCAATTCGAGTTCAAATAGGTCGCGACTGGTCAAGTACTTCGGGTTGTAGTTATCCACCAGCTGCCCGCTGTCTGCGCCAGACTCGCTCGTTGCACCGTCTTCGTCTAATCTGCGCTTGACACCACGCTTCCCGCTATTGGATGCCTGTGTCTGCACGACCGTGGGCGTCTTCTTGAACTTGGTGATGGTTCGATCGAGTCCTTTCTTGAATGTCTGGAAGTTGCCTGCAGAGAAAAGCCGGGTAGGATCCGAGAAGTCTTGCTGCAGTCGCCAAAACATGCCATACAAAGCATCGGCCGAGAGCAGTACCTCTTCTTCCTTCTTTGGCAGCGGCTTGATGGACACTGCTTTACTACCGGGCTTGGTAGGCGGCTGTGGAGTGCTGACTTTTGGTGTTGCTGTCTCGCTAGCAGATTGCTCGTTGTCCAGCTCCATTTTCTCGCCATCTTGATCCGCTTGCAAATCCGCCACCTCAAACTTGGTCGTGTTCTCGGTATGGAATTCTCCTCGCAGATTAACAGAGCTTTTGTCACCAAGCGGAAAGGTCTGGAAGAGGAAGAAGAACACGCGGCCGCAGAATATTGCATCCTCAGCGCGTGAAAGCCGCCTGAGCAGCTCATTGCAAGATCGAAGGAAGACCAGATTCTTCTTGTGGAAGTCTTTCTGCGCCAGTCGCTCGCGGCGATTTTCCAGATAGTCGAACACAACGCGACACCCATGCGTCGTCTGACTGTCCAGCAGCTCTTCGATGAGCAAGCAGCCGAGATCTGGTGCACATTTGCCTTCGTCGCTGCACATCAATAAAATATCAAGGAGATCCCAGACGTCGACGAACGCCGGATCCTGGATATCGCTCGAGCTTATCAGGGCATAGAAGATCTCGCGAGCGGCGGTCTCGACGGTCGAGAACCGAAAGGCCTGGTCATGCTGATCGGTGAATTCATCATGCAGTGCGCGAATCTCCAGGGTGAGCTCAGCTGTCGGTAGTGGCGGGTCGACTGTGCGATTAGGCTTGAGATTTCTGGCTTGCTGTAGAAGCGCTTGAAGTTTCGCGTTGACTTCAACTACCGGCTGCAGCTCGTTCGCGATAATTATGGCCATCTCGCGTGTTGGTAAACACGTGCGCGCCTCACAGTCGTCTTCAAGATTCAGATGCCAGCCATATAAGTTGGGAAGTGATTGCCGTAGGATCGAGATTCGAACCTGATGTTCGCGTTGTTACCGAAATTGCCGGGCGTGAATGTGTGCTCTTTTCGCCGCGCCACACAGTCCAGACTTTGGATGGCTTCTACCGAATTCGCAGTCGGTAACATTGATATCGTGCATATCTTGCAGAAGTGAGGTCGATCTCGGAAGATCTTGTTCAACGGTCCGAAAGCTTAAAATCGGCGCGTCTCCCACGGCAGGAACGCGTTCTCTATATTAATCCACCAAGATATGAGGGAACAACAAGCAACGCAGAACTAGCGATTACACATAACGACATCATAATGCCATCGGCAGTCTCACCAAATGCCCGCGCCGGCCCCGCTGCACCGGACGACCTCGACAACCTCTTCAACTACGACGATGCAGTGGAAGACTTCCTCAAAGATCTTCCGATCGAGAAGAACCAACAGAACAATACTACCACAACCCAAGAGCCCTCGAAGAACATCGACGAAGAAATCAGAGTCAAGAAGAAGCGCAAACCAGTACCAAAGCTCGACGAAAACCTCCTGCAATCCAACAAAGGGCTACCCAACCTTCGCAGAATCACCAAGTCACGACTAAAGTTTCGCGGCACAGGGCATGAGTTCACAGACATGTCAAAGTTGTTGAACACATACCAGTTGTGGCTGGACGAGCTGTATCCGAGGGTGAAGTTTCGGGACGGGCTTGCGATGGTCGAGAAGTTGGGGCATACGAAGAGGATGCAGGTTATGAGACGCGCGTGGCTGGATGACACGAAGCCGAGTGCTAGTGCGCGGGAGCCTAGTCCTGATGAGTTGGACGATACCGTGATGAGTGGTGCGCTGCCTACGGAGAGTGCACGGGTCGATGGGGACCGCAGTGATAGCGAAGCTGCACAACCCGTACGAAGTCCTACGTTGGAAGATACCGCGGTCGTAAGTCCCAAAGCACAGCAGTCGGACGATGCGCCTGATGACGATGAGCTGGACGCACTCATGGCAGAAGATACGATAGCGCCTAAGCCAGCACCATCACAACCGCAGAGGCAGAGAGGGCCATTCGACGACGACGATGACGAGGAGGAAGATGACCTGGCCGCTCTCCTTCAGGAAAAATCAGCTCCGGGCTCTGGCCAAGCCATGCTGTCGACTTCCAAGGCCAATACTGACCCGCCGCGCAATGGCGGCAACGAGGATGATTTCGCGGACGAAGAAGAGGCCATGGCAGACATGGACATGTGGTGAAACGACTTGAAATCGATTAAGCCCATGCTCACGTCTGAGTGTCTGCATCGTACTGTAAGAAATAGATTCACCTTGAAAAGAATCACGTACCACGACCTCACGCACTTTTCTGTCCCATCATCCTCTTCAACATCAGAACCTCATGCTTCGTAACAAACACCCCATTACCCATCGGACCACCTTTCGCGCCCTCACCGCCTGCAACGCTATCCATGGAGCAATTTAGAGCGTCTACCAGATCACGGACTTTGCCACCCTCCCACTCGCCAGCGTCGTTAGTCCAGAAGACTCGCTTGATACCCACCGAGTGCATGTACGAGATACAGCGGTAGCAAGGACGAGAGGCGCGGACGAGGCTCGTGTCCACGGTGTCCGAAGCCTTGGCTTTCGTGGTTGGACCTGGCGACGGCTCTCGATTCACAAGTTCATCGTGCAGCGAGCCTGAGCTTATCGATGAGGTGCTTGAAGATAGAGCGAGCTCGTCTTCCGATGCCGAACTCTCAGCTGATGCAGGATGCGGTCGCAAAGTCGAAATAGCCTGTTTCTGAGCTTGAGCCGGGCCTTTACACCAGCCCATCCGAGTCACGTAGAGATCAGCACCATTCAGTCTCGGATTCTTCATCCTATCGCTGATGTTATGGCTGTTGGTCCCTCCTTGGCCTTTTGGGAGAAGTAGTGGTTCGGGCTGAGGAGGCTCGACATGCTTTGACTTCATCTTGCCGGACTGTGATCAGTTAGAGATGTGTGGCGAATATTAGATAGGGGAAGCATAGCATACCCGTTTGTAGTCCTTCTCAAGCTTGCCATGCTGCTTTGCTAAACCAGATATTGCTGATACTTGCTCATTGCGGTCTACCGTCTGATCACACCCTCGTATACTGTGTTCCAACACCTCACTAGACGCAGATGCCTGTTGCGCCGAATGTTGTTGTATCTGTTGTCCACACCGGTCGTACGTCTCGTACTGATACTCTCCCTGGTTCTGACCACCCTTCTTCTCTTTCCGCTTCTGATGGTGTTTCTCTCCACCCGCCTGCTCGTGAAACGCCAGACCCTTCTCTTTCAACCTTCGTATCCCTGCCTGCGCCTGCTCCTCCTCGTTCTCCTCGTTGTTGTCCTCCTCCTTGCGCTTGTTGTTGTTGTCGCCTCGGTACTGCGCAGTCTGGTCCAGATGCGGAAGCTTCAAAACCGCACTCTTGAACCTGCAGCTGGCCGGAGCGTTGGCCCGTCTGGCAGACCGTGTTGACGTAGGCGGCGAGGACCTCACGTCGTAGTCGTGCTTTACGTTTAGAACCACCCGGTAGTTTGAAGCACGGTTTTTCGTACGACGTCGCCGTGGGGGACATCTTGGAAGAGCTCGAGAGGGCGGAGTGGATCGCCATCATCTCCGAGTGCATCGACAGTGGGGTGTTGGCATGGTGGCCGCCACCGGTGCCTTCGAACGGCACGAAGTTCTCCGACGGACACTTACACTGCTTCTCCTCCGGCTTGTCCTTCTGCTTCTTAAGCTTCTCCTTCAGGCTGGCTATGGCTGGTCCGTCGAGGGTGCTCTTCGCGATACGGCCATTCTTCAGAGCGCCGCCATCGTAACCTGTGCGGTAGTCATTGTAGCCCTGGCCAATGACCTTGCCGCCGCGCACGATGATAGCGCCGTGGCGGTAGTGGAGCGGAGATTTGGCAGCCTGCTCGAGGCACAAAGTGAGGTAGTTGTCGGTCTTCATTTTGGCTGTTAGTGGGTGGTCTGAGTATGTCCGGAGAACTGTTCTACTTGGCGTACTTTGGAAAGTGGTTAGTTAGTTGGCGAGAGCAAGTGGCCTATGAACCAGTATGTCGTTGGTCGCTTGTGGAGTATTTGGTGTCGGAGTCAAAGTCTTCCAGATTACAGTCACATGCGCGGCACGTGAAAGGACCGGAAGTGGGATGTGGCACGGGCCTCCTGATGAATGTGGGAGCAGCGAGGCCAGCAGCGTTCGACGTAGCAAACATGTTCATCCATCGAAATCATATTCTGCGTTCTGTCCAATGACACAACTTATTCGAGTTCTTTCTAGGGCCATAAACATCGTTAAGCACTATTCGAACATAACAGGTTATCACTGCTCGTGTCTTTAACCCTCAGAGTCTTCGCGAATCATCAAGCCACGGCCACAGACCGAGGTCCTGCGCCGCATACATCTTCACATTCTCATCAAAACAAAACACTTCTATGCTCGTCATCCCCGATACTTGTTCAGTGGATTCCACGCTCATGCTCACCAGGAACGAGTCGTTCATCATCGCAACGGAGTGTACCAAGTCCGAATGTCTAGCTAGACCTGGACTCATGGTGACCCCTTTCCATTCTGCTTGCAACACCTTGTCATAAGTGTCCTCCTCGCTGACGCTGCGATTCACTTCTGAAACCCGACAACATCGCCTGACTTGGTCCCGTACGGTCCAGGACCCAGTCTTGACATTGAACGCGAGATCGAGTGTCAGACGAACAGGCTGATGGCTTCTGTTCACCCCCGCAGGTAGTTGGGCGATTTGAATCCGATATTCGTCTTTGCATCCACTTAGTTGTGGAGGTGGCATCCCGAAGCGCACGCCAAGCTTGAGATATTCGCGAGCAATATTGTGGTGCCATGCGCGGCCTTGTCTGCTCAATACTACGCCTGTGAGAGACATACGTAAATGCGTGAGGATGAGATCGTCACCCGCGGGATCCGCGCCCGTAGAGAGCGGCGCAGGCTCGCTTGCAAGCATGAATATGTTGATTGTTTCTCTGCCACTGTCAACGATAATGCCGACCGCGTTTACCATCTTATCCTTGCCTTCGGGTTGTTTGTCTATATTGTAATCCTGTAGCCGTCGAGTTTCGGCATCATAGACGAGTACACAAGCCTTGAAGACACTCCCTCTGCCGCCTCGGCGTAGGACAAGCGCCAGAGTGTTGTCGTGCCCGGCTATTGCTTGCACATTCGATGATGGCAGCTGAATGCGAGTCGTCTTCTGCAAGAGGAGGTGGTCGGAGAGCTTTGTCACATACAAGGCCCCCTCGAATGTGACGAACGCAACAACGTTGCTCGTAAGCACGATTGACTTTATTTTCTCCCTAGCTTCGCCATGTAGCATACTGGCGGCTCCAGTGACCAGGTTGCGGACAACGACAGTATCGCTCTCTCCAGACTGGCGGGAGATGTAGGCTATCTTGTCTCCTTTGAGATCGATCCCGCGGTAGAATAGCTGCTGGAAAGGACCTCCCCACCCGGTACCAGTGTTGTCGTATGTGGTCACAGTGAAAGGCTTGCCATGTCTTATCGCCCGCACTGCACGATGAGATGGAGCGTCAGCGTTTGTCTTGCATAAATTTATAGCCAGGTTGGTACACGGAAAACGCTTCTTAGAACGAACAACGTGCGCACTGTTCTGTATTGAACTCACTATGCCGAATCTTGTCTCGAAGTGACCCTCCAGCAACATCATCGCGTGAGCGAGCACTGTCGCTTGGATCGTGGGACTCCCAGCGAGCCAGAGTTGCTCGCAGAAACTGTTCGGAAGATACAGTCCGCCGCCATTCTCTGTTGACCAGCTGAAGAGTCCATGCGTCGTACACATCTAGATAGCTGAAGACTTCGAGGACGAGTTCGAGGGGTAGCTGCGGCACAATGTCGTTCTTCGAATGTATCAGCGTACATGCCGTCTGGCGCTCGCTAAACCCGATCGTTTGCACGAGTTTGTGCAGACTGCAGAATGTTCAGCGTGTGCGATGCTACGGCCGCCGTAACAGGCAATAGCACTACTTACGCGCTCAGACGTTCTTCCGGGTTGGAGATGGAAGCAAAGCTTTGCACAAAGCGATCGGCCATGGCACCCTTTGCTGTGCATGAGTCCGACTCATGTAGGGAATCGTGTTGCAGTAGTGAGTAGGGAAGGATGCTGCCTAACGCGATCCTCTGGGAACGGACCGACCAGGTTCGTTGGCAGCTGGGATGTCTGGCCACGTTCTGCTGTTACACAGAATGGATACGATCCGGTTCTATGGGACCTGGCTGCCGGTCGTGCTCGGCGTCGGCACCTCAGGTCGGCCACACCTATCAGACCTCTCGTGGATTTGTTCAATATTTCGTATTGCGCAAGGAGGATAGCACAAGGACCATTTCAGGACCTGGCAACGACTCCACGAAAACCATCAGACTTCGACCAAGGCGTTACGCTAAATCTATGCACGGAATAGGGCGGCGGCCCGCTCAACTAAACAACCTCGGCCGATCGAGACCCCTTCCGACTACAGGAGCTCGAGGGAGTACTCAATCTCGAGTACCCTTGTACTTCAGCTCCATCTTCTCCATTTTGATTGCCTCCTGCTACTTCCGCCAATCTCTTTGCTCCCTTCTTTCTTTCGACCGCGCTGCGAGACTCAACACGAAATCCATACCACGACAATCTACGAAGCCTCGAAAGCATATCGCGAGCAGTTTCCACCTTCCCCGGGGGTCCAGCGAGGTCGGCATTGGAGTACTATCTGAAGAGCATCGCCATTGCAACAACAGGAATTGGCACATCAAGATACACGACCATAGCGGGGGCACTGCGGAATTTACTACATGAAAACAGATGATATGCGATGAGGGACAGGATTTCCTACGATATTCAAGGGCGCGAGCATTGAGTACACTTCGAGAAGGGAGAAGGAGATATCTGCAGGCTCCGGATCTGCTCGAAGCATAGCAGGCCACCTTCCAGTTTGCGCGGTACTCAGAAGGTCATCATCTTCGAAGCATATATTCACAGCATACACATACAAAACCCTTCAATGGCCTCTGTTGGACCACCGCTGAGCAGAAGCCCGTTCCTGGGGACTTCATCCGCATTCAACCCACCTTTCGCCAAGACCATCCCTATTCTTCCTTCATCTGGTCCGAGTTCAAACCATTCCGGCGACCCGATGGATACCACACAGAACCCCACGAACTCGATGGGCCCACCTGGACTAAGCAGCCCCAATGTCGACCGAAACAATGAGCATTTCGAGCAAACGCCTCCCACTAATGGAGGATCGAGTCAGCCCATGGGAGCCGCCGCTGCTGCACAGCAGCCGAAAGTTGTGCAGACCGCATTCATACACAAGCTATACAAGTCAGTGGTCGACCGTCAGTTGCTAACTATACTTGGCTGACACCCTCGCAGCATGCTGGAAGATCAAAGCATTCAGCACCTTATCTCTTGGTCGCAGACAAGCGAGAGCTTCGTGATGTCGCCATCTTCGGAGTTTTCGAAAGTTTTAGCGTAGGTTGCAAGGCCTCATATCGGGAGAAATTCTGCTAACAAGGCCAGCCAATATTTCAAACACACCAACATCTCCTCTTTCGTACGGCAACTGAACATGTACGGCTTTCACAAAGGTACGATACAATGTTCTTTCGATCACACTGTGTATGCGTGCTGATATTTCTACAGTCTCTGATGTCTTTCACACTGGATCGCCAGACTCACCACTCTGGGAGTTCAAGCACGGCGCCGGCAACTTCAAGCGTGGTGATCTGGTCGGCTTGCGAGAGATCAAGCGCAGGGCCTCTCGGCATGCCCTCATCCATCGCGACTCGTTTTCGAAACCACCAAAGATGCCACCAATGCCTCCCCAGCCTGGTACGCCGATGGAGGCCCCCCAAGATCCTACCGAGGCACGTTTTGGCATGCTCGAGTGGCAGATGCAGGACATGTATAGCCGACTCTCACGCACAGAAGAGGCTTACTCGGCTGTGACCGCCAAGTGCCAGACCTTACTAGACGGCTTGACAAGATGTCATCAATGGAACAACGACTTGTCGTCGCACTTGCTAACGCTAGTTCCTGATCCCGACAACCCGGTCCATCGCGAAGTGTTCGCAATGCGCCAGGACATCCAGAGACACGTCGATCACTTGCGCACAGTTGAGGACTCATCAGAACCATTATTCTCAAACAAGCAGTCTTTCTTCCAAAACAACAGCCTTGCTCCAGATATGGGTCCGCCAATGTCGCCTCGACAACGTCCGTACGATGAATCTCGCAGGCCATCACTACAAGCCTTCGGCAGACCCAACTCCTTCAGGACTCCAGTACCGCCCCATATGCAGATGTCGTCGCCGAGGCGATATGGTTCAATCGGAGCTGCTACTGGTGCATACTCGCCTGCTTCTACCCGGCCCAATCTCCCACCTCCACCACCTCCACCTCAAATCCAGCACCCTCTCGCCGACACATCGTCTCCACCAGCGAACCTCGCAAGACGGCACACGTCCGCTGATATCCGCGTGCACGGCTGGGCAGGCGGGCAGCAACCTCCGCACCTCAACCTCGGAAGTTCACCATACGCATCTGGACAATCGTCCTCCGCTTGGCCGTCGTCACCGCGACAGCACGCACACCCAGGCGACCAGCAACTCCACGATGCGCTGGCGCAGTATGAGCTCCCTCGCGCCCACAATCCCAGTTCGAGACACCCCTCGCCGCCGCCTCCACATGATCCAGGTCCACCGTCCTTCAGCAGTAGTTTCGGTGGCAGCTACGCCAATCCAAATGATGCTGGCTGGCAACTCCCCGGTCGGGCATATCCATTCAAAGCCATGGGTATCGAGACGCCTGGGCCTCCCACTCGCAGGAGCAGTATGGCCAGCAACGTGCACTCCCTGCTCAACCCCGCAGACACTGCAGAACGGGAGGGCGAGGACGAAGGTCCAGATGAGCGGAAAAGGAAACGACTACTATGAGTGCACTAGATGGTGCGGGCATAAGACAAAAGTTTGATGATCTGGCTGGAAATGTTTCGCTTCTTTGATACCCTGGCTTTTTGACTTCGAGGTGGGACTGGCTGTTAGAGCATAGATTTATGGGTGTTTACCAGGACAGATGATTTAGCTGAAAGCTATGAGATGACGATGATATGCTCACACTTTCTTTGCTGGCGCAGGTAAGGGATGTTTCTTCGTCGGAACTATTGGCCGCTCCTCCCCACCAAGCTCTCGACCACGTTTTCGAAGCTGTCGATGAGACTTCGACACTTTTTTCGGGATTGAGAAATATAACACTGGACTTGACAGTCGTGCTCTGACATTCAGTTGTACACACCTCATATTTACATTCAGGATGAGCACAATCAATCTCCAAGAAGTCCACGACTTCCTTGTCACCATTGCCCATCGGGCTGGCGAGATGATCACATCGGCCAAGCCCAGGCAGACTGACGCCGGGCAAAAGAAGAACAGTGCAGACATCGTCACGGAAACAGATCAGGCAGTCGAGAAGATGGTCACAATAGCCCTTCAAGAGAAGTACCCGGACTTTGAGTGTGCATCCATCCCGCCCCCTCTTATTCTCCCTATCGCTCTCACTAACCAGACCCCAGTCATGGGCGAAGAAACCTACCAACCAGGCGACAAGTTATCAGATAAACCAACCTTCATCGTCGACCCCATCGACGGCACCACCAACTTCCTCCACGGCCACCCCTACGTCTGCGTCTCCCTCGGCCTCGCCATCGCCCGCACCCCCGTCGTCGGCGTCATCCTCAACCCCTTCACCCGCACCCTCTACACCGGCATCAAAGGCTCCGGCTCCTGGATCACAGACGCCGAGCACGACCACGTGCGCTTGCCGCTCCGCGTGCCGGAACCACTTCCCGATCTCAGCACGTGCCTGGTAGCGGTTGAGTGGGGCAGCGATAGGGAGGGCAATGATTACGAGGTCAAGGCGGAGACGTTTAGGAAGTTGTGTGCGAGCAAGGAGAGTGGCGGGGCGATGGTGCATGGGTTGAGGAGTTTGGGGAGCGCGGAGTTGAACTTGTGTGCGGTGGCGAGGGGGGATTTGGATGTTTATTGGGAGAATGGGTGTTATGCGTGGGATGTAAGTCAGACTGATCTGTGACTGCCTTTCGGCTCGACCGGGTGTCCGAGACGCTTGCTAACGGTTGTCCTTATCATTTCAGGTGTGCGCAGGCTGGGTAATACTGGAAGAGGCGGGCGGGAGAATGGTGGGGAGTATGAAAGGCGACTGGGAGCCGATGGTGGAGCAGAGGCGGTATATGGCTGTGAGGGCAGGCGAGGGCCAGACGGGGGTGGTTGAGGAATTTTGGGGATGTGTGGCTGGGAGGGTTGAGGTTGGGTTTGATGGGGTGTCCTAGGTAGGGGTGGATCAAGATGGTCATATGGGTAGGAATAGAGGTAGAATGCTTGCAGACAGTGCCCTCTCACGAAATTTACAGGTGCGAGATTAAGGTATTCCAGGTTGTTTTGGAGGCACTCCCTCGGCCTCCTGAGAATGTTGGTGCCGCTGTTCGATCGCCCACCCTCGGAGAGACTCCCTCGGCCCACAGCATCACAGAGGGACATTGGCTTGGAAGAGTCTCTCGTCCAGCTGACGGAACTTGCTCCTGCCCCTTCTGCACATCATTCGAGCGGCACTGCCACCGCCTCGCCGTTCGATCTCCACGTGGTGCCTTGGCTGCGGGATCTGGTGTCTCATGGCGCTGAATCACGCCTTCCATCAATGCTTCTGGTGAGACACGAACGGATACGAGCGTCGACGTGGTTGAATCTCGTTGGCGTCTCGAAATTCCCGCAGCGAAGCGGGTGTTACTACAACGGCTTTCACGAGCCATTGCGCAACTTCTCATCCTTTGAGCGTTTTTCAAACGGCGGTTTAGACCGATGGCAAGCGCGTCTCTTTGACAATGCGGAACCGCTAATTGGCTCAGGTTACAGGTGGCGGCAGTGTCGATCGCGGGCATTGGCCGTTCTCGATTCAGGGTTTCGATTCAAGCAGCTTCCTCGTCATGCTTCAGGAACAGTTTCACTCACTGCCCACCTGACCTTTCATCGAGTCGTCTGACCATCAATGCAGTTCTCGAAACAATCCACAATCTTCTTGTTCTTGTTCACGTTTCATTCGAGTCAATCAACGTTTTCAGCTTCCCCAGACAAAGGTAAGCCCTGGCCAGAACCACCTCGACCCTTATCACGTAGCTGCAGGATACATGCAGGAGCCGTCAAATCGCTCAAGATCCCCTGCGAGGCGGTCAATGCTATGGCAGCATGCTATAGGGACCAGCTCGCCCGCACTGCGAAGATACACCACCCGTCTTACATATTCACTGCCACAGCCTCATCAGCTTCAGCATTCTTGGCTGTTTCCGCGTCATAGTGAAGCAGGCTTCAGGCTAGACCACTAACCAACTCCAGCAGATTCAAGGACTCCAGAGCATCTTGAATGAGTAGCATCTGACAAACATGTCTACACCAACTATACCTCCACGCCCGAGTCGGTCCTCCGCAGCCGCGCCTAGTGGGCCGACCGCTGTTAAGGACAGCATACCTCAAATCCCACCGCGTCCACTACGCAAGATGGACCCGTCACCGAGCCGAGATATGCGCTCGCCCTTCAACGAGCCTCCTAATCGTATGGGAATGGTTGGCAAGCGCCAGTCTGCAAGCAATCTCAACCCAGACGTCCCAGCGCGTCCTCCCAGTGTGTCACTGCCTTCAGTCGGCCAGGAAGGCTCAGAATACGCCAGCTTTGACATGCTGCCCGCCGAGGCTCATGGAGTCAAGGTTGATAGCAACACTGGCGAGATAGTCCAGCCGCCAGAACAGACCAGAAATGTATCAGCCAAGATGCCCCTACACGCACCCAAAGCTACAGCGCCTCAGGCCTTGGCAAAGAGCAGGATCGAGACAGTCACACGCACTGACTCGACGCAGGCAGCGGCAGCGGGTATTGGAAGAGCCAGGCCGGACGATGATGTCCACACTGGGCCGTCGGACTCGAGTTCTTCACTGAGTCGCGTGGTCACCGCCAGCGATGATCTAATGCGCGTGCCTTCGACCGAACCATCCCTTCGCTCGAAAACCAGTTTCAGCCGCTCTACACCGAACCTGCATCCCACCTCGTCCCGTCCAGGCAGCGTTCACGAGGGCAGCCACGAAGTGGGCATTCCCGAAATCGGCATGCAGATACCTTTATATCCCAACGCTGGCGATGTCCAGGCTCCTTCGCCTGCTCAGACTCTACCGCAGTTCACGCCGGGGATTGGGTTCTACAATGATGGCTCACAGCGTGCTCACCACAGGAGGAGAAGCTCCAGGAAAGACTTTGGGCCACCAGGTAGCTATGGCATGCATGGGCATGGCGAACAGCCGCAGGATCAGTTCGAAAGAGAGTGGATCAAGAACCACCCAGACAAGGCTGCGATAGAAGGCTTCAACATGCATGGCCCGCCCAGGCCTGAGACTGCGTTGTCGAGCGCCGAGCTGAACAGGCTTGTGAGGCAGGCTGAGGAATCTGGCTTCGGTAAGACCTGCGTTTACCGCCCGACTCTGTCCGCAAGCTAACAGTGTGCTAGGCACAAATCCAGACATGATCGGGATCCCGAACGCTGACATCGCATGGGAAGCGACACAAGAGTATACATCGCGTCAGAATACGCCTCAACCTTCTCCGGCGCCTGACTCCGAGCGCAAGAAGCGTAGCTCGAGCGGCAAGCAGACTGCAGTTGCATCTCCACTTCGTAAGGCAAGCTTTCCGTTCAACGAACGTCTTGGAGATAACAATGCCATCACGGACGACGACCCGGTCATTCATGTCAGTGAATTCGAGAACAAGCCGAACAAGATTACGGGTGGTGGAGACGTGGACGGAGCTGTTGACTTGAGCTCTCACGCTGGCAACACGGAAGAGGAGGGTGGCTGGTTCGACGAGCGTGGAGATGGGACACCAATTCTGGCTTCAGACGAAATCACTAAACGTCCTGGAAGTGCCTACATGCATGCCGCGGTCAACCCGGAGGTGCATCATGACGACTACTACTACGAGAGTGACGCAAGCCACAACGAGAGCAGTCGCAGGAACAGTGTCCGTGTACCCAGTCGGCCGTCCAGCAGACCTAATAGTATGCATGGCGAGTACCACGGCGGTAACCTGTACCGCTTCATGTCACACGAAGAACACCACGGCTCGGGCATACACACACCGCTAGAGGAGATCGAGGAGTATGAGCCTCTGATTCCAGAAGACGAGGAGGATGCGCCCAAACCGAAGCCTAAGGCGATCAACAAGAGACCAGGTCTAGAGCATCATCACTTCCCAAGCCAGGATGTCTGGGAAGATACACCATTGTCGTTGCAGTATTCCACTACTGTCGAGACTCCGGAGCCTCCTCGTGAAGCTCGAGCGCCACCACCGGCAGATAGCACAGGTGCAAGCACGAGCACTTTCGAGACACCAGAGGCAGAGCAGCGCCGCCGGAGCCAAAATCCGAACGACATGTGGAGCAATAGCAAGACCTTGTGGAACAAGCCGCATGCTCGCGCCCTCGATGAGCATAGACCTGGTGCGCAGCGCTTTCCCAGCCAAGATATTTGGGAAGATACGCCTGATAGCATGCGTCTGGTCACGACAGTCAGTGGACCTCAGATGGACGAGGCTAAGAGCCCTCCGGACGACCGGCCAACGACTGCTGGTGTCTCGGAAAGCCCAGAGGACCAGGACGCGAGAGCGACTACGGGATTCACACAGGTGCCGAAGCCTTCTGTTCCTACGCGGCCGCAGAGGAAGAGCAAGCTGGCGGAGGAGATCAAGCCTCATCACCTGGAAGAGGGTGCGAAGGACGAGGAAGCAGAACGCGAAGTACCGCAAACCTCGCCAACTAAGACGAAGCCGCCTTCGATCCCAGAAAGGCCGAAGCCCTCTGTACCTTCGAGGCCAGCCCGCACTTCTCGCGGCGAGCAAGCTGAAGGCAGTGAACTGACGAAGTCGATCTCCGCGGAGAGCCCAACTTCTGCAGAGGCAGCAAAGTCACCGCCAGTAGCTAAAGCCAAGCCAGCGATACCTGCACGTCCAGCAGGCGAGAAGATCGCAGCGATGAAGGCTGGGTTCATGAGCGACCTTAACAACCGTTTAAAGCTTGGCCCCACAGCTCCACCGTCCAAAGCGAAAGAGCTGGAGCCAGAGATGGCAGAAGAAGCGCAAAAGGAGCCTCTTGCCGATGCCCGGAAAGGCAGGGCTAAGGGCCCAGCTAGGCGGAAACCTGCCGCGTCCCCGTCCGCATCCGCCACCAGCGAAGACAAGTCGCTATCGTTCTCGATGTCCTCGCCTTTCACATTGTGGCATATCGACGAGGAGGATGAGCTACAAGTCCCGTCCGTGATAGTCACACCCCCTGAAGCAGATCTATCCGCCTTGGAAAAGCAACTGTCCGCTAACGAGGCGCATAACACCGAGGAGCCGACTCTGACACAGTCCATGTCGCCTGAGCGAGCCGGTTCACCTCCCATGGCTACTTTGGACGACAAGCTCGGTGCTGCGCAGGAGAGCATTGATACTCTCGTTGGCAAGGAGCAGGAGACAGCTGCGGAATCCGAGGCCGCGCCTACGACCGCGGATGTCGAGGTCAAGGAGGTTGCGCCGGTTACTACGAACGAGGTCACAGAACCATTGACTGAGACTCCCACACAAAGGCTCGAGGGTCCTGCGGCTGATGAGGTGGTCGAGAGCGGTGGTGTGGCATAGTAAAGATTCGATGTATGGATTTTATTGCATAGGAGCGCAGGAGTCTTTTCAACACCGCACGCAACAGAAGGCGGGATGAGGCGTTGGTCAAAAGTTCTGGAGGCAGTCTCGGTTTGACTAGATCAAGGCAAGCTTTTTTCCTTTCCTCGACTCAGGTTGTTTGGGTTATGTGGTGGTAAGCAGGAATTCCGTGCTGTGTCGTTTGCTGGTAAGGTGGCGCTAGTGCGGTTTTCCTTGAACTTTCATGATATATGGACATGAACTCTCATGCTGGCGAGTTTGGAGGTATAGTATAAAGGCAGCGAGATCTCCTTGTGTTTTTTGAGTATCAGAAGTACCAATCGGATCATTCTTCGCAAAGAAAAGCGCCATCATCACCCGACTCAAACTCTCATTCTCGCAACGAGACTCAACGATGGCGCCAGTACAGTCCACGACAACGGAACCATCGACCTCACCAAAGCGGAGACACAGCGCTGTTGATACGGAAGGAGAGATGACTCTCGACGCTACGCCTAGTAGCAAACGCTCTCGCCGTCACTGCAGTGGCGGCAACTCTGGAACGATGAAGGAGAAAGTTGAGCCTGCGGCGAAAGAACAGTCAGCTGAAGAACCAACGATACCGCGCGATGCAGGCAAACACATTGCCAAGTACCTCGTACGTCAGTCAGGCGAGATCGAGACAGACAAGATCGAGACCACAGCGATCACCAACTGCTGGGAGAAGAATACGCGACTGTCGTTGCGTATGATGGACTTTGGGGCCCGTCACACAGCGAGACTTGGTGATGACGAACAGGCAGGTACTTGGCTTCCAGTTGAAATACTGTTGGCGATCAGTAACAAGCTTGATCCAGCAGATAAAGTCTGTCTTGCTCTCACGTGTCGGCACCTTTTCAGCTTGTTAGACTATCAACTAGCTGATCTCCGGAACGTTGAGAAGGCGATGACATACACTGGCAACTTTATGCCTAAATACAAACAACTTGCTTCCGCCCTAAACGTCCAACGCGTGCTGGTCACCGAGCGGACCGACTGGAGCAACTATCAAAAACTCATCCCAGCGGAGTCCAACACCATGCTCGCCTGCGCCAGCTGCCTCATGCTCCACCCTCGCGACCTCTTCTCCGCGGCCGAACGTCAGACCGCCCCGCTCAGCCGTATCTGCCGCGCCGCCGCCGCTCCCTTTGCCCTACGCGAAGACACGCTCTCGTACGTCCAGCTCAAAAAATACCGACAAGACTTTCTCGTGGAAAACACGACCTCCCAGCCGCCCTCAGGCTGGGACACCATCAGCTCGGAATGCAGCCACAACACGGAACCGACGCACGAGCACGACAAGACGCTCTGCCTCTCCCTGCAGATCGGACGAGAAACCTCGAAAATCAGGTGGTTCCGCGACCTGGTGCCCTGGGAACCGGGGATGATCCGGCGGCTGCCGGGCACGAATCGCCGGGAGATGAGCATTAGTGCGATAGTGGCTGTCCTGAAGCGACTGCAATTGAGCAAGCAATTGGGGAAAGTATGCGCGCATATGGATGTCGAGGCCCAGGAAGCATCAAAGGCCTTGGCAGGCGCGAACGACGTGGATGAGCCAATGGAGCACAAGTGTGAGGAGTGTGGGATGGGGTGGTATTTTAAGTGGCGTAAGTGGACCGATCAACAAAGCGGATGGACGTCCATAGGCGGGAAGTTGCAGTTGGTGATGATGAGGCCGTTGAAGTGGGTGGCGGATCCGTGGTGCGAGGAGTGGTTGCAGCATGTCGAAGGGGGTGAAGGGTTGAGCAAGAAGTTTGAGCAGGTGACTGGACGTCCTCTCGGGAATGGTGAATGGCAGAAATGTGCTTCATAGATGTATATATTGACCATGCAGCGCCTCGCTAAACTATCATCACCTCGCTTTTCGCTTTTCTCATCTCAACATCACTCGTCACTCCACAACATATTCGCTCACAACTCCTTCTTCACCCTGGCATCGTCCACATCATCGTTGTCCCTCTCGATGAACAACCTGCCCATCTTTGCCGCCTCCTTCCATCCTCTCTGGCGATCCCAGAACTTCTCCTGAGGCGTGGCGGAATGCAAGCTTGCCTGTCTTGCATCCTCCTCAAGCGAGTTCCTGGTGATGTCGTCGGCCTTCTCGCCAGGCGGAGGTGCCAATTTTGTCTTCTCGAGGCTCGCCTTCATGTACTTGCGACGGGTCGAGAACAGGGCCCGACGCTCCTTCTGTCTGCCTGGAGTGTCGATCTTGGAGATCGAAGTGCGGACCAGCCAGCGGACACCAAGGTAGAGATGCTCAGAAAGGAAGATGGAAAGCAAGAGCGCCCAGCCAGTGATATCGGATGGCTGTCCGTCAGGTCCAAGACCATCGTTGGAAAACATGTAGACGAGAGCTGACATGGTGATGCTGCCCATCCATGAGATGAACGAGAGAGCATCGAGCCATGGTCCAATGGTGTCTGCACGCCACGGAGTGGGTCGGCGCATCTCGACACAAATCTTGACGGCATCTGCGCGCAGCTCGATCCAGTTGTTGATAAGGAAGCTAACCGGAGCCAACGGCCAGACCACGCTGAAGAGCGCAAGATAGCCGAATTGCACAACCATTTCTTTCATATCATCGTAGACATTGTAGACATCCATGTCGGCCTCATTACGGACACGGGCAAGGAAGTCAGTCTCGCCCTCGGGATCGAGATCAGCAGCGGAGCGGACAGCAACGCCGCTTTTCTTCTCTTGACGCTCAGTCTTCATCTTCTTGAACTTCATCAGTCCCTGCCTCTTAAGATAGGGTACGACGACTTCCATGGCGAAGTTGACGATCTGTGCGGTGACAGTAAAGTAGATGACCTGCTTACGGAGACGTGCAGGGTTGATGTCGAATTGGCTTGAAGTCGGGCACTGAACTTGCTTTCCGTCCTTCACAAAAGGTCTGCATGCCACACTGAAGACGTTCAGGTACGGAACGATGACCTTCCCGAACGGGACGTAGACGAAAGACGTGAGGCATAGCGGTAGGTATGAGGTGATGAAGTTGATCACGAACGTCTTGGATGTCAGGCTGCGTTCGTATTGTGCCTCTGTTTCATAATTCTCGAAGTCCGTCAAGCTGTTGGCGGCCTTGGTGAGGATGCTGCTTAGAAATGGTAGGCCAGTCGTAAGAATCAGTGTCGGCAGGAAGGTCAGAACGGATTTGAAAGGGCCAGTGTAGACTTCCGAGATGAAGATCTCGATGGCGAAGCAAGCCGAGATCAAAGTTCCGAGGATGAGCACGGCAGCGATCACGAACGGGATCTGCAGTAGTTGACGTTGCAAGCGGTCGCGCGCTGGGAAGATTCGCATCTGCTCGCCAGTAACAGGGTCGTCCACGACATGCTTTGGGCTGAACTCTTTCCTCTTTTCGTCGATGCCGCTGACATTCTTGACGCCCCAGCGAGTCGCCAAGTCTTGTTCCTGGTGGTTCCACCACTCCACGAATACCACAGACCACAGTGACGCGACAATTGCGTACCAGGCACTGTAGTATCCCAAGAACAGCCAGGCGAAAAGACCAAAGCCGGCTGGTACCGCCAAGAACGTGAAGTAAGCCTGCGTGAAGGCAAAGTAGAAGGCGATCTTCTCTCCCATGCGATCGCGTATCTCTTCGAGGTCCTCTGGCGTGAGAAGGTACTGTGTGCTCCACTTCTTGATCCATTCTTTGTTATAGTTATGGTCGTGCAGTGCAAACACACTCTCCACATTCTCCCATTTGCCTTTTCCTGGCGTGATGCCGGCACCACCTTCATCTCTAATATGCGTGATAAGGCCGTGGATGGTTCGTAGGCGCTCTGCCTCGGTCAACGGGTCTTGCTCGAGCGACTTGTCCGTGTCCATTGCTGGCTCTTGCGACCTCACGCCATGGATCCAGTCCTTGACGCGGTTGCGGTATATTTCGGCCTGCATGTGCTCACTGCTGCCGATCTTGACGAAGACCAGGACCGAGTGATTCTCGCCCTTGCGTACTTCAGTTGCCAGTCCCGCATTGGACAATCTCTCCAGCATATCTTCCAACCGCTCCTCCGCTTGTGCCTTGTCTGTCGTAACCCAATGTCGTCAGCAACGGCCATTCCAGCATGTACTAGCTACTCACCAGTCGTGGCATATCTGAACACTATCACATAGTCCACCCCCATGTTCGAGGCCAATGCCTGGTTCTTAGCCATGGCGCCGGGTAGAAATTGGGATATCACGAGCTCAGATAGGTTTCGAGGGATGTAGGGTCGACCTCGTGGTTTGTCTAGGGAAGCCACTTCGGCTTTGTAGTCAACGATAGAGTTTGATGGTGTGCATAACGTAGTGATGGAGTCACAACAGCTCGTTGCCCGCACCTTTTCTTGCTTTCTTCTTGTTTGCTTTAGGAAACATACGTCACCAGAAGCGCCACAAGCACGGGCTATTCAGATTTCACATGCGAGAGCTGTGGCTGACTACACCACATGGCATATCCTTGAGAACCCATATCCCGGCATCTATATGCCTTCAGGAAGGATGGCAGTGATCTAGCACGCATGGATACGAAAAGGTCGCCTCGGTAGTCATGCAGCGACTTCTCGCCCCATCCATCGTCTACGACCCACCGACCCTCCTCTACACAATCCTCACCCAACCAGTCAAGACTCTCATCCAGCTTCTGGACCTCACTTTCAACTTACTCCGTCCAAAGCCGAAACCAGGGCAGCCAGCTATAAGGGTGGTCTGCATATCAGATACTCACTGTCTCAAGGCATCCCACGTCCCGGACGGCGACCTCTTGGTACACGCTGGCGATTTGGCCAACCTCGGAAACGTAGAGGAGATCCAACCACAAATCGACTGGCTGAACTCACTCCCGCACCAGCACAAAGTCGTGATCGCGGGCAACCATGATCGCCATCTCGATCCTCGAAGTCGAGGAACTCTCCCTTCGAATGACAGAAACGATGCCGTGAACTGGAGAGGGCTATGGTATCTACAGCACAGCTCCGTCACACTGAACTTCGACGGTGGTAGACAACTCAGCATCTACGGAGCGCCTCAAACTCCAGCAACCCAGAAGGACGATCACGCTTTCCGATATCCTCAGGACTCGGACGCCTGGTCAGATACAGTGCCGAGAGATGTGGATATTCTCGTAACTCACACGCCACCCAAGTATCATCTTGACCTTCCTGCTGCGCTTGGATGTGAACATCTACTTCGCGAAGTGTGGAAAGTGCAGCCGGCATTGCATGTATTCGGACATATACATGCAGGCAAGTCTGACTTTGTTGGTATGCTCAAGGGTGGCAACGAGGTCATTCGATGGGATGACGGCCAAAGGACACTCGAGCATGCAATGACTCGCCCAAATGGCTTCTTCAGAGGCATTATCGACCCAAGAAGCTGGCTCGATGTGGCTCGCGTAGTCTACTACGGAGTCGGCAACGTGCTTTGGGAGCAGATATGGGGTGGCTCAAGTCCAGACTCAACACGGATGGTTCTTGCAAGCTTGATGTACTGCAACACAGGAGAGCTGAGGAATTTGCCACAGGTTGTCTACATCTAGAAAACGACCATCATTCTATCAACTTCTAAGATACTCGACGACCTTGTCGCCCCAGACTACTTGCCGCTTGTAGAACGCCATATCAGGTACAGAGCCCAGCGCCAACCCAGCAATGGCATCCGCAAGCTCTGGTCCGCTCCCCTCTGCTTTGACGTCTTCCAACTTATACTGGTAGGTCTTGAACATAAACGCCAACGCCTTCGTCTTCGTGAGTCGATGCAGCGTCTGTCGTTCACAGCGCAATCGACAATCTTCAATCCGAACATTCTTTTTCTGTTGCTCAATACTCTCTTCTACATCCGGCGCATCGACATTTAGCGTCTTCCGGTTCTCTACCACTTTCCGGCCCGTCACTTCTCCTTCATTCTCTCCAGTTTCTTCAGTCTTCCCATCTTCATACATATGGGTGCCTCCTTGACTGTACAGTGAAATGTCGGTAGTGATGGCCCAGTTCGCACGTCTAACGGCCTTTCCCAGCTCCATCTTGGCGAAGAAGCGGTCCATGGACTTTTCGATTTTGGCTTTGTAGCCCGGGACGGGCTTGTGGATGTCAGCTAGAGGTAGGCCGAGCTTCTCCTGCGTCTTGAAGCCGGAGGGAAAGCAGCAGACGAACGCCTCAAGGTGGTATATCGGACTTCCATCGGCGGCCGTTGACGAAGGAAGAAGGATCAGGATGTCCGTGTCGACGTGGCAGCCCAGTATGTACAACGCTTCCATTGCAGACGGTGCTTCTAGCGGGATGTACTTGTTGGCTGGGATGTTGTAGAGTGACCGCCTCTGCTGCTTCGAGTCCACCGTGCCCTCGTATTGGTCAACCAGTGTATACATCGTCGGATACCGTTGTGGAAGGTAGGTGCCAAACATCCACGCATACACTTCGAACACTGCCTCAGTGCAAGGGTCGTTGCACAGGTACGTCTCCTTCGGATGATCATCAAGGACAGATCTCCGGAGTGCCATGCGTTCTAGATATGTATCGTCGATGGCAACCAGTTCTGGAAGTGGACATGTTTCTAGAGCCATGGTAAGGTGGTATCTCGGCTTGAATGGACGGATCTTGATCGGTGTTGTCGTTGACCAGTCGAACTCGAGTAACGGCTCGATGTCGGCATATGGATCGCTGGAGACGGCTTTCTCGTTGTTCACAGAAGTATGCTGTCGTTGCACGTATCTGGAAACTTGTAATGAGCGCCACATCAGAACAAGAACGACAGCAACCGTTGGCAATAGCCATGGTAGAAGGCTTAAAGCGAGACTGGCCATTGCGGACCACTACTTTTCCAATTGAGATTGTCTGTTCTCACAGTATGCTGAGTAGATTTGTGCCTCGATATCGCGTTGATAGTGAAAGGAGATGACTCGATAAGCGAACATGACTACTAAGAGACATACCTCCTCCACACTTGGCCGAGGTGGGTCTGGAGGTAGCTGCAGGTGCTCGGCTTTTAGAGCTGCCTCTTCGAGCTGTGAACGGTGTGCTTGTAGTAGCTACGGCAATAAGAAATATACCACACAGACCCAACGATCAAACATTTTCCGCAAGAAGCCACATCTTCCGAGTCTCAGGCACCAGACCGCCCTTTGGACATCGACTACCAGCCTAGCCTTCGACGACCCATGTTCCCGCCGTACATGTCGTCCGAGCCGTACCGGGAACCATACCGGGAGCCATATCGGGAGCCTCCCTCCCGCATTCTGCGCTGCAAAGCGACGGCCAACATACTAGCACCAAGGTGCTCGAAGAGGACGATCAGACCTCGCATACGCTGACGATCGTTGCTGCCGTAGTAATCGGACTGATACCAGTAGTCACTCCTTCCCCTATGGTCCAGACGATATACGTCGAGTAGGAATTGCAGCTCCCGTGATGATATGTCGCGGAAGACATGCAGAGGTTTTGGGGTCCGGAAGGTATGCGGGTAGTTCCCATCGCGGGTCAGCATCGGATGTAGCTGCGCGGTTTCCGATGTATGTGTGATCAAACCGTTCGCGATTGCTGCCTCGCGGTTGTCCCTATGGTGGATCAATGAGGTTGTGCAGTGTTCGGAGCGGGTACACGAACCTTCTGATCATTTCACTTCGGTCCCCTATGGATCTTGTACCTCGGTTGCGTCCGAACGATGACATGTCATGGTCGTGGTAGTCTCGTCCATATGGTCGTGAGTCGAGGATATCGTCATCGTATCGTGGGTCGGTGTACCGCCCTTCATAGCCATCAAGGTCGAGGTAGTCCAGGTCATTGTCCGGATAAGGAAGACCGTCAAGATTGGCCCTAGCCCTACTGCGAGGAGCATAACAGGGTTCATCCATCGTCAGTCGCTTCTTTGTCTTGGGTAAGAATAGGTGCAAAGTGCTTTCGGTGTTCTACACCCAGGAGGGAGAAGTAGAAGAAGAGTCCTAGCAGTAGCTGATGGTGGGCTCGATAGATGAGCGACACCCGTCGCACTAGTTGCCTGCGTCACTTGAGACGAATACGTTTCGTGCTGGGCGAACCATCATGCAGTCCTGGGATTTGTCCGGGCCACTCGGATATCGTTCCGTAGAACTGCACAAGGTGGGCTATGAACCATGTGACTTATTCATGCTGAGAGAAAGGTCGGGCACCGATAAATGTCCACGGACCAGTTCATAGAGTGTGGTCGTTCAGTAGGCCTGGAGCCGATATGCCAGCCTATCAAGAGGAATGGATTGCTACGCTCTCGCAGCTCCAGTTCATGCGAGGGTGAGATAGCAACTTTCGCTAGAAGACCGCTATCATGCCGTGCCGACCGGCGCAAAGCGACCAACACGACCTTTGGTGGCCCTTGAGCGTCATAGAGGGAGCACCCGGCTTATCATTCCCCTGAGCCACGATTATGGTTGGACATGCTGGAGGTTGTGCGAAAGATAGCGCAGAAGCAGCAAACTCTGCACTGCCTGTCTCGAAGATCCTTGTTCATGCTGGAAAGTAGTGTTCGAGCTTTGCCTCTCACCTAGAAGCAGCCGGTGCACTCATGATCTGATATCCTGTCGTGAGGTAGCATGCGTTCATCGTCACTCCCCTACCACGTGCTCATACATGGTTCGTGGTCCTAGACCGGTAGACCGCCGTTTTATATGCGATGGCGCGTCGCCACCATGGCGGGATCGAGTCACACCCGGTAGGCTGATCTGTCGTTTGTGGCCATCGGGCCGTTGCTTGAGAGAGGGTGCTCTTGGTCGCTGCGAACCACGATACCGTCCACCGACATATGGCAATTCATATGCAATACTCCGCCAGAGGTAGAGTACGACGTCGTAGACCAAAATCAAGACCCAAGGTCCTAGGATCAAGGCACCGATCACAAGCTGCGCCATGGTCAGCCGAAGTTTCCAGCCCTGTGGAACGCAACTCAGCGGTTCAACGTACAAACACTCGTGCGATCAGAGTTTCGAGGAAGTTCAGGCTGTCGGGGAGGATCGAGAATGCGCCCATAGTAATTAGAGGGGTTGTTTGTTTGATGTTTATTCGAGTAAGCCCTGGGAAGGTGGTGGTGAAGGAGGTGTCTTGAACGGCGACCCGCGGAAAGCTCAACGCGTGAGATGTCGTCTTCCCAACCTCATACTCATCATCCTCGTCCTTCCAGTCTCATCGAGACCTATGAATTTACATGCGAACCTTGAGCCAGTGCAGCGCAGCGGGAATAAATGGCTACAATTAATGGTAGTTCGCCTCAAACACATGTGCATGCACGGCACTACTTTTCTCCTGACAACCTCACAAGAGGCGCAGGCGAAGCATAACCATGGTCCTCCAGCATATCAGCCATGATTGGACGGCTCATCACTCCCACTCCGCACGAACACACCTCAGACTCTGATGACTCAAGGTGGCTGTATTGGAGCGTGAAGACTCACCGGTAAGGTAAGCCATCAATCCATTGGTTGTGCGACAACATCGCAGCTATGGGGAGAGCTCTTGTGCCCGCATGTAGGTACCTTTGCCATGTCTTCCTACAAGGCTACAGCCTCATCCACCAGAAAGACAGCACTCTTCGTTTCCTGTTATGACTCGGCTGTAGTCATTCTTTCAAGGGTAGTCATCGTGGAATGCCTTTGGCGGAAGAGCCATTTACTTGAGCTGGACACAAAGGCGAAGCGTCCAAAACAAGGCACAATGTCGCACAACGTACTGGGGGCAGTCAATGAACTCCTCGACACATCCAACGACTTCCCGAATCCCATGTACGCACAACCATGGCAGGAGCGCGAGCGATATGAGCGCCGTTCGGCGGTGGATTATTCAGAGCTGGACTATGAGCTTCGGCGCAACGAACAACACATATATGGCGCCATCGGCGAAGAGAGGTCTCGCGCATCGTCTACCCAGCCTCAAGCCGAGCCTGTTGCCACATCATCCCTATCGGCGGCATGTCTGGCCCCAGCAAACGCGAGAGAGGATCCCAATCAGCCAGGCCTTTCTGCTCCTAGCCTTGGCCTCCCTGCGCTGCATCTCACAGAGCAGAGTTTCTTACAGCTGTACCCAAGCGGAAACGAGACAATCTCTTTCTACAACGCCCAGAACAAGCTCGAGTCCATCTCCGGTCTGAACGTCGAGCTCATCGCAAAGCGCTTGCCCATGCTTGGCTTTGCATTCGAAGAGACCAGATCTGGGCCTCAATTGTACTTGGAGGTCCTCAACTCGAACACAGCCTGGCCATTCGTGCGCTTCCTTTACACGGGCACGTACGCGCTGAGCGGAGGTCTCGCGTCCAACATCGATGAGTTCCAGGACGTGCCCACATCTATCCTTCTCCACTGTCAGCTGTACCGCCTAGGCGACATGTATGATCTGCTCGACCTCAAGAAGCAGGCATACGTGAACGTTGTCAGACAGTGCGAATTCGGCTGCTCGTCGCCTGATAAGCCGATCGATCTGTGTGCTGCGATACAGTACATCTATCAGCACTTGCCTGAGCATGAGAACCTGATCGACACGATCATCAACTACTGCGTCAGCTGCTTTCTCAGGCACAACTTGGCCGAAGAGCGCGACTTTCAGCGGGTAGCGTACGAATCGCGACCGTTCAACCAAGGACTCTGCAAGAATGTGATGAGCCGGCGACACGAGGGTGACAGTAAGTCCAACACCGCATCTAGCGGATTCACACGACCTTGACTAACTGTCCTGCAGTTGCCATCGCGATCATTCAGATGCCCTTCAAGCGCTACAGCCCAGACACATATGCCTCGCGAGAAGATGTGGACGCGGTGTACCACTTCCACGCCGACGATCACCTCGACCGTTCTCCAAGCGAGATCAAGAGACAGAAGCGCGTCAAAGAGGAAGACAAGCCTGTGACCGAGTCGTCGACTCTGGCATTGCGGCTGCGCGATATGAGACAATCGGGGCATATAACTGATGGACTCGCGGAGAAGCTTCGCGCGCTGGCGGCGGCGAAGGCTTCATACCTGGCGTCCGGTGGCAATGCTTCGGTAGATGCAGCTCAGAAGGCTTTGTCCACAGAATCCAGCGGCAATACTTCAACAGAGGCAGCTGAGGAGCCGGCAAGCCCAAATGAGTCTGACTTCGAGGTAGTTCAACGTCCATCCGAAGACGACGCACGCTCGGAGAGTGATGGCGACTCAGGCGAATACGTCAAGGTCGAGAGAGAAGCTGCACAGGGGTTAACGCAGGAGTTTCCTATCCGCACTCGACCGGGCGAGACTCAGCCAGTGGATGCTCAGAACAGCAATGCCTCAGATTCAGATTCGGAGTGGACGCTGCTCTAGTGCGGCAACATTTGGCGTCTGCAGGTTGTATGTCACAAAAGAAGGATATAGGGTAAGATTACAAGCGGCACCGAAGGACATGGAGACACATGCATGGACAACGATGCATCTCTGCTGACGACAGAGGAGGGACAGCAAAGAAGACGAGCAAAAGTTTAACGCGCGCAAAATCCATGACGGAAATAAGGCTGGGGGCGCTTGTACGGTCAAGCATTTTGGAGCGGTTGATCGGCAATGCGGCTCCATACTGTGGTACGGAGTTATGATTAATGACCCGGCGTAAACTTCTACATGTACATTGCCGAGATAGCTATTAATTGTTCATTGCCTTAGGGTGTTGTCTATCCTCTTTATAAAGCATGTTTTTGTACTGACTATCCATACCAAGGTCATGACAACATCCCAACACCAAGCTAGTGGCGCTGAAAAGTCCGCCGATAGCGGAGAGAAGAAGATCGAGTCCCAGGAACATCCACTCGACAGCAGCAACACATCAAACGACGACATAGCGAAGACCGACACTGAGCCAGCACCATCAATATGGAGACGAATATCCGACACCATCTACTGGGTCCCTCCCAACTGCCGCTGGGACCCGGACGAGCCTCCAAGATTCTCAATGGCTCTGAATATCCTCTTCGCCTTCGCCGGTGCTTTCACAGTGGCGAATCTGTACTACAACCACCCGATCCTGAATATCCTGGCCCGTGACTTCAACGTATCCTACGATAAGGTCGCTCAGATTCCTACGCTAGCCCAGGCAGGTTACGCCATTGGCCTGTTCTTCTTGTGTCCGCTGGGAGATCTGCTGAAGAGGCGCCCGTTTGTATTGAGTTTGGTACTGTTTACTGCGACGATGAGTATTGGGTTATGTCTCACTCAATCGCTTGAGGGGTTCTCTACGATACAGTTTATAACCGGAGTCACCACAGTCACGCCGCAGCTCATGCTTCCTCTGGTCGGAGATCTGGCGCCTCCGAACAAGAGAGCGGCAGCATTGTCTGTTGTGGTCAGCGGGTTCGTGATGGGTATCCTAGTCGCCAGACTGCTTTCCGGGATCCTGACCAATTACACCTCCTGGCGAAATGTCTACTGGATGTCCGTTGGCCTGCAGTACACCATCTTCGCCAGCCTCTGGGCTTTCATGCCGGATTATCCGTCTTCGAACAAGCGCCTCAACTACTTCAAGATGCTGTGGTCCATGCCTGTCATGATGACCAAACATCCCATCTTGGTCCAGGCATGTCTGATCTCGCTGTTTACCTCCGCCACGTTTACCAGTTTCTGGACGGTTCTTACGTTCCTACTCGCCGATGCACCATATAATTACAATTCCGTCACCATTGGTCTCTTCGCTTTGATCGGGATAGGCACGATGGTCTGCACACCGCTCTACGCTCGCCACATCATCGACCGTTTTGTCCCGTGGTTCTCCGTCATCCTGGGCATGACATGGGGCCTGATCGGCATCTGTGTAGGCGCATACACCGGTACCTTCACAGTCGCCGGCCCAATCATCCAAGCCTTCTTTCTCGATCTTGGTATGCAGACCGCACAGATCGCCAACCGATCATCCATCTACGCCGTAGAACCGAAAGGTCGAAACAGAGTCAATACGTGTTTCATGGTATTCACCTTCTTCGGCCAGCTCATGGGTACTTCTGTCGGAGCACAATTATACGCCAGAGGCGGCTGGATTGGCAGTCAGAGTTTCAGCGTTGGATGTATTGGCATTGCATTTCTTATCACGTTTGCGCGCGGGCCGTTCGAGAAAGGATGGATCGGCTGGACGGGCGGCTTACACATCAGGAAGAAGCATATAGACAGTGCGGACGGGCATACGGCGGAGGCCAGAAATCCTTTGCGAAGGATGACTACGAAGGAGAAGGGTGCTGAGGCGGCGAAGGCGGCCGAGAGTGCTGATATCGAGAAGAATGCAATGAAGGAGGAGGATCAGCGAACTGCTGAGCGGGCGATGGAAGATCTTGGTCACAGTGGTAATGATGACGGCAAGGATATCAGAGACGATAGCAATGCTCTGCCTGCCAGTGGAGAAGATGGCATTGCTCGGTCTGACAAACAGCATGGCTGAGGTTGATATATTGCATATGCATAGCGTCCTTGGATATTGGCTTACACTAGAGCGATGTACATCTTGTACGTTTGGTACATTTGGAACTGCTATATGTCGAGCTATGCAGTATAACCGCCAATACCTCACGGAACACATCTCCATCTTCCCTCCCATCAAAATATCGCCACACCATTCGGCGGACTAGCAACCCCCCCAGGAACATTCACCGGCTTACTCACCAAAAAGAAACTCCACCGCCCCACCCTCTTACAATGCTCCCCCAACTTCTCCAAATCGAATAACTCCCCAATCGGCATCCCCCACCCTGCCAACAATACCTCATGCAACGCATACTCCTTCTGCGTCGGCCACGCCTCCAAACTCGGATGATCACCCCCGGCAGCCGAGAAGCTCGTCCACAGGAACTCCATCATCTCGTCGCTCTGCTCGATCCCGGTGAACGTGAGCGGTGTCTTCGCGCGCATCTTCTCGATCTCGGCGCGGGAGAGGGCGTTGTAGGCTGCCATGTAGCCGGAGCGGATTATTAAAATATCGCCGAATTTGATCTCGGTGCCTTGGTCTTTGGCTACGGCTTTGAGATCGTCGGCGCTGATGTGTCCGGCTTCGAACGCGGAGTGCGGGCGACCTTGCTTGAGGCGCCATTCGTGGTAATCGAGTAGGATCCCGCGGCCGCAGATACCTTGGTCAGCCCACGCACCAATTCCGTTTACATTAGACTTCTCCACCCCGTTGGTGCCGTGGATGTGGTCGAGCGTGACGCCGTTGTAGAACTTTTCTTCCTTCTGGTAGCCGAAGTGGCGGAGGCCGTCCCATTGGGAGGATGATTGGGTGTTGAAGGTCCAAACGTCGTCGTTGACGATCCGAGGTGGTTTCTGGTAGACTTCTTTGTGGAACTGTTGGCGGCCGAAGAAAGGGAGGTCGCCTTGTGCGTCCAGAGGCCAGTCGATGTTGATGCGGGTGCCGGTTTTGATTTCGCTGGCGGCGGATTTGACGATGGAGTTTGAGAGGCGGTTTAGGGTGCCTAGTTCATCGTCTTTGCCGTAGCTGTGGAAAAGCTTAGAAACGGCTTGTCAATGATAGTGGAGGGAAGGTATCGCTTACAGGCCCCAGGCGTTGTGATGTGGGCCATTCTTATCCAAAGGCAAGTCTGAGAACTTTGGTATTTTGTCTGCCATGATCTGATTCTGGTACGAAACTTTTGGCTATCACTCCAAGACAAGAGATAGAACGAATGATTGTATACTTTACCTGCAGTAGACGATAACCCCTCATATCGATCTGCGAAGTCGCAGCAACGCTGGTAGGTGGAGTAACAGCTTGCCCGAGGTGCATTTCATGGAACAAACAGATCAATGGGAGCTTCTCCAAGCCATGTACATGTGCTATACTGTACTTAGCACTTCAGATCAGTGCCGCATATCAATCTGTTGCTCGTTCGGCCACTGTGGCCATCTCGTCGATGAATGATTCAGCTCAAGAAAGCTGGCGTTACGCTCATGGCCACAACCGCCGAACCTGTCTCGGAGAGCCGCGTTTTTAGTAATAACGTAATGGGGAGGAAGCACCAGGTACCAGGCAGGAGACGACTGCACGTTCCCGAGACAAGACCAAACAGTTGGTGCCACCGCACGATGTGATAAGTGGCCCACGAGGTCGAACTCATCTCGGAGATTCAAGATTCGGTGACCAGGCTGCAGCAGTCGATCTCGGCGACACCATCGATGAGTATGTGAAGTGGTCCATGATGGTATGTGAATTGCTGGCGAGCAGGAAATATGAGGCTCGGCTAACCTTCCCTAGATAAAAGCCGGCTAAATCCGAGCTCGAGGTTGTTGACATTAGGCGCGTCACGTCTCCCAGAATTCTTCTTCGACACAACATTCTCCAAAATCGCATCGATCAATCTGCTCGCGTACTACGCTCTGTTCCATCAAAAACTCATTAAGATCATCGAGAATACCACACCACACCACTCACCACCCACCATGCCGCCGCGCAAAGCAGCCGCAACCGCCCCAGCGGCCTCGAGGCCCTCGAGGGCAGTCACGAAGCGTAAAGCAGCCGAGCCGGCCGAAGCACCGATCTCCAAAAAAGCAAAAGCTGCCGTAAAGCCTGCTGTGGCCACCAGCAAGGCCGATCCTGCCGCGGAGAAGGGGCGAAAGGCCCCGGCCAAGAAGGCCGCAGCCAGCAAGCAGAGCCAACCTGCAGCATCTCGGAAGACAGCACAGCCGACCAAAGCAAAGATGAGTCAGAGTACTGCCGCCACTCCTGCCGCTCCCAAGGAGACTGGACGCAAGCGCAAGGCCGAAGCTGAGGTCACCGCCGCCCCGCCAGCGAAGAAGGTCAAGCCTCTCGTCAAAGGAGCTGTCATCAATGAGCCGCCAACAGAGCGCCTCAACATCTACGTATTTGGAGAAGGTACGTTTCACTTATTTCACTACTCTTACGTACCTCACGCTGACTCCTTCCCTAGGATCCTCCGGAGAACTCGGACTCGGCACTGCAAAGAACGCGGTTGACGTCAAGCGTCCCCGCCTCAACCCCAACCTCGCCGCCGACAAAGCCGGCATCATCAAAATCGTAGCAGGCGGCATGCACTGCCTCGCGCTTACTCACGACAGTAAGATCCTCTCATGGGGCGTCAACGACCAAGGCGCACTCGGCAGAGACACACAATGGGAAGGCGGTCTACGCGACATGGACGCGGCGGAAGACTCGGATAGCGAGGATGGAGACGACAACGGCATCAACCCACGGGAATGCACACCAACAGCAGTAGACTTCTCAGAGACAGAAGTCGCGGAAGGAGTACGCTTCACAGATGTCGCTGCGGGTGACTCCTGCTCTTTCGCACTCACCGACGACGGTCGCGTGTACGGCTGGGGCACGTTCCGCAAGGGAGACGGTATTTTCGGCTTCACTTCGCCAGGGAACGTGGTCACACGGCCCGTACTCATCCCCGATCTCAAGAAGATCACCGCCATCGCCACCGGCAGCAACCACGCACTCGCCCTCGACAGCACCGGCGCCGTCTTCGCATGGGGCTCAGGCGAACAAATGCAGCTCGGACGTCGCATCATAGCAAGAACGCAGACGGAAGGCCTCACACCACGCCAGTTCGGCCTACCAAAAGGACCAAAGAACGGCATTACACAAATCGCAAGCGGCGCCGACCACAGCTTCGCCATCTCCAAGAATGGAGCGGTCTACAGCTGGGGCTGCAACAACTTCGGCGAGACCGGCATCGCAGCAGGCGCAGGCGAAGACAACGCCTGTGTCACGAACCCTACCATCATCACATCACTCAATGGTCAAAACATCACCCATATCGCCGCCGGCACCCACCACACTATCGCCGCCACAGAAGCAGGCGAGTGTCTCGTTTGGGGCCGCGCAGATAGCGCACAGACAGGCATCGACATGGACGACATCAAGAAGATGCCGGAAGACGCCATCATCAGAGACGCGAAAAGCGACCCGCGCATCATCATGATTCCACAACCCGTCTCGGAGATCGAAGGCGAGGTTTCAGCAGTAGCAGCTGCAGGTGATCAGTGCATCGCAATCACGAAAGGAGGAAAGGCGTGGAGCTGGGGCTTCTCGTCGAATTATCAGACAGGACAGGGGACGGACGAGGACGTGGAGGTGGCGACGATGATCGATAACACGGCGGTCAGGGAGAAGAAGCTCACTGGAGCGGATTGCGGAGGGCAGTTTGGATTGGTGACGGAGCGCGTTCTCCGCAATTGAATCGAAGCATGGAGAGCATGATATGGCCACGAGCCGGGCGTTTTTGTTTTGGAGATGGGGCGGATCGACTGGGTCGGAGTTTTTTGGATTGTTTTTTGGCTTGGCGCTTGGGTTGGATATACCGCTGCATCTCGTAGCTCGCGATGGGGGTGTCATGGGCGGCTCCGCCGCTGTAGCGGCGGCTTTTGTATCGTTAGCACGGAGAGCAGGCCACCCTTGTCCAAACCGCAGCCGGCTTGAGCTTCCTGGCTGGAGAGAAATCTCCTGGCCGGTCGCAATATTGGCCTGGCTTGAGCTTCTCGTGCCGGAGAATCAAATCTCCTGGCCGGTTGCAATATAGCCGCGGGGAGGTGGGGTGTGTCGTGATTATCATCAGAACCTGTTCTCGAAGATTTGTTTCAGTGCAGTTGTGATTGTTTCAGTGACTGTAGCGGCGGCGCTTGTGGTTGGGGGTAGGAGATGGGGGAGGGGGACTAGGGAGGGTGGAGGGAGGCTGTAAAGTGTTCTCGAGGATATGGGGCGCTGTAATATGGGTATAGCAGTCACTGTAGTGGCGGCATCGCTATTGAGGTCGTGGAAAAGGGGTAGCATGGACGGAGTCGAGCAAGGCTGTTCTCACATATCGCTATAGGTACGATGTAGCCTTTCCAGCAACTGTAGCGGCGGCACCACTTTGACGATCTTGGAGAATGGGCAGAATGGCCAGGTGATGTCAAATCCGTTCTCACAAGTCGGATTGTCCATCCGCTGCCTTTTGCTGCCACTGCAGTGGCGGCATCCGCGACACGATAGTCGAGAGCCGGCAGGATAGACAGGTGTCCTCGATTCTGCTCTCCCAAAGTTCTCCTCATTCCATCTACCTTTCTCGGTCACTGTAGTGGCAGCGTCCGTAATGGGATAGCGGAGAGACAGCGTTTCATCATCCTATCTAGTCCCCACCCACACCCATCTGCAAACTAACCTCCCACTTCCCGCCCAACCGTTGCCTGACCAAACTCGTCACCCGCGCCCTCACCCTCGCCATCTCATCTCCGCCCCCTACGCCCTTCCACCGCACTTTGAGGTTAGCCATGCAAAGCCCATAATGCACCTGCCAAAACTTCGCCTCCTCTACACTTTCCACCCCCCTCTCGCCCTCGATTTCCGAGACAATGTCTCGGACACTGACGTCTTTGTGCTTGCCGCTGGCTGGGGGTTTGTAGCTCATGAGTAAGGGTGCGGCCAAAGAGGTGCCGAGCCGGACACCCAGGGTAATCATTAAGGCGGCGATGAGGAAGGAGAAGGTGGTGTCGAAGATGGTGTAGCTGTGGGAACCAGCTTCTGAGCTGAGGAAGGGTAGGATGAGCAAGCAGACGGAGCAGGAGAGCGTGAGGATGTGCGAGGGATTGCCGAGGATGCGGCCCCAAGAGGCTATGAGGGTGAAGTTTGTCGCTTTGCCGATGCGTTTGTGGTTTTGGAGGAGGATGGCTGAGATGAGCGTGCTGGCTATCGACAGCAAGCTCGCGATATCCACTCTCGCCGCGCCGAGCCGGGGATGCGCGTGCGGGTGGTGGCTCTCGTGGCTCCCCAGGTTCTCCAGCGAGTGCTCGATCCCGTGGGAGAGGATGTCGAGGCCCATGAATGCGATGAAGACTGCCATCCCGAAACCTGCGAGCACGTCTGCGCGCGCGAGGCCGAAGGGGTGGCGGAGGGAGCTGCGGTTCCAGACTTCGAAGTTGCCCATTACGTCTACTACTACGCACACCGTTGCGCCTGCGGCATCAAATAGAAGCAACCGGGATAGCGCGGTCATGGACAGGGAGCCAGCGGCGCTGAACTGCACGAATCCTGACACCAGGAAATGGCATAGGCACCAAGCGAGACGGAGCGTTTGGTGAGGCGTTAAGCTGCGCCATGTCTCCTTCCGCGTGGGGATGGGAAGGGAAGACGGGACCGTGAGAGGTGTTCGCAGACTCGGGGGTTGAATTATAGAGTCCATAGCCGAGACATGGATAGAGGAGTGGCGGTACTTGTGGCCCCGACGTTTCCCCAGCGCTTCGTTAGATTGTTTCCGGGAGGCAGTGTATTGCTGGGGGGTGAAGTTGAACGGGTTGTGTGCCGAGGAAGGCTCGAGGGAGGGGAAGGTGCCATCTTGTGTGTTTGCGGTTTGGGGGGTGTAGAAGGTCGGGTTGGGGCTCAAGCCGGCGCTGTTGGAGGAGTGGGTGGAGAAGGTGGGTGAGAGCATGCTGCTGCCGGGTTCGGAGGGCCTGCCTGCGTCCGGGGGTTTGGAGGGGGAGTCGGAGAGGCCTTGGTGGATGTCGTAGTCGTAGTCGGTCGTGATTGTTGGGCCATTGAGGCCGAGGCCTTGTAGTCTTTCATCGTTGGCGTCGTCGAGTGGAGGAGGTGTACGAGGGGCTGCCATCCTGGGCAGTTGGTCGTTGGTTCAGTAAGGGCTGTCGTGTATCATGTTTCCAGGTCACATACGAGCAAGACGGTACCGAGGGTGGATGTACGCCAATGCAGGTACGAAAGTCTCCTGCATGATGGTGGAGTCGGTGGGGGAAGGGTTGCGATACCCTAGCCTACCTTACACACGATATGAGCTAGCCATCCGACATAGATTCCCTACAACAACACAGCATGTCTCCATACCAGCGACGATAGCATCCGCTTGGGAAGGTAGCCCATATCGCACCTTCCCAGTCCTACCACCAACATGGCAACACCTGCCCCAAAGCGCAGCCTGGCCCGCGGTGACGTCCACTACCGACGACAAACTGTCTCTGGCACACCTCCCAACCCGCAGAACGAAGCAAAGGATGACCCCGTGACTCCACCAGTCCCGTCTGTTCCGACGATAACACCTCCAAGCAGCTCGGGCGACAAGCGTCATTTCCTGTCTAAGCTCAATATCCTGCGCCGCAGCAGCAACACAGCAGAACGACCACCGTCGCGAGAGCTGCGACCTGCTTCTCGGGACAAGGAGGCTACGAGTCCAACGAAGGCTGTCTTCAGTGGAAAGGCAATCGATGACAACGATGTCGCTATCGAGGATTCGCCCATCTCTCCAGCACAAGCAGAGATTGAGGGTGCTCCAGGGCTGGCAACAGCGTTGAAGCAGAACAAGACAAGAAAGAGGACAGGCTCATTGCGGAAGACGGCATTGCTCGGCGGACGACGGAATGTCACTGAGGGTGCGGAAAGGAGGCATGGCTTGGACGTACAGCAGCGAACGGATCCACTACTCCTACAGCAGCCGACATTGAAGCCAACACAAGCAGAGCACGACGAACCCTGGAGTCACAGACAACTCCAACAAACCCGCGCCTCCCTCGAAGACTACCCCGACTCCTCCATCGACTCCACCCTCCTCCCCCTCCGCCGCGAATTCAGCTACGAAGACGCCGGCTCCATCACCAGCAGCGAAAACAGCTGGTCCGAACCCGCCGCCGTCTCAGCCGCTCGCCTCCAAATCCTCACCGACCACCGAGGAGGCCACGTCCGCGCAGCGAACGGCAGTACCGCCACCACCGACCTCGGCTCACCCTTGGACATAACCTCCCCGACCAGCCGCGCAAGCTTCACCAGCACAACAGACGACGACGACTCCCTCCTCTCCTTCCCGCTCAAACATCCACCGGCTCCTATCCCACCACCCCAAAATCCCTACTTCCCCTCCCTAGACTCCCCGTCCCAAACATCCCTCTCCACAAAATCAAAGTCCAAAACCCGCCGCTCCCCCCTCTCACGCACCCTCACCCTCGCACCCGCACAAGGGCCCCCCGAGCCGCACTCCTATGCCGAAACCGAAACCTGGGGCTGGGCCCTCCTGCTCTGCACCTGGCTCACCTTCACCGTGGGCATGGGCAGCTGCCTAGACCTCTGGTCCTGGGCCTGGGATGTGGGCGACACACCGTACGCCCCGCCGGAATTAGAGGATGATCCGACGCTACCGATAGTGGGTTATTACCCAGCGCTGATGGTGTTGACGGGGGTGGTGGCGTGGGTGTGGATCACGGTGGCGTGGGTGGGGATGAAGTATTTTCGGCATGCGAAGATTGAGGTCTAGCCACACAGATGAGGCACGAATGTGGATGGTGATTCTGATATTAGCGAGGCGCTTGGGGGTTCACTATGCTGTACGCAGTTGTATAGTTGTTTGGGAATGTATTGAATAATATCTGCTGCTACTTCCTATTCCAGCTAGTCCGCACGAAATGGCAAGCTCGATCGGCCATCGCGGCCTGCCGAAGCACGTTGACTTCAGACCCGACATTTATCTGGGCCAACCAATCCTTTATTTTCCTCGTTGCGTGCATAAAGATAGAGCTCCGTTTGATATATAGAAAGGCGTTTGGTCTGGTCTTCCTTCGCATTTATTACTCGTCTTGCTCATCGTCCTTGCCAACCCAACATCAAGACCAGATCAACTCAACAACGCAATGTCGCTCGAGAAGACGATATACATCGGAGCGTTCATCCAATGTGCGACCCTAACAGAACTGGATATCTGCGAGAATGGCATGATCGGCGTCGACGAAACCGGCAAAATCGCCTTCGTGCTTCGAGAGTCTCGCGGTCGAAAATTCCCCGACGGCGAGGGTTGGGAAGAAGCAAAGATCGTACGGATACTGGACTACGGATTCTTCTTCCCCGGCTTCATAGGTAAAATATCCTCCCGCCGTCAAAAGAACTTTTGGTCGATCGGACAAAGGCTAATCGTTGTACTGAGACACACACATCCACGCCCCCCAATACCCCAACGCCGGCCTCTTCGGCAAAACCACCCTCCTCGACTGGCTAAACACCTACACCTTCCCCCTCGAATGCTCCTTCTCCTCCCTGGAAGTCGCCCGCCGCATCTACAACCGCGTCGTCGCTCGGACCCTCTCTCACGGGACAACGACAGCGTGTTATTACGCTACTAACCACGTCCCCGCCACGAACCTGCTGGCAGATATCTGCCAGAGCCGCGGGCAACGAGCGTTCGTTGGTCGGGTGTGTATGGATCGCCTGAGCCCGGACTACTACCGGGACGAGAGCGTGGAGGCTGCGGTGAGGGATTCGAGGGAGTGTATTGAGTATGTGCGGAGCATAGATCCTGAAAGTGATTTGATTGCTCCGGTTGTTACGCCGAGGTTTGCGCCGAGTTGTAGTGGCGAGATGCTTGGGGCATTGGGGGATTTGTTGAAGGAGACGGGGTGCCTGGCGCAGACGCATATTTCTGAGAATCCGAGGGAGTGCGAGCTAGTGCGGGAGCTGTTTCCGGAGCGCAAGTCGTATGCTGATGTTTACGATACCGCTGGTCTGCTGACGGAGAAGATGGTACTTGCTCATGCGGTCCATCTTACCGACGAAGAAACGGTGCTGATTAAAGCGAGAGATGCGAAGATCAGCCATTGTCCGGCAAGCAATACAGCAATCACGTCCGGCCGAGCCAAAATCCGCTTAATGCTCGATGCAGGTCTAACCGTTGGTCTTGGAACTGATGTCAGCGGCGGCCACACCCCTTCGATCCTTGCGCAGGCACGGGAAGCTCTGTTCGTTTCGCGGCATGTTGCAATGGACCACGGCCATGAGGCGAAGCTCAGCGTGGAGGAATCACTGTACCTCGCCACCCGTGGCGGAGCCAAAGTCGTCGGGCTTGAAGATCGGATAGGTGGATTTGAGGTTGGGAAGCAGTGGGATGCGCAGATGGTTGGCCTGACCGGTGTGAACGAGGCAGAGGAACTGGACCAGCAGATAGGCCCGGTCGAGATATTCGGTTCGGAATCGTGGGAGGAGCGGGTGCACAAGTGGGTCTATACCGGCGATGATCGAAATACGATTGCGGTCTGGGTTGGAGGAAGGCTAGTACATTCGAAACCAGACTTCAAGCCATGAAAGACTGAATGGCCGACCATCAAAGTGCCGGCTGTCCTCCGACCTGAGCTGCCGGTTACACATGATATGGCTATCACATTTACAGATCCATCGTCGCGATCCGGCCACCAACTTCTCCTTCCCTGCTCAGAGGACCTTCCGCAATACGCTTGTTGAGGGTGCGCAAGATCTCCTCATAGCCTTCTCCAGGCTCACGCTCTGCTTGAGCTGATATCCTGCCGTGCAAGGCTCGAACGGCGTCGAATTTGGCCGCAGCGATCTTGTATGCAGCGCTCTCGGTATCACCACGACCACCGACAAGATTGGAGAAAGTCTGTGGCGGCTTGAGCAGATATGGAAGAGCATACTCGAGAGCTGGCGGGCTGAGTATGGCAAGATGGCCGTGCTCGGGTGTCGCGATGGTTGTGGGTAAGAGCATATCTGGCTTTGTGGACCAATTGGCAGTGATCACCGCAAGCAAGCAATCAATGGCGGCCAGCGCTAGATCCTTCAATGCAACTGTGTCCGCGTGTGTCGCGATATCTTTCCAGAATCGCTTGTTGTGCGCCAGGTAGTTGAAGTACAGTGATCTTGCAGCAGCTGCCTCGGTCTGCCTCGCGATATCATTATTGTCTGCTTCTAACGATGATGGGGCTGAGATTCTGATCTCTTTGCTGGGTCCGTGAAAAATCGTCGCTAGTGTGTTCAGAACGTCTGGGTGTGTCTGACGCGATGGGAGCCATGCCAGTGGACTCCCCTCCCACTGCACTGTTGTCTCGCCAGCCGGCAGCAATGCTTTCCGTGGCAGACTGGCCATGAGATGAAGATCGTGCTTTGGCGAATCTGCGTGAGCCCACCTGGCAGACAACATGTCCAACGCCCTCCTCAACTGATCGTTGACCTGCTTCGGCATTTGGCTCGCAAGGAAGTGCTCAGGGTATGCCGAAGCATAGGTTCCGATATAGTTGGCTGCAGGCCCATATAGAAACATCGCCTCCAGCGGGTCTGCAGCTGTGCCGGGCGGTTGCAGATAGATCACTGCGCTCCTTGCCTGTAGACCTTGCGTAATCATATATCGTAGGGCTTGTGATTCAGCTGGTGCAGCGAGTCCAGTAGCGGAGGTCTTGGTGCTCCGCAGAAGTTCGGAGTAGAAGTCGAGAAGGCAGCGGTGCATCAGTACGTCGTCCTTGTGGTCGACCATGCGTAGCGCAGCGAACTCCAGTAGACCTTCTTTGACACCGTACGCGGCTTCGATCTCCTCGTGGTGGCTCCGAGTGATGGTGTTCCAGTCCATGGCGCCCACAACTGGCAGCCACTCCATTAGCCTCGCCTGAGCTAACGTCCGCTGGTTCTTGCTGAGCTTAATCGAAGAAGGTCCGGAAAGAGATGCAGCCTCGAAGATCGTGCCGTAGACATTCTTGTCGCCGAAGATCCGTTTCCACACCAGCCCCCGTCCACCAGCAGGCACACGGGCATCCGGATGGGTCTGGACCTCCCGATCCACTTTCAGCAGATCTAACAGGAGCTTCGAAGCCTGACTAGCGATGCCTGTATCACTCGTACATAGCCACAGCCTAACCAAAGCCAGCATCGCGTCCAACATACTTGCCACATGAGCAGCATCAGTAGGGTTGGAAGTCGCCTTCCCAAGCAAATTCAGCATAAGCCTGTTATAGCTGATCATATGCTCTCCGACGCCGAGACCGTCAGTCCATGGTATGCTGCCGTCGCTGTCTTCCCCGAGGCTGAGGACATCAGAGTAGTTTGCACCATCGAGCAATCGAATCAGGAGATTGGCAGCCGGGGTCGGGTCTTGCTGAAGAGTCGGAAGAAGTCCCACCAGTGCTAACAGCAGAGTTGTCTGCTTGTCTTCGCTCAGCTGATTTGCAAGAACCAACTCGGCTTCTTCGAATGTGCGGGTGTCCAGAGGGGTGGTGGGATCTTCTGTGACGGCCTTGATGTTTGATAGAAGACGGGTGTAGATGTCGCCACCAGCTTCGTTCGTCATTTTTGCTTTCAGCCGTGGTTTGTCAGGGTGACAAGTATTGTGAATGCCTGGCTTGTGTTTCGAATATAGCTTCACTGCGGGAAATCCGTGAAGGAAGGAAGGAAGGAGGAGGGGGATGCGAGAAAAGATGTTTGCCTCTTCAGGCAGGAACGGCACGCGGCTGTAGCCGATGGAAGCAAGGCAACACAAACGACAACTTCAGGTTGCACACGAACGTAAGCCAAGATGTGGGTGTCAGTAACGCAGGGTGACTTCAAAAAGACCATCATTGAAAGTGGTCAAATATATACAGCAAACGTTCACAGCACCCTTCCAACTGCCTACGCCACTGTTCCAACACTCCCTCTTCGAAGCACACTCTCACTTCGGCCTCGTCTCCACCCCCTCATAATCCCGACTCCGAATATACTCCAAAGTCCGCTCAAAGTGCCTCCTCGGATTCTCCAACCCACTCGCGTTCTCGGTAGTATTAAGATTAGAATGTATCAGCTCGATCAGCCCATTCAAGTACTTCGTAGTCACAGCCTCGTTCTCCTGGTCGAAGTAGTAGACGTAGCGGTTCAGGATCTCGACGAAGAGCTCGACGGAGACGGCGGTGTCCATGCAGGCGTCTGCGACTCGGAGGGCGCGCTGGAGGCACTCGAGGACGCGCTTGCCGTCGCGGTAGGGCTGGGAGGATGGTGTTAGTAGAGTAGATGACAGGGTGGTGTGGGGGTGGTGTCTTACCTCTTTGGCACCTTCCGGTCGCTCGCCCTTCTCGACTGCCCACCACAAGTGACTGGCAAGGTAGACCGCCCGACACTGGTCTGGCTTCTTGAGCAGCTTGCTTCCGTGTAGCGCAGCCTTGGTGATCAACGTGTCATAGTTCTCTTGCCCGAACTTATCGGAGCATCCAGCCAAAGCGCCAGAAATGATGCAGATGGCCTGAAACTGTGCTCTCGAATCCGAGACCGACTCCTCGTAAATCGTGAACGCTTGCGCGAAGTACTCGTACGCAATGTCTTCGTTCTCGCACTGGCTGGCAACCTGTCCGCAAGAGACGAATAGCCGGAGGCAGAGGTCAGGAACGCCAGAAGCCGAGACGCGGGTGTAGAGTGAAGAGATCATGGCGTGCATGAATTTGTACAAGGCGGAAGACTGAGTGGCGAAGTCGTCGTTCGAGAGGTGCTCTCGTCGCTTGAAGGATCTCGCGAGTTTCAGCGATTGTGTTAGTAGAGCGGGTGTAGTGTACTTCGTCCTGTCGTTGCCTTCCGTGAAGGCAGTCTTGGCTTGTTGCAGAAGCTTGAATTGTGTCATGTTGTCCGAGCCCTTGATCAGGTGGACTATGCGAGCAAGCCACCCTTGCTCCTCGACCGTCTCTTCGGTCTCCACAGCCGCTCGGCGCACGGGACCGCCTTGGTAGCCGGCTGGAGCTTGCACGCCCTCCTTGACCAGCACTGCCAAGATCTGGAGGACACTATCGAGGTGGTCTGGAGTGGTGATTTTGGTCTCGTTCCGCAACAGACTCCTAGCAACCTCACCAGCGACCGCTCGTCGTGTTGGAAATGTTTGCTGCTGGAAAAGAGGTACGAAGTTCGGCAGCGCCAGAGCGGTGAAGAGCGAGAAGTAGGCTTTGACGGGTCCCAATAGTAGACTGAGGAGATTCGTTTGTGATGCCTGCGAATGGAGGTCTGCGGAATTTGTGAATCGGCTGACCTCCTTGGTGGCGAAGTGGAAGACCTGATCGACATAGTCCAGACGTTCGGGATAGATGTTGAGGGCGAGGTTGACAAGTGAGACGAGCAATGCCGTTATGTCTTGAATAGGCAGTCGCTGCATGCTGACGAGGTGTATGACTTGCTCGTAGAAGATCTCGAACAGCTTGACGTTATCTGGTATCTCCCTGTGCTTGTTCGCGTCGCCGTTTGTTTGAGGTTGTGCAGGCTCATCAGATGGTTCCTCTTCCGGCGCACCTTGAGTCGCAGGATGCTCAGGGGATTCTTCCGTCCCGCCATTGGTTCTCGCTTCCGCATCGTCCTTTGGTTGTGCTGTAGCTGATGCGCCCTCTTGCGCCTTCGAGACCTTCAGCTTTTCCATAAGCGCTGACACAGACTCCTCTTCTTGCTTCTCTCTATCTTCAGGAGACTGCGTCTCTGCTTCTCGTTGCGCATACGCCGACAAGCGATCCATGAGTGCCACAACAATCGCCTTGACGTTGACGTGTGGATTGAGCCGCGCGGTCGCCGCCAGTAGCTGGTCCAGAGTATGTAGGTGAAACTCGTCCGGAAACACTTGTGTAATAACCTCCAGCAGATACTCCTGAGCCAGCACATCCCGACACTGCACGACCTGCTCCAACAGGGGTTGCAGAATAACGCTCTTGTACGTCTCCAGATCCACCAATTGGCTCAGTCGCACAAGGTTGCTTCCCACCAAGAGTTGCAATTCCTGCCTCTCCTTCGTCCTCTGTTCTCGCTCCCTCGAATGACCTTGATGCTGCAACCGTACCCAAAGCTTGTTCATTTCAACGAAGTTCGTCAAAATGAAGCTTATGCTGTCCTGCAGGTTCCCTTCTGGCCCATCTCCACTGCCTTCAGGAAGGTAGTCCCTAGCCTGCCCGCTGAGATAGTACCTCAAGAACAGCCCGCGCACGGGGTGCTGCACACCTCTGCTCATCTCCATCATATCTTTCATGATCTCTTTGACCGGCGCATCTTCAATGCCCATGTACACCGTCCCGACTGTGATCATCAGGTATAATCTTGGCACGATGTTGCCTGCGTACTGCACGAGTTCGTAGAGGTCGGCGAGGTGGTTGGTCGGGTGCGATTCGCGGAGGTAGACGGATAGGTGTCGTAGGGCATCGAAGACGGACATGTAGAGTTCGTAGTATTGTTTGGGTCCTAGGCTGCTGGTTCGTAGCTCGGATACGAGGGTTGAGCTGATGTCGTATTAGATGGGGTTGTTTTGTATGGCAGGACCTGTGCTGGTCCACGCTTACCTGCACTTCAGCGCATCCATGAGCTTCCCAGGTGTCTCCAGACATCTTCGCATGAGCACGCTCTGCTGGCGCACTATGGTCAAGGCATCCTCCAGCAGCCGCGCCTGGTCTTCTACCGGAGGAGGCGGTGATGCCATGATGGTGGTGGAGTTAGGTATGATCGCGCGGACATTCACCGAGACTACTGGTCTACCATGGAGATGCCATGAGTTGCAAGCGTATAGGTGGTGGGCGGTGCACGAGAGCAGATGGTAGCTCAATCACATGTTCGGGATGTGGAAGTTCGAAGCCGCAGCAGGTGCACGGCCTGAGGCAGACATATGAAACAAATATGCCAGACGACACAACATATTCGAGCGAACCATTCATCCGGCATACAAACGTGAGTATTGGACGATGAGCGTGGTTGAGTATATCTATCTAGCTCGCATTAAGTCATTGAGTCGTTGTTATCCATAGATGTTCCTCCGAAACGCCTCGCTGAGATGAGTGGAATTTCCCATATACGCCTCCCTTCAAACACCAACCAACCGCTGATGCAAATACTTCGAGAACCCACTCTCAATGCTCGCAGAAAATCGAATAAAATTTGCCATTGCCATCGAGTTGGTAGCATGTGCGCAGTGCTCCACAATCGCATTGACATCGAGCTCATACAAATTCTTGAACTCGAGTAGATACTGCAACCATTGCATCCCATCCGCATCCTTGAGTAAGTCAAAGTCCTGCGGTGTATACGTCGCAACTCTGTCCCAACCTGTCAGTCCTGGACGGCCAGCGACGATGCCTAGCTCGAGTCGTCGCAACCTGATGCTCGAACTGTCGGAGGTGAGATAGCGCAAAGCGGACGTCCACTCGGCGCGGTCGAATTCCTTGTCGTATGCGAGACCCTTCTTCACAAATCGGATGCTTCGGATGGAGCTACGCGCACATGGCGTCAGATCGTTCAGAAATGGTCGAATGGCCTCCACATGCGTGTCGAAGTCGAAGGTGTACGACGAATAAAGCAGCTCTGCCACCTCAGCATGGATCTGCTTATTCGTCCTAATAATGCCCATGTGATCTTCGATTCGTGGAATGTTGACGCAGTGGTATGTAGTGCTCATGCATCTCGCACGAAAGCGATCCGCTCGGATAGTGTATGTGCTCCTTGCGTGGGTGCTACGAGACATGTTCTTCCCATATCGCTCCTCGTAGCATCCCCCGTCGATCGTTCTTATGCACAGCGTCGGGTGGGCGACGTCCGCCATAGTTGGTCGATCCGTGCCACGGAGCTTCTTCTCATAGTCGTAGGAGTCCTGCGCCGAGCTGGATACTTTAGTCAACGAACGACATAGGTCTTTCGGCTGGCGCGGTAGGATGAGTAGGGCGTAGATCTGCAGTCTGATCTCGGTCGGGAGACGAAGGAACGGTGACTGGTCCACGGGCCTAGTTCGTGGTGACGGCGATCGAGACGAAGGTATGTATAGCATGGTTGGTATCGAGGTCAGTTCTAAAAACTGAGAAGGTTTGCGCTGTGTTTGTTGTTGCTCGTCGAGCACTCCAAATTGCTCTCTGCAGGTGGTATAGGTCGGTAGCATCTGAGGAGATGGGAACTCCCTTATGTTAAAATGCCGAGAAGCTGACGACCTTGATGGAGAGGATGACGGGAGACGATAGCCCTCCATGATTTGTGATATCCGTTATCGCTGTCCAAACTCAATCCTCGTGATGTAACCGGCTCTACACCGCGATGCTCATATCGCCATGCTAGTGTCGCCGTATACACACAAATCTGCGTGGTGAAGGTCCCGCTATCATTGCTGTCGAGGTGGAACCGTAGATGAACCGGATGAGCCGGCTCAATGATGGGCTGTCGTCGGAGCGGTGTATTATTATCCAGTAGGGTACCTGAGTACATGCAGAGTCACTCGCGCCTGCATCATGAGCTGCATTCCTGGCGATAACCTTAATTTAGCTCGACTTGGCACGGTGAATGCTTGGATCACGAATCACATCGACTCTTTTTTGTCAGAACATCCATCAAGGTATGCGGTTGAGAGTATGCAAGTGGGTGACGTTGAGGACGCCGTGGGGGCTGATGGCAGTATAACGCAACCGCCGCGGTAAGCACGACCTAGCATGAGTGAACGCTAGAAATCACCCTAACCATATCGTAGCATTTCCCAACTGTTCAGGATAGCCCAAGAGGGAGGAAGACCGCTGCAAGGTGAGAACTCTCAGTCATGTCTTGATTTTATCTCAGCTAAGTCGTTACCACAGTATGTGCGCCTATGGTGCGGTACAGCAAATTGCCCTTCCGAATGCTAGTCCGCGAGTACGGCGTAGACGTGACATACACGCCCATGATCCTGGCCCATGAGTTTGTCCGATCGCACATCGCGCGTGATAGCGACTTCACGACATGTCAGGCTGAGCGTGAGCCGACACCAGATGGGAAACAGCACGCCTTGATCGCTCAATTCGCCTCCTCCGAGCCCACGGAGTTCGCTCGAGCAGCAGAGCTTATAGCCCCGTGGGTCGACGGCGTAGATCTGAACTGCGGCTGTCCACAATCATGGGCGATCAAAGAAGGTATCGGCTGTTTTTTGATGGAGAATCCTGAGCTCGTAGCAAGCATGGTCCGCGCCTCAAAAGCTAGACTCGGGCCATCGAAGAGCGTAAGTTGCAAGATCCGCATTCATAAAGACCTGAACCAGACTATTCGATGGGTGAGCGTGCTGGAAGAAGCTGGAGTCGACTTTATCACTGTCCATGGCCGGACGCGATCACAACAGTCAAGCACTCCTCCAGACTTTGACGCGATAAAGACTCTAAAGCAGTGTGTCGGCGTGCCAGTGCTTGCGAACGGTGATGTGTACTCCGCCAAGGACGTCAAACAGATTGTGGCGATGACAGGCGTGGACGGTGTCATGGCTGCGCGAGGTATCCTGGAGAATCCAGCTTTATTCGCAGGTCACGGGTCGGCACCAGCGGAGTGCGTTCGAAGGTTTCTGAAACACGCTGTGCGTTATCCGATGCCTTTTCAGCTCGTACTGCACCACTTCGCTGAGTTGACAGTCCGGATGCCGGAGGTGACGAAGAAAGAGAGACGGCGGCTGATGGACTGCCGGGACTTGATAGACTTGATCGATTTTGTGGAAGATAAATGGCGGCTATAACCCTACCATCCTCTCCAACCTTTGGGCTCGTTCGGGTAATGCCCAGACGAACGCCCCTTGTCCCAGAAATACCCCAACACCTTGCTACTCGTCGATATCTTCTCAAACAGACACAAAAAGTCCCAAAACACCCTTCAAGTATTGCACAATCTCTTCTCCACCTAAAGAACAGAAGGGTAAGAGGGTCAGCAATGTTCAGACAAGCATCACACGTAAAGAATCGTCGAAGGGTACCCTTTTACCCATTGGGACTTACCAAGCTTGCTCTCACCGTACACCCGGTCCACAAAGCTGATCGGAACCTCCGCAACACTATACCCCTTCGCCTTCGCCCTCACCATCATCTCCATCTGAAAGCTATACCCCTTGCTCTCCGTGCTATTGATCACATCGTCCAACACAGCCTTCTTATACAACCTAAAACTCCCCGTCAAATCCGACACCCCAGGCTGCAAGACCGTATCCGCGAACAAATTCGCTCCCCGCGACACAAGCTTCCGCTTCAAATCCCACCCGTACACGCCCCCATCTCCCGCATACCGCGTCCCGGTCACGATATCGTAATCCGCCTCACTCTGCTTCTTAATCATCTGCGGGATGAACTTGGGGTGGTGGGAGAAATCGGCGTCCATGATGATCACGTAGTTCCCGCTGGCGTACTGTAGGCCGTGGACGTATGCGGTCCCGAGGCCGAGTTTGCCGGTGCGGGTGTAGAGTTTTATGCGCGGGCCGTAGGCTTTGATGAGTTGTTTGGCGATGGTTTGGGTGCCGTCGGGGGAGCCGTCGTCGATGATTATGACTTCCCAGTCGAGGTTGCTGGGACAGTGTGTTAGCTTAGGGGGGTGCTTCGCGGTGGGTAGGGCACATACTTCTGAGTGAACATCTGCTGGAGGAGCCATACTATGATTGGGAGGTTGTCGCGCTCGTTGTAGGTGGGGAGGAGGACGGAGTATTTGTTGTTCTTCGACATTTTGGCGTACGGATTTGATTCGGATGAGATGTGCTTGTTTACTTGATTGTATGTTCTCAAAAAGAGCGGCAACAGTTGGTGTAGACGCAATGTCAATGAGCCGTATAGCGCAAGAAGTGAGGTTCGAGACAGCTTGCTTGTATGCCCAGACCTGAGGCATCAACATTTTTCCGCTAGGAAGCATTTCAACAGAACAACCTTCAACAGCATTCAGCTCCTGAACAGAATGAGTTACACGGAGGCGAGAGGTGTTTGGTTGAGTCAAGTGTTCGAGTCGATCGTATTGATGCTCATATATCGTGTATGCTAATTCTATACATTATTCCCAAGCTTGACCCGAGACCTAGCCATATGCTGCACTAGCAGGCGGTCAAATCAAGAACACCATCGCTACTCGTACCCAGAACCATCCCAGTCGTGTTCGTTGATCAATCATAATCCTAAATCTCCCATAAGCCATACACATTGAAGACATCCTCCTTGAACAGCAAGCTTCACCAAGAGCTATCATGTGTACGCTGTCGCATTCCCACCTCCACCACTGTAAGAGCCTGTTGGGTACGCGGCACCACTTGGAACCCCTCCAGAGTCACTTGCGCTGTAAGAGGGATATCCTGAAAGCGTGGAGCTTGACGTGCACAGCGTTGTTGCCACAGGCTTGATCGCATACGATGTATGCCACATGCCGTTGTCGTAGTACGACGTCGTCGGTGTTGCGGTTGTCATTGACACAACGGTGACGACTTCTGGATTCGGCACAGTGGCAGGAGTGATTGCAGGTCCTGGTACTGTCGTGGTCTCCTGCGCGCCGGCTTCTGGCCGCTGCGGTCGTGGTCCGAAGACCTCTGGCACAAGCGCAGTCTCTGTCGCATGGGCTATAGTCTCGACAACCGTGGTGGGTATGCTGACGACTGTCGCTGTCGCTGTCGCCGTTCCTTGTGCTCCAGGTATTGTTACCAAGACAGTGGTCTCAGAGCTGTCCGACTCTGTGACTGTTTGGATGATCGTCATTGGGAGAGCTGCTTGTGTCTGGCCGCCATGGACGTTGACGACGGAGTATGTTGCTGGTCGAGGTAGTGCGTAGGCGCTTGTAGTGATGCAGGTTGTGGCGATCAGGATGGAGCTGAGAGTATATCGCATGGCTTCTGTGTATGGAGTTGCTGCGGTACTAAATCTGCTCGCTGCTCGAAGGTTATCCGAGACAGTAGGAGAGGATGATTGTTTGGAGTGTTGTGTGTTTGGCGGTGTACGAAAGATGGTATGCAGGAAGCCGAAGGATCTTACAGGGGATATACTTATTCTGTCTCGCCATCTTCATTTTGCAATGGCTGGTTTCGCCGCATGCGATATTGATTGTGCTGTGAAGGTGGAGGAGGTGGTTGGGTGCCGTAAACAGATGGCTGCGAAGGTGGCTGGAATGTGGCACAGAGATACGCCTACCGTGCTGAAATTTGCACTCCCCTTGGGCCTCAACGTCGAGGTTTTGTTCCTGCAATACGGCGATGGCACTCACGACGATGACTACAGAGTAATACAGCCATCGCTCGCTCACTTATGGATATGTCTTTGTCAGAGTTACCACCGACCGCAATCTCGCTATGCTTGGGGTACTCGACAACGACGTGTTGTTTAGCGAAACCGGGAGACATGGCAACCTACACCACTTTCTTGCCGGAATGTACAGATATCTCGAGACGGCTGTACTCCGCACGGCAGATTGAGCAAAGATAGGCGAGTCCAGGTCGAGTACCCTTTTTGTTCCATGCCATCGTCTGAAGGGTGCATAATCCCTCGCGAAAGACACTCGCGAGCGCTACGTTGCCCCCGTTAACTATCCAGGTACCATGGCGTCGACCAGTCGAATTCCAGAGCTCTCGGCGACCATCGCCGCAAATACAGCCGTTCTGGACGACTATCTCAAGACCTACAATGCACCTCAACCCTCGTTCGATGTGAACGGTCACGCCTCACTGATCTATCCACCCGACATTGACGCCGCAAAAGAAGCAATCGAGGAAGCCACTCAGGAGCTGAACGAACTCGTCCAAAGCCCACGCGCACTGCTCATGGGCAGTGCTAACATTTTCGCGGCCAGAGCCTTCATCTTCAAATTCGATATCGGCGAACTCGTACAAGCGGATGGAAGCATCAGCTATGAAGACCTTGCCACGAGTACAGGGGTGAACCAAGGCGCGCTCGAGGCTCTGCTCCGTCTAGCGATCGCCCATAGAATCTTCGCAGAACCAATTGCTGGCCGTGTAGCACACAGCGCGGCAAGCAACTTCCTTCGGGAGCCATCTATAGCGACTGCTGGCAAAGCTTTCGCGGATGACTATTTTCCAACATCCGCTACTATCGCGCGAGCGCTGTTCGAACACCCGCAAGCAAACGAGCCGACTCAGGCAGCTGCGGCGGTATTGAATTGTGCCGGCGGAAAGAAGTCTTTGTACGAAATTCTCGCCGACCACCCGCAACGCGCGAAAGTTATCCGCGACACTATCTCCTTGTGGAAGCAGCTACCAGGGTTCAGCTGGAACCACCTCGTGATTGGCTTTGACTGGGTTGTCTCCCCATCGGCAGCTTGTGCGTGGATGTTGGAGGTGGACACGGAGGAGCAGCGTTCGCAGTCGGGGCCAAATTCAGCCATCTGCGGTGGATCGTACAAGATCTGGCCTCCGGCCTTGCCGGCCACCCACCAGTGCCGGACGAAGCTGATATCGACTTCATGGAGCATGATTTCTTCCAGCCTCAGCCCAAGGCTACTCAAGGCGCCGCAATCTTCTTCATGAGATGGATTCTGCATACATGGTCGGATGTTCATTGCTATGGGATCTTGCAGGCCTTGATTCCGTCACTGACGAGAGGGTCGACAGTACTGGTTATGGAACAACTGATGCCCGTACACGGCAGTGTGTCCATCATCCGCGAACGTGGGATCAGAGATAGGGACGTTGGACAGCTAGGCCTCTATAACGGAAGGGGGAGAGATCTGGAGCAGTGGAAACGGTTGTTTGCTGAGGCGAATGGCAAGGGTAGGTTCCGCTTCGCGGGGGTGAGCCAGCCGGAGGGCAGTGTATTGGCGGTTCTGGAGGTGGTGTGGGAGGGTTGAGTGCGTAGAAAGATATGGCGCAGTCATCCGACGAAAGTGTCTCGTCATCTCCCTTGGATCACAGACAGCTTCGCTTGTGGTAGGTGGCACAGTGACATTTCATTCTTACCCCCTTCGCCTGCTGAGGCCGATATGCGTTTGAGATACGCATAACATTCTGAGGCATACACCATGGCAAAACTGAGACCAACATCTTCTACTACCTCTCCTCCCTCGTCAAAAATATACTCCGCTCGAGCAGCGTCCTCGAAATTTTTACATGGCAGCCACTGAATAACGAACATCATAACCTGGATCAATACCGCCATGACGGCCTGTGATGATGTCTTCAGCATTCCAGAACTATCCGAGGCCATATTCCTCGAACTACCCATACGTGACCTGCTCTGGGGAGTCAGCAAACGTGTCAGCAGTGGAAGGCAGTCATCGACAACTCAGTCCGTCTGCAGGAAGCACTTTTCTTCAGGCCAGTGCCCGTTGCTCCGCTAGTGGGCGGCAAAGACCTCTTCAAGGAGTGGCCTGTTGGGTATGAACACCCCGTTATTTACGCGCACCCCCTACTCCGTTACCCTGGGCTGGGCACCGAGTTAGGCATTGACGATCAAGACGAACTCGACCAGGCACGTCTGAAGTCTTTCGGGCTGCCTGACGCCACTTGGAGAAGAAGCCTCATCTCTCGGCCTCCAATTGCCAGAATGTCTGTATCTACTGTTGTCAACCTATCCTCTTATACTATCGAGAAGAAATATGGTATCAATTTGGGTGACGTGTTGAACTTAAAAGGCGGCGAACCAATGTTCTTGTCTGGGTCTTTCGACTGGAGCTATTATGAGTATGGTGAACAGCTTCGGCAGTTGAGCAGAGACGAGGGCGCAGGGAAAGGCGTAGTTCGATAAGAACAGCGCGACATAGTCGTTTGAGATTTGGTGTCACATCGACGTTCGGCATTGACGGGCCAAAACAAGTAGACGAAGCTATGTGCCTACATCAACTGCTTGCTCCTTTGTCGATCCCAACCATGGACGAAGAGCTGTCATTCCCGCATCAAGTTCGCTCCCCGGCTGGGACGGCTCGTAATTACCAACAGATGGTAAAAGTGTAATCACTCGAAAGAATACATGGCAGCCGTGCTGCCAGTCTCCTGCATGTTCCGCCACTGGTCTTTCCGTCGGCACCACGACGTTGTACAGGCGAATGTGAAAATGGTTCCGATCGATGCGCGGTTTGGGGCACAGCGTACTGTCCTCCATCTCCCGCACCTTTTGTTCAATTCCCCGTTCACGGCCAATGCATCTCTTCGAGCCCCAACCAACCTGAGTTCCATCTCTCATCAGCGTATCTACGAGCGTTCCGAAGGTCAAACCGGCCACAGCACTGTTCGTCTTGCTATTGCCCTTCTTCGCCACCGACTCGCTCTGGCTGTCTTTTTCAGTCGGATGTTGATAATCGTCACCTTCACAGTAATTGGCATGCTCCAGCGCGCCCTCAACGGAATGTCTAGCCTGTCCGCTCGTGGCATCAAAACTCATCCGTGCCCGTATCTGCAACTGGTGGATCGCATAAGTACATCTTGCGCCAGGAAGCTTCGAAGATGCCGGGTAGATCTCTCTGTAGCTTGCAGAGAGTATACGCTTCACAGAGCATCTGCTGATCTATGGAGCCCTCGCCTCCAGGTGGTCTAGGTCGATCCACATCCAGTAGTGGATTCAGCGTTGCTAGGGTCCGCCTTTCTCTACCCTCGAGATTGCCGTTGGAATTCGCTGCCGCGTCTGTAGAGTCTACTCGTTGGAAAGCTGCCCCTGTGCTATCGCCCTTGATCCACAGCTCAGGCGGCGCATCCGCAACGAAGAACAGCTTCCGCCGGAGGGCGATTGAATTGGTTACTACGTCGCGAAAGCTAACACACATTCTTTGAGCGGTCAAGATGTCTAGCATCGGCAGATGTATGAGGATGCCTTCGAGTAGCTCTGCTGTTTGTAGTACCGCTTGTCGAGCTGGGGTGGCGGCGTATGCCTGTTCCAGCGTAGGCTCTGCTGGAGTCTGATAGCTTCCGTACGATGTCTTCGCACGACCTACGAAGCGTGCAGATCTCTGGACATATTAGCGTAGGAAAAAGAGTGTCTAGGCATCTGGAAGATACACTCGCAACCACTCGACCTGATTCTGCCCTTTGCGCCTTTGTGGTGGCATGGTATCGGCCTGGTCGGCAAGTATATGGCGTTTGCAGCTTTCTGTGACTTCAACCCTAATGCGTCGTAGGTCTGGGATGTCTTCTATGGTTTTACTCCACGGAAGGAGCTGCAGTTGCCCGGTCTGAACCATGAGGCAGCAACAGACTTGGAGGTTGACAAGTCGTGGGGGCCAAGAAACTGAAACGTGTTTCAGGCATACATATCTACCGCAGGCTTCGTCACAGCTATACATTGCCGTAGGACTCATCGCCAGATGGGAAGCATGGATGGATTCTGCCTCTCTCATTCATGACTTTCCATTCGTCTTCGCTGGGCATGGCAATCTCGATGTTGATCTCAAGCTTATCCCGTAGGATCCACGCCTCACGGCCGTCCATGCGTTCCAATTCTCGGACCGCATCTTCAACGACTGCTTCCTTGTCGTAGCGTCGCTTCCCATCCACACTTTGCACCGTGCCTTCCTCCATGACCCTATCTACAAGGGCACCGAAAGTCCAGCCATCCACACCAGCGGGCACCTCATAAGTGCGTCGCATTGGATTCCGTGGTACGTCCACGTCTCCATCTTCGGCGGACTGCATGCTCCCATCCAGGGAGCGGGTCCGACTCTTTATCTGATCCATCGACATCAACATGATCACGCCTATCGGCGTTTTTGATCTGTGCTTCGACCGAATGAGTCGATTGCGTACTTGCTGCGAACGTAAATTTGGCACTAGCGCAATACGGTGAAGGATCGCACAGATACATCCTTCTCCACGAGGCTTCCCTTGAAACAACAGGGAGCTCTTTGTCTAGCAAACAGGTCGTCCGTGCATAGCAGAGTGAGATTTGGTCGTATCCTTTTGTTGTGCGTCGATTATAGTTACGGCCTGCGCGAGGCTGTTCGGTAAAGAGTGGGTTTAGCACCGCAGGCGTTGATGGCACCCAGGCAGACCACCCATGACGGGCACAGCAGTGACCATTGTCTTCGCATAAGGGTGGTTCAGGCTCCGTGATATCGACCTTGTCGAAGTAGCCATCAGAGCAGACGTATTGCACCCATCGTTGCACTGGCGCATCCGCGACGAAAAAGAGTTTTCTCTGTAGTGAGATCGAGTCATTGATAACATCACGGAAGTGCCTTGAAATCCGTTGAGATATCAAGATGTCCAGCATAGGTATGTGTACCAGGATGTTCTCTAGAAGCTCTGTTGTGCCGAAGACAGCTTGTCGGGCCAGCTCTGGTTTCCGGAGTCGCGAGCGATTGCCATGCGTAATTGTTCTGGGAAGAACAGACGCTGCCTTCGGGCCATATCGAATCCTGCTTGACCTCTAGAGGCAGCAATGTCAGTTGTGGCAATACCTCGCGGGCTAGTGACATACTCGGAATCGGCCGAGTCGGTCCGCGAGTTTCTTCCTAGAAGGCGTTGCGGGGTGCGGGTTCATGGCCGAGTTGTGCTAGAGACCTTTGTGATGTCTGTCGAGTCTAATGGAGATGGTTGCTGATGGTTTGCTGACTTGGTGGAGGTGAGCAAGAGGCGACGTGGGGAAGTCAGCCTTAAAGCCCTGAAACATGTACATGTCTCAAGGCTTCTTGCCTCTTTAAGTCTAGGCCGGGAATACACTTGACGCTCCTTGGTGCGTTCAGTGGCCGATGTCGTTTCTGCCTCGTTTAGTAAACCAGCCAGAGTAACGACTTCTGATGTCCGCGGCTCCACAGTCTTGATACGCCGAGTCTCAGCGCTAGCGCTTCCTAGCATGGATGGCATCTCAGAACTTGCGAACACTTGCGCCGTCGCGACGTTCCTGTCCGTCTTGCTGATGTACGCGATTCACTTTCGGGCAACGTGGAAGTGATGCTACCTTTCTCAGCCATGATCCGACGCTCGAGCTCAGTCGGCACCGCAATTCTGCACAGCTCGAGGTTGAAGTCCTTCTGCTTGATGCCAACTGTGCAACCGTCGGTACGCTCCATCTTCTGAATCTTCTTCCTGATGTCCAGGTCGATGTGCTCGTCGCCATCCATTGGATGCTTGACCCAACACGTCGAACCACAGTCCACCATTCTGTCTACCAGAGCGCCGAACGTCCAGCCACTTGCAGCAACATCCAGCTTCTTGCTCTCGAACACATCTTTCTCATAGCTTAGTGGGTTCACAGGATTACCTTTTGGTTCCTGCTGCATGCCCAATTGTGCCGGGTCGCAGTTGCCGTCTAGATCAGAATAGCAGTCCCATAGGCTCGCCGTAACGCAGTGCGCCTTCACAATCCACTTCCTGAGAACCCTCGTTGACTCGAACGTCATCCTGGTGTTGACCATGGTGCACGGAGGATCGCACAGATACATTCGCCGCCACGACGCTTCTCTCGAAACTCCCGGCAGCTCTCGTAGTAGCTTGCCAGTAGTCGCACTGTAGAAGAATGTTGTTGGAACAACATATTTAGTTGTGCCGAAATGTGGTCCCGGTAGAAGATGTCTCGGCGGCATTTCCATCTCCAGAAGTGGATTTATGGTCGCCAGAGTTCGTTGCCTACCATGCTCGTGAGGCTTGACATATGGGCGGGATTTCACGACTGCAGGGTCGACTTGGCTGAAGATCTCGCCAGAGCCGCTTCGATAGTCCCCTCGAGCCCATACTTCAGGCACGGCGTCCGCCACGAAGAATAAGGTAGCTCACGACGAAGAGCTGTGGAGTCGTCCACGACATCGCGGAAGGTTGTACAAGCTCTTTGAGAGGTCAGGATGTCCAGCATTGGCAGAAATAGTAGGATGTTCTCGACCAGCTTGGCGGTATGAAAGACTGCTTGTCGTGCCGCATCGACTGACTCCGGTAGCAGTCTCTGCGAACACGACGTTTGTTCTGAACGTGTCCGTTAGTGTCCTGACGACATCAGTTTTTTGATAGACATACTTGTGGAAATGCCAGCTGAGTGTCTGCACTGCGCTTCTTTGACGGCATCGTGCTGGTATGATAGATCGGTAATTGCTATGTCCTGGTCAGGTAGGGCTCGATGGACGCGACGCTCACGCGTTGCGGTAGATTCCAGCACAGTCGTGATGAGCTTTACGCGCGACCACTTAAGGAGAAAACACATAAGGTGTGTTCGGAAGAGGAAGGCGAGAACGATACCTAAGGTAATCAGATATAAGGGCGTCAGTAGCTCGACCCTTTACGGCGGGATAACCCTCTATACCAGCATGCTACGGAAACTGTGCGTCCAGCATCATCTAGGGCCCGGCCTTGTTTGAAGCACTACCAGAATGAGGTTCACATGAGTGGCTCTGCGCGGAATCCAGGCAGACTTCGGCCTCGCAGCAGGGCTGCCTCGTTCGTCTATCACTCGCCATCCCTCCCCGGTGGGTATCACAATCCACGTCGTATGTAGATCGAAGTGCCACGGCACAATAACTGTCCTGCAGTCGTTACTTAGTTCCATCGCCCGAACTTTGTGATCCAGCCTTCGCTTAACAAGTACGTTCTGCGCATTTGAGTACATGTTCTCCATTGGTTATCTTCGAGCCCAGAGCTATTTCTCTATACTAGCATTAGTCGGATCACTGGAGCATCACATGCCCGGCATCCTGCTTTACCCAGTGCCAATGAAGCCAGTCCCCAGCGAAGCTTCCAGTCTTCTCCATTGAGCGCCATTCTTCCTCGGTAGGAATGAAGTAGTTCATCAGATAGAGGTCAAACTCGCTCGGTACGACAGACGCTTCGAGGTCAAAATTCCTCGGTGCGTCAGACGCTTCGAAGTCACTATACATCTGTTCGAAGGCCCGGATCTCATCTTCAGCGCTGCATTGGTTTCCATCGTCGAGTTTAATGCCGTTCTCGCTCACTACAAGACCATGTTTGAGTACTGAATCCACCGAATCGCCGAAGGTCCATCCGTGACCACGTCCGAAATGTTGTTCATCGAGGTCCATCCAACCAAATTCATCCCACTCGTCGTCCGTGAACGTGTCTTTCCCCCTCAATGTGTCCTGGCTTCGAGCACGTAACGTGCCATGGTCGGGATCGTAAGAGAACGACATAGTGGGAGCGAAATAACACTCCACCGAGTCCACAGGCGTTCTGTTAGTTTCGAAGTTCATCCTTCCAGAGACCTTCGTTGGGGCCGGGTCGCACAGATACATCCTCCGCCAGGAAGCCTTCTTATTAAATACCCCTGGCAGGTCTCTCTGCAAAAGGCATCGGGTTGCGTCGGTCCCAGCTGGCACATTCCCAGCCCGCCTCTCCGCGGCCTCCTCCTCTCGAGTCGGAAGTCGAGGTTGCGTTAGGAGCGGGTTCAGTGTTGCTGGTGTCCTGGTATAGGATTTTGCCATGCACGTACATGGTGGCGCATCCAGGGAGAGATCTGTCCTTACCCAGCGCTTTTCGGACCCGTGTTGTGTACATGCGCGCGGCGCGCCACCACAATAGTGCCAGGTTTGATATGGTGCATCAGCGATGAAGAAAAGCTTACGCTGCAGTGCCAGGGACTCGTCCACTGTATCGCGGAAAGCCCTACAGACGCGCTGCGAGGTCAAAACGTCCAGCATCGGCAAGTAAACAAGAACATTTTCAAGTAGTTCGGTCGTGGCGAAAACTGCTTGTGCGGCAGCGTCAATTTTTTCTGCTGGAACTTCGAAGTCGACATCAGGCGTGGAGCCACGAGCTTCCGCAGGATCACCTTCAATCGCCTCGATTCCTGTATACACGTCTCAGTTATGAATATGCGGGAAAGCATCGGTACCTACTGGTAGCGGTGTTGGCTCGGCCTCGGCCTTCCTTTTCAATCCAGACATTCCGATGTGCTAGACAGACAAGAAGATGACACTCTGGGATTATCCTAACTTCTCCACCAAGGGTTGCATTGCGTTTGTGCTGGAATAGAATCCAGACCCAAGCCGAGGGACGAGGTTGTCGTCCGGTCTCAGGGGTTGCTCCGAAAAAGGAAGGTGCAGCCTAGCACAAGACTTCAAACTTTATATGAACGGCAACATACACGTTGTTTTGACATGAATGGACTCACGAATGCTTCGGAATGACTCTGGAGCTTCTATGATTTGCTACACTCCTCCTGTCTTTCAGTAAAAGCTTCTATTAGGGGACTGTCGATCGCGAGTCTAGCACCCGGAACTTGACGTTGTCATGACCAGGGACCCTGCTCAGCTCCCGGGGCACTATAAGGTTGAGCGTCTCTGAGATTCGAGGGTCACCGGCACAGCTGGCTTGTGCCACATCATACGTTCGTCGGTAGAAGATATTGGTTGGGATGATCAAACCGTTCTTCGGTCAGACATCACCCTCACAATACTGCCAGCTCCCGCCAGTTCCACCAGCTGCAAAAGAAGTCAACTCAAGGTCACTCGTAGTCCCTAGCACGCCGCAACAGCACTCACCTTCTCATGCCAACTCAGCAACACACTCATCGCCTGGCTCCCTCCCTCAGCACCCCCAAAATTCCTGCCACCTGCCTGAGTGAATCCCGTCGCCTGCGGTGTGATGTTCCTCCCACTCGCCGCATTCGTCCGCGACTCCGAACCTGTAGGCGCACCTTGCGCCATGCCCTTGTAGAGGTACTTCATGAGCGTGTCGCACATCTCCGAGCCGCCGTCGGACTTGTACATTCGCTGTAATATAGGTGTCATCTCGGCTTGCCGTATGTTCTGGAGGATCTCTGTGACGGTTGCGAGGTGGATGGCCTAGGAACAACCAAAACCTTAGCCATAGCTCGTGCCTGTCCTTGAAATGAGAGTACCCACCTTCCCTGCCTCGTCCGCCCCATATGGTGCATTCTCCAGCGCTCCTTTCAACGCTCCTTCGCTGTCTCCTCCTCGCAGTAATTGTCGTATCTGGCCAGATAATGTTTGAACATCTGCAGTTGAGACAGGCTGGACCGCAGGCGTCAGCGTTGATAGATCGAAGTTGGTCGCTGATTCGGGGTCGAGGGCGTCGATGTTAATCGTTCGCCAGTTGATGGCCGCCATGGTGAAGTCTACCAGTCTGTTGCAGGTCGTGGTGGTGTTCGTGCAATTGGAGTCTCTAGGAAGTGAAGCCGGAACTTTCCACCACCACCGTTGTCCCTCATGCCTGCCCCACGTTTGAGATACAGGGATCTTGGCATCTGGGAGCGCATGTGATTGGCTCTGGATGGCACGACGTGAGCAACAACACGCGACGTCGATCGCACGTCAATGACTTCCAACTTCTGTCCCGGTTGACAATTCACTCCTGGGAAGCGGAACATGTTCGTAGCATTCATTGTGGAAGTCTTGTGTCGGAAACGGAACGGCAATGCTACGAGGACACAGTTATGAAGGAGTTTTGGAAGCATCACATCGCAACACCACTGTAAGATTGGAGGAGGAGAATATGGCAGACATCTTCAGCACGACGGACAAGGTGCAGGCGCACGCTGAAGACACGCAGAGCTCAGGGGGCTCAGGGTCAGGCTACTCAGACCTCAGCGCTATGGAAAACGAGACAGACGAGTTTGGGCGACGCTTATTACAGCATCAACGAGACATGGCACGTGTGAAGGCATTGAGTGGGAATCAACAAGCCTTTAGGAAGGCCCGACCGAAACCTCGGATTGCAGACGTGTTGGCACCGGAAGAGAGGGAGAGCAGGCTACGGGAAGCACAAGATCACCAGAGGTCAGGTAGTGGTGGCAGTCAGGAGTCGGAGCCCCCTGTGACGGTACCAAGGGAGTGGGGCAGGCGGGCGAGGAAGCAGCCTCACTGGATGCGAAATACCATCGAGCCATCTGAGCCGAGTGAGAACGGAGATGCAGCGCTCAATGGGCGCAACGGCGTGATATTCACTCATAGGAAGGCATTTTCTGGCGACTTTCACTGGAAGGCTGGTGAAGATGACCCGGTGCAATCTGTGGAACAAACGCCACAGGCGCACGGACAGCCGCCGTCAACCCCACCTTCGTCCATGAGACACATGAACACAACTTTAAGACACGACATCGACTCAGGGGAGCATGATTTCAGCAGTGCTTCTTTGCTTACTTCGACACCTGTGAGGACGCGGCCAAGGCGGAAGATCGATGACCTAGCTCGCATGGAGATGGATGATATGGAGGAGGAAGCTGTTGCGCGGCATCACATGGACTATACTTCACCAAATGGCGCGCTTCGCCGCTCCTCAATGTCTAAACTGCGCGAACAGCCCAGAGCGAACGATATGCCATCTGCGCAGTCTCTGTCATCTCGGCCATCAACGGCGCATGGCAGCAATACGAACGCTAGTCGCATTCCACGTCGCCAGCGCGGCCCAGACAAGAACCAGGAGAACGTCCCACCAAATGGTGAAGCGAAAGGTGAAACGCGTGACCGCAAGCGCCAGGAGACCGAAAGCATCATAAGCCGTGCTGCACAATCACTTACCACTAGACCCGTCCAAAGACCAACGCACAACCGCAACGACTCCATGAGCCTGCTTAAGAAGCTTGCTCGTGTGTCGAGCATGTCGCCTAGCCCTGCAAGCAACAAGCAGAGAGACATGATCGATGACGAGAAGAAAGGTACCAACGGTACAGACGCTCCAGCTGTTCGCACAGACAGTGCTCACAGTAACCATGCTGTTCGTCCGCAGTCACGGGGCAATGCGTCGAACGAAGATGCGCCTGAGCTCGGCCCACTTCGCCTTGAGCGCAGACCAGTCAGCGAAGGTGACGGACGCAACGTTCAAACCAAAACGACCACCCTCGATCAGACCTTGGATGCGATTTTGTCTCCGCAAGAATTACCTGAAGCGAAGACACCAACAGTGACCGGCGCTTGGGTCGACACAACGCTGCACATCGTCGAGGAAGCGCTAAAGGGCACCACGATATCCAGAACAAGCACCCAGCCTGAGCAGACCGAACGCCAAGCACCACTCTCGGTAGGCGTTGACTTGCGACGTCTTAACAGTGACCCTGCGCGTACCAAGTCTGCTCTGACGGACATTCTACGTGAAAGCAGAGCAGAGCAGCACACCCAGACCTACGGCGAAAGCACCATCCAATCGTTAGAAGACATCGTCAACCCAGAAACCGATCCCACGGACCCCACAATTACCTTCGATCTCGACCAGGCGGCGAATGATGAGAATCTTGATGACGGCCGACCGCTCACGCAGGAGCAGAAGGATCGCAGGCAAGAGTCACTCGCTATTGAGGGCATGAATAAGCATCTCCGCTCGGCACGAACAAACATCAAAGATGCGAACAGAGGCCTACGACGGGTGGAGAACAGGATCGAGACTGTGCAAGACACCGTCGCCCCGATATCAGCTCCAGCTGTGATCGAAGAGACCGTTGTCGTGGTCACCAAGCCTGGCAGATTCGGCTTCGTACCCTGCGACAAATGCGGCGGCTGCTACCAATCAGTCTGGCACGCCCTCTGGTCCGAGTTCCGCTCCTGCTTCTACATCTGGGACCCGAACTACCTATACCGCATCCGCCTCACCTCCCTCGGCCTCCTCTGCCTCACATCACTTATCTGGTACATCCTCGAACGTATCCTCTGCTCCATCTACTGCCACCCCTTCGTCACCTCCCGCAAATTCTACGACATCGACCCCACGGCTCCGCGCTTCCCCTTCGTCATCCCAACCCTGCTCTTTCGACCATTCTTCAAGTGGGGCTTGGGCGAAGATATGTACAACTACATGTGGCAAGCGCTGGAGGCGTGGTGGCACAAGGAAGTCTTCGAGCGATTCATCACAGGTGGAAATCGGTGCTATAACGTCCATCCGGCGATGTGCGCGTACCCGCCTCCGAAGCTGGAGACGAAGACGACGATTAGGAGTGCTGTGGAAGGTGTGAGGACGAGTAGGAATGAGTGGGTCCATGCGGCTACGGTGACTGGGACGAGGGTTGGGAGGAGTGTGCTTGATGCTATTGATGAGGCGGGGAGTATGTGGGATGATTTCGAGGTGGAGTCTGTATGAATAGTGGGTATTTGGAGGCTTGCGGTCATTCTGATGGGATTCTGGTATGATTGGAGTATTGGCTGGCATTGGGATTGTGCGAGCGTTTCGAGCGTGGCGTTCTTGGACGATGAAAGGAAAGTGCGTGGCAGCATATGTAGGTACGAAGAAGGGATTGGAGAGTCTGTTCGCTCCTGCACCTCAGTCTAAATGTATTTTGGCTTGCTCCCTTTGACATGTCTGTTTCCCATTTCTACGCAACAATCCGCCCATACCACCAATTTCCTCCATGAGCATCTTCTCCCGGCTGTCGCGAAGTAAAGGCTTCTTCCACTCCGTGCTTACATCAATCTTCATTGCTCTCACTTGCTGGATACCCGTCGTACAACAGTTCTACACACGAATGAAAGCCAAACGAGCGTACAAACGGCGGCAAGAACGAAGAAGGGAAGACACAGTCTGGCCGATCTACACCTAAGCACTTCCTCATCACCAGCAGTGTTTTCCAACCTATGACTCCTCATACATCGTTCTCGGTTGATAGTGGAAGCACTACCGAAGTTCCACCGGGTATCGAACACTGAGGCTTTTGACTGCTCGAGATCAAACGCCATGATACCAGCACTGCTCCGAACGCAAAGCCGGAACCTTGGCTTGGGGCATGGAGTTGAGCACAGTACCGTTACAAGGAGGACAAGGTGACACCGCAGAAGAGTTGCTGCGGCAACGACTTCTCGACGACCTAAAATCTAGCGCAGTTGAAGCGAGACGGAATTCGGGATGGGTATCGAACGAATCTCTGGGAAGGCCTTGCTTGGAATACTGCTTCATCGCATCTGGAGTTTGCATTCTTCCTACTTGCTTCTCGACGTTTCCATGCTCCGACTGAAATGTCATCTCAGCTGACCGCTGCTGGAATATCATCGACTCGTGAGCCTCTCTCTCCACCCATCTCTCCTCCGCCAGGCATATGATGTATGGCTACTGGCTGCCGTCTTGAGACCAGGAGCGGAGAGATCGACAATCGTCTGAGCGATGTTCGAAGCTTGAGACAGATTTTCGTGCTTGAAAAGTAGACCAATGACACACGCGCACGACTGCTGAGGAGCCGCGGACACAGATCGAGTCCTGAGAAGTTGGCATCGGAGATCGAGCACAAGGCCTGGCGGCTTCACACATGTTCAAGAGTATGTCTGCTGCGATTTGAGCATGCTGTGGCAGTCTGTAATGGTGACGTTGCTGTGGACACCCTACCAGACAAGCGCGCTGACTGGTGCTGCTGTCCGCTTTTCGCGGCAAAGCCACGGATCGGATGAGACCATCGGCAGCTGACGACTTCGCTCCAATGAGAACTGCAGTCCGCAAGGAGTGCAGCTCATCAAGAGCCGCCATTCGGTATGCTGAAGCCTCGGGTCATGAAGTCGGCGCTTTTGCCACTTGGCTTTGACTGGTCCTTGCTAGAAAACAGTCCACGTACGATATCGCTCTCCGTCTTGCGCTTCTTGTTCTCCTGCTCCTGAACGACCTTCGCAGTGAGTGAAGCAGTAGATGAATTGTTAATACCAGAAGTGCTGCTTTTTCCATTCGCGCCGTTAACAGGCGTTGAGGTCCGTGAAGTGCCGGCCTTTGAAACGTCACCATTGACATCATTCGTGGCGTCATTTGCACTTTCGGCTTCCACATCCTTCTTCTTACGCTTCTTGCTGCCGGCAGCCTTCTTGAGGGAGTGCGATAGCCCTTTCTCCTTCACGGTCTTGGCACGTAGTGCAAGTCGAGTAATATCGGTGGCTGAAGTAGGCAAGATCGGAATAATGTCATTCGACGCATACTCGGTCTCGCAAGTGATACATCTTTCGCCTGATACCTCCTTAATGGCGGTGCTGGAGAAAGCATGACCGCAAGGAACAAGATACACCGCCTTCGAGCTTGGGCCGAGTCGATCGCCAGTAACTGGACACTTCCAGAGCTCACGCTGTCCGCTTCCATTGGTTGACGCAGATGTGTCACTGTCATCCTCAAACTTGACTTCCACCACATCCTTCAGGCTCTTCACCTCCCCTTGGGTGGCGGCGTCGGCATCCTCCTTCCGGGTACCCTCGACCAAGAATTCGAGAATGGTCTCTTTGTTGTAGAGCTTGCCGTTGCAGTCCGACACAACCGGTTGCGCCAGTGGCTTTTGAGATATCGGATCTGTGGTCCAGTAGTATTCCTGCTGCTCGTGCTGCGATTCCTTCATCTCAGTGGCGGATGGGTTCTTCGCTGCCTCCTTGACCAGCTCTCGGCGAGTCGGTATGCTTCCTCCATCGTTGCCCATATTTGCAACTCGTTGTCAGCGGTCCTGGTAGCACGAATGTTGTTACATAGATTTAACTAAAGCTTGTCGTGTGCAGACTTGCCTCATTGTCAAGATGCTTCTACCGAAGCTTCCGGCAGGCTCGGCCCGTCTGAAGAGCCGCTGAACCGAGTCCCGCCGAGGTCCACTCACAGGCATCAAAATCCTGCCTCACTTGAAGTAAATGGCAGAAATGCTTGCGAATTCAGACTGCCTACTAACCCCATGAGTGTGGCGGACGGAATCTTATCTCCTGTCAACATCCAACCTGACCATGATGGGTGAAATACGAATTACGCCAGTAATGCGCCGCTAAGTCCGAGCTGGACATACGGCTCTCGCAGCTTATCTTCCGGCCCTCAGATCATACGATTTCCTTGACTGAATAGCACTCGGTGGATTTGCCGACTACGCGCAGAACGATATGGCTGAACACACGAGATCGTCGTCTAAGCGACGCCGACTTTCGAGTTCCGCAGTAGAGATGCAGTCAGCCATTCAGCAGCCGGGGTCCATCAAGATCAATGTCGAGGGAGCCTATATCATCGACCATGAAGAAGAAGACTCCTCGCAGGGTAGCCATAGTAGCTCACCATCCTCGCACCACGAGGGAGACGAACAAACCTACCAGCATCACAACCGCGACATCCGACTCCCGAATCACACCGCGGTCGTCAGTCATGTTGCTGCTGACATTGGAGGCTCTCTTGCCAAGGTCGTCTACTTCTCCCGTGAGAATGGAGTGCCAGAGTCCGGCGGTCGACTCAACTTCCTGTCATTCGAGACCGACAAAATCGACGAGTGCATCGAGTATTTGAGGCTGTTGCAAGCCAAATACGAGAAGACCAACGGCACGACCAAGGCTGCAGATCTCATGGTCATGGCGACTGGTGGTGGCGCTTTCAAATTCTACGATAGGATCAAGGAGCGGTTGGGCGTCAACGTGGTACGGGAGGACGAGATGGAGTGTCTCATCAAAGGCCTGGACTTTTTCATCACTGAGATCCCTTCAGAAGTGTTCACTTACAACGACGAGGATCCGGAGAACGCTGTTGAATACCAGGACCCTAGATCGGACGTCTACCCTTATCTGTTGGTCAACATTGGAAGTGGTGTCTCGATGATCAAGGTTTCCGGACCCTCGCAATATCAGCGCATTGGCGGTACATCGCTCGGTGGAGGTACGCTTTGGGGATTGTTATCCTTGTTGACTGGTGCTCGCACGTTTGACGACATGTTGGCGATGGCGGACAAGGGCGACAATACTGAAATCGATCTTCTGGTCGGTGACATCTATGGCGAGGGCATGGGCTACGAGAAGATCGGCTTGAGCGAGAAGACCATTGCCAGCAGTTTTGGCAAAGTCTTGAAGCGTAAGCGCGAGGCGGAACGACGAGCGGAAGATGGTGGTGGCCTCAGCAACGGTGATGTGCCACGGGCGGAGGAGCCACCAGCTGCACCCGCCAATGCAGACGCTGTTAATTTGGTCGGCGATGGAAGGATGTTCAAGCCTGAAGACATCTCGAGGAGTCTGTTGTATGCTATCAGGTGGGCTCTGCCATCCAAACTCTTATCGAGAGAAGGACGCTAACAGACTACAGCAACAACATCGGCCAGATCTCATATCTACAGTCCGAGAAACATAATCTCCAACGCATATACTTCGGAGGCTCCTTTATTCGAGGTCATACGCAAACGATACATACGCTGTCTTTCGCCATCAAGTTCTGGAGCAAAGGATCTAAGCAAGCATACTTTCTCCGCCACGAAGGCTACCTTGGTGCGGTTGGAGCTTTCATGAAGCGAAGACCCCAGAGCTGGGGTAGAAGAGGGAGTGTAGAACCTGTAGACCTCTGATATCTACGTCTGCGTGAGTGTCATTTCCTTCAATCGTGGCGATCATTCTGCAGCTCGGTGCCCAAGCTCACGCATATTGCAGCCAGCTGCAACTGCTGCCACTGCCGCTACTGTGCCAGTTCCCATAACGTACCTATCAGTCATTCCGCTTCTCGTGCTCCGACAGAGACCCCCAAACTACCACGTGCCCAACGAGCTCGACCTCCTCAACTGCACCTTTTGAAACCTTCCTCAAGCATGCCTTCCACGTATCCGGGTCGTTGTTTCTCACGAAGAAAGGCTTCGCATCCGGGACCGCCTCAGGCCGTAGTTCGAGCGCTCGGACCTGGTGGTTTCTCACCTGCAAGTTGATGCGTCTCTGTATCTTGGTGAACAACTCTTTGAGACTGGTATTGGTGGTGACGGTCACAAAAACGCGTGGGTTGTTTTCGCGAATGACGAGTTCGATGTGGACCGACAGCGGCTGCTTGGGTGCGTCTGAGATAGTGGAAAACACGCTCGCGCTTCGTGCACGTGTGTCGTCCTGAGAGGTCGAACTCGGGGGCGCTGCTCCAACGCCACTTACAGCGCCAGGCAGGGTCTGGGTCTGACCGCCTCCCTGCGATGGCACTGCCGAAGATGCTTGGTTGACTGGTTGTTGCGGCACAAAGAATGGGCCCCAATCGATAGGCTTCCACGCAAGTGATGACGGTCTGGCAGCCGCCGGTTTCGAATCTCCTGCCTGCACCGTACCCGGCCTACCCACTTCAGATGTCTGCACTTCAACTGCCTGGCTACCCAAGCGCATGGTGGGAGCGCCGGCTACGCCACTATCCCTGCTCAACACACTGAGGCGTCTGTTCTTGTACGCGAGGATCTCTTCGGCTGGGGTTGACCCAACACTACCCGTCTGATAACCACTGTCCCTGCAATCTGATGCCTCGTTTCTGGCGGCACGGTCAGCAACATTGTGATCTGCTGGTATCGCATCATCGCCCGAAAGTGTGCTTTGCGGCTGATGGATGGGTCCGCTCTGGATCGCCTTGTCTACAGCAGGCTCATTCGCATGGAGCGTCGATGTGTGTCCATTGTCTTATGGATGAGTGATGCTGTCTTGGTGATGGTGCTGAGATTCGGTGCGAATGGCGATTCCCAATTGCGCCGCAAGCTTCGCGGGCGGCAGCTGCAACGTCACCAGGAGTCGCGGCCGGCTCGATGCACTTTCGTGGCGCTTGGACAGCCTCATGGCCTTCCGCATGAGAGGCTCGTCCGAGTCCGAACCATCACATGCTGTATCCTGCGAGACGGAAGAGGGAGGTTGAGACTTCTTCGATCGCCTCCTAACCCGGATTGGCATTCCGTCGGACCCGGAATCATCACCATCGGCGGAGTCCTGGACCATGAACTTCAACTCCTGCGTTTGGCGCGCACGCCCTTGTACTCTGTAGTAGCTGTGGGTACACTTCGCGAGGAGAAGCATACGGAAGAGAGATCTTAGTCTGTCTCAGGTCAGCATGAGTTTTGAAGACGGCAAGGAGAAACGACTGACTTCTGTTGGTCTTGAGGGTCAACATAAGTGAGGTTACGAGGCCACAGACCGTCCCAGTCCTTCACACGAGCGTCGACGAGCCAGGCGGAAGTGCGACAACCGTTTGCCAAGTTCCTTGCCGGCCAGATGCGAGGACCGTGAAAGGCGAAAAGTGCATCGCAGGCCTGGTCGAATGCTGTGCTGGACCGAAGCTCAGCGGGTCCACGATTGGCGAAATTGGACATGAAGCGCTTGATGTCTTGAGTGAGTTGATACACCTGTGGCACTTCCATCGATTCGGCCGTTTGCCCGGACAGGCTTCTCTCATGTTTGAATCCCAAGGCGTGCTCGAGCTCGGAGATGTTGCCGGACATGGTGGAGCGATGTTGTGTGTCTTGGAGGCATGGAAAGTGATCACATACTGGAGATCATTGTTGGTAGCATGTGTGTTTTGCTCGTCAGGAGTGTTCTCGTGGTAAAGGTTGGAAGTTGAACGCCTCTGCACTAGTGGCGCGTACTAGCGCGACAAGCTAAGCTAGATTGGGAAACCCGTCTTTCTTGCTCTTCTACTTCTACTTCTACACCAACTTCAAGCGCTACCACTACCACTAGAATTCTCGAGATCCGAAGTACGTCCATAGCGGTCCCCTGCGCAAGTATACCTAGAACAACCATGCAACATCGACCCTATACTACCACCTGCCCATGGAGCTCGATCTCGTCTCCCAGTAAACTCGAAAACTCTCGAATGCACATCCGCCAGGTGATCGGGTCATCTCGCTCGATCGCAAAGAAAGGGTCGTTTGGCCTGTCATGGGGCCGAACCTCGAGCTCAACCACGGTCTGGTCATTTAGACGTCGTCTCAATTTCTGCTGAACCATAGCGAAGAGCTGCTCCACAGTTGTGTCAGTGTCTGCGGCGATGTATATCTTGAAGTTGGCGGCGGGTGGTTCCAGCCGCATGATGAACACCTTCTTGTGCGAGGAGCTGGTCGATAGTGCGGCCACGTTTGGAGTACGAGGGGGTGTAGAATCATGCCCACGACGGACTGATCCCGACAATGGCACCGGCGGTTGTTGTGTTTCGATGCGTGATTGCGAGGTACGCGTTGAGCCGTTGCCGGCAGTGGTATGGCCCAAATTGTTGACTGGATGCTCATCCGGTTGATCTCCAGGTGTTGAGTGGACGCTGCTGGTGGGGTTTGCCGGCACCACGTCTATGGAAGCCGTCGTTATACTTGTCGTTGGGTCAATAGACCTCTTACGGTCGCTCGGCGATTGCGTAGTCTGGATTGCTGCTAGTGCTGAGTTCCGTCCACCGACAGGAGACGCCAATGTTTCGAATAATGGCGCTATCGATACAGGTGACGTTGATGGCTCCACGTGCTCGATGGAGTTGCACTCGGCCTCATTCTTGACGAAGTCGTGATTGCTAGCTGTTGAACCCATCGCACATTCGCTCGCTGCAGCGCCGTTGTCAACAGACCCAGTTGAGTCGTCGTCAGGCGGATTGGCGTTGATGTCTCCATTCGTGCCGCTGGTCATGATCTTGAGAGACTCGTCCTTATTCTGCTGGCCGTGATCAGCGGACACGTCCACGGTCTGCGCTGTTACCTCCACGGTGCGATGTCGTTGCACCAGAATATCGAGCATAGCCCCAGAATGTGTAGACTGCTCCTGCTGCCCGGCTTCTGAGCTTCGCGGATGGGTGTCTGAGGGTGCGATACTTTGGTCGCGTGAGCTGAACACGTTGGAGGGAACGACGCTTTGACTGCGAGAGCCGAACACACTCTCTACATAGGCATGCGGTGTAATGAGGACGTTGCCAGAAGACTCCATACTGGCAGGAGTGGAGGTTCGTCGGGAAGCTGTCTGGGCATTGGCTGGCACAGGAGAACGAATGTCTTGATTCGGTAGGACGGCGTACTCAGCTGGATCGTACGCAACCAACGTCGCGGGAGGTTCGATGCCAGGGCTGATGTGCGGAGGGCTCAACACCACCGCAAGCTTGTTGGGAGTCAGCTTCATTACCACTATGAGGCGGCTCCGACTCGAGGTGTGTTGTACCTTGGTTGCCTTTTGCGCTCGTTCTAATGAAGCATCCTCGTCCACACTCGATTTCCTAGAATGTTTGCGCTTCAAAGTGGTTGAGTCCGCCGAGTCTGGTGTTGCTGAAATCGGTAGGCGTGACGTTGCATGCGAAGATGGTGGTCGCTTCGAGCCGTGACTGGATCTGTAAGGATTGGCAACGTTGATGGTGTCGGCGTTTATCGAAGCCCATGCACGATTGCCGAGCGTTGCAGCATCCTCGATCGGCTTTGTACGCATATGGGCTTCGGACGTAGCCGTAGCTGCGTCTAACAGAGCCTGTCCCCGTGAGGATGAGGGTGTGGCGTATGGACGATCATATGGACGAGCACATGGATGAGCGTATGGCTGTTCCGTTTCGTTCTCGCTGTGATCGGATCCATCGCTTTGTGCAAATGACTCAGCCTCCTCGCGTTCTTTACGTTTCTGAGCTTGCTTTTGGTTCTCGTAGTGTCGGAAGCACTTCGCGTATACCAGATCGTGGAAGCGCTGGCGCAGGCTGTTCTGAGTTAGCGGTGATCTGAGATTGTGGGCCTGAGTCCAAACGCACACTCCTTTATCTGCAGCATTGTGGTAGAATAGACGACGAGGCCAAAGCCCATCCCAGTCAGTGCTAGAAAGCCACTCTGACGTCTCAACACTTTGGTCTGGCCAGAGTTTAGGACCGAGGGCTTCGAATAGATCGTCGACTTCTGATCGAAATTCGAGAAGTAGGGACTCATCTGTCGAGGCCCGTATCTGGTACCTGCAGTTGAGATCATCCATAGTAGCGAGAAATATCCTCAAGGCTGGTTGCTGGCTGCTCTCCTTCTTTGCTCGTGAGAGTCCATGTGGCCAACGAAACCCTAAGGCTCTCTCAAGCGTGGTGATCTTCAGAGTGCCCTTCGGCATGATGATAGGTGAGTGTGGGCACAGAATCGATTGATGAGAGAAGAAGGATATAGCTTTTCCAGTCTCGTCTGTGCCGTAGCGGTTGACAGGTCATCAAGGAGAGCTCAAAGCTAGGGTTTGCGCACTGACATTCGCTAGGGGGCCCGGGTAGCGCACAAGGGTGATCAGGCTGCCATGCATTGAGTCCATTGTTTCGGACTGTATGACGCGATCAACTGCTATCGGTCGATTCACAGTCCCGACTTCTGCCTAACAGCGGCTCGTGGCGTTATAATGGCTCCAAAACCACATAATCGGCGCTCGTGAAACATGCATGAAGCCAGGCATGCATTATCTCGAGCGCATTACAACCCTATCAAAACATTGCGGTGTGCAAGACTACGTTAGCTCTAGATAGGTATGGCCATATCTGTTGAAAGTCCTAGGGCTGGCTGGTCTAAAGCAGGTGGCCGGTATGCCCACTAATGGTCGATAGAGACAAGATAGCTCATCGTTGCACGATCACATCTTTCGGCCTGAAACTATAACGAACAAGTACTCTAAGAATGGAAGGGCTAGACCCTATAACTCGAACTACTGTATGTGTCAGGTGCACGCTGCACGGTTCCCTTGGGACCCTCCAACTGGGGCACGGGCTGCACGGTAACAGCACGCTCCCCTCGATGCACAAACCACTACCTAATGCGTATGTGTACCTAGCTTAGCCTGGCGTGGTCAAGGCGGGCGGATGCAGTGATCGAGTTGCCCCGAGGAAGATCTGTCACACGCAAAATCTTGACGTAGGGAGCTACAGGGGGGTCGCAAAAAGACTGACAATGGTCAGAGCGCACTTGGCAGAAGATCATTAAGCCTTAGGTGACGGGAACCCACTACAGGCCTAGTGTA
>JAABUL010000056.1_pt1 | contig 198638 bp, 349 predicted proteins | sample 5559151 | NCBI WGS metagenome assembly JAABUL01 (sample SAMN10711876, study PRJNA513368) | rock metagenome | isolation source: Antarctica rocks | place: Antarctica: Victoria Land, Pudding Butte sud | reverse complement strand
CCGTAGCAGATGCGGAGTGCTGAGCAAGGGTCAGTAATGGAGCTTCGAAGAGGTCCGCAACAGATGCGGACCTTGTCCTCCAACAGTCCGCATCTGCTGCGCCTCCTTCCACCTGCCTGAGTTCGCCCTTTCTTCGAACTCAGGGACACCTGATCTGGTAACGAGGTTTTGTTTCGTCCCCCTCCATGGCCAGCTCGCCATGGAGCTGCTGCCGGGCAGACGTGCCCCTTCTCTCTCTTTGCAATGCTGTGTATTCAGCAGAGCTTTCACACCGCCCTGAAGGCAATGTCAGACCGGCGATCAAGCAGGCCGTGGTGCATTATTGCCGCATGGCCCCTGCAGGGCGTCATCTTGGTGTTGAAGCAGGCTCAAAAATGCATCGTCCCGGAAAGCAGAGGGCAAAACAACAAGCATATCATTGGCGGCAGTTCGACTTGGCAAGGCCAGCCACCTCAGGTCAATGCGCATTTAATATTCACAGGAGCTCCTGCCGCCCACATGGTCGCCGCCCATGCAGATGAGTTCAGTCTTCACTTGGTGGCCTTCAGCGTGTAGGCGACCTCATGGTGGTACGTCTCGCCTGGCCGCAGCACCACCGACGGAAACTGCGGCTGGTTGATGCTGTTGGGGAACGCCTGCACGGATCAGGAGCAAGGGTCATGATGTCTCCACACAGTCAGTACACACAAGGCAAGGCGCAACATCCAGCTGGAAAGCGGCACCGTAGCGCCACCCGAATCAGCTGGGAGCGCGTGTGCGTCAAACACAGGCGGGCACATCGCAAAAGCCCACAGAATTCCCACACCTGACTCTCGAGCGCCACGCCAGCGTACTTGGGGTACGCAAAGCCGCCCTTCCCGTGGGAGCTGCCGTCCAGGAAATTCCCGGAGTAGAACTGCAGGCCGGGCTTCGAGGTGGCGATCTCCAGCGACCGCCCGGAGCCGGGGTCCTGGAGCACCGCCGCCTGCTTCAGCCTGCAGTTGTTGGGGTTTGTGCACTTGGGAACAAGGCCAAGTACCGATCGAGATGCCGTTTAGATTTAGATGCTGTCGAAAAGGGTCCTGGAGCACCGCCGCCTGCTTCAGCCAGAAAGTTTCCCCCTTGGGCCAGCATGCCTGTTGAGTTAGAGGAGGGTGCGAACTGAAGTGCATGATCACACAAAGTGTGTAATCGCAATGCTCAAACATACATTTTTTAATGGCCTTCATTGAGGAATGCGGGGGCGCACAAGAGGCGCACTTTGGGTCTGCCTTGCTGGCTGTCGACCTCAGCACATAATTATGGTCGTAGGCCGCATCTGCAGTCGAATTGAAGGCAGTCAGCTTTTCGAGGCTTCCAAATCTTGTGCAGGCTGCACCAATGCAGCAGCACAACCCAGATGTGGTGTCAGCAGCAGCGCACTGGGAGAGATCCGTGGAGTCGCCCCCAGTAGGCCACGAACTGTAGCACGGAATGCATGACACACCTGGCAGCTGCTTGATGCGGGAGCCAATCCCCTGGGCCATCGTAAAATCGAAGGGTGTGCCCTTGACGGGCTCCAGCTCGCCGGTGGGGATGGCGCTGTCGTCCACCGGCGTGTAGCGGTCCGCACTGATGGTGAGGCGGTGGCCCAGGATGGTGCCGGCGTCGTGGCCCGCCAGGTTGAAGTAGCTGTGTTGTGCCATGTTCAGCGGCGAAGCCTGGTGAAGAACAGCAGATGTTCACGTTGTCGAACATTGCAGTAGGATGTCAAGCAGATTGCATGTCCCTGCGCCGCCCTATTCAAGCGCCAGTGTCAGCAATGTTTCGGGGTGTCACGTGCAGCCAAACGAGCAAGGCGGGGAGATAACACCTTGTCTGTGGTCGCTGTCATGATGGCGCGCAGGTAGCCTTTGTCCTGCTTTGCAACGCCGTCTGTCAGGATGTACGTCACTGTTGCCTTCACAGTGCCTGGGTAGCCCTGCGCATCAGAACTTGTGGAGAATTCAGGGTTTTGACGCAAGGCTGCAGAAGAGTGCATTGGCTTGCAAGGGCAGTGACCATGCGATGTCAATGCGGAGTCAGCCCGTAATTGTTCGGTTCATCATGTAGAGAATGTTCATCGCACCTCCTCCCCATCTTTGCTGGTGTATGTCAATCGCACTGCGGGCGCGCCCTCATGTGTGGTCTTCTCTGCGTCCCACACCTGTTGCGGTGAAAGCTGTCGTCAGGTCCGGTGATGGTTCCAGTCTGTAGCATGTCGGCACCTTCAGGCGAGTGTGACAGCCCCGCAACCTCCCAGATCAGCAGAAATCGAAAGCAGGAAACAGCAGTCAAGAGGTGAACACCTGCATCCCCCAGCCGCGCTCCCCCCCATGCAACGCGTGCTGCCCGTCGTTCGCAGTCAGCTTGTGCTGCTTGCCGTCGATGGTGAAGCTGGCATTCGCGATGCGGTTTGCGCAGCGGCCGACCACGACGCCAAAGTAGGGATTTGTGCCATCCTGTGCACATAAGATTGTAGGGTTGAGGAGTACCCCCGGCACGAGAGCCGCAGCATGCTCATCCAAAGCGGCAAGGTCGCATCCAGGCTATTCCTGTGCATCTTCATCAAACATCACTACTGACCGCGTAGGGCGTCTTCTTGTCGAAGCCCAGCACGATGTCTGTGAGCCGGCCGCTGCGGTCCGGCACATTCAGCCGCTCGATCGCGGCACCGACCGGGCTGATGTGCACCTCCACGCCCTTGCTGTTCACCAGCACGTGCGTGGGCAGGGCCTCCACGTCCTGCTGCTGAATCTGCCCGCCCCTGCGTGGCCAGAAAATATTATTTCGGAAAATTTCTCCGCAAGCCCGAGGCCGCTCGATCGCCCGGGCTGATGTGCACCTTCACGCCCTTGCTGTTTACCGGCAGGTGCATGGGAAGGGCCTCCACGGCCTGCTGCTGGCCGCGCCCCGGCCTGGACAGCCAAGAAATTAACGGCAGTCAGCTTGTTCCGCAAGCTGAGGCGCGGGTTGGTCCGGCGACGCAAGCGGGAGCGGCGCCTGGCTGCGTTCCTGGTGGCAGTGCAGCGTCGAGCCACGAGTGCCAGGCTGCAAAGTTGCAAGGGTTAATGCGAGAATCTGACCTCACGATGTGCTTCAGCAGCTTGCCGACGCTGAACAGCACGCCGCCGGCGACCGCCAGCACCGCCCAGTGGATCGGCTGCAGCTTCTGGACGTCCGGCCGCCGCCGGCGCTCCGCCTGCTTTGCCGCGTCTCCCGCCGGCCGTGACAGGCCGGGCAGGCCCATTCTGCGAACCTGCAGGCGCCACGCAAAGCGTTGCTGCTGCGTCGTTGCGGACTCGCACATGCACGTGCATTTATACATTATCTATTATCGGTGGCCAAGGCCTTGTGTGCTCAAGACGAGACATCGATATGCCCGAGTAGTACTCGGCGAGTACCGATCACTCTGCAATGATTGCCTTCGCAGGCAGTTGGAGCTGGCTTCAAACGCAACCAGTCACGGCAGGCTCCAATCGCAACGTGCTGATGAGGGATGAAGGCAACGAAGAAACACAATACTGTCGCCCACGCGGCTGAAAGCTCTGCAGGAGGTTTGCAAGTTGTCAAAATGGCAAGTGAAGCAGCACTGCTCTGAACATTGCAATTGCACCAGCAGATCTCAGATCGCATGAAGTGGGTGCAAAATAGAACAGTAGAGCGGATCCATGTGCAAGCGGCTGCTTTCTGACAGCACGCAGCGGCTGATTATCATCTGACAGAGGACTGCATGTTGTCCGCTTTCGCACGCGGCCTGCTGCTGTCGCCGCGATTGGCACACCGTGTTGCGGCGACTTCCGGAACACCCCGTCACTTTGTGAGCCCGCCGACGGCCTTGCGCAGCCTCCAGGTCGCCCAGGCTGAGTTAGAGCGTCCGCAAAAGGTGATGACACCGATTGACACCCTGCCATGCTGCCGCTCAGCTGGCGCCGGGAGTCAGTCCTCTGTGCTAGTGCAGGTTCCCTCTGTGCTGCCGGAGGCCTCCGAGCCCTTTGGGTTCCGTGTAAGATACGACGAGGTGCCCGCCAAGAACGTACGCACCTTGGCTGTGCATGTTCATTGACTTGTGACCCCGCCGACGGCTGCGCGCGGTATAGTCATGTTCTGACCGTGCTGTCGTGCTGACAGTCGAAGCTGCGCCTGGACGCCTACCTGACAGCGAAGCTGCCGGATGTCAGCCGCTCGCAGCTGCAGCACGGCATCAAGTTGGGCCTGGTCAAGGTCAATGGCCGCGTGCACATCCAGAACAGCAAGGTCGTGCGGCCTGGCGATGTGGTCATCTGCGGGTTGCCGCCGCCGCCGGTGACGAAAGCCATCCCGCAGGTGGGTGCTGGATCGCTGCGAATGAGTAGCTATGTGTGACCTGCCTATGCGGAGATTTGCCCGGGCTTGTCTGCAGCATGTGGATTTTGACTCCACCCTTAGCTGCGTTCGCGTGAAAAGGCTGCCATTCCAATCACAGGATATCCCGCTCGACATCGTCTTTGAAGATGACCACCTCATGATCATCAACAAGGTAGCCAGCCTTTGCAACGGCACAGCCCAGGGCTGTTCAAGCACACAGCACACATTGCACTCACCGCCATGCTTCCGCGGCCGCAGCCGATCCCTCACCGGACCCTCACCGCATTCTTCAATCTGCGTCGTCTGCAGGCGGCGGGCATGGTGGTGCACCCCGCGCCAGGCAACGAAACGGGCACGCTCGTGAACGCGGTGCTGCACCACTGCAACCTGCCCGCCTATGAGCTGGCGCCAGGGGAGCGGCCGCCGCTGACCCTCAGCCACTGGCCAGGTGACCACCGAACAATCATGACGAAAGATCGTGACCGAGCATCAGCATCGTGACGAAGCACCATGCTGACCGCTTTCGCTGCTGACCTGTACATCGGAATTGCAAGCTGAACACCTATGCGCTTCAGACATCAAGGTGAGAGGGCCACGATAGGGCCGCCGCCAGCTTACGGCAGCGGCACCGGCGGCAATGTCCTTCGCTCCTGTTCTCGTGAGGATGCACGGTAAATCAACAGCCTATTTTGGTCGGGGCCACTTGAAATTTGCCCCTTCTGCAGACCCGGACGCGCCGACAGGGGACGAAATATTGTCAGAGGACGAGGCCCTGGAGCCGGCGGATGTGCCGCCGCCGTCGCCCTCGCAGCCGGCGCTGCTGCGGCCTGGCGTGGTGCACCGCCTCGACAAGGGCACGACAGGCGAGCTGCATCCTGAGCATTCTGCAAGTTTGAAAGCCGGGATGCGCAGCTCTGACAAGGGCACGACAGGCGGAAAGGGCTGCGCTCTCATTCACATAGATGCAGAATGAGTGCACTGTTACGAGCCGGGATGCGCAGCTCTGACAAGGGCACGACTGGCGAGCAGCCTTTCCGTCCCGCTGTTGTCAAATGCGATCTGTGCACGCTGCAAGCGTCAGGCTGACTCGGAGCAGGAAACAGCAGCAGGCGCCGGACATAGCACATACGTCGCCGCCTTGGACGCGCATGCTGTTCACCTCAGCCGCACGTGCCACAAGGCTGAAATTGCGCAACATGTGGTGCACAGGCCTGATCGTCATGGCGAAGGACGCCAAGACGCAGTGGCACCTCAGCGACCAGTTCAAGGCTCACACGGTGAGCTGCTGCCTTCGGCGTGGTCATGTACCCTGTTTTTGACAGGACACTGCCGGCGAGGTTGCCGCCGTGTGTGCAGCATGTATCCAGGGAAACCCACACTCAGGAAAACTGGCGATGGTGCTGTGGACTGCTTCACTACCTTGCCGATGTGCCCATTCCCACGCACAAATTCGTGGATGTGGTGTGTCTGCAGGTTGAGCGGACGTATAACGCTATCGTGCTGAAGGTGCCTGCGGGGGCTAAGGGTATCGTGGAGACCAAGATCGGCCGCAGCTCGAAGGACAGGAAGCGCATGATGGCGCTGCCGGTGCATGCAAGCAGGTCCGAACGTTCACCCTCAAACAATGCCAACCACTGCACTATTGAGCTGTCTTGTTTCATGAGCTGTCCTGCTGCCGCGTCCAGCTCGCAACATGACGGCGCTGCCGGTGCAGGCCAGCAGGTGCGTTGTTTGATTCAGCGGCGCACGACTTGGCTCCTAACGAGCGCCTCAATCATTCGTAGTAACGTGCAGTTGCCATCAAAAGCCGGATCCCAAAATACAAAACAACAGGAGCATGACATCGCCCTGCTGCTCTGCCGCTGCAGGGGGCGGTAGGCGCGCTCCAGGCGCTGCCTGTGGCGGGCGCGGCCCTGGAAAAACAGCGCAACAACCTATAAAAGCTCGTACAAATCTCCCTTGCACCCGCAGGGGCCGGTGGGCCCGCAGCACCTTCCAGCTGCTGGAGGCGCTGCCCGATGCGGGCGCGGCGCTGACGCAGTGGAACCTGTCAACGGGGCGCACGCACCAGATCCGCGTGCACGCGCAGCACATCGGGCACCCGCTGCTCGGCGACGACGCCTATGGCGGCGCCGGCGGCGCAGCGCTGTTTGTGCTGGCCGGCAACAACGTCGAGAGGTGTGTTTACAAACGAAGCCTGCAATGATATGCGAAATGTTTACAAGATCCGCGTGCACGCGCAGCACATCGGGCACCCGCCGCTGGGCGACGACGCCTACCGCGGCGCCGGCGGCGCCGCGCTATTTGACGCTATCTGTGCTGGCCGGCAACAATGTCGAGAGGTGCTGTTGCTTCAATCTGGATGCGCAGTATGAGGGAGATGACGCCTACAGCGGCACGAGCGGCGCCGCGCTCTTTGTGCTGACGGGCAATCATGTCAAAAGGTGAGCTGAAAAGAACTTGTCAATCATGTGACTAGAAGACTGCGGTGGCGGCGGCGGCGCCGCGCTGGTTGTCCTGGCTGGCAACAATGTCGAGGGGTGCGCTGTTGCTTCAAATTGGCCCAAATCGGTACAGAGAGACAAGGCATACGGCGGCGGCGCACTGCTTGCGCTAGCAACAACGTCGAGAGGTGAGACCTTGGACAGGGACTAGCTTCTGTTGAGAAGGCTGTGGACTAAGGCGCTGCAAGGAGATGTCGGCAAAGGCGCCGCCGCGCCATTCGTGCTCGCCAAACACAGAGTCAAGAGGTGCGGCATGGGCCGTGAACTGTGTCGTGTTCATTCTTGAGCCCTCATGGGCGCTAGCGGCAGCCGGACAGCTCCGGGCGCGGCTGCTGCAGCTGGCTTGACAACAGCTACACCTCACACAAGGCCGCACATCCGAAGCTGCATTGCCCACCCGGCCACATGCAAAGCAGCTGTGCCGTGCCCTCCATCCGAAGCAGTTTGCTCTCCCCTGTGCCGCAGGCGGGATCGGGCAAAGCAGCTCATAGGCGTCCTGGGCCGGCCGGCCCTGCACGCCAAGAGCCTGGGCTTCGAGCACCCCGCCACGGGGCGACACATGCAGTTTACCTCCGAGCTGCCGCCGGATTTCCTGGCGGCTCTGGCCGGGTTGCGCGCGCTGTCGAATGCGGGCAGCGGCAAGGGCGGCAGGGGCGGCGGTAAGCGGCGAAAATGAGGCGCGGGCGCAGCGTTTCAGCTGTGCTCTGCCCCGCCGACCTTGACAGCGTGGGCCCTGGCAGAAGCAAGCAGCAGCCGGGGGCGCTGGGTCAGCGGCCGGCGGCGCAACTGAGCTGTGGGTCGATCTTTGACAGCCCTGTCGGTCAACACGCCCTGGCGGCGCAGGGCTGCATCGCGGGCAGCATAGGCGGACGGGTTTCCAGCGGCGCCCTGCTCAAGATCCGCCTGTCATTGTCCCTGATCCATTGCGGAACATAACGGGGCTTCTGCTGCTGCAAGTAAGCCTTGACAGCGGACGACATTGCACTTTTCAGATGACGTGCGAGCCTGTCACACCAGCGGCAGGCTGCCACGCAGCAAGTATGATCACCAACCATACCTGTTTTTGAACCGACGTCGGACACAGAATTGGCCCGGTGAGTGTGCAACGATCATGATCATTCGTGCATTTCAGCCGCACATGCTGTGGCGGCGCCGCAACTAGGCTCAGGTATAGAGGCAGGAAGATGGACAGCTGGAGAGTTGAACAGCCGTGCAATGCAACAACACTGATCACAAAAGTGAAACCTTGTATGCAAATTAGGCATTTGTCCAACATCACGAGAGCCGTATTCTCGTGATTGTGCCCCTCGCCAAAAACATTTTTGTCCGCCCTCCCTTCTCGTACAGTTTTCCGCCACCCGTGCGTCCAACAGCTGGTGATCGGCGATGAGCTTTCGCGCTGACATGTAGAACTGCAAGCTTCAGTGCTCACACGTCGTGCACACGCGTCTTTGCATTCGTCACAGCACAGGCTGGACAGACACACATACTCTGCGCAGCTCTTACGACAGCCCTGGAATAAGCACAGCGGCGCGCCGCTGTGATCCTGCGACACCAGCGGCGCTGGTAGTGCTTCCGGAGCAGGACGTTATCGTGCTGGTGGGCTCTGCCTCCCTCCTCGCGCAGTGCCTTACGTCAGAGCCCGGCGTATGTGCGTCAGGCAACAAACGGCTGACGAACCAAAGATAAGCCGAGTATTGCAGGTGAGGACGGCGGCCTGCCTGCTTGATCGCGGACCCTCAGCGGTACACACCAGGAGGCCAGCCTCTGGCTTGATCATCGCTTCGAGGCTGCCGGCAGTTTGAGGAAGGTTCCGGGCCACGCAACAAAAGGGGAGGGTGCAAAAGTGCGGCAGGATGACGTGACCGACTCGTCACTGCTGCCGGACAGCCCCGCTGCTGTTCGGGTCGACATCTTGGCTGCGCTCGTAGAGGTAGGGGGTGGGAAGCCTGCGTGCGGGTACACCAATGCGATTTGCAACATCCAATCGTACACAGGTTGTACCATATGACCTCCGGGGGCCACAGGACAAGCCTTGCCTCCGGACTGCTCAGCTGCTGGCGGCCGGGAGAATGACGGCCGCGCGCGAGAGCGTGAATGAGCGACTAAGGCGTGCGTCAGCCACCGTGTCACTGATCAGGCAGCCGGTGCAGGCCACTCATCTGTCACTCCGCCACCGCGCCGCCGCGCCGCGTATCAGAATTGTCCCAATGGCTGTGGGAGCGCGATGCACACGTGCAGCTCTCATGCTTGCCACCACCAGGTGGACAACCAACTAAGGCCAACTCATCGTGCACAGCAGCGCTGCCCCCTTTCAAAGGCGGCAGAAGCGCTGGCGTAAACGGCGGGCCCTTATGTGGCCGCTGGCGGGCAGCAGCGCAAGATGATCTTCATACCATCATGTATCCTGTGACAACTATCTGAAAGTGTGATGCCTAACACCGCCGCTGCATGTCGCCACAGGTGCTGGCTGCGTGGGGCGGCACTGAGCCGAGGACGGAGTGTGGCCGCATTCGGCGGCGCCACCATTTCATTTGCCGCGGCGCCATGCCGGCGGCAGAACGAGAGGGGCGAGATGACCAACTAGCGCAGCCTAAAACATGGTGAGCCAGCTGCCTGGCTCACGTGCGGCGTGTCGAAACCAGCTGACCCTAGCAGACACTCAGGATATATCTATCTAGATCGTTGGTCATGCGCCATGCGCCCTCATTCATGTCGTGCTGCTGACAGTTCCTGCTTCTTGCCCATTGCTTTGCACTGCCTGGCGTGTCGTTCACCGACAGAAGCCATGGCCGACAGCAGAATGATGATGTGAAAACGTGCATGAGCGTGGAAGGGATGCTGCTGTTGAATATAAACCGCCGTTTTTTCAATCGTGCAGGTGGAACGCCATTGTGAGGGGCTAGCCACCCGCGACGCGGCAGATGCGGGGCAGCCAGTAGGCCGACCCGCCTCGGCTGAGCACGGCGGCAACGCGATGAGCGACGACGACATCACCTCATCGTCTGGGGACGGCGGCGCCGGGTGTCCGCGAGCCGGCGGCAACGCCCGCCGGATGCCCCCAGCGGGAGCCCTGGCGGAGTCGCGGGCCGGGCGCGCCGCGTCAGCCGGGCGTGGCAGCTCGGCAGCCGGCGGCGGCAGCATGGGGGACGCCAGCGGCGACGGTGAGCCGGGACGGGGCGGCCGGCAGCAGCGGGTGCAGGCGGACTCTGAGAGCAGCGGCGGCGTGAAGGAGCTGACTCTCGAGGAAATCCAGGTGATATTGAAATGCAATATGCCTTGCTTTGCATCATAGCTGCCCGTGAGTCAGCGTTTGCATGAGCGGCAACTGGGTCGAGTGAAGAGAACTGCTGTGACAGTCCAGCCTGGCTGGCAAGCGGCGCCGCTGCTGCAGACATCCAGGTGGACACGACTGCTCTTCATGCGGACAGAACATGCCCTCACACCATCATCACTGCCACCGCGAGCGCATGGTCCAGCAGCTTGCCTGCTACATATTGCAAGCCCAGGCGGCGCCAAAAAGGCACCACCATCTCCACAGGGTGGGGTGACATGTACGCTGGGACCACACGCCGCCAGCATGCAGGACCCTGAAGCTGTTGTCACCTTTCACAGCCGTCATCGCATGACCTGTTACTTCTTGCAGGCGCACTTCCATCTGGGCCTCAAGGAGGCGGCGACAAAGCTCGGCGTGTGCGCGACGACGCTGAAGCGCAAGTGCCGCAAGCACGGCGTCAAGGCGTGGCCGAGCCGCGAGATCAAAAAGTACAACAAGGCCATGGCGCAGATCCAGGCGGTGCACTCCGCTGGCGGTGCCGCCGCCGCCGCGCTGCCCGCGCCGCCGCCGCAGCTGACGGCCGCCGCCGCCGCCGCCGCGGCCAGGAGCGGCGAGGCAGCGGGCGTGGGCGCGGTGGCTGCGGCGCCGTTGTGGCACACCGCTCCTGCGGCGACTGCCGAGGCCGCCGAGGGCAGGGCCTCAGCATTATCCTCCAGGCAAGGCCGTCTTTGTCAGTCCTCCAGCAGGATGCTCACTTGAGGATCCAGCCAATGTATTTGTTCTCTCCTTTGTCGCACAGTCCTCGTACACGCTATCTCCAGCAGCAGGCATCTTGCACTGAATCGACTCGGCACCGTCCTTTTGTGCTTGACACTGCGCGATGTTTGATCTACTGCCTGCTTGCCAGCATGACCAGGTTTGCGCATCTGAATGAACGTGTGACTGAACACTGTTTGAACATTATCTGACTGAACGTTCGCAGTCCCGGCGGGCGGCGCGCAAAGTCCGCATCGCAGTCGGTGCGGTCGCCGCGGGCGCGGCAGCTGCGGACGCACAGCCACCCGCAGCTGTCCAGGCCGCAACGGGTGCCGTCCGAGGTGCGACCGTCGGTGCATTGCTTCTGCAGGAATCTGCAAGTCTTTTGCATGCAGCGATTGTGGTCTGAAGCCTCTAAGGAATATGAAAGGTACATCCATATGAAAGGCACATCAATATGAAAGGTACATCAATAAGACATTGCTTTCCGCGGCTCTGCGGCACGCACATCCTTGCGCTGTGCAACATGTGCGCCACATTGCATCGTGCAGGGACTGTTATCGTTGCCCAGACATCAGCAGGGACGTGTCTGTGCCGCGTACAGGTCAGCGACTCGCCCGCCAGCGATTTCGGCACCGGCACTGGATCCCCCACGATGGCGTCAGAGTCGACGACACCGTCGGTCGCCGGCAGGTCCATGCAGGTGGAACCTCCCGCCCCACGCTGTCTATTCATTCGTTTTTAATGTATCCAGTAAGCAGCTTCGAATAACACAATGCTTTGGCAGTCCAAGCCGCCAATACTGCTGGCCGCAGTTTGGAGTTTGGAGCAGCAACGCAGGTTAGTGCTGGATGTTCAAACGCCGTGATGGCGAAATAGGTCGAGGGGCAGCACACTGCCCCCATTACTTGCACCCGCCTGCTGTAGCTCACCCCGCAGGCGTCGCGCACCCTGCAGGGCCAGGCGGCAGACACTCCGCCGCTTGCGACGGCCGCCGAGCCCGTGCATCAGCGGTGGCCGCCGCCGGGTTTGCAGGTTAGCAGCGCGGCCGCCTGGGGAGCCTGGGGCCGCAAGGGCAGCGAGGTGGGGACCCTGCAGCCGGCGCCTGATGCTTCCGTCATGGAGGGTGGTGATCCAGAGCAGAGGGCACGCCTGGCCAGCTACCAACGGCAGGCAATGCCTTGTCCAGAACCCTAATACCCCTAAACACCCTATGCACTATGCGGCCAGCATGATATGCAGCTGCTGAAGGGAGAGGTCAACAGTGGCTAGTGCTGCCCAGCCACATAGTCGCGCTAGGGGCAGGTTGCCGAAACGAGATGGTCGACAGTGGCTGGGGCCGCCTGGCCGCATGGGATGCACTGCACCGCCTGCCCGTGGTCGATGCTGGTTGCACACGATGTAGCTGGCCCAGGAAGTCACTTCGTGCATGGCTGTGCTACAGGCGGCACAGGCGCTTCAGACAGCACAGGCTGCGCCGGAATGGCAGCAGCCACAGCTGGGCCGGGCGGCATACCAGCAGGCTGTCTTGCCGTCTCCCACCACAGACTGGCGGCGGCAGCAACAGCAGCAGCCTCAGCATCAGCCGTGGCAGCAGGGGCAGCAGCGGCCGCTGAGCCTGACCCAGCCGCAGCAGCAGTGGCCGCTGAGCCTGAGTGAGCCACAGCAGCAGTGGCCATTGGGCCTAGGCCAGCCGCAACAGCGGTCACTGAGCCTGGGGCAGCCACAGCAGCAGTCGCGGAGCCTGGGCCAGCCGCAACAGCAGCAGCAGGCTTCGGTTCAGCAGCAGCAGCGCTGGCAGCAGGCGGCAGAATATGAAGAACCCGACCTGCAACAGCCCTGTGGCTTCGAAACGCAGTACGAGCAGCAAGGCGCATTGCTGCCGAGGCGGCAGCCAGCGGAGCCGCTGGGGCAGCAGCAGCAGCAGCAGCAGCAGCAGCAGCAGCAGCAGCAGCAGGCGGCGGCGGCGGCAGCGGCATGGCCGCTAGCGGGCAGCCACATCCAGCACGGGTGGCAGCTTCAGGAGGGTGGCGACCAGCAGCGGCGCAGCAGCAGCCTCCCGCAGTTGTGGCGGGCGCCACAGCTGGCGCCGCCTGCGCCGGCGCCGCCGGTGCTGTCGTTGCAGCAGCAGCAGCAGCAGTGGCAGCAAATGCAGCAGCGACAGCAGAGCGCTGCTTCCGGCTTCTACGAGCCGCAGGCGCACATGCAGCGGGGGCAGTGGGCTCCGACTTCACGCCAACAGCCCGGGGCCCTGTCTGGGACGCCTCTCGCGGCGTCCCCTGCTTCCCGGCTGCCGTCGCGCCGGCCTGAGGGAGCGCAGCGCCTGCAGACTGGCGCGCAAACGCCTTACGCCTTGCAGACCGAGGTGCGATCGACCCCGGGTCAAGCCGTGGTGCACGTCCAACCGCACTATTGGTTTTGCACATGAGCGGCAGTAATGAGGTTCACCTTCCTCAACCCCACCACATTCCGGGGTGCATGGCCGGGGCAGGAGCACCATGTGTAGCTGTGGCCCGGAGCTGCAGCTGCTGCAGCTTGCAGCTGGGTTTTTTCAAGGCAACAGTGGCCCTGCTGACGCTGTGACACCCATGTGCAGGTGCATTTCCCGGCCACCGCGCACAGCGCCGGCTGGGGCGGCGCCACGACCGACCCACCCACGCCAGCTGCGCTTTTGGGGGGGTCCTCGCTGTCAGAGGACATCGCCCGACTCATGGGCGGCCATGGCGCCGTCACGGAGCCGCTGCCGCCCGCGGCCTGGGACGCGCAGGGGCTTCTGCTGCTATCGCTCCCGCCGCAGGCGGGGGCGGGCGTCATTCAGCCGCCGCCGCACGGCTTCGTAGGCATGGGGCCAGGGCTGGGACCGGGGCACAGCCAGCTGGGGCCGCACATGGGCTGGGATTCGAGTGGAGAGGAGTGAGTCGACAACTGAAGATATGGGCACAGTTCGAGCCGGCCATTGAAGCGCCGGCGTCAATTCATCGAGGAACATGGCGAGGCGGCGTTCTCACACATCAATGCGGCGACCTCGTGCCAGAAGACACTGAGCAATGTGGTATTTAGCCGCCGTAGCCGCAAGTGCCGAGCACAGTCTTTATGGTGCATCAAAGTGGGAACGCGTGACGCTAACAAGGCAGCTGCTCATTACCAACGAACGCAGCTCGGGCGGGGTACAGGCCTGCTCCACGTGTGGTGGAACCATTGCTCTGGGGTGAGCAGGAAAGCGGGAGTGCCGCCGGAGAGCCGCACTGCCAGTGCATCATTGTGTGTCAACCAAAGAATGAATTTCGCTTTGGAAATTCTTCTTTTGCGGGGACAGTTCCTTCTACAAACAGAGCTGTGCAGGGACACTTACTTCGAGCAAGTGGCCAGTGCTGACGCCGCGGTGCGGCAACTTTGGTGCAAGCTACATGATGCACCAGAAGCTGGGAGAGGGTGTCTTGCCGTGCAGTTCGATACAACTGTAATTAGATGGAACATCAAAAAAGTCCTATGGCAAGAGGTTGCTCTAGCTTCAACACTTTGCTGCCAGCTCATCAGAACCAACTCGCCATGACACGACATTTTCAACAGGTGAGGCAGCCCTGCATATTGACCTACACATTTATTAATGGTGTGTACGAAACTTTAAATGAGATCATGCCCGATGTGCAGCACAGCCAGTTCTTGAAACTTATCCGTACATACATTCAAAGTGCTTGATCGCTGCAGGCTGTCCGAACATGTCCTGCTGAGCTTTTTTGCCAGCTGACGCCATCCGACGCCCGAAGGGTGATGAAATCAAAGCAGACCCTCTTTCCAATTCAAATCAACCAGCCCGAAGCCTGCCAGCTACTGCAGCTCCAAACGCTGCAGAAGGTAGCTGTACTTCTCAACATGCAACAGATAATAATCCCTCGCCATGCCCTCTGGAGCCTGGTGCTCGCTCAGAAACATGTCCCCTGCACTTCAGAGCAGGCAGCACCGCCCAGCGCCATGGTATGGCTGATAGCGGCCTTCATCAATGCGTCTTGTCACCCGCTTCCGCTGTGTACGCCGCTGCTGGGCCCGCTGATACACCGAAAGCCGCCCGCCTGAGGGGCCGCAATCACCTCCGCCGCCTCGACATGGACGATACTATTGCATCTTCTTGTGCAGCGGAGCGCCTGCGTCAAACACGCCCAGTCCTCATTTGTGCCACCAGCCCGCCGCAGCCGCGGCCGCGTCCGGCGGCAGGCTGCCGTGGTGGTGGTGGTGGTGGTGGTGGTGGCTGACTTCCGCAAGTCTTGGCGGGCTGGCGACGCCTTGGAACAGCGCCGTCGCCTCGTGGTGCTTGGCGCCCAGCATCGGCGGCGGCGAGACAAAGCCGTCGGACGCGGCACCCTCGCCGCCGCCGCCCCCGCCGCCACAGCTGTGCGGCGCCGGGTGCTGCTCGGGGCCGCTGTGCGCGCCGAAGTGTCCGCTGCCGTCGAGGCTGTCGTACCCAATGCCGCCGGCGGCGCCGCGCGGGCTGAGCTCGCCGCCGCCGCCGCTGCGGGCGTCTTCCGGCCCCTCAGGCGGCGGGCTGTGTCGCCAGGACGCCAGCTGGCGGGCGATGTCGGAGCACACCGCCGACAGCTGCATGCCGCTGTAGCCGCCGGGGGTGAAGCCTGCGGGTCCGCCGCCGCCGCCGCCGGCAAAGCCCGGCCCGATGCCGCCCAGACTGCCGGCGAGGGCGCTGAGTCCGGCGGCGCGCGGGCTCAGAAGGGAGCTGACTCCTGTGGTGCTGTGCACGGGGGGGCCGGGCGGCGTGGCCGTCCGGGCGCCCAAGGTGGAGCTGTGCAGCGGCGGCGGGTGGCGGGCGTAGCTGCCCAGGACTTGCCCCAGGTGCGGGCCCTCGGAGTAGGAGCGCCGCTCCCGCAGCAGCGGCAGGTTCATGCGCAGCTCCGGCACCGGCATGACGGCGCTGCATCGTCAGGGGTCAGGGGGGTCAGGGCCGTAAACCCTAACAACACGTCGCTACTCCTCTACTGCTCACAAACCATGCAATAAGTGAAAGGCAAGCCGTTGGCAGTGCCATGCAAGGGAAGGCTGCCAGCGCCGTCCTTCCACTACCTCCGCCAACAGCACCATCGGCACGTGCCAACACAAAACTGGGAAGAGAAACTGGCCGGCTTTCCTCGTCTCCGCACTTTGCATCCTCAGCATACCTGTTGTGGAGGCCGGGGATGAAGCGGGAGACGGGTAGGTCGCCGGAGTAGCGTCCGACGCAGGCCCTGCCGCCGTCCACTGGCGCAAAGCCGGCGGCCGCGCCGCTGAAGGGCCGCAGGAACCTGCTGTAGTCGCTGTGGGCGGAGCCTGCACGTGTTGAAAACTTTACAGTGATTCAGCTGTCTATAGCACAGGTCTATAGCACATGTAGATAATTTGATCAAACACAGCATTGCACACAGTACCTCGAGCACGTCGACTGGTGCTACAGACCTGATTGCGTGATACCCGTCACTGTGAGCCATGCTGATCAAGGGACATGGATGTGGGCTGACATCCATCTGTTCGAAGCATGGTGTCGGTAACACAAAAGCGCACCGGTGCCGTCGGAGCGGGAGCTGGAGTAGGGGCGGCCGGCGGCAAACGGGGCCGGCAGGTAGGGTGCGTCGCAGGCCAAGGGTACGTCAATGGTGTTGCCAGGAAGGCAAAAAGGAGGATACTGGCTGTCTGATGTACCGGTGCCGTCGAAGCGGGAGCTGGAGTAGGGGCGGCCGGCGGGGTGCGGAGGGTGCGCCAGGTCATCGTCCAGTGCGCCGGCCAGCGACACCACAGGGTGACCCGCCAGCGGCGGCGCGGCGCCGTGTCGCGGGTCGCCGCCGCTGCCGCCGCCGGCCTCGTGCAGCGGCACGAGGCGGCTGATCGAGTGAGGCCGGCCTGGCAGCGGCGGTGGGGAGGTGGGGCTGCCGCCGCCGTGGTGCGTCATCTCCGGCAGGCCGCTGTGGCTGGACGCGTGCGGCAGGCGGCTGCACACAGTGCAGGGTCTTCAGTGGTGGACATGAGTGTGACGAGTGCTGACCTCCTGGGAGGGCAATTCTGCTGCTGACGTGAGGCGTCCACTGCAGCAACAGCGACGCTGGTCGCACTGTGGCAGAGATGGCCTGCGTGTAAACACCTACTGCTGCTCAGCGGGCTGCACCCACAGTCGCGATCGAGGAATTTTGTGCAATGCGCACCTGTTGTACTCGTAGGGAGCCGGAAAGCGGCCGAAGACGTCATATGGCGCGGATCCCAGCGGGCCGTAGTGCTGCGGCAGGGTGCCAGGAAAGGTGGACGCATGCTCCAGGGGCTTGTGCTCCAGGGCGCCCAGAAACTGGTGGCCCGCCATCGCTCCAGGGTGGGGCGAGCGCGGCGGCAGCGGCGTCCCGCAGCCGCGGCTCTCGCTGTCGGCGGCGCCCTCCGCATCGCCGTAGCTGCCATAGCCTGTATGCAGTTGTGTCGGCAGACCTCATCTTCGAGAACTGAATGGTGCAGGTGCTCCTGGTCTCAGGTCGGTCGAAGCCAGACGGACTTGCGCACAGAAACAGGTGTGAGCAGTGCCCCCAAGCTGGTTGAGTATAACCACCTGACAGAAGAAGGCAAGCAGCACAGTGCAGTGCGGTTGCCATGTCTGAAATGGCGGAATAGGCATCATTAGGAGGGACACAGGCGCACCGAGCGCCGAAGCTGGCACCAGGCCGCTTGTGGGCGACAGACCCTTGTGCGCTGCTGACACCTGCCCCACAGCATTGCACGGTCTAAGTGAGCGCCTACAGCACATCTGCCTAGACCCTTTCGTCATAGCAGGGGGCTCCATTCGAATCGGCCTTCTGGCCACAGCACCGCATGCATGTTCATGCCGCAAGCAGGCAGGGCGGCACTCCAGGCCTGAGGAGGATGCATCATCTGCATACAGTTCGTGATGTATACACGATGCAGCCTTCCAGAGCCGATCCGACAACGCGCACCTGGTCGACGGCGCGGCTGAGCTTGACGAGCTTGCGCTGCGGCCAGGCGGGAATGCCCTTGCGGCGGCAGACGCGCTTCAGGGTGGATGCGCACACCCCCAGCTGCTGCGCCGCCTCGGACAGGCTTAGCCGAAAGTGCGCCTGCAGCACAATGTTGGCCAACACGAATCATCCCTGATCCACACTTTCTGCTGCCAAGGTTTCTGTTCATGAAAAGGCGGCAGCGCCGCCAGGGCGCCAAGCACTGCGACTTCTTGGACGTCGGAGACTTTGATTGCTGGAGGCGCATTGCTTCGGCACATAGCACGCAGATTACCTCGGCGGCGCTGGCGAATGCCAAGGTACGTACACGCTAGTCAGGGCTGCTTGTGGGTCCGTCACGTGCAACTGTCGGCAGGTCAGACGCGCAGCTGCTGCCCTTTCTGGGCAAGTGAATATTCAGTCCACCCACAAACGGTGGACTTCCTGAAACGGCGGAGGCTGGGCACCGTCCGTGCTAGTGGTCGCTGCAAACCTCTGATGGGTGGTGCGTGCGCCTGAAGCCAGGCGCAGTAGATCGGCGCGTCGCAGGCACCGATCCTGTCGTTGCAGCCGCAATGCTGCATTATCAAGCGGGCTCTCCAAGGGCTGGCGGAAAGATCAGCGGCCAGCTCATACCGATCCTGATGAATATCTCAGCATCCCAGGACGGCACAAACAACCAGCGCTGTTGAGCTGAGAGCATCATGTATGTCGCAGGCGTCCGGATCTATGTGTATCCTACGATGCGCAGGTCCCGCCCGCACAGGGGCTGCCACCTTGGCTCAAACAGCCGATCCTAGGTCAGCGAGCAAGTGCGTGTGTTTGGGGACGTTGGGATCGCCGATCGTGGCTTCTGCGGCATCGGGTCATTGTGCGTACGCGAGTGATGCCCGCATTCGATGGCGGAAGCCATTGATGGGGCACCTCGCTGCGGCGAAGGTCCGGGAGTCGTGTGTTGGGTGCATCCGCAGAACCGTACACAGGCGGGTTAGCAGTGCTCTCGAGAGGGTAGGGAGAGGCCAATCGCCGCGCCTGGAGGTCGGCCAGCGTGATGGTGCGTGAGCTCCCGTTCCTGCGCCCCGTGGCAGTTCTGCGGCCGCCGCTTGTGCTGCGCTTTGGGCGCCGCTTGCCCGGCGGAGGTGAACAGCTGCTGTCCCTCTCGGCGGCGGGTGCATAGTCCGCCTCGCTGTCGGAATCATGCATCATGCTGAATGGCACTGTCCTGCAAAGTGGCACTGCCTTTACCAGGAGGATGAAGGCAGTACCTTCTGCTCGAGATTGCTGCAATCTGAGCATCCCAGTTCCATAAGGTTTTTGGTAGGTGTGCTGCTGGCACAGCCGTAGACTTTGGCGCTCGCACCAGCCGTGCGGCAGCACCGAGTGAACGCAGTCACTTTGCTTGCTGACGTGAGATCCAGTTGCAAAACTCAAAACTCTGTTGAAGCGCATGCGGCAGCGGTTGGTGAGCCGCTATCATCTGCTCTATGTCGCCCTCAGCTTTGACGGAGTCTGCCGCGGCGGGCAGGCCTTCGCAAGAGCCCTTCTTAGTCCCAGTACTTGATGAGGCCATCCCAGCCGCAGGTGGCGACCTTGCTGCTCTCCAGCGGGTGCCACTCTGCGCCCATGCACACGCCCTCGTGCGCCTTGAAGCTCCGGAAGATCTTCGTCGTCTGCGCAGGGGAGGAATCGTGGTGTCGGAAAGGGCGGCGAACACGGACAGGCAAGCCAGGCCCTAGATGCTGCTGGCGCAAGCACCGCAGACGTGGACCCATGCTGACCCACGATGTCAGCTCACGATGCAATCGTGCAGCGAGGTGCAAAGCAACATTGAGGCGTGCGGTGGACAAGCACAGAACCGAGCAGTACTTCATGCCAGTGCAGTACCAGGGCATTTGAGCGCATACCTTCCAGTCCCAAAAGTAGCATTTGCCCTCGCCGTCACCAGACATGACATAGCGCCCATCCGTCGAGAAGTTGACCTGTGTGCAGCAATAGCACCGAGTCAGCATCTATCTGGCTGACACACGCTGTCCCTAGGGCCAGATGTGTATGTTCGCGTGCGCTGCAGGCTGGCTGGCTTCGTCGGAACGAGGCATGCTGCGAGATACTGCACGGCAACGAAGCGGAAACAGGGCGAGCCTTGCCGCCACCGCTGTGGGAGGCGGCAAGCGGCAGCAGACACCACCGAAAGCTCAGGCTCACGACGAAGCACCAAGAAGGGAAAAGCGCAGAAAGTGGCAGGCTTGGTCAAAGAGGCACCTGGCAGGCGTAGCCAGAGCTGGTGTGGCCCTTGAACACCTTCTTGCGGTTGATGCGGAAGCGGTCCAGCGCCGAGTACGTCACGATCTGATTGTCCATCGACTGCCCGCACAGCCACTTGCCGTTGGGGTGCAGCGCCACTGCGGGGATGGAGTGCATCCCCGGGTCCGCGATGTACTTGATCTGCGGCGCATGGGGATGTAGAATAAGTACTTGGCAGCCTCCGGCATGTGCGTGGAAACGAGCTGCTGGCGTCAGCTGCCTGCTGCCACTATGCCCCCTGACCGCCGCATGTCAGCATGTCAATGAACCATTATGGCTGCATTGGCCAGGCACTTCGGGACCCCAGTTTGCCGCACACACCCAGCTGCCACAGAAACTCTGGGTGAAAACGTGCATACATGCAACCGTCAGCCGCGCACCTGGACGGGAATGCCCAGCTCCCACACGCGGATGGTCTTGTCATCGCTGGTGGTCACGAAGCGGCGGCCCTCGTCCACGAAGGTGATGGTGTTCACCGCGCTCAGGTGGTAGTCGTACTCCTGCAGGTCGGACAAGGCGAGTTTCAGACACAGCAAGTCACAGAGATGACCACGAGACTCGTGGTCATGGCAAATTGTGACGTTGGTTGCCATCTGCAGCGGGTGTAGATGCTCAGAATCGGCGCAACTCGAGCGGAGATAGAGATGCGCCCGCAACCAGAATGGGGATTGGAGGCCGGTGTGCAAAAGTGGGAGTCGTGTAAGAAGAAGGTGGGGCGAGCGCGCCTGCACGGCGTCGCCGCTGTCGACGTCAAACTGGTAGACCTTCTTGTCGCCGCAGCCGCCAAACAGCATGTTCTGCTTGTCCTCGTTGGGGTGCAGCTTGGCGACGTAGAACATTTTGCCCGCGCCAAAGGTGCTGATGACCTGCGGAACAGGCAGTAGAGGCGCATGTCATAGATCAAAACCCCTGCTGCTCCTGGAGGGAGATTGTTGGGCGTCACAGGTGGGCGTCATGCGGAACGATGCATAGCATGGAGACAGACGCATGCGCAAGATGAATCGGGTTCATGACCGATGCTGCACCTGGCCCGTCTCAGTGTCCCACAGCTTGATGCCGGCCTTGTCGTAGCTGGAGCTCACGAAGCGGCGGCCGTCCTTGCTGAAGTTGATGTCCTTCACGCCCTGCGGCAGTCAGGGTCGAGGTTCAGGGTATATGTATCAGAGTCTGCGCGATGGTCAACAACCAACCGTATCAGACGCATCAGACGCAAGACCGCAAGGGATGCTGCAGTAAAGTCTTCTTCCTGCACAGATCAACCGTGCTCTGCGACCTCCAGCTGCTTCCTTCATGACGGAAGCAGCACGCGTCTGCTGAACAGTTGGGGACGCGCCTTGCTGTGGCCGAGGTAGGTGCGCATGTTCTTGCCGCTGCCGTTGACGTCCCACATCTTGATCTTGCCGTCCAGGCCCGCCGACAGCAGCAGGTGCCCCGTGTCAGGGAAGAAGCGGATCGCGTTGACGCCCTGCACGGCGGCGGCAAGCGTTCTGGATTCTGTCCATTCGGTGTTCAGCGCCAGCAGCGGCTCCTGGCATGGCTGACCGTTACACAAATGGTGTGCGTGCACGCACTGAAGCCCGCCTGCTCATGCGAGCACTGAGCGACATTTGCAGGTGCATGGACACAGATAGACAGACAAACAAGCTGGAGCCGGCAGGCGTCCGCACCTTGGTGTGGCCGGACCAGGTGTGAATCCAGCGCTTGGGCAGGTAGCAGTACTCGTTCTCCGCCTTGAGGCCCTTTGGCGGCTCCAGCCACGACTTGCCCGCATAGTCCTTCTCCCCCTTCTTCCCGTGGAACACGCTCTTGGCGCCCCCCTGCAGCGCCCCCAGACACCCAGGTTCAGGGTATTGTGGGAGGCGGAAAGCTCCAGCTCGTCTCATTACTACAAGCACGCAAGACGGGGCAGGGACCTCCTGTCCTGGCAGGCTGAGAGCCATGTCGAGCGCAAAGCCGGCAGCAATGCTGGTATCACTGTGAATCACGAATGCACAAAGCGTCCGGAAGGTCGGATGAAAAGCACCTCCGCTGACGGATTTGCTTCCGCCTCTTCCGCCTCCTTCTCGGCCTTCTCCTTGGCGACCTGTGGCAGGTCAAATATGCACTCCTCAATTTGTGTTGTCTGCAGTTTTTGTTCTTCACAACACAGCGGCAGTGGGACAGCCGTGTTGAACTGCGCATTCGTGGTCGCAGTGCCTACTTTGCGTGATCTGGGCGTATGAGGCTTCCTCATGCACACCTTGCTACAAGGCCTGGAAAGATTCGTGTGTGAGGCAGAGATGCGCGGCATGTCTGCGGCCCCCCACCTGTTCAAGGTATGCCTTCTGCTCGTCGTTGAGTACGGCGGGCGCCACCTCCTTGTCCGCCCACGGCTGCCGCGTCTGCAGCTCCCACGGCTGCTCCGGATCAAACTCGGCTGCCGGCGGCGGCTCTTTTGGCGCCTCCGTCTTTCGCCGCTTGGGCTGCGAGCCCGAAAAGACGGTGCTGCCTGCGAGCAGCGGCCAGCAGAGTTTGTCGCCAGCTGCAATGTCAAGCCTAACCTGCAGCGCAGCTGCATTTAACGCAAAAGGATTCATCCAGATTGCCATGAAGGGGCGGCGCCGCCGCAAACAACAGAGCATCGTGCAACGGTCACGACACGAGTGCGCGCGGCTGACCTTGCCGCTGCTCGAAGCTCTCCTGGTCGCCCACGACCGAGTCACCCTGCGGCGCTGCTGCGTAGCCGTAGCTGCAGACAGAGGCACATCTTCTGTGAGTTGGTTGCCAGCAGACAGGGTGGGGAACACATGACAACGTACCCAATGGCGCGGCGCAGTGCAGGCTCCTCCAAGCTGAGAGGTTTCAAGACCTAAAACATGCAGCCGCGCACCTGTGGAAAGTGTTGTACTGGTCGTCAAAGTGGAACTCCGACAAGTGCGCGTCCTCCACATACCCTGACCGGTGGTTTTTGAAACCCGCCGCTACACCGTCCTTGGTGTATGGATGCGAAGGCCCTGCGGGTAGTTTGGACGGCGACATCCTGAGTAGATTGACAGAGCACACCCGACAAAGGCAGGTATGTCTGCTCCACGCTCACGCCTGCACAAGCCAGCATGCAGCAGGACGCCTTGCCGCACCTAAGACTGGCGCATGCAGCTGCTCGACCGGAAGGTTGTAGTATGTTTTCCTGGCGGTGGCGGCCTGCAGGTGCTGCACGCTGGAGGCTGCCACGGCCTTGTTGTCCACAAGCGCGAAGGCAGACGCGTCCACCTGGCGACGAGCAGGTCGCATGGTCACATGAAGTCATCAGCGCCGCGCATGCGCCGCAGTGCAGTACCACACCATGGGCGAGTCTGGCATGCTGGCAGGGCGGGTATCTTGAGAGCACCTCGGGGGCTGTGTCGGCGATTGCTGACGGAGCCCGAAAGATGTCTGGAGCTGCACCCTCGCCATCTGAGACTTCGCCACTGTAAGCACCGATGAGGTCCATCTTCGTCACTGCGTCTGGGCGCCTCAGGACATCGTTTCGAGCTGAAGAGGTACCCTGAGGTGACAGCTATGAAGCTTGAGGCTTGCAATTGCGTGTTCAACGAGGATGTGGCAGCTAATGCTCGAGTTTGTCAATTGAGTTTGTCAACAGGCGGTGCGCGGCAGTCTGGTTAGCTGCAGGCGACGAAGAGCTGGGTACGAACAAGTCTCACTGTTTTGTCAATTGCATGCTGCCGAGTTCGGCTTCAGGCGAGCTTGTAGCTTGTGCACGTGACTGTTCCACGAGCAGGGTTTTGCACTTGCCGTTTCAGCGGACCGCTCGAACTGACGAAACTGACGGTCAAAGACGACAATTTTGGATGTACGCGGTGTTGACAGGCACGTCTCGGACTGCGGAATCTGTTCTCAGCTGTCTTGCGCTTCACTTCGGGCTGTCATAGGAGACTTTGCTTTGTAATCGGCGAAGATCACGCCCCATCAGTTCAATCGACTTGAGTGATAACGCCAGCCCGGCAGCAGGTCGTCAATGTGCGTCACGACACACATCAGTGGCCTGGTTTCCAGTCTCACATTCGAGAAATGACGCTCGACAGGCTGATCCCTGCACCGAGGGTCGTGAGCAAGCCGCAGGATGTCGGCAAGAGCGGCAACGGCAGATGCTTCAGCGTGCTCCTCAGAGAAGATCCCATGACCTTGTTCAATAAACAGCCCAGAAAATGGCTGCACATCGATGCAGAGGGCCACGTGTCCTACGTCACGGTGCGCTCAAAGCAGCAGCGGCAGTGCGCCGCGCTTGCGGCCGCTGCACTTCATGTTGTCTGCCATCACAGTCCAGCTTGCCTGGAGCTTCAGATTCCTCAGTGCGACACTGCAGCAGGATGATCACCACAGTTGATTTACAAACCAAAACTGCAGCCGCCGCAGCTGCCTCGGCACGGTGTCCACCTATGAACCTTGTCTTCCCATTTGCGCGCAGGTCGACAAACATCGCCTGGTGCACGAGCTCAACATCCCATACCGTGACCTCCGCATCCTAGATCCGATGGTCGCCACGCCGTATCCCTGCGCGCTGCTGGTGCGCGAGAAGGCGCTCGTCGTGAATTTGGAGGCTGTCCGGTGCGCCCTCGTCAGCAGCTTGCCTTCAGTGAAATGCTATGCTGATAGCAGCCTTCCTGCAGTGCTCTGTTAGCAGCCTTGTTGCAGTGCTCTATGCCGCGCTGCCCTTGCATCTGCTTCTCGCAGTCCGATCAAGACCGCCCTGTGCAGAGGCGCATCTCTGAAGGCTGCATCAACTGCACATGCGTCCGCCATTGCATGTATGTGCACATACACCGCAAGCAGATCGCAGCAGCGCGGTGCCGACAGCGCTGTGCTGACATGGAGGGCACCACAGCATCTAAGTCCTGCACTCCAATCAGCCTCTGCACATGTCGCAGCACGGTCATCTGCAAGGATCGGGTGTCCGTGCTGTTGCCTGCATGTAGCATTTCTGCAATTGCGCGCGAGTCGCTATGCCAAAACTGAGCTGCAAAGGCGTTTCTGATTGCTGTGCCCCGGGATGCGCAGCATGGTCATCTGCAAGGACCGGGTGTACGTGCTGAGCGTGCCAGACAGTAACGGATCCACGCACGGCAAGTTCGCCACCCACGAGAGCGCCTTCGTGCACGACCTGGTCGTCCGCCTCACCAACCACACCAACCCGCACAGGCAGGCAGCAGTAGAGAGTTTGCGGTGCCGCCAATTGTGCAGGGCTTGGCTGTGTATTCTGGTGCTGAATCGCTGGCAGCCAGAACCAGTGTATCGACAAAATTTATGGTAACAAAAACTGGCATGGGAGCGACGCATTGCCCGCACGTGCGGACGAAACTCCCTGCAGGTCATGCAGAAACCAGGTCATGTCAACGCATCCATGTTGCTGCCCTGTTGCAGCGTGCATGCGCCGGCGGCGGTCGACAGCGAGCTGCCGTACGAGCTGCGGGCTCTGGAGGCGGCGCTCTTCGCGGCGGCCAAGGTGCTGGAGAATGAAACCATCGCGCTGGAGGCGAAGGCGCTGCCCTCCCTCGCCAGCCTCACGCAAAAGGCGCGTGCTGCTTGTCTGCGGATGCCTTGAGACGTATGTAATTTTAGAGTGAAGGGCAAGAACCCCCGACCTGAGCGTGACGCCAGCAGACGCCATGTGCTGGTGCATCCAGTAGAGCACAGGGCACGGCAGTAAACAGCTGATCATGAAGGCCGATCTGCTAGGCATTCTGAATTGTAACCCTTCAAAACGAAAAGCAGGTGTCCAGCAACGAGCTGGAGAAGATCCGGGCGATCAAGGCGTCGATGAACCGGCTGCAGACGCGCATCGCCCGCATCAAGCAGGAGCTGGAGACCATCCTGGACGACGACCGAGATATGCTGGTGCGCGGGGCATGACGCCAATGAACTTCTAATTGTGCGTTTAAATATTTGCAGACACGTTGGACTGCTCATACTCGCAGCCAGTGGCGGTGGATCTACTTCCGGGTACTGCCACATGCCATGGCCACCACGCGGCCGCACCACCCCCTTCTCGCTTCGGCAGAAGTGGTGCAGAAGCTGCAGAGCCGCAGTCAGGCAGCCCGCCAGTTGGCGATGCCACCGAAAATCCCGACGCAGTGCATGTGTGCCTGAACGCAGGCCATGTATCTCGGCAGGCGGGCTGCTGCTGAAGAGCTGAGCGGCCTGCTCGATGCCGATATGCCGGCGCGCAAAGCCGAAATGGCAATTGCTGCTGGCAAGACCAGCAGCACCGCATTCTTTGATGCGACATCAGGTGGGCCTGCTGCCCTGATGAAATTTCCAGCGCACCAGAACAGCACACCGAGGGCGAGGCACAAAGCGATTCAAACCGTGTGCAGTCGAAGACATGCGACTTCCGGAGGTTGTGACCCTATATCAATCACAAAGTCTCTAAGCCCTTTATGTTTATGGCGGCAGGTGCGCCGTCGACGTCGTCAGCGGCGTCCCTTGCGGGCTCCGGCTGTGCCGCGTTCGTTGCCGCGGTGTCAGCGCCGGACGACGAGGCGAGCAGTAATGAGCCAGCAACTCCCATTCCAGGCGTCATCGAGGTGCAGGCAGACAGCTCGGGGCTGCAGGCCTTCAACCGGCGGGGCCAGGCGGCGACGGACACAGCAACCAGCCCGTGCGCCACATCGGAGCACCCCATCAGGTGCTGCTGTTGGGAGCGCTCCATTGCTGTATGCATATGTGCCAGACGGCTCAGAATCAGGTTTACAGTATTGTTCTTTTCTGCACAGTGTATTTGTGTGGGCGCTACACGTGCAGCATAATCAGCGCATGCTCTCGCACGGGAGCTGTCGCACGATGAAAGCCTGATCCCGCACCCTGCTGCTCGCTCGGCAGCACATCTCCACAATGCGCCACTTCACCACCCGCACCGTGCTGCTTCACTGCGTATGACGCTGCTGATTGCAGACACCTGAAGACCACGCCCGCGGCGCTCATGCAAGAGAAGATGGCGGTCCTGCACGCGCTCGGCGACGACGCCGCAGAGCCCGCTTTGTCACCCACAGCCCGCCGCCGCACGCGCGCGGCGCTGGCATCGCTGTCCGCGCTGCAGCTCACCGGCGGCCGCTCGGTGATCAGCCAGCTGCAGGACATCGACCAGCGGGACATCGAGCCCTGCGAGGGAATGCTGGAGGTGTGCAATTGTCGCTGTGTGATCGCGACAATTGCTTATCGATGCTTGCCCGCGGGGTTTGCTCACTGAAGTGCCTGTCACGCCTGCTGTCTGCAGGTCTACTTTATGCAGTGCGACAACTTGCTGAGTCGCCTTTCCATCGCCAAAGACAAGGTGACCCACTGACATGTAGATATAATAACATGCTCCAGCGGGCTCACTGCATCTGTCCGTCCACACGGACCTGCTGTGGTCATCAATGGCGCACAGCCTGACCATCGTTGACGTCATACTGTGGGTGACGGTTCTGAACACCTGTGATACGCCGCAGGTGACAGACACAGAGGACCTCATCTCCATAGACCTGGACCACCGGCGAAATGAGCTGGTGGCCCTAAATTTGGTTGTGAATTGCATCATGCTGATGTTTGCTCTCGTCAGCGCGGTCACCGGCGCCTTCGGCATGAACTTCAATGCCTGGATGAGCGTCCAATCCGTCGCCACCAGCAGGGTGCGTCCGCTACCACACTACTTTGACGGACTCAAGCCTGCGTGCGTCATGCGCTGGTCGTGGCTGCTTGCACGAGTCTGCACTCTGCCACATGTTTGTGCTGCCATTTCAGTGGTGCATGCATTCTCCTGACGTTGGCTGCATGTGTGTTTGCAGCGGAACTTCCTGGCGGCTATTCTGACTTCCTCCGCAGGATCGTTGACTCTCTTCACCCTTATCATGTCGTATGCGCGATTCAAGCGGCTTCTTTTTATTGTGACGCCGGCCACGTCATGACTCTGCACAATGACATTATTGGGGCGAGAGAATGGCGGCGCCAATATTGGGGCGAGAGAATGGCGGCGCCTTCTGCAGTGGCCGGTGTGCTCGTAATGAATTCGGTGACCTCCCTGTCGGGAGAATTGATTGGAGTCGATGATAGATACGTGGTTTGATCTCGAAAGTTGGTGCTCCAATGTAGATATATTTCATTGCGACATGTCGCTGTACAGCGCCACAGCAGTGCGTCATGCAGACGTCGCGCAGCGATGGGAAATTGCTTTCAGGCAGGTCCTCAGGCAGGTATTCTCACCAGTACAATCGTCGGCATTTTCCTCCAGTTGCTCGAGCTAGAGCGGTGCTGCCACCACTTCATTGTGAGCACATGCATTGCTCCGCTCATCACTGAACCGCTGGCTCACTGAACCGCTGGCAGCGGCGCCCACTTTGAGGTCACTACATGACTTTAGAGATGGGACTCGATTGCTCTCATGTTAACCCAGATTCTGTGTTCATGCACAAGGCGCAGCCATGCAGTGCGGGCACAGGGTGGTGCTGCCTGGAACACCCGGTCTCAAACCCTGAAATGAATGGCCGGTAGCCACCGAATAAACCGCAGCGCAAAAGGCAGGGCAATCATATTGCGCATCTAGACAACTGCACGCTCGATTTGCACATCCTTCATCGCTGTGAGTGAATCGCCTCTGGCTAACGTCTCATTGCGGCAACCGGGTAGAGGAGTCTCATATCGCTTTCGATCTCGAGGTCCGGACCGCGATCCATTTTGCGTGCTTCCCGTTGCGATCCGGTCCATGCAGCCCGATGCTGATTGTGTAGCTACGGCTACTCGTTCAGTCCCGGGGCCGCAGCTCGCGGAACGGGCTGCGTAGTCCTGAATCCAAAGTACCAGAGTGCAGCTCGGTTTGGGGGGAAGAGAGGTGAGCCTTTAAGCAGTGCTGGCTCGCATGCTGCTCAGCGAACATTCAAAAATGCAGCTGTGAGGCTCCGTGCCTCCCGCTCCACGCTGCAAACAGGTCGTACTGCAGCGATCAACACACATACCTCGATCGCTGACCTGATCAGGCTGCCTCACGGTCCAGGATTCAGCGTGGCGGGCGCACAGGCAGATGCGGGTGCTGGCAAACCGCACAAGAAGCTCGAGTCGGAGTTTGACATGGCCCAGGACCGGCCAGGCAGGACGCTCGGCGCCAACATCCGCATCGCCGCCACCATCTCGGCATATCTTCTTTTGAACTCGTCATTGGTGAGAGTCAGCAAACGCACGAGTGTCGTGCGCACTGCAACACGCGTGCTGGAACCGACGCTCCACCGGCATGTCGCACTGCATTGCATTGTACCGTCCCCACCGTCACCGGCGCGTTGACATGGGCGCTCGGCGCCGCGCAGAATCTGCTGAACAAATGGGCACTGGGCAACTTCTTCGGCTTCCCACTGGTGAGAAATGTATCCACTATGGCTGTGCGCTGGCTGTGTCGATGTGAGCATGGTGCTGCTGATTCTGCTCTGATGATTTTGTCAGTTTGCGCTGTGCCAGGCGATCACCATGTGCTGTTCACTGCGCGCAGCTGCTCACGACCTTCCACATGGGCTTTTCGTTTCTGGTGCGGGGAGCATTACTGCACGCAAGAGCGCTCCGAGTCTCAGCTTGAGTAGTGCACGCTGTGGGCGCCGCACAGTGTTCGCTCCACCTTGTCTTATGCGTCCCATGTCATTGACGCAGACGACGCTGGTCACCTGCAGATGCTGCTGCCCTTCATGATGTCCTCGCGGTACGCCAGCCTCCATGAGCCGACAATCAGGCGGCAGTGGCGGGGCCTGGTGTGCATCGGCATGTTCATGGTGCGGCTGTTGCGGCATGCTCATTCAGCAATGCGTCTCACATCATGCCTTCGAGGACACACCATGGCCTGGGTCCTCTTTTATAGAACCTAGACCCGATGCCTAGACCTGATGCTGCACCCTGCCCAGGCCACCAACATCGCATTGAACAACCTCAGTCTGGTCCGCATCTCCCTCAGCCTGAATCAGGTCATCAGGTGCGGTGACGGGGCCTGCCGCTTCCTACACTAAAATCTTGAAAAAATTCTACGGTGCTCTGGCACTTCATCACTTGTGCATGTGTCTGTGCTACTGTACAGACTCCAGGGCAGAAACCTTGTAAGCGACTCGAAAACTCTCACGCGATGCCCCTGCAGGTCTGCCATTCCGGTGGCCACAGCGGTGCTGGCGATCAGCATTGAGGGCAAGACGCCCACTCGGGCAGAGTTCGCTTCGCTCCTGGTGCTGACAGCCGGCGTCATAGTCGCGGTCTGGGAGGGCCTGCGCGGCAGCGTGCTCGGCATTGCCTTCGCCTGCCTAGGTGCGCTGTGCCTGCCCTTGAGGCTGGAAGTCTGCACCATCAGAGTGTCATGTGCGATTCATGGTCCCATAATGTCATGTTGCCGACCCTGCGCTCAAGAGCATCGGCAACCCCGTCCATTACGAGCGAAGGCATCAGGTGGCCAGGCATGTCTGGTCTGCCGTCTTCGTGATTTTTACCTAATCGTTCCCGCAGGCATGCTGTCAAACGCGGCGATGATGAGCACGTCGGGGCGGGTGCTGTCGGAGAAGATGGATGTCGTACGGCTGACATTCTACACGGCGCCCGTCTCTTGCCTCGCCCTCACGCCCTTCTTCCTGTGGCGAGAGGTGGGGCGCACCCGGTGCTGATGCTGCCAGCCTGTTTGACATGGTGCCGCCACAAATCTCATGAGGCGACAGCAAGTCACGTAGCTCGATGCAGGGACGCAGCCGCACATGCCTTACAGCAGGCTCGCCATCATTAGTTTACCTACAACTGCCTTGAAGCTGCCTTGATTGTCGTCTCAACCTCCCAAGCCGCAATCTTGCGCTGTGACACTCCAGTCGCCGCAAAACCGCAGGCTGCGCACTTCAGGGAGTTCATGCTGACAGACTTCCGCACCGGGGCGGCGATCCTCCTGGTCACAAGCTTCAACGCACTCGCCTACAATGTTGTCCACAACAAAATGATAGCGGTAAGTGGTGAAGGACCTCTGGCTTGTAGTGCCGCATTGCGACGCATGGAGACAGCATGGCGTTGGAGTAAAGTAGCTGAATCAGCGCCGGTGGTGTCTGCTCCAACTGCAGATGACGTCTGCAGTCACGACGACAGTCATCGGCGAGGCCAAAATCGTCGGCTTGCTGCTGCTTTCCGCCCTTCTACTCGGTGCGGATGCTTGCGCCAGGCCGCTGCTGAGATTCGTCCGTGATGTGCATGGCATTTACTTTCACCTGGACGAGTTGACAGCATGCTGTATCGTGCTGGCAATTGATGCATGTGCAAACCTCGACTCTGCGGATGCTTTCCAGGCGAGGGCAAGGAGTTTACTGTCAAGATGAGCATCGGCATCGCCCTGGCGATGGCGGGCTTTGTCATGTTCAGCCACTGCAAGCTGGCGCATGCCCAGACCAAGGCGGTAGAAAAAGATGAAGCAGGGGACGGCATTGCAGTCAATGGCAACAGACCAGGTGAGCACAAGACTTGCAGCGCTGGCTTCCGATGATCATGGAGCGACTGCCAGAGATCCAAGCAGCGTATTGACTGCAGCAGCACACAGCTGAGATGCCGCTGCTGAGCTGCCATACTGCCGCTGACCGAGTGGCCGTGGTCGGTGCGAGTGCAGGCAGCCCAGACAAGCAGCCCCTGCTGTCCAACGGGGACACTAACGGCGTGAGCTCCCATCAGGCGGCGCTATCGCCGCACAGGCGCACCAGCAGCACAACGTAGCCGCATAGGTATTGCAGACGTTCCCTTTGCTAGAATTGTTAGACGGATTCGACAGCTTGATTGTTTCAGCTTTTTCTCGCCGCAGGTATCCGTGCTGTTCAGGCGTAGGCAGGAGCATGCAGCAAAAGAATTTTATAGGCGCAGCGTGCACATAGACGCAGCGCGAGTGAACTGCAGGTGGCCGCCTGGCAGCAGTTGGGGAATTGATTGGCGGCGTTTGCTTATTGCCCTGTTGATTGATTTGAATTGCTAGGAATGGCGGCCATCCCGGCTTCGCATCGTCCACCGCCTTGAACAACCTTGCCAGCTGGTATTGCATCAATGCGCAATGCCACATGTCGCCGTCAGCGACCAATCCTAAGACAGCAACAGCCCAGTCGTAGGGTTTTGGGGCCTAGCAGGTTGACCTGGATGCACAGTTGGCCCCCATAGCTTCGATGCAGCATTGACATTCGGGAAGAGTCTCTGCATCTCGGCGTTGACACAGAGGCTGCGCTATGGCGGCAAAATATAATGTACGAAATCCTAGCGTGAAGCGCATCCTCCAGGTACGCACCCGCTGCTGAGCACGCTGCTACAAACAAAGTAGAACGAGCACATTCTTGCTCCATGGCGGTCAGATGTCGTGGGTGCTGCATTTTGCTGGCTGTCTGAGTGGCAGAATGCCAATTTCAGTGCTTGACTCTGCCACGGCTGTCGAGCTGCGCGCTGCAAAACTGCAGCGATTTCGGGCTGATATACAAATGTGATGTTTCCTGCAGGAGATGAAGGAGTTTCAGAAGGACGACAGTCCGGAGGTCACGGCCGAGGCCCTCGAGGTGCTCCAATCCCGCTCCCAAACACTGGCGAAGTCATGCGCATTGGAATACAGCATAGTGAGCAACAGTGGGTTTCCTAAGGCTTCGTGTACATCATGTGCAGGACAACATATTCGAGTGGCACTTTGTGGTGCAAGGCGCCTCTGACACGGAATTCGAGGTGTGGCGAACCGCCCGCCACCATAGCACCTGCTGTTGCCCTTGCTCGTTCTAGACGTCCTCGTGTTGATGGTCTGCCTAGCAAATTTGGAAACTTCAAGTTCCTTGCACACCGCAGGGTGGTTTGTACCATGGCCGCATCCTGCTGCCGCCAGAGTACCCATTCAAACCGCCCTCGTTCCTCATGCTCAGCCCCAACGGCCGCTTCGAGACCGGCGTGAAGGTGGGAACTATGGATTTTGCTATGACCCTGCACCTGAGTGGCAGCATTGACCTGAACAGCAGCATTGTCGGAGCAGTGCCTATGATTGCATCTGATTGTCTGCACACACTGTGGGCCCCTGCAGTGCACACCCCGCGGTGTCGAATGGCATGCTCCTAACTGGCACCGCAGGTGTGCCTGTCGATCTCGTCGCACCACCCGGAGCACTGGCAGCCCTCGTGGAGCGTGCGCACCGCGCTCGTCGCGCTGATCGCCTTCATGCAGACGCCCGGCAACGGCGCCATCGGCTCCCTGGTGCGCCCTGCCACCGCCTCTGGATCAGAGTTTGCAGGGTTGCGCAGGGAACCTCCGAGTCTTTAACGGCTTCGTTGAGTGACATCTGCATCACCAAAGCAGCCCAGCAGAGGAGCTAGCACATCCATGGCAGAGATCGCATCGGACGACCCAGAACGTGATGCTGGATGGCGCTCGGGCCAAAATGTGACGTGGCGCATAGACCAACCTGACACATCGCCCACCGACATGCAGGACTACTCGAAGGAGGAGCGGAGGGAGCTGGCGCGCAAGTCGCGGGCGCAGCCGCCGCTGTTCGGCAATGCAGAGCGGCAGGCACTCACCAACGCGGCGCACGCGCGCATGCTGGAGCGGGAGGCGGTGAGCGGCAGAAACTCCCTTTCGTATCAGCCAGTCGCAGCTTGCAGCTGTGTTTCGGCCTTGTGGTCCTGCTGTCCTGCATGACATTCACGCTGTGAATGTGCCGCAGCTCGCCGCCACATGCACCTGCTGGTACTGTGCGCAACGTTGCCCCCAGCACCACATCTGCAGCAGGGCAGTCGACCTGAGCGAAGAAGCCTTGTGCGTGCAGGCCGCGGCAGCCAAGGCTCCGCAGCCGGACGCAGCCGCTTCGGCGACGGCGGCAGATTTGGCAGCCAGCGCGGGCGCAGACTTGGCGCAGGCGCCGGGGGCAGCGGCAGTGGTAGCAGCAGCAGAGGCTGGCGCCCCAGCGACGGCCGCTGGCTCAAGAGTTGCCGCTGCTGCCGAGCCGGCACCGCAGCCGCAGCAGCACGCCCAGGAGCAGGCAGCGGCAGGTTCAGAGGCGCGGGCAGCAGCGGGCGTCCGCCAGCGCCCTGTCGCCGCCACCTTCGCGGCAGCAGCAGCAGGGGCGCCGGCAGCGCCTGCAGAGCAGCCAGCCGTTCACGACCCGGCGGCGGTAGGCAGTGCTTCCGTTCCCTCGCCTGCTGCCCGGCAGCCAGCCGCGGCGCCGGCCACCGCCCGCGCCCCGCACGGCCAGGCGGCAGCTGCGACGCCCAGCTGGGAGGAGACACTACTCACGGTGCTGGCGGCGGCCATAGTGATGGCCATCGCGGCGCTGCTGATCCGCAAGGTCGTCGGCTTCAGCGGCTACGACGCCACGAGCCAGTCGTCCTTCATGTGAAGGCGACCCGGGAGCAGCGCCTCTCCCGACGACGGGCGGCCTGTTGTACAGAGTTTGGTGGTCCCGGCAGTCAGCTTGCAGTCTGCTCTGACCGGGGTCCCTCCTTTGCGTGGTGGTCCTCGCGGCCTTCTAGCCTGTGGCGTGTGCGCAGTCGTACAATATGCATGGGTACATTGTAATTTTGTGTTGCGGTCTTGGCTGTGGGCGTGTGGTTGTGTGCGCCTCGCAGTATGCGCGGCTGCGGAACAAACGGTGGCTGGAGCTACATTCCCTTGAAGGTTCAATGGTGCGATGTCAACATGTAAAGCAGTGTAAAGTGTGACGAGTAATGCAGTAGCTGGATGCGTGGGAGGCGAGATCTGGCAAATCCCTCGGTCAGCAGTGATCTGCATCTCCAATGCACACATTTCACTTTCCGCAGAGCTTCTACAGCACAAGTGCTTCCACCTTGACGTCGATTGGCGTTCAGAGCGCGTCACAGTAAGGCTGTGCAGCGAAGCAGCGCTTGCAAGCGGCCATCGTGCAAATTACTTTGTGCTGATTGCACCTGCCCAGTCACAAAGTTGGATGAATCTCGCGGCACTCCCGGAGCAAGCTGATCGCGTCTTCATCTTCAACTCGAAACCTTAGGCCTCTGCACCTTGGGCGCTTTTGACCGGGCGCCTCGGCAAGCATGTTGTGCTCTCATGGCACGCTGCATCAGCCAGCCGCACGTGCACACAGCTTGCCGAGTATAGAGGCGAGAGCAGCTTGCACTGGCCGCGGACGGCCACCATTCCGGCGTCATCTTCCTGCCGGTGGGAGCATGCAGCGGCAGAGGTGCGACGGATGCACGCACATTGGGCAAGATCAGCCTGTTGCCCTGACTCCTTCAATAGCTCCAATAGCGCTTTGGATCATCTGGATCGGATGAGGACTTCGTTACTTAGAACTGCTCCTGCAGTATTACATGCATTGACATGCAGGCGCCTGACATGCATGGCTGTCACAGCGAAGGACCTCCGGCCGGGTAGGTCAGGGCCTAGCAGCGGCTCTGCGCGGCTGTACGCGGCAATCACTGGATTCCCGTTTCCCATCGGTCCCACGTTTGCGCGTCCCACCTACAGATACGAGGTGGGTCATCCCCGCGTCACCTCAGACGCGAGCATGCACTAAACAGTGTCAAGGTAAACACAAAGCCACCTCTCCAAGGTCATGGTCTGTGTTGTGCATTGAAAGCTCCTTAATTCACTCATCAGGCGGTTCCGGGCCAGGTATGGACATTTGAGCAGCCGCAGAAGCTATCAGGGACAGACGTGCACATCAACGTGCGCATGACGGCCATCAAGCTGAGCTCTGGCGGCCTGCTGATCTACTCCCCAATTGCCCCCACCAGGCGAGAAGCTGCCTCACTGCGCCGTGTTGCCTGCTCGCCAACGGTGTTCAGCGAGGAGTGCTCAGCAGCACCCACTGGTGCCATCGTGTGAGTGCGTCATCGTGCTGTCGGGTGCACCTGGAGCGGGTGAGCGGGTGCACACAGCCGAATGAGGCGTGTTTCACAGCTCTGAGGACGTTGGAATCCTGTGTGTGCAGGGAGTGCATACACCTCGTGAAGGAGATTGGCGCAGTGGAGCATGTGGTCCTCACGACACACGCGTACGAGCACAAGATCTTCGTCGCGCCCTTTGCGCGCAAGTTCCCAGGTGAGTCGAGTGCTGCAGGGCGTGGTTATTGCTTAGTATCAAGTGCTTCTCAGCGGCCTCGCCCGGTTGACAATTCGTTTTGAGAAAGACTGAGACGGACGCTCCTGCATATCGCCAATGGCAAACATGGCTGAACACTGCGCCGTTGCATGCGCAGGTGTGGTCGTCGCCAGGGCAGTGGAGCTTCCCGCTCAACCTGCCGGTGCAGTTCTTTGGCGTGTTCCCCCAGGCAACGCTACAGCAGGGCGAGACGTATCCCTGGTCGGATGACCTGGACTTCCGGATATTCAAGGGCCGCGTTGCTAACGGTCAGTACTCCATTCTCCGTTCCTTTCGACTGTGACAGCTGTGACTGCGATGCACCATGTCGATGGCACATGTCTGGTATCATTCAGTTGCAGCATGTCAAGCAAGATGCTGCAGCTGCAATGGGAGGAGAACCCGAGTCTTGCCCTGGGAGGGATGCCCAGCTCGGGTGCAGAGCAGGCGTGTGAGCATCAGAAACCCTATGAACAGCCACTTGGACGCTGATTTGGACAGCGTTACCGCGTGCAGCCGACTTTGAGAACGTGCTCGCTCACAGAGGTGGCAGTTTACAACCGCGCCAACCGCACGCTGCTGCTCACGTACTAACTTGGCTGAGTTTGACAGTGTTGTTGCTTGCAGCCGATTTCGAAAACGTGGGCTCGCTCACAGAGGTGGCGTTCTACCACCGCGCCAGCCGCACGCTGCTGCTCACGGACGCTGTCGTCTTCGTGCCGCAAGACGCGCCGGAGGTCGTTCCCCGACAGCAGCTCGCCACTGCTGGCGACTTGCCGTGGTGAGTACAGATGTAATGTTTGCGCCTACAAGAGGAGCCCTGCCGGTCAATGCGCCGGAGGTCGTCCCCCGGCAGCAGCTCGCCACCGCCGGCGATCTGCGTTGGTGAGTGCAGCTGGCAGGAGCAGGGTGAGGTCGTGAGCAATCCAATGAATCGTCATCACCTTGGCATGGCAGTAATTGTTCATCATCATCGCCGGCAGACGCAACAGGTCCTGTGCATTCAAACACATGCCAAGGCACGTCCCTTTGGGAAACGTGGCTGATGGGCCGCGGACCCTCAGACGTTCTATGCAGTGCCAACGAAAGCTGACTGGCACTGTGATGTGCAGGTACGTACGCGTTCTGTACGGCAGCGGACAGGAAACCAAGGTACAAAATGTAGTGCCTTCGCCGTGGCCGCCTCATCTTTGTGCTGTGTTCGTGTTGTGTTCATGGTGCCGCCGCCTCTGCACCACAACGTGTAGCTGTACATCCACCCTTTTGTTGCTCATCATGTTACTAACCCTGTTGCTAATCCTGTTGCTGATGCGCTCCACGCGATCCCACAGGAGCGGATACAGCAGGCAGCGCAGCGGGCGGCGCGGCTCAAGGGGGCGCCCAGGCCGGAAGATGACGGCACGATGCGGCTGGGTGCGTCCTGCGGCCACTGTCTTGACCAGCCCTCTCTGCATGGGGGCATACCCAAACGAGTTCTTGGGCGTCAAGAGAGAGCACGACCACGTGTGCACTGCCAGCCATCAGGGCCAGTGGCCATTCATGAGCTAAGGCAGTGGTGGGCTGCCGTATTTCAGCGCACTCGGGACTGTGTGCCACACCGTTGCTGCAGGGCATGGCAATTCTGGTGCTGTGCCTGAAGCTTGACGACACAAGGCTTTTGCCAAAGAAAAACAATTTGTCACCCGTGGCACCCATTCGCTGCAGGGTGGCAGCGCATGGCAATCCTGGTGCTGTGCCTGAAGCCGGAGAACCTGCTGGACCCCAACGACGCTTTTGCATCTTTTGCCAACCGCCTCACCATCTCCCCCGTCGTGGAGCGCCTCGTCTTCTCCAAGGTTTGGCTCGCCTCCCAGAGTGTGGTTTGACGGTGCAGCATCTAAACACCATCTGCTCTACATGTCCTGCATCAACACTGACTCACGATCTTCTCCGCCGCCAAGTGCCTCGTCTTCTCCAAGGTGCCGCCCAGCAGCCGGCAGAAACTACACCAGACTGATTAAATGCACCCTTGAAGCAGAGCACACCTTGCTTCGACATGCGGCACGCCTTGCACAGGTGCGCAATATATCACGCGCTGGTGCTGGCTCATGCAGAGTGAGATTGGCGCGGAATCGACATGACAGGATGTAGAAAGAGATGACGTGTCAAATCTGCAGGTGCCGGAGACGGTGGCGGAGTGGGTGGAGGACATGTGCAGCTCCTGGGACTTCCAGTGCATCATCCCCTGCCACATGGCCGCGCCCATCCAGGCCCGCCCCGACGACCTGAGGTGCGCTCATTCCTCAGATCCTTTTTCCCTGCCGTGGTGCATTTGTTGCCTCTACATGCTTGCTCAAACGATTTTTGGCTTCGTTCTCTGGTTTTGTAGCTTTGCCATGCACTCTCTGTGTGTGCCTGCCCAATGAAGAGGCGATTCGCCTGCAGCCCGCCAGTGCATAAGCGCGATGGGCGCGGGCCGGCACGTCTGCAGCACATTGAGTCAACTGTGTCGTTCAGATGGCCTGCGAAGGCTCCTCGATTTGAGCAGCGCGCTTCGTCTCTGCTGTGCAGGCGGACTTTCCGGTTTGCGTATGAGGCGGCGGGGCTGCAGCCGCGGCCGCGGCCCAGCCCGCCCAACCCGCTCGCGCGGCTGCTCGGCGGCTTCAGCAGGCAGCCGACGCTGCAGAAGGACAGTGCGAACGACCGCGGCTTCCCTGAGGAGGACGTCAGCTTCCTGCGCAGCCTGTCGCAGAACCTGACCAGCCTGGGCTTCACGCTGCCGGACAAGGCATAATTGTTGGCAGGTTTTTAAGGAGTTGCAGATCGCAGCGGGGTCTCATATCTGGGCCAAGCGCGCCGCCTGCATGCCCACATGCCAACACGCGGCTGTGGTGGTCAGGACAGCGGCATGGGGCTCACGATGTGTGAATGCAATGCGGTGATGATTGAGAATTGAAAAGTTTCAGTTTTGATTCTAGGTTTTTGAGGGCCAGGCTAATGATACTCGAGAAGCCAATCACCCGCTTTGAAACCATAACACACCATTCGTCAAAACTCTCTAGCATCCGAAACCCATTACAAAGCCCGCTCAATAAAGAATGACTCGACGTACTTCCCACACTCATTATCTTCTCAAGGCCAGTGCTGCCGCACAAGTGGGGCAAACAAAATCATCGTGCCTCTCATCCTGTGGCCGCATCGCATGGCCTGAAGGTGCCCTGGGCGATGGTGCCCGGCTCTGTCGCTGCCTGTGCAGCCTCGGGTCCCTGCGCACTGCATGGCTGTGGTGAGCGCCGTTGGCACTACGCATGCTGCTCGGTCGCGGCGGCGCTGCCATGGACACATTCGAGACGCACAGAGGTGTGCGGGGGCCCGGCGGCTGCCGCGGTAGGGAATCATCCCATGCAGGCAGGCTGCGGCGGCTTGGAAGGCGCACTGAGGCGGTATGATGAGCAACACTTTTGCATTGCCGCTCTGCCATGGCGTCCACCCGCCGCCGCCGCATCGCCGGCGACAACTTGCTTCGGTCTGCTGGCCGGTGCCCAGGCCTGCTGCCGCTGGTAGACACACAGCCTGCGCGCTCGACAGCGTGGTGCACGGCGTGGCTGCTGCGGGGGGCTGCAGCGCTGGCGGTCTGGTGACTCCGCTGATGCCGCGCTAGCTGGGCTGCCGCCTCACCCCGCTGTGCCGCCGCTCTGTCCTGCTTGACAAGCATCGCCATGATGTCCGACAGGCGAGCCAGGATCTGCCTACTGTCGCCACCTGTGCCGCTATTTTCAGGAACGCACGGCGGGGTGTCTCCTGCTGCTGCCCTGTCAGGCCCCGCGGGCTGCTGCGCCGGCGTCGCCGGTGCTGCTGTGACGACGGCGGCGGTGCTGCGACGCTTCCGGCTGGCTCCTGGAGGTGACGCAGGCAGCGGCTGGCTAGCATCTGCGGGAGGCAATCTCTTAGCGCCCTCCACGACAGGTGCGGAGACTGCTGGAGGCTGGCCGCTGTTGGTTGCCTGCATCTCCACGAGCTGTGCGGCCAAATGCGAGGCCTCAAGCATGCGCCCCTGGAATGCGTCTGCTGCGCACAGAGTGAAGAAAGAGGTTTGGTCTCACGACGGATCTTCACAACAGCATCTATAGAACCTACCAAAAGTCAAAATTGCATCTACAAAGTTACCTGCAGACGCGGTATTTGCGTGCGAGGGAGCTTCTGTGCCGGTGCCGCACTGCGGATCGGGCAGCAGTGGCATTCACAACGAATAGAGACTGGCAGGCAGTAGCATGCAGCCTGGGCATACATTTAAATCATGATAAGTGTTCAGGCGTCCTGCAGCGTGCATTCGATCCACACACCTGCACTGTCTGTGATTGCTGGTTGTGCAGCATCGCCATGTCTGCCAGCTGAAACACGACCACTGGGCGCTGACAAGCGCGTCGTACCCCTCGATAATTCATTGAAGCTCTACAGGAGAAGAGAAGGCCGCACACTATTTGAGGAATTTGCAATGGTATCAGCGCTTGCACAGGGCTGTGGTGAGGAACGTTTTCGCCGCGACATGAGCCCGGGCAGCTTATAAATTTTTCAATAAATAATGTGTATACCTCTCAGCAGCTCGACATAGATTTTATCACGCGCGCGGCTGACCACGCTGCGGTCAGGACGTGAAATGCCGGACGAAATGTGCGGGGTCTTTCCGGGCGGGCAGTCACAATAGGGTTTTGCGGGGTAAATTTTGGCAACATCAATTTCAAGACAAACGAATGCAGCGTGGTTCACAACTACCGTGCTTTGCTTGGCATGTGTGGCTTCCGGGAAGCACAAGAGGTTCCGCAGAGAGGTCAGCGTCTGGTCTCTGCTGTCGGCTGCAGCCCAAGGCTTTAGTTCTCGTAGCCATCCTTCGTGCCTGACTCGACATTTGACGAGCAGGCGGCAAACGCCGTCTTGGGCAGCCAATCACTTCTGCAGCCCTACTTGTCGACTTGTATTAGCCATTCCGATCGCCAGGCCAGTCCGCCCAGGACCAGCAAGCTCGTTCGTCCTGCTGGTGCGAGACGAGCTGTTCTTGAGTCAGCGAGTCGTTGCTGGGCAGCGTCTGCGCTAGGCAGGCCAGCAGGTTGAATACGCGTGGTTCGTGCTGTGACAGACTGCCGCATGCCAGCAGCAGGCTTCCGGTGCGACGCTGAGACTCGGCGATGCAGGAGACGCTGACAAACACATACACAGCTCGGAAGCCGCGGCCTCCCGGTGTCGCCGACCCGTTGTTGCGCGACAAGCAGGCGACCAGGAAGCGTCCTTCCATGCAGGTGAGTCCTGGCCCTCATGAACTGTCCAGCCTGGTGTCCCCGGCTCGCAGCTCTCCGTGGCAGGTGCTACCCGCACAAGGTTCTCAACAGTGCATGGGACATAAGACAAGTGCAGGAGACAGCAGCAACCTGCCAAGAGACTTGTATCGTCATGAACAGGGGAAAGGCACCGGCGGGCCGTCGAGCCAGCGGACACAGAGCAACAGAGGCGCGATGCCGCGGTCGAGACTGCACAGAGAGACGTCCAATTTCAGCCAGCTGGACTTCTTAGCGGCGGAAGTCAGCAACCAGCCCGGCGTGCACAAGGAGAACAAGTGCGCTCAGTGGCAAGGCATGACACGGAACCCCAGGATTTCCATGTTGGATGCCTGGACTACTCTTCGCATAGTCACTTCAGCGACTTTGAAGTGAGATGAGATGAGGTGTTGTCACGTCGTGCAGGGCGCCGGCCAGCTTTGCGGGCGTCAAGAGCTGGGCCGATGGCGGCAGCATTGCCAGGTACCCCTTGAGCCTTGACCACGAATGCCGTCTTGGACGCTGTCGAAGGGACACCGCACGACATCACGGTTGCTGCGCACAGCAACAAATGCTGGCTCTGGTCTGCAGGGACCGTGCAGCGAAAGCGCCCAGCCAGCAGCTGACGACTTTCGAAGATCACACCGCGCTGCGGTCTACGAAGGAAGAGGCGCAGCCAGATGCGCTGGCGACAACGCACTTGGTGCGGCACCAAATATTTGAAACATTAGTAGCGATGCATCTGCCATGCCGCCCTGAACTCTCACAAGCCCTTTACCTGGCAGCACTCAGCCGAGTGACAACCTCCGATGCATCGACGCGAGGGCTGTTTACAGTCAGCATGAAATGTAGTCCAAGACACTCTGACTCTCCAAGATCATCAGACTCGCCAAGACCCTGACTCTCGGTCAATCCCGTCCGCAGCTCATGGGCATTCTGGCGCATAAGCAGTACTCGCTGCCGGCGCCAGACAAGGCGCAGCAGCCGCAGCCGGCTGCGGCGCGCCCACCCCTGTGCGGCGGCAGCAGCAGCCAGCGGTCGTCCGAGACGGCGGCGTGGGCGGCGCCCACTCAGGCGGCCGAGCTGCCCGCCAGCCGCCGCCCGGCGCTGGACTGGGCGCTCCGCACCCGCATGCGCTTCTGCAGCAGCCGGCCGTTCCGCCTGTGCGAGGACGCGACCCTGGCCTCAGGTGCGCGCCGCTGCATCAGGGCTGAGCTGATGGATGGGATGTCGCCTAGGGCTGTGATCGAGGTGCTGGCAACCAAGCCTGCTGCACGAATGGAGCTGTCCTGGATGCCACGAACTGACTTGCGTGGCGAGTCGCCAAGCCTGTTCCTGGAGCCGACCGTGATCTTTGACCTGCAGGCGCCTGGGCAGGAGCAGCCTTCAGCGGACAGCCCGCATCCAGCCTCGAGGTGCGATGAGCTGTCAAGTCAAGACATCACTGTGCATGCACAGCTGCACACCTGCTGGCCAATCCTGCGAAAGCAGCTCAGATCAGGCAGAGCTCCTCTCACCTCATCCCACATGCAGGCGCGCAATACCTGTCCCAAGTCCAGGCGAATGTCGCCCCCGGTGAAGTTCCTTCACCCCAACGCCAGATGTCTGACGCCTTTTCAACATCGTCATTGCATATCTCCAGGAGCGGTACCAGCAGGCGCTGCAAACATACCAGCACCCGGAGGCGCCCATGGAGCAGGGTTTAGTGACCGCGCTCGGCGGTGCCAGGGGCGGCCCGGCGATGCTGGCGCAGCGGCGCGCGGCCTGGGACTCCGCCTTCAGCGGCCTGTTCCAGCAGCTGCGCAACGGCGCAACGGACGCATTCTACTACGTCAGCCCCCAGGTACACATGTGCAGTGGAGATTTGGTGGAGACTTTGGAGTCGCCGCGGAACATGCGGGCGCCAAGGGTTCCGCCGGCGTCACCAGGGATGGCGCCTTGTGACAGGCTTGTGCGCCAGTGTGCGGCCGTCGCAGCGTCCTGCACGCAGTGGACTGCAACCGTCAACGCATGGGGTTCTGCCGTGGGCTCCTGCCGGTCACAGCCTGATGCTGCGCTGGCTGAGATGTCTGCATCGTACCCCATGCGCCGGGACACCCGCAACACTGCCATTTTGCACCCGACATGCCCGCGTGCAGTGTTCCGGCACTCGAACCTCACTTGCTTATCGACATATGCACAGGACACCCGCAAGACGGCGTTCGTGGTGCTGTTCCGCGGCGCGGGCGTCGGCGGCTGCGTCGTGTCGCACGCGCTGGTCAGTCGCTCCTCAGCAGGCGTGCGGGCGCTGCTCCGCGCTGAGGGCGTGGCATTCGCGATGCCGCTCGCGCCGCAGGTGGCAGAGCAGGAGGCAGCCGAGGCGGAGCTGCTGGCAGATGTGGAGGCCAGCAACGTCGGCAAGGTGGGGCTTTTTGCGGGGTTTTGTAGGGTCCAATCCTAGGTTCTGGGTGTGCTGGAACGGGAGGCGGCCGAGGCGGAGCTGCTGGCGGACGTGGAGGCCCGCGACGTCGGAAATGTAAAGGTTCAAGGTCATTCTGTTGTGTAGGGTTTGTAGTACCATTGTGTCGGGAACTGGGGAGTCTGGGCCCAGCCTGTGTTCACATATTCACCTGCAGCAGAGCAGGCACTGGGCTCCGGACGTCGCGCAGTCCAGAGCTGTGCTGGGGGTGACGCAGCGCAAGAGAGACGAGAACAAAGTCACGGCATGAAAAACGTCGGATGCGGCTGCAGGCGGTGACGAAGGACGCGCTGACAGCCATCGACGGCCACGCGCAATCCATGCTGGCGGTGGTCGGCGAGACGGACGTCGCAGGCCTGGCAGAGGTGCGCAAACTTTAGAAATCCCGAATTCTCAAACGACTTGATCTTTCAAGATCTATTCAACATTCGTTCGCGGCATTTGTCGCTGGTCTGGCAGAGGTGTGCAACGGCTTCTCTCTGCATGGAAGTGAACTGTGTCTCGAAGCCGCCGCCTTGTAGGAGCGCTGACTATGTCGCATGAGCGTGTTTCGCCGCGGCACTGACATTGCAGCAGGGCTGCGCTTAGGTATCGATCTACCAAAGGCTGGTTGTTAGACTGGGACTTGCACACAGCTGTCCGCAGATATTGGCAGAGCACATATCTGGGTTGACGCCAGGAGCACCCCTTTTCTGCACACGCACCGGGTGTGCCACACAGCACCCCCAGAAGCCGCACTCAACTTTCGCAAGTACAAACATGCAGGTGCTGTGCAATCACGGGCAGCGGCTATTCGAGGCCGCGTGCGACGTGCCGCTGCTGCTGGCGCCGACGCCCTTTGCCGGCGCCCACCTGACTCGCCTGCAGCCCCAGGTCGGTATTCTTTTCTGTTCGGGTTGATAGTTTTTCCCTGTGCCTTTTCCACATTACTCTGTTGGCGCCGACGCCCTCCGTCGGCACCCACTTGACCCGCCTGCAGCCCCAGGTCAGCCCCAGGTCAGTGAAATTCCCGGTTCCTTGTTCACCTTTCTTTGGCTCCACGCCAGTGCCCTCCTTCACGGCAAGACGCACACAACCTGGTGCTCATGGCATCGCGCCAGTCGCGCCCACGATCAGCACCGGCCTGATGCCGCAAGCTTTCACGCTTGCCCTGGACAGCGGACGGCCTGCTGCGCTGTAGCTTGCAGTGGCAAGCGACGCACGAGTCTCCCAGAGCGTCTCTGCTGACAATGATGTTCTTTGCAACCACAGGTGACAGTGAGCTCGCTGGCAGCCAAGGCGGGTGCTTCGCGTCAGCGCATCAACAACCCCACCCGCTTCACGGTGCCCCTGTGCTCAAACATGACGTGAAACCGGGCTTGTGAGCCTGGTTGCCTGCTGTCCAGCGACGCGACAATTGCCGGCAGCGGACTGGCGCTGTGATGCATCCCCTGACCTCTGCATCTCACCATGTCCAATCAGCACATCCGTAACCCCGACTCTCAACGCCTTGAACCCTATATACCCCCTGAAAGACCCTAAACCGAAAACACTGTCGCGCCTGCAGGTAGAACTGGAGGGGCTCATCCCGCCGTGGGCGGCCGACCGGCTGTGCATCGTGCTGGCCGAGGCGCAGGGCGAAGGCAAGCTGCAGGTGATAACAGCTGGAGTTCAGACAGCGCCGCCACCACTTCACGAATCGTTTTGGCCGCGCAGCATCAGTCCACCGCCCTTCGGGGGACTGCCGCCAAGATGGACGACAGCCTCTTGTGTGTCGTCCCTTTGCTGCCGCCTTACCTGGCAGCTGTAGGCTTTATAAGGTTTTGCGGCGAGTTGCAGGTGACATGCGAGCCGCTGCCGCTCGCCGGCAGCCTCAATGCGGCAGTGCCGCAGCCGGACCCCGACGAGCTCGGCGATGGCGAACCGGCGGCGGCGACGGCAGCATCGGACTGCTCGTCCGGCGGCGGCGACGCATGGCAGCGCAGGTTGGATCGGCATGCCACAAAACTATGCAGGGCCGCCAAGTGTTTATAGCAGGGCAGACATTTCCCTGACCTGCTGCTGCGCTGAAAGGGACGAGCCAGTCGGCTGCGGCCACGGCCATGTCAGCGGCAGCGGCCACATGCATGCGCCAGTTGCGGAGCCACAAGTTTATGAACTACTTTGCAACAACAACTGTGATTCCGCAGGGGCTACGCGAGCGCTGAGTAGGCAGAGTGCTGGCGCGTGCCGCGCCGGCTTTGGCAGGCGGCGCAGCGGAGTTTTGTATCAACTAGTTTCTCTAACCAATACAACATGGAGTGTGCTGCTGATTACAACAGATTGTTTGTGCAGGGGCTACGCGAGTCCTGAGGAAGCAGAACGCTGGCGTTTCGCCGCGCCGGCGCTGGCGGGCGGCTCCGTGATCGGCCACGTGTACACCAACGGCGGCCGCTTCTACTGCCGCCTCCGGCAGGCGCGGACGGCGGCGCCCGCGGCGCAGCGCAATCACTCCGGCTGGCAGTAGGGTGTGAGGCCGCTGCGGTAGTGGCCAGAATGGGTGACACCATCAGGGTATCGGCCGGATATAAAGAGGCTGGGCGGCGCTGCACGCGTGTCGTGTGCGCGAACAATCTTGCTGCAGCAGATGGGAGGCTTCACGGGTCTCTTAAGGCGGCAACCCTTGCGTCATGTTTTGTGGTTTGTGTTCATTTCCTACCAGCAGCGAAGATTGTGTCGAGATTGCTTGAACATGCGCTAGCTGTAGATAGGGACACACCTGATTCTTTTGGGAATGCACAGGCCAGCGGTACCAGGTAGATGTAGGTCGTGTGCGTCTGCCTGGCTTTCTGAATGCCTGTGGATCCGTGCGTCACGTCTGGTGCTTGCCGCACGAAAGAGTAGGTACTGCTCTTGAGAATTTACACAGTGCGGCAGGTTCTAGCCTTCATTTGGATTGCGTAGCCGCATCAGGCGCATGCAAGCCCCTGCAACTGGCTCTCACTACAAAAAAGAGGTCAAAATTGGCTTGTTTGGCGAAGATCGATCCGACTGTCCTCCCCCTCTGGCGATTGTCGGGTGCATGCGTGAAGCAGTCGAAACTTGGCGGCACTGCCCTTTCGCCTGTGCAATAGAGTCACCGACGGACAACTCTTCATCCCGTGTTGCGGGCCAGCAGCAGCTTGCTTGTGCCCACAGATCCCAGCGCCGCTTGACTACTTGCTCCGGCTGAGCGTTTGCCGGCCGCAGGGGCACATCGGCTTGCGACCGTCGCCACGGCTCGTTCCCCCACCCTCCATCCCGCTGACTTGGCGCCTGCCTTCCGCCAGCGAGCTACGGTTCAGCGGGCAGCGGCCGCCGGCCCCCGGGCCGGCCTCAGCATCGGTGCGGTAGCTGTGCCGCCTTCTGGTGGCGGCACCGCTTGCAGCAGCCCGGACCCTCCGTGTCTGATGAGTCACCCATTTGAATCACCACTGGTACTTTGCGGCCACGAAAACCTCCTCGTACTGTGCCGCCGCGTTGTCCCATGTCAGGTCCTGCTCCATGCCCCGCAGCTGGATGCCGCGGAACGAGTCCGGGTGGTTCCTGTGCACAGGCGGCGCCTCAGCAGCTTCAGCGGGCAGGGTTGGTCGCTGGAAGGTCGCTGGTCTTGCAAGCGCCGTGTGCCACATTCGGCCGGGTGCTCGGCGTGACGCACTTGAACACTCGCAGCCGCAGCGAAATGCGAGCGGTTGTGTTGGCAGCGCGAAAGCAGGCTGCGCCCGCCGTGCCAGGCAGGGCTGTCACATGCTGACCAAACGAGTCATCACACAACCGAATGCGACAGGCGGGAGGATTGTTCAGGGCTATCCTTTCGCTGCAGCTTGCCATACGAATAGCAAAACCTGCAACATCTGATTATTTAGTCAAGATTGGCATCTATGCTTCTATGTTTGGATGCGCGCCTGTACGTGTACAGCGCATCATGCATCGCGCCACGGAAGGCGCCGCCGTCTGCGTGGTCGAATGTCCACCCCGTGCCGCAGTTGTCATGCGGCTTGAAGGGTTGCTGCGCGCAGCACAGCAACAAAGTCATGACAAGTGAAGGTGCCATGAATGACGGCAAGAGTGTCGCCGCCTGCAAAGCAGCTGCGGAAATTTGACGTGCGCAGGACAGCAAGCGCATCATGAACAGCAAACCAGCTGCGACGGCACCCACACAACCTGCGCGCGGCAGATGGCCGGAAGCTGCGCTGAGGACAGGGGGGCACTGGACACACTGCAGGGGTCGCTTGCTCTGTGGCGGCGACCTGTTGTGCGGTGAACCGCAATGAAACCCCTGTAATCCCTACCAGAATGCACCACGCGCGCTGGCCGCCGACAGGGTGCACAACGGGCATGGTGCCGGAGGCCATGGCGCACTGCTTGACTGGAAGCAACACAATGATGCTGGCAGATAACCAACAATCCAATGGGATGAGTACGCACGACGGTGTCGCGGAGGCCGCCGACGGCGTGCACGACGGGGACTGTGCCGTAGGCCATGGCGTACAGCTGCACGGAAATCAGAAAACAACAGGGTCGATGGTGGAAAACACGTCGCAGGTCACGCCACTCAGCAGTCGAATCACGCCTGTCTCAAGTGACAAGGCAGGTTCGACACAAGCCTTGAGCCAAAAACTCTCTCTGCCCGGCCCACCTGGTTCAGGCCGCACGGCTCGAAGCGGCTGGGCATGAGCAGGATGTCGGCGCCGGCGGTGATGCGGTGCGCCATCGCGGAGGAGAAGCCCACCCACCCGCGGCACTGGTCCTTCCGGTTGCCCTCCATCTCCCTGCGCAACATAGTTCTTGAATTGATGGTGTGCTTTTGGTGGGTGTGGTTCGTCGAGTGATTCGCTGCGTGTTTCGTGAAACAGGAAAGCGCTGTTGGTGCGGGCGGACTCGCGGGTGCCACACTGCAGCTGCGCCAGAGAGCGTCAGGTCTCTCCAGCGGCTGCCTCGCGCAGGCCTTGATGCGTGCGGAAGGTGCGGTGGAAATGGCTCCTGACGGGACGATCTGTGAAAGTGAGGGGGCATTCAGGGCGATATCATACACAAGGTTTTTGACATGTTTTGCATAGGCGCACCGCAGCGAGTTTTCGAGGTCCTCGCGCCCGGAGCCGAGCAGGATGAGCTGGCAGCCCTCGCTCATCAGCCAGTCGAAGGAGTCGCGGATGATGTCCACCCCCTTCTGGTAGTCCAGCCGCCCGATGAAGCCCAGCAGGGGCACGTCCGCCCGCACCGGCAGCCCCAGCTCCTGCACTGGACAATACCGCGGTTTGAGAGACCGAATTGAAAAAGGATCGGTGCCAATGTCAACTCGCACTCCCTGCAGCGCGGCCTCGCAGGCGGCCTTGCCCTCTGCTTTGGAGGTTGGGACTTGTCGGGTGCAGCACACCAGGTGGAAGGACCTGGCTACAAGAAGCGCACCCGCTGCAGCGCGGCCTTGCCCGCGGCCTGGCGTCACCTTGCCTGATGACTGAAATCGCGGCTGAGGGGCCGCACCCGCTGCAGTGCAGCCTTGCAGGAGGCCTCGCAGGCGGCTCTGCCATTCAGTTCCGGTTAGATTAGGGTTGAAAACAATCAGGAAGGAATGTTTGGCACTCCAAAACCGCACCCGCTGCAGCGTGGCCCCGCAGGCGGCCTTACCCTCCACAATTCATGGAGAATCTAACAGCTGATGAGTAACAACAACTTTGCCGCTGACAAGAACCGCACCCGCTGCAGCGCGGCCTTGCAGGCGGCCTTGCCCTCTGCCAGGCTGCCGGTGCCGTAGTTGCGGTAGCCGTCAGACCGCAGCGTCTTGTCGACCGAGGGCGACCAGTCCTGGGTGTCAATGCCGTTGACGATGCCGCGCAGCTTCCAGGAGTGCTCCCGCAGCACGTGGTCCAGCCCCCAGCCGCCCTCCTGCGTCTGGCACTCCCACGCGTACCTGTATTGAGGATTCGATGCGATGTTGTTTAGATGTGAGACTTGTGACCAGTTTCAAATTATTATGCGATGACAGCCAGCCCCCAGCCGCCCTCCTGCGTCTGGCACTCCCATACATACCTGCGGCAGTGAGTGCAATGCCTAAACTTGAGATCAGGTTTATCTGGCTTAAGCATGATGACAGCTGCATGGTCCAGTTCCCAGCCGCCATTCGACACTCGCAGGCGTACCTGCACATGCGTCACATGCATGAGCTGATGCATATATGTCCACCACGGGTTAGAAACTGGGCAGCGCCGTAGGACTGAATGACAAGCTGGGTGCCTGCCTCTCAGGCTTGTGACAAGCGCCGACGCAACTGGGGCGCCGACGGGCGGAGCCAGCTTCCGGCCGGTGGCGTAGGAGAATTGGGGACACGTTTGCCCGTGAGAGACGGCGATGATGCGGCGCGCGAGGATGAGACTCCCAGACTTGAAGCGTAGAGCTGTGACAAGAGTGCAGGACAACGATGCATTTGACGCAAAGGTCAATGGCACGAGTGGGAGACTGTCTCGACTTTCGCTCACCCGTGGGAGACGGCGACGATGCGGTGCGCGAGGATGAGGCCCGCCTTGAAGCAGTTCATGTGCGCGCCGCCGATCGGGTCGTCCAGGTAGAACTGCACGCAGCAGCACAGACATGTCAACGGGAGCAGCACAAATGTGCCACGAGGTGCCGCACGGGCTGTTGCTTGCGCGCGGCGGTGCAGAAAGTGTACAGCAACCCAGCACGGTCAGCCGAGCAGCAGCATCAGACTCTGGAGATTATGTGGGAAGGCTGCCCCTCTCATCCGAGACTTCTTGAAAGGGGAGTTGGCGCACCAGGTTCTCGTAGTGGGACGGGATCTCCATGGGCGCCAGCTCCGCCATGGGGCCGCGCCCCTGGTGCGCCATGTTGTGGATGACCGCCACCGAGCGCGCATACACCATCTTGTCGTAGTCCCGGTAGTGCGCCTGTATTTCGAATCCCACCGTCAATTTAGTTTCCCGGCCACAGGTGTGTTGTTGTCACCAAACGCGTGTACACCATCTTGTCGTAGTCTCAGTAGTGCGCCTGTTTGGCTTCCTCAACAATTAATTAGCCTCCCATCCGAACGTTCAATCGTGTTCTTCATGGAAATCTCGTGTCTAATTCTGGTAGTGCGCCTGCAAAATGATGGGGAAGCTTTGGAGGCGAGTGCGTGCGCATGCTTTTCCAGGTGTGGCCACCTCAGTTGGCAGCAGGCCCTTGCGTGCCGAGCATTGCCACAGCAAGCAGGGGCGGACTGAGATTGCCGGCAAGCTGCAGTACTGGCAAAAGGCAGGATAAGTGTAACCAAACAGCAGGGGCCAGGCGGGGCACCTGCAGGTAGGCGGGCAGCAGCGCGGTGTGCCAGAAGGGTATATGCTAGGGCTAATGCTAGGGTTTATGCAGCAAGGCACCTGCAGGTAGACGGGCAGCAGCGCGGTGTGCCAGTCGTTGGCCACGAACACCAGGTTGCTGTCGCCGTAGGGCGCGCCGCCGCAGGGCACGCACCACACTGCCTCCAGCGCCGCCTGCGCACGTTGGACTTGGATGCTAAATTACTCGCAGAAGATTACGACAGAAGACGCACTTTGCAGGAGCGACAAGAGCGGCAATGCCTGAAGAGCTCGTGCTGCACATCTGTGCGGTCACGCTCAGTGTCGAGGCCATGCCGGCCACCACAGGTGAGCGACGCTCAGCCTGTGCGCCCTAGCAGTCTGGCACTGAGCGCATGGCAATGCGATTCCGGAGAGCTCGATTTGTATTGGCCTCAGTCGTAATGTCGATTATTCCACAGGCGCCGCCGGACGCACACATCGTCGTCAGACGGCAGGCCCGTGCCTCATGAACCGCGGGCATGTTATTGCGCGAGCTGCAGGTTTGCAGTAACTGCATCTGGCACACCTTGCACAGCAGCGCGCAGCGGAAGAGAATTTCGGTGCGGCTGCCGGCGTAGATGTCGCCCGCCACATGGTGGTACGCCGGGTGGTCCACAAACACATAGTCCACACCATCCAGGAAGCCGTGGAAGAAACCGACCTAGAACACAAATGCGCCAGAATGAGTCAACAGTGCTGTCAACATGACTTTGCCAGAGGTGGTGCGGCTGGTCCACAAACACAGAGTCCATGCCTCCAGGAAGCCGTGGAAGAAGCCCACCTGCGGGCGCAGGAAGATACAGTGTGCGTCAAGAAACGTATGTGCTTCAGACTCTGCTATGCGCACAGCTGCTCGCCCGTGCAGCTAGAGGATGCAGGCGGCATGGCGCAGGCAGTGCCCAGTGCGGGCTGGCCATGGTGATCAGTGCGCCAGATCGACCCTACATTGTCTGCATGAACAGCAGAGCCAGGTTTCGGGAATTTCCAAGGACTCATCAGGTGGTGCAACAGCTCACCTCCACATGGGCGCCAGCAGCGTTCAGCTGGATCCGGACGCTGGTGTCCCAGGCCTCCTCGTAGTTTGCGTACCGCGGCGCCACCACCATGACGCGGTGCCCCCGCCGCGCCAGTGCCTTTGGCAGCGCCCCCATCACGTCGCCCAGCCCGCCTGCGACAAGAGTTCAGCAGAGAAGTCCCAGAACTGTTTGCATGGGTTCAGGTGGGTTCAATTTGAGTGCCATGATTGCCTGCACAGCTGCTCAGGGGCGGGAAAAGCTGCATCAGAGTCCAGTGAGCAGCTGGCTTGCAGCAGCAGCGGCATTCCTTAGCTGAAGTAGCAGCGACAATTCCTGCGCGGGCGTCTCTTCCAGCCACGATCGACAGGGCCCAGCGGGCGCCGTAAAATCCCAGATCTCACCTGTCTTGGACCAGGGCGCGCACTCCGCGCCGACCAGCACTACGTTCATGGCGTTGTCGCCGGCCAGCGGCGACTGCTGCTGCTCCTGCTGCGGCGGCTGGCCCTGCTGCTGCTGCGCCTGCTGCGGCGACTGCTGCGCCTGCGCCTGCTGAGGCTCCCGCCCGTCTGCCGCCTGCTGAGTGGCCGCCACCTCGGGCGGCGGCGCGCCCTGCTGGGCGGCTGGCTGCGCCAACTGCCCGGCCTGCGAACAGGTGAGGGAAGGAGTGAGGCCGCCACATGCCGCCAGGCACTGAGATGTCCAGTGTAGGTGCGAGGTCCATTGTGGAAATGCGGATTGCAAAACGGATCCCAGTTTGAAAAAGCAACATACCAGTGCCGTGTGCCAGCAATCACCTGTGCGCGCTGCCCGGCGCTCCGCTTCCGATTCAGAGCCTCCTGCAGCTTCTTCCGCTCGGCGATCTGCACATGTCGAGTTTAGCCCGTTTGAATGCTGGGATAAGAGCTCGCTCTTGATAGCCTCGATGGCATGTGCGAGCTTCCATGTTGTCGCAAGGTGCTTGAACAATGTAGGGTGCCGTCGAGAGCCGCGGCGCGCAGGCCGCACCTGCTGCAGCAGCTCCTGGTGATGCCGCTCCAGATCCTCGGGGTCCTCTGCATCGCCCCGCCACGAGCCCTGCGAGCCCTTTGTCGCTGCCACAGGCGCGAGCGGCCATCGCCGATGAGATGCTGCGCCTGCAGGCATAGGTGAGGGGAGCTTACGTGCGCTGCCCGGCCGCAGCCCTGGCATGCAGAAGCAGGCAAATACCGACGGGGTGCCTAATCTGACAGTCATCCAGTACAATTGAGCAAATGGATTCTATGTCCAATGACAGCAATTGAGGGTGTTTGCGGAGCAGCTCCAGCTGACTGATCTGTGATCATCCACGTTGGCGAAATCTTTGCGCATCGTGTGGTTGTTGCAGGACTGGAGCAGATGCAGGGCTTTTGCACCACATATCCTTGTCGACCTAAAGCTTTGTTTGTGCTCGGCGACGACACAAGCTGAGTGTACCTGTGCGACAGTGGAGAACTGTAGGCATCCTGGCTGGTGCTGATCTGCTGTTACGTGCAGCGCGACGGCAACGACATCTGCTGGCTGCAGGACTGCACGCCGCATCGCTGCGGGGGAGCAGCGTCTGCTGCATGCTGCCTGGTTATCTGCTACCTCTGAACTTCACGGTTTGCTACTTGCACACCGGTTTCAGACCAGTGGCACCTGATCTAGCAGTACCAGCATCGCCTAGCGTCTCAGTGTTGGTCCACACAAGTGAAAGAGGTCGCGTGCGGTAGTGCACACTGCGATGGAGCGTTTCCATGCAAGGGAGTGAAGAAGGAATGCGAGGTGGTCCCATGGGAAGTAACCGTAAACCCTGGCCCGGTTACGGTTGGTAACCGCGGTTACTTCGGTTGGGGTAACCTAAGTTTCCGGTTACCTGCCCAACCCTAGCTAGACACAGGCGCTGACATTCGAGGGAGTGCTGTCAGTGTGTCAACTGACTGTGTCAGTGTGTTAGGGGGTCAGTGAGTCGGGTGTCAGCGCCCAACGCTGGAGCAGGCATGCAGGTTCGTGACATGCCTATATACATGAGCCCTGCATAGAGGCTGTTGGACAGACCGACAGGGTTGTACTAGTACACATAACATATCTCCTACCAAGCGACCACCAGCGTCAGCCCTGATCCATCGCAACAGCGCCGCCGCCGCCGCCGTCGCCAGGATCATCTGCATCGTCATTTGGCTGTGGCGCTACCTCGCAGCCCGGGCACACGTGCAGACTCTCGTGAATGTACAGGTCGCAGTCGAAGCAGAACAGCTGCCTGCAACCGGTACACCTGCGCAACCATACAATAATTGTCAGAGCACTCTAGGGAAGACCTCCCAGACATCACGCTGCTACCTCTGTTGAGCCCAACAACAACAGATATTTTGTGTCGGACACGTCACAGAGACGTGTCCGACAATGATGTGCGAAAATATAAATATATATATGAGAACTGGATCAATGTTGACAGTGTATAGACGAGCATTGATCCAGTTCCCGTATACATAATTAAATTTTCATCCGAGCAGCTGTGTGTGTGCGAAATATAATTTTGTATAGTCATTATTGATCCAGTTCTCATATATATGAAATTAAATTATATATATGAGAACTGGATCAATGTTGATAGCGTTATATATATGAAAAAATAGTTATGTATACGAGAACTGGATCAGTGGACACAGTGCACCCAGTTCTGGGACGCATCTCTGTGCCTGTGACCAGTTTCTCATAATGCCTGCAAACGAGGCGGCATGAAATAATAATTATGTATACGAGAACTGGATTACTGGCGAGAGTGCACAGAGTTCTCGGACACGTCTCTGTGCCTGTGACCAGTTTCTCATAACGCCTTAATATGGAACGGCATGAAAAAATAATTATGTATACGAGAACTGGATCAGTGGACACAGTGCACCCAGTTCTCGGACACGTCTCTGTGCCTGTGACCAGTTTCTCAGAACGCCTGCAAATGGGGCGGCATGAAAAAACAATTATGTATACGAGAACTGGATCAGTGGCGACAGTGCACCCAGTTCTCGGACGCATCTCTGTGACTGTGACCAGTTTCTCATAACGCCTTAATATGGAACGGCATGAAAAAATAATTATGTATACGAGAACTGGATCAGTGGCGACAGTGGACATCATTCTCGGACACGTCTCTGTGCCTGTGACCAGTTTCTCGTAACGCCCGCAAACGGGGCGGCATGAAAAAATAATTATGTATACGAGAACTGGATCAGTGGCGACAGTGCACAGAGTTCTCGGACGCCTCTGCTCACGCAGCAAGAGTCTGCCTTTCAGACAGCCTTGATCAGTGCTGAGTAATCGGCATGCCGATCGGGAGGCCAGCAAGCATCGCCGGCATGCCTAAACAGCAACGTCAACAGACGAGCGACACGCACCGCAGCACGACACTGGCGTCGCCCTCTGACGCCCCAGGCCCGGCTAGCCGGCAGCAGCATGCGTGGCACGACAGGATCGACTGGTCGCCCGCTATCGTGCTGGTCTCTGCGCCGTTCGCCGCTGCTGCGCAGTCCTGTTGCAGCAGGTTGCAATGGCTCAGTCATGGGCCCAGCTGGCATTACAGACCAGCAGCGCTCTCAGTAGCAGCAGCCGCGCAAGGGCCATCCGCACGCGGTCCCAATGCCAACGCAGCCTGGCCGACGCGCCACAGATGCGGATGGACGAGCTCTCAGTAGAATGCAGTTCACGTGACGCGTTTCTTGGGAACGCAAGGGTGCACACGGAAATCGTGGATGAGTGTGCAGCACCATGACATCCCTCACAGCCACAGGCAGCGGGCACGCCTGGGCAAGGCATCGGATATCCGCAGGCAGCACCTCTTCTGAAGCCGCGCATTGGGCATCACATCTGAGCAGTGAACATGTCTAAAGCTTGGCGAGTCGCACCTGGGCGAGGCGGGCGACCTCTGCGGGCGGCATCTCGTGGAAGCCGCGCACAGAATGCCAGACTGATTCACAAATCTCCTATGCTTGATTTCATGCACGTGGCGAGTCTCACCTGGGCGAGACGGGCGACCTCCGAGGGCGGCACCTCATCGAAGCCGCGCACAAAATATCGACTAGGACTGTGAAGTTCCCCTCGAAGGTTGTCCGACATTTGACACAGCCCACCTGGTCGAGGCGGGCGACCTCCGACGGCGGCACCTCGTCGAAGCCACGCACCGGGAACAGGTGGTGGTAGGAGCGCGCCAGGTGCGGCGACGACACCAGCGTCAGGCTGCACACGTGGCACGCCCCTGGCAGCTCCGCGACGCGGCCCCTGCATGGGGAGACAAGGCGAACCGTCATTCTTTGATATAGTTGATGATGATTCGCTGATGACGATTCGTTGATGCTTCGTGGCACGCGACCGCCGGCTGAGATGTGCGTCCTGCCGAGTCCTGTGATCCAGCCTGGTAAGCAGCCAGCAGTCCTGCGCACAGTGAACCAGCGGTGAAGCAGCGGTGCAGGACTACTGGCATCAATTGCGGCAGGGTCTCTGCCAGCATGCCAGTAGTCCTCCACAGCGTGGAAACTGGTGGAATGCATTGAAAAACGGTTTAATTGCTGTGCAGGGCTACTGGCATTCAATGGCGGCAGGGTCTCGGCTAGCACGGCAGTAGGCCTGCACACCACTGAAATCATGGTGGATTGGCGTTGAAACAGCAGTGACACTGCTGTGCGGGCTACTGGCATGCCAGCAGAGACTTCGTCACCACTGACGCCTGCACGCTGTGAATCCTGGTTGGACCAACCTGTACCGATTGGACCAACCACGTTTCACCATGTGCAGGACTACTGCGCCAGCAAAAATCCATTGTGCATCAACTCCACGAAGGAGTGGAAACAAGGAGGAAGAGACAGGAGGAGCAGGCAAGAAGCCACACTTGCAGCGCGGGCAGGTAAAGCCGCCGGCCTGGAGCTTGGCATCCTGCCCCACGAAGGCCTGCCCGGCGGCGCCCTCCGCATTCCGCTGCGGGAAACCCATGCGCACCTGCAGGCAGGTGGCGAGACAGTGGGTCAACAGCAACGGCTATGCCATGTTGGTGTGTTCGCACAGGGACTCGCCCAGCGTCATTAGCCACAGCACAGTTCTGGTGCGTGCCACCTGCCGCTTTCGCCGGCCCCGCACAATGCGGTGCGCGGGATGCAGGCGTCAGCGGCGGGGGCGCTGTGAATGACTCAACCGACGTGGACGACTCAAGCAAACACCTATCGCAACCATGGCTGCATCCAAGCCCTAGTGACCCAGGCACACCATGGAGGCGGCTAGTGAGGGCAGCTGGCATTGGTGATGGGGTGCGTGCACAAATCTACACGCATGTACGCCCTTTGAACTGACTTTCAAACTCCCCGTGAAACCCGTCGCACCATGGAGGCGGCTGTGGAGGAGGCGGGCGTCGGGGGCGGCGGCGCATGCGCCGCCACCAGCTCCTGCAGGTGGTGCTCGTCTAGCGCCACACCATAGATGCCGCCCGTTTCCTGCGCAAAACTCAGGCCAGGCCTGTGAGGTTGGGACCTTGATGAGAGGCGACACCTCCTGGCTGCATGAGCTTTGCGGTGCGTTGTGGCAGCATCGCCAGCGCAGCGGTCACCACAGGGATCGCCCCGAGCTGTGGCAAGATCACGTAATGCGAGGGGCTGGCAGCGCAGCGGAGATGACATGCAGCCGGGCGGCTGCGGAACTGTCGCATCCGACAGGAATGAAAGAGTCTGCAAAATGCACCTGCGTGAGCGTCTCGCAAATGTGGACCTGGGCGGCGAGGCCGACCACGGACACACGCACACGGTGCTGCTTCGCCGTCTTCAGGCTGTCCAGGATGTTGCCGGGGTCGACCATCGACAGCGCGGACAGCAGCATCAGCACCTGCAGCGGCAATGGCGCGCGCCCCGGGTCACGCAGGGCAGCCGGTAGACCATGCTGGTGTGGACATGGTGTGGACATGGAAAACATGCTCGGGGGGATGTTATGTCATAGACAGGCGGCATCGCCAGGTAGGTGCCAGCTGGATGGTGCAGCAAAACACAGGAGTGCAGGAATGAGGCTGATCGTACTTCTCTGTGGCCGTAGGGCGGTATGGATCTGAGCGTTGACACGGCAGCGTCCAGGCCGTTCTGCAGAGATGCGTCCCCCGACGCCTCCAAGTTCCGCAGCCGTGCAATGTGCGCCTCCTGCTCTGCCGCACACAGCAGACTTTTACTGCTGCCACAGCAGTCTGGAGTGATCCCCCACCGCACTTGCCTTCAGATTTGTCATGCCATCCGGTGCATGATGAGGGTGGTGACATGGTTGGCTGTGTGCCACGATGGCTGTGCGAGCATGCCAGGAGAGGCAGCAGCAGGGAAGGCACCATGGCAAGCGTTGTCTTTCGCGTGCTTGATTGACACACTGCTGACGTGTGACAGCAGTCTGAGATTTTGGTCACGCAGTGCGCTGTGCATGCAGGGAGGCATAGTGAGACAGGGTTCCGCGATGAGGCTGAATGAGTAATATTCTCGATACCCGCTGAAGTTCCTGCTGAAGCACAAGGAGTGAGGACGCACGGGGCTGCCGGACAGGTCTGTGAGGCGCTCGGCCACTCCGTTGCGCAGGACGAGTATGCCCAGGTGGCTGAGCGGGTTCTGGTCGAAGAACTCCCTGATGAACTGCCGCAGCACACCTGGGTGGCAACAAGACTTGGGTCGCAATATTGAAACAGCGCTCCGCCATGCACTGACTGTCATCGAGAGACTGGCACAAGGTGACATGAATATCTGCCTTGGCCCTTGTCGACATCAGATGTGTTGACAGATGCTCCTTTGCTGTCATGCGCCGCTCTGGGTGACGCTGCCGCAGGAAGGACATAAGGACACAACACTCAGCACCCAATCACACACAAAATCGCCCTGTGCATCGCCCCGCTATCAGATGGGAGCACGACACGCACCCAGCACGAGTGCAAAGCGGGTCGGCCGGAAGTCGGTCATGCCGGACGCGCGCGACATGTCCACGACGACCTGCAGCAAGACGTTCAGGGTCAATAAGAAACAGTCAAAGACAGAGTCAGTCAGCAACAGAGTCAGTCAGGGACAGTCAGCGTCAGCTCCGGATGACTGGATCGCACCTCCAGGTAGCGGATCAGGCCGCGCCGGATGCGCACCGACAGCGCCTCCGTCAGCAGCCGCCGCCGCTTGGCACGCTGTGCCGCCCGCGGGTCCTGAGGGAACAAACGAAAGACACGTCGATAGCACGCTTCGATGTGGAGGCGTGAGAGCCTCCACAGCTGTTTCTGCTCGAGCCTCAACTGCTGTGTGATCAGCGACTCAGCGTTGCAGGGTCAGGAACTGCAGCAGCGGGCCAGGGAATGACACAGAAATGCTGAAAACGCAGGAATGCAAGGAATATGATGCGCAGCGGACGGCACCATGCGCGAAAGTACCGAAAAAAGGCACACCAGGGCGCGCAGGTGGCCCTGCTCATCCTCCTGCAGATCCTCCCAGCTGTGGTCGTCCACGTACTCGCGCTCGAAGGCGCTGGCTTCCGTCCCCAGCTCATACTGAGACCTGCGCAAGGAGCAGGCGTCTGGCAGTCAAAACCGGGGTGCGGGTGCATGTCCGCTGTCAGCTTCATGGATCCGAGCAGCCGCACGAGGTGCATGGAAACTAGCGCATCCGCGGTGCCACTGTGTAGTACAACTCACTCTTCGCCGAGGTCGTCCGAATGGTCCTCCTCCTCGATGTTTGGCGGCGGCTCGCTCGGCTTGATGCCGCGCGACGACATGCGCGGCGCTGAAGGCCCGCAGGCCTTGCCGGCAGGTCAGTGAGGCTGCCACCTTGCCAGCGCCAATACTCTAGCTTGAAGTAGCTACGCAGGTGTTCTCTGTTCTGTAACCGATGTGCGACAGGCTGTGGCGAACTGGACAGCGAGTCCGGTGCTGCGGCCGCCCGCAGCGTTGCACTCAACAGCCTCGACAGAGCTCTAACCGACGATCCGGCTAGATCACCGCAACGTGTGAAAGGTGACGAATCGCCAAAGAAACCGGATGCTTATGCGACCCACATGCATTTCAAGCTTTCGCAGAGTTGCAGATGGGATCAGCTGAGACTTGTCTTTTTGAGCTGGCAGATGCAGGGAACGCTCGCGAGGGTGCTATCAAACAGTCGGTCTTCGCAAATCAGCAACTGCCAACGGTGAAGCTGTGCAAACGGCTCGAGGGGCTCCGAGGGGGCGTGCTGCGCTGCCGGACTCTCGGCATGCAACAGCTTGAGGTCCCGACCGGCCAACAAACAGTGCTGCACACCGCCGCGGACAGCACTTCGCGCAGCAAACATCACCTTGATTGCATAGACGGGCCGGCCGACCTCGACGAGGGCGCTGCAAGCCAGCATAGCACCGCGTCTCGGTCCTTCGGCTGCCTGCATCTTCTTTCGTCGATCGACTGTCACAGCCACAGCAGTGACGCTCAGCAGGATCAGGTGCGCCTTCACCGTTCATTTAGCACCACTGAAGCAGTTTAGCCAATGCCTTGCATGCCATATCGCTTGGCCAGCTCGCAAAGGTTCCATCTGCTTGATTGCCCCTGGATGCAAGCCGTCTGCAGCCACGACTCGCTTGTCAAGCAAACCGAGACCAGCTTTTCCATCATGCAAAAGGTGCAGCAGCAGGGCTGCACGCTCTCTGACATGCACCTGCTCTTACATCCCATGCTCGCGAGGCGCCGCTTGGCAAGACATGACGTTTGCATGCAGGCACAGGCACGCTTGATGCGAAGGTGACCTGTGGTCGGGAGGCATGTACAGCCCTCCTGGGGCACCGCAGGGCGCCCCGCCGCCCCCGCCACCGCCCGGCGGCGGCCCGCAAGAAGGGCACCAGGGAAGCTCGCAGGGAGGCCCAGGCGGGCCGGCCGGCGGCATGCCGCCACCGCCGCCGCAGCAGCAGGGGCAGCCGCAGCAGCAGCCGCAGCCGTGGCAGCAGCCGCCGGCAGGGGGTCCCGGGGGCCCTCCTCCGGGGCCGCCGCCCAGAAGTGGGCCGATGGGCGGCCCGCCGCCAGGCAACGCCCCCATGAACGGCGCCCCCGGCTACCCCGGGCCGCCGCCGTCACAGCAGCAGCACGGCTTCGGCGGCGGGCCCCCGCGCGGACCTCCGTCCCGTCCACAGGGCTGGCAGCCGCCGCCTGGCAGCGGCGGCTTTGGCGGCACACCGCCGATGGGTCCGAGGCCGCCACAGCAGTTCGGCGGGCCCCCGCCGCAGATACGCCCGCCGCCGCCGCAATTCGGCGGGCCGCCCCAGCAGATGGGCCAGCAAATGGGCGGGTTCCCTCCAGGCGGCCCGGGCGGCTACCCGCCGCAGCAGCAGCAGCCTGGCGGGCCGCAGTTTGGCGGACCGCCACAGCAGGGGCCGCCCAACGTGAGCCCAGATGGCGATATGATCCTTTGGCACTCCCTGGCGGCCTTCCTTGACTGTGAAGCGCACTTTGGTGGCTGTCTTATTCTCATCTTGACCATCTCCATTGATGGCACAGCTCACCTCCTGGTTGAAGGGAAGAATACAGGCTTCTCATGTGCTTTTTGACACATGCAGGCGTATGGCGGGCCGCCGCCACCTGGCCATTTGTACCAGCAGCCGGGCCCGGGGATGGGGTCGAGGCCGCCCCCAACATTGGCGCCGCCGCCGGGCAGCGGTCCGCCGCCCGGCCAGTTCGGGTTGCCATACCAGCAGCCGCCGCCGCAGCAGCAGCCCTACCAGCAGCAGCACTTCAACCAGCAGGTTCGCCTTGAGATCCACCCTACTGCAGCCACCATCATGAAGAGTCGCATAGCTTTGCCTGCAGAAGTGCCACCGCTGTGCAGATTCGCCACAAGAAATTGCCACTTCCTGACCTCATTCAACGGAGCCAGACCGCTGTGCATGTACATGCAGATGCCGCAGCAGCAACAGCCCACGCCGCAGCCATATGGGCACCCGGGGGCGCCTCCGCAGCAGCAGCCGCCTTTCCAGGGAGCCGCGCAGCAGCCGCAGCCGGCGTGGCAGGCGCCCTACCAGCCCGCCATGCAGCAGCAGCAACCGCCACCCTTCCAGCAGCCAATGCAGCCGCAGCAGCCGCAGCAGGCGCCGGCGCCGCAGCAGCCGCAGTTCGACATGACGCAGCAGATGACGCCGGAACAATACGCCGCGCTGTCGCCAGAGCAGCAGATGGCCTACTGGCAGCAGTACCAGGCCTACACGCAGCAGTACCAGCAGTGGCAGCAGGGCCAGGGGCCGGACCCCTCGGCCACGCAGCCGCAGTCGCTGCAGCCGCAGCAGCAGCCGGCTGCGCAATTCGGGCAGCAGCCGCCCCAGGTGTGTGCTGGAGGATGTGTTTGCACCAGTGGGTCATGCATAGTCTTTGCATGCCGTGCAGGTGATGAATTTGCACTTGCTTACTTGCTGCTCTCTGCTTGTCACTGCAATCCTCGATGATGTTGGCAGGCCTTCTGAGCGTGGCTATGGGTCACTCTGCAGGCGGCGCAGTTGTCAGCGCACTTCCAGAAGCCGACGATCCTGGGACCCAGGTCCAGCGGCGCGCAGGAGCACTATGTGCCGCCGGCGCCGCTGTCGTTCCAGATGCCCGGCGGCGCGGCTGAGACGGAGGCCGCCGCGGCCAAGCGCAAGAATCTGCCCGACTGGCTGCGCGCGGAGATCGAGAAGCGGCAGCTCAAGGCGGCAGGTGTAGCTATGATTCGCAAATCCTCCTCGTCGGTCTCGATACCTTGCATCACATATGTTCTTGCTGCTGCTGCGTGACAGACCCGATGCTCGCTGCATTTTGGAGCATGCATGCGAGGTGCTGTCCCTCTCAAGTTAGCTTCCATGCGCACTTCTCGTCAAGCATTCGCTCTCCCTCTGCTAGTGGGGCCCAATTGCCGCATAGTGCGCACAGTAGGTACTGCCCGGATTGAAGATGGCTGGCGATGCAGCCACTCGCCTGCGCCAGCCATAGTTTCCTGGCACATTTGATCCAAAAGGACACCTCATGCACAGGCGCCTTGGGCCATGTCCTCTGCCGCGACTGTGACACAAATAGAGTTCAAGCAAGAATACGGAAATACTGTTGTTACTTGAACTGCTTATGGCAATCTCACTGCAGCGGCATCGGCGGAAGCTTCGGCGAAGGCGAGCCCGCGGCCGGAGGCACATGCGGAGGCGGCGGCCGGCCGGCGCGCCGGCATCGGCACCTCCCGCTGGGGCAACGTCGACGGCGGCAGCGACGGCGAGGAGGCAAGCTCTCGAAGACCTCCCTCTATTGCACAGCCGTTCTTCCGATTCTGCCGTCAGTGCGATCTATAGCGCATGTGTGATATGTGCTGAGCCACCCTGCGAGCCCGCCCGTTACTCAAGAGATCCGCTCAGCAGCACAGCGAGTTGGGGCGCCTGCTAGGCTAGGGACTGAACACCGCCAAAGCGGTCTTGGGGCGCAGTGCGAGCTATCACAGCTCCCTGACCCAGTGCGCTGTAGCACACTGGTCAGCAGTGGTTGTCATCATCAGAAGCCGGCAGCATTCATGCGCAAGTAGCATGCGACGTGACTGCCGTGTGGCCCTGCCTGAAGGGCAATACCTTGCAAGCTTCATCAACCCCCAAAACCTTGGTACTTGAATCACATGTAATGCTGTGTTGCAGGAGTCGGAGGAACAGCGCCAGGTGCGCCTCAACGCGGAGATCAAGGGTAATGTCACTCGCATCCTGCTGGATGTCACCGACACCCTCTTCGGTGCGCGCCCGACGCATGTTTCGAGCCCCACCTCGTGTTCGTGCTGTTGCCTGCACTGCATTGGCGTTCGGCATGTCCTCACGCAAAGCGCACGACTGTCATCGCGCATGCTGCTCTGCATGCCATGCAGCGGTGCAAGCGTGCCATGGGAGCTTGCCTGCATCACATAAACTCCCAGGAACCAACCACCAGGAGAATTCCGGACTTTGGTTGCGCTTTCCGAACTGTAGTCGCTGGAAGACTAGAAGATGTGGCGCTTTGTGTGCAGGGGAGGTCGCGGCGGAGGTGGCGCAGGCGGCCAACGGCAGGGCAGCCGGTGCGCCCGCAGAGGGCGAGGTGGTCACGGAGGGCGCTGTGCTGCTCACCGGCGCCGCAGGTGTTTTACGCAACTCACTTATGACCCAACAACTCGCAGGATGCGGCAGTAATGCTCTTCCTCTGTTAGGGTCGCAAGGCTACCTCGACATTGCTGCCCAGACATGATGCAGACATATTGGTGAAGCCTGTGCAAATGCATGAGCAAATGCTGGACAGCTGCACCATTCCGTGCTGTGGCCTCAGGCTCTGGGGGCTAAGCCTTGCACACCGAAAACTCAAACAAAATAGAGTTTGTCACCTTGCAATGTCGACAGGCAGCGACTCGGATGGCGACGCTGGCGTCAAGGCGGATGACGCAGACGCGCTGGGATTGGGCTACGCCTCTGACGGCGGCGGCGGCGCGGTGGCAGAGGACACCGAGCTGCGCGAGGCGTCCGCGGCCGCGGCCGCGTTGCTGGCGGCGGCAGATGTGGCGGAAGGTGCTTCCGCCCAGAAGCAGGCTGAGGCAGCAGCAGCGCCTGTTGTGACGACTAGCATCACGCAGTCGGCCAGCGGCCGGCTGGCCTTTGCCATCGAGCCGCGCGCGCCGGCCGCCGCGTCTCCCAGCAGCGGAGACGCCGTGACCTTTGCCGCCGGAGACAGGTCTGTGCAGACGACACGCAACCGCCTGCCACCCCTGCATGCTGACGTTCCACCTGTGCGTTGTCGAAACCATCAGCATTGGCTGCAATAGGCGCCAGGCAGCCCGTACTGACAACTAAGTTTCTATATCGCAGCGCCTGGTACACGGCGGCCAGCGGCGAGCGCACCAAGTGCCTCATCGAGTCTGTGGACGTATCGGTGCGGCTCCTCCCACCTTCCACACCCATTTCAAGTTGGTTGCTGTGGTGCTTGTACCACCTGATGTGCGAGACCGGTGACTGGACTAGTCACACCTGCTCAGCTTGCTGCTGTGTGTCCTGTCCTCGGGCGTCGCCCGCGAATGCCGCCGGCGCTGTCCGCTGCGGCCCAACGGCCGCAGTGCTAGTGCGCAGCTGCTTACGTCAGCGCCTGGCGCTGCCTCTCCTGCAATCACATATGCCCAGCTGGTGCTGCAGTTTCCCATCAAGGTCTTCAGGCTCAGCGACTAGGGCTCTTTCATGCTGATGGGTTTTTCATGTGGGCCTACACGATGCGGCAGCTGTGCGGTGTCAGGGTGGCATCCTGCCGGAGGTATCCAAAACTTACTATATCCTGGCAACATGAACAAAATATTCCAGCTATGCTGAAACAGGTTGTGCCGCTCTCGTACGGCGTCCGGCTGGAGGGCGCCAAGACAATGCCATAGAGAAAGAACGAAGACAAGTCGTCGTAATACGTTTCACGGCCAGAATCTCCAGTTGCATCTATTTGAAAACAGGTGGCGCCGCCGTCATATGGCATCCGGCTGGAGGGTGCCAAGACGGTGCGGGAGACGGAGGCGTCCCGGTTGCGGGTGCTGGGCCCCGACGAGGCGCCCTCCTCCGACGAGCCGCTGGCGCCCGACGCCGGCCTCGCCGCCAAGTTCGACCTGACCACCGGCGGCAGGGTGCGCGCTCACTGCTGCTTCCATCTCTTCCTCGTAACGTACAGCCTGTATGTTGGCCTGTCTGCGAAAGGAGCTCTGAGCAGGAACAGCTGCTGCAGTCCCTTGACTGCAAAATGCAGCAGGTTGCCCCGTGCGAGTTGCGACTGCCTGGCCTTTTCAGCCACATGGCCAAGCAGTGCGTTGCTGCCCTGTCCCTCTGTTCCGCCGCAGAAGGTGAAACACCAGGGACTGCAGCAGAGCACTCGTTGCATCGCAATGCACATTGATGTAATGCCAGCGTGTGATTGGGCTCCTTTGGTCTCTTTCCTCTTTCTTGTGGCCAAGCCCCAGCCTTGGTCACTTTGATGAAGATGAGGTCCCAACGATGTCGGTCTGACTACATGGCATCCGTGCTATCTGTTCAAACACTGCATCTGCACGCAATCGGCACGCGAGCCGGCATCAGCCGCCTGACAGTGCTGTGCGGCTGCAGGTCGGCGCTGCCAAGGGCGGCAAAGAGGGCGCCGGCAGCGGCAAGGCGCCCGTCAAGCACGACCCCAAGGCTTTCAAGCTTCAGGCAAGCCAACCCTCGTGCAAGCCGTCCCTGCGCCAGCTCTGGTGTGGAGTTGATCGCACCTGTATCGAACACAGCATCGACCCATCTTTGGAATAGCGATATGCAGCGCATCAGGAATGTGATGGGTAGTGTCTATGATGTGAACATTCCAACACTAAAACTCTGGTTTCCTTAAAGTCTGGTAAACTCCACAGGCGGGCGTGCCGCACAAGTACCCGCCGGTTGCAAAGAAGGAGGCGCCCAAGAAGGAGGCGGATGCTGCGGCAGACAGCGCCGCCGACAAGGAGGGCGCCAAGGGTGACGCCGTGCCGCCGCCCGGGGTGAGTCCAGCTCACAGCTTTTGGTGTAAAATGAGGCTGTGCCAATACCTGTGCTGTCACTGGCTGTTCCTGCGACACACTGTTGCCGAGCTATGTTCCACTTGCGATCTGCCGCAAATCCGAGCCTGCAGGTGAGCAAGACGGCGGCGCTGGCGGCCGCAGCGGCGCTGCTGCCGGACCTGCCGCCGCCACCCGCGAAGAAGCCGGAGCGGGCACCTAGCGGCAGGGAGCGCGCGCCCGAGCGGCGGGACTCCGACAAGAAGGACGAGAAGTGCGCACGGTTCCTCCAAGTCGCTTCTGGAAGGGACTCCACTGTGCACGGGCTTGCAAGTCCAACGTGCTTCAGCTAGCCCACACTGCAGCTGACTGACTGGTCGTACGACGCATCAAACCCAGTCTGCTCAGCGGGGTCAGCAGTTGGGAATGTCCCCCACCACCACCAGCAAGGTCCTTTGCAGCATTGAGCTGACGAGTTGTCGACCTGTAAACGACATGACGAATTGGCTGCCCGGCAGGAAGCGGACGCGCAGTGAATCGCGTGAGCGGGCGGAGGACGAAAAGCGGGAGGCCCGCATCCGGGATCGCCTCCGCAAGTCCTCCAGCCGCGACGGGTGTGCCCTGCTGATTCAAATGTTTGGTGGTGTTAGTCTGCACTGATAATAGCATCCTAAGGCCGGCTATTCCGAAATAAGCATGGCAGCATTTGGGAGCGCCTCCTCCAAGTCCCCTAGATGCGACAGATGCGGACAACGGAACGCTTCAGAGTAGCAATGATGTCTGACATCAAGCTCTTCGTATAGCTTTGGCAAGACGAGTGCGCACATGCTGCACCCGCGCCCCGGCCCGCAGGGTCGTGTCCTGCCTTCCAGCGACGACAGGGCATTGAAACAGCTGCCGAAAACATTGATAAGCATTGACGTTGGAACCACCCTGCCATTGCAGGAAGCGCCGCAGCCGCAGCCGGTCGCCAGCGCGCCGCAGCCGGTCGCCGCAGCGCAAGAAGCGTGTATCGCCGCGCAAGGAGTCGCTCAGCCCGCCGCGCAAGCGCCGCCCCCGCTCGCCAAGCCCGCCGCGCCGGCGGGGCCGCTCCCCCTCTCCGCCGCGCCGCAGGTGGGGCCCTTTTGGTGTCTTTCGCTGGCTTTCGCTGGGTATTTTGAGGGTGACTGGATGTGCTCGCTGCCAGGTGCTGCTTTCTGCAGACGTGGGCACACAGTCCAAGCGGCCAATGCACCGCGGCCTTCCGCAGCGTCGTGGCTGCACCTGCCGCACCCCGTATATGTTCTAAACAACCCAGTTGTCTAGGTCAGGAGCTGTACTGTTCTTCAGGAGGCGGAGCTCCACGCCGCCGCGCCGGCGCCGCAGCGCCAGCCGCAGCCGCCGCAGCGTGAGCCGCTCCCGCCGCGGCCGCGGCCGCAGCGCCAGCCGCGAGCGGCGCCGCCGCAGCCGCAGCCGCAGCGCCAGCCGCGAGCGGCGCCGCCGCAGCCGCTCCCGCAGCGGCGACCGCCGTCGCCGCTCCCGCTCGCGCTCCCTGCGTAAGGACGCCTCTTCCAAGAGGGAATCCCGAAAGGAGGACTCTAGGAAGGACTCCCGAAAGGAGGCCCTGAAGGATAGGGACTCCTCCAAGAAGGATTCTTCGCGAAAGGAGTCGTCCCGCAAGGACACGTCCTCTAAGAAGGACTCGTCGCGCAAGGAGAGCGGCGCCAAGGCGGCGGCGGCGGCGGTCAAGGCCGTGGATGAGGAGGCTGCGGACAAGGCCGCCAAGCCAGAGAAGGAGGTCAAGGGGGATGATGAGGACGGTGAGGCGGCGGCTGCCGGCGAGGCCAGCCGCGGGCGCACAGCCAGCCCTTCGCCTTCCGCTTCTGCCGGCAAGTCGGGCTCGCCCACCGCCATCGGCGCGGCGGCGCCTGCCGACGAGGCCACCGAAAGGTCGCCGTCGCCCGAGCCGGCAGCGGCAGAGGAGGAGATACCGGAGGTGGTGGAGCCGGGCGGCAGCCCTTCGCCAGTTCCGCGCAAGCTGACAGCGTCGCCGCCGCCAGAGCGATCCGTGTCGCTCGTCAAGTCCACGTGCGCTTCCGCATTGCCTTTCACAGGAATACATCCATGGGAATCGTTCCCTTGCAATGCGAGTCCCATCCCTTCCTTTAGTCCATCCTCTGGGTGCTTCAACGGGCTCGGTGCAGCAGGCTGAGTCTGCACTTGCCCTGATCATGCTCTTGACAATGCTTGTGCTGCTGCCCATTGGCCTTGGCCCTGGCACCCGCTTACCCCGAAATCGTTGTGCGATTGCAGTGCGCCGTCGCCCTCGCTGCCGCCCAACTACCGGCGGCCGTCGCTGCAGCCGTCCGCACCGGTGGACTCTGCCGCCGCGGCGTTGGCGGCGGCGCGAGAGGTGGCCGCGGAGGCGGCGGGCGCCAAGGATGCCGGCCGCAGCATCAGCCCCGCCGCGGAGGCGCCTGAAGCAAAGGCACCGGAAGATAAGGCGCCGCCGGCAGACGGCCCAGCGACAGACGGCCCAGCAGCAGACGCGTCGGCAGCAGACGAGGAAATGGCGGAGGCGTCAGCGGGAGTCGCCGGCGGCGCCGACGGCGGCGGTACAGGCGGCGACGCAGCGGCGACGGGTGGGGAACCTGCGGCGCAGGGGGCGGAGGAGGATGCGGACGCGACGGCTGTCGCTAAGTCGGCCGCGGCGGCGCTGAAGGGCGAGAAGGAAACGCCCAAGGACTCGTCCAACGGTGCGCTCTTTGCTTCTGCAATAGCTGCCGCGATCAGGGCGATGGCTTCGGAGTGGCCCACAGGCACCTGCAGCCTGCCTGCAGTGGCTGTGACATCCATGATTGAAAATATGTTTCGCGTTGCGCAAAAACCTGTCAACCCACCGATGTTGGTGTTTCTCGGCTTGTGCAAAATATGCTGACAAGATTTGCTTGCATGGACAATCCGACCTGAGATGGTGCGCCCGGGATGACGAGACAATTTCCACTTGAGGGTGTCGCATTAAGCAACTGCGCCCCGTCAATGAAAACACACTCAACTTTGAACGCTTGGCTTCCGACCGGCGCCCACCTGATTTTAAAACAGAAGCATGGATGATAGCTCGAACCTGTGGTTGCAACGTGCAACTCGCCAACAGTCGTTCCGATTACCGTGCAGGGTCTGCCGCTCGTGTGAAACTTGTTTGCATGCGCGCAGGCAAGAGCGGCAAGAAGGAGAGCCGCAAGGACGCCAAGAAGGAGTCCAAGAAAGAATCCAAAAAGGACTCCAAGAAAGCTGACAAGCGGGACTCGAAGTCCGACAAGAAGGACAGCAAATCCGACAGGTGCTTACGGAAAGTCGTGCAGCGGCTTGCCCGCACAAACCCTGCACTCGCATCGCCTCGCTCCTTATGTCTGGGGTCAGATCGCTCCGCACTGGCAGCGCCAGGCTGCTTGACCGACCCAGCACCTCAATGCCGTTCAATGTGCATCGGCGATGACAAATAGCAGTCTGCTGTGCTGCTCCGTGCTGGTTGAAGCCTTTTTCCGCGACAACTCTGACCAGCTGCCGTTGTCGTCAGTAGGAAGGACGGCAGCAAGGGCGACAGAAAGCGGGCGCGCTCCGCCAGTGCCTCCCCCGAGCGCAAGCCGTCAAGGAGGACGTCTGACAGCGGCAGGAAAGACAGCAAGCGCGCCAAGTAGGGAGGCGGCGTGCCAAGAGGTCGTGTATTGTTGCTGGCATCCACCAAGCACTGGCTGCTGCGTCTCGGGATGCGCTGTGCTGCACGCTGAGCTTACGCAGTCCTCAGCTGTCGAGCAATTTGGGAGCGCCGTCTGAACATCCTTTGCTGTGGGGTTTGTGGGGTCTTGGTTCTCGTGAGCATCGTACCAGCTACAGGCGATTACCAGCTGTGAAGCAAATTGGGAAGCGCACGTTCCTGAACTGAGCCTTGCAAGGTGCCAGTTTAACCAAGAGCTCATTGCAAATCGAATATTCCAAGCTGTCTAGAGACATGTGTCTTCCCTCTTGCGGCGGTAGCCGCTGACGCCGCGGCCAAAGAATACTGCCAAACCTGACTCTATTCACGTACCCTGACCTTGTAACCTGAGCCCACTGCGAATCAGCAGTCCTGAGAGCGTCTGTGTGACATTACTGGTACACAACGGGTGGAATCCTGAGGCGCTTTGCTGCCGGGCCGGTTGAGAACGCGGCGTCTTGGCGCCAGTCTCGCTGGGACGGATGACCTGCTGGAGGAGCTGCTGCCAGCCGCTCGCGAGACCGCCACAATGGGGCGTCATGTGCGGCAGCCGCGCAGGCGCTGCTCAACTGTGCATGTGCCCGTTGGCGACGCCATTGCCGACAACCGGCACCGCGCCGCCCGCGCCCGACCCATTGGCGAACGGCGACACCTGCATGTGCATGCTGCTGGGGCCGCCGCCGCCGCTGGCGGCGTACACCCCATTTCCGTTCGGCAGCACGCCGCCGCTTCCATTGAGCATGCCGGCTGGGCCGCCGACGCCGTTGTGCACGCCGTTTGGCATTACGCCGTTTGGCACGCCGTTCGGCAGACCGTTCGGCTGGCCGTGCGCTGCGCCGCCGTTGGGCAGGCCGCCATTGGCAAAGACGGCCTCCAGCTGCGGCAGCGCGGCGGCCGCCGCCGCCTGCTGCAGCCGCTGCTGCTCCAGCAGGTAGTGGCTGCCCTGCTGCTGCTGGTGCGCCGCCGCCGCCGCCGCCGCGGACGCCAGCGCCGCGATGTGCGACAGCAGAGCCGAGCACAGGTCCAGGTAGCACCCCAGGTTGCCTTGCAGCCTCTGCAGGAGCAACAGCCCGGAGACATTGGCACGAAGTGGTACACATTTGCAAGTATGTTTAGGTGGCGTGCGCTGTGGCCACACTGCCCTGTGTCGGTACTTGGAGCCTTGCAAGCGGAGCATGCTCTCGCAAGATGCGTCCAACACCAATACACTCGCGATGCAAGCGTCCCACGGAGGCCAGCTGCATCTGACATGCTCAGCAGCCAGCAGACAACATGTCAGGCTCCTAGAAATGGAAGCCCCTCGTCACATGCATAGCACATGTGAATACCTGCATGTCCACGATGTAGGTGGCCTCGGCGACGGTGTACAGCTGCACCTCGAACTTGACCACGTGTCGTTCCGGGCCGCTGCCGCCGCCGCCGCCGGGATGCTGCCGGCCGGAAACGGCCTTGCTGCCGGCGAGCCCGCCCCTCGGGCACCCTGCAGGTCGCAGGAAAGTAAGTAAGCTTCGCTATCTTCGCGATCAATATCGTGAGGTCATGCGACATCCTGTGCTGACAAATGCATCATGCTTGCACCTCGTGAGCGCGGGCAACCTGCATGGCGAATTGCATGCTGACATGCGTCCTTATTTGCAGTGCATCTAATGCTCTGCCACAAGGCACCAGACGGGCAGAACGAAACAGGATGTCCCACCCCCATGCGCCGCGCCCCGGCACTTGTAGGTGTACAGCGCCGTCTGCTTCCAGGCGCAACCGTGCGCGGCAAGCGCGGACAGGATGGCAGCGACCGCGGCGGAGGCGCCCCCCAGCGGCCGCAGCGGCAGGCCCACCAGCCAGCGGCTGCCGCCTGGATTGAGCTGCAGCGGCGGCGCCGCTGCAAGGCGGATGTCTCAGATACTCAGGACTATTGAGAAACTCTGCCCGCACGGCAGAGGCCTGGCGAGCCTCGGTACAATCAGCCACACACGCAACAAGGACGGGGCTGCGACGCCGAGTGCAGCAGAGGCATCCGCACAAAACCCGGTTGCAAATTTGCCGGTCACACCTGCGACCAAGGCGGCATTGGAGGGCTGCGCCGTCGCCTGCGGGCCGCCGGCCGCGCGCTGAGCCGCGTTGTACAGCAGGTGGTAGGAACACATATGTGGATATCTATAGCATGTCCCACCTGCGGACGGGGCGGCGTCGGAGGGCTGCGCCGCCGCCTGCGGGCCGCCCGCCGCCCGCTGTGCCGCATCATACAGCAGGTGGTACGCCACTGCCGGCTGCGTGTGCTGCCGCCGCTGCACCGCCTTGGCCGCGGCGCCCACGTCGATGCCTAAATTCGCTAGCGCCGACAACACAGCCGGGTCCGGCAGCGGCGGCAGCCCGTGCAGCCCGAGGGCCGGCGTCGGCGTCGCCAGATACGGCGGCAGGCCCGGCGCGAACCAGGGATGCTGCCTGCAGGAGGAGGCGGCAGGGTTTTGCTTGTCACAAGTCACAATTGTGCTGTAGTACAGTGTGCAAGATTGCGGCGCCAGCATGCACGTCAGCAGCATCGGCCATTGTGGCCCTGAGACGAAACGCAGGCCGATGCGGGGCATGTTGCAGCAGGAGGCTCAGAGCCGCCCCCGCACACCTCTCCCTTTGCAACCCTTATCCCTGGTGTTCCCTGGCCAGTAGTGCGGGCTGCTACTCTGCGAGCGTGAGCCGCCTTGGATGATGCTTTCAGACGTCTGGGCGAGCTGCAGGGTGCTGAAATCCTGGAAATACCTCGAAACCCCTGAGCAACCCCGGCACCTGATTTCCTCGATGGTGATGCGCCGCAGCGGGTCGACGGTGAGCATGCGGCGCAGCAGGTCCCGCGCCCCGCCGCTGAGGTGCGTTGGCAGCGTGAACGCGCCCGCCTTGATCGCGCGGAACAGGCGGCCCACGTTGCCGTCGTCGAATGGTAGCCTGCGGCACACCAGTGACTTGGGCTTTGGGTTCAGCGCTTCGGCATATCACTATGCAGCTCGTCTCGATCGCACGGAACGTGCGGCCCATATTGCCACCAACAAATGGCAGCCTGCGGCCTGTCGTGACACTGCCGTGTGCTGACGGCCTTCGTGACGGTGGACAGGGAAAGAAGACGCTGACCTGCTGGTGACTGCATGGGCAGGATGCAGCGAATGTAGCAACTGATTGAAGTGAGGATTCAACTGCTGCCTCACTGCTGACAAACACAACCGCTGGTCCGCGCACCTGCCGGCTAGGAGGGCGAACAGGATGCAGCCCGCTGACCAGATGTCCACCTCCGGACCCGCGTACAGCCGCCCCGCGATGACCTGCGCCATAGTACAAGGAGGAGTCGAGACCAGGGTGTAGCAAGGGGCCGTGGAGCGATGGAAAGGCCAGTGAGGGCTGCACTGACAATGGCAGCGAGCTGGCCAGAGGCGGGATGCGCGAAGGAGGGCCAGGAAAGGAAGCAGCACCTCTTGAGGCGGCGTAGCTGGGGGAGCCGCGAGAGGTGTGCAGGAAGTGGCTGTGATGCAGCCAGGAAGGGGAGAAACAGCAAATGCTACAGTAGGCGACAGCACCTCAGGGGCGGCATAGTTTGGGGAGCCGCAGGAGGTGTGCAGGAAGTGGCCGTCGCGCAGCACATTGGACAGCCCAAAGTCCGCGATCTTGAGCGCGGCGCGCTCTGAGTCCCCGTCTGCCGTCAGCAGCAGATTCTCCGGCTTCAGGTCCCTGTGCACCACGCCTGCGCATGACGACAGAAAATGCTGTCGAATCCTCTGTACCTGACTGTGTGGACCAAGACCCTGCTTGGAGCCAAAGCAGGCTGGACCGCCTGGTGCGCAGACTGCCGTTCTAGCAGCTGCGATTGAGGCGGGCCTATCTGATCAGAGCTTGCGAGTATGCAGCTGCAGGGCGCGTGAAAATTGAGAAGCGTGGCGCACCGGCGGCGTGGCAGGCCTCGACGCCGGTGATGAGCTGCTGGAAGAAGCGACGGGCGCCGTGCTCGTGCAGCCGCCCCCGCACATTGAGAAAGTCAAACAGCTCACCTGCCTGCGGTGCAATGACAAAAGCACGGATTAGTGTTCCGTGCCAGGTGGCACAAGTTCAGAGTGGGACGCCATCGGGTGCAAGCGCCGCAGCAGCTTCGAGGAAGTCAGAAAGCACTCGTGTCACAGGCACTCACGTCATGCACAACAGCGGAGCCGCTATGCAATGGGCACTATTGTCAGCCAGATTGTCAGCCAGATGCGGCAGGCAATGATGCAGATAGGGCAGCCGCAGTCGCACCGCAACAAACTCCATGATAAGGTAGATGTCGCGGGGCGTCTCAATGACCTCGTACAGGCGCACAATGTGCGGGTGGCGCAGCAGCCGCATGATGTTGATCTCCCTCCGGACTGAGAATTCAGACAGGAGATGTGTCAGTCTCATCTGCCGCTAACATCCTCAGGTCATCACGTGGGCAGCGCTGGCGGCGAGAGCAGCGCAAGAATGACTCCTTGCAAGGCAATCGGCAGATTCAAACACGGATTCCTCAAGGTGTCGCGCACCCTTGTCCTCGGCACCAGCCTCCTCAGACATCCGTGCCCGGCTGATGATCTTGATCGCCACCCGCTCCTTCGTCTTGATGTGCTGAGCCTCCCGCACCTGTGCCCACAGCCATGCGACATTTCGAAGCCACATCATCTTGCTGCACAGCATCGATGCATAGCTTGATGCACGGCGAGGAAATCAGACCAGCTGACTGCGTTCTCGTCAGTGCATCAACGCCTGTGCATGCCTGCCGAGTACTGAACACACACGACGCGTTCGGCCGGCAACCATGTTGCGTCATTGTCCGGCTTGCCATTATGTCATGAAGTATGCGGCAGGCCCGGGACGCATTGATGCCTGCGCAGAGCACGCAGGCCAAACAGTAGCAGCGGCGCCTACCGTGCCGAAACTGCCGCCGCCAAGCTTCCGCCCGATGCAGTAGGTGGACAGCAGGTGCTTCACCGACGGGTGCAGGTCCGGCGGCGGCACCTGCTGCGTCATGGGCGGCGGCTCAGCCACGCCAAACGCCGGCGCTGCTGGGACCTGACCCGCTGCAGGGGCCGTCGCTGGAGTGCAGCGCCGCCGCTGGCACGCTGGAACGGCAGCCTTTCCCGACCGCCCAGAAGCCCCCTGCCAGCTGTCCGCCTGCCGTGCTGCTCAGGCTCAAAATGTCCGATTGCTGCCCAGCCCCGCTTTCTGCAACGCCTCTGCGGCGATGCCTGAAGCGTTTCCGAGGCCGCTTCCGCGATCTGCAGCCGGCGCCAGGCCCGGTGCACTGCGTTTCCCTATTTCGACAGGCCAAGGGCCAGTGGCGGTGTGGTCGCAAGATACTCGCTGTGTTGCAGCCAGCACTTCAGAGTGGCGGAGTGATGCTGCTGTAAGCTGCTGTAGCGCAGCTGAGAATATACTACAGCAAAGTCGCAGCACCTTCCCAGCGAGACACTTCAAAACTGCACGATTGCCACAGCGGATTTCAAGTGCGTGGCGCCAGTCACTGAGGCTCCAGCTCGCACGTTCGCATGCTGTGCCGATGGCTGCAGCCGCAGAGACCGTGGAGGAATTTACATTTATGAGTTGGAGCGCGTCACATGAAACTTTACTGAGACGATCATCTCGCGGGAGCAGCGAGATGATCAGAGATCGCGTTTCGCAGCGAGCAGAACTGCGGCCAATTGCTTCACAACTCATCCGAACTCATGCGTAATAAGCAAAAAGCTGCGTCCGTCTGCAACCGTCATTTCACATAGCTGCAGAGGCCGACCGCGTCAGGGACCCTACACATATCTTAGCCAGATCATATCGGATAGCTTCTAACAACCCAGGCCGCAGCACGATGACAGCCGGAAAATATGCTGCCGGAATTCAAGCTGGGCCGCATGTGCAGAGACGGCACCCGCACCCCTTTAGGAGCAGAGGGAGCCTCACGCCACGTCGCCAAGCAGAGCGAGCGCACACGCCAGCAGCAGTGGCGGTCTGTCAGCAGGAACCTGGCAACAATTCATATCGCTGCCAGGAGTTCCAGCAGCTGCAAAGCAGTGCTGCGATCGTGAAGTCTGCGGCGTCGAAGCTCGTGAGCGGTGAGTGAGGACCGCACCGCGGTCTGGATGCGGTAAATTCAGCAAGCCTTGAACTCTCTTGCTGTGCGGCAACGCGAGAAGGCCGACAGGAAGTCCCCAAGTACTGTTACCTGGCCCTGAGCAGGGCTGGCAGCCGGAGCCCTGCTGCTGCAGAGCCCAGCCGCTGGCGCAATGGATTTCTCTGCCGGCGCTGGATCGCAGGTGCGGCACGGCCCTGATTGGGCCCCAAAGTGACGCAACCCTCGACTGCATACATCCTACATCCGCGGTGCACATCCTCCATGCGTACTGCACAGAAAAACAATCCTCTGCAGACGACTGGCAGCTTTTGAGGACTAATGTTATATGACTCACGTACTTCGGTTTCCATGACCGTGACAGGTGCCCATCACTGGAGGCGTCAATGCGGTGCTGTTCACAGAACAGGAGACGCTGTCAAAGGAGGATATCGAAAAGGGCGCCGGCGCACGGTCGGCTGCGGCGCCGGCAGAGCAGTCAGCGATGGCGCCGCAGTCGCCCGCTGCCGCCGCGGGCAGCGGCAGCAAAGTCTTCTTTGATGTGGCTGTGGATGGCGAGGTGGGCACGCACTTAGGGTCGAGTATGCAGCATTGGGTTCAGCGTGCAGTTGGGCTTCGCATGCAGTCGGTGCACAATTGGGGTGGCACGCGCTCCCCTGTGCCGGCTGGTACTATAATCCCTGGTGCTGCGTTCCCTGATGTGGTGCACGTTAGGTCTCCTGCTCGTCTCAGTCCCAATCCGCATCCTGACGCGGCGGTACGCCCACCCTGCAACCCTGGATACCCACCCTGCAACCCTGAATACCCACCCTGCAACCCCAAATGCAGGCAAAGGGGCGCATCGTGGTGCAGCTGTATGACGACGTGCCGATCGGCGCGGCGCGGTTTGCAGACCTGGCGCGGGGGATCCAGGGCGTGGGTTTCCGGCGCACCAAATTCGACGCGGTCAACGAGGTAAGGCGGCGGCCAGCAAAATGCAGCGTCGAGGGCAGGTGCTTGGTGCAATTCGACTGGCGTCCTACGACCGAAGTTGTGTAGTTGCAGGTCAGTGCATGATGTTCGAGAGGGCCGCCGTCAAGCTTTCCGATGTCCTCGCGTCAGGTCAGACACCTCATCTGGTCTTGCAGGACTTCATTCGCGACGCGGGCTTGAGGCGCCTCAACTTCGGCTCGGAAACCGAGACGCCCATCGCAGGCGGTGGGTGCCCTGCCGTGTCCTGACGCCGCCGCAGCGGGCGGCTCGCGTCGGCGGCTTGCGACGTGACACTGTTGTGACATCGCAATGCCTGTGCCCGCAAGCTGCTGAGCCACAGGCGCCTGGCAACTCTGCACTGTGAGACGCAGCATGGGGCTCACGCACCGAAATCGCTATCCTTGCCTGGGTTTATCAATAAAACAGGATCTGAACCGCGCCTTCACGCATGCAGGCGACGGCATCGACCAGCTGGAGTTCGAACTGGAGGCGGGCACCGCTCACCGGCACAGCGGCGCCGGCGACGTCAGCCTGGTCGTCCGCAGCGAGAAGCCGCAGTGCGCTGCTGCACACTGCCCTTGCAATTGCCAACGAGTCCTGCCCAGTTTTTCATTTTTATTTTATTTTGAGGAGCCAGACTGTGGGAGACCTCACGGGCGGGCTGCTCGTCGGATCTGCTGGGGTTCTAGCCTGACACTTCTCTGCCGGATGGTCGCTGAGACAGCCAACCAACATGTGCTGCTAACCAATCGCTGAGCGGGTGCATGCCGGACGCAGGGACGTGAAAGAGAAGCTGGTGGCATACCGCGGCAAGCTCGTCAAGGTACTCCAAATTCTTGTCGATCTACATACTTGCATCCCTCATCTGCAGCACCACGTGCTCAATGTTCGACGCCCTCCTTATGAAGGGATGTCTGCATCTGCAAACCTTCAAGGACGCCCTCACGGTGTGACGACATGCCAGGGCACCGCCACTGCATCGTCCCAGGGTGTGTCTGAGACACAACATGAGACACGACTTGATCGTGACTGAGACTGGGGCATGCTGCGAACAGGTCCAGGAAACGCTCGGCGAGAAGCCCAACGGAACCGCGTTTGCCATCACGCTGCACGCCGCGCCGACACTGGACGCCACACACCTCGTAGTGGGCAAGGCAAGTTTATGCCTGCCACGATGCCTAGTCGTCAATGCTGGAAACCCTAGGAGAGCTTTCTGGCCATGTTCCTTCGGTGGTTTGATCCTTCTGTTCAAGTTCCAGCCCCTGATTGTAAGTCGTTGCGCCTCGAGTGCAGGTGGTGGACGGCATGGAGACTGTGAAGACGCTGGCGGCGCTTCCGGCCGTCAAAGACAACGCCAACAGCGGATACGTCAAGTGCGCTTGTGCCTGCGGCTTTTGCTGCTCTGCATCACTTTAACGCTAGTTTTGTCGAGCGTCTGCTGTCCCAACCAAAGGGTACATCACTGACTGCACCGCCAGTTCCACAGGCTCTGCAGGGGTGTGTTCTGCCACTGGTCTTCCGGCAACCTGCTTTCGTGTTGCAGGACTGCCAAGCTCATCGGCGACCGACGAGCAGACGTCGCCATCCGGAGCTTCGGCCGGCCGTTCAGCAAGATCATTGTTGCCGAGTCAGGGCCGCTGAAATGACTCGACCGCCGTGCTTGACTGCGGGGACGTTCCATCATTGATATTAGCATATACATTGTATGCCATCGATGCCTTCTTTGCCCATATTCCTGCCTTGGTCCAAACACACTTACAGAGTGGGGAGGACTGGAAGAATGATTGGTTAAGATTCCCTGTGTATTCTACTTACGCGGCCCATCGAGGTCAATGGCGCCGCCGCATCCCGCCGGCCGCGGTGAAGCCAATGGAGCAACTGTCCTAACCTCTAGCTGCCTCAATGCCCGTAAAGTAAGCAAGCAGCGGGCTCCCAGGATGGTGAAGAGCCCATTCAATCTCGAGCCGTTTGCTCCGGCACCATGTCACTCAGCATCCTAGAAAGTCGTGCGTCTGCCAAATACAGCCACGGTGGGTTGGCAACATCGATCCTGTGCGAAACTTCCCGAAGTTCGTCCCCCGCGGACTCACGAGTCGATCCAGGTTGTCTTTTGCCCCGGCAGGATGTTGTGGGTTGTGCTAAAGCCAGAGTCCTGCAATTGACATCCAATCCGTCAACGCATGTCTTCCTTGCGTGCCGCAATCGGCGCAACAGAACAGTATCGCCGAATGGCGCAAGTACCTCACTGGGAGAGTACCACAGCCATCGTGGACCAGACGATCACTGAGCCACTCTGCGCATTCGACCAGCTTTGTTTGGAGGCTGATTGCGGACAATGTAGAATTCAGGTTTAGGGTTTGCACGCACCGAGTTCTCTGCGCCGTAGTCGTAGATCTTGTTGAAGCGCCAGAAGCTGTCGTCGCCCGGCAGCTTGCCCTCCTTGAACATGTCCTGCGCGACATGGGTGTTGTAAGGGTTTGGCATTTTTTGCAAAACACCCAGTGTGCGTGTGGCACAGCCTGTGTACGACACAGGGCGAGCAGCGATGCTGCACACACAACACCACCCCACCGCCAATGCCATTGACGTGGCGCGAAGCCTCTGGTTTGATGGCACTGTAGTCCTACAAATCGGGTCAGAACCCCTTCCCTGAACCCTTTTTGCCCAAACCCTTGGTTTGTTCGCACCTGGAATTCGGGGAACTCCTGCTCCACCTCCGACACGCTGAAGTAGTTGACGGGGAACTCGTTGCTCAGCATGATGCCTGCGCCATGATGAATGTGGTGAGCCTCAGCGAGAATTCCTGTTCCTCTCGGTGTCTGCACGGGTGGGTCCTCTTGCCTCTGCGGGCCTGTAGCTCTGCTCGTGAGCTTGCGGCCGCCCGCGGCTCGATTTGCTAGACCAGCAACATGCGCATTCATGTCGAGGGCAAACCCCTCGGGCGGGCCATCTGGCCATTCCAAAAAGGCTTGTAAAACCTGCTCTGCATGAGCAGGTCCCCTGCTGAAGCGCGTGTTCAGGCAACCTACAGTCCCTATCCCTATTCCTACAGTCCGATGATCGTTCGATAAGCAGAAACGAGATTCATTGCGGCGCACCCTCGGTGTGGCGGGTGATCTTCTTGGCCAGCAGGAAGGAGAAGACGCGCTCAATGATTGCCTCCGGCTCCAGGCCCAGCGACTCGTAAAATTCGGCACCGCAGATCACGCGGTGCTTCGTCTCCCGCTCGTCAAACGTCACCTGTGCAGCAGAGTCGGATCAAAGCTAGTCAAGATCGCAATCATGCAGGATTGACACCTGGATCGGGGTCTCTGGGGACGCACTGGCGCTGTACGCCGCTTTGTGATGCAATCGCACGGCGGCACGTCCTGCCAATTGAGGCCGGTCCTCGGAATGCGTCTGTCGTGCAGGCAGCTCCAAGCTTGCGTCCGCGGCGTCGGGAGCACCGCGCGAGAACACGGCTGGGGCATGTCCGCGCCGGCTTGCGGAAAAAGGACATTAGGGTATTTTTAGGGTATTTGGCCCACCAGCACGTCAAACATGTAGCCGCCGTTGGTCTTCAGGCTCTTCACGAAGAAGAGCTTGAAGTCGCGAGGCTGGTCGTCCACGACGCACGGCAAGATGCGAGTCGCTTTTTGAATGAGCGCAACCCGCTCCCTCTCCGCGTCCATCGCAGCGCGGTCCAGCGCCTTGGCCGGCAGAAAATCTACCTGGAAGCGTGGTCAGATTTACAGATATCAGTAGCGGGGTTTTGCTGTTTGGAATGAGCGCCACGCGCTCCTTCTCCGCGTTCAACGCGGCGCGGTCGAGCGCCTTGGCCGGCAGGAAGTCCACCTACAGCACGAATCGTATCGGTGATGTGTTTCATTTTTGATTATGAACGATTCTCCGCCCATTGCCTCCCGATCAAGTGCCTTGGGCGGCAGGAACTCTACCTGGAATGTTTGAATTAGGAAACAATTGTAGAGCCTTTTTGTATTAGCACCACCCGCTGCTTCTCCGCGATCGGATTTCCCTCAGCGCCTATGCAGGCAGAAGTCCATCTGGAGTGTATGAAACGAAACAAATTGGTAGAGTCTTTTGCATATAGCACCACCCGCTGCTCCTCCTCCGCGTCCGTCGCCTCCCGATCCAGCGCCTCGGCCGGCAGGAAGTCCACTTGCAAGTGTAAAGGAAGGTGTGAAAGAAACATGTGTATGACGTCCTGATCTGTATTTTGAGTCCCGGACGAGGACCTTGCACTCCTGCCGGCATCCATCGCGGCGGATCCCGGCAGAGAGAAGTCATCTACAGCGCGATACCCCCACACTGCAACTGGCTGCTGGCTGAAGGCTTCTCTCGCCCATGTCATGCGGAATTTTGGCGCAACTGTTGATCCATGAGGCCAGAGTCGGCCCCGGCCAAAGATTTGCTGCAGCAGGGTTGGAGCTGCAGGCTGGCCTTCCAGACTTCGCCTGGCATGGCTGTCAGCGCAAAGAAGGCAGGACATCGCCACCTCAAAGGAGCCTGACAGCAGGCCCTCCAACCCACAGCGATGCGGACATCAACCTTCTGCACAACCTGCGGCGCAGTCCACACCTTGCTCTGTCCCAGCATCTCCAGCCGAGAGCACAGATGTGACGTGCGTTGCAGAAGGCTGGCGCTTTGCACAGGTAAAATAAGGCATGCCTTGCCTTTCAGCAGCTCGAGAGATAGGCGTGAACCTCTCCACGGCGCCATGGTGTCACATAGAATGCACACAAGTCTCGGGATCTCTCGGAAGCTGAACGCAAGCGGACATCTGCACAGGTGGGTACACATGTTGCATAGTTATTTCAACCTTCACCTTGCCCTCCTCCAGCAGCTCGGGGTTGGGCACGAAGTCCTCCACGGCGCCGCGCGTGCGCATGGCGGCCAGCTGCGTCTGCACCTGCGCCAGGACAGCAGTCCCAAGTTCAGCACTTGGAGGCTTCGTTCTCCACACCACCTCAGCCAGCTGCGTTGCAGCGCAGATGAGACGATCTCATTGAAATTGACATTGATGTTGACGTTGACGTTGCCATCGTCAGCATTGACATCGATGTAGAGGCTCACCTGCGACTTGGCGGCCTCCAGCTTTCCCCGCTCGCTGATGGCGCCGCCGTCCACCGGCCGCTCCCACTGCGCCCGCTCCATTGCCACTGCGACACATACGCAAGAATGATGTCTGGGGCACATTGGACGCACATTACGACCGCAAGTAGACGCGAAAAAAAACCTGAGCCGCCGTCGACCGGCCGCTCCCACTGCGCCCGTTCCATCGCCACTGCACACACCGTCGTGACCTGCTACAGCGTGACCAACTTCTGGTTTGGATCTGGGTTGATGTCTGCCGGGCGCTTCCAGCGCGCCCGTTCCATGGGCCGCTATGAGACGTTGACAGCATACATGGTAGCATGTGGGAACCAATGCTGCAACAGTGCGTGTCCGAGGTGCGTGCATACGCCCGCCGCTGCCACTGCGCCCGCTCCGTCGGCGGTTATGACGAATGTTTGGTTGGAATGCAGCGGCTGGTTGAGATCTTGTTGTCGGGTCAATTGAGATGGCAACAGCCGCAACCAGCAAAGCGCACATTTGTTGCCGATGGGCGGCCCGCCGACCTCCTCGAACCATGCCTCCCGAATGGCAAGCATCTCTTTTTGGTCCAGTTTCGGCAAGTGCGTGGCCCTGCACAGTTTGCATTATTCAATCTTCCGTCGTTCTCTTCCATCTGTGATGTTTGTGCTGTACAGCGGCCGATGATCCGTCAAGCAGCCATGCGAACACTAATGCTGCTGCATGCGCTGCTGCATGCGCTGCTGTGTGTAACAGTGACAAACTCACTTGTGGTAGAAGACCTTGTCGGGCCGCCGGCCGAACACCGTGCGCAGCGAGTTGCGGAAGTCCTTCGAGAAGCCCACGTACTGCAGCTTTTTGTTCTGGTCGAAGATCGCGAAGACGCTCGCCTCGGTGCCCTCCGGCACCTCTGGATCAATGTAGCCCTGCGCACCAGTGAGACGCTGGTCTGCGGTTTTGTTTGACTACCACAGTTGTTGACTTCTAGATGGAAATCGATCATCATCGTGCGTGAATCTGGCATGGATCTGGTGCCCGCATGTATGCAGAAATGGCACACATGATGTAGGCAAACAAGGTAGGATGCACTTCGTGCATGCCGCTGCCGCCGCATGGTGTACCGACACAGTGACAGGCGAGGCAGCCGAGGCCTGCACCTGTGTGGTTAGCAGGTTGTCGAGAGTGCAGCTGGCCAGGCTCTGGCCGGCGGGAGCCGCGGCGGGCGCCTCGGCCGCCGCGCGAGCCAAGCCGGCCTGCCGCATGGAAGCGCCGCATGCATCGCGCTGTGCCGGCGTTTCGCTGAAGCGGCCGCTGGTGCTGGGCGGGCAAGGCTGCCTGGGCAGCGACTGCGGCCACAGGAGCGCCGCCGTGCATGGCGCCGGCCGCCTGCATAAGGCAATGATGCAAGATTCAACCATTGCTGCACGGCAGGCATAGCGGCGCCGTCAACACAAGCTTGGCAGTTGCATCGGTGCGTCCTCACCTGGTGCTGCCTGCGGCAGGACCCCTGCCTGACAGCAGTGCTGTGCTCATGCCTGCCTGCCCACCGCGCAAAGATGTTTTGCAAGTTCACCGCTTTTTGGATCGCTTTGTCGAACCTTTTGGGCACGGCCTGTAGTCACGCACGCAGCAGGTCGATACGCAGTAAACTTAGGAACCACTCTCTCTTGCGATCACTGAAACAATGTGAGGGCTTGCAATACTTCCGATAAGCAATGACAAGATCATGCCGATTTTCGAGCGCGAGGGCGGTTTATATTTTTTGCAAGGGCGGTTTATATATTTTGCACCCCCTGTGATTTTTCAGGAGATTCTCAACACTGGATGGCCAGGCCAGCAAGGGAACCATGGACTTCATTTGCTGCTGCATGTCCGCGAGGAGTATGCGAAAGGGAGTGAGCGGACAGTGACAGCTGCGGCATGGTCCTTCGCCTGCGCCTGGCAAGATTCGGACGAAAGGTACTTGTGTTTGCAAAGTCATACAGTGCATGCCACTTTCCCCCGGCGAGTCGATTGCTGATGCCTCTGACTGTGTCTGCAGCACCTGCCTTTCTACCGGATATTCGTGGCTGACGCTCGTGCGCCGAGAGACGGCAAGCACGTCGAGTGCGTGGGCCATTACGACCCCATCCCAGGTGCGGCCATGGCACGTGTGGTTAAATTAGTTTACACACTCAGCTGGCACATGCAGCATTACATCGAATGCTGAGCCACATGCTGTTGATGCAGGCAAGGACGGCAACAAGCACGTGGGCCTGGACATCGAGCGCATCAAGTGAGCGCCGCCATGCCAGCACACAGTTTGTCTTGCGCCATGCGCTGATCCATCTGCATCAGTTCAAAAACAATGTCAGTGCTCTCTCACGAGGCTGGTCGCAGTGCTGCCGTCCACCTGACCGCCGTATGATGTGCGCAGGTACTGGCTGTCGGTGGGGGCGCAGCCGTCGCAGACGGTCGGCCGGCTGTTGGGACAGGCCGGCGTCATCCCCAAGCCGCCGGTGCCGCAGTCGCTGAAGACGCAGGCCCGGGGCACTAAGAACCCGGACAAATTCGCTGCAAAGAAGTGAGGGGCGCTGCAGTCTCTCGCTCGCGGCGCGCGGCTTGGCACTCATCGCTTGGCAGAGATTGGTCGGGGTCAGCGCCTGACATGAGGAGACACAGTTTCTGAGGGCGTTCCAAGCCGGGCTTGAAGGAGCCTCTGAGCGCCATTGAACTGCTGGCCTGTTTAGCGGGATCGGTGGCAGAGCACAGGAGAGTACGACAAAGCATTTTGGTGGATCTGCCTGTGCTAGGTACTGTCAGACCACATGCACGGCTCTCAAGTCGGAGGGACCACTCATAGATAGCTACTCATACAGTCGATGTGGCACGTCAGGACTCAGGCAAGCTGTGCCGGTTGATGTAAAGTCGCAGCAGCGGGGTATTGGGCGGCATCCGCTTCAGCCGCGTCGCTCACTGTGAAATTGTTCATCACCAGGGACTGAATGGTGTGGGCCTTGCCTCCGAAAATTCCCCGCCACTCTGGCCGGTCCTCCGACCAGGACACCTGCATGAAACAGTCTGATCAGAAATGTGTGGTTGTTTGATCGTAAAGCCGAACAATGTTGCTGCATGCAAGGCAGACGGAAAGGGTCTCTAGAAAGCATTCAATTGCGACCGCATAAGCGTCAGCCGCACCTCGACGTCGTTGTACGTCAGCCTGGAGGCATACTCGTGAAAGACGGCATAGGCAGGCGACTTGAAGACGCCCTGGTACCCCGGCCGCCGGTCTTGCAGGCCCCCCCTCCATGCCGTCAGCTTCCTCATGCGCACGCGCACGTTCTGCGGCAGGATCGTCAGACTTACTCTCTGCTACTGCGCACACTGTGCATGCACCATGCATGTGATGCTCGTGACCATGCAGAGCGACGATATCAGCGACGATATCAGTGTGGATTTCCAGCCGTACAACACGAAGAGCACCTGCAGCACAAGGTCCTCGATGAGGCTGCCCGGGCTGCCGGCAATCAGGATGCCGTTCTCGGACTCTGCGGCAATGTCCCGGAGCGTGACGCGGGAAATGCTACCCAGCTGCGGCCAGAAACAGCATCCGCTTCAGGGGAAGCTCGCCGGATTCGAGGCTGGTTGCGTGGCATGGTGCGTATGTGGTGCAGTTCGCATGTCAAAACCGATCGAATGCACGGTGAGACTGAAGGTCCTCGCCTGCGTCTGCCGGGTGCGCGGCAAAGCCGTGATGGCGATGGGCTCCCCAGCACCCCACCAGGAGGCATTGTACAGCTCTGTGACCATACGTATTCTGGCAAACTCCACATCCGACACATGGCCCTGCACAGGCAGGGTGCGAACCGCATTCAAGACAATCTGAATAATTGGTAATTAATACAATCTTGTAGTGTATTGCGTCGCTATTGCTTCCTTAATGCCGCAAGTAGCTGACCTGGTCGCGCAGTTGAAAGGCGATCCCTCGGTGGGACGGCAGTATCTGTGGGCAAGCAATAGTCGTATTGGAGGCAATCATTAGACATCTGAGAGGCACCGAAAAAACTCTGTACACAAACGGTGATGTTTGTCACGCAGGCATCGTGCACCTCGATGTCTTCGAAACGCAGCGCCGACACATTGCCGCGCGTCTCTGAACCGATCTTGATTGCCGACGACCTGGTCTGAAGCAGGCACTTGCTGACCAGCAGCCCTTGCATTGGAAGCCCTGCACACGCACGCAGTCATTCTCGTGTAGCCACGACCAAGGCGAGGCATGCTCTGCAGTGGGGGATGTGACGACCACACAGCATGTACCTGGCTGAGTCGTCTTTACGACGATAGCATCATCCCCCGTCAGGATGGTGACATTGCGGATATCCACGGCAGTGGAGCTGTCAGTGTCGATGCCTGCGTGCATCGCTCAACCCTCAGATGATTGGATAGATCAATCGGAACCGGGCATCTACTGCCGATGGAATCTGCACGCCAGTTTGTGGAAATGGCAGGAGGACGCGCACCGTCCGTGTTGGCAATTAGCGGATCGTTGCGGATGCTCACATCGGACACCGCAACGTTGCGGCTCCTGAGGATGTGGACCGTCCAGTACGCCGCATCCACCAGGAAGATGCCTTGCACGGACGCCTGCGCTCACTAAGCCGCGTCCATGTGGCATTCTTCCGCAAATGCAGCTGACATTGTCGGACTCCAATACCATTGTTGCTGTGTCGTGCAAGGCTGATGTTGCCGTGCTTTTCATCGGTACCTCGGATGCGTCGACGACCTTGATCAGATTGGGACGGCACTCGGATGGCACAGGGCAGGAGCCAGGGTCTCTCCAATTCCTGTGCAGCCACATCGCGGTTGCACAAGCGAATCAGCAGACATGTCGGACGCAGCACGAATAGAACGCAAGCACATCCCCTGCCAATTAGGTCAATGCAAAGTGCTGCTGCGCAACAGTAGCAATTGTGCCTTATCAAATACCTGGTCAGCTTGCGGGTGGGCCAGTGCACGGTCACCCATTGCTGCGCCTGGCCGTTCAAAATCCCGCCGCCGCTGACGCTGCATTTCGTGCAGTTTTGCAGCCGAATGAGCGACATTCCTTCCGCACCATCCCCGTAGAGGCTTCTCTGCAAATTTAAACGGATTACGAGGGACTCAGGGTACTGATGGCCCTGCTGCCAGAGTGCGCTCGTGCTTGCCGCCAGACTGCAAATGTACTTGCCTCTAGGGACGCTCGGAGCAGGGTGCTTGACGGGATGCGAAGGTCGATGAAGCTTCGCACTACCACTGAACCACTCACAAAGCGCCAGGTGGAAGATGCACAATCGCTTTGTGTGTTGCGCTCGCAGCGCTAGCGCATGCATCGATGACGCTCTGAATTCTGGCTGCGACTTCTTCGGCACCCATGTCCGGGCGCAGATGCTTAACATCGCAATGCAGAATGCCATCTGCGCATGTTGTCATGAAGCCAGCCAGGATGACAATTAAGAACTTTCTTGAGGTCGTCATGCCGCTGCAGGGATCGACAGGACTTTGGCAGGCCGAACGGGGAGGTCAGCCTGCACCGCCCCGCATTGAACCTTGGAACTGCAGCAACTGCAAGCACTGCTGCCGGACTGTGCAATGATCCATTGCATCGCACAAGAGGCGCGCCACAATGCCGACATGGTCCAAGACTCAGGTCCAGAAGCAGAACGGGCAGAGATGGCAAGGGCTCATTACGCGTGTGGAAAATCAATCAAAGTTTCGTTTCCTGAGTCACATCCTACCCACCTAGATCAGACGCTGGGAGTCCCTGAACACAGCAGGCGCATGTCGCGCCGGACGCCACAACCGCAGAAAGGCGCACCAGCAGACCGCTGATGCTGCTGGTGCATCATCTATACCTAGCCCTGACGACACTGCCGCCCTGAAGGTTCGAAAGGTTCACTGACGGCATAACGCAGCATGGTCTGCACACCGCGCAGCCAGCATGCAGAACGCTGAGCCACCAGGCTGCGCGCTGCCAAGCCATCCAGCAGGCAGCTGCTTGCAGCACCAGACAGGCATTCCTTGGCTGCACAGGACGGCGGCCCCAGGCTGCAGCTGCAATGGCACTGTGTGCGATCTGCGCCACCGCTGCCTGCTACACCGCCGTCGCCGCTCGCCGCCGCTCGCCGCCATGACCCTGCTCACTGCAGCGCCACCGCGCGGCAGTCGTGCGGCTGCCTGCGGATAGGCGGCCGTTCGCCGCCGGTACCCTGCTCACTGCAGCGGCGCCGCGCCCATGGGCTGCTCCGAGAACAGCTGGCTCTCCTTGACGCCCTCGATGGCGGCGATTTCCGCCTTGATGGCGGAGCGCGGCCGCGAGTCCACGCCAATGGCCATGATGGCGTCCTCGCCCTGCTTCGTGCGGCACACCTGTGGCAACGGAAAAGGATTTCAGTAGATGACATGGAATCTGTTTCAAACAAACGGAATGATAGCGTCCTCGCCCTGCTCTGTGCGGCACACCTGCGGCAACGCAATGCGGAACAGGCTAAGAACGAATCCGAAATGCAGGACGAACCTGGAGAGATAGCACATGCACACCGTGCGCTCGAGCCTCCTAGATTGCAATGCAGGTGTTCTCAGGCATCAGGCCAAGCATGGATGCTCAGTAGTGGTGCTTGGAAGACCTGGGATTGAGGGACTGAACATTTCGGTTGGTCGCACCGTCATGAAGCTGATGTTGACGCTCTCGCGGCCCAGGATGTTGGACACTGCGGCAATGATGCCCGGCTTGTCCTCCTGGCGCACCAGCAGCACGTAGCCCTGCGGCACAAACAAACAAAGTTGTATACAGCAATCCCAATCAGCTGCGATTCTTGTTCACGGAGGTTTGCACGGACGCCTCTGCAGTTTGCAGCGGGTGAGAAGTCCTGATGCAAGAACCCAAACCATGACTTGTCACTCTAGCGTTGTGCAGTGCAGTGTGTGCAACCTCCATCGCCGGCGCTGGCATCCGCGAGCGCAAACGAGGAAGCGGTTCCGCTAAACCCTGCAAACCCACCTCCAGGGTGACATCCACGTCAAAGTTGCCGATGCGCGCGAGGAAGGGCTTGCCGTCGCGCACAACGCCCGACACGCAGATCTTGTTGCTGCGCGGGTCCACGGCAGCGGAGAAGCGCGCCTTAGGCGCCCCCAGTGACACCGTCAGCGACGTCAGCACGTCCCTGCCAAGCGGGAATGAAAAGTTACTCAGGAACTCTAAGTGGGGCATCATAAGGAGCTGTCGATAGGGCTCTAGAAGGGTTTATGAGTGCCCCACCACCCAGCGACTCTGTCAGCACATCCCTGTGATCAGGAATTGAAAGGCTTAGAGCAGGCACCCAGTCAGGATCTGCAGGAAGGCCTTTGTCGTGCCCCCGGCGCCACTGTCAGCGGCAGCAGCATGTCCCTGCGGACAGGGTGTGACCCACTCAGGTGACCGGCAAGTAGGCTTTTTCCAATGCCAACACTGCAGGCGTACAAGCGGTGGTCAGTGCTGGCAGACTGCCCCTGGCTTTGCCGGGCCGCAGGGGTGCACAGCCCTGCGAAATCGTCGTGTCTGCAGGGACAGGGGCGGGCGCACTCACTTGCCGGACGAGGGCCGCGTGGTCTCCGTGATCGCCAGGCCCCGGTTCTTCGCCAGCAGGTCAGCGTTGACCAGGTTCACCGTCGCCGTGGTCACCTGCTCCAGGATGCCCTGTGGCACAAATGGTAGCGGGAACCACGTCAGCCGTGCCGCCCCTTGACTGCGGGTTGTTGCTCCGCATTTGTGGCGTTTCGTCATTGCCTGGTGCGTGTCCTGCTGCTTGTGTGTTCTGCTGCTGCTGCTGATTCAATCCTGCTTTGGTACAATGCCCAGTCAGCCAGGAGGCTGCCAGATGCGCGTCTTGGTGGCCATGACACCTACGAGCCGAGTATCTGCAATCATTGCCATGGGCAAGTCGTGCGGTGTTCAAGCAACTGTGTAAATCAGGTTTGTGATTTCGAAGCACACCTTATTTGATTTTCAATGTTTTGGTGCACACCTTGATGACCATGGCGCGCAGAAGGCGGGTGTCCAGGTCGTCGCCGCGGGGGGAGTCGTAGGTGATGGTGATGTCGGTGAAGCCGGACTCGCCGACCAGCTGCACCGCGGTGCGGCCCAGCCCCGCCGCCAGCGCCACATACGGCTGCAGCTCCGCCAGCACCTCCGGCGGCATCATCGGCGCGTTCACCGCCGTTGCCGCCATCTCGCCCTGCGCATTAATATACAGTGCAGCATGGGTGTTTCGTCGGGGATGAATCTGTTAACAGGGCAGCACAACAGTGTGCAGGCGCTCCGCCGCTGAAATAAGCCTGGCAACGGCTGCAACCGCGCAGACCGATTGCGGCAGGCTCCGCTGGCCTTTCATCCTGTGGCAGGGTACATCTCCTCCAGTCGGACTAGCAGCCATGCAACATGCAGGATTCCTCAAGGAATCCAGACGCAGACATGGTCGGTCCCAATCAGGTTGAAGACCCGGTTTGGCGCTGAATAGAAGCCGGTTTCTCACCTTGAGCGCGGAGACGACGACCTCCGCGACCTCCACGGACACATCCTCCTGCGCCTCGGTGGTGGAGGCGCCCAGGTGGGGCGTGCAGACGACGTCGGGGCGGCCCACAAGCGGGTGGTCCGCCGGCGGCGGCTCCACCGCAAACACGTCCAGCGCCGCCTGCACGGCAATTGGGTGTGTCAAAGAACAACTGTTTGCCGGAAACCATATCGACTTTGACTCACCAACGGGTGGTCAGCCGGCGGCGGCTTCACCCACTGCAAACACGTCTAGCGCCGCCTGCGCAGCATGTAGGATGCTATCTGTCGACAATGCCAACAGATTTTGTATCACTGAGAACACGCCCAGCGCCGCCCACATAGCGGCTGCAAGCAGACACAATAGTCATGGCGATCGGGCTACCAAACCTAGCATCTCGTGCATCCATGTCGTGTTGGTGTCTCCTAGCACATCTGGCGGCTTGCGAGACTGGTAGTACACTTCAAGGCCATTGAGGGACATCGACTTCGCAACTCGGGCAGCTCAGCATAATTTGTGTCTTGCCCCTCACCTGCGCGACCGCGCCAGAGTCCAGGGCGCGCGCCAGCGCGGCGTCATCGATGACGCCGCCGCGGGCGACGTTCACGATGCGGGCGCCCCTCTTGATCTTTGCGTACACCTCATCGCCGAACAGACCCTGCAATAGTAGATGGTTGGTGGTGGGATCACATACAACGGTGGTGCTGCAGACAATCCCAGACAACATTGTGGCAGGTGGCACACGCATGCAGGTGTTCGTGCACCAGCGCAGCCCTGTCCTGGCCCGTGCTCCAATGCACGAGCACGGAAGCGCGTGGTGCATCCATTGAAAGGCAGCCTCCTGGCCCGCACCTTGGTCTGCGGCGTGAGCGGCATGTGCAGGGAGAAGAAGTCACCCTGCGCCAGGCACTCGTCCAGCGACAGCAGCTGCACGTTCTGCAACACAGCGCAGTATGCAATCGGTCAAGTCTGTGTCAATCCTGAGGTTCTTGTAATGTAAGGCAGAACACTCCAATGTCTTGCGACACAGCCGCGCAATGCCTTACACCAAATTGGCACACAAGACAGTAAGACGCACCAATGGTCGAGGAGGATTCTGTGCATCCTGCAAGAAAACCCTGAGGCGCTCACCTGGGCGCGGGCCTTCTCCTCGCTGGCGTAAGGGTCGTACGCAATGAGGTTGAGGCCCAGGCCCGCCGCCCGCCTCGCCACCTCGCTGCCCACCTGTCCGCAACACAGAGTGCGGTCAGCAGGCGTACAAGCAATGAGCCTCGTCGCACGACAGCTGCTTCACAGGCACCGACCTCTCTGTTGCTGCGGCTTCAGAAACAGATGGCGGTTCCAACATGGCAATCCCGACGTTGATTCAAGACGGTGCATAGCTCAGCACCTTGCCGAAGCCAATGATGGCAAGCGTCTTGTTGAGCAGCGACACGCCAACATACTTCTTCCGCTCCCACTTGCCCTGCTTCACTGAGGCGTCTGCCTGCGCGCAGCATTGGGCGGGGCATTCGCTTCCAGCCTCCTTAGCTTTCAGGATGTGTGCGTACTTCGTTTTATTTCACAATGCGAGAGCAGCATGACAACTCGGCACACAAGGTGCATCAGCACACAGGGTTCATATGCGATTCATCAACGATTCATCAGCACGTATGATTTGTCAAACATGTGATTCATCAGCGCACCTGTGCCACGTTGCGGGTCAGCGCGCACAGCATCGCGATACCGTGCTCCGCCGCGGCGATCGTGTTTGCCGTCGGCGCGTTCACCACCAGGCACCCGTACTGCAGCCATGGTGCACATTGATGGGTTGGGCATGTTTTGCTTGTCTCTCCTGAGATGCGGACACAGGCAGGCACGCATGCTGGCACGGCTGCGTCGTGCTGCAGGAAGGTCGGCTGCGAGGTGTCTGGGCTGATGCCAAGAGGGAGTCTGCACCTCTGTGGCGGCTGTGAGGTCGACGTTGTCCACACCCACGCCGGCGCGGCCAACCACCTTCAGGCGGCCGCCGGCTGCCTCGAAGATCTCCCGCGTCACCTGCAGGCGAGTTGTAGAGGGTATGAGCAAGCCACACGTCCGCCATCTCCACATCATGCGCACAGGCATGACAGCCCACCCCGATGACAGCCGCCCAACCGATCACCAACTGCCAACACCAGAATGAGCTCACCTTGGACGCCGAGCGGATGATGAGTGCATCATACTGCCCGATGGTGGCCTTCAGCTCCTCCGGTGACAGGCCGTCGCTGGTGGTCACGTTGCCGAAGGCCCGCAGCAGGTCCAGGCCTGATGCAGGGTTGCGGCAAAATGGTGACGGCGGCGGCATGACGGCTTGGGTATTTGGGCCGTTCGCACATGCACGATGATCATGCAATCCTGAAGAGGCTGCAGGTTCAAGCTGTGCAGCAAGACAAGTGACGAACGACAAGTTGCTGTGTGCGCATCCCGGCACGACGATGCCTGCCTGCACTGAAACTTACCGGCATCGCCCAGTGGCTCCGCAACGAGGATGCTCGGAGCGTCAGCGGACGCTTGCGCTGCAGCAGCAGCACATGAGCGATCTAGAATAGTGTGAGATCTGGTGCAGCGCTGAGCTCCAAGTTGTTAGTGTTGATCTGACTGATGTGTGATGGCGAAGTTACAGTTGCACTTGTAACAGGCGAACCCATCGGCAAGGCAAGTTTTTCACACGCTCGGATCGTATGCTATCTTCACATGTGCATGAAAGCACATCAGGCGCTCGCCCTTACCTGCCACATGCACACGCCTCGCTGTGCGTGACACTGTCTGTGTCCTCAACGCCGGGCCAGCGGCCTGTCAACAGCATAGAAAGTCTCAGTGACTTCTGAAACAAAGCACACAGATGTCAGATCCATCCAATGGTGCAGCAGGTACCAGAAACGCCAGCAAGGCGGCTGATCATCGACATACAATCAAACTCAAACTTGCCTGTCGCAACTGCTGCGTCAGCCGGCGCACGGAATCGCGCTGTGATGCGGCTGCATGCGGCACTGATTGCACGCGCCCCGCAGCGGGCGTCCTGCCCGTCGGCTTATGCAACGCAGAAACCTGGCGCCCGAGAGCACCCTGCATGATGCAAAGTTGCAGATTCTGCCGAAAGCTTCGGTATACAACGCTGCAAGGAACCAGCTTGTGACCAGTCCTTGATGATGCAGTTGTTGCAAGCTTTCTGGAGAAGTTATGCGAATTTCTGCCGCCGGTCGCTGGGTTCGCTTTGAAGATCCAGGGGAGATGGCATAACGGTGACTAAGAGGGTCCGTACTCCGACGACTGTATCACGAAGTGCTCGATCAAATGATGCATTGCATCCAGGGCTGATGGCAGGCCCGGTGAGTAACCCTTCAGCTGCTGGATCCACCTCCAGCCTCAAAGACGATGGTGCAGCAATCACTTGCCACCGAACGGCATGCGGCGGCGTTGGCAAGACTGCTTATTGGGAATTGCACTGACAAACGCTGAATATCCCAGCGCTGAGCCAAATAATTCAAGGGTTTGCGTTGTGTACGTGCTGAGTGCAGCCAACATGCTTCAGGGCCCTGAAACATGGCCGGACGCGCTGGACGGGCGGTACCATTCGTCGCCGGCGCGCGCGATGAGCCTGGCGGGCCGCACGAACAGGTCGCTGTACTGCTCCTCCTGCAGAAAGCCCGGCGCCTCGCAGGAGCCGACACACACGATGGTGCTGCCGCTGCCGGTCATGAAGACCGCTGAAAAGCGGGCATCGCTCTCAACCATCAGACGCTCCTTCAGCTGCCGCAGCTCTGGCAATCTGCAGCGGCCATGCAACATGAGTCAAGCGGTGCACCAGCCGTGGCACCTGCCTGCGTCTGTAGATGGGAGGGTGCGCGACAGCAGGCAGAATGGAAGTTGCACAGGAATGCGTCAATCGCCTGGGTGCCGGAACGAGCAAGCAGGCAGCCACGCAGACGATCGCGCTCACAGGTACAGCTCATGTGCACCATTGTCAGAAACAATAGTTCGCCATTGTCAAGAACGGCAAGAAGGCACGCACATGTCGAAGGCAGGCTGCTCGAGGTCGTTGACTGCCAGTGACTGCGACATGCCACGCTCCGCCATGGCGGCCAGCAGTTCCCGCGGCTCGGCGTCGCTGCGGCGTCCCAGGTCCAGCGCCTTGAAGATGGCGGGCGTCGCTAGACCGACCGGCGGCTTCACCAGCAGCAACGACACGTCCAGGCCCAACGGCGGATCTGTGTTCTCCACGATCTCGCCCCTGGAACACAAACACCAGGGTTTCGAGATTGCTGAGGGTCTGTGCTCCACAACCGCAGGCACAGCTGTGACTCAGGCTATGGTTGCGGATGTCTGGAGTCATGCCACCTGGCTGGGCGCATCAGCACCCGCATCCTTGAGACCCTAAAACTGCCTTTGGTGGCAACATCTTTCAAAGGCTTCATTTTTTTTGCAATATGTTTCTCACATGCCCACCTGCCAGTGCAGTATGCTGCGCCCTGGGAGAAGAACACCGAGATGTCGGATCCGATCTCGCCGGACCACTCCAGCAGCTCTGCGTTTGTCGCCGGCTGGTCCGTGAGCCGGTTGGCGGCCCACAGCGCCGTGGCGGCGTTGCCGCTGCCGCCGCCCAGACCGGCGCCTGTGTTTTGCGGACATCGCGACCGCGTTGATGAGGACGAAAGAGCGGAATGACGCACAATTGATTGAACAAAACTGCCAAAACTGACGGCATGCTCATACAGGGTGGATTGCGCGCTTACCGTGAGGCACCTGTTTATGCAGGTCAACGTCAAAGAAGACGCTGCTGCCTGTCTTTCTTCGAAACAGATCCAGGGCCTGCAGATCACAGCATGCCGTGGGAGTCACACACAGCAACACCAGTCCACGGATGGCTATACAGCGCTTTCTTCCACGCCAACATCGAGGCTGCATTTGCATGTAGACGGCGCTTCTCATCGCTCCGCTTACCTTGATGACCAGATTCGACGAGTCCGTCGGCACGCCCTCCATGTTGCAGCTCAGAGTGTCCTGACTGGCGCCCAACCTCGCCGCAAAGGACATGCGGTCCCCCAGGTCAATGACGTGAAACAGAGACGCCAGGTCATGGAAACCGTCCTCTCGCCGCCGCACCACCCTCAAAAACAGGTTCACCTGCCGCGTATGACAGTGCTGGATTATCTGAGGCTGGAAGAAATGACAGCATCTAGGTACGATTAATTTCGCTGACGATCAGAGTGCATGCAGCGGCGTCAGAGCCCGGTTGCCGCTCACCTTTGACGGCGAGAACACCTCTAAGTTGTCAGCGGCAGCGCGTACTTGACACCGAGACTGACGCCCTCGCGCTGCAAGCTGCCGGGTGCGCAATCCAGCCGGCTTGAACGCCGTTACTGACAGCGGGGATTCTCTGAGCATCACTTCAAACTTGATGCCGCCATGAGCGCTGCAGAACGGCATGGCGCCGGCTGACGCCAAGTGGACTCAGTGATGTTGAATGCACACTTAGTGCTCTCCAACGGTCGGATCAGACCCTGTGGACCCGTGGATGGCTGACTTCAAATGTGTCGTCTGAATAAGGCGCGAGCGCCTGGAAGTACTCACAGAGCAGTTCAGGTCAAGTAAGGCTTCCTGAAGACGCCGTTTGAAAGTGTAATTGTGATTCATCGCGCCTGACGCCCTGATCCCATGCGGTTGCGACGGAGGGTTTACGGCGGTAAAATGTACGGGCTACCAGGCAAAGCTACGGAGTACGGGCGGATCACCATTGCAAGAAACACTCCTAATGCAGCTTATTTGTGCATTGTGTCAGTGCACATTGTCACACACAAGAACGCTATGCGCTCGCTGCGTCAGCAGCCCCCACAGGCGGCTAATGAAATTCTTTCTCACAGGGCATCTGCCCCAAAGCTGCACGAGCACCGACGCAAGCAGCCGACTCATGCGCACCATCAGAGACGCATCGCCACCGTTTCCGCTTCACAGGAGCAAGTGGTGCGTTGAAACAGCGACCATTTGCCACCTGGGATTGTCATGAAATAGAAAGAAAATATCCCAGGATATGATCGCATGCTGCCTCGACAGGTGACGGCCAGCGGGCACGGCGACTTTGACGTCAGCGCGGCGGTGGTGCAGCCGGTTTTCCGCTCGACGCCGTGGGCGGAGGAGGCGCGGGAATCCGACGCCAGCCCGGACCGCGTGCGGCTGCTGTTCGTCAGCGAGTCGAACGTCTGCCGCTCCGTGCTGGCGGAGGCCATCATGGCCGACCTGCTGGAGGCGCACGGCCTGGCGCACGTCGTCAGCTGCGAGTCCAGAGCGTCAAAGGACTACAACATTGGCGAGCCGCCGGACGCTGCGCTGCAGCAGGTCGCGGCAGAACTCGAACTCCGGTGAGTCAGGACATCAACATGATTGTCGTGACTCAGTACAAAAGGCCATAATGCGTTTCATATGTAGCTGAGGACCTGCGTATGTGGGACAGGCTTGCATGGCGTGCACCCACCAGGGGCGCGCACATCAGAGTACATTGCAGTGGAGATAGTATGGTGCAAGCTCATACTGATTGGAACGCTGCGCCGCAGACTTCCGGAGGGCGCGGTAGCGCGGCAGTTCGATCACGAGCGCGACATCGTGGCCTTTGACCTGGTGCTGGTCATGGACAAATTCACTGCAGCAGACGTGCTGCGAGAGGTGAGCTACTGTGTGCGCACATTTGTACTTTGCATGACACAGATGAATATGCAGATGCATATGGATGAATATGCACGCAGCAATTCGCGCGAGCGTGTTGTCTGCTGCCATCTTGCCGGGCGTGCGCACGTCAACCGTCCACAAGCCCAACCAGGGCTTGCAGCAAGGTGATTGCGAACTCTGACATCCGATCCTCAATGCTTCGTGCAGGTTGCAGTCTATGACACAATAAACAAGGCGGGCAACTACTCTGCCAAGGTGCGCATGCTGGGGCAGTACCACATGCGGCTGTCCGGCAGCACGGAGCCTGACGGCTCCGACATCGACGACCCGCTGTATGGCAACGTCGGCGGCGACGATGAGCAGGTGCGCACGCTCTCATAAAATGTTCACTGTACCCATTGCTGGCCGCCAATGTGCACGCACGCTGCACCAATGCTGCCGCTATATCCGTATAGTAATGGCAGTGCCCCAGGCACGTTTGTGGTGAGGACAAGCAGTAATGCCATTGTGTCGCACGCTCCCACAGGAGGCTGTGCAGCGCACGGCGATGATCATCTCGGAGGCATGCAACGGCCTGCTGGAGTTCCTGCAACAAATAAGGGCCGGCTCGGCGGAGGGCAGCGTCGGGTTCAAGCAACAGCTGGGTCAGGCTGTGTCAGAGCTGGGGCAGATCGACTGGATGGTGCCGCCCATGCTGCAAAAGTCAAAGTGACTGCAGCGCTGAGCGGAGACATCTTCGCTACCTCACACCCTGTTGCATACTGACTTTTCCTGGGGAGGGAGGCTGCATTGGGATGTCTGATTCTGATTCTGTTGCACATGCGCCCGTTGGTCATGCTGGTCTGCGCAACGCGACGATCTGTCATCATGTGACTTCATCAGGCAGCCCCAGGTCATCCCACAGTGCTTCCACGCGGTCCACGAGTCTTCTGAAAGCCGAATCCGCCATGCACTCCTGCACAGCACGGTCAGGATCAACCCTCAGTCTCATATAGTTGAATATGTACAGGCACTGGAGAGCACTCAACACAACCCACAAGTGCAGGTGTGTACCAATCAACCTGCACGCCCGCCCACACGCACACACCTTGATGGCAGATGCCAGAGTGTCATCTCTCAAATGGTGCGCCAGCGCAGTCACAGGCGCCTGCCCCGGCCCTGCTGCCGGCTGCTGTGTGCTGGTCTGCCGCTGCGTGCCGCTGACCGGCCACGCTGCCTCGGCTGGCGGAAGGCTGCGCCGTGCTGCCGTGCCATCGACAGGTGCTCTGTCGCATTCAGGCACGTGTGGCCTCTCGGAGCTGTCGCTGGGGCCGGCGCCGGCAGTGTGGGCAGGCGCAGGCTGCTGCTGCCGGAGGAAGGCTAGCCGCTGCTCGCGCACGTGCTACACAGGGCATCACATATTCGCGATTGGCGCTTCTGCGTCTAAAAAGGGGTGCCGGCCCCTGCTGTGCTTGCTGTCGAGCTCTTTGGTTGTGCAGTTGCAGCAGACAGCTTATGAGCAGCTCGTGAATGGGGCGCACAATCCTGCCTCACCTGCAGCACCTCGCCGCAGCTCTGCGCATTGCCGTCAAAGGCAAAGCAGCACTTGCTCACCAAGTCCTGCAGTCGCCGAAGATGGCACCTCAAGCCAAGCTTGGTTCAAATATTAAACATCCAAAACGACAGGCACAGCCAGCTGCGGATCGAGCCGCAGCTACAATAAAGCACGCCTGCCGCGCAACTCCATGCGCACCTGATTAGATGACGCCGCAGCGACAGCAAGGACCCAGCCCTGCTGCGTCTGCTCTGGCGTCAGCAGGCTGCACTGGCCTGCAGCTGCCGTGAGGCTGCATCGCCACTGTAGCTGGCCCTGCCGGCCACCAGCGGAATATCACATCGCAATGATCTGGCATCAGCATATTCTGGCGTTGTCAACGCCACCGCGAGACTAGGCTAAGTGGTCAGTTGATTGGTTCCAAGCTGCATCTCTGTCATCACCCTTGCACAACTCACTGCATATGAAATAGCCAAGCTCAACAGGCCATTACACGGTGGAGTTCTTGCACACCTTCAGGAAGACGCTCATCGTGCAATCCGCCGTCGCTAGGTCGATCGCAATCGTCAGGGTGCACAGCGTGGTGCTGCGCAGCCAGAAGCCGCGGACGCCGATCAGCTTGGCGGCGTTGAAGGCACAGTGGATGGAGCGTGTCGTCTGCAGCGACAGAAACTGCGCAAAGTGGCCGGTCCAGGACCATGTGCCAGGCGCTTCCTGCTGCGCCAGCATGTCTGCCATGGCTTCGGCGCTGTTTGACGTCCGCTGGTGCACTTTTCTGCGTGGAAAGCCTCAATTGGCAGCACAGCCGTTTGTGAAACTCTGCCCGCCGGAAAAACCGCTTTTGCGAGCCTGCGTGCTGGCTCAAACGCGCGAAATGTGTGCACTGCGTCGGAGCAACGATCGGATCGCTTGGCTGCGCAAGGTCAGGACTATCTGCAAGAAGCACACTGATCTGCTTTGCATCTGCTGCAGTCTGCTTGTGCAGGCTGGGGTTCATGAGCATGAGAGTCCCGCAGCAGGGCTAGCGTCCTACTTTTCAGAACTCTGAACTGATTTCGACAGACCGGTAATTACAGTGCAGAGCGGACTGCTGTGAAGCGTAAGAGTACGTTAGATTGAAGCAAAGCGCTTGTTGCAATTCCTGCGGTGCAGGGACTCGTCTCTGTCAGACCGGCAACCGTTTCGGAATATTGCTGACAGTCGCATCGACAGCTGCTAGAGAGCTCTGCAGCGTGCCACAAAGGGCAGTGCGCAAGCTCACAGGCACGCAGACTGCTGCGCAGCCCCGCAGCAGGCAGTCATGGCGTCCTCGTACCCGTTGCTGGATAACAAGGACCTGCTGATGTGCCTCAAAGAGATGGGCGTCTCGCTGACCGCGGAGCAGCTTGCCAAGCCGACGCCGGACGTTGTGCGCAATGCCTACGACTATCTAGTTACGATGCTGCTGGGCGTCACCAAGTGAGTCGGTATCCCTGCATTTCATTTGCCGGGCTCGCCGCAGCGCATACTGCTGGGGGCCGCTGATCCATCGGGGACAGAGGAGATGAAGCTGTACGTGTTCTATCAATCATGTACTTGAATGTTGTACGGTGCTGCTGATGGGGCTGCCCGCCCGTGGCCCACAACAGACAGCCCTCTATGGCATGCGCGGCAAACCGTCCAACGACGGCGGTATTTGTTCTACAGAGAGGAGATGGACCAGCCGGTCTTTGAGGCCATCGACGAACTGGAGTACCCGGAGCTGTACGACGAGGCGATCCCGATCCTCACATTCTTCAAGTACCTGCGCAAGCTCATGGGCGCCGCCGGCTACTACGACTTTTCGATGCGGGTCAGTTGAACCTTCTGTGAGCTTAACTGAGGGACAAGTAGTGCTGTGTCTGCAAGACGGTGTGCTGGCATTGTTAGCCAGCTTGCTGCTCGACTCTTTTCTCCATGGCGTCAACACCATCCCGACATTTCAGATCTCGCACTCAGCTACTGCGGGGCGCTCGCGCCCACACCGCTGCGCCATGTCCTGACTGTGCTGCTCTGGCACGATGCCCGCAGGACCTGACGAAGCCGGAGGAGCACCGGCTGCGGCGGCAGCTGAGCGCCGTCGTCAACTTTGCGCGCTTCCGGGAGGGCAAGCTGGACCTGTATCTGGAGTGGCAGGCGGAGACAGAGGGCCTGCTCGAGGAGCAGGCGCAGCTGCAGCAGGCCAATGCAGAGCTGGTAAGGGTTCGAGGTTCTCAAGATTCAAGGTTCCAATGTTTTAGCTGCCGCAGGCCAACGCAGAGCTGGTGAGGCTCCTCTGAGTGTGCGGATGTTTCGTCTTTTGGGGAGCCCTGTCACAGGGTGCTGCCTCTGAGGCTCTGTCTCCGGGGTGGGATAGGTGATAGCACGCCGGCCTTTTGTGCCTTTGCAGCTCTTTCGAGGCCGCTGTAGCTAACGAAGTTATCGTGCGTGCCGTGGAGGTGTCGAGGCAGCGCTGATTGCACCTCACGCTGCCTCAAGCCGCTGTCTCTGCATGACATGGATTGCCCGCTGCCATGTGCAGAAAGCGGCGCTGGAACAGATGGAGGAGGAGCGAGCTGCGCAAGAGCCGGTGAGGTTTCATGTCACCACCGATGCCATTGCAGCCATCTTTATGTGCTGCATTGCATCTGCTGTCAGCAGGCTAACCGACTTGCATTTGGGCAACCTGCACTGCATGCAGCACCAGCGCTGAGAGCCTGCTCATCCGGCGTCCATCAAGCAGTCTGCAGCCTGCTTACTCGTAGTGACGATCCATGTGTCGCATGCTCAGCGGCATTTTGTGCCACGCGTGCATAGGAGGCTGCGCGGCTACGAGCAGAGACGGAGGAGATCTGCACGGGAAACACCCAGCTGGCGGCCGAGCAGACGCAGCTGCAGCAGGAGGTGAGTCCCACTGGCAGCATTCCGCCGCTCGTTCGGCGGGTAACGACACAAGATGGCGCATTGAGACAACAGCGCGGCATGTCAAAGCCCACTGTTAAGCGGAGAGTCCGGTTCGAAACAAGCGCTGAAACAAGCATATCCTGTGGTGCAGGTGGCCCGGCTGCAGGCGGAGGCCGCGGCGCACGAGCACGAGGCGCGAGAAGCTGAGATGCTGCTGGCGGCGGACGCCGAGGAGGGCGACCGCCTGCGCGGCCAGATCGTGGAGGTGAGTACACTCCAATTGTAGATGTCTAGAGACATTTGAAATGCCTAGCACACGTAAGCTTGACCGTTAATTGGCGGCGGACGCCGAGGAGGGCAATCGCCTGCGCGGCCAGATCGTGGAGGTGATTTTCTCCTGTCCATTGGAACAACAATCCCGACTGTCAACGAGACGGCGCACATGAGCTTGCCCGCAGCTGGCGGCGGACACTGAGGACAGCAATTGACGTGCATGGACCTCTGATGCAGTCACCAGGACAGCTGCTCCGGAGCCTGCAGACGCTGCCAGCTGATTCGCCAAACTGTAAGTTGACCATGAGTGTCGACCCAATGTTTGCAAAACCCCTGTAAACGCCGGAGGAGCTGCTGCGGAGCCTGAAGGATCTGCAGGCAGCGACGCCAGCACAGGTATACATTCTAAGTGTCAATGCGTTGGTACCGTAACAATGCGTTTGATAATAACCCACGTGTCGCAGTCGCCGGAGGAGCTGCTGCGGAGCCTGCAGGAGCTGCAGGCGGAGGTCGCTGCGGAGAAGGAGGCGGCGACGCAGGCGGACCGGCGCAACCGGGAGCTGCACGCCCGCCTGGAGTCTATTGCCAAGGTGTGTGGATGTATATGAGACTTGGGTGGCCTGAGCCTGTTGTGTTGAGCCTGTCGTCTCGAAACTGTCGTCTTGAGCCCGTCGTTCGCTCGCGGGCTGGCGCTGCATGGCAGTTGTGTGAGCAACCTTGCATCCGAGCAGTGCTGGGGTCTGGAACACACTCTTACAGTGCTGGGGTCTGGAACACACTCTTACAGTCGCATGCGTGGCCCATGGCCTGCGACTGTCGGACCTTGTCTGACTGACCGACAAGCGCCTGCACTGCGGCAAGCGGAGCAGCAGCTGACGGGGGCGGTGGAGCGGCTGGAGGGGCTGCGCGTTGGTGACAAAAGGCCCATGCACGTTTATTACGATGATAGACGCTTCATCTTTCCCACCGGGCAGGTGGAGGCGCGACTGCAGGGCGCAATGGAGCAGCTGGAGGGACTGCAGCGTAGGATCTGCCGTCTCAAATGGCTCTTGCCGCTAGTACGTTCAATTTGCTCAAGGAGAAACGCTGATATTGTTCAGCAAACCCCAGCAGGCGGAGGCGCAGCTGGAGGGCGCGATGGAGTGACAAACGACCTTTCCTCCAATTGTAACATGTCAATTGCGAGAAAAAACCCCAAGTTCGATTTCTTTTTCGGGCAGGTGGAGGCGCAGCTGGAGGGCGCAATGGAGCAGCTGGAGGGACTGCGGGCGGACATGGACAAGAAGAAGGTCGTGTCACGCCGTGTCAAGGCGCTGCGCGCCGAGATCGCCGCACAGGTGCCCTTCATGGTTTCCCTCGTAGCACAAGCTTCGACTGGAAGTTCCACGTTCGAAAGCACAATCTGGACAGCGGCGCCTGCGGCCCATGGTGCGCCGCGTCAGGACGCCAGCTGCTCGCCAGGTGCCGGGCTTGCACGCTTCTCCATGAGGCAGAATGCCATGCTATGTATCTGCCGCCGCCCAGGTCCGTGACGCACGATGAATGCTGCCACACTTGCACGAACCCCAGCTGCTGCGGCGCCGCGCCCCACCGTAGCACGGCAGGCAGTCACCTGGGCCATGGTTTGAGTTCCTGGCAGGGCGCCAGGCGACGAGGCTGCTTTTCGTCACATGCCTCTGCTGCCATCCTATCTGGTCCACTTCACTGGGTTCATACTTTGTTCATCTCGGTGTAATTCATTTCCATGTCATTTCATTTCATTTCATGTCGCGTAGGAGCACGATGCTGAGCGGCTGAAAATCGAGCACGGGCACCTGACGTCGAACAAGAAGACCCTGCAGGAAAGGATCGCCAGCCACGAGCAGTCGGTGCGCCCCGCTGACCCCTGCCAAGCAAATCTCGTTCCGGTCCATCGGAACCGCCGCGCCGGGTTGGTCAGCCGGCACCAGGCGTGCAGCGCGAGGCAGCGCTGCGCTGGATGTGTCTCTGGTGCGACTGGTGCAGGATGCAGGGCATGCTGCACGGGGTCGCCTCGGTGCATGCTCGGTAATGTGCCAGCACCCTGCATGTTTCAGGTTTCCCCACGTTTGTGCCCACGTTTTGTGTGACGCATGTTGTGTGACTCATATTGTGTGACGCGCGACGCCGCAGAGCAAGGTGAAGCGCGAGGCGGCGGCGGCGCAGGTGAAGCAGCAGCAGATGGAGAAGGAGGCCATCCAGGCGGACAACGCCGCCACCCTCGCAAAGCTCACCGAGCACGACTCCCTGGTGCATTTCCTTGAGGCTTCTCTCTTTTCAAAACGCGTGTGGCGGCAGCATCCTCTGCTCTGGCGTGTGCCGGCCTGGTGGAGGCAGCCGACAATTGTCGCCGAGCTCACAGCATACCATTTCCTGGCGCATGTGCCTCGCCTGCCTTGGCAACGCACAGTCCCGCAGCATGGTAAATTGAACACCACCAAAGTTGCATTCTGTGGCATTACCGGGCACATGTCGATCTTACAAACCTGCTGGAGCTTGCACCTCGTGCGTGCTGTACAAGCGGTCGCTGCAGGAGAAAATCGCGTTGCATTCGATGAATGAGATGCACAGTATCGCGGTGCAGTGTGCAAGGTTCGACGACTGACTGTCTTACTGTACACACCGCAGAAGCGGTCGCTACAGGAGAAGATCACGGAGCTGGAGGCGGCGCACGCGGCGCAGAAGGAGAACGTGCTGTCTCAATACCAGGCGCTGCTGCGACAGGTGCGTCGTATCTTTCTGAAACTACTCTAAGAAGCAGAGATTGTGGGTGCGATCTCCGCTTGTGGTGTTGCGGTTTGTTGCAGCAGCTCCTCGAGCTGGCAATGTTCGCATATCCTGGCACAGCGCCAGGCGCTGCTGCGCCAGGCGTGCTATCTTCTCACAGCAGTCCTTGCCGCCGATGCGCGTACCGCTGCGGGTGCTCTATTCCCAGCCTGGGTGCTTCTGAACATGCTTTCCGGAACATGACGTGCGGCATCACGCTCCTCGACGGCTTTGATTGCCTTGTGCAACAGGTGGACGTGTACCACGCCAAGCTGGGCGACGCGATGCACCCCAAGCCCGTCAGCCACACGCCGCTCAAGCCCATCACGCACGGCGTGCAGCGGTGACTGCGGCGGTGGCATGCAGCGCGGCTTCCTGCGTGCCAGCCAGTCGAGGGTGTACATCAGTGGGGGGCACATGTCGAACCAAGTGGTTTGTGTTTGGGAGTTGCCTGATGTGAGAACGTGAACTGATACCTGAAGCGAGCATACCATTTGAACAGGGACTGTTGGCTGCCGTAATGACACCCACCATCCTGCGGCGTTGCCGCTTTCTGGTGTTTCCAAATGGAATGGACGTACATGCATTGAACAGATCAAAAACATACGCTCGCACGGGCCCAGACGATCAATGCCTGGATGCGGTTTCCTTGAGGTACCTCTAGACACATGTTCGAACTGAGCTGACATCGTTGAGCAAGCAAGCGGTGAGATTACCTAGGTAGGTACCCACCTTTGAGGTAGGTATTTAAATCGCGCTGCTAGAAACCTAGACGGCGCAAATAAGGGCGGCAGTACTGGTGATGCACTACTCATGAATTCCTGCACTTGCCCAGTCCCAGATGCGAGGCTGAGCACGCAATGCGGCATGGGCTAGAGGCGGGCACTGCGGCTGTGGCCGTCCGACTCGAACAGTCGCCGGTTTGGCATAGCCAATTCTGCATAGCCGTTTTCCAGGGCTAGAGGCGGGCGCTGAGGCTGTAGCCGTCCGATTCGAACGCCAGGATCTCCCGCCGGCTGATGAGCAGGTCGCAGCCGAGGCCGGCGCTCGTCATGCCGCCCTGCACCCGCAACGTCTTGCCTGCACCCGCAGGTGCGCAGGCGCATCAGGACGCCATGGCGTAGAAGAACCAAGAGGCGGCACAGGGGCGATAGCGTCACAGGGGCAACATTTGTCTTGCATGCCCTTCGGTGAGCATGTGGTGCCGCGCCTTATCGCCGGCGTCAGGAGCACTCCTGCATCCTGTTGAAGCCGTAGGTGAAGGCGTTGACGGGAATGCGCACGCAAGCGCTCTGTTGACGCCTCTCAAATTGACTGCTTTGGACAAGATGGGCAGTCTTGCGCACCTTTTATGCGGTAGGTGAAAGAGATGACGGGGATGCGCTCGCTGGCGCCGGCGACGACGCCGTGCACGGGAAACGTGCGCCCATTGCCGCCCATCGGCATGCCCCGCGCATCCAGCAGCCCAAGCCGGCCCGCCAGGCCCTTTGATATCAGCGTGCACCCCTCGTTGCCTGCAATAACGTAATCTTTACTCACAGAACACCAATTCAATTCCATGCAGCGCGGTGGATCGCAAGGCTTCATCTGAGCGCGCATGTGCTCGTGTTCAAAGCCTTCTTTGAGCAACGAGGGCAGTGCTGTGCCTGTGGACAGGGAGCGCGTTGGCGCGGTGCCAGGTCTTGCGCCAGGTCCACGCCCCTGTGGTTTCATTTTGTTTGCTTGTGACAACTTTGCGCCTGTTAGTAGAAAGCGCCTGGTCGTAAGGAAGGTGATAAAGTTGCTGGGCACCTGTGTCCAGGAGCGCATTGGCGCGGTGCCAGGTCATGCCCAGGTCCGCCACCTCCGCCACCTCCCGCGTGTGCAGCCGCAGGTCCACCGCCTCCTCCCCTATCGGAGCCGAAACCACAAACCTATTGAAGAAACGTGCTTTCTATTGTACGGTTGATACAACACCTTCTGATTGTGCAGCCGCATGTCCCACTGCATCCCCCTGTAGACCACGAACAAACAAGTTCTCGACCCAGGACAGCTTTCGACTTATGCCTGGGTGTACATTCACACCACATCCTGTGTGAACAGCCGGCTTTCGGTGCCCTGTGTTGGGATGCTGCATGCAGCACACAAGCCGGCTCGCAGCTCACCTGCTTCTGGCATGTAGCGGGCGGGGTTCATGAACGGGTTCATCGCGGCGCCACCGCCGCCGGCTGCAGAGCTGGAGCCTGCCGCAGTGGACGTAGCAGCGGCTGACGAGGCGCCGGGCTTGGGGGGCGCGAAGCCTATCTGCCACCCATTGCGGTTGCCAATTGCTGCTGCTGCTGCCGCTGCTGCCGCGCTGGGCTGCCGCTGCTGCCGCCGCTGAGGCTCGGCCAGCTGCCGCTTGGCCGTCTGCGGCGGCCTGGCTTGCTGCTGCTGCCGGGGCGATGGCCGAGGCGCGGCGGTCGACAGCGGCGGCGCCTGCGGCATGTCGTCATCGCTGTCGCACAGGTCAATAGCATCGTCCGCGCCTGCGCACCCCGCGCCCGCCGCCGTCGGGCCCGCCGCCGCCCCTCCTACCGTTGCCGCAGCGTTGGCTACAGCATCACGCCCAGCGCTGCCGCCGCCGCCGGGCGCTGCACCGCTGCCGCCTGAGCTTCCGCCTGCCACATCCTCGCCGTCGATGGCGAAAGCGTCGTCGCCGCTGCCGTAGCCACCGCCGTAGGCGCCGCCGTCGGTGTCGAGCTGCTCCTGAGAGGCGGAGATGGCAGCATCCATCGCCGCCTGCATGTCCGATTGGCTGGGCTCGGGCGGCGGCGGCTGCCGGGCCAGCTGCGCGTTGGAGCGCTTCTGCTCCGTCGCCAGGCGCGCCGCCTCCGCCTGCAATTCATTTTGAAACCAGTTCAGAATGAGTTGTCGCGCGCCAGCTGCTCCTTCGAGCGCGCCTGCTCCGCCGCTAGGCGTGTGGGCGGCTGTCAGGCCTGCTGCGCCTCCGTTGCCATGCACGCCGCCTCTGCCTGACACACTTTAAAGGGCGGTCAGAAAGCGGCGTCAGGCTATGTGCAAGACTGTTGCGTGGGCTGTCAGCGCCAGCTGCGCCTGCGAGCGTCCCTGCTGCCGCCACCGCCTTGCGCGCCGACTCCGCCAAGCAGAAGAAGGCATCAATCCGCGTCCGAAGATGACTCTTCCATCCAGCCCGCTCACAAGGCCGGCAGCTGTCCCTGCGCTGAGCGCAAATCGCCTCTGGACTGACTGTGCCATCGCAACATGCGGCGGCCTCACCTCTTTCCGCAGCTGCCGCTCCACCAGCACCACCGCGGCGCAGTCGTTGAGCTCCTGCTGCATGCGCGAGATGGACTGCGCGTAGTCTGGCAGCGGCCCCCGCGCCTGCGATGCTACAAGGTCCCAAGCGGTCTGTGCCTATCAATCTGCGCTTGTGATGTGCTCTGACGCAGTCGCTTGAGCATTACAAGCCGCCGATTACGGATGCCATGAGGAGGAGACCCTCGACATTGCAGCCTGCCGGCGGCAGAACCTCGGATACTCTGATTATTGAAATCAAGGTCACCCGTTGAAAGACGCCATCACCCGCCTCGTCCCCGTCGGCTGCGGCATCGTCGCCGCCAGAGCCGCCACTGCGCAGCAGCGAGGCGGCCGACCCGCTGAAGGGCTTGAAGACCTCTTCCTCCTCGGGCTGCCTGCCACGGCCCCGGCCCCTGCCGCCGGGGGCGCGATCGCGGCCGCGGCCACGGCCGCCTGCGCCTGCGCCGGGTCCACTGCTGCGGCCCCGGCCCCGGCCTCGGCCCCTGGCTCTGCCCCTCCTGCGATTTGTACGACCGTATCGCTTCCAGTACTGGTCTTGCATCGCCAAGCATGTCAGATTTGGCCCGAGCAGGGCTGATTGAGCCTGGGACAAGACAAGGCGAAGGCAGTGGGCGTGCAGCGGCCGCCCGATCATGCAGCGCTCACCCGAAAGTCTCGCTGAAGGTGTGCATCGTCATGCTGAATGAATGTCGACGCTTGCTGGTGGTCGCAGCGCGCTGAACTGCTTTGGAACCCGCTCAGATTGAATACGAAATCAATCAATGCGCTGCTGGCGCAGTCCGGCGACTGCACGTCATTAGCATGCCATCAATTCGTCGTATATGTGGCAATGCTGGTGAGGAGGAATGGATTTTGGTGCTCGAACTCAACGCCTCGAATGAGCGTGCTGTGCTGTGCGGTTCGCGGCAAGCAATTCCCGCCGTTTTCCTCCGGCAAAAGGAGCCACTAAACGCCGGCTAGCTGCTTGCACCGCAGAACGCACGCAGTGAATGTTGGGGCTGTTGAGAAGAGTTGCCAGGACCGACAACTTGTATTGCCCAGCGTTCGCAGCCGTCGCTCGCATCGCTAGCAGCACAGGAGCGCCAAAAATGGGTGCAGAACTGGCTGATCCGCCGGCCGCGGCGACTGCGAGCGCTGCAAATGACAACCCTGCACGTCAGGTGCCACACACGTAGTGACGATCACCCCAACGAGCGCATTGCAGCAGCGGCTTGTGAATTGCCAATGTGATCTGGCGCGTGACTCACGCCAAGCGGCATTGCGATCTAGCAACGCGCATGTGACTGATCTACATGCAACATGATGCACGATACGCAGGAGTTCATGAAGGTGTACGCGATGCTGCGGGAGGAGCTGGCACAGGACCCGCTGCTCGGCGAGCAGCCCACCGGCGCGCGGCAGTGGCTGACGGAGGTGCGCCGTAGGCACGTAGGCGAAAAATGCACAGCGTTTACCTCTGACAGCAGACTGTACGGTTTGTGCGAACAGACTTGCATTGTAATACACTGTCCATTCGGCAGTGAAGGCCCACTGCACATGCATGTCAGCCAATGCGGATTTGATGCGTATCCGCCGTCATGCAGATGCTGGACTACAACGTGCCAGGCGGCAAGCTCAACCGCGGCATGGCCGTCCTGGACGCGCTGCGAGCGCTGAGGGGCGATCAGGTAGGTGCAGCCTGTCAGTGCTGCGCTCGAATTCTGGGCATCGCTTGCGCACGGCGCGTTGCTCAAGCAGCCAGATGCCTGGAAAGCCCACTGCACTGCACTCTACCTGGTTCTGTCTGTCCTGCAGGAGGTGCAGCCGGAAGAGGCGTTGCAAGCCAACATCCTGGGCTGGTGCATAGAATGGGTGCGTCTGAGCGCGCAGCGATGCAACTCGTGTCAGCTTTTGGCGCTGATCTGGCGGCTTCTGCATTGCGGCTGCCCTATGAACATGCCCTGCTGACGTCCTCATGGGACTGTACTGTTGGGTACGTGCAATGCCAGCGAAAGCCGCATTGCCCCAACTCCACCCTGAAGATCGCTTGATCGCCCGGGCGCAGCTGCAAGCCTTCTTCCTGGTGGCGGATGACATCATGGACAACTCCATCACGCGGCGAGGGCAGCCGTGCTGGTACCGCGTGCCCAAGGTTGGGTGAAATCCCAGCTGCCTTGCGCCTGCGGCCGGTGTGGTCCATGCTGCACGCTGGGGTCCGCCGCAGACGACAGGCAGTGGCATGTTTTGGGTGCCGGTGACGGCAGTGTAGCTGCAAGGCTGCTCAGCCGGCAAGGCAGGCCCTGCTTCTATAGCATGCCGCTGCCACGCAGGACCGCTGTAGACCCGGAATGACATATGGCGTTGTCCGCCTGATGATCGAGCCGGCATTTGCTGCTGCCGTGTCATCTAGCGCAACAGCTGCAGCGCCGGCTGACGCTAAATGCTCGAAACAGGTGGGCCTGGTGGCGATCAACGACGGCATCGTGCTGGAGTCGTGCATGTTCCGCATCCTGCAGAAGCACTTCCGGCAGGCGCCCTGCTACACGCAGCTGCTGGAGCTCTTCCATGAGGTGCGCCCAACTGTGTTTCGAAAAGACGCGATGTCCGCGGCAGTGCGCCCGTTTTTTGTTTGGACTAGCAAATTGTGCGGCAGAGAAGATTTGCCACTCCCCCTGGGCCCACCAGCAGCCGGGCACGCAGGCGGCGTAGGCAGCAGCATGAAGAGTGCACCTGCCGTGGCATGGTCTCCAGATCGTAAACCCGCATTGACATCCTTCCTGTGAAACGCTCGCAGACGACGCACCAGACCAGCCATGGGCAACTGCTGGACCTCATCACAGCGCCCATCGGAACGGCGCGCCCTTGCGGCTTGTTGTGATCTCTGGTGCTTCAGCATGACACGACTGCCGCTTCTGGAGGCGATGTCATTGAGGACGACTTGATGTACATCCACGACTTGCGACGCACCACTCCTCTGAGCCTTGCTGTGTGTCGCCGCTGCAGGTGGACCTGAGGCGGTACACGATCGACACGTACATGCGCATCGTGACGTACAAGACGGCATACTACTCCTTCTACCTGCCCGTCGCGTGCGGCATGCTGATCGGCGGCGTGTCGGACGACGCGTCGCTGGCCCTGGCCAAGGACATCTGCGTGCGAATGGGCCAGTACTTCCAGGTGCGCACATCCTGCCTGTAAACGCACCAGCGGACAATTGTATTGCACTGTCTCTCTGAAGTTGGCTGGTACCATGTGGGTGTGCCCGGACGTTGCTGCTGGTGGATGTTGCTGCCGGGAAGCGGAATCAACCAGCGTGTTCTCCCTTGCCGCCGTCGCAGATACAGGACGACTACCTGGACTGCTACGGCGACCCGGAGGTGATCGGCAAGATCGGCACCGACATCGAGGACAACAAGTGCTCATGGCTGGTGGTCCAGGCGCTCGAGCACGCCAACGCGCAACAGCGGCAGGTCATCGAGGTGAGCAGTTTCTTGAAGTCAAGTTCTCTTAGGACACGGTGTCAAGTGTAGCCATTCAATGAAATGACGCCAGTGGTGCAGGCGCTCGAGCACGCCAGCACGCAGCGTGCCTGCGCCCCAAATGCTGCGGAACTCTCTGCTGAAACGTGGAATGACACCCCTGAACTCATGCTGAGGGGCGATGAGTAGTCAAAGCAGCGCTGACATGTCTAGTTGTCACACGATTCTGGCTTGCAGGAGAACTACGGCAAGCCGGACGAGGCGAGCTTGCAGAAATTGAAGGCGGTGTACAACGAGGGCCTGGAGCAGAGACTCTGCAGTTTCTAACACATATGATTATGAACATGTGTTTCGTCATCTGTCACAGGAAAACTACGGCAAGCCCGATGGGGCCAGCGTCCAGACAGTGAAGGCGGTGTACAACGAACTGGGCCTGGAACAGAAGTTTCTGGACTACGAGCAGGGCAGCCACGAGGCGCTGACGCGGGAAATCAGCGACCAGTCGGCTCTGCCGCCCGGCGTCTTCACGCTGCTGCTCAACAAGATCTACAAGCGCAAGAAGTGAACCTAGCAGCGCAAAGCGTGAGAAGATTGAGGGTGGCGTGGCGGCGGCGGCGGCGGGGGGGAAGGCGGCTGCGGCGGCGGCTCGTTGATTGTTTTGGGAACCGCATTTTTGGCGGCGGACGAGGATGTGCATTGCGCACTGATGGCGGCAGGCGCTGCGTCCGCAGCGGCGCAGCCTCAGATTCAGAAGCCCGATGGGTATGCGCGGGATTCAGACACTGCCAATCTGTTGAGACTTGATTATGACTCAACTTAGCACTCAGGCAGAACATGCAATGTGTTGCTGCAGGCAGCAGTCACCAGCCTACAGCCTTGGTATGTGCGCCAACAATCACCCCTTGCTCAGCGTGACAACCCTTCTGAAACTCTGTGCATTGCCCATCCGATCGGCAGCTGCATCACCAGGCTGTCAATAACTGCATCCTGCACATCTGGTGGTGGCCTGCGCTCCGGCACAAACACCCGCAGCATCACTCTTTCCAGCTCCGTGCACCCTTGCGGGCTTATGCCCACACAAAGTCCTGCTTTCAGTGTGACCTCTGCCTCATGGCGAGGTGCATCAAGACTTCAGCTGGCCAATCCGGAAAGCGCCCTCCAGACCCTTCTCCTGAATGCGCTTTTTGACCTGCGGCAAGCAAGCAAGCATGCCTGGCGTTGTGGTTTGCGTCCAATATTACTTTCCGGTATTGCTCTTCAGGGCACACAAACACCATGTAGGTGGACCGTGATCACAATTGCATGCAGGTCAAGTCAGCAAACTGCAAATGCCCGCTGGCGGCTCACCTCCGTGTGGCCGATGGTCTCGTTCAGCCGCCGGCTCATTGCTGCGCTCACCACGTGCGCTGCCTCATATGTGTGCATCCTGATGCCTGCTGTGAGAGGATCGACTGGTTGATGCCGTGCTGCAGGCATCACAATGGCACAGTAAGCACAGGGCGACGAACTGACCCAATGTGAAGAGGCGAAAAGTGCATGTGGTTATCAGTTCTCACCTCCGGCAACCCCAGCAGGTGCCAACAGAACTGATCTGTGCAGCAGTCGTGGGCACTGCTGAAGATTTTTTAGCGGATAGCTCACCTTGCGGTCGTCACGTCACACAGGTTCTGCATTGGCGACACATCAGGATCAGACGGTGGTCGGGAGAGGCCTATCCGTATCTGGCCGTGCAACGAGTCGGTGCACCATGGAGCACGGCACTTGAACGACATGCATGAGGCAGCTGCACACACTAGAGCATCAGCCATGGGCGTAAAGACGTCCTGAGAGCATTTCGGACTCAACAGTCATCACGCCGGTGATGAGCAGGCCGTTGCGGCCCTTATCTTCACGGCTCCTGCTCCAAGTTTGGCGTGCCTGCGCAGCACATTGCATGCGCATCACATTGGCTTTCTGCGGCTCAACTCAGACTCCGGCCAGCAGCTTGACCGTACTTTGGTGCCGTGCATCTAGTAAATGTGTGCATACACAGTGCTGCAGGAGAAACGATCAGCAGTGAAGCTCGCAGATGTCCACACAGGATGGCCAGACACATGAAGTTGGCATTGTTGGTTGGCATATGCAAATGTCTCGAACAGACGCGGTCAAAACCTGGCAGACGTCCTGATCAGTGGCCCATATGTAAGGGCGACGTTCGCACCCATGAACGAGTCGCAGACCCGCTTCTCGATCTTGATGTCGCCCTTATTGGTGTCGATGTCCACCTCCGGCAGCATCTCGTGTGCCTTTAAATTCTTGCTGCAGTGAGCAAGACGTTGCAATCTGCAGGACGGACAGATGGCAATAGTCAGCCTGACGGCGCATGCTTGTGATGACCGCAGCAGGAATGAGAAGCATGCTCAAAGCTCACGCTGCTGCTGCCGCAACACGCTTGCAGGAACTTGTTCCGTACCGGGATATTCTTCTCGCGCGCCAGCGCAATCGTCTCGTTGATCTCCGGGAACAGCGGCTCGGCGATGTCCCTGCCAAATGGACGAACAGCAGCGTTACGGCCTTGGAGTGTTCCTGTGTGCCTTGGAGAAATTGCACTATGCTAAAATTGGAACTATGCATGTTCAATGCCGACAGTGCATCGTGCGCTAGTGTCAACGAGGAGCAGCAACTTCCGAAGCAGCACCTTGTGCCGCACCTGATGAACTCCTGCCTGCAAACCATCACGCAAAGCCTCGGACATGTCTTGCATGGTATAGCATCACATAGACCGTCTGAAACTGTGTATACCGGTCGCCCAGAGGGTGAGTAGCTGCGTGCAAAATGATGACACGCATGGCATGCTGCATCCACCCCACAATCAACCTTCCATAAGCTTGTCGGGATAGGCACGCTCACATGTCCACGACGATCAGTGCGGGTTTACCGAATGTCATCGGCAGCTTGTCTTTGTTTCGGCGCCTCGCTTGCGCGAGATTCGGAAGTCACCTCGGTACTGTTGTTCTGCGCTTGTTCTGCGTTTGTGATGGTCGTACAAGCAGCAGCAGACGAGCAACGGGAGAATCCAGCCTTTCTGTCCGCAGCCTTTTCTGGATTGCGCAGTCTGCTCTCTGTGCACCTCAGGGCACGAGACTACATGCTCAACAAGAGTCCTTTTGGGTCCCTTGTCGAACGTGGTCAGCGATTTATGCAGCCCACTTGCCATACGTTCGTTGTCAGAAGGTCTCTAGTCACGATTTCTGTTGCTACTGTGCCTCATTAAACGTCTCAGGAAACATATGGGTATTTGCATTCCTGGATCTGCACACATCCTGGTTGCGCTCTCCTGCTTGAGAGCCCCGAGCGACAGCTGTTCAGAGCTTCAACGCTGGACTTGACGCATCTAAATTGTGCTATCGAGCCGCTGTGGCCTGAGCTGCCTCGATCTCCTTCATTAATACAACAGTTTGACTCGAGGCTCTTGCAGTTCCTTACTGGCATCAAGACCGCCAGGCCTCGCAGAACGCCGCTCATAGCACCGTCAGAGCGGCCAGGCAGCGGCCCAGCCTGACACGGGCCCAGCGGGCCATGCCGATTGCAGCGTGACACACGCGGCAGACGTTCAGCGGTGCGGGAGTCACCACTGCAGCGGGCACCATGCCGGGGCAGCAGGCGGCAGACCCCTTTGAGCTGGTGAAGGCGGACATCCAGGACAGCCTGGTGAAGGCGCAGACGGACTTCAGCCAATGGCAGGGCGCAAAGTCGCCTGGCGAGCGGAAGCGGCTGGCCGGCGAGGTGGAGGATGAGTGCAAAAGCATCGCTTGGCAGGTGAGGACTGCAGGCGTTGTACACATCTCATGGTCGCCGACCTCGGGGCGCGAGCGAGCAGCGCAATCCGATGCAGCCAGCGAAGGTGCATGAGCTCTGCGGCAGGCTGTGTCCTGTGTTTTGATGACCTCATGTGGCGCTGGCGCCGCCGCCACATGAGCTCAGCAGCACATGTATAGGATCACTCGCTTTCAATAGGCGTCGGCGCCAGGAGCAGTATTGCTCACGCCGCCATTCGAACTGTGCAGGTTGAGGAAATGGCGAAGGCGGTGGATGTTGCGGAGAAGAATTCCGCGCGGTTTGGGCTGACGCAGGCAGAGATCGCATCTCGGAGAAAGTGGATTTTGCAGACCACGCGAGAGGTGAGGTCCTGACTACTTGCGAGGGTGGACAGCCATCGTTCCGAAGACCAGACTGCACTGCCGCCGCAGGAGCCGAGCCAAGTGTTGTGCACCGGCAATCACACCTCCCCCTGCATGCGAAACTCCGAGAAGCTGCAATGTGGTCCCTTTTGAACCCTGTTTCTTACCACTCAGGGGGAGCGGCTGACAGCCGCGCTGAAGGCGCCGCAGCAGAATGCGCCGCCATCGCCGACGCGCAAGCTCAACCGTGCGATTAACGAGGAGAATGAGCGCTTCATCGGCTCCGAGTTGGATCGGCAGCAGCAGCTGGTCCAGTGGGTTGCCGCGCCTCTGGATTGCCATCTGCCACGTGCTGCAGATATTGGCGGCTCTACATTCATTGTGCATTCCACCCTCTCGCGCTTCGAGCCCATAATTCACCTGGGTCATGCATGCTTCTGAGGCGATCGAGACGGGACTGTGTGGTGTCCTTGCCTCCCCTGTCCACCCTCAGTGGCCAGCGTATCGAAGGCTCTCAACCTGGTCCGGGCCCGGGATTGGACAAGTTTTGGTTTGTGACCTGCGAATCGCAGGGACCAGGATCAGGAGCTGGACAATTTGGGGGAGAGCGTCAGCCGCATTGGGCATCTGGGCCTGACCATCCACGAGGAGCTGCAGCAGCAGGTGCGCTGTGAAGACACCCTGTACTAAAAGCCCCTGGGGAGGCCTGCCTGCAGTTTTATTTCGATCTGCTGCTCGTCGTTGCCTTGGGCGAGGAATGAGACGGAGGTAGCGTTGGAATGTGGGAGCTGTATGATTGTGCACGAGCTGCCGCGCCTGTCAGGGAATGCATGTCACCAATGGCCTGCCTGCCAGTGCAGGGGACCATGCTGGACGAGCTAGACGAGGACGTGGAGGGCACGTCGGCGCGGCTGGCGGCGGCTCAAAAGCGGATAAACCATGTGCTGGCCAAGGCTGGCATGAAGGGGCAAATGTGCATCATCCTGTTCCTCATCGCGGTAGGTGGCCTGCCTGGGGCACTGCATTGTGCACTGTGGCATGTGCGATGCAGCATGGGTCGTCTTGCCACACAAATTTGTCTGCCACACAAGCTTGCCCACATCTAACCGATTCAGTGCTGATCAGCGCGCTGATTGTGGTGCGTCTCTGGGCGCAGATGCTGGCAATTCTCATCGTCGTTGCTTTCTCTTAAAATGCTAGGTAGATAATCGGTTGCGACCAGATGTTGGCTTGCAAGCAAACGAGGATCTGGCATAGATTTGAGTTCCTTGTCTGAACGAATCTGGGCAAATCTGGAACGAACAGCCCGACGCGTAACCGTAGTAAATCAGGCAACACACGTACAAGCTATGCATGCTCAATGGAACACTGCACAAGCATCTTTCCCAGCAGCTGCTGCCTACACCCCAGGTTGCTCTGCCTGAGCGTTGTTGCATGCTGGATCCGGCTCAGGCACAATCTGCTGCGTGGTGAATAGTGCGCGCAGCGTCTGTGTGCAGCCCGTCACCTGCCGCGGCGGCGCGGCGACATGGCCATGGTCGACCTCCTCGTGCGACTGCTTGCCCGCTGCCAGCGGCTCGGCAGACGGCCAAGACGGCTGCCTTTCTGGCAGCACACGGGCGGTCCTGCCATGCGAGCAGAGGCCGTGCGCCCGCACCGCCCGCCTGTGATTGGAACACGCCAGCGCCAGCTTGGCATGCGACAGCGCCGCGGAATCCAAAACCCTGCCGCAGCGCTGCTGCTGCGGCAGCGACCGCTGCGCAACTATGTGCTCATAGGTGCTGAGCCCCCGCCACCGCAGGTACAGATGAAAACACGAAAGCTCCCCGAGCGCCACGGACACCAGCGCCGCAGCGCCGATGTCGACGCCCGCTATGACTCTCAGCCCTGCCATGCCTACGCGGCCGCCGAACTGACCGGCCAGGTGCGCGGCGGCGGCGCCGACGGCGGTGAAGCTACTGACTAGCACGTAGACGCCGGCCGCCAACTGCAGCGCCGCCGCTGTCTGAGCGCAGACGAGCAGGGCGCAGAAAAGGTAGTAGTTGCGGCCTCCGATGCAGTTGTTCAGCCTGAAGGACACATCAGCCGTCGTCAGATGCGTAGGGAGCCCCGCACGCAATGTCACCACAAGGCTGCACAAAGCTCCATGTCGTCCCTCGCCGCCGCTCACCAGACGCAGTGGTGATCGAAGTGCTCCACACACTTGTCGCACCGCTTGCAGTGTTTGGTGCGCGGCTTCACCAGCAGCTGCACAATCCGAATCCCTCACTGTAAGACTCGGCATCACAGCAAACACCAATTTGCCAAATAGAAATCTGACCTCACATCATGCAACAGACCTGGCAGTAGGGGCAATGAAAAATGGGAGTCCCGAAACCGTGGTGGACATCCCCGCGATCGCGTGCATCCGTCCATCTGCAGGACGTTACAGTACGTTTCAGACTTTCAGTGAAATGGAGGTTGCATAGGGCATCTTTTGCTGTGCACTGCCCGATGCATGGACCATTGATAATTGGTGCCGCCGCGCCGCCGTCATGAGTTTATGTGCTGCTGCAGCCAGGATGTCGGTTGAGCGACAAAGACGCACGTCGCGGCCACCACGAAAATAATCGTCCCGGCTGTTGCTGCCGCGTAGGACGCCTGGAAAGCAATCCTGAGCACGTCCGGGGCCACCATGGGAGCCAACAGCCCAAAAAACAGACCAATCAAGGCAAAAATCACTAGGTAAGCACCGGCCTGCGAGCCACGAAGCATGCATTCATATACCTCATCGATAAGAAAATCGAAGCGGCAGATTCCAGGAGGGTTCCAGGACGCCGACCTGATGCTGGTTCAGGGGCCGCTGGAAACCGTGCCGCCGCTTCATGCCTGCTCATGGTCGGAACGCCAGGCGGCGAGCAATCATGCCCTCGTCCGCATAAATATCAATGATGTCTATCACATGCAGCTGGGTTGCTGGGGGCTATTCATCGGTCCACAACGCTGTTCGGCGTCCACGTCGACCAGGATGCGGGCCATACACCGCTGTCAGACCGTCAGGCACTGCAGGATTTCCAGGATGCTGGAAAACGCTATGTTTACATCATTCTATGCATCAGAGGCTGATTTTGGCGAGCGCGTCGGACGAAGCGGCCGTGCCAACCCGCTTTGGGCTTTGACCGCATGGTTAGGTGGCTAATGTGATTATGAACCTAATGACCCGCGGCCGCTGCATCGCCCCAGCTGCAGTGCTGCAATAGAGCGCCCATAAGCACTTGCAGATTACAGCTTGTGTCACTGCGGGCCTGCTCTTCACGAGCCGCCTAGTCAGCCAGAGGCCAACACCACCTCAACACGGCCGGCTGCTGCCACGCCTTTAGTCACGACCGGCGGTTGCCATGAGCACGCCGCTGCTGCGCTGCGGACAGGTAAGATAACATGTCAACGCAGCTGCGATGCATATGTCTTTTGGAGGCAATTTGTAACTTTAGGCTGGACGGGAATTGGGCTTGGAAGCTGTGATGGCAGCCCAGAACCATCGAACACAGCTGGAAGTTGACACCTGGAACATGCCATCACGAGCTTCACTTCGTCGACGCGCTCGCGTCCCGCCTGCAGCTTCTGAGGACACGCATCGCGGTCGCGTCGACGCAGCAGACGCGCCACCAGAGCGTCTTCAGTGACATCACCTCAAAGCTCAAGCAGCAGGTCGACAGGTGAGCCACTGGTGCATGCGTGCAACAATGCGTGTGCTGATGCATGCGCTGGCTTTTGCTGTGACCTGGTGTCAAACTTGAGTACTGGGCGGCCGGCTGGCGGCGAGCCAATTTGCTTTCTGTCATGCAGCAACCCAGAGCTGAAGGAGCAGATCAACAAGCTCAAGGGTACCGCGGAGCATTTACATCAGCAGTGAGTATCCGAATCCTCCTGGATTTCAGACCACTGCCAATATCGCTGCTGTGGCTGCACCCCTGTGGAGCGCTTACATGGCTGGCATCGCGCCAGCGTGCTGATGTCCCATGATGAAGTTTCACATGCGTGCCGCTTGCAGGGCGGCGGCCGGTGCTCAGCAGGCGCAGGAGGTCTTGCGGCATGTCGCAAATCAGCAGACAGGCGGCAGCGGTGGCGCCGCTGGGCCCAATTCACAGCAACAACGGCAGCAGCAGCAGGGCGCCATGGACTCGGCTGGCAGCCCGGGCCCAGATGGCGCCTCAGCCGGCGGCGCGTCGGCAGCCGGCGGCGGCAGTGATGCCGGCGCCGCAGGCCAGGAGGACGGCACCCCAGGCGGCGGCGCCGCGACGGGAGGCGGCGCCGAGGCCGGCGCTGACGGCGCGGGCAGCGGCGACGGCGCCGGCGACGGCGCGGGGCAGCCTGGCTGGATGGCGCGGGGTCGCAGCCTGCTCAGCACCGTGTACCGCGAGGTCGCCGAGGCCATCTCCCCCTCGCCAGGTGCCCCGCTCGACCCTGTGAAAGTCCTTGCAACACTCAGACGAGGTGGGGTGTACCTCAAAGCAATGTGCTCCTGCCACCTGCTGATCCGAGACGACAGAGCAACTGCGCAGTGCGGCAGCGTAGAGCTTGCGCTGCGGAGTCGCTTGCCGTCTGGTTCGCAACAGTGGCATGTGGTTGAAGAGCCCCACGGCAGTCGGTGTGGTCTGCTCGGTCTCATGCTGTCAGTACGAAGCGGACATGACCTTTTGCAGCACGGAAGCCAAACCCCGCGACAGCAGCCACGAGACTTCTGCGAAGACGGATCTGACTGTGCCATCCTGGGTTGTCGACACAGAGACGATATCGGCGACAAAGCGGAGAGCGGAGGGGCTGCAGCGGCAGGAGCCAGAGGGCGGCGGCCCCGCGCAGCTGCTCGTCGTGGAGCAGCCAGAGAGGTGAGTTCTACAATAGAACATTCACACAATGCACGACACCCGCTGCAGTGCAACTGCTGCAGGTAACAAAGCGTGTCGGCCTCTGCGGCGCTTCGCGAGGCTGATCGCAGCAGCTCTTCGTGGAACAACCAGAGCGGTGCGCTGTGCGTTCCAAGTGCTCTGCGGAGTCCAAGGTCTCAGCCGATGGGATGCTGCGCACCGTGAAGAATGCCAGCGCCTGCCTCAGTGCAACGGGCGGGGCTCGGCGTTCTCAGACTCCGGTTGGCGCAAATCGTGCAGAAACTCCGAGCCACGGCATTCACGAGCAAGGGCCGCAACAACCACGCCCTATGAAACCCCTAAAACGGCAGCTGAGCCTCTGTCACGGTGCCGCAGCGCCTGGAAGAAGCGGTTTCGGGCTTTTGCCGGGCGCTATGCGGACTCGCCGATGTTCAGGCGCCTGAGCTCTGTGTCCAACACCGCTGCGGCGAAATCCCGAGACGCCGCGGAGGACCTGCGGGAACGGTGGGAGACCTCCAACTCACCGTTCGTGCACCGCATCCAGGTGTGTAATTCGTAAAGTTTGTCTGCATCCTGTAGGTAAGAGTTTATGTACGCTGCTAAAGGCACCTGCAGGAGCGGTGGGAACCCTCCAACTCGCCACTGCTGCACCGCGCCTAGATGCCAGCTCGTGCCTTTTCTCTGTTCTCATTCAAGCCGCTATCAAGCCGCTGTAAGGCCGCTGCAAGGCCGCCGTAAGCAGCTCTACCTCTGCATCTGCAGAACGCGTCAGGCTGTGTCCTCACGCATACAGAGATGGTGCAGGCGCACCACAAGATCGCGATGTCCTAGTCCACACTTTGATACGATCTACAAATGACGCAGTCAATCAACCTACACCGTCACTTGGCGCAGGACATGTCAGACTCCGTGTTCACGGAGACGGAGATGGCGCAGTCATACCGGGAGATCGCGCAGCGCGACCCAGCCTTCGACATGCCCGCCTTCTTACGCCAGGTGCGCCTTGGAACAAAGCAAAGAAATCTTTATTTTGGGCTTCTGGCAATTATTTTGTGCCCAATCGCAGACCGAATCTGGGCTTCCGGTATGTACCCTAGCACCCTGCGATTACGCATCAGGACGGCTGCAGCTCAGCGCCACACGGCTGGATTCGCTTGCTTGTTGATCAACGAGACCAAGCTTTGGTGGTGCTACATATCCACAGACAGCCTGTTCCTGCGGCAGGTCAAGGCGGACGTGCCTGTTGTCGTGCGCGCCTACCTGCAGGGCGAGATCGACATCTTGAAGGTGGGGTAAATTTAATCCCATCAGAAAGCGCAGCATGTTGAGCTGCGTTGGCCTCCTGAAGCCCTGACATGTCGAGCGGCCTGTGCATACGCCTGCTATATCTGGGTGCGGATCCCTCTTGCGAGACAGCCCTGCCCGCGCTCCCCAACGCTGCACGACCCCCTTGGGCTGCCCTTGGTTTTGAACACCCAAACGCCTGCAGCAATCCCACACGAACCCTGTCCCCCATGCTGCTGCTGCCAATGCCGCAGGAGCACTGCACGCCAGAGATGGTGGAGCGCCTCACCGCCATTATCCGCGCACAGCAGGCCCAGGTGAGCACCCACTTGTCAAGATTTAGGATTTATGGAGATTCAATCATGGTGGCTGTCTCATGGCATATGGTCGAGTCAAAAATCGCAGCAGCAGGCCCTGGTGCGTAGCCGGCTGTTTCGAGCAGACTTTCTGCAGACGACAATTGCACCGTCCTGCCGGGGCCTAGCCGTCCCCGCTGAAGAAGGCGCACCTCCAGTGACATCCTGTTCGGCTGCAGAGCATGTGCTCGGATGCATCCGAGCACATGCTCTGCATGCAACGCTTCTGGACATCAACGAGCGCACTTTGAGTGTTTTCAGATCATTTTAATTCAATTTTCCCTACCTGCTGACCGGCCGCAGGGCATGTTTTCGGATGCAACGCTGCTGGACATCAGCGAGGTGGAGCTGGCGGACATCAAGTTCCTGGAGGCTGACCCCGTCGTCGTTGTGCAGTTCAACTGCCAGCAGGTGGGCCACATCCATTGCCTATCTCGTTCCTTTTCGTGTGTAGGCCGTCAAGATCCTGGAGGCGGACCCCGTCGTTGTGCATTCTCATGACCAACAGCAGCTGCGTGTCTGATTGCCAGGCTCCCCGTCACGTGCTGACTCGCTTCCGCAACCCAAGCTCCATGATGTGAAGGAGGGCACTTTCCCACCCCTGATGCAGCCGCCCCCAGCCATGGAGTCTGCCGGCTTATCTAAAATCCTTCGTTTGCGGGTGTTCAATTCTCATAGGTTCCAAGAGCGCGTGCCCTGTCTGCAGATCAACTGCACGCGGGACAAGTTCGGCAACGTGACGGAGGGCGCACCAGACGAGGTCACGCGCGTATTCTACTTCTGGGCGCTGCAGCAGGACGCGGCCGGCTTTGTGGGCACCGATGGCAAGGTGTACCCGCCACGCTGGCAGCTGCGCGAGATGCTCGTGCAGGGCATGATGCAGCTGGTGTCGTAGGGTCTTCCCTGAGCGCCGCTCGTGTCCCGAGGCTCGCAGCGAGGCTCCTGATTTTGGGCGTGCTGCATTTGGACCGGGCTTAACAACGCTAAGCGTTGTTCTGGCCCGGAGGAGGGCTGGCAGAGGGGCCAGGAACCTGTTCGCGCCGGCACCTGAACTGGACCCATATCGGATTGGCTGTGGAGGGTGCATGAGCTAGGTGATGGCAGGTGTATGTTGTGTCTGTGACACAGCGGCGGCAGTGCACAACAATAGGTAATTACCGAGGTTCTTCTGAATACACTTCTGATATTACACAGGAATGCACAGGGAGTGCAGACATGACATGCAGCGGCTTCTCATCAAGGGGCCCTTCAATGGAATACAGCAAACTAAAGAATGAAGCCACACAATGTCCTGACTGACGCTCTGTCGAAAGAATCCTGTTCCCGAAAAGACGCCGTTGGCAACGGCTCTGGCATATGGCATGGCGTAGGCGTGCGCACACAACAATGAATGCAATTCAAGCAGATGCAACCTGAACCGACCTGCAAATACACTCTGGTGCTGCACATATCCTATGAAGCACGCTTCCTTATAGATGTGGCAATGGCCTGCACGCTCTGATGGCCCTATTCAACCCAGAAAGTGCTGTGGCGTTTCTGACGAGACGCATTTGTCCACTTCCCTCACTGGCCCCACGCCATTGCTGCGCTCGCCACTGAAGGAGCCACACCCTGCACCTCAGGGTTTGGCGTTCGAGGCCGTAGAGTTTCTCACTCCTCGCGCGAATGAGGCGGCGGGCTTGTTGCCAAGCCTCCCCCGGCCTCCGCGCAGTGGGCGCCTGCCGCATGAATGCGGCAGGCGGGGTGTGGGACGCATTGTTCGTCGTAGTTGTCTTGATGTCTGCCTCGTCGTGGTTGTTTGACTGTCGCGTCGCAAGCGGCGCCAGCTGGCGATGTCATTGTGCCATGCCGGCGGCTGGCAGGCGGATCACGGCGCCTTGCGCTCTGGCACGGTAAGCAGCTGCTTGATCTCGTTGACGAGATGCGCCTGAGGTTATGACCATGCGCCTGAGGTTATGACCATGCGCCTGAGGTTATAACCAACTGTGTTTGCAACGAGCTCGTGGGAGGCTCTGAAATCGCAGAAACGCCGGACAAAGCTGGCGGTCGGTTACAGGGCCGCACTCGCCCCCCGAAATCCAGGCAAGCGAATAAACCCTTAGATCCTGGCGCGATCAGCACAGCGAGAGTACCTATCAACTACATAGAGAATCGTCTCACCTGGAAGGTGCTGTCAAACAGGAAGCCGCCGTGGCCGCCCCCCGCATGCAGCAGCACCCGCGCACGGCTGCCCGCCTTCGCCAGCTGCGCCTGTTTTGAGGCACACACAGTCAAAGTGTCACACGAGGTGCACGCAGGCACACGCAATGCAAGCCCCTGCTGGGCAGTACATGCCCCTGCCGAGCGTGCTTGAATGAGACGCAGGGCGTAACATGAGCCAGACGAAGCCAGACGGATCACAGCACGTCGAGGTGTCGAAGACGGATCAGGAGACCAGTCGAATGGACAAAGAGTGTGCCAGGATGAGGCGCAGGGCTGGAAATATTTCGGCTTCTACAGGCAAGAAAGACGCGCCCAATGAGGCGCAGGGCGTGTCATGCCCTGAGAGCACCACCAGCGCGGAAATACAGATACTGCAGCAACACATTCTGGTTTTCCATAATTGACGTAAGACGCGCCTGGATGAGGCGCAGGGGCACCAGCGTGTCGCGGCCCGACAGCACCAGCAGTGCGGCGCAGCGCTTCATGTCCTCCGGCCACAGCATCAGCTCGTGCCAGAAGAACCTGCAAACCATGGTCGCAATGGCGTAAATCTTTCGAAAGCACTCAGCCCCGCAGGGCACCACAACAGCTCGTGCATGTGCATGGACATGTGCAGAACGGGTTCAAAGGCCGTCGGAGAGCCCGGAGCTGCTGCACCACCAGACGTTCACAGGCGTTTGCATGTGCGCGAAGGATGTGCGCAGCCAAGTGCAGGGCGCACCCGCGGCAAAAGGCTGCGGAGATCATCAGGTCCCGCGCGCACATGTAGCGCAGCACCTGGGGGCGTCAAAATTTCACAGTTCACAAACCAGCTGTGGAGCAGTTTCAATCGAATTCAGCCAGGGTCGTGATGTGTACATCCCGATCATGATCCAGCTGCCCAAGGCCCCAGCATGCCGCAGGCGGCCGTCAGCTGCACAGTGCCATCAGATGATCGCTTTGCAGTGCGTTGGCGACACCTTTGGTCACACTTGTCACTGGCTCGCGTGACAAGACGATCGAGGTTTATCTGATGCACACGCAAGCCGATGACAATTTCGAGGGTTCTGAGGCCGCACCTCCAGGACGTCCAGCCAGCCGGGGGCGCACCAGGGCGACGCGCGTGAACCGCCCAACCACTAAACCCTTGTCAAACCCGGCGAAAAAAAATCGATCCACTGATCCGCCAGCTTTTCTCACCTCCAGGACGTCCAGCCAGCCAGGGGCGCGCCAGGCGACGCGCGGCGGCTTGTAGATGAAGTTGCTGAGCAGGTGCGGCGCGCACGTCATCAAGCACACCGGGTCCAGCAGCGCCATCGACTGCACCAGCTGCGCAGCACGAGGTTCAAGTTGTGGACACCGAAGCAATCGACAGACATGTGGCACTGCCGGTGGCGAATGGCGCCGGCACACCCGGGTCCAGCAGCGCCATCGGGTGCACCAGCTGTGCAGCACACATGGCAATTCAATCAGATCCCAGATGATGAAAGTCACACTGCTGAGAATTTGAGGGGCACACGCCACGAGAAGCGCACATCTGACAGTGCGCTCAGGCTCATGAGCGCTACTGAATGCGCCAGCGGCGGGCGGTAGGGATGAAGCGCTGACAGGAGGCATCAGCACCGCATGTCCACAACATCCGATAGGTGGCACGGCGCTACAAGCGTGAGCGCGCGGCCGCTGCACGACGGTGGCACTGGCTCGTCACGAATGCATTCTTCGGCGACACAGTCGGCACTGACCTACACAAGCTGATGTGGAAGTGGTTGATGGAGGAATCGTCAAAAGACGGGGGCCTCTCAAATAACCTCACAAAACAACGCATCAAAACGCACCTCAGGGTACAGCTGCCGCAGCCTGCTGACGGCGAATGTGCCGTAGCTGTGGCCCACCATCAGAGCGCCCTGCAGGCGATGCGCTGCCAGCAGCGCGGCCACCGCATTCGCCAGCTCGTCGATCGTCTGTACACAGAATTGTGCAGCAACGACCGTCAATCACTCAACTTGACCTGCGCCTATATGTGTTATCCAACATATAGGCGGTGCGCCACCTGCAGCGCCGCTACCACATGTGCCAGCTGCAAATGATCTGCAGAGGGAACGCTTCCGTCATAGGATAGCCATTCGGTTTCGCAATCTGGTTCCGCCATTCCACACCGTGTTCCCTTCCACCGCTTCAAACCTTTCCTTGCCCACCGACTTGCGAGTCGTCGATGCAGATGCAGGCTGCCTCAGAAATATAGCTTTTGCCCCAGGTTCATTCAGTACAAGCACCAAGGATAGTTGCCCACCTGGCCGCCTTGGCACAGGCGCAGCGAGATGTGGGGAGCCTCCGCCACCACGATGGGCGTGCCGCGAGGCGCAGCGGCCGCCAGCTTCCTCACGAACGTCAGGTAGGGAAACTGCAGAGCAGCAGCGATGCCACTGTCAGATAGATGTAGAGAAATGTGAGTTAATTCAGCCACTGTGAAATGCACAGCCAGCTGCTTTACATTCTAGCGGTCGCCATCCCAGCCGTTTGGGCTCAGGGCTTGAAAGAGGCAGGAGGCGTAGAGGAATGCAGGCGCACAGGACGGGAGGGGCTTGGGAGCAGGGGAGTCTGGGGAAGAGTGGCGCACCAGTCCCCAGCCGACGCCGTGCAGGAAGACCAGCGGCCGCAGGCGGGGCTGCAGGGTTTGGAGCGGGCCCTGGCCGCCGCCGCTCGACGCCTCAATGCTGACGACGCCGCACGTCACCCTGCTGCCGTCGCCGCCCGGCCTTTTGCTGTTGAGCGCGACCACCTGGGTTGGCCATGGGCACATTTGCAGCTTCACTGCTGCTAGTCGCTCAAGCAGAGCCATGGCCTGAGATGCTGACGAACGCAATGCACGTTTCCATTGATGGATATGCAGAATTGCAAAAGCACTGCGCCCCCACCTTGTCGCCATTGACGCACTTGGCGGCCAGGGCGTGGGGGGTGGTTGCCTGCGGCAGGGGCGCTGCGGGCGTAGCGCCGTTGTCGCCGCCGCTTGCCGCCTTGACCCAGAACGTGAAACCATTCGACACTGAGCGCTTGTAACCCTGCGCAGACGCGGCGGAAAAAGGCCTCAGCCACCGGCTCCGAATCCTGTCAGGCAGCCCTTCCGGCAACGGTCTCCGGCATGACAGAGCTGAAGCGATTGTGGCACTATGACAGGCGGTTCCAGCAGCGGCAATAGGTGACAGCTCCACGCATTGCAGGCAGGCGCACCTGGTTGCGCATCATGGCCTTCACGGCGAGGCCGCACGCCTCAGACGCGAGGTACACCACAAGCGGCACAGGCAGCACCTGCACCGGAGGCACTCTGGCAACATCAATGTGGCATAATCAACCGCCAGAGAGGGTGTGCAGATATGTGAGCGATGCACGGTTTTGTTGGTGGACCGTCATGACAGAGCTGCGTGCAAGCTCACGGCAACAGGGCTTGTAGGGTTTAGACGGGTTCCGCACCCGCAGCGGCTCCCTCAGGTGCGACATGGGGCTGATGTCGGGGTTGCGGCCCAACGGGAACCTGCAGGAAAGCACAGCTGTCATGATTTGCCGACCCTGAACAGCTTTGCGCCTATGCTACATGTGGTTCGAGCAGAGTCCGGGGCCGCGGCAGCCCCAAATACACCACGTCCAACAGAACATGAGATATCTATGCTGACCACATTGAAACAGAGGGCGCACTTGAAGCCCCAGACGTCTTCGATGTGGTCAATGAAGTCGTCCGCCTGTTGGTGCTGTGCCGACGTGAGCTGCTCATAGGTGCAGCAGAACAGGCTGAAGGTGACAAAGTCCTGCACATTGTCCCGATGGATGTCCTGCAAACACATTCTAGAGGTGAGAAACTGGATCAGTGTCTCATCTCCATCAGGATGTTTCACCCATGCGCATGGGTGACAACAGTGCAGCTGGTGGGGCGCCTCCAGTCAGCGTCTGCCAGACTGCTGGAGCGGCAGACAGCGCTGTGCAGGCGGGGCAGCGTGCAGTCAGCACCTCGAAGGGCACGTTGTGGAACCAGCCGCTGAAGAAGGCCCGGATGTCAATGACCCCTGCACCATAATGAACGAAGCTTCGACCGCTGTGCATGATCGCCGCTTGCATCACGTTTGCAGTCAGCGGGAGGTACCACCGACAGGCCGATTATGCAGCAGCAGGGCCACACGCGGGCTTGTGCCACTGACCATGGAGCGAGAAGAAGCGTTCCATGGCCGTCGTCACGCCGCTGGTGTCGGGCATCTCCGGGTGCTGGCTGGCTTTCGAGTACCTGCCGGTGTGGCAAAAAGGCGCATCGTTTGCGGCACCAAGTACATTGCCGCCGATGAATAAGATGCAGGGGACGCTATGACTAATGGCGATGAAGTGGATGATGTGATGCGCATCTGGCGAGCTCAAGGATGTGATTGGGAGTAAACGCTGATCACCTGGACCATCGCCAGCCCTGGAATGCCACTTCAGCAGCGGCATAAGCGCTGCACGCCACCAGGACGCGATTGAGGAGTTTGCCCATGGCTGCGGACGACGGAGTGGGCTGTAATGCCGCTCGTATGCCTCCTGCAGCCGCAGCCTGTGACGGCAGTGCAGCTATGCATTGCTGTCAGCGGCACTGGCCATGGTCTCGTGAGCGCCGCTCCCTAAGGCCCTGGTCGGCTGCTGCCAGATGTTTTACTTCAGGCAGAAAGAGACCTGCGTTGCGTGACCTGTGGCAGCAAGCGGCGAGTCGGAAAGTGGTTCCGTGAATATTGCTCACTGTCCGGCATTGATTTGTTGCACACAACGCAGACACCCGGCACGAGCCTTGGTACGCTTCCGAGCCGAACCGAAATTCAACACATTTGAGACTGCGCAGGCCACATGTGTGCCTCTTTTGGCAGATACCTCCAACCCTTCCGGAAAAGTCCTAGAAATGACTTCACAAGTGTAGACCCGAGCTTTGCGACTTCCACTATGGCACTTCCTTTACTTCCTGACATCATTGAAAGCTGCAGCAGTGGAGCTCCGGCAGATTCCACCCCTTTCAAAAATCCTCAGCACTGACCTGCAAGTGTGGCTCCAGGCGGCTCGCGGCGTCAGGTGGTCCCTCGCGAAAGTTGGTCCTGGAGCCTGAATTTGCTTGGCAATCTGCTCGGCCACAACTTCTGCCTGCACAAGCCTCGATTTTCTCAGAGTGCGATGCATGTTCAGAGAAGGTGTATCACTCCGTCTGCTGAGGCCAGCGCTGTTTGGGCAGCAGCTTGACACACGTCCAACATCTGGCGCACCTACCTTGTTAGAAGTGGCGTACTCCAGCTGCAGCTCCAGCTGGAAGTAACAGACAGCAGACGGGCAATTCAAACAGATCGGACAGGCAGCACCTACAGGATACAAGAGGCAGAATCGGCAGACGACGCCAGCGGCAGAAAAGGCCGCGGTGAGATGGCGACGCCCACAGTCATGGTGCCTGTGGACTGGAAGATCGAGATGCCGGAGATGGGCGCGCGGGATGACATGTTTGGCGGTTGCCGCAGCATCGAGGGCGCATACACACGCGTCAAGCAGATTGGAGAAGGCACATATGGCCAGGTGAGCTGTTTTGACAATTGAATGCTCGCGAGCAATATCGGCATGTGTTCTCAGGAGGGCAACACACGTCTGGACACCTGCGTTACTGCCGCAGCTCAGCGTGTTCTAAGCCAGGATATGATCCACTGACAATAACACCTGCACTAGGCACCTTCTGCACCACATGTGCTGCCTCGCCTTCCCAAGCTCGGCATGACATGGCATGGCATGCTCAAGCTGAACACTCCCTGCACGCTGCGCAGGTGTACCTGGCACAGGACGATTGGATGGGGAGTTCGTGGCACTCATCTGAACAGGGTTGGCCGTGACGTTTTCTTACACTTCTTGCACAATATTCGTGCAGGTGTACCTGGCAAAGGACGACCGGACGGGGGAGATGGTGGCACTCAAGAAGATCCGCATGGACAACGAGAAGGAGGGCTTCCCCATCACCGCCATCCGCGAGATCAAGCTGCTCAGCCAGCTGCAGCACGACAACGTCATCCGGCTGCGCGAGATCGTACGATCCCAGGGTGCGCATGTGTTCACAAGTTACATGCTCACAAGCTTGCATGCACGCTGCTGTCGACGCCTTGCTCAGCCAGCTGCAGCAGCTACAGCACAATGTCATCTGGCTGCGCAACATCATGCGATCCCAGGGTGCGCACTTCTGGCACTCTGTGTCCCATGTCATGCACAGGGAAGCGACTGCAAACCCACAGCAGCTTAGCTGCAGCGTGCCGCACAAGTGCCGCCACTTCTCACGCAATGGCAGAAACTGCCCATGGCTGGACGGACTTACTCAGCCTGTAGCCTGTCGAGTCGCGCAGTGGCTGTGTCGTTTCAGACCTACGATGTCGAAGCTCCGCTGCTGCGCAGTGCACAAGGTGAACAACTACAAGGGCAGCATCTACATGGTGTGCGACTACATGGACCACGACCTGACGGGCCTCATGGAGCGCAACAACTACAAGTTCACGCTGCCACAGGTGCGACTATTTCTCTAGGATTTACGGTTTTGGTTCCAGGCCGTGTTCTCGATTGCGTTCCTGCGACTCGACTGGCCTCTTGGAGCGCAACAGCTACATGTTCATGCTGCCCCAGGTGCGGGTGGGCCAGGTCTCCAGGCTGTGCTTTCTGCTTGCAGCTTGACGATACGGCAACCAAACGCCGGCGGATTGTCCTGGATTCTGTCTAATGCTGTTCGTGAACAATCTGCGCACAACCGCACGAGGGGATGCGTGCCGGCGACAGCATTTTGCCAGGCTGACATTGACGCGTGTCCTGCTGTTCTTGCAGATAAAGTGCTACATGAAGCAGCTCCTGGCGGGCCTGGCTTACTGCCACCAGAGCAAGGTGTGCTGCGCATGCCTGGCTCCTGCGCAAGCCATCTTGTACAAACTTGGTCTACCTTGGATGGCCAAAACCCCAGGTCTCCGCCGGGACTGCAATGAACATGCGGACCTGCAATGAACATGCAGACCAGCGGCTGCGTAAAATCCCCTCTTCATGCACCCATACACTAGCACACATCGTGTCCCTTGCTCTCAACCCCGAAAATCCTGAACTATCAAACAAGTGTCGCCCGCCCGCAGGTGCTGCACCGGGACCTGAAGGCCAGCAACCTGCTCATCAACAACAAGGGCATCCTCAAGCTGGCGGACTTTGGGCTGGCGCGCCCCTTCAGCGACTCCAACCAGGGCAGCAAGCTCACCAACCGCGTCATCACGCTGTGGTACCGGTGAGCGCCCTCCCCTGCGTCTCTGCACCTCAATGCGTCCAGTGATGCGTGCCAGTGGCTGAAGCGTCTTTCGCTCCAGCCACCGGCGCCCACTCTCCAGCAGAGCTGGGGTCGCCGGCCGATGTGGCGTGTTGGCAGCACAGGGCATGCAAAGTTGCCCAGCCTGCCAGTGCTCTGGCAGCAAGTTAGCGAGCACAGCAGCAATGCGTCTCTGGACACAGGCCATTGTCGCCAGGCGCTGGAGTCTTGCTGCCCTGCTACTTGCGTAGGTCGCCGCAGCTCCCTGGGGCGGACACATAGGCGGACACCTGGGGGCCAGAGCTAGATACACTGTTGTTACCTCCATTTGCATTGTCTGGACACAATACCCAATCATTGCGAAGATTTTGGGGTAGCGCATGCTGCCGGAGCTGATCCTGGGGGCGGGCACCTACGACCCAGAAGAGAAGTGCGGTTGGAACGACAAGGGAGCTGGAGCTTCATTGGACGTTCCGTGTGCGCAGGCCGCCGGAGCTGATCCTGGGGGCTGACACTTGCGGCTCGGTACTAGACGTGGTCCGTCGGCTGTATCCCGGCAGAAACACTGACGCCCCGACCTCGCTGATCTCTTCGCACTCAGGCCGCCGGAGCTGATTTTGGGGGCGGACACCTACGGCCCGGAGGTGGACGTGTGGTCCGTCGGCTGTATCCTGGCGGAGCTGCTGCTTGGTAAGCCGCTGTTCCCGGGCAAGGACGAGGCGGACCAGCTGGCCAAGATCTCCAACATCCTGGGCACGCCCTGTGAGGCCAACATGCCCGGCTTTGCCAAGCTGCAATTGTGCGCTCTCAATTACTCGAATAGTACTTGAGTTAAATGCAAACTTTCCAACACTCTGAAGCCGCGTGGGCACCCTCTGCAACGCCAACATGCCCAGCATTGCCAACAATAGTGCGCCCCCTTAAACCCCGGGCTCCATGGACGTGACTAACTGCCATTGGGCCAACTGCCCCTCGCATACCTTTATCAATGACACCTGCAGCGCGCATCTGGGGCCCTGCCTCATCGTCTCTTCCTGCTATAACATTGTGCCCCCAACAAGTTGAAATAGGGTATCGCCACGATCAAGCAGTCGTTTACAAATACTCTTGATCCCGGCTGCAGTTCGCACCTGGTGCCGGAGAAGCGGCACACACGCAACCGGCTGCGGGAGTTTGTCGGCGGCAAGCTGAAGGGCATGCCCGGCGCGATGGAGCTGCTGGAGCAGCTCCTGGTGCTGGACCCCAAAAAGCGCATCTCTGCAGAAGCCGTCCTGTTCGAGGTGTGAAAACACTCATCTTTATATTGCACATATACAATGTTTTGTCGAAGGTGTTGGATAAAAGTAATGATGGAGCGCTGTTGGAGTAGCTGCTGGTGCTGGACCCAAATACGTGCATTGCCGCAACAGACATTCTGTTCGAGGTGTGGACTCTTCATGTCGCATCATGTGCATCATGTATTCTACGGGGGTTTAATCACATCAAAGAAGCCCTCATGAGAAACTGAAGAACACGCTGCTGAGAAACCCAAGCCTCGCTTGACCACCAGCGAGCTCCTGGTTGTGAAAGCCACGCGGCATGAAGCCTTACAAAACACTGGTTGAAACCCATGAACTTCTTGTTGGGTTTGTGTTGTGTTTGCTGTTGTTGGCTCTGTGTGTTTGCTGTTTTTGACCTGTGTGTTTGCTGTTGTCGACACTGCATGGTATTTGCTGTGTGCAGAAGCCCGGCTTCTTCTGGTCGCCCCCCCTGCCGTGCAAGCCGGAGGAGCTGCCGCAGTTTGAGGCCAGGTCCGCCCCTTGCGTCGGTACAAACGAAATCAAGTGACGAAATCATTGTTTTGATTTCTACTCCATGCCCTTGATCATGAGATTGTGCGCCATGTGCGCTGCCTCTGACGTCCATTCATGTTGTCCACGCTGAGGTGCTGTGACGGCAAGCCTCCGGCGAGGGAAGCTAGCCACAAGCTGGCGAAGCTCTTCGTTCTTGCTGGCCTCATGGACAACACAGCAGCCGTGACGCGCATTCAGCAGCACCCTTCCAATCTCCGCAGCCACAAGCTGCACATTCAAGTTCACGTGATTAGACACACACAACTTCCGCTTGCAGCCACGAGATGGACATGAAGGCGAAGCGGCACGCGGCAAAGGAGGCGGCGCAGGGACGCCACCCGCCCGCCGCCGGCCCCGACGCCAAGCGCGCCCGGTGCGCAGCTTTCGAAATCCTTGGCTGCCCAACGCTGCTGCTGTGCTGTCCTTCTGTGAAGCTTCAAAACCTCCAACATAAGAAAACTTCAGCTGGCTGATGTCTCAGCGGCCAGTGGACTGACAGAGCGCATGATGCGACTTGCCATGTCAGCGTCCTGGACATGGACACCATGTCCCACATCCTGTGGCTTGCATCGCGTCACCTGTGATCTGGGGCGTGCGCTGGGGCAGACGTAGTAACCCAGGCATGCATCGCATCACTAGAACATTGTGCCGGGGCAAATTTGACCTTTTGGACGACATGCATGACCTGGAATCTGTGCTGTCACTCTCAGGTATGGCGGGCTGCAGGCGCAGCAGCAGCAGGGGCAGCAGCCGCTGGCGCACCACGCCGGGCAGCAGCACGCGCAGCGTCAGGCGCCGCCGCCGCGGCTGCCCGCGCCGGCGCCGCTGCCGCCCCCTGCAGGCGAGCTGTGCTGCTGCTGTCTGTGTTTGTTGAGCGAGCTGCGTGGCGCATGCTGCCGATCAGCTGCCGCACCTTTCTCAACCTGTAGCTGAAGCGGCCTTGCATGCCAACTGGCAACTTCAGGCTTGTCAACTGCACGTATGTGGAGAAGGAGCAGGAACCCAACAATTCTCCAAGTCAACGATCCTCCGTTGCTGTGCAGGCGGCGCAGTGCCTGCGTATGCAGGCGCCGATCGTCGCGGCGGCTACAGCGGCAGCGGTGGGTACAGCCAGCCGGCGGCGGCGGCGCAGCCGGGGGGCCGCGCCGGCGACTATGGGCAGGCGCGCGGCGCTGCGGGATACGCTCCCGGCCGCGCGGCCGCCGATTACCCTGCCGCCAGTGAGTTGTTGACGGACGACATATTGGAGAGAGATGAAAACAGTCGCGCGGCGCCGCCGGCTACGCTGCAGGCCGCGCGCCCGCCGAGTACCCGGCAGCCAGTGAGCTGGCAGCCAAAGCGTGCTTCAAACATACTTTCTGCGCCAATGTCCCATGCGACAATGGGCAGGAAGGCCAAGACTCTGCAGCGGCGTCTTGCTCTTTGCGCTCATTGGGAAGTCATGTGAATTTTTGAGAGCAGCTCGCCTCAGCAGCATACCAGTGAACCTGTCGTTGACAAAGCGCTGATCTCATGTCGACGCGTCAGCAGGCGGCTCGGGGCGGCAGAGCGGCTACGACGGTCGAGGCGCGCCGACATATGGGTCCGGCAGCTACGACCAGTCGGCGGCGCCTCCCGGCGCCGCGAGCGGTTACAGCATTGCGCCTGGCGCATATAGGTATGAATGATTGAGGTTCGCTCAGTAGAATTTCGATTCCCTTAGTAGAATCTTGCTGAACTCTGTGAGAAAGTGCTGCTGCTGGCAGCCTGCAGTAAATCTCGAAAAGGCGCCGCTGTAGGGATGCAGTCTTTTGGGAGTGCGGTAATCGCACATGGCAGGCCAGCAAACAGCAGCGCCAAAGTTCGGAGAACAACTCGCTGGTGCCTGTCGACCAGAAGAAAGGGCTCTCACGGCACCCATCATGTCCACGCAGGCCAAACACGGCACCGCCGCCGACGCAATACCCGCAGGGCGCCCCCAGCTATGGCGGCGGCGCATATTCTGCACCCTACCCTGCTCCGGTGCGACCCGAAGCGTTTTCAACACCATGTGGCTCATTTGTTTTGAGACCTGCATGCAATGCAGCATGCTGTCTGGATCCGGTCGCCTGACGCTTGCAGCCCAGACCCCGGACCTGGAATCAGTCTTTGCTTTCAGCAGGCCTCCAGCGGTGGTTATGGTGGCGGCGCCGGCGCCGCTGCGCCCGCCGGCTATGGCGCCTATGGCGTCACTGTGCAGGTGACCCCTCATGCCGCTTCCTCCACCATATGTCAACCCTTCAAGCTGCTGTGTCAGTGGCATGAACACCTGCACCCAAAACTGCTGCAACGAGATGTGGTTGCATCTGGCCAAGATTGCGCCACGGCCATGTGCTGATGGGCCACAAATTTTGGGCCGCATATGCTGCAATGATGAAAGCATGATATAGCTCGAGGACTTTCTTTTGTACTGCTCGGATTTCCATGGCTCAATGTCCATTTGCTGCTGCAGGCGCAGCTCGGGTCTGCTGCAGCAGTTCCGCCGCCACGTGCGGGGCCGCCGCCCCCGGGGGCGCCACGCCTGGTGCCCGGCCGCGCGCCGCCGTCGGCCGGCGGCGGGTGGGAGGGCCAGAAGCGCTGATGCACTACGCAGCAGCAAATGTCAGGGCTTCGTGCAATCAAATGTCGGCCTGCGCCGCGCTATCGTGCAGGGCGCGCCGGCTATGCGGCAGTTGACAGCAGATTGTGGCAGAGGCATACCTGCCGCAGGGTCACACATGCCGGTGGCTTGGCCTGCGCGGCATGGCCACGGCAATGCAACAGAATGGCTTCGGTGTGAAGCTGGTCAGTGGTTGACGGTTGTCATAGGGCAGTGACACAGTTCTTCGTGGCAACAACGGCAACAGTCAGGTCAGCCCACGTTTCTTCTTTCCAGACTGCCTGGGACAGCCACCGGCTCTACAACACTCTGATCAAGCCTAATGCCCGGCTTGCACGGTGGTTTTCGTTTCCGCTTCTGTGAGGACAGTGTTTGTGGCGACAATGAGTTGCTCAGAAGGGTCGGAGAAGTACAATTCTAGTTCCGAAACACTGTTACGTACTCTTAACGTCGTTCAACAGAGCCACAGCAATCTTCGGCTGAGTCTCACCGGTTCTCAGTTGACCAGTCGGCGCCCCTGCCAGTCGCAGTCACACAACTCTAGCCTTGGATCGCCTTAAGGATGAAGCTTCGTGTCGAGCCCATCAGAGTCAGTTCGTCTGCCAAACAATAATTGATCTCCGGAGATGAATCCAGAGCTACAGCACTGCACGTTTCGCTTAGTGTACACACAAGCACGAATTGGCAGCACGTCTCTCGTCAGCATGCAAGTTGCTTGTCACGCTTCAGAGGGTAGCCGGCCGGCTAGCCGCGGCTTCAGCAGGCAGATAGAGCGCTTTGCATCGACGGCGGCTCCGAGCCCGATCCATCCAAGGAGCTCCAGGTCGAGACCGACTTCACACAGATCTGTTTGACAAAGTAGACTTCCGCCTGCAATGATTAGACAGCAGAAAGGGAGAGATTACACAGAAAGAGAGAGCATAGTTCTTACACACTTACACACATAGTTCTCACACATTCTGCTGACTGGGCATACGGCCCATGCAGATGATGTTGGACGAGCTGCCAGCACCGCCGGCAGCGGCGCGGTGCCGCTGCCGGCGGTGCCGGCCAAGCCCGCACTGGACCGCGCCGACGTCATCTTCTCCGTCTGGAAAGGTGCTGCAGCCTGTGGGAGCGAGGAGCGCAGAGGGCATCGACAGGAAGGAGACGCAGCTCGACGCCTGCTGTGAATTGTGTTCGACGATGAGTGGGAGCGCGCCCTGTTCGGAGATGACGTCGACGCAGATGAGCAAGCCGACGAGGATCGACCTCTGAACGGCAGCGGCGACATCCTGGACAGCGCTGACGAGGACGACAGCGGCAGCGGCGGAGATGGCAGTACTTCCGATGCAGAGAGCACTGATGATGATGGCAAAAGACGTCTGCACAATGGCCCTGGCGTTTCTGGCACAGACTTCATTATGTGCACAGTGCGTTATCATGCGACTGAAGCGCATTTGCAGCATCACGCACCACACCTAAAAGACAAGACTGCATTATTGGCCCCACATCAGCCCATGAGTTGCCGCATCTGCCTTTGAGGTGCTCTGTCCACCGTAGGAACCAAGGATGCGCTGTGGTCGCGTGTGAGCTTTTGATGACAGGTAGCCCTGCCTCCATGAGGCCAGTGGCGGTGGCTGGGCCGTGTGCGACATCGGACCACGTGGAAGCATCACCAGTGACAAGGGGGATCGGTACAGCATCGACGGACACGCAGCCAGAGCTTACATCATGCGCAGCACCACTCAGATTCAATGATGTTTTCGACACCCTGGACTCAGAAAGGAGGAGGTGGTGGTAGAAGGGAGGGGAGACATCATTGGCGAACGCTGCCACAGCTACCGCACAGGCATGCATTGCAGAGCACAGCTCCTGAAGATGTGAGTGCCATCTGCGCTGCGGCGGACCTGTTTGGCGATAGCCGCATCTGTATTATTCTGCAGCATCGGGGCTGCCGCTGCCGCTGCTGCTGCGCACGACCCATCATAATGCCTGCAGCTGCAGCATGTGATAGGCGGCGGCGTCCGAGTACAGCTTGACAGCAATGTGGTGCTTATTGTTGCAGTATTGGTCTGAAGATTATGCAAGATTGTGCATTAGTTTTTACAGATGGAGCAGGAAGCAGACCTGTCGGGATTTGAACCCTGGGACGTACGAGTATCTTCTACACGGCAACCCGACTTGCACAGTGAATGCAAAATCAGTCCATACGACGTTGCCAAGCCAGCGGATTCTTACATGTCGCATCGTATACGCGCATCTAGTCTGCTGCCGCCTTGCAAACCGCCGGATACGAAAGTGAGGTGACTTGTCATCTGGCTGAGGAGCTTGCAGACGATACAACTTCGCACCTATGTCACATCAAACCGAGTACGTGACGCCTGTCGTTTCTTCAGTCGCAGGTTTCCGACAATTGTGCACTCGCCCACGTCAGGTGCACCGACGGCAGGCGTGGGCAGGCTGCCAGGGCATGATCAGCAGCATGCAGACGACGACAACTCAGCTGTGGCCCCAGCAGCAGCACATGCAGGCGGCTGCCACCAGCACTGGGGCGGCAGGCACATTCGTTCCGTCGCTGATGCCGGCGATACCCCAGCAGGCGCCGCCGCCGGCGTTGCCACTGGGGCTGTCGCTGCAGCAGCTGCTGGCAGCGGCTCAGCAGCCGGCAGACTATGATGTCGTGCACATGCCGCCTCCGCTGCTGCCGCGAGCCCAGCAACAGCCTCAGTCCAGGCCGATGGGTGGTCGCCGCACCGCTGCGTCGATGTTGCCCCCTCTGCCCTGCAATGGCGCGCGCACATTCGGCGCGCACGGCGGCGGCGGCCGAGGGGGCGCGGGCAGCGGCGCTGCCGCCCCCCCGCCGCAGCCTGACCACGCGGCTCGGGGGCCGCCGCCGCCGCCGCCCAGCCTCGTCGCAAACGGCTGCCCACCCCTGCCAGGCACTCCACCGCAGCCGGCGGCGCCGCTGCAGCCGGCGTTGGCCGCTCTGCTGCAGAGCGGCGGTCTGCCGTCGCAGCAGTCGCCGCGCCCGGTGCTGCCGCCGACGCACTTTCCCGTGCTGGCGCGTGTGGCGCACCCCGTGCGACCGATGCCGCCGATTGCGCTGCCGCCCGCGGGCCAGGCGCCGCTGCTTCGGGCAAGCTGCTCCTTCATGAAAGCTAAAGCACACCCAGGCCGGCTCATGCATTCAGATATGCCGTGTTAGTGGAGACAGCAGAACATAAACCGTGACTTGTCGATCCTGCACTGCTGAGACGGCGTGCCGGCGTCAGACTACAGGAACCCTCGGAAGGCACAGCCACATCATCTCACCTCATGCTGCAGGCGGTGCAGGTGGCGGCGTTTGCCAGAGGGCCTCCCGCCATGAACGGCCCCGTCACAGCATGGCGGCGCCGGAAGGAGGCGACGCACCAGTGGGGCCAGGCGCGAGGAGGCGGCGGCGGCGGCAACGGCCGCTGGGCAGCGCTGCCAACAAACATCCGCCGCAAGATCCTGCTGCTAGTGCTGCGGTGCGTCCTGCTTGCTGCTGTAACACGGGAGTCGTTTTGTCACTGATGTATGGACGCCCTGGAATTTCCAGGTTGGAATATGTTACGATCTACTGACTGATGGACACATACTCGCTGTCCATTGCCGCATCAACACAATCTTCCTGTCGTGGCTTGTGAGGCATCCGGGATTCCAAACGCATGATGACGACAGCCTCTGTGCTGCTGCGTGCAGGGATGAAGACAAGGCAAACTCGGCGGCAGTGCGTTCCGTCTGCTGGCAGTGGCGCGCCATCGCCGACAGCGGCAAGGGCGGCGGCGCGGCAGGCGGCAGCCCGCTGCACCCCGTCAAGGCGGAGGAGAATGGGGCTGCGGCTTTCTAGGCGCTGACCCCATGGTGGGTGAATGGCGCTGGCTGTATTGCAGCCGGGCGGTGGTCAATTGGAACATGGGAGGTCAGTGCAGCCTGGGCTGTTGAACGCATTCTCGCTATTGGAAAACCATTGCCGGCAGTTGTCGTTTTGCGCAGCGGCTGCGGTAGCTGAATGCAAGAACAATACATGCGTGTTTGTGAACGATAACGTGATGGGCGTGTGTTTTGTTTGCCGCCAGTGAGGCATCATACCATCACTGGCTGCGACGTGTTTATGCTTTCATGGTCGTGCCGAACAATGATTGGTCCTTTGCAACAGCAAGGCCTCGTCCAATATTCGCTTGACCGTTTTGGCAGACGACAGACAATTGTGGTTCTTAAGAACTTGTTCACATCCCCGAATCTCAGACGCCTGCGCGGCGCCTTTTGAGCCCTATCTACATGCGTCACATTGGGTCCGATTCGGAACAGTCTCCATGATCACTTCGCGGGTCATGCCACGACCTGAGGGCTCGCCGTGAACCCTACCGTCGCCCAGCGGCGGCTGAGGTCGCCGCCGAGGGGCCGGCCACGGCGGCCGCCGCGGCCGAGGAGGCGGCGGCGGCGGGCGCGGCGGCAGCAGGGCCTACCAGGCTGGTCACGCCGCTGCCGACAGTCACGCTGGAGGCGATCTGCTTGACGAGCTCCTGGTAGCCCTCCGTCAGGATGGTGGCCAGCTTGCCCTGCGGCACATGACTCATGGACAATCAAAACGTGACATCCAAACCCTACTCAGAATGCGTCATTCATGGACATCAAAGGACCTCAGTGCACTGCAGTTCACGATCTTGTAAATGTGCCGCCTCCACACGACTCGGGAGATGCAGCCATGACCCCAAGCGCAGGCCGTGAGCCGCACGCTTGGGCAGCGCAGAAGGACCATGGGAGAGGAGGCGAGGGAGGCTGCGCAAGAAGATGCACCTGGATGAGGGAGGCGAGGGAGAGGGGGTCGATGGGGTTTGCGTCGTCAAAGGTGTACAGCACCTCCGCCGTGGGCGTGCCCACTGTCTTCGACACCTTGCACTCCTGCAGGGGTTTTGCAGTCGGGCACATTCAATCACTGCCTTCATGATGATGATGAGGAGGTGATCGCCAGAATCGCAGCTGAAGCAGTTGAAGCTGAACTGCTTCTAGACATACCCAGGGGTGCTGGAGCTGCTGGTGCGACTTGCCACCATGTGTCCGGCAGCACTACGAGTATGGCAATCGCATGCAACTATTTAAAGAACAGTTTACTGATAGTAATCGTAAGACTCTCTGTTTCGTGGCGCTGCAGCGGCGCACCTTGCCGGTGATTTCATGGACTGCACCTTGCCGGTGACGGGTGCGGAGGTGTAGGCGCTGGCGGTTGGGCGCTGCGGAAGTACAGGATGCACAACAACATAGAACAGATGTAGTAGGTTCCGTGAACTGCACCTTGCCGGTGAAGTCGGCGGCGGGGGTGTAGACGCTGGTGTAGAAGGCGATTCAAACAAACAGTGGGTAGCGAAACACCGTGACAAACCCAAACGCGAGAGTACACCTTGCCGGTGAAGTCGGCGGCGGAGGTGTAGGCGCTGGTGTAGATGGCGGGCGTCTTGATGATGACCAGCGACGGCTCCGCGCAGCTGATGCTGTTGCCCAACGCGTCGGTGGCGGGGCCCGGCGCCGGCGCGGATCCCGCTGTGGCGGTCGTGCTGCTGCAGCAGAAGTTTCAAGGCGCGTCAGAAAGTTGGTGCACTGTGTGATACAACATGGTGTGGTCTTTGCTGGGAGTTGATGAGGACCTGCAGAGCATCGAGTGTGGCAAACACTGTACTGTTGCTTTTCAAGGCCTTCCGACAGTGCGGCAGAATGCTGGTGTGCAGACAATCTGAAGATATGTGTGTGCCAGTGCTTGCCTGTTGCCGGCATCGCTGGAGGCTTGGAACAGCTTGCGGCTGTTGCCGCCAGCGGCGGAGCTCGCAGCGGACGAGCCGCCGCCGCCGCCGCCGCTGGCGCCGGCTTTGGAGGGGATGGTGCAGGTACCCGTCGTGAAGGTGATGCTCATGCCGGGGCCTGCGCATCAACACGGAACACCAGTTCAGCACAGAGCATGCATATCAAATCCCAACCTCATAACCCCGACTTCATGCAGAGTTCAGAGCTGATGCCGTATTGATAGAATTGATAAGCTTTGGACACAGTGTACCAGTCGCATATGAACACTGCACATCACCGTGCCTGTGTAGTTTGCGGGGTGGCTGACAGGCGCGGTGAAGGTGGCCGGCGTGCAGAACTGGTCGCTGAACTTCACGACCTCCTCGACGATCACGCCGGTGTAGGCTTGGGGAGTGACCTGCGAATGCAGGAAGCTGCTCGTCACATGCCGCAGGAAGAGCAGTATTGTGAAAGCTTTTCGCACATCAGCACTGCGGACACCAGCGTGCCACGGAAGAGTTCGGATATAAGGCACTCAATGATAAGCTCATGCCGCCTCACCTGCAGAAGCACTGGCTGCACTATGGACGAGGCTGGCGTGGCGGCAAAGCTGGGAAGGGCGGAGCCGCCAGCTGCGGCTGCGGCGGCGGCGACGCCCGCTGCCGCTGCGGAGGAACCGGCACCGCTGGCTGCCGACCAGGCCGTAGCCGAAGAGGCTGCGCTTGATGTGGCGGCGTTCACTGTGCCGCAATATCATACAAAATCAGCAAGATCTTGTCAGGTGGTGTGGAATTCACGAATCGCGACATTCAAGATGCAGCTTGCCTGAGTGCATTTCGCCCAGCCTGCACGGTGGTTTTCGTTTCCGCTCGTGTGGGGACAGTGACATTCAATATGCATTCGTCGCGATTGCTCGAGGAAAAAATCCGCAGAGCGTGGCGGCATCATTCTAGGTGTGCCAGACTTGGCAATTCTTGCAGTTGCCCTCCGAAAGGTGTGCGTTTCGCCCAGCCTGCACGGTGGTTTTCGTTCCGCCCGTGTGGGAACAATGCCTCCGAAAGTGTCCGGGCACAGCTTGGCGGAAACTTCGGCGGTGATGTGTGCAGCCCCAATTGACGCAGTAAAACATGCACAGACACATCTTCTGCGCACCTGCAGACTGCGCAAAGGCTGCCGAGGTGCTGAGAAGGGCCACGAAGGCTGCGACCGCGACAGACTTCGAAACGCGCGCCATCATGCCGACTGATCGAGAGTTGATCCCGCGCCTCTGGCAGAATATCGTGTGGGGCGGGGAGGCACGCAAGCAACGCCCTGCGATGATCGATGAGGCGCCTGAAGATTTTGCGGATGCGCGGCAGAAGCCGCGCGCGAGGCAAAGCACCGGTTCGTTGGCTGTTCGAGATTTTCGTTTGCTCGAGGTCTTAAACCCTAGCTGATCATCAGTGGACATGCAGATCCCGAGGCTTTCAGCGGAACAAGCGCTACCGTGTGTAGAACTGCAGCAAATCCACCCTTTGTTACATAAACTGCATCACCGAACAGGAAACAAAGTCCAATTGCTGCTGGGTACTGCCACCGCCGGTCTGTGCGCCGACATCTTGCTGAATGCTCGCAACAAGGAGATCATCAACAGCGGCGCTCGAGTTTATCAACAACAGAAAGTACAACGCATGACGTACAAATGTTCAGTTTGCTGCCCCCTCTTCGGTGAGGCAACACCTGTGTACGACATCCGATGCCTCCGGAATTCGCCACCCAGTGACGTCGACAGCGGCAGTGGAGTAGAAAGCAGCCTGCCAGGGGCAAAGTCTCATGCCGGACGAATCGTGCGGCGGCACAGCACGTAGCATTCAACATCGGTCTTCGCCGATCTGATGCTGCCATAATAAACAAGTGGATCGTCGTTGCCGCTGCCGCAGGCGCCGCCGCTCAGGCCTCCGAAGCGAGGACCCACAGGCCTGCAAGAACACGCTGCGATCATGTATCCGGTCCAAGAGTCGTGCCGGGGCTGCCGGAAGCAGTGTTGAGGGAAGCCTCCGGGCTGGCGGAGCCAGCAGCAGCCGCCTGAGCGCTATTATCCGCCACATGGTGGCCTGGCGGGTGCAGGTCCGCAATGGCGCGCCACTGCCAGCACACGCTGCGCACGGCAGCGTAGCCTGCCGCGTCGCCGTCCCTGCAGCCACACAAAGCTATGCTGCGAACTGCATGTGTGGACTGGCCGCGTAAATTAGCATGTCCGTGTTCTGGCAAACTTCAAAGCTGCTGAATGTAATGTACACAATGCGGCGTGGAGAATGTGTTTGCCACTGCACAATACTGCAGCACCACGCCTGTCCACTAGTCAGACGCAGGTCATGCCAGGCAGAATGAAAACGAAGGGCTGTTGCAGCGCAGCAAACATCTACATCAAAGGGCACACCGCAGCACAAGCGAAAGGATGTTGTGGCGGACGGCAATGGGCAGCCGCGCCCAGCGGCTGCTGCCAATGCCGCCGGCGCGCTGGCTCCGCAGCTGGCCCGCCTCCCTGCTGAGCCGCCACAGCGCCGCAGCCTCCTCCTCCTCCTCTTCCGCGGCCAGGTCTGGTGCCCAGCTGCTGGGCGCTGCCGCCGCCTGCTCGGGCTGCGGCGGCGGCGGGCCCGACCCCACCTCAGGCAGCACAATGGGCGGCATTTGCGCCGCCGATGTGGGGCCCAGGCGGCTGGCCTGCGGCGGGTTTTTGGAAGGCGCCGGCGGCGCCGCCAGCGGGCTCGAAGCCTCCTGCAGCGGCTCAAGTTGGGACTCGTCAACCTTTCATTGTATTCTGTGTAAATGTGCTCGTCACGGCGTCACATCCCAGGCTCATCGGTACATAAATACAACTTACAATGACGCTGTGTAGCGCGGGAAGGCGGACCTCAACCTCCATCAGAAGCGTCAGCGCCGGCAGCTGCGCCGGCGACGACGGCGGCGTCGCCAGAAATGCATCGAGGCTGCTGCCGTCGCTGCCGCCGCCTGACGACAGTTTTGCAGACTGGCTGGTCCGCCGCCGCCGCGGGTCCCGCCGCGACGGCGTGTGCGCATGCCTGGATGAGCTGCTTCGCGCCTTTGGCGGAGCGCGCGGCAGCAGCAGCGGTGGCCTGCTCACTGCGGCTGGCGCCTGCCCGTTTCGACTCATCCCTATCAGTTATTCATCACCTCTCAATGTCGATCAACAACTACACGTGATGCCGGTCAATAACACATGATCACCTTGCCATTTGCGTCCAGCTGGGACAGCCCCAGCGGCAGTGGCGCCTCAGGGACCACCGGCATCAGCGACGGCGGGATCATGGCTGCAATGGAGCCGTGCTGCCACTGCTGCGTCATCTGGAGCAGGCTCGACCTGCAGGTGAGCAAATGTTGTTGCGTGTTGTCAGTGCCGCATATGCTCGATACAGTGCTAGCTGCTCCTTGCAAGCAGGCAGGCTCACGAACACAACTGCACACAACATTAAGCGTCCATACAGATGAGCAGCACCGTGGCGTCTAACCATGCAGGACTGCACTTCTGGCTCGAGCAACAGTGACCGTCTGCTGACAGCGCCTGTTCGGTGCTTCGCGAGAGTGTTCGGCGGTTTGCCAGGCGGCCGACGTCGAGCGGAAACGCAGTGCAAAAACAAGTATGATGCACAAGCACGGGCGAGCGCAACTTTGGCCTCAAATGGCCTCCGACGTTGACAGGTCAGCAGCGCGTCCAAGGAAGCCCTGGGACTGACAGGCAGGCAACCGCTTAAACGGCGGCCGGACTGTCTCACATGTCGCTTACTCAAGCAGCAAAGCCTAATGCACAGCGGCTCCTTGACCCCTTCGACGACAAATTCCGATCCCACCACTGCCTGACTTCCTGCATAAGTGCAGCGCCGTTCAATGTGCATGCACTCAACTGCATGCCTAGCAAAGCTCATCGCACATCATCGCCCTGCGCACTGCTGATGTCGCAGCACCCGCTGCTCATTCGTCATTTGGAGGTCGCATCTCGCATGCTGCAGCTGCTGCTGCTGCCGCCACTGCTGCTGCCGCTGCTGCTGCCGCTGGCACACAGGGAGCGCATCAAGGGCTTGAAAGCACTGCGCCAATCGATCTTCGCTCTTCGCACCCGCCGCATGCTCAAGCTGCCTCCTGCGCCTTGTAGTACCGCGGCTTGCGCAGGTTGCCAAAGTTCACGAAGCGGTCGGCGATGGCGCGCCACTTCCAGCACACGGTGCGCACCGCCGCCCAGCTGCGCTTGTCGCCATCCCTGCGCCCAATCGTTTCCGAGTCAACCTATACATTGACTGGTTTGGGGTTTACCTAAACCCAAGTTCATGCGGATGTATCTGCACGTGTGCAGAGAAGATGCACTGCCCACGCGTGTGACATGTGTGAAGCAGGCTAGTTCGGGGAATTATACAGCAGTGCAGCCAGAATGACTCGATGCTGCCAGTCACCTCGCATGAGGCCGAGGACTGCAGGGTGTGAAACGTCGTGAGCGCCATTCTAACATTGCATACATGATGCACAGGTAGTGCGCGCACCGCAGAACGATCGCCAGAATCTCGGCACGGAGGTTGCCCGGCAGTGCCAGCCAGGACCCGCCGGCGGCCGCGGCGGCCGGGCCGCGCTGGTGATCCGCATTCTGCTGAGCATCCTGCTGGACCCTGGCGGCCTTGGCGTGCTGCGTGTTCTGCTGCCGCCGCGACCTAGCTGGCGTCGCAGCCTCCACCGCCTGCGGGCACATGAAAGAGCAGTGGATGATTTCCGGAAGGGCACAAGGCAGCAGGAAGGCGTTTGATGCAACAACCAGTCTGCTTGTTGCAGCTGAAAGGTGACTGCCCACCTGCGATACTTGTGGCAACAAAGCAGGTGGTGAGCGAGCAGCAAATATGGCTCTGGCGGGCTTGCTGTGACGATATGGCGCCCGTGGAAGGCTCGCACACGCACGACAATCCATTTGCTTGCCTGAAACAGCGGCACCATCTCCGTGACCTTGCACTGCCGGCAGCTTTGACATGTCAAAGCTGCTTGTACAAGACTAACTTGTACAAGACTAAGCTGCAGGAGAAATATGCGCAAGATGGTCTACCAGTGATGGTAGAGGCACTGCCGGCAGCCTGGTGGGTGGCATCTTGATGCCGCTGGCACGTACAGGCATCATGATGGGGCGGTGCAATGGCGGCAGCACAGGTCTTGTCGTGAGGTTTAAGGACTCTGCGCGGTCGCCGGCGCGTGGCCGCGGCAGCATGTTCATCAGGCGGGCGGGCGGCGGTACCATCGGCGCCGCAGACCGCGGCGGCTGCGGCTGCGGCGCGCTGAACTGGCGCGGCCTGAAGGGCGGCAGCTGCGGCGTCTGCGGTGTCAGCGCCAACGGCGCCATGCCACGGCGATCGCTTCTGCTGGGGCTGCCCGGGTCGTGCGGCAGCTCGCAGGACCTGTCGTGCTCATGCGGCTGTAACGGACTGCTGCCGCCACCGCTACTGCTCGCAAGGGAAGAGCCGGGCACTGCGCAACCGTTGCCGGGCGCTGAAGAAGGCAGCTTGGCGGCGGCAGCCAGGGGGCGGGCGAGCGGCGCCTGCTGTGCAGAAGGGCGGGCCTGCGGCAGCATCACTGGGGGCATGGTGCTCGCGGATGCATCAGGGCTAGAGCCGCTGCCACCGTCTTGCAGCTGCAGCCCGAGCGGCAGCGGCGCCTGGGGAATTTGCGGCACCAGCGACGGTGGAATCGGCCTGGGACCACTGTCATGCTGGTGCTCCTGGACCTCCAGGTTCTGCAGAGCCTCCAGCTGCCAGCGCTGCTGAGGCTGTTCCTCATCATCGTCGGTGGTCGTATCCTCAGTGGTCGTGTCCGACATTCTATTCTGAGCCTGGCGCCTGAAGGTGCACCAATTGGCTTATTGCAATAAGGAAGCTCAGCAGATAGAGTCGCCTGCCTTCTGCTCAGCGAAAGTCGCGTACTTTCGGAAGCTCTGCAGCACGATGCATCGATAATACATAGCATCGAGCAGTCACACACACAGGCGTGGATATGCAGCTCGGGTGCAGGCAGCACCTCTCAGCTTGCGGTTCAATGCCTGTTGGCGGATTAACCAGCGGCGGATTTAGCTTGCAAGCGCGGCTTTGGCAGCGTCAGCACGAATTATGAGTACGATTGTCGCATTCGCTGCATCTGGAGAGAAGATGCACAGCCGTCTTGCACAAACCTTCACCACCAGGGGCGTGGGTGTCGTCAATCATTGGAGAATACATATGAGCGGTGGTCAACATTCGAAACATGGTTAGCAATTTGGACGTTCTCGAAGCGACGCCGGACATTTCTGTCTCCAGAAGGAACATCCTTGATCATAGCCTGCCCCCAAGGCCCACTCGATGGCCACATTCCATAGATTAGCCGTGCACGCGAGCCGGGCCGCGGCCCGAGGCGGCCGCGTCAGCCGCTGCACCCGTCGACGCCGCAGCTGTCGGCGCTTCAGCCGCCGGCCTCGGCAGCCTGAAGCCGCCGCTCCAGGTCTGCGACTTTCAGGCGCAGGTTTGCGCCGCCGTCCGGCAGCCGCACAACAACGGACCTGTTGTTCAGCAGCGACCTGTTGCGCGCCAGCTGCTGCTGCAGCGCCTGCCGGGCTTGCCTGCGACAGGAAAGCATGCTTATGAACGCTGCCGCCAGGCAGAAGGTCAGCCTCTGTGCAGCAGCGCCTGTGCACTGCTGCCGCTCCAAATTACAAGGGGAAAGCTGTGAATTGTCGACAAACCAAGCACAGATTTTTGTAAACAGCACGTGCATTCCCCGAATGAGAGCGTCTGAGAAGTTCATAAAAGTGCCGCTCACCGCTCGTCCTCCGGACTGGGAGACGCAGCTGCGCCGGCAGTCACGGGCCCTGCGGCGGCAGGTTCTGACTGCCCCAGCCGCAATGTGCTCGCCAGCATGTCGCTGAGCTGGCTGGCGCCGCTCCACCCTGTAGCACAATGAGGAGACTGAAATCTTGCCCTTCAACGGCAGCAGGCCTTCAGCACGGCTTGCGGTGGTGCACTCCAGGGTGTAGGGATCCTGTCCCTCGAGTCAGCAGTCGGCAGCAGGTAAGCCGAAAGCAGCTGAAGCGCGCACGTGCAGGTCCTTCTGACAATTGGCAAACGTTAGGACGATGCAAGTACCGGCGTCGGACCGGCGCGCCGGCGCCACCGGGGCCGGCAGCCGCGCCTGTGGCCGCCCCGGCCACGGCCCGTCCTGCGAGCCCTGCGGCTGGGCTGCCGCTGCGCCTGCTGCGCCGGCTGGCACTGCTGCTGCCGAGGTTGCGGGACCGCCTTCCTCGCCGGGCCGGGTGAAGAGCAGGTCATGGTCACTTACGCCTGCGCGCAAAGTTGATGGTTGCTCTGGATCCAGGTCGTGCTTGATCTCAAAGAACTTGAAATGATGAGAACGGCGACGCTTGCGCACAGTGAGAATGCAACAAGTAGGGCTCATGTCGCACCAGACAGCCCCAAAGGAAGCAGATGGTCACGAGACCAGAGCCCCGAGGCAAAACATCAAGATCATTCATGAATACAGAAGCTGCTCCAGTATGCTGTGGTAGCGCACCAGCATGTTCCGTGAAATGGGCGTCCAGCTCGTGCGTGGTGCGCTTGCGGCGGGTCGCGCCAGAGAGAAATGTGAAAACTGGATGCGAAAACTGAAAAATTCAGCTGGTTTGACGCGCACCGACGTAATTGGGCATGGCGCGCAGCGCCGCAAGGTGGGTGTACAATTCTGGGGTGGTGCGCCGCTGCGCTGCGTGCCGCGCCGCCAGGTCCGCCTGCGTCTTCGAGGCGCCCACCTCCTCCGGCTTCAGGCTGAACAGGTCCCGCAGCTCCTGCGTGACACAAAGGTGCACATTCATGCGTTGGAAGACGTGGAGACCATCTCGGAAATAGGTTCTGAAGCACCCACCTCCTCCGACTTCAAGCTGAACAGGTCCCGCAGCTCCTGCGTGACACAGAGGTGCACATTCATGCTTTGGAAGACGTGGAGACCATATCGCCCGGGCACAGGTTCTGAAGCACCCACCTCCTCCGACTTCAAGCTGAACAGGTCCCACAGCGCCTGCTCAGCCGAGGCGGATTATATAGTCCGCAACATTTCTGCCCAACACTTCAGTTTTGGTTTAGCGTGCAGTGCCCCCATGATTGGACTTCGGGCCGGGCACTCCGGGTGTCATCCCAGCCCTCCTCGCCATGACAATGACAAGCTTCCGAGGAAGTGTGCTCAGAACACAGGGTTTTCTTGTCTTGGCCGCCTCCGCCAGTAGGGGCAGCAAGGCCTTGAAAACAGGGGCAAGGGGGGCGCACCACGAAGGAGATCAGCAGAGCTGCTCCTCGTCGCCCACATGTTTTGTGTTCAAATTACGATACTTCAATGTACATTCGTCTTGGTTCCTCTGCGAAGCAGATTTCGCACCACGTAGGAAAAGTAGCGGAGCTGCTCCTCGTGCGGGTGTCGTAGCCCAGTGTGGGCTTGAAAACAGGGTTTCCAGTTTGCATTCTATCAATGGCCAGGGGCGCACCACGTAGGAGAAGTAGCGAAGCTGCTCCTCATGGCAGGTGCCGGCGCGGCTGAGGCCGCCCTTGAACACCTGGCGCCTGTAGATCTTCTCCTCCACGCTGCCGCACGTTATTAGCCGGTACACCACCACGTCCCTGTGCATGGAAATAGAGAATGAACTGTCCTCTAGGTCACAAGGTGACCTTTGATTGACCAGGAGGTTCAGGCCTCTAGCCCAGGCACATTATCAGCTGGTACACCACCGCGTCCCGTGCATGTTGTGCGGCAGCTGAGGTCATGAGACATGCGTGTGCGGCATTGCAATGCAGGTTCTTCTGAGGCAAAGGTCCGCTCACGAGTCGAAACCGTGGTCAACTTGCGACTCGCAGGAATGTGCTGCAGCAGTACAGAAGCACCCTGGCAAACAGAGTGACGTCGCACACGAACTTTGGAAACGAATGGCCGAGTGCTGGAAGGTGTGCCTGCACCTGGTCTGCCCGATACGGTAGGCGCGGTCGACGCTCTGGTTGTCCGTCGCAGGGTTCCAGGAGGGGTCCACCTGCGCCGGCACAACAGATTGCGCTGTTGGGTCTTTCTGCAAAGGCTTCTCCACATCGTCCGACTCGGCAAGGAGAACAATGCAAGGGCTGAAGATTATTTTTGCCGACCGCGTGCGGTCCGCCCCACCACGCCAGCTGCTGCGGCGCTTACTTGGGCAGGCGCTCCACGAAGCCCGGCGGCGCTGCCATCAAGGTGCATGCTGCTGAGACCCTGTAACTGCTAAAAGCCATCACAGATACGGCGAAAGGCGTGCGCACCAAGACGATGCGGGCCGCCGCCGTCAGCGGCAGCTGCGCCAACACGCCATTAACACCCTAGATTCATTACAAGTCGAAAAAGTGGAAAAACGATGAATCGCGCGCACCAGAATGACGCGGTCCGCCGCCGTCAGCGTCAGCCCCAGGCCGCCGACTTGCGAGGTGAGCAGGCAAATGGGAATGCTGGCGTCCGTCTGAAATTGCCGCACCAGCTCCTGCAGGATGGAACTGCCTCAACCGTACGAGCCATGTGGTGCGCTGAGGCACAGTGCAGCGGTGACAGTGTGAGATGAGACGACAGCATGAGCAGGGCTGGGGGATGGGGATCAGTTCGTGCTTGACCTCCTGGCTTGTGCTGGAGTGTCGCCCTGCCAACTGCGCATCCGTCTGGCATGCTGCGACTTTTTTGTGACAGAAATGCAGTCAGGAAGGTGACGAGCCAGAAACCTGGATGTAGACCCAGGAGTGTTTTGATCTTCGACAGGGAGAACACACCGCGCGGTCGGAGGCAGAGGCGACGCTGCCATCGAGGCGCAGGAAGCGCCAGCCGGCGGCGCGGATCGCGGACTGCAGGATGTCCAGCATGACGCGCGACTGGCTGAACACCAGCGTGCGGTGGCCCTGCACGTCAAAGACACAAGCTGTGCTTTTCACAAAGTCAACAATGGCGAGAAATGGCGAGAGAAAGGGCGCCTAGAAATACGCGCACGACTGTGCAACAACCTCGTCCTGGTCTGCCGACACTATTGCAACAGCAGGTAGCGGCCGTGAGCACTGGGCGACTAATACAACGTCCACCAGAATGGCGTGCAGGCTGCTGCGGCAAGGCAAGGAACAGCACAGAAAGGACTCGTTCCATAAATTATATAGAAAACGACCACACCGTGGCGACCAGCTTGGCCAGCAACTCCATGATGAAGCGCGTCTTGCATGACGACTGCGTGCCTGCAGGGTGGGGGACAGCAACAGCGAGCACGAGCTTCACATCTGCTAGAGCAAAAGATTTATGGATAATTGAGAATTTCTATGATAACACTGTGTCAACAATTACAGCATTTGTGGGTTGTCCCGAGGCAGGCGTCTGTTGTAGTCTACAGTCACACCCGAGTCATGCAGGTCGCGCATGAGGGTCTCGTCCAGCTGCGGCGGCGCTTCCGCCTGCGCTGCCGCCGCCTCTGGGCTGCCGCTGCTGCTGCTGGCCGCATCGAAGACTGCCACCTGCTTGCTGCTCTTCTTGGTGCCTGCAGCCAGCGGCAGAACGCCATTGGGGCGTGTATGCATGCCCCGAGCATTTCAGGCATACATGACAATGACAATTCGTGGCCACACAAATCCAGGCAGAATTGTACACCCGCAGGGCCTGCAACTGCACGCACCTTTGCGGGCGATGGTGGTGGCGGCGCGCTTGCTGAGCAGCGCGGGGTGGTCGCACACCTTCTTCAGCACCGTCAGCGCTGCCAGCGCCGACTGCGACTGGTTCAGCGCCACCTTCACGTCTTTGCTCTCCAGGAACGCCTGCATGCAGCTTGGCAAGTGAATCAAGATGTATCTGAAAATTCTCGGTGAGTTGTTTGATTTGATTTTTGGCTCTCCGTCCGCGCCGCCAGGGCCGACTGCGACTGGCTTAGCGCCACCTTTACGTCCTTGCTCTCTAGGAACGCCTGCATGTGTGACAAAAGAAATGACTCAACTTCGTGATGTCGTGTTGAAGTTCTTCGGTAGGTCTGTTCGGCACCCCGTCAGCGCTGCACGCGCCTGGCTGCGGTTTCAGCGCCACCTTCACGTCCTTGCTCTCCAGGAACGTCTGCGAGGAAGATTGGATGGATGAGTAGCGCTCTCGGTCAATATTGTTTGTTACTGCTCCACCTCCCTTTTCTCCAGGAACTCCTGCAGGTCAATGGTGACTCCAATTCGAGCCCTTTCGAGTGCCCTTCTTCGAGCACCATCTGCCACTCCTTCAGCGGCGCCTGCCTCAGAACACTCGTGATGGCGGCCTTGCCCAACACATTGTGACCAACAGTGGTTGCTACGCCCCATGTGCCTGCTTTGCAGCGCCGGCGTGCAGGCAGGGTGCTACAAGCAGCCAGGATTTCAACATTTTCACTTCCATGGTCACTAGGTGAAGAAGGCGTCCCCAACAGTACCTCGTAGATGCGCCGCTGCTGGGGCTGCATGCGCAGCCAGACGATGAGATCGTTCTTGTGCGGCATCGGAGTCGGCGCCGTCGACGTCTCCTCCGATGACGACTGCGACCTGCGCATGGGCGTCATGCGAGTGACTAAGCATTTCAAATGGAGTTTGTTTGTTGCTTGAGGCCATGCCGTCCGCATCTCTTCCCAGAGGCAAACCTGCTCAGCTGCAGGAACCTGCTGCAAACATCGCCCAGGCCATGCGAGAGCATCTGCAGCAGACCAGATGCCAGTTTCCCGCCTCGTGCAGCACAGAAGCCTCAACAGGATGCAGCAGAACACAGACTGCCTGATGTTATGCATTTGACATGCGCAATTTGCAGAGGAAAGAAAACACCATGGACTGGCGCGCTCCTGCAGGACAGTGCCCTTCTCGTGGCGCAGGGAGGATGGCGCTATGAGGGACCGCCGCTTGGCGGCGCGGCTAGGATTGTGTTTTCAAGAAACTATACGGGAAACCCAAGGAACACAGGCCCTCACCTGGCGCGCTCCTGCACGACGGAGCCCTTCTCACGGCGCAGGAAAAAGGGTGCTATTACGGACCGCAGCTCCACGGCGCGGCCGCCGGCGATGGCGCGCATGCGCTCGGTGGCGTGCCGGTCGTTGCCGCCCTCAATGGGGCGCGAGAAGTGGTTCTTGAAGTGCCTCGCGTCGCCCAGCAGTCCCTGCGGAACATTTGTCGGAGTTGATCAAACCCCCAAACAGTACAGAATTGTGTCATCCTACATCCGGCATTTCTGCAGCTGATTCCTGTCGCCCCTCCTCTCTCCTGCTGTTCCGTCGTGCTGTGCCTGCAGCACGGCCCTGCACATGCTGTCGTTGGCTTGTCTCATCGTCCTGGAGACAGGCCTCGCTGGAAACAACAAGGAGTGCCTCGAAGTCGTTAGCAGCCAGATTGGTGACAGGCCGTAGGCAGGGCGGCAGAAAAGAAAGTGCCGCACCTCACAGGCGAAGTCGAAGAGGGAGTGCATCTCCATCAGGTTGTTCTGGATGGGCGTGCCGCTGAGGAGGACGCGCACAGCGACCGGCACCGTGCGCAGCTGCCGCACCTGCTAGCAGCCAACATGTTAGATCTCAGTTTGCGGGAGACATGCAGCAGCAGAAATGGAAGCTGACAGCATGCTCGAGGCAGAAAACCCCAGGCAAGCCTTTTGTTTGTTCAACATAGCCGTTATCTTCTCCGTTGCGCACCAGCTGCGTCTTGGCGTTCTTGATCTTGTGGCCCTCGTCCAGGAACATGAAGTCCCACAGTGGCGCGCCCGCCTCGTCGTCATCTTCTGCAGGGTTCCAAGACAATTTGATTGGTGGTATCATCAATGTCTGAAGGACAAACCGCAGACTGGTCGGCTTTGTCAGCGTAGTGCACAGCTGAGACTGAGGCAGGGTGCCAGGGTCAGCGACAGCCGAGAGGGTGCACGCCAGTCTGAGCCATCGGGGATTCCTCATGGTCAATTAGTTAGGGTTTACTTCACAAGCATGCACCTGCTGAGCCGCCTCGCCGCGCCAGCGACTCCGCATTGTGCAGCACCATGCCGTATGTCGTCAGCAGCACGCCCCGCTTGGCGTACGCGCTCCGCAGTGCGTTGTCTCTGCAGCGCGTCAGGAAGTGATTCTTGTCAGCTCCTTGAAGTCCAGCTATGTCATGCAGCGAATCGTGCACAGTACACCGGCGAATGCGCGTTTGGCAATGCTGCACCCCTGACAGAGCATGCATGAGGTTTTGCGCAGACTCATCCTGTCTTCAAAGCCAGCTACTGGCTGCAGCACATGCACGCGTGCTTGCCTGTCGGCGGCGCTGGTGCCGTGGTACTCGAACACGCAGCCGGCCAACCCGCAGCGCCGCAGCTCTGCGGCCCACTGCCCCAGCAGCGTCTTGGGCGCCAGCACGATGGCGCGCTGGATGAGGCGGCTGTGAACCATGCCCGCCAGGAAGGCGGCGCACTGCATCGTCTTGCCCAGCCCCATGTCGTCGCCTGCGGTCCAACAGATTGCGCTGAGTCAATGCTTCTGGGTCGGTTCCTGGTTTGAGACCTGCGCCTGCCTGTTTCCGTGACACCTGCGTCTCGGCCGTGGATGGCGGGTCGGGGCGATGGAACCGCGGCTGCCCGTTTTCTGTCCAAGGTGGCAAGCACCCTGCCAAGGGTGTGCAGACGCCTCTGCATTTGCTGCGGCTCGGCGGTGGCGCAGCTCACGCAGGGTGCCCCACCGAAGAAACCCTACAGACTCCAGCAGCAAACCCCTCCTCACCCAGGATGCCGCCGCGTTGCAGGGTATGCAGCGAGTACAGCCACCGCAGCCCGTCCAGCTGGTAGATGTAAAGCATGTCCGCGACCGCCGGCTGCAGCCGGAACTCCCCCCGCTCGCCCAGGCAGAAAGCTTCGCCCTCTTCGGCGCCTGCGGCACGCCGACGTTTGAAAAGAGAGGGTTGCATTCACCCAGTTCACTCTTTGTGCATCAGCTGAAGCTGGAACTGGCTGCTGCGCTCGCCCAGGCCCGGCATCACTATCTGAAGTGAGCCAGCGATGGAAACTGCATGAAATGAGCATAGTTCAACATCATTTTTCGAATCGCGTACACAGAACGAGCCGAGGAATGACTGCCTGCGCACCTAGAGGTGTGTCCTGCGCCGCTGAAGAGAGCCGTGAATTCGCCCGGCCGCTGCTGCTCGTGCTGCAGTCCGGACGCTCGCCTGGCGAGCCGCTGGAGTGCGGGCTCGCCGTGTCTGCCGCCGGGCTGCTGTCTCGTGACGCCAGGCTGTGCCTGCGGCTGCTGTTGACGCCCGACACTGGACTGCCATACTCGCTGGAGCCGCTGCCGCCTCCGCTACCGGCGTCTTCACTGCCGACATCTCCATTGCTGCTATCATCGTCGGGAGCCACGACCAGCGGCAGTTGAGCTGCGCTGGCGAGTTGCGCGCGCCAGTCAGCCGGCAGCGGCAGCGTCGCCGCGGCCGCCAGGCTGCTGCTGACCCCCGCCGCGGGCGCCGCGCGGGGCGCTGCGGGCGGTGCCGTTCGGGACACCTGCATATCGAATTCGAGGTCAAGTGAGGGGGGCGAGAGAACACCTTTGCTGTGATGTATGAAAGGTCCTGACAATGTTGAATCAGCTCAGAATGTGGCAGTGGTTGCAGATGCAGGAAGGGAGCCGACCCGCCGCTGCATCCGGCCGGCGCATGATTGTGCAGGACGATGATGTACATGCGGCGTCGATGTGGCACCACTTCCGCTGGACAGGCTAGCCATGGCTGCAATGGTCACGCTGCAAATGCGACAATGTGGCCACCGAAGATGGGCATTGCAATTGCTGGCTGTTGACATTCCCGAGGCGGCAAAAGTCGACATTTTCGATGCAGGGTGGACAGGCACCGCAAATGCAAGTCCTGTGCACCTGCAGACCACCGAAGCTCGCCAGCAGGTCCTGAGCGCCATCGCTGCTGACAGGCGCAGGTCGCACAGGCGCCGACGGCGCGCCGCGCGCAGATGTTGCGCCACCGCCGCCGCTGCCGTCACCTGCCGCTAACTGCCCGCCAGCCTTCCGCAATCGGTTCAGCTTCTTCGGCTGCTGCTGCCGCCGCGGCAGCGGCGCCTGGACCCGCCTCGCCGTGGCTGCAGCGCTGTCCGGGCTGGCGTCATCGTCACTGATTTCGTCTTGCAAGAGGTCGATCGCCGCTGTGTGACTGCCGCCGCTGGTCGCCGCAGACCGGCTGGTGGGTCGCTGGCCTGACGAGCCGCTGCCGCTGGCTCGCGGCGAGTCCGAGAGGTCAATCACGGCCGGGCTGACGGGGTGCAACCGGCTATTCCGCTGTGCAGAGCTGCCATGCGGCCGCTGCGGCCCGTCCTGGGGTTGCACTGCCAGCGGCAGCCTGCTGCCGGTGCTGGCGTCTGGCCAAATTTCTGGACTGTACGAGCTCGCTTGGCTGGCCTGCTGCCCAAGGCGCCTCCTGGCGATCTCCTGGGCCGCTGCGCTCAGCTGTCGGTTCTCAGTAAGCGTGCTCCTTTCGCTCCGCTCATGGCTTGAGCACATCACATTTTGCGACAAATCAATAGCAGAAACACTTCTGAAGCTACGTCAGGCGCTGCTGTGTGACAATCGTTCCGGAACCCTTGCAGATGGACACCTCAGGGATCAGTTCGCAGGGCTCTGTGTAACGCAGGGCTCTCTGTAATCGCTACTTACAAGTAGGGCCACGAGTTCGCAATGCTGCACGCTCACGTGGAAACTAACTAAATTGACTTGCGATCCACGGTGTCTGCCAACGTTGCAGTTCTGCATTTGGCTTCGCTCAGGGGTGAGGCAGCTGCAGGAAGCCAGCTGTCAATTCCACTTCGAACCTCTGCAGTGCTGTGGCAGTGTGCCAAACCGTAGATCTGGTTGGCTAGATCTGGCACAACATTGCCTCGGATCTCAGGACGCCTCCATGGCCAGGCATGCGCCGGCATGCATGACGCCGATGCGGCCGTCCGGCTCCCAGTTCACGGTGTATTCCAGGTCGATGGCGGCGCTTGGCGCAATTTCCGTGCTCAGCAAGGACACCTGCACGTGCCCGGACAAGCGGTCCAGCCGTGGCAACGTAAAAAAAGCTGGCTGTGCTCATGGGCAACAAGACGAAAGCACTGCTCATCAGATGAACTGTGACACGCAGTGGTGCGCATGTGTCACGCGACATGGCATTCTGCATGTTCCCGCTCACCGACTTGCAGAAGACGGGCTCAAGAGACACCGGGCCGCGCAGCTGCTGCAGCCGCTGCGAGAACCCCAGATCCAGGCTCCACACGCGCAGCACGCCGCCGCCGCCGCCGCGCGGTGAGGCAAACCCGCCGCCACCGCCGCCGAGTGACATCGCCGCCATGCGCTCGCCCTCGGCATCAAACGCCAGCGCCAATACCGCGGCGGCACCGCCGCCGCCAGGATCCGATATTGGATCCAGGCCACGCGCCGCGTGCGCTTCCGTGAGCAGGTGGAACTTTGGCGTCCCAGACTGCATGTCGTACAGGGTGGCCGCCTGCCGGCCGCCGCAAGTGGGGGCGGCCCGGAAGGTGGCACTCGACGCTGCGGCGTGAGGGCTGCTCGGAGCGGGCGAGGCGCTGCCTGAATCTGCAGCGGCCGGCGCCGGCGGAGTACCAACAGCCAGCAGCAGCGCCCCATTGTTGTAGTCGATTGCGGGCAGCTTGCGGCACAGCTCCTGGACCACCATGGTCACGCCCTGTGCGCCAAGCATGCAGCACAGTCAGGCGGCAGAAGAGACGCTGTGTTACCCTGTCTTCTAGCGTTGTACTATATGAGCTGCCGTGTGAACCTATCGGAACACTGTGGTCACGCCCTGTGCGCCAAAGGTTCAGTGCAGTCAGCAATCAACAATGTGCAGCATTCTGCAATGCGTTGCGGCACACCATTTGGAACCACCACAGTCATGCCCTGCTCCAACAACAAAGTGAATGATTGCTCAGCGCAGTCGGCATACGGCACCTTGCGACATCCGGCATTGCATCGTGACCCCAACGGCTGAGCGATCGGGTGGGCGGCGTCCTGGTGTAGCAGCAGTAGGGAATACAGAGCACAGAGGGGAATCTTGGCCAAGAGAAATTTTGAACTCTCTGTTCTCTCCTCAGAGTTGGTTGGGGCCTTGGCCAGGAGATCCGCACCTGCAGGCAGCTCTTGCGCAGCTGCAGCTCGCCCAGCGCCAGCAGGATGCAGGCCACCACGTCAGGAGCCGCCGCCGCCAGCGCCTGCAGCCCCGCGTCAGAGTGCGTCAGACGCAGCAGCGCCTGCGGTGTCAGATGAATTTTGAACTGAACTATTAGATGAGCAAGACTTTCCATCGCGTTCCCGCACGCGCCGCCGCCAGCGCCTGCAGCCCCGCGTCGGAGTGCGCCAGCCGCAGCAGCGCCTGTCATTGAATAGAGAACATGGCTCTGCATCAAGCCTCAAAGCGAAACTTCGTCGTCGTCTTGGGTTTGTAATGTTTGTTGCAACTGCCTCCCCGTTGCATGCACCTCCCGTTCATCTCGATTCAAAGTAATTGAAAACATTGGAAAAAGTTTTGTGGTGCGGCAGCCAGCTTCTCGAGCTACAGTCGCTGGCATCCACCTGAGTTATCTGTTCGAGGAAGGAGCTCACCAGGAAGGACATGACGTGGCGCGGGCTGCCGGCGTCGGTGCCGCCGCCGGGGGACAGCCGTTGCGCCATGAGGCGCAGGAAGCCCTGCGATTGGAGTACCATGAGACATCTGTCTCGTACAGTATCAGGCAATCAAAGACAAGGCACAAAAGGTTCGTCGCACTCACAAACGAAACTTTACAAGGCACAAACATAGCCTGTTGTTCACCTGAAGGTCAAACAGCGCCAGCGCCGGCAGCAGCGCCGCCGCCGCCTCCCTGTCCTGTCCGTCACCGCCACCGCCGGGCACCGCCGGCGATGCCCCGCTGCCCGGGCTTCCGGCAGCACCGATGCCGGTGCCGGCATGGGCGCCGGCGGGGGAACGTGGCCCACACGAGGGGCTGGCATGGGGCTCCGGCTGCACGTCCGGCCGCCGGCCGAAGTCTGCGCTCCTGCGGCCCGTGGCTGCCGGAGAGCCATCGGCGGCGTCGTTGTGGCCTGCTGCCGAACGCGGCGCGGCGCGCTTTGGCGGACGGATGGTGCCGATGCCCACCCTGGCACAGACGTCGAAGATCCTGCAGCGTTCACGCGCCCAGAGCACTTGGTGTGGGGTTTAGCAAGTATCAACGAGCAGCCCATCAGACACTGCACACACCTTTCGTGACATCCCGGGGCATGCAGCACGGTCTTGTGTCATGCAACTCGGGAGTGTCCGTGATCCTCGAGGTTCAAATCCAGAAAATCGAGCAAGGTGTTCGGAGGAAGTGCATAATCGCAGGAGTCTGATTCCAACATCAACTTGCCGCTCTGACCACCTGTCTGTGAGGCTGCGCAGCGCGCCCAGGTGCGGCCGCCAGGAAGTGGCCGCAGGGCCAGTGAGCGCCTCCGCCAGCAGCGTCGCCGCCTCGGCGCCGTGCGCCGCCGGCATCGCGCACGCCAGCCCCAGGATTCCTGTTGAGGTTGCGCCAGTGGTATTACAAAGATCGTCACAAAAGACTGGTATCCGTGTCTGCAATTATTGAGGCGCGGGCATTGCACACGCCAGCTCCAGGATGTCTGCCGCAAGGTCAAATGTATGTGAGTGAGATGGCCATGACGTCATGCATGTACATTCATAGAAGAGCTTTGTGAGTCAGGGCTGCCAGCGTCCATGAGACATCGTGATATCTGTCAACTCAACTGAAGTGTGTTGCGGATCTGCAATCCAGTCACTCTTGCACACCTTGCAAGCCGTCGTTGGCGGCGCATCAACTTCATGCATGTGCAGATGCCTCCGGCACTTCTGCACCTTGTTTCAGAGAAGCTCGGCGAATGAAGCACCTGGCACAGTGATGGCCAGCAGCTGCTGGGACGCCGCTGCAGGCTGCTCAATGCATGTCGCTGCCGCCACAAGGAGCTGCATGGCACGATCACATGGTTGAGTGCGTAATTTCCTCAGACGAATACAAGGCGGACAGGCCACATTCAATGCCTCTGCACGATAAGGCAAGAGGAAAACCTCTCAAAAGCTGCTGCACCAGGATGACATGACCCGAACCCACCTCAGAAGCGTGCTTCTGCAGCTGTGCGGCGGTCACGACGCCGCCCGGGCTGTCTTCCGGCAGCTGCAGCAGCTTCAGCGCCTGCGGCGTCAGCCCGTCGGCGCCGCCGCCGATGCCAGACGGGCGACTGGCTGCAGCCAGCAGCGCCCGTGCCGCCTCCCGCACGCTCTCATCCGGGTCCTGCTCATGACGTCATCCAGGTGAAATGCATGAACTACTTGATCTTCACCACAAAGTGTACTGCGAGTTGTCCTGAGGAACATGCAATTTTTGAGTCTGCCTACCACAATCAGGTCCGGGACAGCTGCCACAGCATCTCCTGCATCAGTCATGAAGGCGTGCACACGATTTCACGAATTCCAGAAGCAGAAGCCTCGCAGTTTATGCTAATCAACCCTCAGTGATTGCTCACTCACCTGCGACAGTGGCATGAAGACATTGCGCGCCGGCGACGCCAGCCGCGGAGCAGCGTGGCGGACGTCCACCAGGTAGAACGCCAGCAGCGCATTGCAGGCTGCCACCTGCGATGCGGGAGAAAAAGACCTCAGAGACTTAACACGATCACAATGCCAAACAGATGATATGTCGCAGAGCAACCTGCCAGATGGATGTCCACCAGGTAGAAAGCCGGCAGCGCATTGCAGGCTGCCACCTGCGACACGAAAAAGCAAAGCAAAGCATCCACATTCAGCATGATGGTAACGCCAACAAAAGAAACAGCTGACATTCCTGCAGAGATAACCTGGGAGCACCTGGTGCACGCTCTCACTCGCTGCGTCCCAAGAAACGGCAATGAAGCCATAACAACCTCCCCGACAATCATCAAACTGCCGCGAAGTCCCATCAGTTTGCAAAAATAGGATTTCACAAGCCTAGCAGACGCACCACTGCCTGTGAAGCACCCGACATCGCCATCAGCCGCTGCGCGAGCGCGACAAGGGCCAGCAGCCTCTCCGCGACCGCCTCCGGGCTGCGACGCAGCAGCGCCGGCACGGCCGCCGGATGCTCATGATCCCCTTGCGGCACTGTATGCGGCGGCGTCAGTGTGACTGCGCCGCGGCTGACGACTGCAGGCTGCACGAAGTAATGGGTGCTGGCAGCCCCAACCTGATGCGCCGCTGCTTGCTGCTGGGGCGTCACTGCGCGAGGCTCAGCTGCTGGGGCCTCTTCTGCTGCAGGGTCATGTTTCTGCCAGCCCACGGCAGTCCCTGATGTGGCCGGCAGCTGCAGCAGCCACAGCTCTGAGAGTAGTGCCCGCAGGTGCTCGTCTGCGGCGGCGCCCCATCCCCAGCAGTGCAGCACCGCAAGCGCTGTGGCGAGCGCCGCCGAGCATGCGCCCTGCTGGCCGCCTGCCAAGGTGAGGTGCAGCAGGTTTGAAACGAGCGCATTGTTCATGCAGCAGCCAGCTGAGCGATGGGATGTGCGCTGCAGTCACCCTCCTCAAGCAGCAGCAGAATCAGCATCTTCATCACCTGCCACAGGCCTCCACACCTGCCTTGGTGCTCGTGACCGACAGCAGCTCGCGAACCGGCACCGACACGAGCAGCAGCCCCTCCGGCAGGCGGCACTCTGCGCCGACGGCTGCTTGCTGAAAGAATCTGTGGCCGGTGTGCGCCGGCGGGGAGGCCTCGGCGTGCGCAAACTGCACGTGCGCCGCCGGACCCCGCACGGCCCTGTCCTGGGTGCCTGCACCCATAGGCGCAACACAGTAAGGCTGAAGACCGTACCTTAAGCACTGACCCAATCACAGATCTCTCGTGCCCCCACATCGAAGATGGCAATTGAAGACAAGCAGCTGCAGCAGCTCACAGTGGCGTGCTGCACTGACATGAAGGTGGGAGGTGTGACACGGCAGCAATATCTCGCAGCAAGGCTGACCTGAGTGCAGGTCCCAGACGATGGCGAGGGGCTCCCCCGCGACGGGTGTGCACAAGCACGTCATGTAGCCGCGCCGGGCATCCCATGCGATCTGCACCTCGGAACCCTCCGGGTGGCCTGCAACACCGCCAGGCGCACCTTCATGGTCCACTCAATTTGTTCTTCTGTCCAAAGGCCCTTTCCTTGCAGTGGCAGTGCGCTGGGTGGGATCATCAGGGCTGCCTTTTCCCACTGCAAATGGCTCCCCATCTGACACAAGTTGCAGTGAAATTACCACCGCAGATGGCTTCAGCGGGCTAATGCAGGCTCCCTCACTGAACTTCAGTTGCGGTCGAGTTTTGAGTCACGCAGCTTAGCTCACCTGGCAGCACGCGCTTGCAGGAGCCAGACGCGAGCGACACGATGCACACGCCGCCGTCGGCGCCGCAGCTGACAACGCAGCCGTCCCATACGCTGCCCGCAGCGGACGGCGGCGGCTGCAGCGTCAGGACTGGGCCCCCGTGCGCGGGGAGGGAGAAGAGCCGCTGCCCAAAGCTGCCTGCTGATAGGTCCCACGCCTGCAGAGTGCCGTCCTCCGCCCCTGCAGTATAAATCACATGGTCGCGCGTATGGGCAAGCTTGCATTTCGTGGCACTGAAATTAGCACCAAATACAGGCAGCTGCTGGTCAGGGGACAGCCACAGCACCGTCGAATTCAGTGAAGCAGCTAGTGCGGCATTGGCAGCAGGGTTTGAAAGGGTTTTCAGCAATTTAGACCGTAGGCTGCACATGGAGGCAGCAGGAAGCCGAGCTGGCATGACCTCGTACCTGAGACCAAGACGTCTTTCAATGGCTGTGAGGCATGAGCCTGCTGCCAGCGATGCTGCATGAGGCAGCTCACAGGCGCATTGTGGCCTCCCTGCAGCTGGAGAGCATCAGAGGCGCCGGCCGCGACCGCCGCCAGCGGCTGCAGGCTCACCATGCCTGACCACCAACCCTGCCACAGAAGTCGATCCCGTGTCACTCTCTCCGCTGGGCGACTGGCCCAATGCCAACTGAAGCAAAGAGAGCCATGCAGAGCCATGTGCGGTCGCAGCTGACATAGCATCCCTCGTTGAACATGGCTGGGCGTGTTTCACCAGGAGTCTGTTCCATGAAGCGCAACTGGAGGACGCCCCTGAGCACGTGCCTTGAGGAATATTGTGATCCTAGTTCAGATGTTTGATGCACTTCGAAGACGGAAAGCAGACCTGCACCAGGAAGCGCGGCGCCAGACCGTCGCCACCCGCCAGCAGCTGCCGCGTCACGCCATCGCCGCCTGCTGCCGCGCCGGCTGTCGCGCCGCCGCCTTGCGAGACTGCCACCGTTCGAAACTGCCGGGAAGACAGCGGTGCACCATTTGGAGGCGGCTCTGGCAGCTGTGCCGCCGTGAGGTTGAGCGCCGCCGGCTGCCGCTTCCTGTGGGCCTCGCCAGCCGCTGCATGACAGCATGACGGCACGTCTGCGGCCTTGGCCAGGCAGCTCTGGCGGGTGCTTACAAGCACAAAGGGTAGCTGCCCCTCAGCTGCCGGGAGCAGCCGGCAGGTGATGCCCGGAGTGCCGGCGGCCGCTGCTGTGCTGTGCTGCTCGGACTGCAGCGTGCCCGTCCGCTGCGCTGCCGCGGCGCCGCTGCCGTTGCTCTGCGCCAAGCTGAACGTCGCGATGCTGCCGGCCGCGTCGCAGACCGCCCACTGGCAGGTGCCTGCAGGTTGGGGTCGATGTTGGAAATTTCTGCTTGTCTGAGTGCTGGTCCACTGTGACAGCTTGGAACTTTGGCTGGCAGACGGCCTCAAGGGGAAATGCGCTACCATTGCCCGACACCTGGGGTCGCCGTCGGCAGTATGCATCCGTCCTGCAGGCCATGCCCGCCGTGCAGGTCGCTGGCTGCGCCGCTGCACAGAGCATACTCCAGGTGCGGCGGCCCTGTATCAGCACAGAAACTGAGCCATCGTTGGCGCTTGCGTCAGGCATCCACAGTTTGTCGAGGATCCACCGGCTGCCATTCCGGTCCCCACTCAGCGCGTCTGCTCAACCCCGACCCTACTCACCTCGCACTTCCCAAAGCGGAGCATGCAGCAGCAGCCAGCCCGCCGCAGTGACCAGCAGCAGGTGCTGGCCGTCAGCTGCAAAGCTCGCGGCGATCAGCGGCCCCCGCAGCAGCTGCGCAGCGGCGCCCTGAGCGTGCGCCGCCTCCCCTGCGCAGTGATACATGATGGCATTCTGTCAGCTGATTCGCGGAGGTGCCAAAGCACCAGACACATCAATGGATTGTGTTTCCAGCCGGTTACAGAGCTTCCGTGGTTTTGAATGGACATCATTTCTGCTCCAGAACGATGGCGACATTTGGAAAGGAAACATCCTGCACCTGCGCTGATCGCGTGCCGCAGGCGCGAGGCAGGCTCGAGGCAGGCGCCGCCCGGCAACGAGCCGCCCCCAGGCACGTCCGGCAGGAATGTCAGCACGTCGCCCGAGTCTGTCACACCGACAAAGACTGCTTCGCCGTCTGCCGCGACCAGGAGCTTTGCCGCCAGCAGCTGCGGCGCTGCTGATTCCGCTGGCCCAGATCCTGCTGCGTCAGCATTCCACAGATGTCATGATAGCTGTCAGCATGGCCCGCTATTGCACGATCCCAACCATTGCACGATCCCAACACAGAACCAGGGCTTTTCGTGGATCTCAGATCGTGAAGGCATGCAATCTGGGCGTGAAGCCGCGCAGATGTGCAGCGACATGCACCCCGCACACAAGCTGATCATGCCGCAGCAGCCCAGTTCTGCTGACCTTCCTGCCAGAACTTCTGCAGCGACAGCAGTGACGCGGGCGGCGCGACGTCCGCCACCTCCAGTGTCCGCAGATCGACCACCGCCACGCCGTGCCGCTCCACTGCGCGGCTGATGGCGCCGCCGGCGTCAGACGACCGCAGCGGCAGCAGGCACGGCAGTGCGGCGTGGCGGCCGCCCGGCAGCATGAGCGCGTGGCGGCTGCTGGGCCGCAGCGGCGAGCCATGCGCCGTGAGCTGCGCCGCGCGGAGCAGGGTGCCACAGGCTTCGGCCCAGAGGCAGGCGCGGCCGGCGGCGTCGACGGTGAGCACGGCGGCCGCATCCCGCCCCGCGCCTGTAGTGCACTGGCCGCAGTCGGCAAGGCGTCACGGCCAAATACACCGTCACTTGTTTCAGTCCCGCCATGGAGTCGCACCCATTGCCAGAAATACCTTGCGGGCAATGCAGGATGGTCTGCACTGGGGCGCTGTGGCCGCATGCGACTGCGGAAATTGACAGCGGATCACAGTCGTCCTCGCCGCCCCGCAGTTGCTCTGAGTCCCACGTCAGCCTACAAGGGATCATGTAGAGACTCGTGTGACACCAATGGCGTGTAGGACGTCAACATGCTCATGCCGTCAACCGCTCGTGAGCGCGATGTCACCTGCAGAGGCTGCCGCTGCACCCAGCTATCCATAAAGACGAGCTTGTCGTCTGAGAACACGTCAACGCATCCCACTCGTCGAGTACTTCTGCCCAGATGGCCTGAGTGAGGCTGTTCATCAGGTCACCCCCCTGGCATCGGCAAGGTTGACCGTCCGGCAACTGGCCCAAATTCCTCAGACTACATCAGCTGACATTTGACTGTCAAATGTCAAATGTTGGCACTATGCAAAGAAAGTCTGTTGGACTGCCTTCTCGTCTCGCAGTCCAAGGAAAGCAAAGGACATCGAGATGTGGATTGCCATTACGCATTTGCATGCCTCGACCCTTTTGCAACGACTGTCTAGACTGTGCAACAATCCGCACGTACGAAGTCAGGACAAGGCCCGCTGGTTGCAGCTGAGGAAAGAATGGTGATCTGATCTACGACTCATCAATCTCTCTGATCAGCCTGAGCGAGGCTGAAACACTGCAATCTTTCCTTTCTTCAGACTAAAGCAGAGCGGTCCCAGTTCCTGAACCTGGACAGAGACGCTCAGAAACACACAAGCCTGCAGGACATCGGCGGGCGCACGGCGGACCCGGTCGCAAGCGTCGGCCAGAAGGCTGCGGATGCGGTGGACACGCCGATGGCTGTTTCAATCGACAAGAGCAAGAAGCCCGTCGCGTTCTGGGAGTATCAGACGGTGAGTGCTCCTCATGGTCGCTGCAAATTTGGCGGTGCACACGTAACATCATGTGTGGATGTGGAGCTGAATGCAGCGCAAGCACACAACAGCATCTGAGCTGCAGCTGCGCCGGCAGCAGTCTTAAGTCTGATACTGCGCGCTGTGCTGCAGCACGCGTTGGAGACGCTGCTGGGAGACAGGGGCCTCATCAACGGCGCGCAGCTGCGGCGCGGCATCGAGCAGCTGCCGGAAGAGGCCTTCGCCAGCAAGACCTATTACGAAGTATTGCTACCGGGGGGCCAAACATATCACTGTGTCCCCAGAGGCCTCTGATGTCTTGATGTAGCATGACGGGTGGCAGGTTTACAGGCAGCAAAGGCTCAAGCACCAGTCAATGTAGGTGTCTAGAGTACCGCAGTCTCCAGTTGGGACAAGATCAGCGGCAACTGCACCAAATATCCGACCTGATACCCGATCTCTTGTTGCTGTCAGAAATGGGCGGCCAGCATGGCGGCCATCAGCCTCGAGCGTGGCGTCATCACGCAGCAGCAGCTGGACGCTGCACTCGGCCAGGACGTGGGGCCGCCGGAGATCCTGTGAGCACACGCTTTCTCACTTGCACATGAAGTGCCACTGCGCTAGAGCCGTAGCAATCTACATTGCCTGCCAGGTCCTGGGGCACAGCACGAGATTCACGAGTTGTAGTGCCCCTTGGTGTGGCCGGTTGCAGCACGAAACGGATGTCCCTGATGAAATGGAGCTGGTCTGAAGTCAAAGCTGGTCTGACAATTAACGTTCTGAATTAAAACTCAAACTGATTGAGCATGTGCAGGTACAACGAGGGAGACTTTGTGCGGGTGAAGGCAGAGGACTCAGGCGTACGCTACAGGAAGCCGCACCTGCGCACACCCGGTGACCTTCGCTTTGTTTTTCTCTTTTTGTCGATGACATCCTTGCGCAGGCCCCACAAATGCCATGCAGCAGCCCCACGCATCTGCATGTGCGTACAGCACTCCGTTCAATGCATCGTGGCATTCACATGCTCCTGCAGAATCTCTGAAAACTCTGCTCACTCTGCACCCGGCAGGGTATATCTTTGGTGTCATCGGCCAGATCGCGGGCCCGGCACTGGGCTACATAGAGGATGCGGACTCGAACTCGCGGCCGACCGCGCAGGCCGGCCCAAAGGAGCCCATTTACAGGGTGGGTCGCGTCGCAAAGAATCCATGTATGCGGGAGACACCAGGTGACAGCCACGCACGCGCTGCTGAGCAGAGTTCTTCTGTGGCTGCTCCGGGAATGGTCCTCTTGGGCAGCGAATGGTGTCCTCGTCGTCCCTTGCAGGTGACGTTCCACCAGAAAGACCTTTGGGAAGGCTACCGTGGGGCTGGCGAGGACACGCTGCAACTGGAGGTGCGGCTGTTGTGGACGCCAGACGTGCATCTTCCTGCTAAAACAGTAAGCTGTTTCATCATGCGCACAAGCTGGTGAGAAATGGCTTCCAGAAAGGAGTTGCCGTGAAATAGGTGTGGCAGTCGTGGCTGACGCCGGCGACCGCGGCCGAACTCCAGTACCAGCAGAGGCACAGGTGCGCTGATTGATTGTGCGCCTCATCGTTTCTCGTGCGTTCTCATCTCTCGTTATGTGTTCGGGACTCAGATGGCTTCATTGTTCCTGCCCCTACATTCGTCGTCACAGTTGCTGTCCCGCAGAGCTACTTTGGTGACAGACCATGCGCATGACCATGGGCATGGGGACGGTCATGCGCACAGCCACGAGCACAGCCACGAGCACAGTCACGACCATGTGCATGAAGAGCGAGCAGAGGTGCGAGCCGGTCTCTTCCGCCTGCTTGCTTGAGATACGGACGCGCTCTGGAATGCTGCGCTGATGTGGTTGTGCCATTTGCGGCGCCCACGCAGGATGCGCACTCAAAGGCATGAAACTATGACGATGGAGCATTCCACAATTTTGCGATTTCACAATGGAGGTTACAGGTGGAGCAGAAGGCAGTGGACGCTGAGGGAGATGATGCGGAGCGCAGCCGCCTGACGACTGCCCTCATAATGGCGCGATATCTCACCCCCAATCTGATCCCGAGCTCGCTGCATGTTTGTTTGGGACATTCGGAGGGTCTTCAATCTAGAGGTACGCGGAGGAAGAGGACCATACAGCACTGCCACGCGTTTCTCGACTGTCATGCAGGTGTTCACAGACAATGGCACCATCACGGCAGCGGAGCTGGCGGCGCGCATCGAGAGGATCGAGACTTTTGGCAAGGCCGGCCTGGGGCCCGCCATCGTCGCGCGCGCCTGGGCGGACCCCGCCTTCAAGGTGCCTCTTGGACTTGTTATTAGCTGTTTGAGATGACTTGATGACGCATTGAGTTTGGGACCGAGAGCGGTGACAGGTTGCCCTCAGGCATCACTAGCAGCCAGAGGTAGCGCCATCATAACTGAGTCTCGGCCTTGCATTTCATTGCTCTGGAAACACAAGGCTGAAGTGCGTGCGTACGATCCTGATGCATCAAAAACTGTTTCGTGTGATGCAGTCTCGCCTGCTTGAGGAAGGCATCAGCGCTGCTGGTGCGTCCCCTGAAGCATAAACCCTAAACACAGCGATGCCTGTTTTGAGCGTCTGCCCTCACTGCATCACAGACAGCGTGCACCAGGCTTGCAGGTCAATGTGCTGCGGCCGTCAGCCTCAGAAGTGATCTGTACCTGCATGCAAGATTGCGGGACCGGTCGACGGCTACCCTCCCCGCGGCGGGGCTGCCGGTGCGCTGAACTATTTCCGCAGAAAGAATTCACCCGCGATCTGCATATTCAGCATTCATGTTGATGACGAGCTGACACAACACCACAGCCACCAGCCACACTAGTTGCCTGAGGTTGTTGGAAAGCTGTACAGCAGACCCAGTCCTGCCCTTCCGCCTCACTCTCCTCCATTCTGCTCAGGCAGGCCCCGCCTCGGAGCTGACGGGCACCATTCTGAAGGTGCTGGAGGACACGGACACCACCTACCACGTCATCGTCTGCACGCTCTGCAGGTGACTGAGGTTGCAGCCGGTTGTCGCACAGGGCTATGAATATTGTCTGACATACACATTTTCTGGCATCTGTGTCGCGGAATATGGGCACCTGTGCCAATCTGCCGCTGCCTGGGACTTCGCTGCCGACGTGGCGACTGCGCTCATGCTGATGCGATCTCCGGCCACCATCATGCGCTGCAGCTGCTACCTGGTGCCCATCCTGGGGCTGCCGCCTCCCTGGTACAGATAAGTTGTTAAAAACATACATGTGGTTGCTTTCCTGACATCACTCATCAGGAGTTTGCCATCATGCGCTGCAGCTGCTACCCGGTGCCCATTCTGGGGCTGCCGCCGTCCTGGTACAAGGCTCGTAGCTACCGCAGCCGCGTGGTGCGGGACCCGCGGGCGGTGCTGGCGGAGTTTGGCACCGCCATACCCGACGGCGTGAGCATCGCGGTGACGGACAGCAACGCCGACACCAGGTCAGCGCCATATTTCGAGGCATGAAACGCTTACTTCGCACTCTACTCCGCCCCTGTGCTGTCGAGGACCGACGTTTGCACAGGTGGTTGAACCGTGTGCGCATCGCTGTCGCCAGATCTCACTGCTGGCTTGTGACGGAGGACACCACCCGCAGAATTTGCAGCTGGCTTCGAGCCGCGGCAGTGCATCGCCGTGCACGCGGGTCGATTGTCCAAGGCGCCAACAAGCCCAGACTCTGACGCCGCGCGATCGATGCCCTTTCAGGTTCATAAAGATCCCATTGAGACCTGCCGGCACCGACGGCTGGAGCGAGGCGCAGCTGCAAGAGCTCGTCACCCGCGACTGCCTCGTGGGGGTGAGCTTCCCGAAGACTCCGCAGGAGGGAGCTGGACCCAGCAATCGGCTAAAATTGCAAGGTTGAGATGCGCCGGTACCGTTGTTCAACGGCTGTGCAGCCGATCCCCGTGACCGGGAGTGCGGTGGGAAACGAAACGAGTTGGCCGTGGGACGTCCAATGAATGTGATTTGGACACGCGGGCAGGGCGGCGACGGGAGTGGTCGGTGCGGTCAGGGCCGCAAGCCACGCACATTAAGTGCGTGTGTTTGCCAATCTGAATCGGGGCAATGCAGCGTTTAGAAGAGCAGGTGCGGAAAACTTGCCTGCGCATTTGACAAAGGTTGCTGGCGGCAGGCGCGGCCCCTCGTCAGTACCCGTGCTGCGTCACAGAACGGCGCATTATCCTTCTCAGCTGCGCCGTAGGGCCAAACGCAAATGGCGATTGACGGCCGAGCTTGGCTTTTGCAAATTGCTCGAGAAGACTTGCAATTCGATCTGAGTAACGACGCCACTTGCCGAGTTGTCTACACCCGAGAGTGAAGACTCTCCCAAAGTTTCCTGTGCCACTTCATCGACCCCACGCTCGCGAGCAAAAGCATGTCTCTGACGGGGCGGCGATTTGCAGGTCTCTTTCGACGTGCACCCATTGCTTGTGCAGCTTGGCGGCTAGTACCTGCTGAGCAAGTGCACCTGACGCCGCCAGCTCTGCCAAGCACAGCAGCCGCCGGTTGCCCAGCATGGCTACAAACATCAGCAAGAAGAGGAAGGTGAGGAGCTGCATAGGCGGTGCTGGCACAGCACTAGCTCTGCAGCGGATGCGGCCTGATAGCTGGGGTTTGCGTTGTGGCTCGGGGTAAGCACGGCAAAGGAGGTTTACACTACAGCCTGCAACTCTAAAGGCATGTTTGCTGCGGGCGCGCAGTTCGTCGCCGATGGCGTCTTCTACGCCGAGCTCAACGAGCTTCTCACACGGGAGCTGGCAGAGCACGGCTACTCGGGCGTCGAGGTTCGCGTCACGCCGATGCGGACTGAGATTATCATCCGTGCCACCCGCACCCAGAACGTGCTCGGTGAGTCGCTGCGAAGGCTTGCAAGCTCGAATGATGCACCTGACTCGTTTCCCAGCTCTGTTCGCACGCACATGGCCTGCTGCCACCGGCAAACATCGGAGATGAAGGCAACCAGTGGTGCTGAGTTCGCGCGACTCTCTGTTGCACTGCAGGCGAGAAGGGCCGCCGCATCCGGGAGCTGACCAGCGTCGTGCAGAAGCGGTTCAAGTTCCCGGAGGGCAGCGTGGAGCTGTACGCGGAGAAGGTGAACAACCGTGGGCTGTGCGCGATCGCGCAGGCGGAGTCGCTGCGCTACAAGCTGCTCGGCGGCCTCGCCGTGCGACGGTGAGCAAACACTGGCCCTGTGGAACGGATGAAGCTTGAATGCGACAGCCTGATTTACAAAAGGGCCAGTGATACACAGCGCTGGCAGTGGAGAGGCGGCCGGATCGGACAATGGGAAGCGACAGGCGGCAGCGGTGTGGCAGAACAGATGCAGCGGCTGCAGCACAGGAGCCAGCAGAAGCCAGCAGGAACCAGGCAGAGCAGGAGCCACAGCTGCCCGCAATAGCACGTAGCTTGGGGCGGTGCTGGCTTTGGCATGTGGCTATGGCACCGTACGTCAGGGGCTCTGGCTGATCCGTCGCACCTGCAGACTAAGCAGCATCTCCGCAAGGATTTGCAGCGGGGCTGAACCAGATTGGCGTATAGGATGTGCGCTCGCCGCCCCCAGCCTCGCCCAGGAGCTCTGGGGCGCATGCAGCATATTGATGCCTCCTGGTACCTCAGGTACCGAAATCCCGCTTGCCAGATCGTGGCTGTTTCTAATTCCTGTTTCAAAGCCCCGCTGTCTCCGTTTCTCGCAGCGCGTGCAACGGCGTGCTGCGCTGCATCATGGAGAGCGGCGTCAAGGGTTGCGAGGCACTCCGTAATTCCTACTTGTCTCCTGATGTTATTTTCATGTTTCCCGCAGCGCGTGCTACGGCGTGCTGCGATTCATTATGGAGTCGGGCGCCAAGGGCTGCGAGGTCATTGTCAGCGGCAAGCTGCGGGCGCAGCGCGCAAAGGCCATGAAGTTCAAGGACGGCTACATGATCTCCAGCGGCCACCCCGTCAACGAGTACATTGACGGCGCCGTGCGCCACGTCATGCTCCGCCAGGGCGTGCTCGGCATCAAGGTGTGTTTTCCAGGTTTAGTCAAACTAACAATTGATTTAACAAAGGCCCTGACTACAATCCGCCCAAAGAGTAACCAGCAGTGCGCCACGTCATGCTTCGCCAGGGTGGCCTCAGCAGCAAGGTGCGGCCAGCATTGAAATGCATCCTTTGTTCTCGTCAAGCTGCTGGCTTTGGCTCACGTGTCCGGTGCCTGCATGTCCACGTGTGCCTGTTCAATCCACTCTTGGGTGGATCTCCCGCAGAATATGTCTAGGCCAGCGGCTTGCTTGGGAGTCACCTGCGCATTCCTATGTAGAGCGGATGTGCCGGGCTGGAAGTGCTGCCATAGCGCTGACTGCGAGCTGGTGCACTGCCAACAGGTGAAGATCATGAAGACGTGGGACCCAACCGGCCGCGAGGGCCCCCAGACGCCGCTGCCCGATGTGGTGGTGGTGCACACGCCCAAGGAGGACGACTTTGGCGTCGCCGCCGGCGGCGACAAGGACGGCCAGGTGAGCAAGGGTTCAAGCGTCTGCGAAGCAGCGTGGATCGTCGTCTCATGATCTCCTGTGTGGCCCCAGCTGGATTCGAATGGGATGCCGTCGGGCTGTCTCCCTGAGTGTGGCGGGCAGCGACGCCTCGGCAGCTCAAATCGTCAAGAGCCGAGTTTGAACACGTCTGCAGCTGTGCACAGAGGCATGCTCGCTGTTGCGGCTGCCTACATGCATGCGCTGGGTACACACCGTTCACCGCAAGGTTCTGCAACTGCGACCCCTTTTCTGCTGCAGGCCAAGGGCCAGGACGCCCTGTACGAGAAGACCGCAGCTCTGGAGGCCCCCCCGCAAGCTGCCTACTGAGCGGCAGCCTCCCGTCCTTCTGGCTTTTGGTGTTTCACAGGCAACGAGCACCGCTGTGTTCTGACTTGTGTGTTTCGACTCGTCGAGCAGGCAGACCGGTCAGTTGTTGATGGAGCCTTGCGAGCAAGTCGGATTTGTAACAAAGAGCAAACCAATCATATACCTGCAGCGCCTTCAACCAAGCAACCAAAGTCGTACACCTGCACCACCTTCAACTAAACCTGCCACATCACCTGCCCTACCGCCGCAACCTGCAGTATACCTAGATGTCATGACACTTCTCCAAGCAAACCTGTCGATAAGAGGCCCTGCAGAGCCATCAACTACAACTTTGCTGCCCTACCTCCTTTCCCCCACCAATGATCAGCATGTACCCTGTGCACGACGCCTTGTGCATGATGCCTTGCATTTACAGCTGCTGCGGAGCGGGCTGCAGCGTTTTCAGGTGCCGCTCGATTTCTGTCAGAACTGCCTCCTTGTGCGTCTTGGAGTTGAACCAGGGCCGTGCTCGCGCCTTGTACCGCTGCCGCTTGGCTGTCCGCACAACAGTCCTGCCAGGCTGCACCTGGACACGCACGATGTGAGGCTGGTTGAGACATGAGATGAATGGCAATCCTGGCCTGCTGGGCATCCCTCCGTGATCCCTCGAACATTTGTATTGTGGCGTTGTGATTTTGTCTCTTCAGGAAATAGGTGCGGCATCGGTAAGCATGGCAAGCATTGGTGTCACCTCCTGGAAGCGGCTGGACCGGCGCTGCCCATCCGCATCATACAGCGTAGGGTTTACAAACGTCGCATTGTTGATGGGTTCAGCCGACGGCGCCGCCGCCGCATCAGCAGCGAATGCCGCTTGCTGCGGTGCAGCTCGCCTTGAGGCATGTTCGGCCTCCTGTTCCTCCAGTGCAATGCTGGCGTATGCTGACAGCTTCCGCCTGCGGCATGACATCCCGGCGCATATTGTCAGCAGCTGCTGCACAATATTTATGTCATCGGCTCGGCATCACAGTCGCAATCTGCCTCCGGGACTGGCAGGCATCAGAGGTAGTGATGAGAGTCAATTCGTGATTACAGAGTTTGCAACGTCCTTGCACCTGTTGCCCTTGTCATCCCACATATCGCTGATCCGCCGAGGGTCGGCCGTTGCATCATGCTCCGCCTCAGCTGCATCTGCAGCGCCATCTGCATGAGCCTCAATAGGGAAGTTCGGTGCAGCGCTGCCGGCACAGCCGCCAGCAGCGTCGGCAGAGACGGATTCATTGATCCCTGGAACAGAGCTCTTGAACAGCGCCCTGCGCCGGCCTTCACTGTCGTACACCAGGGAGTCGCAGCCGGCGCCGGCAACAATGCCGCCGCCGCCGCCGCCAAAGGAGATGACAGCAGAGGTGAACGGCCTCGCAGCAGGCCCCGCAGCGTCGGCGGCGATCGGCGTATTCTTGGGTAGTGTGAAACTGATGTCATCCTGCGGCTTGGCATAGAGGGACTGTCAGACGAAAGGGCAGCAAGCTTTCTGCCGCAATTTTTGTTTATGCATCCGTGCATCGACACCACAGCACTGATATTGGGGTGAAATTTTGTCGATGGTGGCGTATGAGCACAAGGGAACTTGAGAGGCAGGCACCGACTTGACGTGAGGCAGCATGCGACACTGAAGCTGGCGCAGCAGTCACCTCGTCGACCGCCGGGCCCTTCTCGGCGGGCTGTCCCTCCAAGCAGGCGCCAATGCCCTGGTACATGCCCTTGTACTGCTGCAGCTGCGGCCCGCCGCCTACGGCGTGGTCGCCGGGATACACACTGCCCGCCTTCGCCCAGTAGGCCGCCTCCGCCGCAATGAGCTGCTTCTCCTGCAGCGGCGGGCGACACAAACACAAACCTTCAGGCTGGGATGCATTATGCAAGCTGGAGAAGGCAGGGCACTGTGACGGACTCCTGCCGTACTGAGGGCCATGCCCTTGCCAATGTGAACGGACTGATCCTCGGAACATGCGCATCCCCGCACAGAAAACTCGAGGCACCCACCAGCAAAACATCGCCGTACATAGACATGCAAAACTGTAGTAACAAATTGTAACTCGTGCAAGATGTATAATAAGGCGCCCACAAGGCCGATGTCGCCGTCGCCGCCGTGCTCGGGGTCGTCGCCCCACGACAGCTGGTGCGCCAGCCCCGCCCGGCGGCGCAGCAGCAGCAGCACCGCCAGGGCGGCGGCGGCCAAGCACAGCACGCCGAACAGGCACCTGGCGGCGAGGTTGAGTGTTGCCAGGGTCCGCGCCTGTGCAGGCTCGCAGGCTTGGTGTTATGAGGAGACTTCAGACCCGAAGCACGATATTCAAATGCAGGTGCGCATGAAAGTGACAGGACGACAATGTAGTGCGCAGATACGGATTCATGACCCAGACGAAGGCCAGATGCAGAGACCCTGCACACACCTTTGGCACACTGCGGGTTGGAACAGGAACAGGAACAGCAAAGGGAACAAGAAAAGGGTTGGGAGCAGGAAGATGCTGCGATCAGGCTGCGAGCACGGCACCTTTTTGTCGTTCCAGGCGTCCAGCCGGGCCTGCGCGGCAAAACTCTCTGGCGTGCGCTGGCACACGCCCGCCAGGCGGTGGTAGCCGTTGGCGCACTCGCCGCAGCCGTCGTCGGCGTGTCCCGTGAAGCAGACGCAGGCGCCGGCGGCACCGACCGGCAGCCCCCGCCCATTACAGGCGCGGCCGTTAGCGGAGGCGGGTAGCGACAGCAGCGCCAGGCTGCAGTCGCCTTCGCCACCTGCAATGGCGAAGGACTGGCTGCATCTCGCTGCTTTCGACCAGCACCTGTTGTTTGTCCAGGCTGCACACCTGTGTCAGTATGCGAATGCAGCCTCTCAATGCGGCCTATGTCACGCTGAAACTGCGCAGGAAGACGAAATACTGCTGCCACAGTCCAGGCGCGAGCGTAACGGGCAGCACCTGAGGTAGTGTCGTCGAGCTCGCCGACCTCGCAGATGCCATTGCCGGCGCGACCGGTCTTCTCGACAGCGGACAGCGAGACGTTGCTGATGCCGCCGCCGGCCGCGCCCAGGGCGGGCTCGGCGACGTCAAACAGCTGCAGCAGCTTGCCGTATGACAGGGCGCCGTAGGGCGGGGCGACAGTTACTGTTGCCTCCACCCAGCGGTCGCCGGACAGAAACTCTGAGGCGGCCATCGACTGGGCCTGCCAATCCATGAGAAAAGCTGGTTATAGCTGGGTATGGCTGGTTTTATTGACCAACGAGGACTTACTGTCCCATGCACAGGCAGGAACTGGCCGTCATCAGCATGCACTGCAATGTATGTGTTTCGCTAGTGATGTACCGACCTGCGCAGCCGCTGGCGGTCCGATGGCGGATGGACCCGAGGTGAGCGTCGCCTGAGCCGCCGGCAAGCCCAGCACAGCAGCGGCGCGCTGGCGGAAGCCCTGGTTCAGCGCCACGTTCATGCGGCCACCTGCACAAGACAGCAGCCATGTTTCAGGCACATTTCCTGCCACAGGAGCAAATTGCTGGCTGAAGGAAATCGCTGCAGAATTCATGTCAAGCAAGCTGCCAAGTGCAGCGACTAGCTGTGCGAGCAGCGTACCCAGGGCGTGCTGCGATGCGCTGCTCACGGCGGCGGTCAGCGTCAGCTGCAGTAGCCCGCTAGAAGAGTTGCCGCCGCAGACGCCAAAGTCGTCGACAACGGCCGGCGGAGCGCAGCAGTGCCCGCCTGCACATTTACATGAGCCCACATCAAAAGGTTCTTTTTATTTAAAGGAGACCTTGACGATGCATGAATGCATCACAAGAACTTGTGCATCGACACAAAAAATTCGTCAATAGTGGATGACATTTGGTTTGTGAGTGCTTCTGGGCCGGCAGATGGCATCCCCTTCCTGCGGGTTTCCCAACATGCTTCGGATTCTCCAGCAACGTGCAAACCTGCATCAAGGGCCCCGGAGCAGCAGGCGCCGGTGATGTCGACGGCGGCGCCGGTGCCGTGGCAGACTCCGCACGCATCCAGGTGCCCGGCGCAGCAGGCGCCGTCGCGGTCGAGTGTCACCGGCTGCCCGCGCGGCGCGGCGCAGCAGGCGCCCGCCTCGCTCACCACGCCTGCAGCAGGATGGAAAGGGATCAGGAATCTAGCCGACGGCACATCCGGGAACGGTGACGCAGAGCTGTTGACAAGGCAGCGCCTGGGATGTGACCGACGACTTCAGGCAGCATGCACGCGGGCAGCAGTGTCTCTCAGGTGTGCACATCTTCAGTGCTAACAACGAAGGCAGCATAACCTGATCTGCAGCAGCTGCCGGTGGCGTTGACGGCGCCGGCGGGGCAGCAGTAGGCGAAGTCGCCGAACATCTGCTCTGCGCCGGAGCACGGCCCCGCAAACACCGAGCAGCTGGGGCCTGCACGCTGGGCACAACTGCTTCAGCAATCTGGACGGTCAGAACCACTCTTAGCAGCCTTAGTGAAGGCGGCTGTGTCGTTGATTGCATGCGCATGAAGCCTTCACTGTCCTGCTTCTTGGCGCGCATGCCGGAATGCAGAGCGAACCGACACGTGCGCATGCGCGTGCAATTTCGCAAGGCTCTACCGCCCTTCGGCTCAAGCAGTCGACTCGTAGCTGTACAAGGGTGAAGCTCACCAGAGTAGCCGGGGGCGCAGGCGCAGGTGCCAGTGTCGCGCTTGCAGGCGCCGTGCTTGTTGCAGTCCGCATCGGAGGCGCAAGCAAAGACGTCGCACAGGCGACTGGTCTGCGGCGTGTACCCCAACGCCTGGCCGCACGCCTGCTGACATCATGGAGGAGGAGGATGAGGATGAAGAAAACGACGAAGAAAATCTCGATGAATAGTCGAGTGTTGATGTATAACTTTTGAACTTGAATATTACGATCATCAACTAGCTTCCAGCCGATTCGGCTGATTAGCTTTCTCCGCGCCGCCACTGGATCGATTTTCATCGAGAAGGACGTAAGTTGATTGGCTGGTGAATCATGGCAATGATAAGTTCGAACTTACGATGCAGCACAGCTGGCTTCAGCCCTCGCCAAGGTGCCAGTCCCCAGGGCAGCCAGAGAAATGTGCAATTAGTTGTGCAAGTCAGCGTCGCTGGTGGATTGCGTTCATTGTGCACAGACAGCATGCTTTCCCTGCTGGCTGCTGTCAGCAAAGAGCAGCTTTTGATGTGCTGGTGCGGCGCGCCTTTTGCTTTGCGTGCCCTCCGCTGCTCTTGACGCATGTCGCCGCCCTCGTGGACACGCCGTTGTGGCAGTCGTCCCAGTCGCCGGTGCGCCAGAAGACGGCGTCATCGTCAGCCGCCGCGCAGCTGCCGGCGCAGCTGCGGGACAGCGGCGGCGTCGCGGCGGCCTGGCAACGCTCGTCGGACGCATCTACCATCGTGCCGTCCACAAAGCAGGATGCGGTGCGTTCCTGAGCACACAGAAGCAATATTCATTGGGTCATCCTGCGCCACCACGTGTAGTCACGACAGCTTCCAATTTGAAAGCACCCAGCGCCGGCACGGAGCGCCAATAGCATTTCAGCTGACAAAACGAAAGAAGAGCTCATGGTCGGGCATGTTGACGATTAGGAAGCAAAACTTTTTGTTTAATTTAATTTTTTTTGCGTTTGATAGCCCGATTACATATCACTTTGTGAGATCCATTTTTTTCACCGGACCTGTGTCCCAGTCGAGGCGCATGCGGCCGCGGAGCAAGCGTCCCATAGCCCCGGCTGCCAGTACACCCTGGGGCATGAGCCAGCGTTGCACGGCGCTGCAGGCATTGTACAGTCGTTACACGACCCGCAGCAAGAGCACACATGTGTTGAGTGCGAACGATAGGCACAACGTGAAGGCTTCCAATGGCTTGGTGCAAGGCAGCTAGGTTTGTACAAGATCCGCAAGTGGACTGCATTATGCATATGAGCGCACCCTGCAGCAGCGAGTAGGTTATCGCCGTCACATTGCAGGCGTCTAGCGGCAGCGGCAGGCTCGAGACATCGTCGACACAGAGGAGCGACCGCTCCACGAAGCCTGCGAGCGGGACAGCCGCTAGATTCGCAGCAGCAGTAACGCAGCAGTAGCGTGCAGGTAAGCATATCGAGCAAGGCAATCGTCGAGTGTTTCACGCAGCTGCAAGAGCGTCATGTTGAGCACATACTACACTGCAGCAGTGGATAAGGGACCATTTGAATGCCTGGCAGATGCGGCATGTTAACAGATAGCTGTAGGACTAGATAATGTGATGCACTCACCAGTGCCGCATTCCCTGCTGCAGCCCTCGGAGGCACCAAAGACAAGGTGCGTCGAGCCGCTGCCAGCGCCATCCAATACAAACGCGCCCTGTGAGCCGGCCGCCATAGAGGCGGCAAAGGTGCGCGCTGTGATTGGCGGCGCGGGGGCGGTGCCACCGTAGGCGCCAGTCCCCCCGACTGCGACGCCGTAGCTGCCATATAGTCCTGGCCGCTGGGCACGGCCGCCACCGTAGAGTTGACCGACAGAAGGTGCTAAGGGGTTGTCGCTGTACTTTGCGGTTCCCATGTATCCGCTGAATGACGCGGCGCCATAGTCGCCGGCAGCCCACGACCTGGCCAGGCGCTGGCTGCTGAGCGGGATGCGCGGCAGCGGCGCGGGCGGCGGCGGTATGTCTGGCGGCGGTATATCTGGCGGCGGTATATCTGGCGGCGGTGCCATCGTGCGGGTCGGAGCCTCTTTGCCGGTCGGACGTCGAGACTGTCGCCGAACTGCTGTGGCGCGCTCAGAGGCGGCCGGGGGAGCAGCGGCGTCTGCCGGCTGCCCGCCTTGGCTGGCTGGGGGAGCCTGTTGGACATTTGACGGCGGCTCCTGGTCGGCAGCGGCTGGAGCGGCGTCAGACATCAGCGCTGCCGCACCGACGCAGGCCAGCCATGCAGGGTCCAGGCACTCGGTGGCACAGGCGCCGCCCTTCACAGCTTGGTAGACGCCAGCGGTCAGCGCGATGCCGGTGACGATGCAAGGCGCCAAGTCGTCGCCTGCGTCGCAGCCGCTGCTGCCGCCGTCGGCCATGATGTCCTGGTACAACTCGTTGGAGATCTGCAGGCACAATCCACCGTCAGAACTTTGTGGGTGAACGCAGATCGAAGCAGGGGCAGCGCGAGTCAGCAACCACTGTCTGGCGCACGTTGCTCCACTGCAGCGGGAGTGAAGAGGCAATGAAGGTGCTTTGTGTTCTGCTTTACTTAGCAGGCACAATGTATGCCAGCAGCTGACGAACCTGCAGCTGGCCGCAGATGTGGGCGGTCGCATCACAGGGAGGGCATGGCGGAGGCGGCGCCGGTGGAGGCGGTGGAGGCGGCAGCGGTGGCGGTGGCGGCGGCAGCGGAGGCGGGGGCGGCTGGGGCGGACTGCAGTCGCTGTTAGAGGTGCACACCTGTGGACGGGCCAACAATTTCTTTGGAATGTCAGCTTAAGCTTGTTGAGAAGGGCTCTCCCATGCGCAGACGCATTTCCAGTCAAGAGGTCAGCGGCAGACGAGCAGGCCTGACGAAGGCTGCCGTTATATGTTGGGTACCTGCTGCTCGCAGCCTACGCTGTCGGTGGCGGCTGTGTAGGCTGCAGCTGAGATTGGCAGGCCGTCACACAAGATGATGCCGCCGCCGCCACCGTCGTGGCACTGAACACCTGAGCTGCGCAGAATGCCATACAGCTGCGGCGAAATGTAAAACTGCTCGCCAGACGCCGCAGCGCAGGCCCAGCGAATGTTATAGGTGGATGCTGAGCTGGCAGCCGGCGCCGCCGTCTGCTGCTGGGGCGGCATCGCTTCAGCCGCTGGTGGGCTGGGTGTAGGGGCGTCAGTTGGTGCTGCAGCTGCGGGCGGCAATACGGGACTGGAGTCCGCCGTCGGTGCATCTCTGCCTGGGTCCTCAGGTTGCGGTGGCGGCGGCTGCGGCGGCATGGAGGCTGGTTGACTGTCGGTGTACAGCGCAGACTCCGTGACTGCCGGCCCCGTTAGCGGCATGTATCCTGGGGGAGTCGCAAGCGGGGGCGGCGTCATGCCATCGGCCGCCAGGCCCGCCCACCGATAGCTGCCGCCAACAGTGGGTGGCGCCATACTGCCGCCCAAAGGTCCTGGCGGGCTGACGGCGGTGCCAGCCGCCGGCAGCACACTGCCGCTTGGCGGCGGCGCCGGCTGCCAAAAGACCGCTACAGACGGCGCGGCAGGCATCGTCAAGTTCGCAACCAGTTTCGTCGTGTCCGCGCTGCTGTCTTGTGCCGAGGATGCTGCCTGCGTATGTGCAGAAAATCCATGTCAGACACGAGAACACGCTGTCAGCCGTCAGGCGTACATGAAGTGCAGCGCATGAACATCGTCATCGACGGGCAAATGCGCCATACATACGTAGTGTAGTCAGATCAAAATTAGTTCTTGCATACCTGGATGCGGGTGCACAGGTTGAACTGGACCTCCAGCACCAGCTTTGGGCTGGCCAGCACGGCGTCTCCGCAGCGCAGCTTGCCAGGAAAGCCGACGGCTGCGACGCACGGCTGGGCCATGATCGCGGCGTGTGACGCTTCGGTGATGTTGCTGCCGCTGGGGCACGCCCACGCCGGCTGTTGGCTGCTGGCGTTACTTTGCTCACTTGATGTGCCGGCTACGGCCTGCAGGAGCCGACGCAGCTGCGCACCATTTGCATCGAATGGTTTTTCAGAATGAGGATCAGCATCATTTACATGCCCTGAGATCGGATGCGCGCTGTCTGCTGACGTTGCCACCGCCAGCGTGACGACGTGAAACGGATGCCCGCAGGCGAGAAGCAGGAGCGTCGCCAGCACAGCCGACACCCGGCCGCTTGCCCCGCTCATCCTTTTTGGGGCTATGATGATGGTGTGGACTGCAAATGGCGGTGCTTGGCACGATTTTGTCGATCAATGCGCATGCCAGGTCGCGCCTGTAGCTACCGCGATCGGAACAAGGTCGGTGCGGCCTGGCCCAAATGTCTGCGCATAACGTGGGACTGCGGCTGTGTGCTCAATAAGCGTTTCAAGAACGTTTCAGGGAGAGTGCGTAGCTCACATCGCGGCAACGCCAACCCGCTAACGCCACAGAGTCAATTTTGGATGTTGACTCATCCAGTCGTTCCGTGATTCCGAGACCCACCAGCCGCAGCTGCCGCAGCTGGTTTCCTACATTCTTCACGCTGCATGAAAGTCCGCTGCTCTTTCTAGGTTATTGCCGCACAATGCCATGGCGAACATGCAAGCACAATGCCATGGCGAACATGCAAAGCATCCTGCCTGGCGCATCCACAATATGTGTCCCCATTCGCCCCACGCGCGCCGCCGATGGCCGCTGTCACTAATAGCCATCGGCGGCTAGATGCCGATCAATAGAATGGCTCCGGCGGCGAGCGGAGGCTGCGGTACAGAGTGACCAGGTCGACGTCGTTGGTCAGGCTGATGGGCGGCACCTCGCCGTCCTCGCCCGCCCCGCCCAGGTGCAGGAACAGCTGCGGCACAGGCACATGGTGTCAATGTCAGTCGAAGACCTGTTGCAAAGCGCATCTGCAATCCGGCAGGCATCAGGCCATGGCATACCAGTCCGTACCATGGCCGCGTGTAAGCTGTCCTGGTCCTCACGGTGTGTTGTGATGCTGCGTCGCCGTGCGCTGGTTAAGGCAACTGACAGCCCTTGCCCGACGCAGCACCACCTCCTAGCACATGAAGCATCTTCAAGCCCCGCTGCGGGCGGCGCGCGAATCGTCGCATGGCCAAACCTGCGCCAGGCCGGGCAGGTTGGGGTTGTCCTCCACGCGGCCGGCGGCGGACAGCGCCAGCGACACGTCCAGCGCGTCCCGCACCGTGTACCGGTACACACCCTCGAACAGGCGGTCCACCGCCGACAGCCGCTCCGTTTCGTTCGGCTGCAGGGAACAGGCATTGGACAGTAAATTAATATCGAGCTCGTTCTTGTAAACTGTATGCCTATGTGCATGTCAAGGAACTGCGGGTCCACCGCAGCGAGCCACTCGGTCTGCATTGGCTGCGCAGTCAGCGTGAGCGAGACGCGGTGCAAAATGAGGGAGAGAGCGCAAGGCGGAGGCTGTGATCTCCAGGCATTCACTCTATGCTGCACGAAGAGTCGGGATGTGATGAGGGAGAGTTGGAAGAGGCGCACACGCAGGGTGATCAGCAGGGTGCGGACGAGCGTGTGCAGGACTCGGATCATGCGCCCCGGGTTGATCGCCGACTGGAAGCCCAGCGCCTGCATGTTCAGGAGGGAGGCAATGAGTCTGCGAATCGACACCACAGTACGAGGGTGGAGGGAAAGCACAGTACGAGGGTGTGTTGCCAAAGCGCAGAGCAGGCAGCAAAGCAGGGGCCATGACAAGCGAGCACATTCCTCAATTTCGCACTATAGCAAGTGTCCAACGCTTGGAAAAACCAACACTTGTGCTTCACCTGCAGGTCGGCACTGATGTTGCTGATGTCGCTGGATTCCAGGCAGATCAGGTACTGACCCTTGCTGCCGTCCTCTACGCACAGAAGGTGATACAGACGTGGGACTGAGCCATCCTGACTGCAGCAGGCTGCCGAGAAACGAATTTGTTGGGCGTGTGCATGCCGCATCAAGCATGCTGCGTGCAAACACATGCAGGCATCGTGGACGGCAACACATATGCGTGCATGGCCAGCATGCAAGCCGGCGCGCACCCGCAAACACGGGCACGAAGTTGAGGGCGGCAACGTCGCCGATGCAGCTCAGCAGGCCAGCGGTGACGGACACGAAGCTGTCGCCCAGGGTTGTGGGGTCCATGCCCCGCAGCATCTCCGCCAGCCGCGTTTCGTTCAGCCGCACCCGCACCCGCATCCGGTTCACGATCATCTGCGGCAGGCAGCGGTATGACTGTGACGATGTGCTTCATGAAAGCAAGGCAGGTAGTGTGCAGTTCCTGTTCCATGTCTCGCCTCGTGAAAAAACGGTGGTGCCCCAGCCAGGACACTAGCAATTGGGCAAGGGCCAAGGACCTTGGTGATGCTAGATGTAAATATGGCAGCGCTGCTGCATTTGAGCATTTGTCATTTCAGCCAGCAGAACCCGCACCTTGCCGATGCGCTGCCGCGGCGGCTCTGGCGCCTCCTCGCCGTCGGCGTCGCCGCCCGGCGCGGCCGCCGCGGCGGTCGGCGCGGGGGCGCCCGCCGCCTGGGGACCTGCACCGTCATGCCCAAAGTGGGAGTGCAGGTCCTGCAGCGCCTCCAGCACCGACTTCTCCTCTGCCGGCGCGCCCTCCGCCGCCGCCTCGCCGCCTGTGGGCAGGGTAAGATCAGGTCTCGGCATGTGGTGGATGCCGCTGAACACGAGGGGCTATCTGCCGAGGCCGCCCGCCAGCTGCCTGTGCGCCCGACCGTGGTGTTATACAGGACCCGTTCGGAATCGGGCATGTAGAAGCAGCCTTCACGAGCACCAGGCATTGCTCCCATACCGTACAGCGTGACAGCTGACCCAGCGGCGCACCTGCCCTCACAGCCGGCACTTTTGTGCCAGGACCACGTGCTACTAATGGGCAAGTTCGACGCTGCTGTGCGTCAAAAGCACCTGAGACGAGGCTGTTGAGGTGGGGCGCGTAGTGCGGCGGCAGCGGCATGGACAGCACCTCCCGCACGCGGTCCAGGAAGGCACGGATGGGCCCCTTCGGGTTAGGCAGCGGGATGTGGAAGCTGAAGGCGCCGTCGCCCTCCACAATTGGCGTCGGCACCTGTCGTCATCGAACGATTGTTCTGTGGGCAGGTGCAATATGACATGCAGCACGAGGCTGGGAGTGGGGCGAAGCTGAAGGCGCCATTGCCCCCCACGATCGGTTTGGCAACTGTCGGAATGCGCTGATCAGAGCTTCGTTTGTAGATGTTGCAACGAAAGTCTGGACGAAGCTGGACGCCGTCCCCCTCCATGGTGTCGGCAACTGGTGTGCACACGACAGCGCGCAGTCATCAGCACCGGGACAGGTGCGAGCGTCGCATCAGCCGAGTAGGCTGTTGATGGCCAACAGTCAGGGTCGTTGACACCGACCTCTGGTCAACGTGACTAGTACTAAAACACGACTCAGATTTGCATTTGTCCGATCAGTAGGCAGAAGCACCCTTCGGTCTTACCTGCAGGCGCAGCTGCAGGGGGCCCTCGTAGGTGACCTCCTCTGCGCCAATGGAAAAGCGCTCTGCGTCGGCGCCGCCCACCGCCGTGCACGACAGCTTCTTGAAGCGACTCTGCGGTCAGCACAAGGGGCACGTGAGTGGGGAGGCACGAGGTACGGCATGTCACATTCCGCCAAGCTGTGGCATATGTGGTTTGTGGGATGGTCATTCAACCTGAACCTTCAGTAGGGCCCGAAGCTGCTCTGTCGGCACCTTGAAGGTCTTGAGGCGGCCGAAGATGTAGGTCTCCCACGCTGCGAGCGCCGCCAGCTGCACCTCCAGCGACTGCGCCGCCTGTGTCACATGCCACACGGCTGTCACATCTCAGGCACTGCACAGACATGATGGATCCAGCCAAGTGCAGATGCATGCAACCTCTGCTGTTCGTCACTGAAACGAAAGCGGCCACACTGGAGCATTGACTGCAACGGGTTGACCGGCCCTGGCACTCAATATTGTGCAATGCGTGCCTCGACGTCGCGGCGCTGGCAGGGGCCGCCGCCGGGGCCCTTGGCGGCGTGGTACTCGCGGGTGACGCGCTCGAAGTAGTCCCTCGCCGAGCCCAGCAGCGCGTCCATGTTCAGCGCCGCCTCTAGCCGGTGCATCTGGAACCTGTGTTTGCGATTGCAGTATGCAACAAGATCAGGAAGCCGGATCAAGCAGCGACTGTTTTGTGGTGCGCCTGGCAGCGCGTCTGGGCTCAGCGCCGCCTCCAGCCGGTGCATCTGGAACCTGCATTGGCAGTCAGCGTTACAGGGGGGGAAGCTTCCAACGCCATGAGACGACATATGACCAACTACTGCTGTAGAAGGCACCCCCAGGCAGGTAGAAGCGTATCCGAGCAGGAACAGCGTCAGGCGTTTGACAATTGATGCGTTTCAGAAACACGGCTCACCGCGCGCGCACGGGCTTGCGGCCGAGGCCCGCTACGGCGACCTGCATGAGGTGCGCGAAGGGCGGCATGCCTCGCACGCCCCACGCCTGGCACACCGCCCGCAGCGCCGCGTCCCACACCTGCGTTGCCATACAGGCCGATTTGCACGAAATCAAGGTCGAACTAGGAATGGAGGAGCCGCAATGCTCCTTCCAAATGGGACGCAGCCCGCCGAGAATCACTCAAACCCATGGTTCAGCTGCCATTTGCAAACAATAAACAACAACGTTGGCGGAGGGACCCTCCTGCTGTTGCAATAAGGGTCATAGGCAACACCATACAGGCTTGGCAGAGCAACAAGAAAGAGATGGCCGGCGCACCGTGCACAGCTGGGGCCACAGGCGCTCGTCGGAGCGGTGCGCCAGGAAGGCGATGAGGTCCGCGATGCAGGCCCGCCGCGGCTTGGCCAGCAGGCTGTGCCGCCCGCCAAACAGCTCCGCCAGCGCGCCTGCGTGCTCCTGGCTCAGCCCTGGGAAGCGGAAGAATCAACAGTCAGCCACCATTATATCATCCTGGCCTTGAAAGAGCCTGCATGCCTGCCGGCAGGCTGTGCCGCTCGCCGAACAGCTCCGCCAGCGCGACCGCGTGCTCCTGGCTCAGCCCTGCAGAGACATGGAAAATCTTGCTTGACGAAGAGAGAAGCAGCTATTCTGGCGCATGATCCTGCCAAACGCGACAAGCAGCTTCGACCTCCCTCATGCTCCCGGCTTGGCCCTGCAATGGATGAGCCGGGCGTCAAGCCAGACATCTGTGAGTGCAGCCGGCAGCCTGCAAAAGCAACCCACAGCCTCCACTGCGCCAGATTCTCTACAATGAGATGCTCGAAGGGCACTATCGAAACTCATTCCTTTACTGCGGGCACCCACCCAGCATGGACCGTGCCTCCTGCGCCGCGGCGGCGTGCTGCGCCGAGCGCTTGGCGTCCTTCGCCCGCGTCGCTGCGCCCAGCACGTAGCCGATGTGCGCGTCCAGTGCCGACAGCGCCGGCCCCACGATGCCTGCGTTGCAATTGCCAAGCAGGGTCAATGTCTTTCGACAACGAGTTTGATGCCGAGTTTGCTCAACCCCCTCTGTGTCTGCATCAATGGTTGCGCTGGTTTGCATCTTGTGCTGTGGAGGAGCTGACCCTGCAGGACAAGCTTGCAAATGGTCCGCAGAACCGTGTGGGAAGCGCCGCTCGAAGACCTCCATGAGGAAGCACGCGGCGCACCGATCTCGCCGTGGGTGTTGACGGGGCGGCCGGCGTCCAGCAGGTATCGACCCAGCTCCGGCGGCAGCATGCGCAGGATGCGGCGCTGGATGATGCGCGGCAGCGTCGCGTTCAGCACAAACCTGCATGCAGCATTGGTGTCTCATACGTCATGCAACAAGAATCGAAAGCAGAATTGGCATCTTGAGATTAATCTGGCCAAGGCGACTTCTCGGACAGGGCCGCCCAGACTCTGCCCAGACTCTGCGCCTTTGACCTGGCACTTTGACCTTCACCGAAAATGGCGGGCAATGGATCCTAATACGAAATCAAACCTGAGTAGGGTGCGGGGCAGGGGCACGTTGTTGCCGCGAACGGTGCGGTCCAGGTGCAGCATTTCCACCTTGGCCTTGCGGGGCGCGTCCCACACATTGGCGCTCGCGTCATACTCCAGCACGAACGTCATCTGAAACTCCAGCTCGATGTTGATCTCCGCAACGGTGACATTGGGCACCTGCAAGACGTGTGGGAGCAGGCTGAGCACAGGTGAGGGTCAAGACGCGAGTGAATGGACCTGCAGCTCGATGTCGAGCTCCGCCGCATCACGCCGCATTGAGCCCCTGCGCAGGTTGCAGCTCTGAGTCAATGCCCGTGCTATGACCGGCAGCCAAATGGTCTGTCGGGCATACATCCTGCGTGGCAGCACATTGCTGGTGGTTGCCAGACATTGTTACGGTGCCTCGTATTTCCACGATGGCCGTCTGGTCTCGACAATCATCTCTGCGAGCCCAGATGTGGTCTGCTGCTGCAGGCGATTCTCGAATGATTTTGAGTTTACCCACCTTGGGTACCCTTATCGGCCGATGACGCCCAGGTCCTCGATGGTAGAATCTTCAAACCGCAATCGTTTCTTTTCTGTTCTTTTCACTTCGTTATCTCTGTCAACGTGTTTGTACCTTGGTGCCCTTCTCGCCGATGACGCCCAGGTTCTCAATGCGCAGCGCGGCGAGCATGCCGCGGCGCCCTGAGGCCAGCGTCTGCCCATCGGAGCCGCGCTCGCTACCAGCGCCCACGCTGGACAGCCCCTCCCAGCTATCCGCACCTGCAGCAGCGAAACATGCGGTGTTCCATGACGGTGAAGAACTGAAGGTCACTCCCCAAGGTACATCGCCTGGCCAAGCTTCATTCATAGCAGGCTGCGACAAATGTACGAGGTATCGGTGACACCATGCTGAGCAACGACAGGCTGACATGTGCTGCAACTGCTGTTGGGAACCACACCTGTGCTCTGGCGCATAACTGAGGGAGGCCCGCTGCCGCCGGCGTCGTCGTCCGGCCACTCTGTCATGTCCGCTCCCTCGTCCGGATCCACGTTTGCCGGCTGCGTCAGCAGTGTGTCGTCCGCCTTGCTGCCCCTGCCGACCAGAAGACCTCTGATGTCTCAGCTGGTGTGAATTGCTAGCATCAAAACCAACGCAACACTGGTACATGCATGGATGGCGTGACAAACACATTGGACTCAACAATTGCGGCGTAAAACAGCATGCACCTCACCATCTGCAGTGCTGCAATCTAATACAGTGTTGCGCACGCGCCGACCTCCACAAGTGTGCACCACACCTGGCAGACGGCGGTTCCAGATCGAGCTCCTCAGTCGCGCTGGCCTGGCGGTGCCCGTTGACCGCCTGAGGCGCAAAGAGGCTCATGCCGGGCTGCTCGGCCTGCGGCGGCGCTGCCGACGGCACGTCGCCAGAGAAGGAAGGCAGCGCACTGCCCCGCCGCTGCTGCCCCTGCAAAAACATTCAGAAACCATTACCTCAACTGGCGTAGCTACATACGACACAGTGGCCTAGGTGTCCGAGTGTGACCCCTCACAGCTGCCAGCTTCCCACACCTTGGGCTGCCATACAGAACATCAGAGTGCATCGCAGATTGCATCTGGGTGCATCTCGAGCAGGCGAGCTTATTGACTTACCTGGGCATTGCTGCCGAAGGTGAGCTTGTCGGTGCGGCGGGTGCCCTTCTTGGAGAGCAGCCGCGATGCCAGGCTGCGCCCCTTCTCCAGCTCCCCAGAGTCCCCTGTGTATTGCGTACACAACATACTAGGTGGCTTCTGATTTCAGTCTTGATTCTGGCTGTGGCTGCGCCCCTTCTCCAGCTCCCCAGAGTCCCTCGTGATACCACGTCCGTATTACGATTCACCCGGAGTATGATCCTGCCTCTGGACTGCATAGGATGTCACCTGCGCTTGCTGCAATTGCTGGACACATGAACGATTCCACAGGGTACGATTGGGCAGAGTCGCAGAGACTTCCTGTTCCTGTGTGACAGCAGCAGCTGTCGTCAGCCGCAGCAGGTGTGCACGCCCGTCAGCAAAGCGCACCTGGGTACTTGGGAGCCTCCGTCTTCTGCTTGGGCTGCTTGGTGCCAATCTTGTTGATGAGCTTCATGGCCATGTTCTTGGACTTGGAGCGCGGGTCCCGAGGCGGCAGCCCCATGATCGGCTGCCGGCTGCCGCCCTCTGCCGCCTCCGAGTCCTGCCTGCGCCACAGCAAGGTGACGAGTTGCACATTTGAAGCAGTGGTCTTCTGCTGGGGAAACGCCATAGAGAACAGCAGCAGCGCTGAACCTGGGTTTGCAGCCACACATGCATCCCATACGTACTGCCCTGAGAAGCAATCTGCGAAAAATTTAGCGCTCACGTGTTGATGAACTGCTGATCATCGTGCTCGTCGGCTGCTGCATCCGAGGCGGCACCCCCCGTGGCGCCTCCCCTGCCGGCCCAGGTTGCGCCGCTGCCTGAGCCCGCTGCCGCGGCAGCCGTTGCATCTGGACCCGCGCCGGCAGCGGCCCTGCCAGAGCCGCCTGCCGGGTTGAGCACTTGCGCGCCGCTGCCATCCGCTGCTCCGCCCTCAAATCGCCCAGCCATCCGCTGCACGCTGCCCTGCGGCGCCCCTGGCTGCATGGATGGAGCCGCACCGAGCGCCGAGCGGGTGGGGCTGCCGCCGTCTGCCGCCGGCGCGCCCGGCCGCGAGGCGAAGGCGGCTGCCGGCTCGCCACCGGGTTCCGCATTGCGCTGCAGCGGCGCCGACGCGGGCTGCATTGATGAAGACGACAGCTTCGACGACATAGCTGCATCACGTCCCTACATTTGGCATGGCGTGACACGCAGTAGGACCGAAGTCGCCAGAAAGCCCTCGACATGTGGGCGGACGCACCCTGAGCGGCGACTCTGGGTTGGCGGCGGCGGCCGCCTGGCGGGCGGCGCTGGCCGCCGCCACCTGCTGCGCTGACTTGAAGGAGCCGCTGCTGCTGAAGGCCCCGCTGTTCCCCGACCTGCAGGAGCGCTTCAAATCTTGAGCTCTGTAGCAGGTTCTGCACGACGTGCCGCACACTGGAAGAAGAACAGCGAGCAGCAATCGAGTGCAGAGCCACACGATGCAGGCATACATGCGATATGCGTGAGGACGCACTTCTGCAGGGAGGCTGTGGGCGCCACCGGCATGCCCAGTGTCACGGTGACGCGCGGCACCGGTCCAGGGTTGCCCATGATGCCCTGTGCTGACCCCGTGATATGGATGTCATGCCGAAAGGTTTCAGCAGCGGCATACACGCCGCATACAGGAAAAAATCAGTCAATGCGATGCGAGTCAGATGAGCGAATGAGTCGGTCGGGCCCTGCAGCAGCTGTGGTGCTGAAGTGCTGCATCACCTGGGGGAACACCGCGGCCTTGACGGCCCAGCTGCCGGTCAGCTCGGAGATGAAGGTGTCCTTGCCGCCCACATAGATGCCGTTGCTGCCGAAGCTCATCCTGCGCACCGACACATGCAGCGAGTCAGCCTTGTTGCCCTGCATTCGAGATCCTTGTGTCTGACGACCAACCTCGTGGGTCACGAGGCAATCGTTGCCAGTTGTAGCCCCAGCTGCTGAATGTGCATGCGAGGTGCACGGGCGGATCGGTGCTGTCTGTGGACTCTCGCCCGTAGCCCTTGGCGGCAGGGAAGTACAGGCGCTTCTTCGCGATGTCCAGCTTCTGCTCCGTGGCGACGAGCGCTTCCTGCAAGTGGACATTTCGCACCCGTGTCGAGAAGACGTGTGCAGTACAATAAACAGGACAGCTTCTCACACACACGACAATGCAGACATGCATGTGCCTGCCTGCAAGAGGGCAGAGAGCATGTACGCGCGTCATCGACACTCCTGCCTTTTGCACAGTTCATTGAACCCTGATCGAATGCTTGCCTGCATGCGTGCGAGCTCGGAGCGGCCAGAGGCCTCGGCCGTGGCGCGTTCCGCAGCGAGCCGCTCGGCGCGCTCCCGCCCCAGCAGCTCGATCTCCATCATGTCCACCTCGTCCTGATACATTCTTCGCGTGTCCTGCACAAGGACCGGGTCATATAAGGTTTACTGACAATGTGTACATGGCCGTGGCTGTCTGACGCTTTGCATTTGGCCCATATCACGCAGATGGCCTTGCCACTGCGCAGCGGTGTGCACCGTCGTGCCCAACTTTCGGGCATTACGTCCTGGCCGACACGACGCAGTCTCCAGTGCAGCTCGTGGCAAGTACCAAGATGCCGCCGCCGGTTCACTGTCATCCACTGCCACGCCATGCGTTGACACCACGTTCAAAATGTTGATACCACCCACCTGCAGGATGATGAGGCGGCTTTCACAGAGCTCCTGCTCGTCGCTGCGGTACAGCGCCTGCAGGCATGCAGTCTTCGTTTGTGATCTCTCTTTTCTTGTAGCTTTGTGCCGTTCCAGCTTCTTTCCTGGCTTTATTTCGTGTGCGCATGGAGAAAACCTCCACAGGGCAGCAGGCCTGCTGGGGCATGATGCACATCCTTCCTGCCCTGCCTGCAGATCGCGCCGCGCGCCGCCGATTTGCTGGTCGATCGTTGACAGCGCCGCCACCAGCCGGTCCCGCTCCGCCATCAGCGACTCCGTCGGCAGCGGCTTACCGTCCAGGCCGGCCCGCGACTGCGCGTCAAGGGCATGCGAGGTCAAGGAGGATGTGATAAATACATTTCCTCCGCAGTTTCCACTCGTCAGCGACTCTTTCGGCAGCAGCTCGCTGTCCTGGCCCGCCGGCGACTGCGTGTCAAGGCAAGCATTGCCGTCAAGACGCAGATGTCCATGCAACCCGCTGGCAATGGGCGTATCCAATGTGCGCATGCGTAGACGCACTTCGACGCTGCCAGGGACAAACATGAGGGCCTCCACTGATGAGGTGTCAATGCTGACGGTGGCAACTGAGCTGCGCCGGCTGGATTGGGTTCCATGCTGGATCAAAATATCCAGCAAAGTACCTGGATGATGTTGAAGCCGGTGGTGACGCCAGAGCCGAGGGACTGGCCGCCGGCGGCACCGCCCGCCAGCGCCTCCGTCTTGCGCTTGACCTCGCGCCGCATTATGTCGCGCGTCTCGCTGAGCGCGCCAATGAGCTCCAGCAGCCCCGGGCGGTCCTCCTCCCACCTGATGATAATTGCCAGAATGATAAGATTAAAGTGAAGTGATAGAACAAAGTGTGACTGAAGTGAGCGCGTTCAGCAGCATGGGGCGGTTCCTGTCCCATCTTGCGCAGCGAAATGTGGCTTCTCTTTCTTGTAGGTCCGATGCAATATCGTGCTGCGTCTCGATCCGACATCAAGCCGTTGCAGCGTCAAAAATGGCAGACGGACGCGCCAAATGCATGAGGGTTGTGTTGCCATTTCGCGATGCAGGTTTGGCACGGGGGTGAAAGCCACTGGTAGAGATGCAACGACGGTTCCTGGTGGTTACAATGCGGGCAGACTGCCAGGGCTCTCACTTCGAGGCTGCTGCCGCGGCGCCACGCTCGTATTGCATCTCCAGGCCCAGCGCCTGCTCCCGCAGCGTGTCGATGACCTCATCAAGATCATCGCCGTCCATTCTGCTGCAGCTGCTCCCAACAGCTCACACCGCTGCTCCTCAGGCACTAGTTGCGCATGCCGCTCAGCGGTGGTGTGGCTTGCAAGCGGGGCCGGCACCGGCTGCTAACGATGCCGTTGGAGCCGATCCAACAACAATCAGGCCTGCCCGGCTAGCAACGCAGCACTACGATGCGCAGTCTGATGCGCTGCGCAGTGTCCCAGCTGGGCTGATGCTGTGCATCACTCGAATCGGAACGGGTGGGCCGACGATATGCTGCTTTCGGACAGGTGACGCTCTTTCAAGATCCTTTCAAGCTGCAGCTGTTGCTGTAGCTCACAGCAATGTATCGCGCTTGCAATCGTGAGGTTGAATGCGCAATCGCTGTCGAGCACCGAATCGGGTACATGTGAAAAGCTGCACTGCAGATCAGCAGATCAAACTGAAGGTACGTAGGAGGATTCTTGCAGTCGATTGCATCGACCGCGTCTGCTTAGATTGACATTTCACTGCAGGCTGGCTCGACAGCTGCGGAAACTGTGGCGGAAAGTGGCCAACCTTCTGTGCCCGGCAAAAAGCTTGTCTGGCAGTTGACAATACACTCGGTCTTGCAGGATCGTACATCTGGTCCACGCACCACAATCTACACACGCATGCTGCACTGTGAGCGTGCTGTTTTGGGTGATGATGTGAGCAGCACAAATCGTTGGTGCCTAACATCAGGCGCACAGCGTGGACTATCGTTCGGGGATTTACTGCTGGAGTGCACCAGCTGCAAGCGCTTCTGTTACGTTGAGACACTCATGGACCAGTGCTGCTGCGGCCAGCACTCAACCGCCATCAGGTCGAGAGTTTACTTCGCTTCTTCCTCCTGCTTGCAAGCGTTATGATTCGATTTGAGTGTCGCGGCGCAGCACATGGTACTATGTGGAGACGCCCTACTCTCAGCCCTGCGCCGCCGCCTCCGCCGCCGCTGCAGGCGCTGGTCCCGCTGCCGCAATGCGTGCCTGCACAAATGCAAACATTTGCAAAATGAGACAATCACCAAATAGCTCCAGATCCGGGCGCAGAGTACTATTTCTGATAAAATCTGGCATGAGCCTGTCATGCTGCTTTATGAAAACAAGTTGCAGATGAGTGACACCGACGACCCCAGCGCCGCCGCTGGACCGCATTGGACCTCATCTTGTAATGGTACGTCTGGGAATAGCGCACCCTTATCTGGGCGATGAGTGGGGCGCTCTCCCTCGACTGCTGCTCGTGGTACGCCTGCATCAGTCAGGTGTGGCAGGGGCTCAGAGTGCACGCCACATCAAGCTCTGGAGATCCACAGCGGCTGCTGTGGGCCGTAAACCATGTCCAACATCTGATATCGTTTGTGATGTGTGCTCCTGGAAGCGCGTTTGCGTGCAGTCAGCGTCAGCGGCCAGCAGGCAGGTGTCATCTGTTGTGGCGCACCACAGGCACGCCAGCTTCGTCTCAGCTTGAGCGAGTAGCTGCTGCAGCAATAGCCAACTGTGCACTCTATCTTTGTTTACCTCGATCTAGCAAGCAGCTGCTGCACCAAAACAGGCTCCTCGTTTTGTTTCTTACTTACCACGATCTCCTCGATGGGCGCAGTCGCGTAGTTGGGCGCAAAGGCAGGAGCCGCCGCCACCGTGGCCGCTGCCGCTGCAGCCGCTGGTCCCGCTGCCGCAATGCGTGCCTGCACAAATGCAAACATTTGCAAAATGAGACAATGCAAATAGCTCCAGATCCGGGTGCAGAGTACTATTTCTGATAAAATCTGGCATGAGCCTGTCATGCTGCTTGATGAAAACAAGTTGCAGACGAGTGACACCGACGACCCCAGCGCCGCCGCTGGACCGCATTGGACCGCATCTTGTAATGGTACGTTTGAGAATAGCGCACCCTCAGCTGGGCGATGAGTGGGGCGTCCTCCCTCGACTGCTGCTCGTGGTACGCCTGCATCAGTCAGGTGTGGCAGGGGCTCAGAGTGCACGCCACATCAAGCTCTGGAGATCCACAGCGGCTGCTGTGGGCCGTAAACCATGTCCAACATCTGATATCGTTTGTGATGTGTGCTCCTGGAAGCGCGTTTGCGTGCAGTCAGCGTCAGCGGCCAGCAGGCAGGTGTCATCTGTTGTGGCGCACCACAGGCACGCCAGCTTCGTCTCAGCTTGAGCGAGTAGCTGCTGCAGCAATAGCAAACTATGCACTCTATCTTTGTTTACCTCGCTCTAGCAAGCAGCTGCTGCACCAAAACAGGCTCCTCATTTTGTGTCTTACTTACCACGATCTCCTCGATGGGCGCAGTCGCGTAGTTGGGCGCAAAGGCAGGAGCCGCCGCCGCCGCTGCCGCTGCAGCCGCTGGTCCAGCTGCCGCAAGGCGTGCCTGCACACATGCACACATTTGCAAGATGAGACCATCACCGAATAGGTCCAGATCCGGGCGCAGAGTACTATTTCTGATACATCAGGCATGCGCCTGTCATGCTGCTTTATGAAAAAACTTGCAGACGAGTGACACCGACGACCCCAGCGCCGCCGCTGGACCGCATTGGACCGCATCTTGTAATGGTACGTTTGAGAATAGCGCACCCTCATCTGGGCGAAGAGTGGGGCGCGCTCCCTCGACGCTGTCTGCTCGTGGTACGCCTGCATCAGTCAGGTGTGGCAGGGGCTCAGAGTGCATGCCACATCAAGCTCTGGAGATCCACAGCGGCTGATCTGGGCCGTAAACCATGTTCAACATCTGATATCGCAAATTTTTGTGATGTGTGAACACACTCCTGGAAGCGCGGTTGCGTGCAGTCAGCGTCAGCGGCCAGCAGGCAGGTGTCATCTGTTGTGGCGCACCACAGGCAAGCGAGTAGCTGCTGCAGCAATAGCCAACTGTGCACTCTATCTTTGTTTACCTCGATCTAGCAAGCAGCTGCTGCACCAAAACAGGCTCCTCATTTTGTTTCTTACTTACCAAGATCTCCTCCATGGAGGCGGTCGCGCGGTTGGGGCGCCGTGCCACCCCAGGACCCTGCTTCCCGGTCAAAACACTCTGTAAGCTCATTTCCTGCTGTCACAACTGGCCGGGTTGGGACGCCTACGCTCCATGTATGATACTCTGCCCGCAGAACCGACCCACGTGAGAACGAGACAAGACAAGCTGCGCAACCCAGCCAGCTGCCTCCTGCGCTGTCTCTGAGCATCTTGTTCTGGCCAGCTGATGCACATGCAGACAGCCATATATGGCTGTCTGCCTCAGCTGCTGTGTGGCGGCGGCAGCACGCTGGCGCAGCATCTGGTGTCCTTCACCAGCAAGCCGCCGCTGGGACACCTTGAGGGCTGCCTCTCATCGCCACATGCACTTCCTCACTGAACAGGTGGAACGCTCAAGCAGCCAATTTCCCCTGAGCGCACCATGAGCTTCACCCACATAGTATCCCGCATCTTGCGGATGCTCACCATGCGCGCCTTGTTTTCCAGGTGCCACGCGCTGTCGTCGCTCGCCGCGCCGGCCTGCGCGACAGGCGGCGGTGCGCCAGGCGCCACAGCCGCCAGGCCCGCCGCCGACGGCGCCGCCGCAGCCGCCGCAGCCACCGGTGCAGGAGCCGCCGCCACAAGGGCAGGGGCCGCCGCAGCCGCCGCAGCCGCTGGTCCCGCTGCCGCAAGGCATGCCTGCACAAATGCACACATTTGCAAATGAGACGATCACCAAGTAGCTCCAGAGCCGGGCGCAGAGTCCTATTTTCTGATACATCAGGCGTGAGCCTGTCATGCTGCTTTATGAAAAAACTTGCAGACGAGTGACACCGACGACCCCAGCGCCGCCGCTGGACCGCATTGGACCGCATCTTGTAATGGTACGTTTGAGAATAGCGCACCCTCATCTGGGC